>JGI12316J15310_10000004_pt12 | contig 398681 bp, 373 predicted proteins | sample MarCyaLeptolynsp_FD_15310 | JGI IMG/M metagenome (IMG submission 15310) | reverse complement strand
CGGTATTGATCAACGGTTGGAAAAAACCAAGGGTCCAGTGCCGCACCATCTACGCCGCGCTCAGCAAGGGCAGAGCAGATGGCCACGCGAATCGCAGCAACACAACCGTGTCCCCCCATTTCGCCGACGAAAAGACCACCATTTTTGAGGACGCCACGAATTGACTTCAACGCGTCTTCTGGCGGTTGCACCCAATGCAAGGCTGCATTCGAAAATACCGCATCGAACGGTAGATCGAACTTTAACGATCTCGCGTCTCCAACGCTCACATCCAGACCGCGCTCCTTTGCAGCTGCAACCATTTCTGAGCTGCTATCGACCCCAACGACGTCTGCCCCTGAGGCGGCGATCTTTTCGGTCAAAGCGCCATCCCCACAACCAACGTCTAATACACGCATGCCCGAACGCGGCGCGAGAAGATCGAGAACAGGCAACGCCAGGTCGGCCACAAATCCCGCGTCGCGCGCATAGCCCTCTGCATTCCAAGTTTGATTTTCAACAACAGCCGGCATGCTACTGAACCAAATAGCCTTTTACTTCAGGAAGGCGCCACTACTGACTAGAATCTGATCCAGAACCTGAAGTGCTGAAAATCGCTTGCCCGACCAACCCGATCAAATCAATGGATCCTTGGGTGAATCTGATCTCACCCCCATTCTCCAAGTTTTCTTCCGAGCCGCCGGGTTCGATGGACAAATAGCTCCCCCCCAGCAACCCATCCGCCGTAACCTTGATCGAAGAATCATCGGGCAGTTTGACATCGGCATCCATCGCCAGCTCAACCCGGGCCAGGAAGGTCTCGGTGTTCAAGGTCTGCGCGGCCACAGTTCCAATTTTGATGCCCGAGAGCCGGACATCGCTGCCTGAAGCCAGGCCATCAACACTGTCGAATTCTGCGAACAATGTGTAGCCACGCGAAGGCACGCTATCGGTCACGGAATAGGCATAGAACAGAAACACGCCAGCCAAGGCGACGACAACGGCCCCGATCAGCGTTTCGAATGCGTTGTTATTCATTGCTTGGTTCCCTCTCCCCAACACCCATCACGAATCGGGTCGCCACGCCTCGTAGTCGCCCGTTGCTTCCGCCCTTTCGCCATCCCCAAATAGGCTCCCCGAAGGTCTATAGGCGAGCGATGTCCCGGTTTGGTTTGGGACATGATTCTTTTCCCACGGCTTCAGCTTGAACGGTGCGGTTGTGGGGGGCTCATCAAATGTATGATGGATCCAACCATGCCAATCTGCCGGCACATGGCTCGCTTCGGCGCCCGCGCTATAAATGACCCAGCGTTTCTTGGGCCGCCCTTTGGGCTCGGTTTTCTCTTCGTAATAGGTATTGCCGGCAGAATCAGTACCGACAAATTTGCCTTTTCGAAACGTGTAGAGTCGCGTTCCGAGTGTTTGGCGATGCCACCAAATAAATGCTTCCGAGAACAGTCCCATCAAATGAACTCTATTTGCTAATGATGCTCCACGCTTTGCCACAAATCGTTGACAGAATGAATAACAAATTACGGCGCGCCCATAGTCATTGCCACATGCTCTTCTCAAGTCAATGTAGCTTTTGTTAAGCACCGGCCATTGAGAGCCCCTCGAACTTCGACCTCTGGCCGCAGTCTTAAAGAGTCCATCTCAACTCGTTCTCAGTTCATCCTGTGGCTCAGCTTTCCGCCACAACTTTGGTCCGCTCGCTCACTAGAATTTTTTTTCGTTTGTAGCGGGAATCCGAGGCTGGCCGTAAGGGCCTCAAACAGCTTGGAATCTTGGATTCGTTAACAACTTATCCACAGCCTATATGTTGGGTGTGGTGGCAAAATACGCCCAAAATGTGGTTGCATCGTCCATCCAATATCACTAGAGTTTGGGTCCGCCAGGGGCTGGTAGACAAGATCTTGTGTCAGAGATCGACAGGGTGCCAACCAAAGGCGGACGCGGGACCAGACACCGGGTCCTCGCTTTCATGAAAATAAAATTTGATTGGGTTGGTCACCTGGAATCGCTTTTCCGGGTCCGGCAGGGCTGTGCCTTGCCTAGATTATAGAGATAAAGGAGCACCTATGCGCATAGATCGGCGCTTTACCGTGGAAGGACAATCTCCATACGCAGACATCGCCTTCCAGAAGACAAGCAGCGAGATCCGGAATCCGGATGGGTCCGTTGTTTTTCAACTGGACGAGCTAGAGGTGCCCGAAAGCTGGAGCCAAGTGGCTGCTGATATTCTTGCGCAGAAGTATTTCCGCAAAGCAGGTGTCCCGTCCCACACCAAACCCGTTGCTGAAACCAGTATTCCAGATTGGTTGTTGCGCCGCGAAGCAGACGAATCTGCGCCGAACTTCGAGTATGGCTCGGAAACCAGCGCTTGCCAGGTTTTCGATCGCCTGGCTGGCACCTGGACCTATTGGGGTTGGAAAGGTGGCTATTTCGACAGCGAAACCGATGCCAGCGCTTTCTTTGACGAGCTCCGCAATATGCTCGCCACTCAAAAAGTGGCCCCCAACAGTCCACAATGGTTCAATACAGGCCTTCATTGGGCCTACGGCATCGATGGACCTGCTCAGGGCCATTATTACGTCCACCACGCGACCGGCGTTGCCGCACAATCACAGAGCGCCTACGAACGCCCGCAACCGCACGCATGCTTCATTCAGGGCGTCGGCGACGACCTGGTCAATGACGGCGGCATTATGGATCTCTGGGTTCGCGAAGCCCGCCTGTTCAAATACGGCTCGGGAACCGGTTCGAACTTTTCCCAGCTTCGCGGCGACAGTGAACCCTTGTCCGGTGGCGGCAAATCTTCGGGTCTCATGAGTTTCCTGCGCATTGGTGATCGGGCAGCAGGTGCAATTAAGTCCGGCGGCACAACGCGTCGTGCAGCAAAGATGGTTGTTGTTGATATTGACCACCCCGACATCGAAGACTTTATCGACTGGAAAGTCGTCGAAGAGCAAAAGGTGGCTGCGCTTGTCAGCGGTTCTAAACTGACCGCGGAACGCCTCACGGCCGTTCTCAAAGCATGTGTGAATTGCGATGGCGATGGCGACGATTGCTTCGATCCAAAACGCAACCCGGCACTGAAGCGCGAGATAAAAGCGGCGAGAAAAGCGCATATTCCGGAAAACTATGTTGGACGCGTCATTCAGTTCGCCAAGCAAGGCTTCAAGGAAATCGAATTTAAAACCTACAACACAGATTGGGATTCCGACGCCTACCTGACCGTTGCTGGACAAAATTCCAACAACTCTGTCCGCGTGACAGACGAGTTTTTGAAATCGGTTGAAGACGGCCGCGACTGGCACCTGACGCGGCGGACCGACGGCGCTGTTGCAAAAACCGTCCCGGCCCGCGATCTTTGGGACAAAATCGGCTACGCAGCATGGGCGTGCGCCGACCCAGGACTACAGTACCATACAACGATCAACGATTGGCACACTTGCCCTGAAGGGGGTGATATAAGGGCATCTAATCCGTGCTCGGAATATATGTTCCTGGATAACACCGCCTGCAATCTGGCTTCGCTCAACCTGATGGCTTTCCGGCGCGAAGATGGTTCCTTCGATGTCGAGTCCTTTGAACACGCCGTACGGCTTTGGACAATTGTGCTTGAGATTTCGGTATTGATGGCGCAATTCCCGTCGAAGGAAATTGCAGAGCTTTCCTATCGCTACCGGACGCTGGGTCTTGGATTTGCGAATATCGGTGGTCTGTTGATGGCTTCAGCAACGCCCTATGACAGCACTGAAGGGCGCGCGCTATGTGGCGCGATCAGCGCACTCATGACAGGTACCGCTTACGCGACTTCGGCTGAAATGGCACGCGAGCTGGGAGCCTTCCAAGAATATTGGCGCAATGCCAATCCGATGTTGAAGGTCATCCGCAATCATCGGCGTGCTGCCCATGGCGAAACCGAAGGATATGAAGAACTGGGTACATTGCCGGCTCCGCTTGATCACGCCAACTGCGCTGACGAATGGTTGTCGACACGAGCAAAGGACGCCTGGGACCGCGCGCTGGAAATCGGCACCCAATATGGCTTCCGAAACGCTCAGACCACAGTAGTCGCACCGACGGGCACGATCGGTTTGGTCATGGACTGCGATACGACCGGCATCGAGCCTGACTTTGCGCTTGTCAAATTCAAAAAACTTGCGGGTGGCGGCTACTTCAAAATCATCAACCGTGTTGTGCCTGAAGCTCTGAAGACAATGGGCTACAGCGATGACGAACGTAACGCGATCATCGACTATGCGGTTGGCCACGGAACATTGCGCGAGGCCCCTGGTGTCAGCCATGATGCTTTGCGCGCCCGCGGATTTGGCGATCGGGAAATCGACATCATTGAGGGCAGCCTTCAGTCAGCGTTCGACATTCGGTTTTCGTTCAACAAATGGTCCTTGGGCGAAGAATTCTGTGTCGAAAAGCTGGGCTTAGATGCCCAGGCATTGGATGACGTCAATTTTGATTTGCTGACAGCCGTAGGTTTCACGAGAGAAGACATTGAGGCAGCAAACATTTATTGCTGCGGTTCAATGACATTAGAGGGCGCCCCTCACCTGAAAGACGAGCATTTGCCCGTCTTCGATTGTGCAAATCCTTGTGGACGTACCGGTAAGCGCTATCTGTCTGTCGACAGTCACATCAGAATGATGGCCGCATCACAGCCGTTCATCTCTGGGGCTATCTCCAAAACCATCAATATGCCAAATGATGCGACCGTTGAAGATTGTGTCGACGCATACAATCTCAGTTGGCGTTTGGGTCTAAAAGCAAATGCGCTCTATCGCGACGGATCAAAACTAAGCCAGCCGTTGAACGCCGCTCTGCTGGAAGACGACGATATCGATGCCGACGATGCTGTCGAGACATTGGCCAACGAACCTGCAGCCGTCCGGACACAAGTTGTGACGGAGCGGGTAGTCGAAAAAATCATCGAACAGGCACGCGAAACGGCAAGAGAGAAGCTGCCCCATCGACGCAAAGGGTATACCCAAAAGGCCGTCGTTGGCGGACACAAAGTCTATCTCAGAACCGGAGAATATTCGGACGGTCGTCTGGGTGAAATCTTCATCGACATGCATAAGGAAGGCGCCGCCTTCCGCAGTCTGATGAACAATTTCGCGATCGCGATTTCTATCGGTCTACAGTATGGCGTGCCACTCGAAGAGTTTATCGAGGCCTTTACCTTCACGCGATTTGAGCCGGCCGGGTTGGTTCAGGGCAATGACACCATCAAGAACGCAACATCGATCTTGGACTATGTCTTCCGTGAATTGGCCGTAAGCTATTCTGGACGTGAGGATCTTGCGCATGTCGATCCGGAACATTTGCAGGCAGACAGCCTTGGCGCCGGCGTCAACGAAGGAAAACCCGAAGACGAACTTGCCAATTCAAACCATGTCGAAGAATTGCGTCAGGAAATCATGCGCCGCTATGCGAGCCAGGGTTTTATTCGATCCCCGCTCGTACTGATGGATGGTGGCGCGACCTCCATCACGACCGAACAAGTCGAATTGGTGGATGAAACCCAAATCTCTATGGAAGGCGTGTCCACAGGTCTAGCGGTGGCGGCGACGGGCGCCGGTGCTGCAATGGAACCCATCGGTCAAGCGATGAGTGCCAAGGCCGAAGCCCGGATGAAGGGTTATGAAGGAGACCCATGTCCGGAATGTGGGAACTTTACCTTGGTGCGCAACGGGACCTGCCTCAAATGCGACACATGTGGAGGTACAACGGGCTGTTCATAGTCCGTACTCTCGCAAAGATCTGATGAAGGGGCTCCATTTCGATGGGGCCCTTTTCTGTTAAAGGGTCCCGAAAGCGGATTGATGACGCTTGAGCTGCCGTAGATAGCCGTGCAACGCTTCAGCGTCCTGCCCATGCATCATCAATCGATACCCCGCCTGGAAGGTCGAAAGCGGCACCATGGGATGATGATTGTTGATAAAACTTAAATGATAATCGATGCCGAGAATGCGTGCGAGATAAACACCGATCGTTTCATCCAATTGAAGTGAGTTCGACGCCCGGACGAAATCATGGCGGGACAAAAACAACGCATAGATTGGTGTGTAAAGCTCAATGGCGGTTTGCACATCAATGAAGTTTGTCCACTTGTTCGGCAGTTCATCGAACTGGAACGGCTCATCGGAGATGGCGTCAAAATTCACCTCTTTCGGCGGCGTAATCTCTTTGCCCTTCTCTCTCAGCCCCCGATTGAGTTCGATAATGAAGTTGTAAATGTTCAAATCATGCTGAAGGAAAATGTTGTCCTTAAGGTCTTCCAAATTTTTGGGGCGCAGCGGATGCGGCGTGATTTCAACATCCGGCACATTGGCTCGAATGAACGCCAGAATCTCGCTGCCAATGTTGAAATGGCGAAGCACCAGATAGTTTGCCTCCGGTGTCACGAAATGCTTCAAGCCCCAATAAATGACGATATGAAGCACTTTTGACGACGACGGCCAACGCTGAAACAGGCGCCGGAAAATGTGAACGAAAATAAAGAAGACAAATATGAACGGACGCAGAAACGGCAACAGGAAACGGCGCGAATATGAATCGTTCCCTTTGAGCAATGCACGCTTGGCCGTCTCATCAATCGGCATACTCGTGTCTAGGTATAAGGCCAGCCAGGGGTCGGGATCTTTCGGATCGTGCTGTTTGACGTCAAACTCTTGTCCCAGCGTTTGATCAAACATGATCGAGTTCCTCTAATTGTAAGGCGTACAAACGCCCCGTGACCTTTGCAGTTTTGACAATGCTACGCCCTACTCCCGGTTCGTGAGCAACACGGGCAACCGATTCTTCGAATTCGCGGATGTGATCTTCATCATTTGCCCCATGATAGAGCAAAAAACTGACCTGCTCATCTTCTAGGGACAACTGATCTTGTATGGCTTCGCCCCATTCTTTTGCTTTTCTCGATCCGAGTCCTTCAATGATGAACATGGCACCAAGCAGGTCAAAGGGATTCTTCATCGAAGCACGATGAAACATCCAGGCTGACAAGGCCTCAGATCCAATGTTTTTCTCTGTAGACTGAATGTCGTTTAGGTCACCGCCGACCGAAGTGAAGTTATCTTCGAGCATTTTATAGTCACGGTGCTCGGTAACGGAGTGCTGCAAAAACCGAGACCTGAGGTCAAAATAATTCTCATCAACATTGCTGGCAGCCCTTGCAATCCAACAACTTCCATCGACAACCTGTTGTCTTAGATTAACAAGGAGCTTCCTATAGTCTGCGAGCCGAAGCTTGCCCCGCGACAGTTTTTGAATGATGGGGACCGTTTCGAGCTGCCCCTCAAAATCAACCCACACGGTTGCCAGGTCCCTCATAATCGATTGAACAGCTGCTGTGTCGGACGGTTCAGATACGACAACATTCATGACGTACTCCAGCTCTCACAAAGTTGTGGTGCGGTGAAAAGGACGTGGGAGTTACTATAAAGCCGTTAGCATCATAAACGCGACAATTGCCCGGCCGCTTTCCGGGACAATGCACAGGACTTTGTCACCCGGCCGGGCTAGACCTTTCGACATGAACTCGTCGATCATAATGAAAATCGAGGCGGAGCCGGTATTGCCCTTTGTCGGCAGGTTTGTGAACCATTTCTCTTCGTCAATCATGCCGCCTGTGGTCTTGAGGATCGAAATGATCTCTTCGCGAAGTGAATGTGCTGAATAGTGGCACAACAACCAGTCCACTTGCTCAGGAATAATCTTCTCTGCCGAAACAAGCTCCAAATAGCGGCCGACCCAAGCTCGAATGATTTTTTTGAGCAGGTCAAAGTCTTGCAACAGCATCATCGCGCCATCCTGCGATGCTGCGATGTGATCTTTGTAGTATCCCCAAGCTTTACCTAAGTCTGCCCGGTTTTCGATGTTGACGCCGGCATACATACAAGTATCGAAACGGTCGGCCATGGAGATTGCATCGATCCAATCAACGCGAAACGATTGGCCTCGCTCGTTCGGCTGATGTTCAAAGAAAATCGCGCCTGCGCCATCGGAAAGCGTCCACCTGAGAAACTCAGCAGACATGTGATCGCCTTCGTTCTCAATGAATTGTTCCGCATGCGCATAAACATCAGAGCGAAACCAGCGACTTGGAAACTCGCTGGCCGAAACAGCAGCGGCCTTCATTTCGCCGGCCCGCACTTGAAGATAGGCCATCTTTGCCGCCATCATGGAGCTCGCACACACGCTTTGAAAGCTGGCGATCTCCAACGGGCCAACACCAAGTTCTGCGTGCACGGCACTTGCATGACCGGGAACAAGCAGATCGCCTAAAGTCGTTGACGCGCCTAAAAACTGCAGATCTTCAAGCGAGAGTTCGGATTTTCGTTCGGCCTCTCTTAGTGCCTCAGCCGCCATGTGAGCATTGGTGTGCGTGGGCTGTCCATTTTCATTCAACGCATAGTGACGCGTTTTAATTTTGTTTTGACGCAGAACAAGCCGGCCCAACCTTTCGGACCGGTCCGTCATCGCACCGATACGACGAATAATCCCATCGTTTGGCACCGGCTCACCAGGCATGTATGCGCCGGCGGCGGTTAGAAAGACGTCTTGTGACATTGAACCCACACCGAAAGTTGATGCTGCCAGACCATGCTGGAACTTAGGCCACTTTGCGGCATGTACAAGAGAAGAGCGGTCGATCGTTCGGTCAACGGCACGTTTGTGATCACAATCACAAACGTTCCATGGTCCACCTTAGGTCCTTGCGGCGTCCTTGAAGTAACACCGGACGCCTGTCCCGAACGCTATTCGGACTCAGGTTGCGGAAGCGCCAAGCGAATGCACAGCTCCCGCAGATGCGCGTTTGATACCGACCCAGGTGCATCCATCATCAAGTCTTGGGCCTGCTGATTCATTGGGAACATAATGACTTCCCGCAGATTGTCTTCACCCGCCAACAACATGACAATGCGGTCGATACCAGGGGCAAAACCACCGTGCGGTGGCGCGCCATATCTGAAGGCATTCAGCATGCCGGAGAATTCAGCCTCAACTTCATCTCTTCCGTATCCGGCAATTTCAAAGGCGCGCAGCATGATTTCCGGAACATGATTTCGAATAGCGCCCGACGACAACTCTGTCCCATTGCAGACAATGTCATATTGGTAGGCCAAGATGTCCAACGGATCTTTTGCGTTCAGTGCTTCCAATCCGCCTTGGGGCATCGAGAAAGGATTGTGGCTGAAGTCGATTTTTTTGTCCTGCTCGTTCCATTCGAACATGGGGAAATCGACAATCCAGCAGAAGCGAAATGTGTCTTTTACGCAAAGCTCTAATTCATCCCCGATGCGAAGCCGGGCCGCGCCGGCGAAAGATGCAAAATCTTTGGGCAGGCCGGCGGCAAAAAAGACAGCGTCCCCGTCTTTCAAACCGAGTTGGTCACGCAATGCCGTGGTGCGCTCTGGGCCAATGTTCTTGGCGACCGGTCCGGCGCCCTCGCCGTCCCTAAAGAAGATGTAGCCGAGGCCCGGCTGCCCTTCTCCCTGGGCCCAACTGTTCATGCGGTCACAGAATGCACGGCTTCCACCCGTCGGGGCCGGGATGGCCCAGATGGCAGCTTTCTCGTTCTGCTCCAAGATGTTTGCGAAGACTTTGAATCCAGATCCGCGGAAATGTTCGCTGACATCAGACATTTCAATGGGATTGCGCAAATCCGGCTTGTCAGAGCCATATTTCTGCATGGCGTCCGCGTAAGTGATCCGGGGAAATGGCGCCGGCGAGACCTTTCGGCCTTCCGAAAATTCTTCAAACAGGCCATGAAGAACTGGCTCCATAGTTTGGAACACATCCTCTTGGGTGACAAAGCTCATTTCCAAGTCAAGCTGATAGAATTCGCCCGGGCTGCGGTCTGCTCTGGCATCCTCGTCCCTGAAACAAGGGGCGATCTGGAAGTACCGATCAAACCCTGCCACCATAATCAACTGTTTAAATTGTTGTGGGGCCTGAGGCAGTGCGTAGAATTTTCCGGGGTGCAGTCGGCTGGGCACAAGATAGTCCCGCGCGCCCTCGGGGCTGGAAGCGGTCAAAATGGGCGTTTGAAACTCCATGAAATCCGCCTCGATCATGCGTCGGCGAATTGATGAGATGATGGCTGACCGCAAAACGATGTTTTGATGCATGCGATCACGCCGCAAGTCCAAGAAACGATAACGGAGCCGGGTTTCCTCGGGGTATTCCTGATCGCCAAAGACAGGCAATGGCAATTCATCGGCCATGGAGAGGATTTCAAGATCTTCGATGCGAACTTCGACCTCGCCGGTTCCCAAATCCTTGTTGATTGTTTCTGCAGTTCGCGCAACAACCGGTCCCGTTACACACAGAACGCTTTCGGCCCGGATCGACTCGGCCTTTTGGAACAAGGGGCTGTCGGGTTCGATGACACATTGGGTGAGCCCAAAATGGTCCCGGAGATCGATAAACAGCAGACCCCCATGATCGCGCTTCCGATGGACCCAGCCAGAGATGCGCACGGTCTGGTCCACATGATCCTTGCGAAGATCTGCACAAGTATGCGTGCGGTAAGCGTGCATGTTCGAAAGCTCCTTCAATGTCGGACAAATCGCACGGAACGTGCGGAATCGGCGCGGAAAATGGGCATGGGCCCCTCATGCCTGTCAAGAGCGACAGAACTTACCGGATAGGCTATAGCTCACTCGTATGCAAATTATTACCACCACAAAAGAGGTTAAAGACGCCTGCCGAAAGCTGTCGAAGGATGCCTTTGTCACGATCGACACAGAATTCATCAGGGACACGACCTACTGGCCGGAATTGTGCCTTATCCAGCTTGGGGGGGCAGACGAAACCTATCTCATCGACCCTTTGGCCGATGGCATTGAACTCGGTGCCTTCTATCAGCTGCTGAAAAATAAATCGGTCGTTAAGGTTTTCCATGCCGCTCGCCAAGATATTGAGATTTTCTTTCATCAGGCAAAGACGATCCCCTCACCGCTGTTCGACACTCAAGTTGCCGCCATGGTCTGTGGATTTGGCGATTCCGTGGGATACGAAACGCTGATCAAGAAGACCGTCAACGTCACGCTCGATAAGTCGTCCCGTTTCTCGGATTGGCGCCGCCGCCCCCTTTCTAAAAAACAGCTCGATTATGCAGCAGCAGACGTCATTCACCTTCGGCCCGCGTATGAGGCGATTGCCAAACAGGTCGAAGAAGCAAATCGGGTGAGTTGGCTCGACGAAGAGCTTGGCATCCTCTGCGACCCCAAGACTTACTCGTTAAAGCCAGAAGAGGCCTGGACCCGCCTGAAGATACGTAACAAACGTCCCAGAGCCATCGCTATTCTTCAGCATATAGCCGCTTGGCGAGAAGCGCAGGCACAAGAGCGCAATATGCCTCGGTCACGCATCCTAAAAGATGATGCTCTACAAGAAATTGCAGTGCAGGCGCCTCGGGACAAGAGCGAATTGGAAAACCTACGGGCGGTTCCCAATGGGTTCAGCCGATCGTCGGGCGCCAAAACGCTTCTAGCGGCCGTCGAAACTGGGCTCGCCATACCGAAGAAAGACCTGCCCGCTCAACCCAAGCCCTTTATCCTTCCCAATGGACTGACGCCGGTTGTCGAGTTGTTGAAGGTGCTTCTCAAGATGAAGTGCGAAGAGCACGGTGTTGCACCAAAACTTGTCGCAAATGTTGCGGACTTGGAGCGGTTGGCTGCCGATGACAATGCCGAAATTCCGGCACTCAACGGCTGGCGCAGAGAAGTGTTCGGCGAAGCCGCCATACGCCTCAAGAAAGGAAAAATCGTGCTTGGCTTAACCGGGCGCCGCGTCGTGACGATGACGGCCCCGAGCCCGGCGAAGAAGACTAGTGCCCGACCGAAACGCAGCCAGAAAAACGCTGCCAGCGACTAGATAAACATGCGATCGACTGAAATCGTTTGAGACGGTTTCACTTGATCGCGCAAAGTTGCTCTAGCCCGTAGACCTTGCAGGTGATGGCAGGTTGGGAATGATGTCGATTTCCGGCGCACATTGTGCGGCCTGGCACAAAGCGCCCAGCCTCTTCTCAACAGCATCGCCAAGCAGATCTTCCATTTCCTCTGGCAGTGAGAGCACAATCTTGTTCCCATTTCTCCGCAGATGTGTCTTTGACAGGATCCCAGTCACACCTCCGGAGATTGTGTGGCCCAATCGGAACGCCTTACCGAGCATTTCCGCTTCAACAGCAGTTTCCGGCGGGATCAAGGCAAGTATTGCTGGATCGATCGTGCCATTTCCTTGTTTGGCATACCGGTGAAATGCCGTTGCCGCCAAAAACACCCGATCGAGGTGATCGCAGACTGGAAATGGAAAATGCAAGATATCGTCATAAGCTTTCGTCGCCCGATGATCTGGGTGCGTTTCCCAACCGATATCTGACATGAAAGAGGCGGCCCGGTGCCGACGAATATCAGCCGACGAGGCTTGGCCAAATAATCCTCGTGTCCAGCCAAAAAGCGCTTCACTCAGGGCCGGGTCCGAACGTCCGTTCGCTCCAATTTCTCGCGCGGCTGCGACCAACAGGTCTTTCTGTTTCTCCGTTTCGGACAGCGCCTCAAAGAGCAAGCCTTCCCTGAGCCCAAATGCCGAGATGACGACTTTCCTGCCGTTTGAAATGCGAAGGAGTTCCTCCAAGACAAGGGCGCCGTAGGGAAGCGCTTCGACCCGGCGCTTTGAAATCCCCTGAATGCGCTCCAAGGTTCGCGTCCCCAACCGGGCGATTAGCCGAGAGAAGTTCTTCGCGTCGTACGCGCCGACTTCATAGTGATGCAGAATATGGAGAGGATATTGGTTCTGATGGATGTGTATCCTCGCCAAACTTCGCCATGCCCCGCCAACCGCGAAGATGGTTTCCGCTTTGTCGGAGTTGAGCCACTGCAAAGCCTTCAGTTCTTTACGAACCAGTGCGCGACTATCGTCGGGATGATCGCCGGCGACGCTCATGAGACGCAGAGGACCAACCAATAGGCTGTCTTGGTTTTTTAGGTTTCCATCCTCCAACCGGCAAAGCTCAAGACTGCCGCCCCCCAAATCCGCGACGATTCCCGTCGCATGGGGCATTCCGTAACAGACACCAAGCCCCGCATATCTGGCTTCTTCCATGCCCGTGAGAACGCGAACAGGATGGCCTAAGAGCTGGCTGGCCTTTTCTACGAACGCAGGCCCATTTGCAGCGTCTCTAGCCGCCGCCGTCGCCACAGCAATCGTTCGGGCGACGTTACGGCCTTCAATGAGCAGGCGAAATCGAGACAACGCGAAAAGCGCCTTCTCTTCCCCTTCCGCGTCCAAGACCCCGGTGGTGGCGATGTTGCGGCCCATCCCACAGATCACTTTTTCATTGAAGACAGGGCTCGGGCCGCGGCTGTCGGGTTGGTAGAGAACCAGACGCACTGAATTGGACCCGATATCGACAACGGCGATCGTTTCCCTATCTTTTTCGCCGGCATAAAGCGACAAAGGCGTATCTGATCGGTTCAAGTGTTGTCTTTCCAACTCAAAACGCTGGGAGGCTGATCAACAGTGAGCGCACGACCGCGCCCAGACAAACTCGGATTGGTCATAAAGTAATCGTGGACGTTAAATGCCTGCGTACCCTCTGCTGCGACTAATCTGACGTAATGCCCATCGGGTTGCAATGCCCATGATTGTTGATTGTCTTTCAGGCTTGCCACCATGATCTGATCAATGACCTGCCGATGAACCGTTTCATTCTCTATCGGCACGAGCAGCTCCACGCGACGGTCCAGATTGCGCGGCATCCAATCCGCAGACGAGATATAGACTCGGGCCTGCTCGCTGGGCAAACCATGACCATCGCCGAAGCAAATGATCCGAGAGTGCTCCAAAAACCGTCCCACGATACTCTTTACACGGATGTTTTCCGACATGCCTGGAACACCGGGACGCAGACAACAGATTCCACGGACGACCAAATCAATTTGGACGCCCGCTTGGCTGGCTCGATAGAGCGTATCGATAACATCGGGGTCCACAAGCGAATTCATCTTTGCCCAAATGCTGCCTTGCCGCCCCGCCTTCGCGTGATCAATCTCTTTTTCAATATGTTCGAGCACGCGGGCACGAAGACTGAAAGGCGACACCGCAATCTTTTCTAGAGCGTCCGGTTCTGCGTAACCTGTTATGAAATTGAAGCACTGTGCGGCATCACGGCCCAATGTCGGATCTGCCGTAAAGAATGACAAGTCCGTATAAATGCGCGCCGTAATTGGATGGTAGTTTCCTGTACCGAAATGCGCATAGGTTCGCAGCGCTTGCCCTTCACGTCGCACCACATAGCTGATCTTGGCATGTGTTTTGAGTTCAATGAACCCATAAACAACCTGCACGCCGGCCCGCTCAAGATCTCGCGCCCACTTGATGTTGGCTTCTTCATCAAATCTTGCTTTAAGTTCGATGAGCGCCGTCACGGATTTGCCCGCCTCCGCCGCCTCAATAAGTGCACGGACGATTGGCGACTCTTTACTTGTACGGTAAAGGGTTTGTTTGATGGCTACGACATTTGGATCAGCTGCCGCCTGGCGTAAAAACTGAACAACGACATCAAACGTCTCGTAAGGATGGTGAACGACCAGGTCCTTTTGCCGAATGGCCGCAAAACAATCGCCGCCATGATCCTTTATGCGTTCAGGGAACCGGGGATTGTAGGGCTGAAACTTAAGATCTGAACGCTCACCACCAATAAGCTGCGCCGTATCTGCCAGCCCGACGATGCCACGAACCACGATCGGCTCTTGGTCGATTTCCAGCTCTTGCGCCACAAACGTTCGCAAGTGCGCGGGCATGGTTTCGTCTGCAGAGAAGCGAATCACACTGCCACGTCGACGCCTCTTGAGCAGCGTTTCAAATTGACGAACCAGGTCTTCGGCTTCTTCTTCTATCTCGATTTCACTGTCTCGGATCAGTCGGAATGTTCCCCGGCCGACGACCTCGTACCCCGGAAAGATCTTATCCATGAAGCCGCCGACGAGGTTTTCGAGCGAAATAAACCTCTCAGCTCGTGTCCCCTCTGCGCTCGGCAATCTAACAAACCGTCTCAATTGATGGGGGATGGGCAATAGCGCATTCATCGCTTGGTCATCGCCCGAACGTTTAAGTTCTAACGCAAGCGCAATTCCAAGATTGGGGATAAACGGAAACGGGTGCGCCGGGTCAATGGCCATGGGGGTCAGAACCGGAAAAACTTGCTCGAGAAAGAAAGCTTCCAGCCATTCTCTTTCCGACAATGAAAGCTCTTCCGGAACAACGACAGCAATGCCTTCCTCACGGAGTTCGCGCTGAAGATCTGCCCAGCAAATCTGTTGGTCGATCATAAGCTTCGAGGCAACCGCGTTCACTTCTTTGAGCTGCTGCGCTGGCGTCATCCCGTCAGCACTCACGGTTTCGACACCCGACACAATCAGTTCGTGCAGCCCCGCTACGCGAACCATGTAAAATTCGTCCAGATTGCTCGCCGATATTGAGAGAAAGCGGAGGCGCTCTAACAGTGGATGCGATGTGTTGAGCGCTTCTTCCAGGACGCGGCGGTTGAAGGCCAACCAAGAAATCTCTCGATTGATAAACCGATCATGGGGGGACAGCTCGATCACCGGCTTCTTGTCGATATTGATCCCCACAGCTTCGAGGTTCTCGGCCTTTTTCGGACGGCCTTTCTCAGATTTTATGTCAGCTTTGTTCATTTAACTATCTGACTTTTATGAATATTTCTGAATTCCGATCATTGGTGCATAAAAGTTGCTGACTAATGGATAAGTCACAATTGTTACAGAGTCATGAGATCTTCAAGGTTCGACACCAAAGCGTGCTCGAACAAACGCCGTTTCTAAATGGCTGCCAGGGCCATCTTGGCAATTCTCTTTGAGATGGACGCCCGCTCGGCCCACGCAATCTCATCCAGTTTTTCGACCAACAGCTTAGCTGTACTCGCGGATCGCTCCATTCTGGCGACCAGATAGCCCAACAGCTCGTCTTCCACTTTAACCTGGCGGTCCAAGAAATGCTTTCTGAGGATCGCTTTGAGCAATTGGTCCTCAGGAGCATTAATTTCAAAAGTCGGAATGCTGCTTAACCGCGACTGGGCGTCTGCCAGACCAAACCCCCATCTGGCCAATGGACGGTCAGAGCAGATTAACAAATGGCCTTTCTGGCTATTGACCATATTAAAAAGGTGAAAGAAGGCTTGGGGATCTATGGCATCGGAAGGCATGTCCAGAAGCCAGGGGCGGCTGCCGTCAATATTGGGTACCGTGGACTCTTCGATCATCGGCGTTTCGATTTTCAATGCATCAGATCGGTCTCGCCAAATCCGGGCAAGATGAGACTTTCCACAGCCAGCTGGACCAACAAGAGCGATAATTGATGCCGGCCAATTGGGCCATTGCTCGACGATTTCAAGTGCTTTTGCATTGCTGGGCGCAGGGATGAACCCCCGTCGTGAAAGATCGGGCTCAAAGCCAAATTCAAGCCTGAGTTGAGCCACTGTCATGGCGCCTGAACTGAAATCACCGATCGCTTAAGCCTCATCAGCCTCGCTGCCTCCGATAGAGTCTAACCAATATCGCAGATAGCTCGCTCCCGACCAAACCGTGGTTAGGGCAACCAAACCGGTCAATAAAAAGATTACTTCGCCAAGCGTCAGTTGATAGGGCGCCACGCCAATTTGCGTTGCATGAGAGACCGCGAAAGCAAGTGTGCCGAGTATGGCGGCCGCAAGAGTAATCTGGAATGTCGTGTTCCATTTGCTGATCAAGAGCGGGGCCATTTTTATGCGTTGGTTCATCAGCAAGGACAGAATGATGGCGCCGATGATCAGCAGATCTCTGCTCACGACAAGAATTGCCAACCAGGCGCCAATTTCATCTTGAATGGCCAATGTCACATACATGCTGATCAACAGCACCTTATCGGCCACCGGATCGAGATAAGCGCCAAGGCGCGTTGACGCGTTAAATCTCTTTGCAATAAAGCCGTCCAGTGCATCTGAGATCCCGGACAACACAAAAAGACCAAATGCGATCGCATACTGGCTATCGAGCATAAGCGCGATAATGATCGGAACCGAGATCAAACGGCCGATCGTAATGAGATTAGGAATCGTCAAAGAACTACTTTCCAGCAAGACGCCACTTTCAAGGGAGCTTCAACATCGATCAGACTCCCAAACTCAAAACTGCAAGCTGGCCTTAAACAAACAGTACGAATCCGCTCACCATGAGTCGTATTCCGACTCATAGCTGTCTCTCTCCCGTTGCCGCCCCACACTTCCCGTTGCTGTATTGCCCGTTGGTGCCGTCAAGCCCGGCACCTCTCCACGCGCTGTCTCAATCAAAGGCAGTGTGTAGTTTCCCGGGTCTTCAAGGTTCGCGCCTTTTTGCGCCGTTCGAATGATCCATTGGGATCTTTCCGCCACCAACTCCAAATCGCTCTGTGCAAGCGCCAAGCCCAGATTGGAGGCGGTTCCCAGCACTTTCAATGTGACCTGTGCGCCATCAACAGACAGAGCAACGACTTGCAGCTCTCTTACCGACGGCACACCAGCGAGCTTCCGACGAATGCCCAACCATTCATTAAAGGACTTAAAAGTGATGGACGCATTGAGCCAGTTCTCAGCACCGGATTGGACAATCGTCTGCCGTTTCCAGTTTTGTTGCAGTTGCCCTCCGATAGACGAAACGGCCCCACTCAAAACGGCCTCATGCGACACGTCTTTGAACGTTGTTTGGTATTGCGTGCTGTTATTCGGCTCTATCGTTTTAACCTCAATGACCGCATCGCTGCCGCCAGCCCCACCGGTCTGCGCCGAAGCGATCAAGACGGCTCTCGCATCATACCGCGCAACGATCGGCGCCAATTGTCCCCAATCCGCGGTCATGGCATCCGTCGCATTCACTGCTTGAGCATCCTGTAGATCACCGAGTGGCACAACAACGGGAACAAGTTCCTGCTCGAAGCCGCTATCTCGCCAGGCCTGCGACCAGGTATTTTCCTCTTCCCACAAAAGCGTCGCACCTTCGTTCTGAAGAATTGGCAGAATGACGACGGGCTTCGCGCGCGTCTCACTATAGGGAATACCGTTATAGGTCAGAACGTCGCGGACGCGATTCGGCCTGAAGGCGACGGCAATTTTGCCCAAATATCTGGTCGCGCTGTTTTTCTCTTCTTCAACCTCGATTCCGACAATGATCGGGGTTAGATCGCCGGCAGACATCTGTGGCAAGCGGGCCCAATCTTCCTGCAAGGTCAGCCGCCGCATTAGCCGTTGAAAGGCCAGTCCTTGCGCCTGATTCAAGGCAATCTCTTTCGCTTTTGCTGCTGATTCGGCAGAGGCATCGACCTCAACCTTCCGAACCACATATACGTTTTCTTCCGCCGCAAAGGCCGGAAAAACTGAGCAAGCGAAAAAGGCCATAAAACAGGCAAATTTCCGAATTCGAACCACCAGATAGATCCTTCATGTTGCCGCCCCGAAAAAGAACTATACCATTCCTGGCGTTCCTTGTAAGAGCGGTGAGCAGGCACCCTATTGAGACGTTGTCACCGGGTGAATTGTTTTGCGCCATTTTGGTTAAATTGCTCCTGCTCCCAATTGGGTCCCACAAGCCAAGAAAACGTTATGCCACCTTCCAAAAGCTCTCGTTCCTCCAATGGTGTGACTTACGCAGATTCGGGCGTCGATATTGAGGCCGGAAATCGCCTCGTCGAAGAAATCAAGCCACTAGCCTCGGAAACAAAGCGCAGCGGTTCAATGGGTAGCCTGGGCGGATTTGGCGGTCTATTTGATCTCAAAACAGCGGGTTTCGATGATCCCGTTTTGGTTTCCGGGACCGACGGCGTGGGTACGAAACTCAAACTCGCCACAGAACTCGCGCGCCACAACAGCATTGGCATCGATCTCGTCGCGATGTGCGTCAATGATATACTCGCACAAGGTGCAGAGCCGCTCTTCTTCCTTGATTATTTTGCGACCTCAAAGCTGGATTTGGATACGGCAAAATCGGTCATAAGCGGTATCGCCGATGGATGCCGTCAAGCTGGATGTGCGCTTATTGGCGGAGAGACCGCCGAAATGCCGGGCATCTATCAGAGTGGCGACTATGATCTGGCTGGCTTTGCTGTCGGCGCTGCGGAGAGAGGGGAATTGCTGCCAAAGTTCGAAGACATGCTTCCCGGAGATGTCCTGCTGGCCCTTCCATCAAGTGGATTGCACTCCAACGGATACTCGCTCGTTCGAAAACTTATAACGGACCACCAAATCAACCTGAACGAGCCCGGCCCTTTCGATGAGACTTCGACGCTCGGCGACCTATTGCTCTGTCCCACCAAAATTTACGTCCGGCCCACTCTGCCGTTGGTGAGAGATGGCCTGGTCAAGGGGCTCGTTCATATTACCGGCGGCGGTATCACCGAAAACACGCCCAGAGCCTTGCCAGATCATCTCAGTGCCTCGATTGATCTGACAACTTGGTGCCTTCCTCCGGTCTTTGCCTGGCTCTCCAAACTGGGCGGCATTGAAGAGGCCGAGCTACTCAAAACATTTAACTGCGGAATTGGCCTTGTGCTGATCGTTGCCGAGGATCAAGCAACGCATGTCCAAAGCGCGCTTGAAGACGCTGGCGAGACAGTCTTCAGCATTGGAAGTGTCACTTCCAACGACCACGACACGGCACGTATCGATTATATCGGCCATCTTACGGAGGCGTGAACAGTCTATCATGTTGACACTTGGTGTCTTGATTTCAGGTCGCGGCACAAATCTTCAGTCGTTGATTGACGCCTGCACCCTTCCCAACTATCCGGCTCGGATCGGGCTGGTCATCTCAAACAAAGAAAAAGCAGCAGGTCTCGCGCGGGCGCAAAAGGCCGGAATTCCAACAAAGGTTGTACGTCACAAGGACTTTGAAGCGCGAGAAGCCTTCGAGCGGGAAATGACACATCATCTAAAAGCCCATGACGTCGACTTCATCTGCAATGCCGGATTCATGCGCATCCTTACATCGACGTTCATCGATGCGTGGTTCAATCGACAACTCAACATTCACCCCTCGCTATTGCCTTCCTTCAAGGGGCTTAATGTCCATGAAGCGGCAATAGAATCAGGGGTCAAGATCAGCGGATGTACAATTCACTACAGCCGTGTAGAGCTGGACGCGGGCCCTATTGTCGCCCAGGCTGCTGTTCCCGTCCTTCCTGACGACAGCGCAGAAGACCTTGCAGCCCGCGTGCTCACCGCAGAACACGCGCTCTACCCAAAGGTCGTGCGCCTTATCGCTGAAGGAAAGATCTCGATCGAGGGCGATGTTGTCCACTACGACGGGCTCACCGACACAGATCAATCAATCCTGCTGAGCCCGTAGATCATCATGCGATCAATTGGAAGCGTCAAAGCAGTCCCGATTGATCGCATAAAGATGATCTACATCTATAGAATAGAACAACTTTGTGCGTACAAATCGACGCAATATGCGTCGGTTTGAACGCACGTTGCTCTAGAACGGCGAAGATTATCCTACGATATCGCAATCTGAGAAGAAGTAAGAAATCTCGATCTTTGCGTTCTCAGGTGAATCTGATCCGTGAACGGAGTTTGCCTCGATCGATTCCGCGTAGTTTTTTCGGATCGTACCAGCCGCGGCTTCTTCGGGATTGGTCGCCCCCATAACTTCGCGATAGTGCGCGACTGCGTTTTCACCCTCAAGGACCTGAACAACGATCGGCCCCGATGTCATGAAATCGCAAAGGTCATTGAAGAAGGGACGTTCGCGATGAACGGCGTAAAAACCCTCCGCCTGTGCGCGAGTAAGGTGAACGCGTCGCGACGCAATCACACGAAGTCCGGCTTGTTCTATTTGGTCAATGATTTTGCCTGTGATATTACGCCGGGTCGCGTCAGGCTTGATGATCGAAAATGTGCGTTCTAAGGCCATTCGTCTAGGTCCCCTCAGTCAATTTGCGCGGGTTATACCTATAGGGCTCGGTCGGAGCAACCAACTGTACGCGTTTCAAAATGTCTCGGATTGCTTAACATGCTTCAGATCCAAAACCTTTCCTTTCGGATCCAGGGCCGCCCCCTATTGGAGGAGGCGAGCGTTTTTGTGCCTGAAGGCCATCGTGTTGGCCTTGTGGGCCGAAACGGAGCTGGAAAGACGACCCTTCTGGATCTGATCACGGGGGTACTGGCGCCGGACGAAGGCGAGATCAGTCTGCCTAAAAGCGCACGCGTAGGACGCGTCTACCAAGAAGCGCCCGCAACGGGAGCCTCTTTAATCGATACGGTTTTGGCTGCAGACACACGGCGCGAAAAACTGCTGGCTGATGCCAACTCGGAACAGGATCCGGCAAAACTCGCAGATATCCACCAATCTCTTATTGATATGGATGCCTATTCTGCACCGGCGCGTGCCGCAACACTGCTCGCCGGCCTTGGATTTGACGAACAGGCGCAGCAACGGCCCTGCAAGGACTTTTCGGGGGGCTGGCGCATGCGCGTCGCACTTGCGGCATTGCTTTTCACGGAGCCTGACTTGCTACTTCTCGACGAACCGACCAACTATCTCGACCTGGAAGGCACAATGTGGCTTGAGGGTTATTTGTCCAGGTACCGCAGGACAGCCTTGATTGTCAGCCATGACCGTCAACTTCTCAACAACAGTGTCGATGACATTTTGAGCCTTCACGATATGCGGCTAAAGCTCTACGCGGGAAACTATGACCAGTTCGAGCGGGCAAAAGCTGAACAGCAAGCGCTGCAAGCCAAACTCCAAAAGAAGCAGGAAGCACAACGAAAGCATATGGAGGCCTTTGTTGAGCGGTTTCGCTACAAGGCGTCAAAAGCCCGCCAGGCACAAAGCCGTCTCAAAGCAATTGAGCGCTTACGGCCGATAGCCGCGCTTGTTGACGAGCACATTACCCCCATCACTTTGCCGGAGCCCGAACAGCTCAAGCCCCCAATCGTTACCATGGTCAATGTTGCAGCGGGTTATAGTCCAGGCCAAACTGTGTTGAAGAAGGTGAGCTTTCAGCTCGACCCGAATGATCGCGTGGCCCTTCTAGGGGCCAATGGCAATGGCAAGTCGACTTTTGCAAAGATTCTCTCCGGTCGGCTTAAGCCGACGGCTGGAGAAATCGACGCGACAGCAAAACTCAAGATCGGGTATTTTGCACAGCATCAACTTGATGAGCTTGATGAAAATTCCACTCCCTTCACGACATTCGGAAGGTTACTTGCAGGAAAACCGGAACGAACTGTCCGGGCCCAACTCGGCGCCCGCGGCTTTGGAATTGAAAAGGCCGACAATAAAATTGGGACGCTTTCCGGAGGAGAAAAAGCGCGCCTGCTGCTCGCCATTGCGACCTTCGATGAACCCCATGTTCTCATATTGGACGAACCGACAAACCATTTGGACGTCGACAGTCGAGAGTCACTCATCCATGCGCTCAACGATTTCGGCGGAGCGGTTGTGCTGATTTCGCACGATCAACATCTTATCGAGACCTGCGCTGACCGGTTGTTCATTGTTGGAGAGCAAACAGTCCGCCCCTTTGAGGGAGACCTTTCCGAGTACAAAGCAAGTTTGCTTCGGCGATCGCAAATTGGTCCCCAATCAATGGATGAACCAACCAAGCCACAAAAGTCACGCAAAGAAGAACGACAAAGCGCCGCTAATTCGCGCGCGACACTTGCGCCACTCCGGAAGGAAGTGGCCAACCTTTCCAACAAAATAGAAAAACTCGGAAGTCAAATCACGAAGTTGGACAACGAGCTGTCGGATCCAGGTCTTTATGCCAAAGATCCTACCCGAGCTTCTCAACTTAACAAGAAACGTGCTGACCTAGATCGAGAACTCACAGAAGCCGAAAACGCTTGGTTGACCGCTCAAGAAAAACTGGAAGAAGCGGCCGACAAATAGACCACGTCCAGCGTCACGCCTTCTTCTCCCAACGGCCCTCAGCGTTCTGTTGCCAATAGGTTACTTCATGGCCCGCCTCCGTCGCAGCGCGCCAGTCGCTCCGCGCACGCGCAACGGCTGCAGCATCGTGCCCGTCAAATAACGTTACGCATCGTTGGTATTGTACAACTTCATCCGTATCCCAACCTTTTTCGAGTTGAGCGCCATCCACTAAGAAGAGTACGGATGCTCCATTCGGGTTATCAGATTTTGTTGTCAGATAGATCGGTTGATGCGCCGCCAAGTCCCCCCCGCCCGTCCCGTGCGGCAAGAATGACTCATCTCGGTAAGTCCACAGATGCGTATCGAGCGCCTCAATACGTTCTTGCGATCCCGCGCGGATATTTGCGCGCCAATCACGCTCAAGTGTTTTTTCGAGCAATCCGGGAAGCACACGATCAAGAGGACTACGCTCTAGATGATAGAACCAGACTTCGGTCATGGGACGTCGCGTTAGTTCTCTTCGTACCGCTTTGCAACCAAGTCATTGAGTAGGCGAACACCAAATCCGGTTGCCCCCCGCGGGCAAACATCGCGATTCTTTCGAGTCCATGCGGTACCGGCAATGTCGAGATGGGCCCAAGTCTTCCGATTCACGAACCGCTTCAGGAATTGTGCAGCTGTGATTGATCCCGCACCACGTTCATTTGCGATATTGGCCATGTCTGCAATCGGCGAAGAGATCGCGCCGTCATAGGTTGAGTCCATCGGAAAACGCCAGACTTGCTCATCAACGCTTCGGCCGGAAGATTCAAGCTGATCGACCAATTCATCATCATTTGAAAAAAGTCCGGCAATATGACTACCGAGAGACACGATGATGGCGCCGGTGAGCGTTGCGAGGTCAATCATAAATTTTGGCTTGAACCGATCCTGGCAGTACCACAGCGCGTCGGCCAGCACCAAGCGGCCTTCCGCATCGGTATTTAAAACCTCGATTGTTTGACCTGACATGGAAGTAACGACATCGCCAGGACGTTGCGCCGTACCGTCAGGCATATTTTCGACCAGCCCCACAATTCCAACGGCATTAACCTTAGCATCACGGCCCGCCAACGCTTGCATGACCCCGCAAACAGCAGCCGCTCCCCCCATGTCGAATTTCATCTCCTCCATACCGGGGCCCGGTTTGAGCGAAATGCCACCCGTATCAAATGTCACCCCCTTGCCGACGAACGCGACGGGCGCTTCTTTCTTGTTGGATGCGCCCTGCCATTCCATAATGACGAGGTAGGACTCATGCTGGCTGCCGCGACCGACACCGAGCAAGGCCCCCATGCCAAGCTCTTCCATTTTTTTCTCATTCAGGACCTCAATTTTCAGTCCTAACTCTTTGAGAGCCTTTATACGTTCGACAAAGGCAGCCGGATAAAGAACGTTCCCGGGTTCGGTCACCAGATCACGGGCAAAGAACACTCCGTCAACAACCGCCGATGCGCTTTTCCAGCTTGCCCGCGCTTCGGCCAGGTTTTCCGATTGTATCGTCAGCCGATTGAGCTTCGGCTTTTTTGCCTTCTTTGTTTTGTACTGATCAAACCGATAACACCTGAGCTTCGCTCCCTCAGCAACGCATGTTCCGAAGCGTGTCGCATCGATTTCCGCTTGCTCAGTCAAGTTGATGGCGAATTGGGCAGTCCGTTCTTCCGCCGAATTAAGGAAGGATGCCAGTCGCCCTCCTATTTGTGTGGCCTTTTTTGACGAGATTTTCCCTTCTTTTCCTGTGCCGATCAGCACCACTCTGTTCAAAGAAAAGCCAGCAGGCGCAATGACTTCGAGAATTTCCCCGTCCTCGCCAGTAAAGTTCTTAGCCTTCGCTGCCCGACTAATTTGCCCGCGCGAGCGCCGGTCCCACGCCGCCGCCGTTCCCGTTAACTTTTTGCCCTGAGTCACAGTGGTAACCAAAGCACCTGTTTTGGGGATTCCGGGCTTCGCAAATGATACTTCCATGGGGTCAATACCTCTCAGGCCGGCCCGCTGTTGGAAGTCGGGCAGCAATTGGTGAAATGATGCCGGCTATTTGGATAAGTTCGGCAGGTGGGATAGTTTTGATTCGCAGAATTTTTCAGCCATGGTTATCATAGTTGCGTTAGCCGCGTAAGTGAACCGACGCATCTATGGTGGGTATACGAGTGGGTTCAAATTGGCATGTGTAGCTTAATCTTAGTGGGCAGATTCTAATGCTCGGCACGACATATTTGTCGAGATATCTGCTGCGACAGGTTGCAGGACCACTCGTGTTCTTCACCATTTCGCTCACTACGTTGGTTTGGCTTACCCAATCCCTCAAATTGCTCGACGTCGTCATTAACCAGGGCCAATCGGCACGGACATTTATCGAGCTCTCATTGTTCGTGATGCCTAGCCTTCTGGGCATCATCATGCCCGTCGCTTTTCTTTGCGCGATCATTTATGCGATCAACCGATTGCATACCGACAGCGAAGTTGTGGTGATGTGGTCGGCGGGATTAAGCCGGTGGTCTGTCGCTGCGCCCGTTTTGACGCTAGCGATGATTGTCACCGTGCTCGTTTACTCGATCAACCTCTACCTCATGCCGGCCGGCATGAGGGCGATGAAAGACCGCGTCTTTGAGATACGCAGTGATTTGGTGGCTTTCATGCTGCGCGAAGGCCAATTTGCAAACCACGTTGAGGGACTGACTGTTTATGTCCGTGAGGTCAACTCTGTCGGTGAGGTTCGCGGTTTGCTCGTCTACGACGATAGGGATAAGGATGACCCGGTCACCTATATGGCTGAGACCGGAAAAATCATATACGCCGACAATGGGCCACGCCTGCTCATGCTGAACGGCAATATCCAATCGGAGACCGGTGAAGAAAACAGGCTCGCCTTTCTAAGCTTCGATCGCCACACACTTGATCTCAACCAGTTTGATCAAGAGATGGCACCACATGTCCGTGAAACCAGTGAGCGATATCTTGGTGAACTGTTGTATCCCAATGCCAATGCTGACTGGGACCGCCGTTATTGGGATCGCCTCATAGCGGAAGGACATAATCGCCTCGCCTCTCCTTTATATGCATTGGCCTTTGCGGGCCTTGCTCTAACTGCACTAATCGGGGGTGATTTTTCAAGACGTGGCTATTCAAAACGCATCGGAGTTGCTGTAGTCGCGGCCGTGATTGTTCGCCTTTCGGGTGTCGGCATCCAAAGCGCCGCGACGTCCGCACCTGCACTGAATGTGGTTCAATACCTTCTGCCAATTGGAACGCTCGTCATTGCTCTTGTTCTCCTCGAAAAGCCGCAATGGCTAAGAAATGCAACGTGGCCTATGCCTGCGCGGCTAAAGATCGAGTAACGCATGCATTTCTCTTGGACACTTTGGCGCTATCTCGCCGTACAGTTTTTGTTTGGTGTCGGAATCGTGTTCGGCGCAACGCTCTGTCTTATCTTGCTTGTGGACATCGTGGAGTTACTACGCCGGTCTGCAGCACAAGATGGTGTCCCCTTCACAATGGTCATCACAATGGCCTTGTTCAAACTGCCCAATATATCCGAACTTGCGCTCCCTTTCGCATTTTTGTTTGGGGCTATTTGGACTTTTGTACGCCTCAATCGCAGTAATGAACTTGTCGTGACCCGTGCGTCAGGGCTGTCGATTTGGCAGTTTCTGTCGCCGCCTCTGGCAATTGCAATTCTATTGGGCTTGCTTGATATCGCTGTTTACAATCCGGTTGCTTCTGCATTGGTTGCTCGTTACGAGCAGCTCGAAAACAAGTATCTCAGAGGGCAAACAAACGTTCTTACGGTCTCGTCTTCAGGCCTTTGGCTCAGGCAGGGGGATGTAAATGGACAATCCGTCGTCCATGCGAACTATGTCTCCGATGGCGGCGACCGCCTTCAGGACGTGTTCTTCCTGCTCTATCAGGGTGCAGACAAATTTGCCGGACGCATAGACGCCGAACACGCAACTTTGCGCGATGGGTATTGGGACATTCGAAATGCTTGGCTTACCCGACCCGGCATTTCCCAACGTCCTGAACATTACAAGCAATACACACTAGAAACCCCCCTTACTAAGAACCGTATTCAAGAGAGCTTTGCTTCACCCCAGACGATATCATTCTGGGAATTGCCGCGTTTCATTCGGCTTGCTGAGGCTGCCGGCTTTTCGGCAGCACCCCACCGGTTGCATTGGTATTCATTAATGTCGACCCCCTTCTTGCTAGCTGCAATGGTCCTCGTGGCCGCAACCTTTTCACTTAGGGTCTACCGATTGGGCGGAACAGCGATCTACACCGTCGCTGGAATTATGACCGGGTTCCTACTCTACTTTGTGACTAATACGGCTTCGGCATTTGGCCTTTCGGGAAGTATGCCGTTGATCTTGGCTGCTTGGGCGCCGACACTGGTTGCATTGCTATTGGGTTCAACGTTTTTGCTACATCTAGAGGACGGCTAAATTGCATTTACTTTCACTATCCGGCGCGCGACGCAAATTTATCTGTCCCCTTTTCTGTTCGTTGTTCTGTTTGATAATTTGGACCGCGTCAGCGGAGGCCCAATTTGATGCATTTGGCGGAGACGAAGACAAAGAGCAAAGCGATGAAGACAAACCAGATATTGCCCTGATCGAAGCCGACCAGCTGACATACGACACCGAGAATGAGATCGTCGTTGCGATTGGCAATGTTGAGATCGTGTACGACGAACGTACACTGATGGCGGACAAGGTCACCTACAATCAAAAGACCGACACCATTGTAGCAGACGGCAATGTCTCACTGACTGAGGCGACGGGGGAAGTCTTCTTTGCCGAACATGCTGAGTTGAAGGACGAATTGAAGGAAGGTGTTATTGGCGCAATTCGCGTTCTGTTGGCTGACGATTCCCTGATGGCAGCCAATCAAGGAACACGGCGAGCGGGCCGCCAATCGATTTTGAACAAGGTTGTTTACAGTCCATGTAAGGTCTGTGAAGACGGCAGCCCCCCACTTTGGCAGGTTAAAGCCTATCGAGCCATTCACGATACGGAGAAAAAGGAGATCGAATATCAGGACGCCTTCCTGGAACTCTTCGGTGTCCCCGTCGCCTACACGCCTTACTTGAACCATCCCGATCCAAGCGTGAAAAGAAAAAGCGGTATTTTGGCCCCAACAATTGGCAATGAAACCGAGCTTGGCAACGTAGTTGAGATCCCTGTTTATTTGGCCCTTTCCGATAACTACGATGCGACCTTGACGCCAGTCTACACGTCCAAAGAGGGGTTACTGCTAAAGGGCGAATTCAGACACCGCACTCAGCACGGCCAGTACAAGTTTGATGGCAGTATTACACGTCCCGATGAACGCGATGACCTAAACCAACTAACAGGCGGTAAGGATCTTAGGGGACATATCTTCGGGCGGGGCGAGTTCCGCGTCAACGACCCCTGGAGATGGGGATTTCAAGTCGAACAGGTCAGTGACGACACATACCTGCAACGCTATGACATTCCCAATAGCAACCGGCCCGGATTCTCTAATACGGACCGGTTGGAGAATGAACTCTTCATCGAAAGGATCAAGGGTCGGAACCATGCAACGGCCAGAGCCTTCGCCTTCAAGGATCTAAGACAAAGTGATCCGGGACAAACGCCTGTTGTGCTTCCACTGCTCGACGCCAAGCACATATTTGATGACCCAATCGCCGGCGGCCAGACATCTGTTGAGGGTAATTTCTTGTCATTGTTTCGGTCGGACGGAACCGATGTAACACGCTTGTCGGGAACAGCCAAATGGGAACGACCTGTCACGACGAAAAATGGGCAAGTCATTAAGGGTTTCGCAAGCCTGCGTGCCGACGGCTATTTCTCGAATGATTTAAACCCAACGAGTGACCCTTTGGGTCCGAAAGACAGCCAAGTTCTCGGACGTATTTTGCCTGTCGTCGGCGCGGATTGGAGATGGCCTTTCATACGTCCGGGCAGAAATTTTAATCTGGTCATCGAGCCCATTGCACAACTGGTTTACACACCTGTCGGCGGCAATCCGGATGGGATCTCCAATGAGGACAGTACTGGCTTTGAATTTGACGAAACCAACCTATTCACCGTGAACAAGTTCCCTGGCCTGGACCGCTGGGAGGACGGGCCACGTGTCAATTACGGTCTTCGATGGGCCGCAATGGACGACAAAGACGGGTTCGCTGAGATCATGATTGGTCAGTCCTACCGCTTTGTTGACAACGACACTTTTGCCGCTGGAAGTGGCCTTGAGACGCAGCGGTCAGACTATGTCGGTCGTGTCGTCATTGGGCCTAGTGAGCACTTTAATCTCATTCACCGGTTCCGATTGGATCGGAACGACTTCTCAATCGAACGAAATGAGATTGAAGCCAATGCCAATTACTGGCGCGTTGGAATGAATGTTAACTATTTGAAGACATCTGCGGATGCAACGGATGTCGAATTGGTCGACCGCGAAGAATTCATCAGCGCAGGCTACGTTGATATTACAGATCGTTGGCGCTTAAGCGGTCTGCTGCAACGGAATTTGCAAACAAATACAAATGTTTACGCTCAATTGGGGTTGACGTATCAGGACGAATGCACCTGGCTCAATATCATCTATCGCAAAGACTTTACCAGCGACAGAGACGTGCAGTCCTCGAACTCAATTTTGGTCACATTTAAGCTTACAAATCTTGGCTAGCTTCGCTTGTTTTTGTAGAACAGACGGAAACGAGACTTGAGAATACTGGCTCCGGATTTGTGGTAGCTAGAGAGCCACAAAGGACAGCCTCCCTTATACTGATCGATGAAAATGACAACGCCAATTTCAAATGCTCGCATTGCGGTTTCAGTTGCAATCGCATGCGCCACCGCGGTCGCAGGGCTTCTTTTCGCCAATGCACCCCTTCACGCCATGAGCACGCAACGTATCGCTGCGATCGTTAACGACGAAGTGATTTCGGGATATGACCTGCAACAGCGCCTAAGTTTGATCATTGCATCTTCTGGCGCCCAACCGGACCAAGAAGCCATCAAGCGCATTCAACCACAGATTCTCCGCACGCTGGTTGATGAGAAACTCCAACTTCAAGAAGCAAAACGCCAAAACATTGAAGTGAACACCGACGAGGTCATGGAAGCTATTGGCGGTATTGCCGCCAGTAATAATCTGTCTGCGGAACAAATTGAACAGTTCCTTTCACAAGCCGGTGTAAATCTCGCCACCTTACACACGCAGGTTTATGCTGAGCTAGCCTGGAATAAACTGGTCGGCCAACGGTTTGCTCCGCGCGTATATATCAGCGATGAACAAGTCGAAGATGCATACGGACGGATGGTTGAAAACGCAAATCGTCCGCAGTACTTGGTTAGTGAAATCCTTTTGACAGTGGACACCCCCGAACAAGACCGCGAAGTTCGCGGTGCTGCTGAGAAACTCATTGAGCAAATTCGCCAGGGTGCTCCCTTCCCTGCTGTTGCTCAACAGTTTAGCCAATCAGCAAGCGCAGCAAGAGGCGGTGACCTGAATTGGGTGCAGGATGGCACAATGCCTCCAGAGGTCGAAGCCGTGATGCAGCGGATGCGGCCGGGCTCCCTATCAGCCCCAATAAAAACCTTGGCGGGCTACTACATCATCGTTCTCCGAGACCGCAAGGAAAACGCCGGAGCCGGCAAAGATGCAATGAAGAGTCGCTTTACTGTCAAACAAATCGCAATGAGCGTATCTGAGCAGACTACCCAAGCCGAGGGCAATCGGATGATGGGTGAAATGGAAGCGATGGCCAACAAGATCAAAGGCTGCGCGACGGTCAGCAACGCGACCCGGAACATGTCCTCGGTTGTTGTCAGCGATATTGGCGAGCGTTCCGGCGCCGAACTCGCGCCGGAAGTTCTGAACGCGGTGATGCCGCTACGTGTCGGCGAAGCGAGCAGGCCAATTGTGAGCCGAACTGGGATTCATGTCATGGTGCTGTGTGATCGGAAGGACAGCAATGTTGCGTTGCCCAACCGAAAAGAGATTCAGAACAGATTGTTTTCTCAGCAACTCAGCATGATGTCCCGAAAATACCTGCGTGATCTCCGTCAGGATGCGGTCATCGAAATGCGATGACGCGGCGGCAATGACGGCTCGAATCCCCTCCCCCATTGCTGTCACGATGGGGGACCCTGGCGGCGTCTCGGGCGAGATATCCATAAAAGTTTGGTTGTCACGGGCCGACAACGGGGTTCCCGCCTTCTTCTTAATCGATGACCCCAAACGTCTTTCTACTCTGGCGGAACGCCTTGGCGTTGACCTAGCCGTTCACGAAATAACAACACCAGATCAGGCAGTCGAACGCTTCGACGACGAACTGCCGGTTCTTCCCATCACGGTCCCGCGACATGACTGCCTTGGCCGAGGCGACCCCGCGAATGCACGCGCTGTCATAAACTCAATCGATCAGGCCCTTGACCATTGTCTTTCCGGAACAGCAGGTGCAATGGTCACAAATCCAATACATAAAGCCTCCCTCTACGAAGCAGAATTCGCTTTTCCGGGGCACACGGAATATCTGGCCCACAAATGCGCCGATGCGAAGGAAATACCGACGCCGGTCATGATGCTGACATGTGCGGACCTTCGAGTCGTCTTAGCAACGATTCACCTGCCTCTGCGCCAAGTTGCCGATAGTCTCAACAAAAAGCTGATTATTGACAAACTGCGGTTGACGGCCGATGCACTCCGACAGGATTTTGGAATTTCAGCACCGCGCATTTCAGTTGCAGCGCTTAACCCTCATGCTGGGGAACACGGTTCGCTCGGCACGGAGGAACTCCAAATTCTAAAGCCGGCTGTTGAACAACTGAAACGTGAAGGCCTTGACGTGGCAGGCCCTTTACCCGCCGACACTTTGTTTCACGAAGATGCGCGGCGGACCTATGATGCCGTGTTGTGCATGTACCACGATCAAGCACTCATCCCAATCAAGTCGTTGGACTTCTATGGTGGCGTTAACGTCACGCTGGGCCTGCCCATCGTGCGCACATCGCCTGATCACGGAACAGCATTCGATATTGCCGGCAAAAACAAGGCGAACCCAACCAGTTTAACGAACGCACTTTTGCTCGCGGGTGAGATCGCGCATACACGTTCCTCCCCTGGACGATCATCGTGACCGAGCACATTGTTCCCTCCTTGCGAGACGTGATCGAGCAACATCAGCTCAGCGCAAAGAAGGGACTTGGGCAGCATTTCTTGCTGGATCAAAACCTTACCGATCGTATTGCACGGACGGTAGAAAATCTATCTGGCCTGCCTGTTGTCGAGGTCGGACCCGGGCCTGGGGGATTGACAAGATCTATACTCGCCGCAGGTGCTGAACATGTCATTGCCATCGAGCGCGACCCCAGATGCGTCCGTGCATTGCAGGACTTGGCGCAAACTCACACCGGCAAACTAACCATCGTCGAGACAGACGCTCTCAAATGTGACGAACACGAACTGTTGCAAAAGTCTCTGCAAGGCGCACCACACACCAATGTGATTTCAAATCTGCCGTACAATGTCGGCTCTCAGCTTCTGGTAAAATGGATGACGATCTCTCAGTGGCCGCCTTGGTGGAACAGCCTAACGCTGTTGTTTCAGAAGGAAGTTGCGGAACGTATTGCCGCCCAGCCTGGGACGAAAGAATACGGACGTTTGTCCGTGCTCACACAAAGCCGTGCCAGACCACGGCTCCTGTTCGACATCCCTGCTCGCGCCTTCACGCCACCGCCAAAAGTTGTGTCCACATTGATTCAGATTGTGCCATCGGAGCCTGTCGTTTCCGATCTGAACATCAGCCAGTTGAGCGCTGTAACGGCCGCAGCGTTTGGACAAAGGCGCAAGATGCTGAGGCGAAGTCTGCGCACAATCATTCGGGAGCCAGAAGCGCTTCTCAACAATATCGGCATAGATCCCACCCTTCGTGCAGAAGATCTCAGCGTCATTGATTTTTGCCGTCTCACAAGCGCCTATTGTGACGAACTGGAGTGCATGCGAGAATCAAACAAAGACAGTTCGTCACTCGAATAAACCATTGAAGCAGAAAGCGACCGATGAGAAGCCAAGCAATAACCGGATTCGGAAAACCACTTGAAGAAGTGGAATTGCCAACACCGTCACCAACCGGAACTGAGATCCTATTGAAAGTAACGGACTGTGGTGTGTGTCATAGCGATGTACACATCCATGATGGCTACTTTGATATGGGGGGTGGCAACAAGCTTGACGTTACTCAGGGCCGCACGCTGCCCATAACGATGGGACACGAAATTGCCGGCGAAGTTGTTGCCCTTGGACCAAATGCCGAAGGTGTTTCCATCGGACAAAACTACGTCGTTTATCCTTGGATCGGTTGCGGGAAATGCGGAACGTGCGAAAGAGGTGACGAACAGCTGTGCGGTGCTCCTCAAGCGCTGGGCGTCAATGAACCAGGCGGATATGCGGATCATGTGCTGGTCCCGCATGCGCGCTATCTAATCGATCATGCGCCTCTGCCCGCGTCAATAGCAGCTCCCTATATGTGCAGTGGCCTAACCGCTTTTGGTGCTCTGAAAAAGATTGGTGATCCGGGCCCCAATGAACGTGTTGCGATTGTCGGCCTCGGGGGTGTCGGCATGATGGGACTTCAGTTCGCCAAGAATCTCTTTCCTTCCGCGCCACTGGCGGCTGATATCGAGGAATCAAAACTTAAGGCCGCGCAAGAAGCTGGTGCCGGCGCGGTCTACAACTCCGCCGACCCTGAGGCCATTGCTAAGGTCATGGCTGACACCCATGGCGGCGTGTACGCGGCAGTCGATTTTGTGGGATCAGAGAGTTCGCTTGCCTTTGCCTCCAGTATTGTGCGTAGAGGCGGCAAAGTGATCATTGTCGGCCTTTTTGGTGGAGGGTTCTCAATGCCCATACCCTTGTTTCCGATGCGCGCTATTTCGATTGGCGGATCGTTTGTCGGATCCCTCGCCGAAACACATGAAATGATGGCGCTGGTGCGGGAGGGCAAGATCGATCCCATCCCGACAGCTACACGGCCGGCAAATGCCGCGAGCCAAACTTTGGACGATTTGCGTACAGGCAAAATCGTCGGACGCGTCGTGTTGGCTCATTAGATGTATAAGACACAGTTTGGTGATTAGGCCTATAGACCTTCGCGAAGCTGTTTCACAAAGTCAGTTAGGCCTGTCTGGCGTTGCCGCTTTAGGCGTTCAGCATGCAGAATGGCCTGGATTGATCGGAAGCTATTATCAAGGTCATCATTGACGACAACATAATCATATTCCGCCCAATGGCTCATTTCATCCGACGCTTTTGCCATCCGTCGCACGACCTCCTCCTCAGTGTCCTGGGCACGACGCCTTAGGCGTCGTTCCAACTCCGAAGTTGAAGGCGGAAGAAGAAACACGCGGACAAGATCTGTTTGTGCGTTTTTCTCAAGCTGCTGTGTGCCTTGCCAATCAATGTCAAATAGGACGTCCTGTCCGTCTGACAAAGCTGTTTCGACGGGCTCACTTGGCGTTCCATAGTAGTTGCCGAAGACTTTCGCGTGTTCCAACAATTCATCCCGATTGATCATAAGACCAAAGTCTTCTAGTGAAACGAAATGGTAATCGCGGCCATCAATCTCGCCCTCCCGCGGTGGCCGTGTTGTCGCCGAAACAGAAATTACAAGATTGTCTTCGGTTTCCAGCAATCTGCGCGAAAGTGTCGTTTTCCCGGCACCACTTGGCGACGATAAGACAAACATCAGCCCACGACGCTTAACATCGGTCATCTGCAAGTTCTCTCACCTATTGCATCAGTCGGGCATCCAATCATCTCATCACTCAACATTCTGGACTTGTTCGCGGATTTGATCGATGACAGATTTCAGCTCCAACCCTATCTGCGTTAGGGCCGTCGTTGTGGATTTCGAACACAGCGTATTGGCCTCACGATTGAATTCTTGCAACAGAAAATCAAAACGGCGGCCAGCGGGCTCATCCGATTCGATGAGATCTTTGGCGGCGCTGGTATGCGCTTCAAGGCGATCAATTTCTTCAGTGACGTCTGCCTTCGCTGAAAGAAAGGCGATCTCTTGCTCTAACCTATCCGCATTTATCAAGTCAGGATTGTTGATCAAACCGTCGATTTGTTCTCTCAGGCGGTTTCGTAGCTGCTCTGCTTGTCCGGCAGCGGTCGATCGCGCATTTGCGACCAACTCGGAAAGGACTTTCAACTGATCTGCTAGGATCGAGGCGAGTTTTTTTCCTTCCTCAATGCGGGCCGCTTCAAGTCCATTCACAGCATCGCCGAAGGACTTCAAAATGGCTTGAAGGCGTGCGTTGCGCTGATCTTCACCTTCCTCCGGCTCAACCGTTTCAATGATCCCCTTCAGACCAAGAATGCCATCTAGACTTGGCGGACTCGCTTCGACCTTCCCAGCCATTTCATTCAACACAGCGAGGATTTGCGACAGCACTTCTCCATTGATTCGAATCTGCGTGTTCGAAGTTCCCCGAGCGACTGTTAGAGTGGTTTGTATATTGCCTCTCTTGAAACGTTCGGTCAGCATCTTGCGGAGATCGCTTTCCAATGCCTCATGACCACTAGGAAGACGGGTTCGGACATCCAACCCACGTCCATTCACGCTGCGAATTTCCCATCCCCAGCTAACGTCGTCACTCTGGCCTTGAGATCTGGCAAAGCCAGTCATGCTTTTAAGCGCCATTGATACTGCCTTTGGTTTGCAACCTACAAAAGCCAAGCACCGGAATGGTGTGGCCAGGTAAGTGTTCTCAACAACCAATAGAAAAAGCTGGTCGAGGTCTTCCTATCCTACTGATTCTTGGCGCGTTCGCGTTCGATTTTGCGCCACTTCGAAACATTGCGGTTGTGTTGCCGCAACGACTCAGAGAACACATGGCCCCCAGTGCCGTCTGCCACGAAATACAGATATTTTGTAGCGGAAGGATTGAAAACGGCTTCAAGGGCCCCTTTGCCTGGATTTGCAATTGGCGATGGTGGCAACCCGTCAATAATGTAAGTGTTGTACGGCGTCGCCTTCTTGAGTTCGCTCTGCCTGATCCCACGCCCTAACGGTTCACCGCCGGTCAACCCATAAATGATTGTTGGATCCGACTGCAGGCGCATCCCCCGCCGAAGACGATTGACAAACACCGACGCGACTTTGGGCTGCTCGTCCAAGATGCTCGACTCTTTTTCAACGATCGACGCAAGGATAACGGCCGCCTCTACACTATTAAATGGAAGGTCATCAGAGCGCGCCTCCCAAAGTGTCGTCAACAGTTCGCGCTGCGCATCAGCCATGCGACCAATGAGCTGTTTTTTTGTTTCACCGCGTGTAAACAAATAAGTCTCAGGCAACAACGAGCCCTCTGATGGCACTGGGGGCGTGTCACCAATAAGAACCTCATTCTCATCAACAAGTTTTGCGACTTGCGCGCTAGTCAAGCCTTCGGGAATTGTCAGCTTATGCAAAATGGATTTGCCGGCTCTCAACAACTCCATGATCTGGCGCATACTGGAACCCGCTGGTACAGCGTATTCGCCCGCTTTTAGGTCCGCCGCTGCTCCATTCCACATAACGCCAGCTCTAAAGATGAAGTGGTTTCGAATGAGCCCAGCATTTTCCAGTCGCCTGGCGATCGTATTCAACCCAACGCCGCGCTCAAACAAAATCACCTGATCAGTTTGGTCCGCGCTTATCGTCGGTCCCGGCCGCTCGAATTCAGTGTAAGCATAGTAGAGCGTTCCGCCCGCAGCCACGCCAACGAGCACAACAAGAACCAAAACTAAACGCAAAAGAATTCGAGCCATACGCCACATTTGAGCGTGAGTTTAGCCGTTCACCTTTGTCATCACCAGGGTGGCGTTCGTACCGCCAAAGCCAAATGAGTTTGACAGAACAGCATTAATCTCTCGTTCACGCGCCGAATGCGGCACCAAATCGAGCTCTGTTTCGACTGACGGATTGTCCAAATTGATGGTCGGCGGTGCCACATTATCCCGCATGGCCAAGATACAGAATATGGCCTCGACCGCCCCAGCAGCCCCCAATAGGTGGCCAACCGAAGATTTGGTTGAGGACATGGAGATCCGGTTGGTCGAGGTCCCGAACAGACGGCCAACGGCGCCAAGCTCTATTTCATCACCAACCGGTGTCGACGTCCCGTGCGCATTGACATAGTCAATGTCCGAAGCGCTGAGGCCCGCTCTGGTCAAAGCGGCCTTCATGGACCGAAATCCGCCGTCACCATCCTCTGAAGGTGAGGTGATATGGTACGCATCGCCGGATAGTCCGTAACCGGTGACCTCAGCATAGATTGTTGCGCCTCGCGCCTTAGCGTGCTCGTACTCTTCTAGAACGACAACACCGGCACCTTCGCCCATGACGAAACCGTCTCGGTCTTTATCGTATGGCCGCGAAGCACGCTCAGGCTGATCATTGAATCCGGTCGACAACGCCCGGCATGCTGCGAATCCTGCGATGCCGAGTCGGCTAACAGCCGCTTCTGCCCCGCCGGCAACCATAACGTCTGCATCGTCAAGCATAATCAGTCGTGCGGCATCACCGATGGCATGGGCCCCGGTGGAACAAGCCGTTACCACCGCGTGATTCGGTCCCTTAAAGCCAAATTCAATGGATACGTGTCCTGACACAAGATTGATCAGTCGTCCTGGAATGAAGAACGGACTGATCTTACGCGGCCCCCTCTCATGCAACTGAATGGAGGCCTGTTCGATTCCCGGAAGACCGCCGATACCAGAGCCGATCAAGACACCGGTCCGGCATCTTTCTTCTTCTGAACTCGGTGTCCATCCCGAATCGGAAACAGCTTGCTTCGCTGCGGCCAGCCCGAAAATAATAAAATCATCAACCCGCCGTGCTTCCTTTGGATCGACCCAGTCATAGACATTGAAGGCATCTTCGGCGCCGCCACGCGGAACCTCACATGCAATTTTTGCGGGCAAATCGGAAGTATCAAACTTTTCGATCGGGCGTGCACCTGACTCACCTTTAAGCAGGCGACCCCAGGTTTGTTCGACTCCGCAGGCCAGGGGCGTCACGAGCCCCATGCCTGTCACCACAACACGTCTCATGCCGTACGACTCCAAGCAGATCTCATCGCTGTCGGGCGGACAGCACCTAGTGTATAGCTGTCACCATCATAGCTCAGCCTGATGCGCCGCGCGATACGCTCGACAGCAATGCTAAGCAGCGTTGTTTTGATTCGTTTGAATGAACTTGATTGCGTCACCAACTGTCAAAATGGTTTCCGCTGCATCATCAGGAATCTCACAGCCAAATTCCTCTTCAAAGGCCATGACCAGCTCAACGGTATCCAAACTGTCTGCGCCAAGGTCGTCTATGAAGCTCGCCGTTTCGGCAACCTTTTCTGGCTCTACTCCCAGGTGTTCAACAACAATTTTTTTCACCCGATCCGAAATTTCGCTCATAGTTAGCCCTCAGTTACGTGGGATGGTTTTGGAAGACCCTTGCAGATATTCGGCGCGCTTCTCGCTCTTATCCCGGATGCGCACTGCCGATTCCTTAGAGATTGGCGCGTTAGGTACCACACTTTAATTGGGATGACCAGAAAAGGTAGGGCATAAACTGCACAATTCCTCGACGCCCATTCTTTCTTCTATTTCAGTGATTTAGACCGAAATTTTGTTTTTCCAAGCTGGTTCAGAGCATGGCCAATCCGCCATTAATGTGCAGTGTTTGACCAGTGACATAGTTTGCTTCTTCGCTGGACAAATAAACCACTCCGGCTGCGACGTCCGCTGGTTCACCGACCCGGCCCGCTGGAATAGTCTGTTTTGCCTTCTCCAAATTTTCTTCGCCCAGTTCATCCGTCATTGCCGTCGCAATGAACCCTGGCGCGACACAATTCACGGTAACGTTGCGACTGGCGATTTCCTGCGCGAGAGATTTCGTCATTCCGATCATGCCGGCTTTTGATGCCGCATAGTTTCCCTGGCCCGGATTGCCTGTGACGCCAACAACAGAGGTGATTGAGATGATCCGCCCCCAGCGGCGGCGCATCATTCCTTTCAAGACAGCTCGGCTAAGTCGAAACGTTGCCGTCAAATTGACGGCAATAACATCGTCCCACTCACCGTCTTTCATGCGGAGAAACAAATTGTCCCGCGTAATGCCCGCGTTGTTCACGAGAATATCAATTTGGCCGAGCGCCTCTTCTGCGTCGGCGATCAGCTTGTCTTGGTCTTCAAGTTTTGTCAGGTTGGCAGGAATAATAGAGAGTTCGCCGCCAAGCTCATTGCTCACTTCCTCAAGTACATTTCGTCGTGTTCCTGAGATAGCAACCTTGGCGCCTTGAGCATGCAGCGCTTGAGCAATCGCACGGCCGATGCCGCCACTTGCACCGGTAACAAGAGCCGTCTTTCCTGATAGTTCAAACATTAGTTTCTTGGCCTTTCAGCATGAGGCGTCGTTGGCAGATCATTTTGAGCTAGAGCGTTTTGGAGAACGCTTCAATGTCACTCGGTGTTGCGATGTTGATGCCCTTTAAGTCTCGATTGATTCGCTTCGCAAGCCCAGTCAGGACTTTACCGGCCCCAATCTCAAGCAAACTATCAACTTCATTGTTCCCGAAAAACTCGACCGTCTCTCTCCAACGGACACGACCGGTTACTTGCTTAACGAGCAACGACCGTATGGACTCAGGGTCGCTTTCAGCGCTCACGCTCACATTTGAAACGACGGGGACAACTGGCGGCGCGATTGTGATCGCTGCAAGCGCCTCTTCCATCTCATCAGCCGCGGGTTGCATCAGCGCGCAATGAAAAGGTGCGCTGACTGGGAGCGGCATCGCCCGCTTGGCGCCTTTCTCGACACATCTCTCACCGGCAATCTTTACTGCATCGGCATGGCCGCTGATAACAACTTGGCCGGCACCATTGTCATTCGCGATCGCACAGATTTGGTCCTTACCGTCAAAACCACCGATGGCCTCTTCGCACTCCTCGATGCCAAGTCCGAGAACCGCGGACATGGCGCCCTCGCCCACCGGAACCGCACGCTGCATGGCTTGACCGCGCCGTTTAAGAAGCCGCGCCGCATCTGACCGATCAATGGCACCTGCGGCGGCAAGCGCCGAATACTCACCTAGAGAGTGCCCCGCCACGAACTTTGCCCGCTGACCAATATCGAAATCCAACTCTGACTTCAGGATCGCTGTTACCGCCAGGCTTACCGCCATCAGCGCAGGCTGCGTATTTTCGGTCAAAGTGAGATCTTCAGACGGGCCTTCGAACATAAGTTTAGAAAGAGACTGCTTAAGGGCATCATCAATCTCCTCAAATACCTCACGGGCAATTGGAAAGGCCTCGGCCAGATCTTTGCCCATACCGACGGATTGGCTTCCTTGGCCTGGAAATGTGAGAGCACATGTCATGATCGCTGTTTTCTCCTTTGTCAGCAGACCCGCAGATTTTCCGCTCAAAGAACCGAGCGGACGGCTGGCTGTCAAGCGCCCGCGACTTGCACATATCATCGAATTCGATATAGTCGCGCCGCTCAAATGCGGTCGCTGACAAATTAAGGCGATCCAATGCCCCTGGTATTGGTCGCACAGTCAGTCGAACCATCGCTCGGACTCAACCGCAAGGGAAATTGCGGCCCCGGGTGCCGCGTTTGAGAAGGAGAAAACGAAAAAAGGAACAAACTCATGGCTTTGTATGAGCATGTTTTTGCTGCGCGCCAAGACATCTCTCCCCAGCAGGTCGAGACGCTGACCGGCGAACTTAAAGAGATTGTTGAACAAAACGGCGGAACTGTTGGCAAAACAGAAAGCTGGGGCCTCAAAAACCTAAGCTTTCGCATTAAGAAAAACCGTAAAGCCCATTTTGTGTTGATGAATATCGACGCGCCCTCCGCTGCCATTCAGGAACTTGAAAGGCAAGAGAGGTTGAACGAAGACATCATCAGGATTTTGACGATCAAAGTCGCTGAGCTTGATGACGCCCCATCGGCGATGATGCAAAAGGGCGGACGCGACGATCGGGATCGGCCACGCCGTGACGGACCGCCCAGAGACCGTCCTCGAAGTGAAGAACGAGCCACTGGGGAAACACCGGCCGCTGAAACGGCAAGCGAAGGAGATGCAGCATGAATGATCGTTCAGCTCAGCCAGCAGTACGCCGCCCCTTCTTTAGGCGCCGCAAAACGTGCCCATTTTCCGGCCCCAATGCGCCGACAATCGATTACAAAGATATTCGACTTCTGCAGCGATTTGTATCAGAGCGGGGTAAAATTGTACCCAGCCGCATTACGGCAGTTTCAGCTAAGAAGCAGAGAGAGCTTGCGAGAGCGATTAAAAGAGCTCGCTATCTAGGGCTACTGCCCTATCTTGTGAGATAGATCGACAACGGCATTCAGATTATGTAATCGGCTGCCGAAAGTCAGTTGGAACGGCTTCATGCCTTCACAAAATCCTGGTTCTCAATCAGGCGTTAGAGAGTTCGCACTTGCGTCCGTCGCGGGAGTCGCAAGTGCGCTTCTTTGGGTGTCGCCGGCGGCGCAGACACAAGCTGCAGTCTTCCTCAGCTTCTTTGCACCACTTCCTCTCTTCATTATTGGATTGAGTTTAGGCTGGCAAAGCGCATCAATCAGCGTCGGTTTTGGCTTTTTGCTCATTTCAATCTTGGCTGGCCCGGGAGCTGGCCTTCCCTACATCGCCTTTATAGGGCTGCTGCCAATCGTTCTTTGCCGGCTTGCCCACCAAAACTGGCCATCCCCTGCCGATCCCGACGTGAAGGAGTGGTATCCAGAAGGCCATCTCCTCACCTGGGCTGCCGTGGTGATTGCCGCACTATTTGCTCTCACAATATTCATGCTGGAACTAAGCAATACAGACGTAAAGGCCTCTATTACCGAGATTTTGGAGCCAACACGTGGCGAGATTGAGGAGATGCTCGATCAGCAGAATTCGGCGATCACGATCGACCAATTTATCTCATGGGTGACAGCGATCGCTCCGGCGACACTTGCCCTCTATTTGCTTATATCTCATGTGGTTAATGGCATTATTTCGCAATCTTTATTAGCATCTGCCGGGAATCGACAACGTCCAGATTTTTCTTTTGTCGACCTCCAACTTCCTGATTGGCTCTCGATCGGCGCAACCATTGCCCTGATGATTACGGTCCTCGCTGGAAACTACAGGTTTGCTGCCGGCGGCGTTGCGGCCATTTTGCTGGTGCCACATTTTCTTTTGGGTCTGACCGTTGTTCATGCTATCTCACGCCGCTGGATGGCCCGAGGCTTTGGCTTGGGCGTTTTTTATCTTCTGTTAGTTATAACGGGTTGGCCGGTCGCGCTGGTCTTGGGGCTAGGGCTAGCCGAGCAAATGTTTGAACTGAAGAGAAGGCTCGAACCGAACCTTCTCGACGGTAAAGGGAATTAGATTATGGAAGTCGTACTGCTCGAACGCGTCGAAAAGCTCGGCCAAATGGGTGACGTGGTTTCAGTCAAAGATGGATTTGCAAGAAACTTTTTGTTGCCACAAAACAAGGCTCTGCGCGCAACCAAGAACAATTTGGCGCGATTCGAACAAGACCGTGCGCAATTGGAAGCACGCAATCTTGAGCGCCGCGGAGAAGCCGAAAAAGTCGGTGAAAAACTTGATAATGAGCAATTCGTCATACTAAGGCAGGCCGGTGAAAGCGGTCAGCTTTATGGATCTGTGTCTAGTAGAGATATCGCTGTCATTGTGTCTGAAAACGGCTTCTCTGTGGAAAAAGGGCAAGTAACACTCGATCGTCCCATCAAAACGCTGGGATTGTTTCCGGTACGGGTATCGCTTCATCCAGAGGTTACCGTTTCTGTCACCGTAAATGTCGCGCGCTCGGAAGAAGAAGCTGAACGTCAAGCCCGCGGCGAAGATGTAACCGCATCCATTGCTGACGATGACGAGGTCGATGCCGAAGCCCTGTTTGAAACAGAAGAGCTTGCACAAGAAGCACTTGGCACGGCCCAAGATGAAGAAACCTCGGCCGACGCAAATGAGACTGGCGACGAGACCAAGCCGCTAGAATAAGCGCACGAAACAACGTCGCTTAAAAAGGCCGCGATTAGCGGCCTTTTTTTTGTTGAGCGAACTCATTTCACGAACCAGAAGGAATAAATTTTGAGCAATGCACCGATGCTTTCGCATTGCATTCCAACGATACTCCGAGCACCAAAGTCTAATCTTGCTGCATCACATTGCGGTGTGCGCGTCGTTTAACGACAATGAATCGGCAAAACTAAAAAAGACCAAGTGCCGCAAGCACTCTTTGCATTTCACTTTAACTCGAATTTCTCGCGCAACGCGCACGTAACTTTTTTCTCTTTTAAAGCAACGACGTTCACGTTTGTCTTGATAATCAAAACACAAGCGTCGTGAAACCGCCTTTGTGAGTCCCAACTTTAAGCAGAATCTTTTTTTTGTCTGGCGTACCTTTTTTGCTTTCTGTTCGCTCTCGCGCAGACGTATAACAATCGCATGACGGTCGAACGGCTCCCCTCTAGCGATCTTTCGCACAACGCATCCCATGATCACGGCGCATTGGATTACCGACAAGCGCCACACAATATGGATGCGGAACAAGCTTTGCTGGGCGCAATCCTGGTCAATAATGAAGCGCATTTTCGCGTTTCGGATTTTCTAGACAAGAGTCATTTTTTTGAGCCACTTCATGCGCGCATCTATGAGCAGATGGGTCGGCTGCTTGATCAGTCACACGTCGTGACACCCGTTACGTTGCAAACCTACTTCACGGACGATACAGCACTTCAAGAAGTTGGTGGCGCAACCTATTTCTTGCAGCTTGCTGCCGCCGCGCCGACAATATCGCACGCACGTGATTATGGCCGTACAATCTATGATCTGAGTTTGCGGCGCCAATTGATTCAAATGGGCGAAGACATTGTCGTCACCGCTTACGACGCGCCAATTGAATCTTCACCGACGGAACAGATCGAGCAAATCGAGGGCCGCCTTTACAGTCTGGCGGAAACCGGACGCAGCGAAAAAGGCTTTGAAGCATTCAGTCAGTCTTCGGCAAAGGCTTTGGAGCTCGCACTCGCGGCCTTTAAGCGTGATGGCGGCACCTCTGGCGTCAGCACCGGTTTGATCGATCTCGATAAGAAGATGGGCGGACTGCAAAGGTCGGACCTTATCATTCTGGCAGGCCGCCCCGGCATGGGAAAAACAGCGCTTGCGACGAATATTGCATTTAACATTGCCAAAGATTTCCGCGAGGGACTTAACGAAGACAACGAAAAAGAGGTCATCGACGGCGGACGCGTCGCGTTCTATTCGCTCGAAATGTCTTCGGAACAATTAGCAACCCGTATTCTGTCGCAAGAGGCTAAAGTCGGTTCGGACAAAATTCGTAAGGGCCTGATCAGTGACGATGACTATCGTCGGTTAGCCTCTACGACGACGCAATTGCAGAATATCCCCCTATACATTGACCAAACGGGCGGGATCTCCATTTCAGCGCTGACTCAGAGAGCACGGCGTCTGAAGCGTACACTGGGCGGGTTGGATTTGATCGTGGTCGACTATCTTCAACTCCTCACACCATCTGGGAACAAAAGATCTGACGGTCGTGTTCAAGAGGTGAGTGAAATCACCCAAGGGCTCAAAGCCCTTGCTAAGGATCTAGAAGTGCCGGTTCTTGCTTTATCGCAGCTCAGCCGTGCAGTGGAGCAACGGGAAGACAAACGTCCCCTGCTCTCAGATTTGCGCGAGTCAGGATCTATCGAGCAAGACGCTGACATCGTAATGTTTGTTTACCGCGAGGCTTACTACAAAAAGAGCGAAGAACCCGCGGACATGAATTCAGCCGAGTTCGCTGAATGGCAAGAGAACATGCAGAAGATCTTTCACTTGGCAGAAGTTATCATCGAGAAACAGCGTCATGGTCCAACGGGCAAAGTAAAACTAAGGTTTGACGAGAATTTCACCCGCTTTGAAAACCTGTTTGAAGGAGCGCCTCTCGCCGACGACATGAACCCAGGGTAATATCCAGGGATTCGCAAGATATCGGACGAGGGCTCTTTGGCCGCTTCCAGTCAAAATCAATTCTGCCAAAGCACAACGCATCCCGTTCTCACAATAGATCTTGATGCCATTGTTCGAAATCTTGAGCATTTCAGAAGAGTTGCTCCCCACAGCCGTGTGTATGGTGTTGTCAAAGCCGACGCTTATGGCCTTGGCGCCGAGCGAATTGCTGTCGCACTGGCAGCCGCAAATGCCGACGGCCTCTGCGTCGCCTTAATTGAAGAAGCTGTTAGCGTTTCCGAAGCTCTGCGGCGCCACAACTTGAGCTGCCCCATTCTGATCCTTAACGGCGTTTCGGAAGATAGTGTTGAGGATGTCGCCCATCATGGGTTCATTCCGGTATTGAATTCCGTCAGACAACTCAACTTGTGGGCTTCTCGCAATTGGAAGAGTGGCAAGCCCCTGCCGGCTGTTCTTCACATCGACACAGGGATGAATCGCCTAGGGCTGTCTGCATCAGAGCTTTCAGATGCGATCGAGGCGACCGAAAAGTGGAAGGCATTTCCTCTTCACTTCATCATGAGCCACCTTGCTTGCGCTGACGAACCCGAGCATCCGTTGAACGACATACAAAAAGAGAGATTTAAGACGGTACTGGCGAGCTTGCCTCCGGCACCGGCCAGCCTCGCAAACTCTGCAGGTGCTCTACTCGGTTCCGCCTTCCACTTTGATGTCATTCGCCCCGGTATCGGTCTTTATGGCGGCGTACCGAGTGAAGGCGATCTCACTTTTGAACCTGTGGTCCGATTTGAAGCTCCAATCCTTCAAATTCGGGACGTTGACAAGGCTCAAACGGTCGGATATGGCGCAAGCTATCGTGCGAATAAGGCGGTCCGGGTGGCAACCGTAGCGGCTGGCTATGCCGACGGCTATATGCGTAAACTGGGGAACAACAGCCACGGTTATATTGGGGATCAGCGAATACCGGTCGTGGGACGCGTGTCCATGGACCTGTTAACGCTGGATGTGACTGAAGTGATGCCAAAGAACTGCCAACCTGGAACAATGGTCCAGCTCCTCGGAAACAAGGTCACGGTCAATGATCTGGCCCTTGCAGCGGAGACGATCCCTTACGAGATCTTGACGCGCTTGGGGCGCCGCGGCACCCGCATCTATAAGGGCGGGCCCACACCATCAAAGGACGCCATAACATGAGCATCCTTGCTGTCCTCGGCAGAGTTGTCCTTACCTTCTTTGCAGAAACCGGTCGCCTGTCACGCTTCGCCGCGACCAGTGTCATGCATTGCTTTACACCGCCCTATTTCCCGGGGTTGCTGTTTTCACAGATGATGAAGATCGGCTACTACTCTCTGCCGGTCGTTGGCCTAACTGCATTCTTCACTGGCGGCGTGCTTGCATTGCAAATCTACATTGGCGGTACGCGCTTCAACGCCGAAAGCATCGTACCAACGATTGTCGTACTCGGCATTACGCGTGAGCTAGGCCCGGTCATTGGAGGGCTTATGGTGGCCGGTCGTGTGAGTGCCGCCATTGCCGCAGAGATTGGGACAATGAGGGTCACCGAACAGATTGACGCCCTCACAACGCTGTCGACCAACCCATTTGATTATTTAATTGCACCGAGACTTATCGCAGCCATTCTTACCTTGCCCATGCTCGTGTTTATTGGCGACGTGATCGGCGTCATGGGTGGGTATATCGTGGCGACACAAACCTTGGACTTCAATTCGGCAATCTACTTGAAGAACACGATGGATTTTGTCGAAGTCGGCGATGTTACTTCAGGACTTTGGAAAGCTGCGGTCTTTGGTTTCGTCATTGCATTGATGGGATGTTTTCACGGCTACTTCAGCCGCGGAGGCGCACAAGGTGTCGGCAACGCCACAACATACGCCGTTGTCAGTGCGTCTATTCTGATCCTTGCAACGAACTATGTCATGACATCTGTGTTGTTTTCGGAATAGGTGCAGATGGCCGAAACACCAAAAATAGAACTTCGCAATCTCTCGAAGCGCTTTGGCTCCAAATCAGTTTTGGACGGCGTGGACCTGTCGATTGGACGGGGAGAGTCGATGGTTGTTATTGGCGGCTCGGGTACCGGCAAATCGGTGATGCTGAAATGCATCCTGGGACTACTCCGGCCGGACAAGGGATCGATCAAGATCGACGGCAAAGAAACAACCAGCCTTCGACATGCCCAACGCGAAGATGTCCTGAAAAAAATCGGCATGCTGTTTCAGGGCGCGGCCCTGTTTGACAGTTTACGCGTATGGGAAAATGTCTCATTTGGTCTGATGCGTACGGCGAAACTTAGTAAACGCGAAGCCCAACGTGTCGCTCATGAAAAGCTTGCACGCGTCGGACTGAGTTCAGACGTTGGTGACCTGAGCCCAGCAGAACTAAGTGGCGGTATGCAGAAGCGTGTCGGCCTTGCACGCGCCATCGCAACCGAACCGGAAATCATTTTCTTCGACGAACCGACAACTGGTCTCGATCCAATAACTGCCGATGTCATCAACGAACTGATCATTGAAACAGTAAAGGACCTTGGCGCGACGACACTGTCGATTACACATGACATGGCAAGCGCACGGAAAATTGCGGACCGCATCGCCATGCTGTATCAAGGAAAGATTATTTGGTCGGGCCCGGCTGAGGAGATCGACCGCACCGGCAACGAATTTGTCGATCAGTTCATCAATGGTCGTGCCGACGGGCCGATCGATATGGAAATTCGAAAACTCTAGTTCATCAAGCGATCAATCGAATTCGTCTATGATGATCGCAATTGTTCGCATGATTGAACCGGGCGCATCTCACCACGGCATGTGACCGATTACGAAGCCGAAAGGACCCACCACTGGCCCGGACTGCCACCACATATGTTTGTCAGTCTTGTGGAGCGGTCCATTCAAAATGGGCGGGGCGATGCGAAGCATGCGGGGATTGGAACACCATTTCAGAGGAAGCCGCCCCGGCGCCTGCGGGGATCGGCAGCAAGAACGCCCTGTCACGGGGCAAAATCATTGAGCTTGAACTTCTGGAAGGAGCCTCAGAAGAAGAGCCAAGAATCAAAACCTCAATTTCCGAGTTAGATCGTGTTCTAGGGGGTGGGATTGTACCGGGCTCTGCCCTGCTAATAGGCGGCGATCCCGGGATCGGCAAATCGACACTTTTGCTTCAGGCATCTGCAGAGCTCGCAAAAGGTGGTCAGCCCGTTACGTATGTCTCTGGGGAAGAAGCGCTCGCCCAAATCAGGCTAAGGGCCAAAAGGCTTGGGTTAACTGCCGCGCCAGTAAAACTAGCGACAGCGACAAACCTGGAAAGTGTCTTAGCAACGCTGGAACAATCCGGCCGATCAGACGTCATCATCATCGATTCCATTCAAACACTGTGGACGGAGGCGCTTGATTCGGCTCCAGGAACTGTTGCTCAGGTACGAGCCGTTTCACAAGCGCTGACCCGGCACGCGAAGAAGACCGGCACCAGTGTCATACTTGTTGGCCACGTAACCAAGGAAGGTCAAATAGCAGGCCCAAGGGTCGTCGAGCACGTGGTGGACGGCGTTTTCTATTTCGAAGGCGAGCGCGGTCATCAGTTCAGGATACTTCGCGCTGTCAAAAACCGATTTGGCCCCACCGACGAGATCGGTGTTTTTGAAATGAGCGACAAAGGCCTCATTGAGGTCACCAACCCCTCTTCTTTGTTCCTGGGTGAACGAAGTGGCGAAACGGCGGGCGCTGCAGTCTTCGCAGGCATAGAAGGGACCAGGCCCATTCTGGTGGAAATTCAAGCGCTTGTCGCCGGAGCTGGATACGGAACAGGAAGAAGGACCGTGGTGGGTTGGGACACAGGCCGCCTTGCTACTGTGTTGGCCGTATTGGATGCCCGGTGCGGCGTTTCCTTAGGCGGTATGGATGTGTATCTGAATGTCGCCGGTGGTATCCGCATTACTGAACCGGCCGCAGATTTGGCAGTCGCCGCTGCAGTCCTCTCATCCCTCAGCGGCACGCCCCTTTCCGGTCCCACAGTCGTGTTTGGGGAAATCGCGCTTTCCGGTGCCATCCGGCCGGTTGGACAATTAGAGGCGCGCCTCAAGGAATCGGCAAAACTCGGGTTTGAAAAGGCTCTTGTTCCGGCCGCCGGCAACAAAACGCGTATTAGCGGTATCGAAATTATTCCCGTCACAGACTTGCCGGAACTCATGGCCCGCCTCGCTCCGGAAGGTATCCGCCAGGATACTCAGAGAGCGTCGCAGTCCTGAATGTGATAGAGTTGATCCATGGAATCGGGCGCGCTCACGACTGTCGATTTGATCATTCTCGCTATTATGCTGGCGTCGGGCATGTTGGCGATGATGCGTGGGTTCGCGATGGAAGTGCTGTCGATCGGTGCGTTTATCGTGGCAGCTTTTGCGGCCTTCATTTTCTTGCCCGCCGTTCGCCCGCTGGGAAGTGCTGTTTTGCCGGAAGGCTGGACTGGAGACGCCGCAATGGTCGTCGGCTTGTTCGCCGGTGCTTTGGCACCCCTGTGGCTCATAAGTCACCGGCTTGCCGGTTTCGTGCAAGGCTCTGCCATTGGCGCCATCGACAGGTCTCTTGGGTTCGTCTTTGGTATTGCAAGGGTGCTGATTGTGTTCGGCATCATTCATTTGGCCTTTGCCCGCTTCGGAGGCGACATCTCCGATGTGCCCTGGTTTGAGCGGGCAAAACTGCGCCCTCTGATCGAAACAACGGGCGCGCTATTCGCCGCATTTATTCCGGTCGATCAAGCCATCGCCAGCGAGACAGAAAAAGGCTATACCCCCAAAGAGGCGGAAGACTTAGACCGACTAATCGAGAAATCGACGGAAGACCGGACCCAATAGCAGTGAACATCCACTCGGCTCTTGATGACAAGTTGCGTGAAGAATGCGGCGTGTTTGGTGTGTTTAACCACAATGAAGCCGCACAGCTTGCTGCGTTGGGCCTGCACGCACTTCAGCACCGCGGGCAAGAAGGGGCCGGCATTGTGGCGTTTGATGGCGATCACTTTCATGCCGAAAGACGGATGGGATTGGTTGGAGATCACTTCTCTCGCTCGTCCGTTATCGAACGATTGCGAGGCCAATCCGCTATTGGTCATGTTCGCTACTCCACGACCGGAGACACGGTTGCAAGAAATATTCAGCCCATCTTCGCCGACATCGACAAAGGTGGAATCGCGGTTGCACATAATGGCAACCTTACGAATGCGCGCGCGCTGCGCAGCGGTCTTGTCGATCGTGGCGCAATTTTTCAGTCGACCTCTGATACGGAGACCATCGTTCACCTGCTCGCCACAAGTGAATTTGATCGCGTGTCTGACCGGCTTGTTGATGCGCTCAAGCAGGTCGAAGGTGCGTACTCCTTGGTCGCACTCACACGAAAAAAGATGATCGGCATTCGCGACCCATTGGGTGTACGCCCCTTGGTCTTAGGGTCGATCGATGGCTCTGCGGTTCTCGCCTCAGAAACATGTGCCCTCGACATTATTGGTGCAACCTACGAGCGCGACATCGAGCCGGGTGAGATGGTGATCGTTACAGAAGACGGTATGGAATCGGCCAAACCCTTTCCAAGAACGTCGAGCCGCTTTTGCATATTTGAGTATGTCTACTTCGCACGGCCGGATAGCAATCTAGAAGGTTATAGCGTTTCGCACGCGCGCAAGCGGATTGGTGAAGAGCTTGCTAAAGAGCATCCGGTCGATGCCGACATCGTGGTCCCTGTGCCCGACTCCGGCGTGCCGGCAGCACTCGGCTACGCTCAATATTCCGGTATACCTTTCGATTTTGGGATCATCCGTAACCATTATGTAGGGCGGACGTTTATCGCTCCACAGCAAACGGCGCGGAACCTCGGCGTGAAACTCAAGCACAATGCAAACAGCAAAGTGCTGGCAGGTAAGCGCGTTATCCTTGTGGACGACAGTATCGTTCGCGGAACGACGTCACGAAAGATCGTTCAAATGGTACGAGATGCCGGGGCTGCAGAAGTGCATATGCGCATCGCAAGCCCACCGACCACTCACTCTTGCTATTACGGTGTTGATACGCCGGAACGCGAAGAACTGATTGCCGCTGAGCGATCAACCCCCGAGATCGCCCGTCATCTTCGCGCGGACAGCTTAGGGTTCATATCCTTAGACGGGCTCTATCGCGCGATGGGCCGTCCTAAACGCGACAACGAAACGCCGCAATTCTGCGATGCTTGCTTCAGTGGCGATTATCCAACGGCATTGACCGACAAGGCGGGGGGCGCTGAAAAAGACCAACTCTCGCTGCTCTACGAAACGGCATAATGCCGACGCGGTAAAAGGCACTCCTCTTGAATTCGACCCTCGATAACATTCCTGGATTTACGGATGCGGCTCCCAGATTCGATGGACGTGTGGCGCTCATCACAGGCGCATCACGCGGTATCGGACGGGCCATCAGCCTGGCACTCGCGAAAGGCGGCGCACATACAATCTTACTTGCGCGCACAGTAGGTGCGCTTGAAGAACTTGATGATGAAATAAATGAAGTCGGTGGTTCCGCAACATTGGTCCCACAAGACTTGAAAGATTTCGATGCATTAGATCAGTTGGGCGCGGCCATCTATCAAAAGTGGAAACGGCTCGACATTTTTGTTGGCAATGCTGGCGTCCTCGGACCGATATCGCCGATTGGACATATACCGCCCAAGGATTGGCAGCAACTTCTCGACATCAATGTCACCGCGAACTGGCGCCTGATCCGTTCGCTTGATCCTTTGTTTCGACAATCAGACGCAGCGCGTCTTCTGTTTCTTACGTCCAGCGTCGCGAGACAATCGCGCGCCTTTTGGGGCGGTTACGCGATGTCGAAGGCGGCATTGGAAACGCTCGTTGAGACCTATGCGGCAGAGAGCGAAAAAACGCCTATGAGAGTCACCCTATTGAATCCAGGCGGCACAAGAACGGCAATGCGCGCCAGCGCGATGCCTGGAGAAGACCCAACCACGTTACCGGGCCCAGGGGAGATTGCCGAACTCGCAATGCGACTGCTCCATAGGGAATGGCAGTTAAATGGCGCGAGGATCGACTTCCGTGAGTGGCGGGCCGCCCAAGCCAATCCGGCCTAATTCTGATAGGGGTTATCGCCTTTTCGCAACATTAAGCGAATAGGCAAGCCTTCCAAATCGAAAGCGCTTCTCAACTCATTCACCAAATAACGCCGATAACTTGCCGGCAAATTCTTGGGCTTGCTTGTAAATACGGCGAAAGTTGGTGGGCGGACATTAATCTGCGTCATATATCTCAACCGAATGCGCCGTCCTTTTGACGCCGGCGGGGGATGCTTCTGAACCACATCATTGAGCCATTGGTTGAGCGGAGCCGTGTCAATTCTTTTGTTCCACTGCTCATGCGCATCAACGACTTGCGGCATCAGCTTCTTCATGCCCTGTCCAAACAAAGCAGACAGAGCAACCAGACGCGCCTCTCCGAATTGCGGTACATCTTTGTGCAGACGTTCGCGAAAAGCACGTAACATACCGTCTGGCTCTTCCATCAAGTCCCACTTGTTTGCAACGCATACCAGCGCCCGCCCCTCGCGTTCCACCAAATCAAGAATATGGAGATCTTGATGTTCGAACGGCGCGGTAGCATCCAGCACGACAAGTACGACCTCGGCGAAACGAATGGCCCGCAACGTGTCATTCACAGACAACTTTTCAAGCTTGTGCGTAACCTTTGCCCGCCGCCTCATACCGGCTGTATCAAACAGCTTGAATGATCGTCCCTGCCACTCCCAACGCAGATCTATGGAGTCCCGCGTAATGCCGGCTTCAGGACCAGTGATTAAGCGGTCTTCGCCGATAAGCTGGTTTATAAGCGTCGATTTACCGACATTCGGTCGGCCAACAACGGCAACCCGAATGGGTCTTTCCTCGTCTTCCTCTTCACCCACTTCTGGATCCATCTCGTCGAAGAGTGGAGCCAAGGTTGAATAGAGCGTTTCAAGTCCAATACCGTGCTCAGCGGATAGCGCGATTGGCTCACCAAATCCAAGCGAGAAGGCTTCTAGTAAGCCTGCTTCTGCGCGCTCCCCCTCACATTTGTTTGCAACCAACACGACCTTTTTGTCTTTGCGCCGCAGAAGTTTGGCAAAGTGCGCGTCATCGGGTGTTATGCCGGCGCGAGCATCGACGAGAAACAGGCAGATATGTGCGAGATCGATCGCGCTTTCCGTTTGGCGCAACATACGCGCGCCAAGGTCTTCATCGTCGGCCTCCTCAAGGCCGGCCGTGTCGACAATGCGAAACGCCAAGTCGCCAAGCGTGGCTTCTCCTTCGCGGCGATCACGGGTTACCCCCGGCTGATCATCAACCAGCGCGATTCGCTTGCCGACCAGCCGGTTAAACAATGTCGACTTGCCCACATTCGGCCGGCCAATGATCGCGACCGTTAATGGCATGGACTAGCTACTCATTTCAAACGAGGCGCGATCAGCGCATAGCAATCAGATCGGCTTTGTCGGTTAAGAAATAAATGGTCTGATTTGCAACGATCGGCGCGACATAGGCGCCGTCCGGCATTTCCCAGCTGCTAAGAACGTCGCCTGTGTACGGCGATGAGGAAACGGCAAAACCATCAGAAGACACGACAATCACACGATCACCCGCCAAAACAGGTCCACTCCACTCGATCGGATCTTCGTTATCTTCTTCATCTGCATATTTCGGCAGGGTCGTCAGCCACCGAATCCGTCCATCACGCCGTGAAATGCACAAAAGCTCTGCATCAACGGTCAAAATATAAATATAGTCGCCCGCGACCCATGGCGTTTGCACGCTTCCTATATCACGCGTCCAAACGCGTTGACCGGTGCGAAGGTCGATCGAGACAGTTCTCCCGGAATGGCTGGTCACAATCACCCGGTCCCGATCAATGACAGGACGGCCGGCGATGTCGTTCAGTGCCGAGAGTGCATTGAGCCGTCCGGTTTTTGTCAGCGAGTCACTCCAGTTTATCCGGCCATTTTGGACCCGAAAGGCAAAGACCTCGCCCGATGAATAAGGAACAATGACGGTGTCGCCGGAAATTGCCGCACTGGTACTCCCCAACAATCCCGCGGTTTCGATGATCCCCCGATGATCCCACAAGATCCTTCCATCATCCGACGCAAGAGCGTGCAGCTTGTTGTCGGTTGTCGACACGAAAACGCGCCCACCATTTGCTGTCGGCGCCGCACGGATCGGTGTCTCAAGATTTTTGACCCAAATCTCAATACCAGAGGCGGCATCCAAAGCATGCACATTGCCAAAACCGGTCGTGACAAATATCCGACCATTGTCAAATGCGACACCGCCGCCAAAACCAACTTCGGGCTCTTCATCTTCAGGTGTCAACTCGGCACGCCACAGGCGTTCACCCGTGAAAGCATCGAACGCTGTCACACGCGCAGCCGCATCCAATGCAAATATCCGGCCTGCGGCAATGATCGGCGTTGCCGTCAACCTCCGGTTACCACCTGATCCTTTTCCGATGCTGATGGTCCATTGCTCCGCCAACTGACCATCAGCTGCCAGATGATGCATGGCATGATTTGCAAAACCGCCAGGTTGGGGCCACTCGGGATTGACATAAGGTGCGGGCAACTGAACTTGCACCTCGGCCAATTTCGGATCTGCCTCCAGCTTGGTTTCAAAAGTAAGTACTGAGACGCGCTCACCTGGAAGGGCCTCAGGCTCTGAAGATGTCAGATCATCGACTGTGTCTTCTATCAGCGCACAAGCGCCGACCATCAAGAGAAGCGCACAGGCGCTTAGGCGCGTCAAAATGGGACGGAGGGCAAAGGAATTGACTGACATTATGTGTGTATGTCTCTCTGAATTTGTCCGACTAGTTTGTAGGATCTGCCGGCGACGCATCGGCTCCATCGGCATCGCTCTGCCCATCCTCTTGAGGCTCGGAAGCTTCGTTGGAGGAAGTGCTTCCCACAGCCCCACCCGATTTCTTTTTTGTTGCTTCCGTTATTGCCAGCATTTCGACAGCCCTTGCGCGCGCGTCCACCGGCGCATCAACATCTGTTGAGAGGCTTTCATAACCAGACAATGCCTCATCCAATTTGTTCGCCCGCAGCGCTGCATATGCCAATAATTCCCTCGCGGAATATCTCCACTGGCTCTTTGTGTCGATAATAGGGCCTACACGCTCCGCCATTTCTTCATAGGTCAGCGTGTCGGCCTTTAGAAACGCGGACTTTATACTGGCCAACTGGCGAAACTCCTGGCCAATCGACGAGTCGCCGCTCAGCTCATCGTAAACAGCGTGGGCCCCTTCGATATCGCCAGACTGAGTCAACAGCGCCGCTCTCTGAAAGCGGGCAAGAATTCTGTAGCCAGATCCGGCTGTTTCGGACAGTTCCTCAAAGGCCGCTGCCGCATCCGGCTCAGACCCCTTTTCCGCCTTCTCGCGTGCGGCAATGAACGCCTCGGAATCCGAAATGCGTGCAGATCTATCGTAGGCTTGCCAAGCCTGGTATCCGGCGACCGAACCCACAAAAACCACAGCAGCAGTTATGATCCAGGCACCATACTTCTTCCACAGCTCTTCGTACTTCTCTCGACGAACATCTTCTTCAACTTCTTGAAAAATGTCGCTCAAAGCATATCCTCGTGAATTTAGGTGCGAATGGCAGGAAAGCGACTCCGCGCTATTGCCGGGTGTAAGACGTCTTGTTCCAAATGGTCAAGACCTCTACCCCTTCATGGCAGGAAACGGCGCATGAAAACGCATCAGCCCGAATGACGGCGCCACTCAGGGTCTGCAGGATTTATCGAAGCGAGTAGGTATTGTCTTCGCTTGGAAACTGACGCTCGCGCACATCCGACGCGTAGTCAGCGACAGCCTTCGCGACGACGGTTTCCATGTTGGCATACTTCTTAACAAAGCTGGGGGTCCTGGCGAACAGCCCCAGCATGTCCTCGGTGACCAAGATTTGTCCGTCGCAAGCGGCTGAAGCACCGATGCCAATCGTCGGAATTGAGAGCAAGTTGGTAATCTCTACGCCGAGCGGCTCCGCGATTCCCTCGAGAACGATAGCGAAGGCCCCAGCATTCTCGATCGCCAACGCATCCTGCTTGATCTTGTCCCAACCTTCGAGGTCACGGCCCTGAGCCTTAAAGCCGCCTAATTGCTGGCAATGTTGCGGTTGCAGACCAACGTGCCCGACCACCGGGATCCCACGATCAGTCAAGAATTTGACTGTAGGTGCCATCGGCGCTCCACCCTCGAGTTTAACTGCGGCGCACCCTGTTTCCTTCATCACCTTGGAAGCGGTCTTAAAGGCTTGTTCTGGGCTGGCCTCGTAGGAACCAAATGGCAGATCAACCACCACCATGGCACGGGATGTGCCCCGAGCAACCGCCGCACCGTGATTGATCATGTATTCAACAGGCACCGGTAGCGTGGTGTCCAATCCATAGATCACCATACCGAGAGAATCGCCAACCAAGATGATGTCCACAAGCGGATCTAGGATGCGCGCCATCGGCGCCGTGTAGGCCGTTAAGCATACAAGCGGTTTGGTGCCTTTACGGGCGCGAACACGTGGGACGGTCAAACGCTTGGTCGAACGATGGCTGGACATGGGGAGTTCTTCCTAAATTGCTGATTTAATTAGATTTTTTCATCAGCCCCTTCGCGACCATGTTCCCAAGATCGCGAGTTTTTATACCCCAAACGGGTGCTTCAATCAATCGCTGCATCGCAGCGTGACGTAGCGTAAGTCTCGCAAGCCGGATTAGCGGTTTAGCTCGAATTGGGTCGATTGCGCTGTTTGCAGGATCTGGCGAATATCAGCCTCGGTTACACCATCACTTGCCATTGTCAGCTTCACGACATCATCCGCAAGCATTGTTTCCAGGGCCGGCTCTCCCACAATCTCATAGTCTTGACCAGCAGAATGCCTGTGCCCGTTTTGCCGCCTCTTCGACGAACGTCTTCTCAACTTCAACATTTTGAGCGCCTCCAGGGAGAACTACGGCACAACGAATCGACGAATTTCCTGATTGGATAATATACCTAAACGCGTTTTCTAGCGCCTCTTTGCGACAGACTAATTGCGTTTTCCACAACTTATTGTGTTGCAGTGCAAAATTCTTACGGTGTTTCTTCCTGAATGACGCGCCAGCGAACGAATCTAGCCTGCGCCTATCATTCCCACTCAATCGTGCCGGGCGGCTTTGAAGTCACATCATATACAACGCGATTGATGCCTCTGACTTCATTGATGATTCTGGTTGAGACATTTGCCAGAAAGCTGTGCTCAAACGGGTAATAGTCGGCTGTCATACCATCGGTCGCCGTTACGGCCCGCAACGCGCACACATAGTCATAAGTGCGTTCGTCCCCCATCACGCCGACTGTTCGCACGGGAAGAAGCACCGCAAAGGCTTGCCAGATGTCGTCATACAAGCCGGCGTTCCGAATTTCTTCCAGATAGATCACATCGGCTTTTCGAAGAATGCTGATTTTTTCTTCTGTAATCTCTCCAGGAATCCTGATCGCAAGACCTGGCCCCGGAAACGGGTGCCTGCGGATGAATCGCTCAGGTAAGCCTAACTCCCGTCCAAGCGCGCGCACCTCGTCTTTGAAAAGCTCGCGCAATGGTTCCACAAGATCCATGTGCATACGCTCAGGAAGGCCACCGACATTGTGGTGTGATTTGATCGTCGCCGAAGGTCCCCCAGAGAAGGATACACTTTCAATAACGTCAGGGTACAATGTCCCTTGTGCCAGAAAATCCGCGCCCCCAACGTCCTTCGCTTCCATCTCGAAAACATCAATGAAAGTATTGCCGATGATTTTTCGCTTTTGCTCGGGGTCCGTCACGCCACGAAGCTTTTTCAAGAAGAGTTCCGTCTGCTGAGAATGGACAAGCGGAATGTTGTAGTGATCCCGGAATAGCGTCACGACTTCGTCGGCTTCGCCCTCACGCAACAAACCTGTATCAACCAAGACGCAGATGAGCTGGTCGCCAATCGCTTCATGAAGCAGGGCAGCGACAACGGAAGAATCCACCCCACCAGACAAGCCGCAGATTACGCGACCCGAGCCAACCTGACGGCGCACACGATCAATGGCAGCCTCCCGAAATGCCTCCATAGACCAATCACCACGACAGCCGGCAATGTTGTGGGTAAAATTCTTAAGCAGCTTGTCGCCATCCACCGTGTGCACGACTTCAGGATGAAATTGCACACCGTAATAGTCTCGGCTTTCGTCAGCGATGACGGCAAACGGAGCATTGTCGCTCGTCGCAACAACGTCAAACGAAGATGGAATATCGATAACCCGGTCACCGTGGCTCATCCATACATCCGTAGACTGATCGACTTGCCACAATCCATCGAAGAGCTTGCAGTTCTCGCGAACGGTTATGCGCGCACGGCCAAATTCCCTTTCGTGGGCTTGTTCAACTTTCCCACCAAGCTGGGCCACCATGGTTTGTTGGCCATAGCAAATGCCGAGAACAGGGACCCCCGCATCAAAAACCTTCTGTGGCGCGCGGGGTGTTTCATCGTTAAGGACACTGGAAGGTCCGCCCGAAAGAATGATGGCTTTTGGCGCCAGCGCATCTATGTGCCGGTCCACTTTGTTAAAGGGATGGATCTCGCAATAGACACCGCTCTCTCTAACGCGGCGCGCAATGAGCTGTGTAACCTGAGAGCCGAAATCAACAATAAGGACGCGGTCGTTCAATTGGCCGGCTTGGATTTGAAGGTTTTGACTTCCCGGTCAAGCTCTTTGAATTCAGCGCAGGCTGGACCGCACAACCGTGAAAGACGACTCAGTTTTTTTTCCGCGCTCTCCAGATCCTCGGCCCGGATGTCCGCCTTCCCTCCCCCCGCGAGGGCCGACACCAGGTCAGGGTCGATTGAAAGGGCGATTTCGAAGTATTTCTTGGCCTTGGCGTTTTCTTCTGCTTTGACCGAGAGCTGACCGAGATAGCTGAAGGCAAGGGCATTCTGCGGATTGGCCACAGCGGCTTGTTGAAAGGCCAAGATGGCTTTTTCAGTGTTGTCTTGTTCCAACAGCGACAGCCCTTGATCCAACAAGACCGCAGATGCGCGTTTATTCTGTTCTGTAAACTTGGCAGCAAGAGCATGCTGCATGCTCATTGACAGGCAGACAGCGAACACAAAGATCGTCGCGATCCAAGTCCCCGCTCTGTTCCCAAATAAACGCGTCTTCACTTTAACGGTCCCACTCTCATGATTGTCGCAAGCCTCAACTACCATATGGAGTTCACTTCGTTGCGGCCTGATCGGTTCAAACTCGTTCCAAGACAGATATGTAAAATCCGTCGGTATTATGGCGCCAAGGCGTTAGTTGAATGCTGCCATTTTCTACGGGCAAAGGCTTTCGCAACCTTGAATCCCACCATTTACCTTTTGGGTTCCATTTCCGCAATTCGGGGTGAGAGTCAAGAAATGAATTTACCATATTGCGATTTTCAATCGGCAAGAGGGAACAGGTCACATAGACCAATCGGCCACCAACCTTCAGAAGCCCTGCCCCCATTTCGAGCAAAAATCGCTGGATCTCGCTGAGCTCTTGCAGCCTTGCATCCGAAAACCGCCATTTCTGATCAGGGCTACGGCGCCAGGTCCCCGAACCGGAGCAAGGTGCGTCTACCATCACAATATCCGCGGAACCTCGAAGAACGTCCAGTCTCGCGGCAGGCGCATTCCTGGCTAGTTCCTGAGTCTTGATGATGGAAACACCAGCGCGGATCGCCCGCAGATTTGTTTCCTGCAGTTTTCGTGCGTCGATGTCGCAAGCCAGAATTTCGCCTTTGTTGGACATGTCCGCCGCCATCGCCAGCGATTTGCCGCCCGCACCCGCAGCAAGGTCAACAACAAAGTCGCCCGGTTCAGCCATTGCGAGCGCGGCCGCGATTTGTGCCCCTTCATCCTGAATCTCGATATGGCCCTCCTGGTACAAGGGCGTCGTGGTCAAATTCGCTTCTTCGTCCAGACGAAGTCCGTTTTGCGCAAACGCGCAACGGACCCAACTAGCGCCCTTTGTGTTTAGGGACGACTGAACCTCCTCGACCGTTGCCTTCAGTGTGTTTACGCGTATGTCGAATGGTGCGCGCTCCGACATGGCTTGCATCTCTGCCGTGAGGTCTGGACCGAACTGTTCAAACAGCTCTTCGTGTAGCCAACTCGGATAGTTCCCCAGCACCCATGGATCCGGTGAAACTGGAGAACTGCTTTTTAGAAACGATCGTTCTTCGTTGGAAAGCTGATCGGGGTGGTACTGCGCTCCGGAAAACAGTTCGTCGATTGCCGGCACATCGACGTCTGGATTCGATTTGAGCATGGCCAGAACAAGCGAGCGCCCGTCGGCATTGTCGAACGCGTCGGCAAATTCATTTCGACGCCGCTGGATTCGGAAAACATCATCCTTGATGGCTCGTCTATCGCGCGATCCCGCATAACGATGTTCCCGGGCCCATCTTCTAAAATAGGCATCAACGGGAAGCGGCTGTCTCGGCAACGCGTCAAGAATCTCGATCACGGCCTGTAACCGCGCACCAGGTGTCATTCCATGTTTATCCTGATCGCGACTGTCTTTTTATGACGATAGGGGATAGTTCGGCGCTTCACGCGTGATGGACACGCCATGAACATGACTTTCCTTGAAGGCTGCGGACGAGATTTTCAGGAACTCAGCCTTTTCATGCAGCTCTTCTATCGTTGCACAGCCGGTATAGCCCATCGCTGCCCGCAGCCCACCGACCATCTGGTGCACGACACCGGCCAATGGCCCCTTGTATGCGACCTGCCCCTCAATTCCTTCCGGCACGAGCTTGAGCGATTCTTGGATTTCCTGCTGAAAATACCGATCCGCGGAACCGCGTGCCATCGCGCCAACCGACCCCATGCCACGATAAGCCTTATAGCTGCGGCCTTGATAAAGAAAGACCTCACCAGGGCTCTCTTCCGTTCCCGCAAGGGTCGACCCAACCATGGTGCAATCCGCACCCGCCGCGAGCGCTTTGACAAGATCGCCTGAAAACCGAATGCCACCGTCCGCAATAATGGGCGTACCAGTTTCTCTCGCAGCCGACACGCAATCCATCACAGCCGTCAATTGGGGCACACCAACACCCGCAACAATTCGCGTTGTGCAAATCGAGCCAGGACCGATGCCTACCTTCACCGCATCGACGCCTGCATCAATCAATGCGCGCGTGGCATCACCAGTGGCGACGTTGCCCGCAATGACTTGGGTATAGTTAGACTCGCGTTTCACTCGCTCTGCTGCGGCAATCACATGACTTGAGTGACCATGGGCCGTGTCGATCACCACGACATCTGCGCCCGCCTCGATCAACGTGAGGGCCCGCTCAAATCCGTCATCTCCCACGCCGGTTGCCGCTCCCACGCGCAAGCGGCCCTGCTCGTCCTTACACGCATTGGGATGCAGTTTCGCTTTCTCAATATCCTTGACGGTAATCAAACCAATGCAGCGATAATTATCATCGACGACAAGAAGTTTTTCGATACGATGTTTGTGGAGCAGCCGCTTTGCTTCCTCCATATCCACATTTTCGCGCACCGTAATCAGGCCTTCTCGCGTCATCAATTCGGAAATGGGCTGTTGCATCTCGCTTGCAAACCGCACATCGCGATTGGTCAGAATGCCGACCAGCTTTCCAGCCCCCCCACCGTTTGCGCCTTCGACTACTGGAATACCGGAGATCTTATGCTGCGTCATCAGATCCAGCGCATCCGCTAGGGGACGATCTGGCGCGATCGTCACGGGATTGATGACCATTCCGGACTCAAACTTCTTGACCCGGCGCACATGTTCGGCCTGGTCTGCCGGCGACATGTTCTTGTGAATGATGCCAACGCCACCCGCTTGCGCCATAGCAATAGCCAATGGCGCCTCTGTTACTGTATCCATCGCAGAAGAAATCAGAGGAATGTTCACTTTGATGCGTGACGTTAGTCGCGAAGACACGTCAACTTCACTTGGCAGAACATTCGACGCGGCAGGACGCAGGAGGACATCATCAAATGTCAGGGCTTCTTTGATTTCCAATCGACCCTCCTACCCTACAAAAAAGTTGCAACGGGATATCACCTTCACCTGTAAGAAGCAAAGGAAATAGGCGCGGCAAATGTAACGCTGAACATCAGTCAAATAGAGGGTTTCAACTCGCTACGCATTCGACGGATCGCCCCACCCGCTAACCTCGAAAGCCTCGTGCAAGTACATATTGTTCTGGCGATTCGGCGCGGCTCGACTTAGGCTTCACATGACGGACGTCCGAGAATTGCGCTTTAAGCTCACGCAGCAATTGGCCTTCGGTCCCGCCCTGAAAAACCTTCGCCACGAAACTGCCGTCCGTCCGCAGCACTTGGCGAGCGAAGTCAAAGGCCGCTTCGCATAGACCGACGACGCGCAAATGATCCGTTTGCTTGTGACCCGACGCTGGCGCGGCCATATCCGACATGACCACGTCGAGTTTCACGGCGCCGACAAGTGAACCAATCTTCTCCGGTGCTTCCTGATCCATGAAGTCCAATTGTGCAAGGATGACGCCAGGGATGGCTTCAATCTCCGAAATATCAATCCCAATGACTGTCTCGTGTTCAGGTTCTGATTGGCATCGCTGGGCTGCAATCTGCGACCAGCCCCCCGGAGCGGCGCCCAGATCCAAAACGCGCATCTTCGGTTTCAGAATACCAAACCGATCATCTATCTCGGCCAGTTTAAAGGCGGCTCTCGAACGGTATCCGGCCTCTTTTGCCGCTTTGACAAATGGATCATTGAGCTGTCGTTCCAGCCATCGCGTTGATGAGAGGCGACGGCCCTTGGCCGTTTTCACACGTACTTTCAGATCGCGGTCGTTCTGACGATCCGCGCTACCCGATCTTCGGCCGCGGTTTGGCTTTTTATTGGACATGAAGGTCAAATAGGCTCTTTTGGTCGTCCCGCCAAGACGTTGCATTTGGCAATGCGTCCAGACGATCGCAAACAGAAAACTCAGGACTCGTAGGTGTCTGGCCGACTAATTGCGCGCGAGCGCTGTTTCGTGAGCAGGAGGTGCATGAAGGCCATTGCCATTTGTTGGCTTCCCGTCACCTGTTTCGGATTCCATCAGTGCAAGGAGCATTCCTTCGCGCAGCCCTCTATCTGCGACACGAATGTCTTGACTGGGCCAGTGGCTGTGGAGTGCCTCAAGTATCGCGCACCCTGCGATCACTAAATCGGCGCGATCCCAACCGACACAGGGTTGGGCCACGCGCGCGTCAAAATCCATTCCGCTTAAGCGGCTGGCGATTTCGATAACACGATCCATTGAGATCCAGGAACCATCGACTTTTCGCCGGTCATATCTCTTTAAACCAAGATGGATGCCGGCGACCGTTGTAATGGTCCCAGACGTTCCAACGAAATGAAATTTCTCAGGATCAAAACCATAGGGCGCAACGACTTGGGTGAAAAACGACTCCATCTCCGAAACCATATGCGCCACCATGTCCGCATAAATCGTCTGTGGAATATCGCGCCCACCGTAAAGCTCCGCCAGGCTGATGACGCCAAAGGGCAATGATGTCCAGGCTGCAATGGTGGGATCCTTGCCGTCGCGCATATCAAGGAGAACAAGTTCCGTACTGCCTCCGCCGATATCGAAAACCACGGCACCATCCCGGCTTCGATCAAGAAGCGGCATACATCCGCGCACCGCTAAGCGCGCCTCTTCTCGCGGCGAGATAATGTCTAGATCTAAGCCTGTTTGAGCGCGGACGCGCTCAATAAAGACTTCACCGTTGGAGGCACGCCGGCATGCTTCGGTTGCCACGTTGCGCATCAATTTAACGCCGCGCCGCCGGATCTTTTTGGCGCAAATTTCGAGCGCCTCCATTGCACGGTCCATTGCTGCTTTCGACAGTTCACCGGTCTCGTCCAAATCCTCCCCCAGCCGGACTATTCTTGAGAACGAGTCGATGACGGCAAAACCACGTGAATTGGGTGTCGCAACCAACAAGCGGCAATTGTTGGTGCCAAGGTCGAGAGCCGAAAAAACTTGGTTGGGTGTTCTTTTACGTCTTTTGGAAGGCGACCTTTTGCTGCCTGTGCCTTCAACACTAGGCACGCCACGTGGGGCTGCAGTGCCATTGGCGCCGCCTGAGCTGTTTTCAGCCCTCGTCGCGCCAAGTCCTAGTCGCTCTGAGTCCACCCCGATCTCTGGATATTCATAGAATATCCACTCCCATACCACGCATTACCCAGGGTCCACTGTAACAAGATCAGAGATCAACTAAAGGGTTTTGTTTGGTTAATGGATCTGATTGTTAACAGGTGCCAATTTTGGTAACTAGAGATCGAGCATCCTTCGTCCCTAGGCTTTGGCCGGAGTCAACGGTTGATCTATTGGGCTTGTGGCACGTCGATCTCGCCCTAAGGGATTGAAAGAAAAGGATGAATCGGCTTTTCCTCTTTGAGGATCGTCCGATATCAGGCTACATTTTGGGGTATCGTCTAATGGTAGGACAGCGGACTCTGACTCCGTAAGTCTAGGTTCGAATCCTAGTACCCCAGCCAAACCTTTAAATTTTTCAATAGCTTATAGCTGTCGCCGGAACTGTTCGTCTTTTCCGAGACCACTCCGCCCGCACTTAAAACTTTACGCCGTACCGAATGCCGACATTGTCGATGCCCTCATTGCGAGCGCAAATCGTTCCGTTGGACATGTGGTCGACCATGACGGACAGATTTGATCGATCAGTTAGGTCATATCCAACCGAAAGGCTTCCGCGGATCAGCCAATGACAGCCCAAATCCTTGCGGTTTGGATCGATGTTTCCAACGGTGTGCCCATCATGGTGGGCTGTGCCTAGACTCGTTTCGACAAACCAACTCTCAGTTACGTTGTAAGTCCATGTAAAACCGCCATAAATCGCACTGGTATCCCCCGCCGTATTGATGGATCCTCCAAGATGGATGCGCGGCGACAGGGCCCATTTCAGAAAGCCGGGTGATGGGAACAACACCTCGACATTCGCATCGACACCGTCTTCTTTGGTGCTGGCGAATATGCCTCGGTCGTGAGCGAGCACACCTAAGCGTAGCTCGGAACGCCGATCGGAGCCGTCTTCGAAACCGTCCCAGAAGTCAGCACTTGCGGGACCGGTAATCTGACCGGCCAAAAAAAGCGCTGCTGCGAATGCGGCGATCCTTTTTCTCATGAACTTTTCCCCTCAGCTAAACGACCCGCTTTCTGACCCGATTCCGGCATATTTGCACCCCTCTCGTCAGGCGGCAAGTCAACTCGGCCCCTGCGACATTTTCAAATAACCTTAATCCATTTGGTTGAAACTACGTATATCGTATCAATATATCAGTTCGATACTAAGCTGACATATACCCAAAAAATGACGATGTAGGGCTAGGAGACCTCCTATGGACGTCCGCACTGCTTGCCTTGGACTGCTGACTTTTGGCGAAGCCACAGGCTACGAAATCAAGAAAGCCTTTGAAGACGGCGCTTTCCGCAGCTTCATTGATGCCAGCTTTGGATCAATCTATCCGGCTTTGAACAAGCTGACGGAAGACGGCCATGTGACCTGCAAAGCCATGGTCCAGGACGGCCGTCCAGACAAGAAAATCTATTCCATTACCGATGCCGGCAAATCCTTCTTCAAGGATGCGCTGCAGGAAACACCTCAAGAGGACAAGTTTCGATCCGAATTTTTGTTCTGGATGACATTTTCGGACTTGATGTCCGCGTCGCGCGTCTCAGGCTTGATCGACAATCAAATCGCGCAGTACCAGACAAAAGTCGAGGAACTCCGCCAGCTTTCCAAAACCGGCCTTCAAGACGGTGAGAAATTTGTTGTGGGATTTGGCGAAACTATTTTCACAGCCACGATTGAATACCTTAAGACCCATCGTCACCTCGTCGAAGATCAATTCACGACGGAACACCCTCTTCACGGCGGGGCGATGGCTGCTGCCGAATGACAGAATGATAGTTGAACGCGTATGAACATTTTTAACATTCCAATTAGCCGATCTGTCGTCATATCGTTTGTGATCGCCGGCATTGTCGGTGGCTGGCTGCTGTCAGGTCAAATTGGTGGTGGACAAGCCTTGCAGGCACAGGATGCAAGCACCGCCAGCACTGAGGAGAAAGCTGATGGCACGACTGCTGATGAAACAGCAGCGCGCGAACAAAGCCTTCCTTTCGTTCGCGTCCGAACCATTAGGGCCCAATCCCGCGAAACAGATCTGGTTATTCGCGGTCGCACTGAAGCGTTGAGACGGGTCGAAGTCAAAGCAGAGACGTCCGGAACGATCCTAAGTCTGCCGGTTGAAAAAGGAAGTGTTGTCGCCGAGGGCGACGTCATTTGCGAGCTCAAGATTGACGCGCGTGAAGCTCAGGTCGCCGAGTCGCTTGCCGTTACGGAGCAGCGCAAGCTGGAATATGACGGCATTAAGAAACTCAGAAAGAAAGGCGTGAAATCGGAAGTTCAAGAGGCGGCTTCGAAAGCGGCCTACGAAGCTGCTCTGGCACGCCATGAAGCTGCAAAACTCGAACTTGAGCATACGAACATTTCGGCTCCCTTCGACGGGATCGTCAATGAGCGCCCGGTTGAGGTCGGTGACTTTGTCCGTCCCGGCGATACGTGCGCATTGGTTGTTGATGTGGATCCGATGCTGATCATCGGCCAGGTATCCGAGCGTGATATTTCAAAGCTCGGGGTCGGTGCACGTGGCAAGGCAAAACTGATCACCGGCGAAGAACTCAACGGACGCATTCGATACATTTCACGCAGCGCGGACCAAGCAACGCGGACGTTCCGTGTCGAACTTGAAGTCTCGAACGAAGACGCGAGCATTCCAGACGGTATAACGGCCGACATCACCGTCCCAACACGTTCTGTCGCCGCACACTTGATTTCACCTGCGGTACTGACGCTCGATGACAAAGGGGTGATCGGTGTTCGGGTCGTTGATGAGGCGAACGTTGTGAGCTTTGTCCCCGTCTCAATTATCTCCGACAGCGCCGAAGGTGTCTGGGTCACCGGGCTGCCACGCACAGTAACGCTCATAACGGTTGGACAAGAATTTGTTTCTGCAGGGCAGAAGGTCCAAACCGCAGACGATAGTGAAGGCAGCTAAATATGGAATCAATGATTGATGCCTTCCTGAGCCGATCAAGGACCGTCGTTACGATTCTGGTCGTTCTGGTCTTTGCCGGTATGGGCACATACATGTCGATCCCTAAAGAAGCGGATCCCGACATACCCATCCCTTTTGTTCTGGTTCAGATCCCACACCCTGGGATTTCGCCTGAAGATGCTGAGCGTTTGCTCATCCGCCCGATGGAAACGAAGCTTCGAACCATCGAAGGACTGGAAGAAATCAAATCTTACGGTAACCAGGGCATGGCCTCCATCGCCCTGGAATTTGATGTCAGCTTCAATGTTGAGCAGGCCCTTCTGGATGTGCGCGAGCAGGTCGATCTAGCGAAGGCCGATCTACCACAAGAAACTGAAGAACCGATCGTCCAAGAATTCAACGCGAGCCTCTTTCCTGTCATCGTTGTCGCGATATCTGGTGATGTGCCTCAGCGCACTTTGTACAAGCTCGCCCGTGACGCCAAGGACGCCATTGAGTCGATTCCCAGCGTTCTTGAAGCAAACATCAGTGGCCAGAATGACGAGTTGCTGGAGGTCATTGTCGATCCGGCCAAGCTCGAGAGCTACAACATTTCGCAGCAAGAACTCATTACGGCGGTCTCGCAGAACAATCAGCTGGTCGCAGCGGGTTCGATAGACACCGGCAAAGGGCGCTTCCAGGTCAAGGTTCCTGGACTTTTCGAAACCAGAGCCGACGTGCTGAACTTGCCCATTCGCGCGAGCGGCGACGGCACCGTAACACTGTCCGATGTCGCTGAAATTCGGCGTACCTTCAAAGACGCAACTCAGTTTGCCCGGTTTAACGGAAGCCAAACAATCGCGATCGAAGTTGTTCGCAGGACCGGTACGAATGTTGTCGAAAACAATTTAGCGGTTCGTGATGTGATTGGGCGCATGTCAGAACGTTGGCCCGATGAAATCAACGTGGATTACACACTCGACATGTCGAGCTGGATCTACGGAACCATTGACTCGCTTGAGTCTTCAATCACCACCGCAATCGTTTTGGTGATGATCATTGTTGTGTCGGCGCTTGGCCTTAGATCCGCTGGCTTGGTGGGCATCGCGATCCCCAGTTCGTTTATGATCGGATTCTTCCTGATCGGCGTCATGGGCATGACGCTGAACATGATGGTTATGTTCGGCATGGTGCTTTCCGTTGGTATTCTGGTCGACGGCGCCATTGTTGTCGTCGAGTATGCCGACCGAAAGATGTCGGAAGGACTGCATCGCGTTGAAGCCTATTCATTGGCAGCCAAACGAATGTTTTGGCCGATCGTTTCCTCGACAGGAACGACCCTTGCCGCGTTCGTGCCGCTTCTCTTTTGGCCCGGTGTTTCAGGCAAGTTCATGGTGCACTTGCCCATAACTTTGATCTTCGTTCTTAGCGCATCCCTTTTGATGGCACTCGTTTTCCTTCCCGTTCTGGGATCGATCTTCGGTCGCAGCACGACGGAAAACAAAGCCACAATGAAGGCTTTGGCAGCGACGGAGACAGGAAAAATTCAAGACGTCCCCGGGCTTACTGGTTTTTACGCCCGTACAGTTGAATCGTTGATCCAAAAACCTCTAACGGTTATTGCCGTGGCGATTGGTGTCACCGCCTCCATCATCACAACGTTTATGTTCTTTGGTGCGGGCGTCGACTACTTCATCGATGAAGAACCCGATAGCGGTATTGTTCTCATCGGCGCGCGGGGCAATCTGTCTGCTGAGGAAATGCGCGACCTTGTCGTGGACGTTGAGGAGATTGTGAGGGAGATCGACGGTGTCGCCACCGTATACACGCAAAGTGGTGCCCAAGGCAGCGGTGGTGGATTTGGCAGCAGCGATCGCCCGGCCGACGCCATCGGCGACATCTTCTTCGAACTTGAGAATTGGCGGACCCGCAGTAAGGACGGCTGGAGCATCATTGAAGATATTCGCAACAGTACGAACAACCTGCCGGGTCTGCGCGTGGAAGCCCGAAAAAGAGAACAAGGCCCACCGCGTGGCAAGGACATTCAATTAGAAGTCAAGTCGAACGATAATGATGCGCTGCTGCGTGAAACGCACCGTATCGCAGAGCATCTCCGCGAAATGCCGGGTTTGATTGACATTGAAGACAGCCGCCCTCTTCCCGGCATTGAAATGCAACTGACCGTCGATCGCGAGCAGGCCGGTCGCTTTGGTGCCGACATTGTTCAGGTTGGCGCTGCCGTACAGCTTGTCACAAACGGCGTGAAGATCGGCGAATACCGGCCAGACGATGCCGAGGACGAAGTGGAAATTCGTGCGCGTTTTCCCCAAGAAGACAGAGGCATCAATCAACTAGACACGCTGCGGATTTCGACACCGCAGGGCAATATTCCGATCACAAACTTTGTCGAGAGAAAGCCCATGCCGCGCATTAGCCGCATCGAACGCGTCGATGGCTATCGCGTCTTTAATATCAATGCGAATGCAGCGCTTGGCTATAACAGCAACGACAAGATCAATGAAATTCAACAGTGGTTGGACACCGCCAACATCGATCCGGCCGTTATCGTCCGGTTCGGCGGCGCACATGAAGAGTCACAGAAGGCTGGCAACTTCCTCTTCTATGCATTTCTGTCGTCCTTGTTCCTGATGGCGATTATTCTGTTGACGCAATTCAACAGCTTTTACCATTCGATCTTGATCCTTTCGTCCGTCATCTTTTCAACGGTGGGCGTGCTTCTCGGCATGGTGGTCACCGGTCAGGAATTCAGTGTCATTATGACGGGCACCGGTATTTTGGCCCTGGCTGGCATTGTCGTGAACAACAACATTGTTCTTATCGATACCTATCAGCGCCTGATCGCCAGCGGCTTCGATCAATTGGATGCCATCGTTCGCACGGCATCGCAGCGATTGCGGCCGGTATTCCTAACAACGATCACCACAATCTGTGGCCTGTTGCCGATGGTCTTCCAGCTTAATGTGGACTTCTTCAATCGGTCCATCACGGTCGGCGGCGCGGTTTCCTATTGGTGGCTTCAGATGTCGACCGCGATCGTGTCTGGTCTTGCCTATTCGACCATTCTAACCTTGCTGCTAACGCCCGTCATGCTTGGCCTGCCCTATGTTGCGAAACAACGGCTCGCGAAGTACCGGCCGACCATCGATCGGTACTGGTCCTCCGCCAAAGGTGCCTTTGCATCGGACGACATTCCATCGCCCACAGCGGTGGATCGGCCCAGGCCCACAATCGTCAAAGACAAAGATGATGACGCGCCACTTCGCGCGGCAGAATAAGCGGCAGAGAACGCGAGCACTATCGCACGGGTACGTCTTCCAATTCCCGCTTTTGATCCACCGGAATGCTCACCGCTTCCGCCCGGACAACGCCATCTTTGACAGCCCCGGTAAGACGAGCATGGGCTTCGTCCGCTTCCTGCTGACGGCGCCACATTGCGGCATAGGCCCCATCGCGTGCTAGCAGATCATCATGCCGGCCGCGTTCAATGATGCGACCACGGTCCAGCACGACGATTTCGTCCGCATCAATCACCGTCGATAGGCGATGCGCGATGACCAAGCTGGTACGGTTTTGCATGACGGCGCGGAGCGCAGCCTGAATGTCTTTTTCTGTTTGAGTGTCGAGTGCAGATGTGGCCTCGTCCAAAAGTAAGATTGGCGGATCTTTGAGGATGGTTCTCGCGATGGCGACCCGCTGTTTTTCTCCGCCCGACAGTTTCAAACCTCGTTCGCCCACCATCGTGTTGTATCCGTCCGGCAGACCTTCAATGAAGGTATGAATCTGCGCGATCTTGGCGGCTGAAATGACCTCTTCGTCGGTCGCATCCGGCCGCCCGTAGCGGATGTTGTAGAGAATGGTATCGTTGAACAGGACGGTATCTTGAGGCACGATTCCAATTGCGCTTCTCAAGGACGCCTGAGTAACCGTTCGAATATCTTGATCGTCGATGGAGACACAGCCGTTTTCGATTTCATAGAAACGATACAGAATACGCGAGATCGTCGACTTTCCGGCACCGCTCGGCCCCACAATCGCAACCATCTTGCCTGCATCAACATTAATCGACAGATCGGTTAGAATTCTGCGATTGCTCTCATACGAAAAATCGACATGATCGAACTGCACTTTTCCGCCGGTGACTTTCAGCGGTTGCGCGTCCGGCCTGTCTGAGATTTCCGGATTCACATCCAACAACTCAAACATTCTTTCCGTATCGACCAACGCCTGTTTTATCTCACGATAGACCATGCCGAGAAGGTTGAGCGGTTGGTACAACTGCATCAAATACAGATTGACCATCGCAAAATCACCAACCGACATGGTGCCGCGGGACACGCCGAAGACCGTCATCACCAACAGAATACCCAATCCGACATTGAAGATCGCTGATTGACCAGCATTCAAAAAGGCGAGCGACTCTGTTGTTTTGACAGCCGCTTTTTCGTACCCGGCCAATGACACATCAAAGCGATTGGCTTCGTGGCGCTCATTACCGAAATACTTCACTGTCTCGTAATTGATGAGACTGTCGACGGCTTTGGTGTTGGCCTCGGTGTCACGATCATTCATTTGCCGGCGAAACTTTGTTCGCCACTCAGTGATCGAAAATGTGAACCACACATAGCCGCCGATCGTGATCAGCGTAATAAGCGGAAACCAGCCGTTGAACACATAGAACAAGATCACCGAAACCATGATCAGCTCTATGATGGTGGGCGCGATATTGAACAGCGTAAAGCGAACGATGAAATCAATGCCTGCGGTTCCGCGCTCAATCACGCGTGAGAGGCCACCGGTGCGTTTCTCAAGATGAAACCTCAATGACAACCGATGCAGATGCTGGAAAGTCTGAAGCGCGATCACGCGTTGCGCATGATGGCCCACGGGTGCCGACACATAATCGCGCAATTGCGCGAAGCCAATCGTTAGAATGCGAGAGGCCGCATAGGCTGCGACCACGACAAGAATGAGACCAATAGCATTCGCTTCAATATTGGCGATCTCATCGACGACATATTTGAAAAACAAAGGGGACGCGACGGCCACTACCTTCGCCAAGAACAGCGCCAGGAAGGCCCAGCCAACGCGAATCTTTAGATCGGGTCGATCTGCCGGCCACAGATACGGCAGAAGCGCGCGCAACGTCTGCCCATGGTTTTCCGCCGTGGGTTCATCGTTCTCCGACGCTGATGTCTGAAAGCCTCTCAACAACAACCCCTTGTTCTTTTTGCCCACAAGCCAAAACGACTCGCTGGTGGGACCTAAAGCTACAGGCGCGTAGTTGGCGGCGCTATAGGAAAATTCTCACGTTAAGGGCGCTGATTTGCCGGTTTTCCGGGGAACCAACGGAAATTCACGAAACACAGGCCTATTCAGCGTCTTCAGGCTCAGGTGTTTCGAAGACCTGCCCCGGATAGATAAGGTCAGGATCCCGGATTTGGTCTTTGTTGGCCTGGTAGATCACCGTGTACAGGATCCCCCTTCCATACAACCGACGCGAAAGACGCCACAGACTGTTTCCCGGCTGGACAATCACACGGCCTGGAAAATCCGCAAGTTTCGCCGGGTCCTCTCTTTCGAAGGGTAGTTCGATGCGCGCAGTAACAAGTCCTTCACTGTCCAATTGATCGGCACGCAGATTATGAACGCCCGGCGTAATGGTGATGGTTGGTGTCACACTCCATCGGCCGTTTGGGTCAGCGATGTCTTCACCGACCAACTGATTATCGACATAGACCCGCACGACTTTTCCAGGATCGCCACGACCACTGAAGACAACATTGCCTTTTTCGTCATAGTCGATCGCCTCGATCACCAACGTTTGGCCAATGTTTACACTGTCAGGATTCTGCAAGATACGGCTACCACCTTCCGAATCCCCAAGAACGACAAGCGGGTTACGATCGGGCCGATCCGGAACAGCGATCACAACCTTTTGCTCGCCCTCAACAATGGTACCGTCTGGCAACTTCATAGACAGGGTCAGTTCCTGTGGCCCTTCGTCAAGCGGCGTTTCCACCACAACAGCCCATTCGCCACCAGAATTTATCGTCTCTGTCGCAATGACCTTACCGCCGGCAAGAACTGAAATCTCAGCACCTGGCACCCCTCGGCCAGCAATAACCGCCGTGCCCTCAGGATCAACGCGTACGATATCGAACGTGGGCAAATTGCCCGCATCGGCTTCAGGTTTCTTGTTATCCTCCTCCGTGCCCTGAGTGCTTATCTGTTGCTGTTCTGCCGACAAGTCCTTCCAGAACTCTGATTGGACTGCGTAGTAGATCCCGGCAACGGCGAGAAACACGCCAATCAGTAGGATGATACCGATAACAACAGATCGCACAGACACTCTCCCCTCAAGCCGTCGGAAGAAGATAGCAGCTCGTTAGTATGAGATTAACCTAAAAGAACCAAGGCAGAGCCGCATTTCTGCCGGAAAGATAAGACGTAATTATGTCTAGAGGGGTTAACCATCCCAACATTTCCTCGTGGAAACGGAGTTGAAGGAGTCGAATACTATACTGGTGCGATCACGACACGCTCCGGTGTGTGCCGTCAATCGGACGGCTTGAATGATCCCTGCGTTTTTTGGGTATTTGGTATGAATATTTCGACGACAATTAGTAGACCCACGCAAACCGAGCTGTCTTCGCTTTGCGTCTTTTGCGGATCAAAAGAAGGTCATAATGCGGCCTACAAAGAGGCCGCCGAAATGCTTGGCCGCGCGATGGCCAAAGCGAAGATAAAACTCGTCTATGGGGGTGCCGGAATCGGCATTATGGGCGCAATCGCCAATGCGACGCTGAAAGCAGGCGGAAAAGTCACCGGGGTCGTCCCCTCCTTCCTTACGGAAATGGAACCCCAACTTGATGATGTCACCGAGCTCATCAAAACCGACACGATGCATGAACGCAAAATGATCATGTACGACATGTCAGACGCGTTTGCGGTTTTCCCGGGGGGTATCGGTACGCTCGACGAAACCATGGAAGTGCTGACGTGGCGATATTTGCAGGTCCACGCGAAACCGATCATTCTTGTGAATGTCGACGGTTACTGGAACCCCTTCATCACCTTAATGGACCACGTGGTTGATCAAGGGTTCGCCAGCCAAGAGACGCGCGATCAGCTTCACGTCGTCGATAGCTTCGAGCAGGTTCTGCCTGAGGCGCGGAAAGCGGTTAAAGAACTAGCGCTCGTCTAGACAGAGGTTTAGCGGCTGAGTTTCATCAAAGCCTGCGTGCCCTCTTTCAGATAGCCTGTGTCATGCAGCAGTTTGTAGACAACGCTGTCGCTGAGCGCCTGGAACGACGCATCAACGATATCCGTCGAGACTCCCACCGTGAACCAGCGGTCGCCCTCCGCATTCTTGCTCTCTATCATCACACGCGTCACCGCTTCCGTACCAGTCGTTAGTATACGGACTTTAAAGTCCACCAGTTGAAGATCGCTGATGATGGCAGAGTATTTACCCAGATCTTTGCGTAAGGCATTGTCGAGCGCGTTGACCGGTCCATTGCCCTCACCCACCGACATGATGACTTCGTCATCGATCTTTACCTTCACGGTTGCTTCTGAGACGGTGACCAATTTACCGACTGCGTTGAAGCGCCGTTCGACCATGACTCGAAATCCTTCAACCTTGAAGAATTCCGGAACCTGACCGATGGCACGGCGCGCCAACAATTCAAATGACGCTTCCGCCCCATCATAGGTGTAGCCGAGATACTCCCGTTCCTTGACGTCTTCCAACAGCTGTTGAACGCGTGTGTCGTTGGGCTCAATATCCAGACCGACAAGTTTAAGCCGCGCGAGAATATTCGACCGTCCCGCTTGATCGGATACCAATATTTTACGCGCATTGCCGATCCGTTCCGGCTCGACATGTTCATAGGTCTTGGGATCTTTCTGCACCGCAGAAACGTGAAGCCCACCTTTATGTGCAAAAGCCGATTCCCCGACATAGGGCGCATGACGATTGGGCGCCCGATTGAGGATTTCGTCGAGCAGCCTCGAGGCGTGCGAAAGACGCGCGAGCTGTTCCGACGAGATACCTGTCTCCAAGTGGTCAGCAAATTCGCTCTTCAGGAGGAATGTCGGGATGAGCGAAACAATGTTTGCGTTCCCGCACCGCTCGCCCAAACCATTAAGCGTGCCTTGTACCTGCCGAACACCCGCCCGCACGGCAGCCAATGAGTTGGCCACCGCATTCTCCGTATCGTTGTGGGCGTGAATGCCGAGATGTGATCCCGGAATTTCAGCGCTCACCTTGCTCACAATCTGTTCGACTTCGTGAGGAAGGGTGCCGCCATTGGTATCGCACAACACAACCCACCGCGCACCCGCATCATGCGCAGCTTTAACGCATTCCAATGCGTAGGCGCTATTAGCTTTGTAGCCATCAAAAAAATGTTCGGCGTCGAACAAGGGTTCCTTGCCGCGGCCGCGGATCGTCGCGATTGAATCGCTAATCGCTTTCACATTTTCATCGCGGGGCACGTCCAGAGCGACATCTACATGATAGTCCCAGGTCTTTCCGACAAGACAAACTGCAGACGCCGACGAGTCGATCACCGCCGCTAAGGCCGGATCATTGTCGGCACTGCGCCCGACCCGTTTCGTCATGCCAAACGCCGTGAATTGCGCTCGGTTCAGACTGACACCTTGCTCAAAGAAGGCGGTATCAGTTGGATTCGCGCCCGGCCAACCGCCTTCAATATAGTCGACACCAAGCTCATCCAAAGTCTGTGCAATGAGCTTTTTATCCTCGACACTGAAGTCGACACCAAGCGTCTGGGCGCCATCCCGAAGTGTCGTATCGAACAAATAAAGCCGTTCTTTCGACATTACGCGACCCTCCAGGTCGTGCCGTCGGGCCCGTCTTCAATCACAACGCCCATATCCTTGAGTTCATCTCTCAAACGGTCCGCTTCGGCAAAGTCTTTTGATTTTCGGGCTGCGTTCCGAGCCTCAATCATAGTGAGGATTGCCGCTTCGTCCACTACTTGGTCTTGTGCGGTCCATCGCGCCCATTCCTCAGCACTGTGACGAAAGAGGCCCAACAAACGGCCCGCTGCCACCAAGCCACTTACGCCCTCTGCCCCACTAGAACCGTTCGCATGCATTTCAGCGATGGCCTTCGGCGTGTTGAAATCATCGTAAACGGCAGCAAGGACTGAGGCCGGCACGTCAGCGGATGGCTCCGTATCTCCGATTAGACGATACCAGCGATCAAGCACTGTCTTTGCCTCTTTGATCCCATCAATGGTCCAGTTTAGCGGCTGGCGATAATGTGTCATCAAAAGATGCAACCGTATGGCTTCACCCGGCCAATCCTTAAGAAGATCGTGGACTGTAATAAAGTTGCCCAGCGACTTAGACATCTTCTCGCCGTTCACTTGAAGATACCCACCATGCATCCAGAAGCGTGCCATGGTGGCACCGCCATGAACGCATGTGCTCTGGGCGACTTCATTTTCGTGATGGGGAAAAGTCAGATCCGTTCCACCGCCATGGATATCAAAAGTTTGTCCGAGCAGTTCTGCGCTCATGGCCGAGCATTCGATGTGCCACCCAGGACGCCCCTTACCCCATGGACTGTCCCAGCCCGGCTGGCCCTCTTCCGACGGCTTCCAAAGAACAAAATCCATCGCGTTCTTCTTGTAAGGCGCAACTTCGACCCGGGCACCAGCAATCATGTCGTCTAGTGAGCGGCCCGACAAAGACCCATACTGATCAAAGGTGCCGACCTCGAACAGTACATGACCTTCCGCCTCGTAAGCGTTGCCTCGCTCGATCAGTGCGCCAATCATTTCAACCATTTGCGCGACATAGGCGGTAGCGCGTGGCTCATGTGTTGGTGGCAGCGCGCCGACCGCCAACATGTCATCCTGATAGGCTTTAGCCGTTTCAGCGGTGACCTCCGCGATGGACCGGCCTGTGGATTGCGCGCGGCCAATAATCTTGTCATCAATGTCCGTAATGTTCCGAACATAGGACACATGATCTTCGCCAAACGCGTGCCTGAGCACCCGAAAGACAAGATCAAACGTAACGGCCGTTCTTCCATTGCCGATATGCGCATAGTCATAGACAGTCGGTCCGCAGGCATAGAGCCGAACATTTTCGGGATCGATCGGCGTAAACGGCTCCTTGGATCGGGTCACCGTGTTGTAAATAGATATCGCTGGGGCGCTCATAAGACGTCATCCAAATCTGCAATGGATAGCGGGTCCTGACAGTCGCTTGTCAGGGGTAGAAATCTCAAAAATATGGCAGGGGAGTAAGTACAGCTGACAGGCGTCAGCCGCAAATTCGCGCGATAATTTGGCAAACAAGCGTTGCGCCCGTTTGTTTACCTTGATTTTTTTCTTTTTCACGCATCACAGATTTCTTAGACCAATTCCGTATTGTGCTGATAGTCACACCTATCAGCTTTCCATTGTCAAGTCCACGATCGTATCACCGGGAACGTCAAGCGTCCCTGAAACCGTTCGTGATGGGATAGCGCCGATCTCGCCCGAAATTCCTTAAACCGATCTTAACGCCAGGAGGTGCCTGGCGCCTTTTGTATTCCGCGATGTACAAAAGATGCTCGATGCGTTTGACCACGGCCAGGTCGTGACCTCGGCCAACAATTTCATCGACCCCCATTTCCGATTCCACCAGACATTCCAAAATGTCGTCCAGCTCTTCATAGGGCGGAAGCGAGTCTTCGTCCTTTTGGTTCTCACGCAGCTCAGCGGTGGGCGGCTTTACGATTGTGTTTTCAGGTATCACCCGACCGGCCGGACCCAACACCCCTTTTGGACGGTTCTGATTACGCCAATTCGACAGGCGAAACACATCGAGCTTGTAAATGTCTTTGAGCACATTGTAGCCGCCGCACATGTCTCCATAGAGCGTGGCGTAGCCAACCGACATTTCCGACTTGTTGCCGGTTGTCAAAACCATGTGTCCGAACTTGTTGGACAGCGCCATCAATATCAGCGCTCGGGATCTGGATTGAATATTTTCTTCGGTCGTGTCGGCTTCTCTTCCCGCGAACAAACCAGAGAGGGCGTGATCGAAGGCTTTGACGGGTTGCTCGATCGACACGGTATCCAGTTTTACGCCGAGGAATTTTGCCGTTGCCGCTGCATCATCTAGACTTTCCTGGCTCGTGAATTTGGACGGCATCATGACACAATGGACCCGGTCGGGACCCAGCGCATCGACGGCAACGACCGCAGAAAGCCCACTATCGATACCACCAGAAAGACCGAGAACCACGCCGGGAAAACGGTTCTTGTTGACATAGTCCCGAAGTCCGAGCGTCATGGCGAGATAAATCGCGCTCAAGTCTTCTTCGACGACTTCCATTTGTTCGCTTGGACTGATTTGCCACTCACCCCCCTGGCGCACCATTTCCACAGCACCTTTGACCTCCTCCCAAGCAGGGAATTGCGCCGCAAGGGAGCCATCTTTGTTGAGCGCAAAAGACCCACCATCGAACACCAGTTCGTCCTGGCCGCCGACTTGATTGACATAGACCAAGGGCAACTCCGCTTCGACCGCACGCGCCACTGCATGATTAAGACGCATATCGCGCTTGCGCCGGTCAAAGGGGGAACCGTTCGGAACAATCAGTATTTCCGCACCAGTTTCCGCCAAGCACTCGGCAACATCTGGTGCCCAAATGTCCTCACAAATAGGGACCCCCAGACGCACATCCCGGAAACTGATAGGACCCGGCATAGGCCCGGCCTCGAACACCCGCTTTTCGTCAAAGACACCGTAATTGGGCAAGTCGCGTTTGTACCGGACCGTTTTGACCTCGCCGGCATCAAGAAGTGCGACGGCATTGTAGAGCTTACCATCTTCGCGCCACGGTGTGCCGATCAGAATACCAGGGCCACCGTCAGCCGTATCTGCCGCAAGATCACGAACCGCTTGTTCCGCATCCTCTTGTAAGGCGGGTTTAAGCACCAGGTCTTCTGGCGGATAACCGACAATGAAAAGCTCGCTGAAAACGACTAAATCTGCACTCGCGTTAGCGCGTCTGGCGTCTCGCGCTTTCGCCAAATTTCCCTTGATATCACCTACGATGGGGTTGAGTTGCGCAAGCGCGATAGTCAGTCGATCGGTCATGGTCTACTCGGAAGAATTTCTCAGATCACTCAACAGAGCAATACATCTCATCGCCGGATCGCTCTACTCCCTTTGCGCAAAAGTGCCCTTGCAGTGGCGATACAGCGGTTTGAAGTTCGTTAAGGTAGCTTCGGATATCGGTCAGCTTGTAATTGGCTGAATCCGGATGCACCAGCCACACCGGGGCATAACTGCTTGCACAAAAGCTTGCCGGAATGTGCCCCGATGCACATCCGTTTTCCTGCAGTTCGTCATAGCCTAGCGTTACGGCATATAAAGACCGATACAGCGCCTCATCAGATTGCGTTTCGCTATCTTCGTTTGCGTCTATGATGCGCCAGGAACTTTGATAAGAGTCCCCAAGCAGGGCCTCGGCACGCTCCAGCAACACTCCCTGTCGTCCGATATCCAGATACAGGATCCACGCTTCGTCGCTTTGCTCCAGAGAAGCCTCTTCGATACTCTCAGTCGATTTGCAACCGATCAGTGCAAGCGCTGACATTCCGGCAATAGCGGTCAAACGCGAAAGCGCTTTGAACATGTTGACGTCCCTCTTCACGGCCGACCTCAACGGCCTGGCCAGCAACCTTACAGAACGGTTTGCAGCTTATCACACACTTCGTGTGCCTGCGCCTCACTCATATAGGGATGGAGAGGGATGGTGAGAATATGTTTTGACAGATCTTCGCAAACGGGCAGCGGCTCGGAGCTGTGATAAGGCGCGAATGCTTTGTGCGCGTAAAGGGGGCGATCGTAGTAAATCGCGGTCGGCACATTCTCAGCCGACAAACGCTCCCGAACCCCGTCGCGATCATCCACCAATATAGAATAAAGAGCCCAGGCGCTGTTGGCGTCAGCCACATCGACCGGTATCGTGACCAAGTCTTTCAAGCGCTCATTGTAGATCGTCGCAATGCGCTGGCGGACGTCCAATTCTTCGTCAAAGACGGCTAGCTTGGCAAGCAATACCGCTGCCTGAATGGAATCGATCCTACCATTCATTCCGATACGGATGGATTCCTTGCGGGCGTCGTCCGTGCCATGCCATCTGATGGACTCATAGGCTTTCGCCCTGTCTTCATCGGTCGTAAATATGGCACCACCGTCCCCATATCCGCCCAGTGTTTTGGAGGGGAAGAAACTGGTCCCGGAAACTTTCGCCAGCGTTCCTACCCGATGGTTGCCTTGACTGCCTCCTAGGCTTTGCGCGGCATCCGACAGAACAAACAGATCGTTTTTCTCGGCAAAACTGTTGATGGCCGGATAATCCGCAGGCAGACCAAATAGATCAACTGGGATAATCCCGCGCGGCACCAATTCTCCACCCTTGACCACACGGTCATACATTTCCCGAAGATGTTCCACATCCATCGTGAATGTTCTGGGGTCGACATCAATGAACACAGGCGTCCCGCCAGCCAACAAAACGGCGTTCGCCGTTGCGTTATAGGTAAACGCGGGAATAAATACGGCGTCCCCTGGCCCGATTCCCTCATGAAGTAAGGGGATGATCAGTGCGTCCGTGCCGCTTGATACCGCAACAACTGATTTTGCACCGGTGAATTCGCCAAGACGCTCCTCAAGTTCTTTGACTTCAGGTCCGTTGACATAAGCACCGTGGTCAAGAACGGCATGAATACGCCGATCAATGTCGGCTTTCAGGCGGCGATACTGCGACTTAAGGTCAACAAACGCCAATTGAGGGACCAAAGTCACACCCGACGGTTCACTATTCACATTACGCACTCTGTCTGCCTCCATCACGGCTGGCCTCGCGAATAATCGACACTGCGGTTTGAAGCGCACGTTGTGCGTTTTCTGCGGTGACAAGCGGTTGATTACCCGTCTTTACGGCTTCCAAAAAAGATCCCACCTCTGCCGCCAACGGATCCTGCAGGAGCTTTGCACGGTCAGGGTGATCGGTTTCAAACGGTGAAATTTCGAAGGGCGTTTTGTTGATTACCGTTCGCGCCCCGAAATCAAGTGCGATCTCACCACTTGGATAGATAACTCGGACGATACGTTCTCGGTCATCGTGAATGCGACTTGCAAACAACTCAACTTCACATCCGTCTTCCAACAATAACTGCGCCGCCATTCTGTCATATGCAGGTGTGTGTACGGACAAACCTTCAGCTTTTACAGACGCAATATCCGCCGCATTCAGCGCATGAACAAAGTCCAGATCGTGGATCATCATGTCCAATGTGACATCGCAATCCATGGCCCGGCCGGTAAAGGGACCGGCACGACGGCATTCAATGAATACGGGCGTTTCCGGTATGTCCATCAGTCCAATGGCCTGCATGACATAACGTTCTTGGTGACCTGGCTGCAGCAAAAGGTTTGACGCGGCGGCCAGTTCCAACAACTCATCGGCTTCGTCGACAGATACCGTTATCGGCTTTTCAAGCAGGACATGTTTACCGGCTTTCAAACAAGCTTGTGCCGTTTCAAAATGCGTTGTTGCCGGGCTCGCAACCGTGACTGCATCGACCAAAGAGACCAAATCATCGATTTCTGTGAATGCCGCGGCGTGCACGGCGGACGCCAAATCAACCACGCGCGCAGGATTTGGATCGACAACACCGACCAGTTTTGCTTGAGGATGATCTCGATATTTTTGCGCGTGAAACGTACCAAAGTAACCCGCGCCGACAACGCCCACGTTAACCACTTTATTGTCTTCAACTGCCGTCACTTAATTTCTTTCATCGTGTTAGACGCGCTCATCCCTGCGCTCCGGCTTCAACAGCAACGAGGCCACGCGGACATGCGCTGATACAAACACCAGTTTGAATTTTCGGTTTGAAACCCCAACGTTGCGTTCGGTTGGGGCCTTCCCTGTGAAGGTGGCCCCTTATTCGCTGCGGCGATTATGCCCTGTTACATCACGAGTCGCGACGAAAAAGGCGAAAGTGGTAAACAAAAAAAGCTACAGAGCTGTAACAAATTCGTCCTTACCCGCCCCTTATTCGGCAGCCAAAAGCTGATCGCGTTCAGCCTTCAGTCCTTCCGCCAAAAGGAAGGCCAGTTCAATCGCCTGATCCGCGTTAAGGCGGGGGTCACAGTGTGTATGATACCGGCTGCTCAGGTCCTCATCCGTGATCGCCTGTGCTCCCCCGGTACACTCTGTGACATTCTGCCCGGTCATCTCAAAATGAACGCCGCCCGCATATGATCCTTCGGACTTATGGATATCGAAGAAGCTTCGGACTTCCTTCAAGATCCGGTCGAACGGACGTGTTTTGTAGCCATTGGACGACTTGATCGTGTTTCCGTGCATCGGATCGCAGGACCAAACCACGGTGCGCCCCTCCTCCTGAACCTTTCGGATCAGTTTAGGCAGGAATTCACCGACTTTATCGGCCCCATACCGGCAGATCAGCGTCATCCGGCCGGGCTCATCTTCTGGGTTCAGAATATCGAGCAGCTGTATCAACTCATCAGCTTCCAGCGATGGGCCGCACTTCACGCCAATAGGGTTTTTGATTCCCCGCATAAACTCGACGTGAGCCCCGTCGGGTTGCCGCGTCCGATCTCCGATCCACAACATATGAGCCGATGTGTCGTACCAATCCCCACTCGTGGAATCGACACGTGTCATCGCTTCTTCATAACCAAGAAGCAACGCCTCATGACTGGTGAAAAAATCTGTCTTTTGGATTTGGTTTGGTGCCGTGTCGCCGGTAATCCCACAGGCCACCATAAAATCCAGAGCTTCTGATATCCGATCCGCCAACTGACGGTAACGATCTCCTGCCGGGCTGCCCTGCAGGAAATCTAGTGTCCATTGATGGGAGTTATGAAGATCCGCATACCCCCCTTGGGAGAACGCACGCAACAGATTCAATGTTGCCGCCGCTTGCCCGTAAGCCTGAAGCATACGTTGCGGATCCGGCGCGCGGTCAGTATCCGTGAAAGGCATTGCATTGATGATATCGCCCCGATAACTCGGCAATGACTTTCCGTCGACTTCTTCTGTCGGCGCAGAGCGCGGCTTTGCGAACTGGCCGGCAATGCGCCCTACCTTAACGACCGGGCTCGCCGCCGCGAACGTTAGTACAACGGCCATCTGTAAGATGACCCGAAATGTATCGCGCACCTTGTCTGGGTGAAATTCTGCGAAGCTCTCGGCACAATCCCCGCCTTGCAGCAAAAAGGCATTGCCGGCTGCGACATCGCCCAATTGGCGTTTGAGCTGACGCGCCTCTCCCGCAAAGACAAGCGGTGGAAACGCGGAAAGCTGCCGTTCGACATCCTCGAGCGCCGATTGTTCTGGGTAATCAGGCACTTGTTGGATCGGCAGATTGCGCCACTCAGCGGGGGTCCATGTCTTACTCATGGGGATTACTTTCCAAAGCCAGTCAAAAATTAGGAACGGCGTTCTACACCGGGCATTGCGTCATCGCAAATCGGACCTTAGGTCCGATACCCATCGGCTGGCCCGATGCCTTTCTCGCCGATGACGTTTCTTCTAAAGGTCCGGCCCCCCGGCGGCAACATAAAGGTCCAATTCCACGTTAACCTTGTCCGACCAGGTGTCGTGGACAAATGTGACATCAGCCGCTGAAAACTGCGGATATAGCTTGGGTTTGTCCTGCTCTATGCGGTCCCAACCACCATCATGGTCTACATAGGACCAAATCTGAACAAAACCGAACTTCGTTCTCTGAAACAGCAGAGCTTCCCCGTAGGTCAGCCGTCCTGGCGTCTCGGAACTCTGTTCTCCAACTTGGGTCACCCATCCCATAATCAAACGGTACTGTATGCTGCCCAAGAATATGCGTCTCGAGACCCCAAAGGAGTCAATGGCAACGCCGAGCTCATCCTCGTACTGATAGTCAACGACGTAGGGGCTTTTCTTGATCTCTTGACCATTAAGCTTTTGACCGCAAGCGCGGCGTGCCTCATCATCGGACAAATCCACAGCAGTTTGGTTTTGACCGCCATCATCCTGGCAACTCGCCAACAGGCGCTCCGCCACGAGCCGAACGTTTGCCTCAAACTCATCATAAGTGAACTCAGTTTGCTCGCGCGGTTCTTCTGCCGACATTTGCGAAACGTTTCCCGAAAGGAAAAGAAACGCCAACGAGGCGGCGAGCATCACCGTGCGGCGCACTACCTTTTGGTCGGCCATAGTGACCTCACTTCTCCAATTCTCTCATCCGTTCGCCCGAAACCTCTACACGAGCCTTGCACCATTTGGCACTGATTTATCGGTTCCAATCAACACAATCCGGCCCTCCTCGTCAGGAAATCCCAGCACAAGGACTTCAGATTTGAATGGACCAATTTGTCGTGGCGAAAAATTGACGACGGCCGCAACCTGACGGCCAATAAGTTCATCTTGACCATAGTGTTCAGTAATTTGCGCTGAACTCTTTTTCAGCCCCACACCAGCACCGAAATCGATCCGCAGTTTCCACGCCGGCTTTCTGGCTTCAGGAAAAGGTTCAACACCGACAACCGTTCCAATTCGGATATCGACAGACACGAACTGGTCGAAAGTGACCGTGTCGGCTGGTTCGGATTCCGGGTCAAACACATTATGCATCGGGCCGACCTTAAATCGCTTTCGCGACCGCCTCCGCTTTGGATATGGTGACTTTTTCCTTCATCGTCACCAATTCTTCGGCCGACGTCGGGTGGACAGCAATGGTTGCGTCAAAATCATTTTTTGTTGCGCGCAGTTTTACCGCAATGCCGATGGCCTGGATCATTTCTCCTGAATGGGGGCCCAACATATGGCATCCAACGACGCGGCTGGACTTTGGATCGACCAACAGTTTCATCATTGTTTTTTCGTTGCGGTCGGAAAGCGTATGTTTCATAGGACGAAATTCTGATCGATAGATATCGATCGATCCGTAAGTCTCCGCGGCTTCGCGTTCCGTCAGGCCAACAGTTCCAATCTCCGGCTGACTAAATACAGCGGTCGGGATATCGCCGTGGTCGACAGAAACAGGATTGTCATTGAAGACTGTTTCGGCAAATGCAGCACCTTCGCGAATAGCAACCGGCGTCAGATTTACGCGATCCGTAACATCACCAACGGCATAAATGTGAGATTGCGACGATTGCGAATAGGCGTTGACCTTGATCTCTCCTTTGCCGCCCAGTTCAACGCCAGCATTCTCAAGTCCGAGGCCCGCCGTGTTTGGATTTCGGCCCGTTGCATACATCACCAAATCCGTTTCCAGTGACGAACCATCTTCAAAAGACACAAGATAGCCTTCATCCGTTTTCTTGATCGCCTTGATCACGGAATGGGTCAGAACCTTGAGACCCTTTTCATCCAAGGCGCGATGCAGACCAACACGCAAATCATCATCGAATCCGCGCAAGATTTCGGGACCACGATAGCTCAACGTGGTTTCAACGCCTAAGCCGTGAAAGATGCCTGAAAACTCAACCGCAATGTATCCGCCGCCGACGACCAGTATGCGTTTTGGTAACGCTTGCAAATGAAAGGCTTCGTTTGACGTGATCGCGTGCTCGATTCCTTCAACACTCGATGGCTTAAAGGGCCATGCACCCGTGGCAATTAAGATGTTCTTTGCGGTAACAGTGCGATCTTCCCCAATCAGACGAACGGTATGCGCATCGACAAGCTCCGCACGCGTATCAAAAATTTGCGCGCCCGAATTATCCAGATTTCGAATGTAGATCTTGTTGAGGCGATCAATCTCTTTATCTTTGCGCTCAATGAGCGTCGGCCAATCAAAACGTGTGTCGCCGACAGTCCAGCCAAAGCCCGCAGCGTCTTCGAATTCTTCATGAAACTGGCTGGCATAAACGAACAGTTTTTTCGGCACGCATCCTCTAATGACGCAGGTGCCGCCCACGCGATACTCTTCTGCAACACCAACCCGGGCGCCGTATTGGGCGGCCATGCGCGAACCCCGCACACCGCCGGATCCCGCACCGATGGTAAAAAGGTCAAAGTCGAATTCAGTCATGGTTCGGGCCCTGTCTGTCTAGCTTCTGTCTTATGGCTTGTTGACGATTTGGGGGCCGCTCTCGGCACCGACAACAAGCCTATCGCACAGACCAATAAAAAGACCGTGATCAACGACACCAACCGTCGCATTTAATTGCGTCGCGAGGCCCGCAACATCCTCAATCCGACCAAATTTAGCGTCGGCAATGTAATGCTGACCGTCCGTCACAAAGGCCTCACCGAATTGATCTTCACGGAACTCAATATCGATATCCCGGCCCGCAAAAGCTGAAAACAGGCCTTGGAGCTTATTCAACGTGGCTCGCGCCCCAAAAGGAATGATCTCGACCGGCAAGGGAAACTTACCAAGACAATCTACCCGTTTTGATTCATCGACCAGAATCACCACCTGGCGCGATGCCGCCGCAACGATCTTTTCGCGTACCAACGCGCCGCCGCCGCCTTTGATCAGTTGAAACTGTGGGTCGACTTCATCCGCGCCGTCGAAAGTTATGTCTAATTCTCCGACATCGCCGAGCGAGGTCAACGGAATTTTGCGGGCTTTGGCCAATTCTTCCGTTTGACTTGAGGTCGGAACGCCGCGCACCCTCAAGCCCTGCTCAACCCGGTGACCAAGCACCTTAACGAATTCGGCAGCAGTCGACCCCGTCCCCAGACCAATGGTCATGCCATCTTCAACCAGCTCAACCGCGCATTCCGCAGCCAAACGTTTTTGGTCATCCTGAGACATTCAGCTCTAATTCCCTAAAAAGATCAAAGATTTGCTGGTTCTATCGCACATCACCCTTGTTTACACCAGGGGGCATACGCCGCCGTGTCGTTGTGATTGGGCCTAGCCAAAAGGACAGAATGGATCTGCGCAAAGTGAACTGATTTGCGCTAGCAAGACCTTCAGCGACACGAAGGACAGTCCATGGAAAATCCGCACCTAAGCGCCCCTCTTACAGGCTGGAACATCAGCTTAGAATCCCTCGCAGAAGAACATCGCAAACCGCTCCAGCAGGCCGGCGCCGAACCCGCCATTTGGAAATATCTTTCCGTCGATGCCAGCACACCATCGGTCTTCGATAAATGGTTCGACTGGTCACTCAAACTTCAGCAATCCGAAAAGGAATGGATCTTCGTTGTCAGGGATCGGGCAGACAATCAAATTGTGGGCAGCACGCGGTATCTAAACATCGAATCCCATCATGCGCGGCTCGAAATTGGGCACACTTGGTATGCGCCCACCGTATGGGGCACGTCCGTCAACCCCGCGTGCAAATTGCTTCTCATTCGCCATGCCTTTGACGATTGGAAGGCAAATCGTGTTGAACTTCGTTGCGACGCGCGCAATGACCGGTCACGGCGGGCAATTGCACGACTCGGCGCTCGCGAAGAGGGGATCTTGCGCAAGCATATGGTCGTGCGTGACGGATATGTGCGCGACACGGTTCAGTTTGGCATCACGAAAGAAGATCGCGCGGAGGTCGAGGCCGGTCTCCTTGAGAGGCTTGAGGCCGCCTAACGTGGACCTATTCGACCGTCACGGATTTCGCCAGATTGCGTGGCTGATCAACATCTGTGCCCTTGAAGACCGCCGTATAGTAGGACAAGAGCTGTACGGGGATCGAATAAAGGATCGGTGAGATAAAGGGATCTGCCTCCGGCACATGCAATTTCGCCCAGGCCTCATCCCCCACCAGTTGAATGCCCCGCTCGTCCGATATGAAGATCACTTTGCCGCCGCGCGCCATAACTTCTTGCATATTCGACACGGTTTTTTCGAACAGGCCGTCGAATGGCGCGATGACAATGACCGGGACATTCTCATCGATAAGGGCAATCGGACCGTGCTTCAGTTCACCCGCAGCATATCCCTCAGCGTGAATGTAAGAGATCTCTTTGAGCTTCAATGCGCCTTCAAGAGCGATCGGATATTGGATGCCGCGTCCTAAAAACAATACATCCTGTGTTGCGGCCAGATCTTGGGCAAGCGCTTCGATCTGCCCGGCCATGCCGAGTATTTGCGTCAAGAGCCTCGGCGCAGCCGTCAGTGCACGGACCAATCGAATTTCGGCATCCCGGCTGATCTTATTGCGCGCCCGGGCAAGAGCGATGGCCAAAGAGGCCAACACGGTCAACTGGCAGGTAAAGGCCTTGGTCGAGGCCACACCGATTTCTGGACCGGCATGCGTCGGGAAAATAACATCGGATTCTCGGGCAATTGACGATTCGGTCACATTCACGATCGACGCGATGTGCTGTCCTTGCTCTCTGCAATAGCGCAATGCCGCAAGCGTATCCGCCGTTTCACCGGACTGGGAAACAAACAAGGCCAAGCCGCCTTCCGGCAGCGCGGCCTCCCGGTAACGGAATTCCGAAGCGATATCGACCTCAACAGATACGCGCGCGAGCTGCTCAAACCAATATTTAGCGACCATGGTCGCATAGAAGGCCGTTCCGCAGGCGACCATGGTGATCTTTGGAATGTTTGAAAGCTCAAACGGTAAGTCCGGCAGATCGATGGTTTGCTTCAAAGGATCGGCATAGGTGGTCAGTGTGTGCCCGATCACCTCTGGCTGTTCGTAGATTTCCTTCGCCATGAAGTGACGATGGTTGCCCTTGTCCACCAATAAGTTGCTTGCAGCAACGGTTCTTGGTTCACGGTCCACTTCCTTCCCGCGCGCATCCCAAACCTTTGCACTCTCCCGGCGGATTTGGACAAAGTCGCCTTCTTCAAGGAAAACAACCCGATTGGTCATCGGCGCTAACGCATATGCATCAGAGCCGAGATACATTTCCCCGTCCCCATAGCCGATCGCCAAGGGGCTACCGCGGCGCGCGCCAATCATAAGGTCGTCTTCGCCCCTGAAAATAATGCCAAGGGCAAACGCCCCATTGAGCCGTGCAACTGCAGCCCTTGCAGCCTCTACAGGCGACAAATCTTGATCCAAAAATCCCGTCACTAAATGCGCGACCGTTTCCGAATCCGTTTCGGAGGAAAAGGTATGCCCCGCGGCTTCCAGCTCTTCGCGCAGTTCCCGGAAATTCTCGATGATGCCGTTATGCACGATGGCAACGCGGTCTGTTGCGTGGGGATGTGCATTCGTTTCATTTGGCGCGCCATGGGTTGCCCAACGCGTGTGTCCAATGCCGACGATTCCGTCCAGCGGCGTTTCGCCGATTGCGTTTTCAAGACCGACAAGTTTTCCTTCCACACGCCGACGGTCAATGGATCCATTCACCAGCGTCGCGATTCCGGCCGAGTCATAACCACGATATTCGAGGCGTTTTAGCGCCTCAACGATCGTACCCGCTACGGGTTCTTTACCCAGAATGCCAACGATCCCACACATAACTTTACTCCGTAGGCTTTAGGATTTGGCGGATTTAGGATTTGGCTTAGGCCACTTCCCGTCCGCTTTCTCTTTCGACTTGCGGGCACGATAACGCGGTGCCCAACCGGCAATTTCCCGTTCGTCAGCGCGCGTAATCGTAAGCGCATCAGACTTCACATTTTTGGACACCACCGTTCCCGCTGCGGTGTTTGCCCCTTTAGCCACACGTACCGGCGCCACAAGGGACGTATTGGAACCGACAAACACGTCTTCTTCGATCACCGTCAGGTACTTATTGAATCCATCATAGTTGCAGGTGATTGTGCCAGCACCGATATTGCTTCGTGCTCCGATGAAAGCATCCCCAATATAGGTGAGGTGGTTGACCTTGGCACCTTCCTCAACAACGGCGTTTTTTATTTCCACGAAGTTGCCGATATGCGCGGATGGGCCGATCTCTGCCCCCGGTCTTAATCTTGAATAGGGACCGATAATTGCATCGCGCGCGACAGTCGTTTCTTCCAAATGACAAAACGGCTTGATCTCAACGCCGTCCCCAACGGTAACGCCTGGCCCGAACACAACATGTTGCCCCACGAGAACATCGTGCCCAAGTTTGGTATCATATGAAAAATAGACCGTAGACGGATCAACTAAGGTGACACCATTTGCCATCGCATCGGATCTGGCGCGGTCTTGCCAAAGCGCTTCCGCACGCGCTAATCCGGCACGTGAGTCGACACCGATCCATTCGTCCCCTTGCGCTTCAATAGCAGTGCAACGATGACCGTCTTTGCGCGCAAGAGCAATGATGTCGGTCAGATAATACTCGCCTTGCGCATTCTTGTTCTCAAGTTGGTCCAACAATGTGAAAAGATGCCGGCCGTCGATCGCCATCACACCGGAATTGCAGAAGGTGATTTCTTTTTGTGCCTCTGTAGCGTCCTTGAATTCGACGATGCCGGTTAGTTCATCCTTGTCGTCCACGACAAGCCGGCCATACGCGGCCGGGTCGTTCGGCCTAAAGCCAAGAACCACGACGGCATTGCCATCCAGCTGAGCTCGACGCATGGAAGACAATGTATCCCCGGTGATCAAAGGCGTATCGCCGAATAAGACAAACACCGTTCCGTCACAATCTCTGATGATGTCTCGCGCTGCCATGACCGCATGTCCAGTCCCCAAGGGCGGATCTTGAACACAGGTCCGAACATCTCCGGCCACATTAGCCACATCCGCCATATCAGCGCCAACGACAACCGCGACGGGATCGGCTCCTTGCGCCTTCACAACGTCAATCACATGGCGCAACATGGGCTGGCCAGCAACCGGATGCAGGACCTTGGGCAATTGGGACTTCATTCGGGTCCCCTTTCCTGCCGCCAGAATCACAGCCGCAACACTCATATACTTAACCCCTCAGCCCCCATAAGAATCGCCAGGTTGTTTCGCAGATTTAGACCACAAAATTGTTGAGAAACTGTCGGCTACATGTCGCATGCCGCTTAGCATCAAATTCCGGTTCAAAATGGCACATCCAGCCCCGCATAAGAAATAAATAAATATTTCTCATTCTTTCATCCGGCTTTCATCGGGCAGGCACTAGGCATCACGAGCGTGGTGGCATTTCCGTTAACAATGCCTTAGGCATTGCAGCGCCACAGCTTGCTTCTCCTTCAAACGGTGGACACAGCCGATGACCAAGACAGACCATTTGCAGGGCACTTCCATCGTATTCGATTTGGATGGAACGCTTGTCGATTCCGCACCCGATTTAACCGGTGCCCTGAACCACGTGCTGGCACTCAACGGCCGGGCGCCGATCGAACAGGACACCGTCCGCAATCTCATCGGACACGGCGCTGCTGCACTCATCAAAGCGGGCATGGCCGCGACTGGCGAGCCTGTTGAAGAGAAGCACCTGCCGGGTTTGCTGGAGGTCTTTTTGGAGCACTACGAACCGCACATCGCAGATAACAGTATCCCTTATGCGGGCGTTATTGACGCGATTGACCATCTTCGAGCAGCCGGTGCCAGGCTTGGGGTTTGCACCAACAAACGTGAGAGATATGCACTGGCGCTTCTCAAAGCCTTAGAATTGGAGGACCGCTTCCACGCGATCCTAGGCGCCGACTCGCTTGAGGTTCACAAGCCTGACCCCGGCCACCTTTTAGGGACCGTCGAAATGATAGGCGGCACGCCGGAACGCGCGATCATGATCGGTGACAGCGAGACCGATGTGGCAACAGCCGCGGCGGCCAACATCCCCTGCATTGTGGTGTCTTTCGGATACACGACAACGCCGCCCGCTGACCTTGGGGGCACCCTCCTTATCGATCACTACGATGAGCTTCTGCCCGCGCTGGAAACGCTGCTGGCCGGCACAACCTAAATCACGATTTCACATCATGTACATATTTCGTTTACTTACACGACTGACTTTGTCAGCTACACTGCTTCTTGTTCTCACCCCCTCATCACTCAAGGCCAACACCATGAAAACCGCGCCATACGGAACCTGGCACTCCCCCATATCCGCGGATCTTGTTTCGAGTGCCGGCGTGGGTATCGGATCACCTCTCGTCGATGGCAATACGCTCTATTGGGTCGAGTCTCGCCCCAAGGAAGGCGGGCGCATGGTTGTTGTCACATCTAATGAGGACGGCATTCAGGTCTTGACGCCTGACGGATTTAACGTGCGCACCCGCGTCCATGAATATGGCGGAGGCGCCTACACAGTTAGCCGTGACGTGATCTACTTCTCAAATTTCGCGGACCAGCGTCTTTACGAGCAGCCGGTTGGCCATGCACCCAAAGCATTGACGCCAGCGGAAGACATTCGCTTTGCCGACTGTGATGTGGACCACGGGAACAAAAGGCTTCTTTGTGTGCGCGAGGATCACAGGCGAGATGGAGAAGCTGTAAATGCCATCGTCGCTGTATCAATGGACGGCAACGACGAGGGAGCAATCCTGGTTTCTGGCGCCGACTTCTATGCTTATCCACGCCTTAGTGCCGATGGCAAAAGGCTGGCTTGGATTTCGTGGGATCACCCGAACATGCCGTGGGATCATGTTTCCTTATGGATCGGAGACATTGATGGCGATGGAACCGTCGGCAATGCCATACGCATCAATGAAGGCATCGACGAGTCAGTCCTTGATCTTCAATGGTCTGACGACGGAACACTCTATTTCGCGGCAGATCGCACAGGTTGGTGGAACCTTCATCGGTACGCCAGCGACAAAGTGACGGCGGTCCTTCAAATGGAAGCCGAATTCGGCGGACCACTTTGGAACCTTGGGCAACGCAATTACACCTTGGTCAACGACAAGCAAGCGGCGGTGGTTTATCACACCACGACAGGGGCCAAGCTCGCACTTCTCAATCTTGATGATGGAAGTTTGACGGATCTGGATGCCCGCGCAGACTATCACCAACTGACTGTGATGGACGGCGATGTCGTTGCCGTGCGCGCGCCAACCAATGATACCACGGCCTTGGTCAAAATTCCGACTTCGGCGGGATCATTCCAATTGATCCGGCAGCCGGGCCGGTTGCCCGTGGACCCGCGTTTTCTTTCTCAACCAAGGTCAATCGAATTCCCAACCGCACAGGGCAAAACGGCGCGCGCCTACTACTATCCGCCTGCAAATGCCGATTTTGCCGCAACGACTGATGAGCTGCCCCCATTGCTCGTGAAGATCCATGGGGGGCCCACCGGCTATAGTTCTGCAGCCCTGCAATTGGGCATTCAGTTTTGGACATCCCGGGGCTTTGCTGTTGTCGACGTCAACTATGGCGGCAGCACAGGTTACGGGCGCGAGTATCGCAACCGGCTGCGCGGCAAATGGGGAATCGTCGACCTCGAAGATACGGTGAACGCCGTCAAGTATCTGGTCGCAAACAAGAAAGCAGATCCTGACCGGATCGCCATTCGGGGTGGCAGCGCCGGAGGTTACACCACATTAGCTGCTCTTGCTTTCTCTGACGTGTTCTCAGCTGGGGCCAACTATTACGGGGTCAGTGACCTTGAAGCATTAGCGAAGGATACGCATAAGTTCGAGTCACGCTATCTAGACAGTCTCGTTGGGCCCTACCCCGCTGACAAACACATTTATGAAGAACGCGCGCCCATAAACCATTTGGACGGTTTCGACACACCGCTGATCGTCTTTCAGGGTACGGAAGATCGTGTTGTACCACCGAACCAATCTGAGATGATCGTCGATGCCCTGCGGGCAAAGAAGGTCCCCGTCGCCTACTTGCCGTTCGAAGGCGAACAGCATGGATTTCGCCAAGCCAAGAATATCATTCGGTCCCTGGAGGCTGAGCTCTATTTCTACGGACAAGTATTCGGCTTTACGCCCGCGGACGACATTGCACCGGTTGATATCGAAAACGCCGGTGGCCTTAAGGCTGCCGATTAAGGCGCCATGGCGCTTCGCATCAGAGACGCCGCAAGGGTCCTATTGCTGAATGACGCCGACGAAATTCTACTCATGCATCTGTCTGCCAAATTCATCTCCGATCCGCAAATTGCCAACAAAGAGAATGTTTGGATTACACTGGGAGGGCGCATCGAGCCGGGCGAAACACCCCTGGAAACGGCCAAGCGAGAAACCTTTGAAGAAACAGGTTTCACGCAAGTCGAATTTGGACCCGCGGTCTGGTATGGCGAACAGATCATTCCCATCAGTGGACGCGATACCCATTATCGCGAGACCTATTTCGTTGCGCGAACACAAGAATCTCAATTTACCCGTGACCATTGGACGGACCTCGAATCCGAGGCTATTTGCGACATACGGTGGTGGAGCCGCCAAGACCTAACAAAGTCGAATGCTGTATTCTTGCCAGGTGTATTGGTGACAGAACTTGCCCAAGTCGTTGCCGGAGATTATCCCGCTTCTCCTACACGAATTGCACTTGGTCCGGTTAGCTGATCCTTACGCGCCTCAGCGTTGAACTCGGTAATCTCTGCACCTGACGGCAATGGCTTCGCTCGATCAGACAACCAGCTTTGAATGTCAGCCCAGACGATTTCGCGCTGAAGATCCCGCAACAGCATGTGATAGCCATCCTCGTACAAGGCAACACGCTTGGGTCCAGGGACCGTCTCTATGACATAGTTGACGGGTTCGGGCGGAATAATCTCATCCTTATTGCCGTATACAATAAGCGTCGGGACTTGGATTTTGGGCGCCGCCTGGTACCCCGCCTCCATCAACGACACCAATCCGTACACCGCATCAATCCGCGTCCCTTTGATCACATTCGGATCTGCGGAGTAAGCACGCAGCATTTCAATATTGTCAGAAGGCCAAATTTTGAGACGACCGCCTGTCAGTTTTTTCCACGGCATCGTATGCGCGCCGATCCAAAGCGTTGCTTTGTAGAGCGGATTGAGCGCGGTCCATCCCCAAACGCCCGGCGCCGCTAAGATTAGTCCATCAATTTGAGGGGCATCTTCGTCGGCCATCGTCGCCATGGCGACAGCCGCTCCCATGCTCAACCCAATAATGTAGAGCGGCTGATTGGGATGTTTCTCCCGAACTAACGAAACAACATGCTTCAGATCGCCGACCATCGTCTGAGTGCCCGGCCAATAACCACGCGTGGTCGTGGTTCCAAATCCTCTTTGATCGAAGGCATAGGTCGTCACCCCCTTTTGGGAAAGCCAACCAGCGATGCCGTCGAACGCGTTGCTATAGTCGCCCATGCCATGAACGCCAATGACGACCGCGTTCGCATTGCCAGCTTGCCATTTGCGCAGTGGCAGCGTGAAGCCATCGGGCATTGTCAGACCATCGTTCCCCAACATCGCTTGTGTGATGGGACCGCCGGCGGTTTTGAATTGCGGGGCGCAGGACGACATGGCCATCACTGCAACCATTAGAATGAACGCCGAAAAGAAATTCATGAGTTGACGTATTGAGTTAAACGAAACCTACTTCAGTGCCAGCCGAACACGTTTCCTCAATTCTGGCAACAAGTCGGTTTCGAACCAAGGATTCTTCTTAATCCACGCATTGTTGCGCCACGAGGGATGAGGAAGGGGTAAATGGCGAGGTAAATAGTCTTGCCAAGCTGAAACAGTCTCTGTCAGCGTTTTCCTGCGTTGTTTTCCCAAATGCCACGCCTGCGCATATTGCCCAATAACCAAAGTCAGTTTGACATCACCAAGATGCTCAAACACCTTTTCGCGCCACAAGGGGGCGCATTCCTTGCGCGGCGGTAAATCTCCCCCTTTTTCATTCAGACCTGGAAAACAAAAGCCCATGGGTACAATCGCGATGCGCGATTCATCATAAAAGGTGTCTTCATCAACACCCATCCAATCTCGCAGGCGGTCGCCGCTCGGATCCGTAAAGGGTTTGCCGGAAGCATGGACACGCGTTCCCGGCGCTTGGCCTACGATACAAAGTCGCGCCTTAGCGCTGGCGCGAATAACGGGTCTCGGGTCATGAGGCAAATCATGCGAACAGGCTGTGCACGCTCTTATGTCTGACAGAAGCCGATTGAATTTAGCAGTGCTCACCTATTGATCCTGGTTCGGGTTAGCTCACTTCACGTAACATATTCCGTGCAATGACCAATTGTTGGATTTGCGATGTGCCTTCGTAAATCCTGAATATGCGCACATCTCTATAAAACCGCTCAACGCCATAGTCTGAGACATAGCCAGCACCACCATGGATTTGAACGGCGCGATCAGCGACGCGGCCCACCATTTCTGAGCAAAAATATTTGCAGCAGGCCGACTCCATGGAAACGTTTTTGCCTGCATCACGTTTGCGCGCCGCATCCATGATCATTGTACGGCCCGCATATGCTTCGGTCTTTGAGTCCGCAAGCATGGCTTGAACCAACTGAAATTCAGCAAGTGCTTGGCCAAACTGTTTACGCTCCGCGGCATATTCCAAACTATCTTTGATCAACCGTTCTGCGACACCGACGCAGACGCCCGAGATATGCAACCGTCCACGGTCGAGCACTTGCATGGCATTTTTGAACCCTTCCCCTTCTTTACCCAAAAGATAGCGCGCAGGCACCCGACAATTGTCAAAGATAACATCACAAATATGTGCACCCTGCTGGCCCATTTTCTTTTCAGGCTTGCCCAATGAAATACCGGGAAGATCCGCTGGAACAATGAAACTCGATATGCCACCGGAGCTTTTGTTGTCCACGTCCGTGCGCGCCATCAAGGTAAAGACGCTCGCCTTATTCGCATTCGTGATGTAACGCTTGGTTCCGTTGATCACATAATCATCGCCATCCAAAACGGCAGTTGTTTTAACGCCGCTCGCGTCCGACCCCGCGTCCGGCTCGGTCAATGCGAAACTCGCAACCGCTTCACCGCTGGCCAGTTTCGGCAACCATTCGGCCTTTTGCTCGTCATTGCCGAACATCACGATGCCCTGACTACCAATCCCCACATTGGTGCCAACCACCGATCTGAAGGCAGGGGATGTCCGGCCAAGCTCCAAAGCCACGAGGACTTCTTCCTCCATATTGAGGCCAAGACCGCCAAACTCCGTTGGGATGGAAATGCCGAACAGGCCAAGTTCGCGCATTTCTTGGACGACATCCTCCGGGACTTCATCATTCTCTGCGACGCTTTCTTCAAGCGGGACCAGCCGCTCTTGAACGAATTTACGCACTGTGTTGATGAGTTGATCGCGGGTTTCTTGATCTAAAGCCATATGTTCGAAGTCCTTGGCGCGAGATCCAGTGGTTTGGGCGAGACATCACCATCCGGTCGCGCGCCGAATGATGAATTTTGAGCATGATCCTGGATCTCTAAAAGGCTTCGAGTTTCAGGTCCATGAAATCGGCGGCACATTAGGGCAGCCCTAGGCGAGCGTCAAAAGTCTGTACCCCATTTTCAGGTTCAAACTGGCGCGCTACAAAGGTCTCAAACACCCATGATGGAGCCCCGCCTTGGTTTCTCTAAGCGTTCTTGATCAATCTCCCATTCGCCACGGGTCCAACGCGGCAGAGGCCGTGGCGGAAACCGTCCGGTTGGCCCAAGCCTGCGAGCAGCTGGGCTATGAACGGTATTGGCTGGCCGAGCATCACAACACCCAATCCTTCGCGGGGTCCACGCCAGAAGTACTTATCGGCAAAGTTGCTTCTGAGACCAAGACCATCCGGGTCGGATCTGGCGGCGTAATGTTGCCCCATTACAGCCCCCTGAAAGTCGCCGAGAACTTTCGAATGCTTGAGACCCTCTACCCCGGACGTATCGACCTTGGTGTGGGTCGGGCCCCCGGCTCGGATCCACGTACCTCAGCGGCCCTGCAGTCTGGTCCGGAAACCTACGACATCGCCGTCTTCCCTCAATTGGTTCAGTTGCTGACCCAGTTCTTGCAGGACGCAAGAGGCGAAGAAGCCTTTGGCGATGAACATCCCTATCGAGGGATTCACGCCATGCCACGTGGTCCCGGTCTGCCACAGGTTTGGGTGCTGGGTTCAAGCCCCATGGGTGCTGTCTATGCGGCGGATCTCGGACAGCCCTTCTCTTTTGCTCACTTTATCAGTCCAGATGGCGGCGAGAAGATTGTCGAAAGCTATCGCCAAAAATTTAAACCATCAAAAGAACTGCAGGAACCGAAAGTGTCACTCGGCATCTCCGTCTTGTGTGCTGAGACGGAAGAGGAAGCAAAGCAACTCTCAATGACCCGAAATCTTTGGGTCCTGCATTTGCTCACTGGTCGCCACATCCCCTTTCCTTCACTGGAAGAGGCGCTCAACTATCCCTACACGCCAAACGACTATCAGGTGCTGAAGTCAATTGAGCAACGCAGCTTTGCCGGAACACCCGCGCAGGTCCGTGAACGCTTGAAAGATCTCAGCGAAGCGTACGGCACCGACGAATTTGTTGTGGTCACCATCACCCACGACTTTGAAAGCCGCCTCAAATCCTACGAACTGCTCGCCAGAGAATTTGAACTTTCGAAACCTCAGCTCGCTATGGCGCAGTAACCACGCCAATAATAGCGCCGGTCATCAGGGTGGACAGGGTTCCAGAGATGATCGCCTTGGAGCAGAGTTCAATCACTTCGGACTGGCGCTCAGGCACCATCGACGAAACACCGGCAATCATGATCCCTACGCTTCCAAGGTTAGCAAACCCGCACATCGCGTAAAGCAGGATCAAGCGGCTGCGGTCAGACATAACGCCTTCTTCGAGTGCGGCAAGATTAAGGTAAGCAACAAACTCATTCAGGATCGTTTTGGTGCCAAGCAAACTGCCAGCTGAAGTCATCTCCGCCACCGGCACGCCGAGACTCCAAGCAATCGGTGCAAACACCCAGCCAAGCGCACGCTCAACCGTCAAGGGTTGCCCCGCGATATCCGGACCGATGGCCAAAATTTGATTGGCAAGCGCAACTAAAGCCACAATGACCAGCAGCATCGCCACCACGCTCAAAAAAAGCTGCAGGCCTTCTTGGGTGCCGCGTGTCAGCGCTTCCAGACTATTGTCGAACTTACGCGCGTCCGCATCGCTCAATTCCGTAATCGTATCCGAGGGTATCATAATCCGCGCAATCATAATTGCAGCCGGCAAGGAGATGAGCGATGCAGCGATAATGTGCCCGACGGCACCGGGAACACTCGGCTCCAGGATCGCGCCATAAAGAACCAACACTGTCCCCGACACCGTCGCTAATCCCACCGTCAGTATGGTGAACAACTCGCCCCGCGAAATCTTCGCAAGGTAGGGCCGGATCAACAAAGGCGACTCAATCATCCCGATAAAGACGTTGGCCGCCGTACCTAAGCCGACGGCCCCACCGATGCCCATTGTCTTTTGCAAAGCGACGGAGATTCCGCGCACCAACAGGGGCAAGATACGCCAATGCCACAAGAGTGCAGACAAGGCCGACACGACCAAAACAAGCGGTAGAATCTCAAATGCCAAAATCGGCGCCCGGTCGCCGGACAGTGGGAACGGTGGCGGCGCGCCACCCACAAATCCAAACATGTAGGCTGTCCCCTGTTGCGTCGCCTGCTGTAACGCCGACACAATCACATTGACGCTAAAGACGGCATCGCGGATGCCGGGAACATACAGAAGCAGAAGTACCAAACCGATCTGCAATCCAAGCGCACCCGCAACCATTCGTATACCGAATAAATGGCGTTTCTCACTCAACAGCCATGCGATCGTGATAATCAGCACGATACCAAACAGGGATTGAACTTGGAGCAAGGACATCGGTGACCTCATCGTGTTGCAAGAAATGCGGCAATTGAGCGCAAAGGTGGGTTCTGGTGATGCACCACATCATGAACGAGCGGCTCCGGCCACTTTCACCAACTTGACGTCCACGTCAACGTCGGGCAATAAACCGCGCATCGGAATTATGCGCTGCCCGACCTGAGGCGGCGATTACGAAGAAACGGCCTTCGCCACACGCAATGGCCCGTTCATTCAATTCAATGTAAGGAGCTGTGAAATATGTCGATTAATTTTGACGGTCGCGTTGCGATCGTAACCGGAGCAGGCGGTGGACTGGGTCGTTGTCATGCCCTTGAGCTCGCCAAACGGGGCGCCAAGGTCGTGGTTAATGATTTGGGCGGCGCTGTTGATGGTTCTGGCGGATCGTCCGAGGCAGCCGAGAAAGTGGTTGAAGAAATCAAGGCAGCCGGCGGTGAAGCCATCGCAAACGGCTCAAGCGTTACTGACGACGCGGGCGTGGCCAATCTCGCCAAACAAGCTGTCGATGCCTTCGGCAAGATCGATATCTTAATTAACAATGCGGGTATTCTTCGCGACAAGTCATTCGCCAAAGTCGAGATGGGCGACTTCCAGCTTGTCGTAGACGTTCACCTCATGGGCACGGTCAAAGCGACCAAAGCGGTATGGCCCATCATGAAAGAAAACCAATACGGCCGCATTGTCATGACATCTTCTTCAAGTGGCCTATACGGTAATTTCGGCCAGACCAATTACGGCGCCGCGAAATTGGCTGTCGTCGGCTTTATGAACACCCTGAAACTGGAAGGTCAGAAGGACAACATTCATGTGAATGCGCTGGCGCCAGTTGCGTTCACACGCATGACCGAAAGCCTCATGCCGGCCGAGTCCGAGGAAATCCTCAAGCCTGAGTTCGTCACCCCTGGTGTCATGTGCTTGGTTGCCGAGGATGCACCGACGGGCCAAATCCTGTGCGCCGGCGCGGGCGTGTTTGCTTCTGCCCGTCTCGAGGAATCCCAAGGCGTCTATCTCGGCCGTGAAGGATTGACTGCTGAGCAAGTACAAGAAGCTTGGGACAAGATCACCGACTTTTCGAACTCCAAGCCGTTCTTCATGGGCGGCGAGCAAACCGGCAAGTTTTTCGAAATGGCATCGGGAAAATAAAGTCCGGATAATCTGGATACAAAAAAAGAGGGCCTCAATGGCCCTCTTTTTCTTTGTGCTGATTTAATTCCAATCAGAGACCTAAAACCCGCTTCGCCATGATCTCCCGCTGAATCTCGTTCGACCCGGCGTAGATCGAGGCCTTGCGTACATTGAAATAGTAGCCCGATGCAGGCGCAGCATAATCGGGCCCAATCAATGCCTCGTTTGAGACAGTAAATGTGTCCGGAATGTAGGGCGCAATGTAGTGACCCACCGTTTCCTGAGCGAAGGCCGCGATCTCTTGCTGGATCTCAGTGCCCCGGCATTTGATCAGGGACGATTCCGGTCCGGGATTTTGACCCGAACTGAGCGCCGCAAAGATCCGAAGCTCGGTGTATTCCAGCGCCGAAATTTGCCGGTCCAGATCGGCATGCTTTTCCTTGAAATAAGGATCTTCGGAGATGGGCTTTCCGTTTGATTGCTCCATCCCTGCAATCCGCTCGACTTTTCGAAGCGACTTGCGCAAACCGGGACCGTGACCGCCGCCGCCGCGTTCAAACTCGAGCAAATATTTGGCGTAGGTCCAACCTTGGTTTTCTTCGCCAATCCGGTTTTCAATCGGCACCTTCACATCGTCAAAGAAAACCTGGTTCACTTCCTGGTTGCCGGGTAACGGCACGTCCAAAGTGATAATCGGCTCGACTTTGATCCCCGGTGTCTTCATGTCGACGAGCAGGAACGTAATGCCTTCTTGGCGTTTGCCCTCGTTCGATGTGCGGGTCAGACAGAAGATCCAATCCGCCCACTGAGCAACCGACGTCCAAATCTTGCTACCATTCAGAAGATAATGGTCGCCCTTGTTTTCGGCCTTCATTTGTAACGCGGCCAAGTCTGATCCGGCCCCCGGCTCGGAATAGCCTTGGCACCACACGCGCTCGCCCGACAAAATCTTCGGCAGATGCTCTTCCTGCTGTTCTTTCGTGCCGAACTTCATGATCACAGGTGCAACCATGCGCAAACCAAAAGCGATCAAGCCCGGCGTACCAACGCGCGCGCATTCCATGTCGAAAATGTAGCGTTGCGCCGCATTCCAGCCGGGTCCGCCAAATTCCTTTGGCCAGTTGGTACCAACCCAGCCCTTTTTGTAAAGCGCCTTGTGCCAACGCAGATGGCTGTCTTTGTCGATGTAGCCATGCTTCGTAACGGAGAGTTTCCGCTTCATTTCATCATCGAGGTTGGCCTCGATGAACTCACGTACTTCCGCCTGGAAAGCGGCATCTTCCTTGCTGAATTCAAGATCCATAACCGACCTCTATTCGACGCGTTCGTAAACAGCGATCTCAGGCGCCGCAGCTAGGCAAGCGCCGACTTTTGCACCGCCAGCTTTGAAGTGATCCGATTTGCCATGCGCATCTTGCGCTTCCTTGTCGACATATTCTTCCATAACGATGTAGGTGCCTGGGTTCTTCGGATCCCGAAAAATGTCGTAGAGCTTGTTACCAGGTTCGTTCTTGATCACCGCTTCGCGCATCTCAAGAAAGGCTTGTTCAAATTCACGTTCTTTGCCGCTTTGAACTTTAAGTGTTGCGAGTACGCCGAGCATTTTTCTTTCCTCTGCCGTTTGTGAATGAACCGTCTATTGTCCCTTAAACACCGGATCGCGTTTTTCGAAGAACGCGTTCACGGCTTCATCATGGTCTTCCGTATGGTGTGCCAGCGCTTGAAGCGCCGCTGATTGTTCCATAATCGTATCAAATGAGGCGCTGATGCCATCACGCATAAGCTGTTTGGTCATGCGCAGCACATCCGGTGGCTGACGCAGCATGCGCTGGGCGAGCTTGTTTGCCTCTTCGATGAGTTGATCGCCCGGAACCACCCGGGTCACCAACCCCCATGACAATGCTGTTTCTGCATCAATTATGTCGCCGGTAAAAAACAGCTCGGATGCGCGTGCCATGCCAATCACCCGCGGCAACAGCCAGGCGCCGCCGTCCCCAGGAACCAAGCCGATTTTCAAGAAGGTTGCGCCAAACACCGCATTGTCCGCCGCAATCCGCGTATCCGCTAGACAAGCAACGTCATTTCCGAGCCCAATGGCGGGACCGTTCACGGCGGCAATAACTGGAACTTCGATGCCCCAAATCGATTTCACGACACGGTGGATACCGTTTCTGTAGCGTTCACGGATATTGATCCCGGGACCGGAGAATTCCGGTCCTTTGTCACGCATGGCTTTAAGGTCGCCGCCTGCCGAAAATGCTTTTCCGGCGCCGGTGAGAATAACGCAGCGGACATTGCGATCCGAGTTGATGCGATCTGCTGCCTCGGAGAACAGATCGCCATCGCCTGGCTGGCCGAGAGGATTTCTACGATCAGGCCGATTGATCGTCAGTGTTACGACGTGCCCATCTTGTTCGTAGAGCAGATCATCGGCCATCGGGTTTCACCTCATCCTATGCGTACAACGTCACAACAGATCGCATACGGATCTAGTCGAGTTGCGAGTACCGCTTGAGGTGATGATCCACATTGCCGAACTGCGTATCGATCATCGTCAGCCGTTTGAAGTAATGGCCGACATTGAGTTCATCGGTCATGCCCATGCCGCCATGAAGTTGCACGGCATTCTGTCCGATGAAACGACCGGCTTTACCAATCTGGACTTTTGCACCGGCAGCCGCCTTTTTCCGATCGTTTTCGGACTCATCAAGTTTCAAATTGACCATGTAAGTCATAGAAACCGATTGTTCGTAAGCCATGAACATGTCGACCATCCGATGCTGCAATACCTGGAATTTGCCGATCGGAACACCAAACTGTTTACGCGTCTTGCAATACTCAACAGTGGTATCGTTCAGAACCTTCATACCGCCGATGGCTTCGGCACAAAGGGCGGCAATACCTTCGTCGGTCACGCGTTCGACCAAAGGCAATCCATTATCCACTTCGCCAATAACAGCATCTGCTCCGACCTTCACGTTCTCGAAGGTCACCTCTGATGCGCGCAACCCATCGATCGTCGGATAATCGCGGGTGCTGACGCCAGCCGCATTTTTATCAACCAGGAAGACCGTCACGCCTTTGGCATCCCGTTGCCCACCCGAGGTTCTCGCGGTCACGACAAATTTGTCGGCCCAAGGTGCGCCCAATACAACGGCCTTGTAGCCCTGCAGTTCATAACCACTGCCGTCTTTCTTAGCCGTGGTGGTCAAATCTGCGAGATTGTAACGGCCCTGGGGTTCCGCGTAAGCGAAAGCCAAGACAAGATCACCAGCAATGATTTGCGGGATCAATGCACTCTTCTGGTCTGCGGTTCCGCCATATTTCAGAAAGCCGGCGCCCAAAACCATGGTTTGAAGGAAAGGTTCGACAACCAAACCGCGTCCAAATTCTTCCATGACGATCATCGTTTCGATCGATGTGCCGTCCAGTCCGCCGTCTGCTTCTGAGAACGGCAAGGCCAGAATGCCCAGTTCTTCAGCGTAGCGTTTCCAGTACTCTTTTTTCCAACCTTCATCGCTCGCGACGATTTTCCGTCTGGTTTCGAACTCGTAGTTGTCTTGGATAAATTTCTGCACGCTGTTGCGCAGCAATGTCTGTTCTTCTGAGAACGAAAAATCCATCGCTCTTTCCTTGGTTTTTGTTGGCTTGTCTGTACTTAGTGGTTGCCCGATGGCTTAAAGGCCTAGGACCATCTTGGCAATGATATTGTGCTGGATCTCGTTGGAGCCGCCATAGATCGACGTTTTCCGCATGTTTAGATAGCTACCGGAAACGCCATCTGCATGCTCCGGTCCCACAGGAAATTCGTTGAGCCCTTCAAGGTCGATATCGCGCAAATAGGGCTGTGCATAATGCCCAACCGCCTCCATCGTCAATTCAGTGATCCGCTGCTGGATTTCGGTGCCCTTGATCTTTAGGATGGACGATTCCGGCCCCGGTCCCTTGCCGGCACTTTCGGATGCCAACGTACGGAGTTCCGTGATCTCAAGAGCCGTCAAGTCAATTTCCAGATCGGCAACTTTCTGGCCGAAGCTGTCGTCTTGGATCAACGGTGCGTTGTCTTCTTTCTCGGCGAAGGCAATTTCTTTGAGCCGCTCAACCTGTTTTTTGGAGCGGGAGACAGCGGCAATGCCAGATCGCTCATGACCAAGCAGGAACTTGGCGTAGGTCCATCCTTTGTTTTCCTCGCCGACCCTGTTTTCGACAGGAACTTTCACATCCGTCAGAAAGACTTCGTTGACCTCGTGGCTTCCATCGATCGTGATGATGGGACGCACTTCGATGCCCGGCGTCTTCATATCGATCAGCAAAAAGGAGATGCCTTCCTGTGCCTTGGCATCTGAATCCGTTCTGACCAAACAGAAGATCCAATCGGCGTGTTGCGCCAGTGTCGTCCACGTCTTTGATCCGTTCACAATGTAATGATCACCTTCGCGAACTGCCTTTGTTTTTAGTGACGCAAGATCTGAACCTGATCCCGGTTCAGAATATCCCTGGCACCACCAATCTTCACCCGACAATATTCTAGGTAGAAACTTCTTCTTCTGTGCGTCACTACCAAATGTATAGATGACCGGCGCGACCATCTGCAGCCCAAAAGGCAAAGTGCCGACCGTTCCCGCGGCGCCGTTTTCTTCGTTCCAGATATATTTCTGCGTTGCGGTCCAGCCCGTACCGCCATACTCGACGGGCCACCCCGGCGCGACCCACCCCTTCTTGTGAAGAATGCGATGCCAAGCGAGAAAATCTTCCTTCTCCAAATCCGAGCGCGCTTTCTTTTTCTCGTAACGCGAAAACGGATAGTTCTCGGCAATAAAATCTCGGACTTCCTTTTGAAACTTCTTGTCTTCTTGAGTGAAGTTCAGGTCCATTCTTTGGGTACTCCAAATAACAAGCAGCGCCCGGTCTATGCATCCGGCGAGCCGTCAAAATTTCACGAAATTGGGCGAGATGATACTTGTGACCGGCCTTATTTCAAGACCGGGAAATCGCCCGCGTCGATTGGCGCGAGGCCACCAGCTAACGCAACGTCACAGGGAAATGTGAGGGGAACTGTGGACGAATTGCGGCCAGACGCGATACACAGAGCACCATTCCGGCGACCGCAATCGTCATTAACCACGCTCTCTTGATAGTTGGAGTCTAATCCAATCGATGTCCGAACCGTCGCCCGTAGAATCCCCCTGCATCCGCGTCTGTGCCGTTGATGGAAAGAGCGGCTTTTGTCTTGGATGTTTCCGAACGCTGAAAGAAATCGCGGGATGGAGCGGATTGTCGAACGAGGAAAAACGAGAAGTGATCCAGCTTGCGGAAGATCGCAGATTGGCAAGAACCCCCGTTTAGTTTAGGCCGAGAACAGTTGTTGGATGGTCTGCAGAGGATCGGCGTCTAAGGTCCGCCCTTCATTGGCCGCTCCCAGCCAGTCCAAGCCTGACCGAAGTTTCACAACATCGCCCACAACAACGATGGCGGGCTTAAGCGCCTGAAATTCCTCAGCACGACGCGCTAGGTCGCCAAGTGACAATTCGATTGTTTGTTGATCGGGCAACGTCGCATTGCTGACAATTGCCGCGGCTTCAGCCGCACTCCGGCCGGCATCGATCAAATTTTGTGCAATTCGGCCGATGTGCTTAAGGGCCATGTAAAAGACGATGACAGGCGAACCTTTCGCAATCGCGGGCCAATCGAGCCCATCGGTCGCATCGCCGCCGGCCGAGTGCCCAGTGATGAATGTGATGGCCTGATTGGTATCCCGATGGGTTGCCGGGATACCTGCATAGCCAAGTCCACCGATTCCAGCGGTAATCCCAGGAATGACACGAAATGGGATTTTTGCATCGACCAGCGCCAACGCTTCTTCACCTCCGCGCCCAAACAGAAAAGGGTCGCCGCCTTTCAATCTTAGGACTCTGTGTCCCTTCCGCGCGAGCTGGACCAGCCGAGCGGAGATGTCACGCTGCTTGAAAGACGGTTTTCCACCGCGCTTGCCGGCATACTCGAATGTCGCATTCGGGTTGCACAGTTTGATGATCTCTTCTGAAACCAACGCGTCGTAGACAACCGCATCGGCTTGGTTCATCGCATTAAGTGCATGCAGGGTCAGCAGACCCGGGTCCCCCGGTCCTGCGCCTGCAAGCCAGACCCACCCCTTCTCCATGCGCGGCAACCCAAGGGCAGCCAGCTGCGTCTGGGGAATGGGAAATGATGTAACCTTTTCTTCGGACAATTTTATTCCCACAAAACGAGTGTGAATTAAATTATTTCACATATCCGATCTGATATTTATATCTGATTGGAATGGGATTCAAGGGTACAACAAGGTCCATATTTCCGGCCGAGGCGTATGATTAGTTATATCCTTGCCCACTCTTTCCTATATTAGCTGAACGGGCCCCTTCTGGGCGATTGCTTAGGAAAAATCTTCATGCGTAGTGGACCCATTCTGTGGGCTGTCATCTTTATCCTTGGAACGGGCGTGTTTGTACTTTTGTTGAACAGCCTTTATCCGGGAACACTGGCAAACGAAGATAACCAGATGCGACTCGTCTATTCGATCGGACTGCTCGCACTGGTGGGAAGCAGCCTTGTCGCCGGATTCCGCGCCGAATATTTGAGTGACATGGTCCGGAACGCTCTGATTTGGGTTGCTATTTTTTTGGTCGTTTTACTGGCATACGGCTATCGCGATTTCTTTTCGGATGCCTACAGCCGGATCACCGGCGATCTCAACCCTTCCTCTCCTACGACCCTTGAATCCGGTGTCGTGTCTCTTCGCACCGCTGATGGCGGGCATTTCATGGCGTGGGGTGAAGTGGATGGTGTCCCTGTACACTTCCTTGTTGATACAGGAGCGAGCGACATCGCTCTGTCGCTCGATGATGCCAGGCGGATCGGCATTGATGTCGACAACCTCACATTCAATGTGCCTTACAGCACCGCGAATGGTACTGCCTTCGGCGCCAAATTGATCTTGGATCATGTAGCGATCGGCGACATTTCCATGTATGACGTGCGCGCGCATGTCACCCAAGGTGGTCTTGATCAATCCCTTCTTGGCATGAGTTTTCTCAATCGCCTGTCTGGCTTTGAACGGACACGCGACCAATTGATTTTACGCCAATGATGTTTGCTGCATTTGGACGCTTATTCGGGGGAAAGACTGCATGATCTCAATCGCACAGATTTCAGATCTGCATGTCTATCCAACCGACCAACAAGACCGCCCCTACAACACCAACGCCAGTCTTCAACAAACCATCCACCACTTGAACGCCCGTACGCGGCGACCCGACATGGTGTTGGTTACAGGGGACCTGGCGAATAAAGGTTTGGCCGCAGAATACGAAGCGGCGCGGGAGATCTTGGCGGGCCTTGAAATCCCATACTATGTAATACCGGGTAATCATGATGACCGTGAAACCCTGCGCGCGGCCTTTCATGATCACAATTACATGGCGTCCTCAGATGACTTTATTCAGTATACGATTGATCATTTGCCGCTTCGGCTGATCGGATTGGATACCGTCATTCCGGGCAGTGATGAAGGAATGTTGTGCCAAGAAAGACTTGACTGGTTGGATGACACATTGGCCGGCGACCCTGAACGCCCCACACTGGTATTCATGCATCATCCCTTGTTGTTTTCGCGACTCGCCGATGCGCCGCCCACATCCTCGAAAGGTAAATCCTTTGAGCAAGTCATTGCGGGACACCGGCAAGTCGACCGCATAATCTGTGGGCATATTCACCGTGCCATTACGCGGGAGTTTGCCGGCACATTCGTAACGCTGGCACCAAGCACCTGTTATGGGTTTGCCTATTCTCGGGAAAAACAAAAGACCTTTACCGATCACAGCGAACCGCCCGGCTATCTCGTCCATTACTGGTCAACTGAAACGGGCGTCACCACACAGTCCGTGATGTTGCCGGAAGCCGGGGCCGCGGGCCGCTCGGCGTAGAAGCGGTCATCTAAGGTTAACGAAGTGTGTCTTAGTCTAGGGGCACAAATCACAATCAGGAAATCCCCCATTATGCTACCGCGTCCCGTCCCTTCCTTGGAGCCCAATACACCCGAGTTTGAGATGCTCCCTTTAGTCAAGCCGACCGGTTTTCGTGAATATGACGCGCGCTGGCTGTTTGAAGAAGAGATCAATCTTTTGGGCATGCAGTCGCTAGGGTTTGGACTGGGAACACTCATCCAAGAGTTGGACGTTGCACCGGAAATTGTGGTTGGGCACGACTATCGCTCCTACTCTGCCACCATCAAGCAGGCTGTGATCGTTGGACTTATGAACGCGGGCTGCAAAGTGCACGACATCGGTCTTGCTCTGTCTCCGACGGCCTACTTCGCTCAATTCGAACTTGATGTGCCAGCCGTCGCCATGGTGACCGCCAGTCACAACGAAAATGGGTGGACCGGCGTCAAAATGGGCGCCCAACGCCCACTAACGTTCGGACCTGACGAAATGTCCCGCTTACGGGATATCGTGCTGAACGGAGATGGCATTCAACGCGAAGGTGGCAGTTATCTTTTTGTACCGGATATGGCCGATCGTTACATCGCTGATCTGATAAAAAGCGCAAACATTGACCGCAAACTGAAAGTCGTGGCCGCATGTGGCAATGGGACGGCCGGCCATTTTGCACCGCGGGTTTTGTCGGGCATTGGCGTGGATGTTGTCCCGCTTCATTGCGATCTGGACCATAATTTCCCCAACCATAATCCGAACCCTGAAGATCTAGAGATGCTTCATGCGGTTAGTGCCGCCGTTAAAGAACATGGTGCCGACGTTGGCCTTGCATTTGATGGCGATGGCGATCGGTGTGGCGTCGTCGATAATGAAGGCAATGAGATATTTGCTGATAAGGTCGGCGTCATGCTGGCACGGGACCTTTCGGCCCAGTACAAAAACGCCCAATTCGTAGTGGATGTAAAGTCGACAGGATTGTTTTTGACTGATCCGGTGTTGTTGGAAAACGGCGCCAAAACAGATTACTGGAAGACCGGCCATTCCTATATCAAACGCCGCTCTAACGAACTCGGTGCTTTGGTTGGATTTGAAAAGAGCGGTCACTACTTCTTTAACAAGCCAATTGGCCGCGGTTATGACGATGGCTTGGTCTCTGCAATCTCCATTTGCCAAATGCTTGATCGCAATCCAGACAAGACCATGGCCGATCTTTACCGCGCCATTCCCAAGACGTGGGGGTCGCCAACCATGTCCCCGCATTGCCCTGACGATCAGAAATACGGTGTCGTCGATCGTGTTACCCATATTTATCTTCAAGCCTTCAAGAACGGCGAGCCCGTTGCCGGGCAAAAGATCCGAGATGTGGTCACGGTCAACGGCGCGCGTGTGGTGTTGGAGGATGGAACGTGGGGCTTGGTCCGCGCATCTTCAAACAAACCCGGTTTGGTGATTGTTGTTGAAAGCCCTGTTGCAGAAGCCAATATGCACGCGATGTTCAAAGACATTGACGCGCGCCTGAGTGAGATGCCGGAAGTCGGCGAATACGACCAAAAGATCTAAGCGCGCAAATTGCCCGCTTCAGCCGCGCCCGCGGTATGGCGGGACGGATTGTTCTGGAATCCAGACCGTCTTAGGCGCCGGACCGCTTTGCCAAAACACGTCGATTGGGATGCCGCCGCGTGGATACCAGAATCCACCAATCCGAATCCATTTCGGTTCGATCGCTTCCAAGATACGTCGGCCAATTGAAACCGTACAATCTTCGTGAAAGCCCTGATGATTTCGGAACGAGGCCAAGAACAGCTTGAGGGACTTGGACTCAAGAAGCGAAAGATATGGAATGTAGTCGATAATCAGGTGTGCAAAATCCGGTTGCCCGGTGACAGGGCAAAGGGAAGTGAATTCGGGACACGTAAATCGCGTGACAAAAACGGTGTCACGCTGGGGGTTGGGCACGGCTTCCAGCACCGCCTCGTCTGGCGACGCGGGAATGGGCACATCCTTACCTAGCTGTGTCAGTGCGCCGATTTCTTCTTCCACCGATCCCTCCAGTTCCTTGCCACTTCCTTGGGCGACGTCTGTCAGTTAACGCATGGCGCGTTAAACGCCAGTATACAGATCCCAATACATTCTTAGTGAGGTGATTGCGAGGAATAAGGCAAAAGCACGCCGCAGCATCGTCTTGTCTAAACTATGGGCCAAACGCACGCCCCAGGGGGCCGCGAGTACAGTTGCGGGAACGATCAACGCAAAGCCCAGCAGATTAACGTAGCCAATACTCAACGGGGGGCGCATGGGAACGCCGAGCCCAGCAATAAGGAATCCGATCGTTCCAGGCACGGCGATTATCAGTCCGAGGCCGGCGGCAGTACCAACTGCGCGATGAATGGGGACACCAAACAGCGTCATCGCGGTTACGCCAAAGGTCCCTCCCCCAATGCCCATCAGAGTTGAGAAAAAGCCCATGGTGCCCGCGAGCGCCTGATTGGTCGGTGCCTTTGGAAGGCCATCGCTCAACCGCCAGCTTTCGTTGCCGAACGCCATATTTACGGCAACCAGCAATGCGACCGTCGCAAACACGAGGGTGAGAACCGTGCCGGTCGCAAAATCGGCAACGATGCTTCCAATCAATACGCCAACAATTATGGGCGGGCCCCAGGCCCAAAGAATTGAAAAGTCGACGGCGCCCTTTTGATTGTGGGAGAGCGACGATCGTATCGATGTGGGGATGATTGTTGCGAGAGAAGTTCCAACCGCAAGATGCATACGGACGGAATCGTCAATCCCCAATGCCGTGAACATATGAAAAAGCACCGGCACAATAACGATGCCGCCGCCAACACCAAGCAAACCGGCAAGAATTCCAGCAATAACACCGGTTATCAAGAGCGCTACACCAAAGAGGGCGAGATATTCAGGCGCAAACTCCGCGAAACTCACGCGTTCACCATTTCACGGTCGGAAGATTCACGTTGCGCCTGGACTTTTGAAACTTTGTCGAGTGCTTCGAGGAGAACGTCTACGCCGGCACCCTTCTTGTGCGCATTCTCGCTGATGTGCCGCCTCCAAAGCCGTGCACCGGGCTGACCGTTAAACAGGCCAAGGATGTGACGCGTCATGGCATGAAGCGGGACACCTTCTGCGAGATGTCTTTGGACATAGGGCAAGTACTGCTCAACGACATCAGTACGGTGCATCGGATTTGCGACGTCTCCAAAGTATAGGCGGTCAACTTGCGACATGAGGTAAGGATTCTGATACGCCGCGCGCCCGAACATAACGCCATCTAGAAACTCAAGATGCTGGGTCGCCTGCACGACATCAGTCAATCCGCCATTGAGGATGATCTCCAGATCAGGCCGATCACGTTTCAAACGATAAACCAGATCATAGTCCAAGGGCGGAACGTCACGGTTTTCTTTGGGACTCAACCCTTCGAGCCATGCTTTGCGCGCATGAACAATTAAAGTGCGGCATCCGCTTTTCGAGACCGCATCCGCAAGCGCCGGCAATGCCTGCTCAGGATCTTGCTCGTCTACACCAATTCGGCATTTGACCGTAACCGGAACATCGACAGCCTCACACATGGCCTGGATGCAATCAGCAACAAGTTGCGGTTCCGCCATTAGGCAAGCGCCAAACTTTCCCGATTGAACACGGTCGGACGGGCACCCCACGTTCAAATTGATTTCGTCATAGCCCCAATTCTCACCAACCTCTGCACAGATGGCCAGGTCCTCGGGGACCGACCCGCCCAATTGCAGGCCAACGGGTTTTTCGTCAGCCGCAAAATCAAGCAATCGCGGCCGATCACCGTGTAAAATGGCACCCGTTGTGATCATCTCCGTGTACAGAAAGGCGCGCGCCGACATGAGGCGCAAAAAGAATCTTTCGTGCCGGTCCGTCCACTCCATCATCGGAGCGACACAAAATCTGTGCGATGGCGCCGGTCGTTCGTTCATGTGCTTAGGTTATGCACCATAGCGCTTCTCAACCGGTTTACCCGATGAAAAATCAATCATACGCAGGGGATCGGTCTTGCCGTCCCAGGTCTCAGCTCCCTTCTTCACGATCGCGAAAAAGGCTTCGTAAAAATCGCTTCGCGCCATCAATTGCATCATCACGCCGGGTTTCTCGATATTGTCGGAATAGATGTGTGCGTCACCGTAGCGTTGCGCAATCACAAATTTCTCGCCGTCCTTGTTTAGCCGCGCGAAAGCATCATCAACATTGTCGACCCAAACCGCCAGGTGCTGAAGACCACCGTCGGGATGGTCTTTCAAATAGTCCCCGTAGATACTGGGATTTGTCCCGGTCGGTTGAATGACCTCAATTTGCTGATCCCCGGAATACGCAAAGGCCGCCCGCATTTTTGACTTGATGGGTTTCCCATAATATTCGCCATCCATGCCTTCGATATCGGCGATGTAAAACGGCCCAACACCGCGGGCAAGCCAATGTTCCATGGCTGCATCGATGTCGGGTACCGCATACCCCTGCTGAACGACGTCCCCAAACATATGACTCATAAGATTACTCCCGGTTCGACTCGGACCATGACGGTATTTTCACCTCTCTATATCACTTTGGCGATCACGCCAGAAGGCAACACTTGCCAATGCAGGCGCGGACATGCCAAACAGCCTCGCTAGTAAAGTGAAAATGTATGGACCCAAATAGATGAGTGGCATTAAGGGCGTATTCTTTGACCTCGGCGGCACCTTGTTCAGCTATCAGGGGCTTGGGCAGGGGTCCGTCAGTGTCTTACAGCGCGGTGTCGAAAAGCTCGGGCTGACTTACGATGCGAAATCCATGTTGCCGGTCTATGGCCAAGCAACAAAGGAAACGAATGCCCGCTATATGAAGCAATCCTACTATCTGCATCGGGATTTGTTTCGGGATGCCTTCTCATTATTTGCAGAGCGTGTTGGGGCACGTGCAAATGATGAAATTTGCGATTGGTTTGACGACACCCAGCGAGACATGCTGGTTGAGCATATGGTCCTGCGTGAAGACTGCTTGCATACACTTGAATCGCTGAAGGAACGCGGACTTTATCTCTCGATCGTTTCCAATATTGATGACAGTTATCTTTTTCCTCTCGTGGAAAAATGGGAATTGCATCAGGTGCTCGATCATTGGACGAGTTCGGAAGAAGCCCAGTCGTGCAAGCCCCATGCGCGTTTCTTTGAAGTAGCACTTGAGAAAGCGTCGCTTGACGCCGAGCATGTCTTGTTTGTTGGGGATTCACCGGAGCACGACGTGAATGGTGCCAGCCAAATGGGCATGAAGACGGCGTTGATTGGCGAACAGGGCGCGGCCCCACCTCTGCAAACCGGCGCAAAGACTGCATCACCGGATCACACGATTGAGACGCTCGCCGAGTTAAAGGCCCTGGTCTAAATCAGTCTAAATCTCTCTTGCGTTGCCCGGCCAAGTCAGATTGAATTTGGCCATGCCGCATGCTGATCTGATTCCTGAGACCATCGACGAAATCACGCCCATCTGGCTCAACACCGTTCTCAAAACGGATGCCCGTTTTGATGAGACAGAGATCGACAGCTTCACCCGGGACCAGCTCGGGGATGGAGAAGGTTTCTTAGGGGACATTTTTCGGTTAAATCTGTCCTACAGCAAAGCCAACGAAGCGGCTCCGCAGAGCCTGGTCGTAAAGATTCCCAAGCGTGCCAATCGCTCAATCGGTGAATTACTCGGTGCCTATGAGCGCGAGAGCATGTTCTTCGAAACCCTATCGAACGACATTCCGGCGCGCATTCCGCAGCTTTATTACGGCGCGTTTGATCGCGACCGGGGTTCAGAGAAACAACAAGAAATTCTGGCATTCGCGGACGGGCTGCCGAAATTTCTTTCGAACGCCTTTGCCGGCTTCGGCAAATGGATCGCCGCGCGAAAGAACCGGCGATACATCCTATTGCTCGAAGACATCGATCAAGCCCGCGGCGGCGATCAAGTTGCCGGCGCCAATGCCGACTTGTGCAAAAAGGTTCTGGGAGAAATCGCGAAAACGCACGCAGCATTTTGGCGCAAAGAAGGGTTGGAAAATCACTTCTGGCTGCTCCCGCAGAATATTGACCGACGCATGCGGCACCAAATGTTCCTCGGCGCGCGGGAGCCCTTCGCGGCTGGGTTTGGCGATCTTCTTTCAGAAGGCATGGACGAATATATCGCGTGGCTCGAACCGCGCGGCGTCGCGTTGATGGAGAAGCTCACAAACTCTGCGCCGGAAACACTCATTCACTGTGATCTGCGTCTCGACAATATTATGTTTGCCGGTGATGAGGCCGATCCGAATGTCGTGGTTATCGATTGGCAGCTCGTTCGCCGGGGCTCAGCAGCCTACGATGTCGCTTACTTTCTGTCCGGTGCTATTAAATCGGATACAGACAAAGACACGATTGACGACTTGCTGGCTCACTATCACCAAAGCCTCGTAGATGCCGGTGTCTCTGGTTATTCGCGTGAAAATCTAGAACTCGATTACCAGCGCGCGCTGCTTCTGGTCTTACAAACACTGACGACCATCGACCAAGTCGATATGGGTGATGGCCGCGGTCTTGAGCTGCAGAAAACCTGGATGCGGCGGCTCCTCGCTCGGCTACGGCACGTCGATCTTAAAAGAGTGCTTTAGCCTAAATGAGCCATTGATAATGACTCCGCACAGGACCTATTTGGGCTCAATCCGTATCACGGCCCCGTTTCTTTTGTCCGTAAGCAGGTAGATATTACCGTCTGGGCTGACTTTCACGTCGCGGATGCGGTCGCCAATTTCGCTGAACAGGCTTTCTTCTCCGACGACTTTGCCATCTTCCATATCGATACGTTTCACATCTTTGTCAACGAGCGTTGCGCTAAGCAGATCGCCACGCCATTCAGGAAATTTGTCACCGCCATAATAGGCTAAGCTTGAAGGCGCGTTCGATGGTACCCAGTACGTTAGTGGCTGTTCCATTCCGTCCATCTCCGTGAACGGAGAGATTTTGGCGCCGGAATAATCAACGCCATAGGTGATGACCGGCCAGCCATAATTCTTGCCTGGTTCGATCAAATTGAGTTCGTCGCCGCCCCGCGGACCATGTTCATTCAGGTAAACCGCGCCGGTATCTGTATCCAAAGTCAGCCCTTGCGGATTTCTGTGCCCATAAGACCAGATCTCGGGTCGCGCACCGTCCTGACCAACAAAAGGATTATCCTCAGGAACGGTGCCATCGTCGTTCAAACGAACCACCTTCCCTAACAAGCTGTCGAGCACTTGCGCTTTTTCACGATAATCAAAGCCATCCCCAGACGTCATCATCAATGTGCCATCGGCCAGAAAGATCATGCGTCCGCCATAGTGGTTGGGCGTATCCTTTGTCGGCTCAATCGTGAAGACTGCCTCCAGGCCATTGAGCGTTGTTCCGTCAAACGTCGCCCGTGCAATGCGCGTCGCGTTCGCTCGACGATCCCCGTGTGCGTAGGACAGATAAACAATGTTGTTTTCCGCATACTGAGGATGAAGCAATATGTCGAAATACCCACCCTGACTGCGGACATAGGTTTCAGGTGCCCCTGCAATGGGTTCCTCATCCAATGCACCGTCTTTGATCAATCTCAACCGTCCGGCGCGCTCCGTCACCAAATAGTCGCCGTTCGGCAGGAAGGCGATACACCAGGGATGATCCAGTCCTTCCGCAATTGTGGTAGCGGTATATTCCGTTTCCGCATGGGCTGTTTGACCGAGACACAGCAAAACGCTGCCCATCGCTCCAACAAACGCGCCCTTCAACGCCGAAATATCTAGTCCCATAATCCAACTCCACATTGATGAACATCCCGCCGCCCCTACCCGTTAACCTCTTACCGGGTCCTATTGAGAGATCGAGCGCGCCCGCGTATGTTAGCGCATAAACCCCTTCAAGAAACAAGGGGCCCGAGGGGGTAAGAAGATGTCACTTATTGGAACGATCATTGCTTTTGCCGTGTCGGTCGCTGTCGCGGTTGTGGTCGCAGCCGGGCTATCGACACAATTTGTGCTCGCGGAACTGGCTGCACTTGGTGCAACCATCACCATGGAACAGCGCATCTCAACGACCATTCACGACATTGTTGGGATGGCGGGCCTTTACGGCGCCATTATTGCCGTGGGTTTCCTCATAGCCTTTCTGGTCGCCGGTTTCATGGCCCGACGCACAGGGTCACGCGCGATTGTATTCGCCGTCGCGGGAGCCACATCGATTGCGGTCGCAATCGGAACAATGATGTATCTGTTTGAAGCGACACCGATTGCCGCCGCGCGTACACCGCTCGGGTTTGGCTCACAAATCCTAGCTGGTGCCTTCGGCGGGTGGATTTTCACCCTGATGACGCCGGCGGCTGATTAGTTCCGTTCCATCGGTTACGCATAAGCGGATTTGTTGGCCGATTGAACCGCACATCTACCGTCAATCAGAAAGAGTATGGCGGTTGTCCTCTTTGCAAATCCGAGCCTATTGTCCTGCATGTCCTCCATTCTAGACTTTCGCGACCGCACTTCTCTGTTTCGCACAGCGTCTGACCGCACATTCGATGTGCTCGTTATTGGCGGCGGCATTACCGGTGCTGGAATCGCTCGCGACGCCGCCATGCGTGGTCTTGATGTCATACTCGTCGAAGCTCGGGACTTTGCCTCAGGAACCAGTAGCCGCTCTTCCAAGATGGTCCACGGGGGCCTTCGATATCTTGCGCAAGGTGATATGGGCTTGGTGAAAGAAGCCGCGTCGGAACGCAAGATATTACGGTCGATTGCGCCGCATCTTGCACGCCCTATGCCCTTTGTCATTCCAGCGCGCTCAAGAGCTGCCATCGCCACTCTCAAATCGGCGGTTTGGACATTTGAGAAATTGGGCGGTGTGCCCAAAGAGGAACGTCATGAAGTATGGATGAAGTCTGCGATACCGGAACACGAACCCGCGCTGCGATGTGACAGCCTGTCCGGCGCGGTCGTGTATCTTGAATGCCTAACCGATGATGCGCGCCTGACGCTCGCCAACATTCGTAGCGCAAAAAAAAGTGGTGCCCACATTCTGTCCTACGCGCCGGTCACTGAAATCACGCAGCGTGATGGCAAGGCCACGGGAGCCATAGTTAAGAGCAGTCTGCCAGGCGAAGACCTGCAAACTGAGATCAAAGCGCAATTTGTCGTTAATGCGGCAGGGCCATGGGTCGATGCGGTGCGCCACTTGGAAGATCAACACAGCGCCGAGCGTTTACAGCTCACCCGCGGGATTCATGTCGTGCTTCCCCGTGACAAGCTGCCGATCAGCCGAACCGTGATCATGACGGCCTCGGACAAGCGATCCGTATTTGCCGTTCCGCGTGGCGATTTCACCTATCTTGGCACGACTGACACATTCTATCCGTCAACGGATTATTGGCCGACAATTGACGTTACCGATATTGACTATGTCTTGGACGCAGCCAATCGGACTTTCAATACCGACGCCGTTACCCAAAAGGACATTCAATCGATCTGGTCCGGAATCAGGCCCCTAATCGCGCAACCCGGCAAGTCGCCTTCAGAGATTTCGCGCCGTGACGAAGTTTGGGAAGGGCCACTGGGCGTTCTTTCGATCGCTGGCGGCAAGCTCACAGCGTATCGCCGCATGGCCTTGCGCGTGGTCGATCAACTCCAAGAAAAAATGCGCCACAAAGTCACCCCATCAACGACGGACAAGGAGCCGCTACCTGGTGGTGAGCAGAGCATCGACGCTGTATTGAACCATCCCAACTTAGGCAAACTCGGCGAGTCGGCACGCGAACGCTTGGCTTGGCTTTACGGCGATGAAGCCCCACAAATTGCTGCCCACGGCGCAGATATTCGGGCTGAAGTTCGTCAAGCAGTGACGTTTGAGGGCGCCCTGACCCTAGAAGACTACTGGTCGCGCCGTAGCGCCCGCGCATGGTTTGACACGGCAGGCGGGTTAGTTGCACTGAAACCGGCCGCCGACGAAATGGCTGCGCTTTTGGACTGGAACGATGAACGCAAAAAGAGCGAAATCGAAACGTGCCGTCAGCAGCATGAGCGCTCACTCTCCGCACTTGCGGTCTAATTAAGAGGAACTGATCAAAAGATTGGGGATCATAAAGTGCCCACAAACACCATCGACCAACTGACCGAGAAACTTGGACCTGAGAGAGTATTCACGAACGGAGACCTGCTCGACAACAGACGACATGATTATTGGTTTCTAAGTCACATGCGCGATCTTGTTTCGGACGCAGCACCAAGGCCCGGCGCGGTCGTTCAACCCAGATCGATAGCAGATGTTCAAACGACCATCGTTATCGCAAACGCCAACAGAACGCCGATCATTCCTTTCGGTTTGGGCAGCGGTGTCTGCGGCGGTGTGATCAGTACACCCGAAAGCCTCGTCCTCGATTTGAGCCGAATGAATCAGACGCGCGAAATTGACGAAGTAAATCTGCTCGCGAGTTTCGATGCCGGAAAGAACGGCATGGAAGCAGAGAATGATGTTGCTGCCAAAGGGCTGACCATCGGACACTGGCCACAGTCCATCGCTGTGAGCAGTGTCGGCGGCTGGATCGCCACGCGTGCATCGGGTCAGTTCTCTTCTGCCTACGGCAATATTGAAGATATCGTATATGCGGTTGAAGCGGTTACGCCGAATGGCGAAGTTATCACAACCGGGAAGGCGCCCCGTGCCTCCGCCGGTCCCGACCTAAGGCATCTATTCTTGGGCAGCGAGGGGACACTTGGCGTTATCACCGGTGTCACCCTATCGCTAAGACGCGCCGCGGCGGCGCAGACCTATTCCGTCTTCTTTTGCAGCAACATGGACAGCGGCTTCGAGGCGCAAAGGCAGATCATTCAAGCCGGCTGGCAACCCCCGGTCATGCGCCAATACGACAACAGCGAATCCACGCGCCACTTCGGCGAAGACGACGTAAAAGACCAATGCGTGTTGTTGATGGTTCATGAAGGCGACCCGGATGCGCTAACGACGGAGAAAGCAAAGGTCAGCGAAATCGCTTCGAAAACTGGATTGATCTCCGGCCCCGAAAAAATTGCTGAACATTGGCTCGAGCACCGAAACAATGTCCCGGACTGGTCCGGCTTTATCAACGGCAACATCGTTGTCGACACGGTTGAGGTCTCTGCGCCGTGGACGAAAATCGGCGCGATCTACGACAGCGCCGTTTCAAAATTAAGCCAAGTCCCAGGCGTGTTGGCTGGAACAGCACACAGTTCACATGTTTATCGATCGGGACTGAATCTCTATTTTACATTTGCGGTCCGTGTAGACGACAAAAAGGATATGGAGAAAACCTACCTGACCTGCTGGGACCATATCTTGGAGGCAACAGCAGCCAAGGGCGGCGGTGTCGCGCATCACCATGGAATCGGCCGTGTACGGCGGAATTATCTTGAACACGATCTCGGCGCCAACGGCATCGCCCTCCTCCGTTCGATCAAGGCGACGCTGGACCCCAACAATATTATGAATCCCGGCGTTCTCATCCCCGATGTCTGAACACATTCTCGCTATTGATGTTGGGACAACAAGCGCTCGAGCCTTGATCGTTTCGACGTCTGGAACGGTTCTGGGAATGGCGCAAAAGAAACTGAAAACCGCCTATCCGCAGGCTGGATATGTTGAGCAAGACCCTAATCATGTCTGGCACACGCTGAACGAAGTTGTTGAAAAAGTTCTCGCGAACACCGGCCTTTCCAAGCGTGATCTGAAGGCAATTGGGGTGACAACCCAACGATCGAGTATTGTCGTTTGGGACAAGCGAACGGGCGCCGCACTCGGCCCGATGATCGTCTGGAGCGATTTGCGGGGTTCAGAACGCGCAATCGAGCTTCTCGAGAAAGGTTACCTTCTGGGCGCACAGATGGCAGCGGCAAAACTTGAGGGGGCCATCCATTCTGCCGACGACATCGACATGAAACATCTCGCATGGGGAACCCTTGATTCCTTCATCGTCTCAAAATTGAGCGGCGGCGGCGCACATTTGACAGACCGTTCGCAGGCATCGACGACAGGCTATCTCGATATTGAAACCATGAAGTGGAACGGGCTTCTCATTTCAGAACAAAGTCTCGATGACGTGTCGTTTCCTCAGATTGTCGATACGTGGGGTGAGATAGCAGAGACAAGCAAAACGTCATTCGGCGCACATATTCCCATTACAGCCCTAGTCGCAGATCAACAGAGTGCCATGATGGCGCACAATTGTACGCAACCCGGTGATTGCAAAATCACCTATGGAACGTCGGGTGTGTTCAACATGCACACTGGGTCCGAGCTTACGTTCATTTCCGAAACACTTATTCCTTGGGTTCAATCCAGTGTGTCGGGCAAGACGACCTTCTGCCTTGAAGGCATGGTGTTCACGGTAGGTGCCATGTTCGACTGGACGGTCGATCACTTGAACATTGGCCGCAATGTGACGGAGCTTGAAACACTCGCAAATCAAGTCGATGGCAGTGACGGGGTATTCGTCCTACCAGCTTTACAAGGTTTAGGAGCCCCGCACGGTAATCCGGAACAAACAGCTTTGTTTGGCGGCATTACCTCAAGCACCACGAAAGCGCATATTGCGCGGGCCTTGCTTGAAGGGGTGGCTTTCAGAATTGCTGAAATTATGGAGCGTGTCAGCGAGCATACTTCTGTTCCTACAGCGTCGACCTTATCTGCCGACGGTGGAGCCTCAGCAAATGACGTCTTTATGCAGATACAAGCGAATATTTTGGTGCGCCCGGTCCAACGCCATAGAACGCGAGAAGCGACAGCATTAGGGGCATCAGTCTGTGCAGCCCTCGGTGCTGGGTCCATTGCACAAAGCGACGTGGACACATTTGCCGACTACGACCGCGTCTTCGAACCTGAGTGGAGCTCTGACAAGGCGGAAACAAAACTGCGAAACTGGCGGGATCGTGCTTATCAGCGATAACTGGCCTTCGCGATCATCTGGCGCAATTTTCTTTGACGATACGCATAGAGCAAATGGGTAAACGCCCAAATTAAGGGCGTAAAGAGTCCAGCATTTATTTTGATGCTGTCGGAGTATAACGACATGCCGGAACTGGTTTCCTGAATACGAACCGCATGTCGCCAGCGTTTGGTCACACTATCCGTTTCGACCGTTTTCAGGACCCGACGATCGTGATCGACTTTCATGACGCGCAATTGACGCACGGCGAGCGGAAACAACCCAAATAGTCGTCCTTGAAGCTCGCAGGCATCGCCTTCCCGCCAAATCTCTGGCAAAGGCTCTTTCGTCGTTATGGTTAATAGCGGCTTCGATATATCTTGGAATAGCGAGGCTTGTTGGATGAGCCGCCATACTTCTTCAGGCCGGCAGTTAAGCCGGATTTTCCGATAGACATGCATCGCTCAGCACGTTCGAAGTGTGTTTCCAAAACAGTCAAGCAATCGGGCTTCCACGCAGCGTAATCACGTAGACAAAAGATTATTATTGGTACGTTTGTTTGCTTTTGTCCGCGCGCCCACATCGTGCGGATGACCCCACGAACCCATAACTATAGCGAAGAAGAAGGAAGGTCGAGCGACGCCTTGTTTTTTGGTTAATTCTCCAACGGGACTACCGCAGTTTTGAGCGGCACATCAGCTTCGGACAAAAGAAGCCCCCGCGCCGGGGGCGCAGGGGCCATTTCAAACCAGACTGTTGATTTCTAGCGGCCGGTCGGCAGATCCTTAAATGGAATGCCTTTGTCGGCCCGCATATCCGCCGGAAGTCCCAACACGCGTTCTGCAATGATATTGCGCAAAATCTCGTCGGTGCCGCCTGCGATACGCAGACCCGGCATGCCGAGATAGGTTTCGAGCGCCGCACGCGCCGGCGACCCTTCTTCCGTATCCGAAAGAACGCCGCCTTGGTCAGCGAGTTCCATGCCAAAGAAAGCCATATCCTGGCTTCGCTTGCCACCCACGACCTTGCCGATCGAATTCTCCGGGCCCGGACGTTCACCGCGCGACAAGGCTGTTAATGACCGCATGCGCGTGTATTTGAGCCCCTGTCCCTGAACATACCAATCAGCGATACGTTCACGTACAGCCCCATCTTTAATGGCAGGACCATCCTCAAATTCGACATTACGGGCAATTTCCATCAATTCCTTGATGTCGAAAGTGGCACCGCCACCACCAATGGAAAGACGCTCATTCATCAATGTTGTGATCGCGACGCGCCAGCCTTCCCCGATTTCACCAAGCCGGTGATCGTCATTGATCTTGGCATCCGTGAAAAAGACCTCATTGAATTCGGATCCACCCGACGCCTGTTTGATGGGCCGCACTTCAACACCTGGGTCTTTCATATCGATGATAAAGGCCGTGATACCTTCATGCTTCGCGGCTTCAGGATTTGTACGCGCAATCAACAAGCCGTAGTCGCTGTATTGAGCACCTGTTGTCCAGATTTTTTGACCGTTGATCGTCCAAGTATCGCCATCCTTGATGGCCCGCGTACGCAGACCGGCAACGTCAGATCCGCCAGACGGCTCAGAAAACAACTGACACCAGATTTCTTCGCCGCGTAGGGCCTTTTGCACATAACGTTCTTTTAGTCCGTCGGTTCCGTGAGCCAGCACTGTGGGAATGCACATGCCCAACCCAATACCGAAAATATTGGCAGACACATCGAACTTCGACTCTTCTTGCCCGTAGATGACGTTCTGGATCGGTGTTCCACCGCGGCCGCCAAACTCTTTAGGCCATGTGATCGCCGCGTAGCCTGCGTCCGCTTTCTTGGCTTGCCATTCCTTCGCTTTCGCAACGGCGCCGTCTGCATCCCGTGCTCTGCGGCTTGAAGCTCCCTCTTTTGGCTGCGCATTGGCTTCGAGCCATGTGCGCACCTCTTTACGAAATGCAGCTTCTTCGGGTGTGTCGTTAAAATCCATTATTCAATCTCCCTTCACCTAATGGCCCTTAGGCGACGTTGCTGAGTTCCAGTTGCGAAACCAGTTTTTCTTTCCAAACTTTAGAGCTGCCCAATCCAAGCGACAGGATGCGGGCGCGCTTGTAGTAGAAATGGCAGTCGTGCTCCCATGTGAACCCGATACCACCATGCGTCTGGATGTTTTCCGTCGACGCATAATCAAAGGCTTTGCATGCGGCAACGCGGGCACCAGCGGCGGCTATCGACAGTTCCGGCGCATCATTTGAGACAGCCCAAGCCCCGTAATAGGCATTGGACCGTGCAAGCTCATTGTTCACATACATGTCCGCGAGCTTATGCTTGATGGCTTGGAAAGAGCCGATCGGTCGCCCAAATGCATAGCGTTCCTTGGCATAATCTGTTGCCATGCTCAGGCAGGTGTCGGCACCACCGACCTGTTCGAAGGCGGTCAGAATGGCAGCACGATCCAAAACCTTCTGGATGTTCGCCCACCCTTCGCCTTCTTGGCCAAGAACTTCTGCAGGTGCATCCTTAAAGGTGATCTGTGCGTGCGAACGAGATGGGTCGACCGTTTTAACGGCTTCACGACTGACGCCGCTTCCGTTCAGATCCACCACAGCTAAAGAAATCGATCTTTCGTTTCCGTCATTGTTCGTCTTCGCGGCGAGAACGCAAAAATCGGCAACATCACCATCTGGAACAGGCGTCTTGACACCATTCAGTGTTCCTGACGAAAGACTGGTTTGAATATTCTTGGGCAACGCGCGACGCCGGCCTTCCGAAGTGGCGAATGTCCCAATGGCTTCACCAGCCGCAAGCTTTGGAAGATACTTGGCCTTTTGTTCGTCGCTTCCAGCAATAAGTAATGCTTCTGTTGCAAGATAGACTGAAGAAGAAAATGGGACCGGGGCGATTGCACGTCCCAGTTCCTCGGCGATCACACACAGCTCTAAATGGCCAAGACCTAGCCCGCCGTGTTCTTCGGGAATTGTGGTTCCTGTCCAACCCATTTCGATGATTTTGTTCCACAACCCGCGATCGAAAGGCTCATCACCTTCGAAGATTGTGCGAACAGCCCGCGTATCACAATTGTCCGTTAGGAACTTGCGCGCCTGGTCTTTGAGTAGTTTCTGATCGTCTGAAAAGTCAAAATTCATGGGTGACGCCCTCACCTCTCACTGCGTTCATTGTCAATGGCAGCCAATGTCTTACCGCAACGCGCCGCGCTGTCCAAACCTTTCGGACTTCCCGCGAATTACCAGGCCTTAACCCTGCGGAAACCCAGTTTGCCCCAATCTAAAGGTGTCGTGAACCAAACATTAAGACGGCAAGCGTGGCCCAAGCACAGTTTCATAAGCACCAGAAAGTCTTCGTCAAACCGGTGGGAACCTGGGCGCTTGTCGAAAAGGTCATTCCCCAGTGGGTCAAGGGCCTGAACGAACCCTTTCGCATCACCTATGACGTGGGAATGGGGCGTGAATTCAACGAAGAGGAATTGCAAGCCAATGCCCCTCTCTCCCACGACGGTCTCGACTTTGGTTCTAATTGGTATGTCGAACGGTTGCGTAACACCTATCTGCCACTTGAGGAATGCGCGGGGCACCCCGAACCCGGAACCATTCCGTCAGTGATCACAAATGACATCAGCCCTGGCGGTTGGCGTGTACCGGGTGCTGAATATGACCAAGATCCCGAAGCCGTAGAATTGCAGGCGCGCATATTTGCTAAGAGCCTTGTTTTGATGCAGCTCGCAAAAACGCTTGTCGACTACCAAGAACAATTCGGCGAAAACCTGCCAAGCGAAATCGCCCAGCTTGCGAATGAAGCCCGCACGATCCTAAAATCGATCATCCGAAACTAAACCGGCTGTCACCCATACCGAAATGCAACCCATTTCAGAAATGCCTGTAACTGTGTTGCAGGGCGTCCGCAATGTGCTGATGGACATTGACGACACCATCACAACCGACGGCCGCCTGCCTGCATCAAGCTATGCCGCGTTAGAGGACATGTATGAGGCCGGCTTGCGTGTAATCCCAATCACCGGGCGCCCTGCTGGATGGTGCGATATGATTGCGCGGTTCTGGCCGGTAACCGGCGTGATCGGTGAAAATGGCGCGCTTCATTTCCATTATGATCGTGTGTCAAAAAGAATGCACCGGACCTACGCACAATCCGATATCGATCGAAAAAATCACCTCGAAAAAATGGAGGCACTTGGCGAAACCATTCTTGCACAAGTTCCCGGATGCCGGATTGCCTCCGACCAAAACTATCGCGAATGTGATCTGGCGATCGATTTCTGCGAAGACGTGCCACCGCTGCCGGCAGAAGATGCCAAGCGTATTGCGGTCTTATTTGAGGAACATGGAGCCACGGCAAAAATCAGCTCTATTCACGTGAATGGATGGTTTGGTGAATTCGATAAGCTGACGACAACACACACGTTTTTTCAGGATGTTCTATCCGAGGCACTATCAGAAATTATGCCGTCTTGCATCTTTGTCGGGGATTCCCCAAATGATGCCCCAATGTTTTCGTTCTTCGATCATTCCGTCGGCGTTGCGAACGTTCGGGATTTCGAAGCGCATCTTCCGTCGAAACCGAAATGGATCACAAAATCTAAAAGTGGTACTGGGTTTGCTGAAATTTGTCACTTGATCTTAGACGCCCGCCTCCCAGACCGGAATGCTTGATCACTTAGCTCACTGTCCAAACGCATTGCTAAAGAGTCGTGTCATATGAATGCACCTGCGCCGCAAACCATATTTCTGAAAGACTATTTACCGCCGAACTTCTTGATTGACGAAATCCGTTTGGATTTCGATCTGTCACCGCAAGAAACACGCGTGCGTTCTCAAATTTCCGTGCGGCGCAATCCGAAGGCGAAACAGCGTGGCGCTCTGCTTTTGGATGGGGAAGAACTCACTCTTGAGCAGGTCAAAATTGACGGCCGCCTGGTCCCCGACTCCGAATTTACGAAAACCGACAAGTCGCTAAGGCTCGATGTCAGCGCCGATACCGCCCTCATCGAAATTGTCACGGTGATCGATCCCGCCAAGAACACGGCGCTCGAAGGGCTGTACATGTCGAACGGCATGTACTGCACCCAATGCGAAGCAGAAGGGTTTCGGCGCATCACCTATTTTCCCGACCGTCCCGACGTGATGGCCAAATACACAACACGCATCACTGCGGACAAAGCAACCCATCCCGTCCTCCTGTCGAACGGCAACCTTGTTGGAAGCGGCGATGCAGAAAACGGCCGGCACTGGGCGGAATGGAATGACCCCTTCCCTAAACCGAGCTATCTGTTTGCGCTGGTGGCTGGCGATCTACGTGCCGTAACGGACACGTTCACAACCATGTCAGGCCGGCAAGTTGATCTGCAAATCTATGTTGAGCCCGGAAACGAAGCGCGTTGTGACTATGCCATGGACTCGCTAAAGCGCGCCATGAAATGGGACGAAGAGAAATACGGAAGGGAGTATGACCTAGACATTTTCATGATCGTTGCCGTCGCCGACTTCAATATGGGCGCGATGGAGAACAAAGGTCTGAACATCTTCAATGCCAAATACGTCTTGGCAAATCCAGAAACCGCCACCGATACGGATTACTCCTTTATCGAAGGCATCGTCGCCCATGAATACTTTCACAATTGGACCGGTAACCGCATTACATGCCGGGATTGGTTCCAGTTGTCGCTCAAAGAAGGCTTGACCGTTTTTCGAGACCAACAATTTTCAGGCGACATGCGCAGCGTGCCGGTAAAACGGATTGAAGATGTCAAACGCCTTCGGTTGGCACAATTTGCTGAAGATGGGGGCCCTCTCGCCCATCCGGTTCAGCCCACTGCCTATATCGAAATCAACAACTTCTACACCACAACGATCTACGAAAAAGGCGCTGAAGTCATTCGCATGATGCACACGCTTCTTGGTGAAGAAGGATTCAGAAAAGGTATGGATCTCTATTTCGAGCGTCACGACGGCGAAGCCGCGACCATCGAAGATTTCGTTTCATCAATGGAAGACGCGTCGAAACGCGATCTTGGCCACTTTCGGAAATGGTACCGGCAATCGGGCACGCCAGTCGTGACGGCGTCGGGCGCCTATAACCAAAGCAAAGAGACCTATGAACTGATACTAACCCAGCAAACACCGCCCACACCGGACGGCCAAACGAAGGAACCGCTGCACATTCCGGTCGACATGTCGTTGATCAATGAAAATGGCGCCCCCATGTCGGCGACGTCGGGCAATGGGGGGAGGTCTGTGTTGGAACTCGAACAGTCAGAACAGACTTTCACATTTGAAGGCGTGCCGTCGGCACCCTTCCCTGTTCTGTTCCAGGGTTTCTCCGCCCCCGTGAAACTGGAGGGGCCCATTGCGCAAGAAGGGCCGATCACGCTTATGCGCCATGCACCTGATCCGTTTGTACGTTGGGATGCTGGTCAAACGGTGGCGCGGGATCTGATGATCGCCCATATAAATGGGAATGGATTTAGCAGCACTACACTGACCGCTATGTTGGATGGATTGCTCGCTACACTTGAAGACACGTCGCTTGACCCAGCATTTCGCGCTTATGCTTTATCGATCCCGACCGAAAGGGAGATGGCACAAGCGCTGACACCTTTCGACCCGGAGTCGATCCATCGCGCGCGCGAAACCCTATTGGATGAAATTGCGGGCCACCTGAAGAACGCACTCCAAAAGACTTATGACGGTATCTCTCTCAAATCAGAATTCTCGCCGGATGCAAAACAAGCAGGCCAACGATCACTCCGCAATTGCGCGCTTCGGTATTTGGCACGGACAGAGGAAAACAAAAGCCTCGCCCATGACCAATACCAAGCTGCCAACAACATGACCGATGTTATGGCGGCCCTTTCTGTGTTGATCGCACACGAGGTTCCAGAAACTGAAACCGCCATGAACGACTTCTTTGAAAAGTGGAAAGACGATGTCGTCGTCATCGACAAATGGCTCACCCTGCATGCGATGTCGCCAATCGAAAGCGCCCTCGAGCGCGTCGAGGAACTGATGAACCATCCGGCCTTTTCGATCACGAGACCCAACAAGGTGCGTGCTTTGATCGGAGGCTTCACGGCCGGAAATCAACTGCGCTTCCACGACGAGAAGGGAAAGGGTTACCAGTTCCTCGTCGACAACGTGATCAAATTAGACGCCATCAATCCCCAAATTGCCGCGCGATTACTTTCAGCGTTGGACGATTGGCGCCGGCTTGAAGAAAACCGCAGGGAGTTGGCAGAACAGCAACTCACTAAACTGTCAAAACAGACAAACTTGTCGTCAAACGTCTATGAAATTGCAACCAAAATACTTGGTTGAACAAGTAGAACGCGAATAAGACTTAACCGTTTCGTGGTCCTTCGCGCGAACTGAGACTTGTCCGCGAAAGCTGAAGCACGAACCTATCAGACATGCCCGTGTCATTGAGGTTGAGCGGTGCGGACATGACGCACCGTGCAAAGGGCGGAAATTACATTTTTCGTTAGGTTTAGTCCGAATTTTCGCTCAATTTGGGTGACACGAATCAATCCTTTTGAATAATTGTTGTTTATTCATGAATCAGAAAGCGTGAAGCGCTTTCGGACTCAATACAGTTCGCCCAGTTGCATCGCCTAACTTGCCCAACCTAATTGTCTGATCTCCATCGCATGGCCCCCTTTAGCAAACTGATTTACGGCGTCAAAAATCGCTGGCATGCGACGCGGTCGGGATCATTGTCACGGCGCGATTTCCGGCGGCTGGTGTATGCGCTGACCTGCGCGTATCTGCTTGCTCTCGTGACTGTTGTGGGGCTTGAGCTCAGACGATCGCATCAGGCGTCGTTCAGCGCCGTCGAGCGATTGATTGCTGTCGAGGGCCGGTCAATTTCAGAAAATGCCGCTCAACATATTGAGCGTGTTTTTAACCACCTGGATTACCTCGATTCTGAAGTGCACAATCCCGCTGGTGCTGCCGAGGTGGTTCGCGGGCTAAGCCCTAATGATCTTGAGAATCTGGCGGGCGCCAATCCGGGAGTTCAGAACTTCTTTGTCGTAGATGCCGACGGCAGTCTGCTTTTTGATCGCGCGGGACCGCCGGTTGTACCTTCCTCACTTGCCGATCATCCCGCCATCAAACCTTTCTTAGAAAACGAAGCGGCGGACAGCCGTTTCATCGGCATGGCTCCTGTGTCTTCGACCCAAACAACACAAACGCTCTTTGCAAGCCAACCGATCTTGTCAAAAACGCAGCAAGTCATAGGCGTGATTGCTGCCGCGGTCGATCCGGAGGTCATCGGTCTGGCTGGATCTAAGGAAGTGTTCGATGCCTTTTTGGTCACGCCGACAGGCGTACTAGCCCTCTCAACATCAAATGATGGCCTTTCGGACCTGCAGGAAATCAAATCAAACGAATTAGCCGATGCATTTGATCGCTCCGAGCTCAAGATTCAGTCCGGGTTTCAATATGTGGACGTGCCGTCCTATGGCCAAGTCCTGGCAACGACGCGCAAGGTAGCGGGCGTTCCAGCTGCTGTGCTGCTCGTCAAAAGTGATAGCGAGATCTTGGGCGACTGGCGCCAATCTTTGGTTCTCTTATCCCTTCTCATCATCTTGGCACTGGGCAGCGCCGCCGTATTCTGCGGGATCATGGTGCGTCAGATTGGGCAAACACAGCGGCTGGCCGATCAAACACGGACCGCACGTGCGCACGCCGAGCTCATGGGTACAGCCGGTCAATGCGGCAGTTGGATGTGGAACTTAACTGAACGACGGATCCGCTGGTCAACGACAATGTTTGCGCTGCTCGGACACCGCCGCCGCGATGCTTCCCTATCGATGCACAAATTCAAAGATTATGTGCACCCGGAAGACCGCTCCGTGGTTGAAAGCTTCCTCGCCATTTCAGATGCCGCACCCGGCTTCGAGGCAACACTCAGACTTAAACACGCTCAAGGACATTGGATCTGGGTCAGACTGCGCGGACAAATTGAAGAAAGCTTCAATCCTCATCGTCGCTACATTGTCGGAATCGCCAACGAGATATCGGAGCTGAAGAAAGCAGAAGCGCGGGTCAAAACCATTGAGGAGCGCTTGAAGGAATGCCTGGATTCCCTCACCGGTCCTTTTGCAATGTTTGACACGCGCGGCACGCTGCTCACCAGCAATCGGGCCTATCGCGAGCTGGAAACTCTGTTGCCAACCTCCACTCGCGGCATGGCAGACCTTCGAAAGGAAGCCTCGCAAGCGCAGGGGTGCGAATACCAATTCACTGACGGCCGTTGGTTTCAGTTTACGGAAAAATCCATGCCTACTGGGGGCCGGGTGTTAACTGGCCTTGAGGTGACCCCCCTCAAGCAGAAAGAGGAGGCCCTGGCCGAAAGCGAGATTGCATTGCAGGCAACTGTGGCCAGTCTTGATGATTCCCGCAACAGACTCATCACTCAAACGAACCAACTATCGAGTCTTGCTGATCGCTATGCCGATGAAAAGAGGAAGGCCGAAGAAGCCGATCGGGCCAAATCGGAATTCTTGGCCAATATGAGCCATGAACTGAGAACACCGCTCAATGCGATAATTGGGTTCTCCGAGATGATGCGGACACAAATGTTTGGATCACTCGGTGACGAGCATTATGGCGAATATGCCAATAACATCTTTGTTGCCGGTCACCACCTGCTGTCTTTGATCAACGACATTCTCGATATGTCAGACATCAATACCGGCAAGACAGAGCTGCTCCATGAGCGGTTGGACATTACAAAAGTCGCCGACGACGCATTGAAGCTGATCGAGGGCCGCGCCTTCGAAAATCAGATTACCATCAAGCGAAACATCGACACTCTGCCGACGATTTACGCAGATGGGCGTGCGGTAAAACAAATACTCCTCAACCTGTTGTCCAACGCCATCAAGTTTACGCCCGAAGGCGGCACAGTGACTCTGAGTGGCGATGCGGATCTCAATTGGGTCACGATAAGCGTTTCCGATACAGGCGTCGGGATACAGGAACGACAGCTCAAGCAGATTGAAGACCCGTTTGTTAGCAATGAGCCCCACGACGTAACGCAGGTTGAGAGCATCGGATTCGGGCTCGCACTATGCCGATCGCTTGTCAGCCTGCACGGCGGCGATCTAACCATTGAGAGCGAGTATGGCGTCGGAACGAATGTGAGCTTTACGCTTCCCAGACGCGCCGGTGACACCGTCCAGGAAGCCGACACCGAAGAAGCGCCCCAGAAAAAACGCCGCAGAAGCGCAAGAAAGTCACGGCTTTCGGCCTGACGCGGCGGGTTGCTCGTTTCCGATCGCGCTCAGACGAGCACGATAATTTGCCGGTTCCGCTGTATGGTTGCTGCCGCCTAACTACTACGACCTAGAAAATGCTCGCTGCCTGCACAAAATATGCACGGCAAGACTTTGATTTTCTTAGATAATTTGAAACATTAAACAACTCTCGAATCTCAGATGGGCCAGAACTAGGCCTAAGCAACCGAGATCTTCAGCGCGCGTGCCAGCTTCCCTGCATCAATCATGTTGGCTTTGCCGCATATGTGCCTCAAGTAATTGGCATTTCAAATTTCATTGGAATCGTTAATATGTTGCGTGGGATGGGTATTTGGGCCGAATGTTAGACAAAAGCCTCAAGTAAGTCTGGGGCAAGTGTTTGAGTGGCAGTGCAGGTAATGGCCTCCCGTTACAGTAAAATCACGGTTCTACTATTGGCCGCCGCCGCAGCGGGAACGGCAGCAGGGATTTCTGCGCTGATTTCTCCGGTTTCCCTGCGCATGGATTGGGCCGAAATCACTTCTCTGCGGGGCCAATTGGAAGGTCCAAATCTCAATTATGATGACTTGGTCCGCGCAGGTGAAGCAACAACCGGCCAGATCATAAAGCGGTCAATCGAATTGGAGCGGGAGGGCGCGTCTGAAACTTCTGTCGCTCTTCTGGAGGCGCATCTCACTAAGAACCCAAATGATCTTCCTGTTAGAAAACGGCTAGCGCGGCTTCTGTACACCGCTGGCCGCTACGACGAGTACGCGCAGACGCTTGAGCGTATCTTGCAGCAAACCAACAGTTTGAAGATTGCCGTTGCCCTCTCCCAGTACTACAAGGCCGAATATCAAAGAGATGACTGGGCACGTATGGCGTCTTGGCTTGCTGATCAAAATGAGATTTCGCGAACTGACCTCTTGGATCTTGCCCGGTATCAAGCAAATCGGCGTCACTTCAAAAAGTCCGTTCTGCGCTATCGCCAGGCCGCTGAGAATTTCTCGGACCCATGGAACAGTTTAGATATCGAGCAATTTACTCTCTCTGCCTTTAATGCAGGCGTGCCAAGTATTCTCGACGAACCACTGCCAACATTGTTGGAACGTTTTGACCGCCCTGAACCCATTGCCTCGCAGATTCAGAGTTTGGTTGACCAAGCCGCACCCGAAGCAGCGCTAAAAATCACCTCCGCTCTGTCCGACGAGGTTAGAGCTGATGTGCAAGTTGCGCTGGCAACCGCACGTGCGCACTTAATGGCCGACGAAACGGATCACGCGGTCGAGATCATTGAGTCAATCTACCGTTCCCAAATTCCCACTGCACTTCTGCCTCGTGCCATACAGCTTGCTCTGGACACTGACAATCAAACGCTGATCTTCGACACACTGAACGCTGACGATCTGCTTGCTATGCATACGGATGTTCTAATACAACTCGTGCCGGCCGCTTTGAAGTCAGAGCGCGGGGAGTTCCTCAAACAAGCCACGAAGCAAAAGCCGGAACTCTATGGCCTGCTTCCCCCATTGGTGGGACACAGACTTGCGCTTGCAGTCGAGGATCGACCGCAGGCCGCGGCACTCGACAAACAAATAGCCCATGACCTGACCACCCCCGTCGATCATCGCATTGCCGCCATCGACCGCCTGACTTCTCGGGGTGAGAAGGAAACGGCGATCAAAGCCCTGGAAAGGCTTGAAAGGACAACAAGCGCCTCCGTCGGTATGCAGCTCACGATCGGTGAAAGGTATCTGGCTTTAGGGTGGCCCGGACATGCGGCTCGAGTAGCAAAGCGTGTTGTGAAGAACAGTAAGACCGGTCGCGCCCAGATTTTGCTGGGCCGCGCGCTCATGGCTGTCGATCGCCCTCAAGAGGCAATTGTGCACCTAAGACCCAATTTGCCAGGTGACCTGGCAACTGAGCTTGCATATGTAAAAGCCTTGGCGGACCTCAATGATGACGACTTGCCGACCTATCTCGCCGCACGCTTTGCTGAGCCGAAGATTGGACTTGAACGCGCTGACGCCATTGCGAACATCATACTTACGTCCAAGAATAAAAACCCGCGACAATTCAATCTCTTAAGACCTCACATTGAGAAACTAATTGCTAAGTCGCGAAGCGCTGACAGCCCCCAAAATATCCTGGCACTTCAAGAATGGATCAACGAAGCAGGCGCCCTGCAGGCATCGGCCGACACTATGCCGGATGAACCGACCGGGGCCCTCGCAGACGGGTCATTGGGCGCACCTAATTCGCGCGACGAAATCATACGGGCTCTTCGTGTGAATGTCACAGGGGAAACACAAGTCTCGCTCACCCAAAAGCTGATTGACCTAGGGCATGAACAAGACGCCATTCCCTATGTCGAACGTCTTGCGAGAGAGCACGGAGGAGATTGGGCAAATATCTATGCTGCTCTTCTGCGAAAATACACCATGAACGATCGTTTGGCGGCATTTCTTGGAGATCGCGGTCTCGCAGGATATTTGCCCATTGACGAGCGCAGAGCTGCGGCCATCGAACTTCTAGCTTTAGGACAGCAAGCCCCTGCCATCAAAATCCTAAGACGAATTGCTGAAGCGCAAGGTCCAGACTCACAAGACCTATACCGCTTGCTTTCCCTGTGGGGACGCCCCGCTCCCAATGCAGCTATCGATTGGCTTGCCCAACGCGCACTTTCTGCCGCTAATCAGCAGCGAAGCCGATGGCTGCAACACCTGCAATTTGCGGGCGGTGACATCGAAGTCGCAAACATTGCCGAGGCGTGGTCGCGCGAATCTTCGTTGGATCAAGACGAAGACGTTATCTTGATCCGATCTCTCATCTCATTGAGAGACGAAGAGAGAATTACTCAACGCGTCGCATTAGGCGGACTGCAAAAGGTTTCAACCGATGTTATTTCCGGCCTCGCTCAGGACTGTCGTGCGCAAAACCTGTTGGATGGTGCTGCCATACTGTTTGACATCGCGCTATCCCGTCCCGCCTTTCAGAACGCTGCAGAGTCGCAAGACGTAAGGGTGCAAGCCGCTTGGGTCCAGTTTCATCGCGGTTCCAATCAGAACGCCATTCACCTTTATTCTCAGTTCCTGGCGAATGGTGGCGAGGGATACGAGCACCGATATTGGTTCGGCAGGTCATTGAGGGCTGCAGAACAAACGACCGCTGCAGGCCGCCAATTCAAGATTGCGCATGATCTGGCTGAGCGAGACACAGGGAACAACTTTTTGGCCCGAAAAGTACAAGCCTTCTCTCTTGCCTATCTCGGAAACATTGACACTGCCACGAACCGCTTCACCGCCCTATTGGCGGAACGTCCCCGTGACAAGAAACTGGCCCAAGAAATCAGACAGACACTCGAAGAAATCGGTCAGCTTGAAACTTTCGAACAGATCGACATACAGACGAGGGGTTAGCAGGCCTTCATAAAACTGCGCTTGAGGTGCGACGCGAGTTTCCCTAGATCATCATGCGATCCATCGGAATCGTCAAAACGATCCCGATGGATCGCACAAAGATGATCTACACCCATAGAATAGAGCAACTTTGTGCGTTCAAATCGACGCCAAATGCGTCTATTTGAACGCACGTTGCTCTAGTCGAATACAACTAACTGATTGATTATTAAAGCCGAATCAACCAGGTTAAAAGAAAACAAAATGACAGTGAGGAACATTTGGAGAAATGTTCCTTTGACCGACCGTACCCTCTTTGCAGACGAACCTAGAGATCATAAAGCCCCCCATCCCGACCCCGTTGAACAGCTAACGACACGCAGCAACCTTCTGTCGCCAGTCGGCGAAGTCACAGCGTTTCTGCTGTTGGCTTTTCTGTTGCACTTTCTTGGAATTGTGGATCTTGGCAACACACAGCCTCACCCGTTTTGGGCCGTCGTTATTTGGGCAGGGCTTAAATATCGGGTGACCGTGGCTCTTGCGGCAACCACCGTGACCATAATGCTCTATCTTGCTGTCGTATGGCCGACCCTCGATGGCATTCAGTCAGACTGGGTCTCGGCTGGCCTATTACCTTTCCTGTGGGTTGTCAGCGTTGTTGGATTGGCTCAGGCCAAAGCATTCTTTTATCACGCACTTCACGGCACCCAGCAGAAATTTGCGGAGTTAGGCCGGTCTTTCAACATCCTTGCTGCGCATGCCGAAACAACAGCACAACGTGCCCATCAGTTGGAACTTGCCAGCCGGAAGCAAAGCCAAGCTCTGATTTCTATGTTGCAGTCTATGACGCTTCTGAAGTCTGAGAGTGAAGAAACCGTCATCAAGGGCATCCGGCTGCTCGTGCACGGATTCTTGTCGCCCACGAAATTCTCTTTGTACAGGCTCGACGATGGTGCCCTGTCCCTTGTCGACAAGTCCGGGTGGCTAGCACAAGACAGTTACTTGTCGACCATAGACGCCGGGTCTCCGCTCTTCAGCGCTGTCGTCGACAATAAAACAACTCTCTGCGTGGCCGACCGGTCTGCGGAATCCGTCCTTGACAAACAAGGCTTGCTCGCAGGCCCCCTGACAGATAGCGCAACGGGCCAAGTTGTCGGCATGCTGAAGATTGAAGAAATCCCCTTTCAAGCGCTTGACGAGGTGGCGGTTGAGATGTTTCGGCTTTTGTGTCTCGAAGTCAGTGCTGCACTTACAGATCTTCAAGCAAAAAAAGAGAAGGCGGAAGAAAAGAGAACCGCTACCTCTCATATGCTTGATGGTCCTTCGGCTGAAGAATTCGTGACACAGCTGGGCCAGCGTCTTGGGTTTGGTTCAACACGGCTCATCGTGCAACTTGATGCCCCAAACGGTATCGCCGAACGGTTGCGGCCGGAGATTACAGAAATCGTTCGCTTAGCATTATCTGAAACGCTTCGCTTGACGGACATTGCCTTGGATTCGGATCGCAAGAACTGGTCCTTCTCTGTGCTATTGTCGGGAACGCCTGAGAAGCAGGCCAAAGAAGTTTCCAAGCGCATTACTGATCGTCTAACCGGTGATTTGAGAGCCTTGTCGCCCCGTATCGAAACATCCATTTCGATCTTTCCTCTCATAACTCATCCCCAATCGCGGCGTACGAAGGCTGCATAGACTGACTGTTTCGTTCGCATTGGAAAACTGATGACACGCTTCAAAAGAGTTGATCACTTTTTGATGATGACCATCATCGCCTTGTTCGTAGAGGTCGGTATCTGCGTCGCCTATTGGCAAGGCATGGTGACGATTATTGGCCTAATCACGGCACATCTCGGATTGATTTGGGTGCTTGCCATCAATTCCGGCAACCCCGAACAAAAAACCAAGCTAACAAGGCGACATAAGGCGCAGATTGCCCTGACGACACTGCTTGGGCCTATTGGCCCGCTGCTGATCATCATCTGGCTCGGCGTTGTCTGGTTGCAGTCTACCGTTGCTATTCGTCTATTTGGCACTGAGCCCATATTTAAGACGATCGACGCAAGCAACACGGTCATAGAAGCCTATCGCCAGGCGGAAGAAGAGCGCGCCGATCAGCTTAAGACGGCCAACGATTTGCTCTTTGGAGACCGGAGACAAATTGCACAGGCACTTCGTTGCCTCTCCGAGCGAAATGACGATCTCTTCAAATCGCAAATCCAAGATCACCTCAAAGGTGGTGACGCATCGCTCTCGGCTCTTGCAGGACATGTACAAAAACGCATTGAAGGGACGTTGGCAGGAAACGATAACAGTTCCAATACTCCAACAAGAATCATCCGTGATCGAACAAAAGAGCAAAGGTTAGAACGCGCTCGCGAACTGTTAAAGAAACACGCTAAGTGGCTTCGGAGCGGCAATGTGCGCGTGAGCGATGAAGACGAGAGGGACGCAAACCTCGTTTCCCTGCTGGATTGCCTTTTTCAGCTAGGTGAATATGAAGCTGTAAGACATCTACTCAGCCAGGATAATTCGACGGCACAAATGGGACAGCACACAGACCTCTCAAAATACCGGGCCTTTTGGCAGTTTTAGAGCGCGATCAACGAGTAATCCCCACGGCGTTTTGGCGCATCATCTTGCTTTAATAAAATTCGCCCCCTTCAAAGCACTGGACCGAACTTACATTCGAGTGCCCAGTGTTTCGCGCAGCTATTCATCTTGTTTCTTGTGCCAGCCGCCCTTTGAATGACGGTCGCGCCACATTTCACGGCGTTCGGCCACGCGTTGCTCAATGGAGTCCATCATCTGCCGCCGCTGTTCGGGGGTTAACAGCATGATGATCTCTGCAACAACCGAATGCAGTTTCTCTGCCACGGCCTGATCAGCTTGACGGGACAGGCTCAGTTGTTCAGCCAAACGCTCTTCGGAAAGAGTATCACTCTTTAACTCAGACAGAACATTTGCACGGACGCTTCGCGCATTCCTGAAGGCTTGCCGCACTTCACCGCGATGCGTTCGCAACACCTCTCGCGCTTCACTACGCGCCTCCTCAGGGACCGATCGCGCAATGAATCGGGGATTGAGTTCGGACCTACTCATCGGGCCACCTGGCGGTCCCATATCAGGTCTTCCGAAACCGCCGATCAGAGCACTCGTAACCGCACCACCGAGGAACAGATTTATGGCGATGGAGATCGCAAAAAGGATTTGAGCCGTCCGAGACATGCCAACACTCACCATTCATCATAAGAATCGAGAGGGGCGAATGCCATAATCATGACATCTTCCCCTTCCGCCCCGGGTTCCCAGGGCTCTTCCAATATCGATACCGACCAGATGCCGGCAAAGATGCCGAGCGCCGCAGATGTCGCCCACAAGGATCCTCTTTGCCAAGCGAAGCCTTCCGGCCAGAAAACCTGCCAAATACGTTCAAGCAAAGGCGTTGCCGTCACACGTGGCGAGACGGTCGCACGCCCGGCATCCACCCCCAAAACGTCCACCGCATCTGCTAAGATGCGCGACTTCAAATCTTCCGTGACGTCCCCTCCAGGAAGCTTGAACAAGACCGCGTCCAGCGCGCGTGCCCGCGCAAGCTCGTCTTCGCCTTGTGCTGCCGCAACCAGGAATTTTTGAACGCTCTCTCTTTCGTCCGCAGGCCAACGATCCGGCGAAGAACCATAAGCCTCAATAATTTCCAGCACCCGTTCGGCGCTCACTTCCATTTTAGTCATCACATCAACCGATCGTTTTAGTCCTAAAGCCCGCTCACCATTTCAGAAACTTCATCCTTCAATAATTCGCGTAACTTTCGCCTTCCCCTCGATAGTAAGGATTCAACCGCCTCTACCGAAATCTCTAGAATCTCCGCAGTCTGAATGTTCGACATGCCTTGATGGTGATTCAGAACGATCGCGGCCTTTTGTCGTTCAGGCAATTGATCGATGGCCTCTCTCACCCGCCGAGTCACATCCGACTGATGGTGGAGATCAAACGCGTTCGCGCGATCGTCCTCAATCTCCGGAATGTTTTCGACAGGAATGGGCTGCTTTTTCCGCAATCGGTCGTAACAAAGGTTGAGTGCAACGCGATGCAACCAGGTTTCAAATTTCGCGCGTCCAGGCTCCCATTTCGACGCATTTAGCCAAACCTTCATGAACACCTCTTGTGCCACATCTTCCGCATCAGCCTGATTGCCCAATAAGCGCCGCGCCAGGGCCACCATGCGTGGCAGGTGGCGATCCACCAAAAGTCGGCACGCTTCAGCGTCTTGACGGCCAATTCTGGCAATCAATTCGGTGTCGGGATCCTCAACAGCCAGCTGGCTATCGGTCCCGGCCGCACTCTTTGGTTCTGGCCTCATCAATTCCGCTGTCCCCTCACGGACCGTCTATCTCATTAACGGGCGAAAGAAGAAACTCCGTCGCATTCTGCAGCAAATCGGCCGGAAAGGTGTCAAAAAACCGGCTATATCTACGAATACAGCCGAGAGCTCGAACAAGCTAAGTGAATGCAGGTTAACGGCCAATTCTTCTTGGTCGCACGACAAAAAGGAAATCCCGTTGCCTTTTGGAGAGTACTCACCCCCTAAGTTGAAAAGTCGAGAAACTGCCGCTTTGCAACTGAAACCGGGATTGACTTCGGGTCCACACGGATCTCGCTAGAGCAATCAGCTTTGATGTAACTGGATTTACCCGATTCAAGCGCGGGTGTGATCATCCATGCCATGGCAATAGACCGGCAAAGCGTCGGCGACCAGACCGACGACGTCGTCGCCCCCACAACAGCGCCATCCTGAAAGACCGGCTTCCGGCCAATATCTTCTGTTGTATCCGCCGACAAGCCAACGAGCTTCTGTTTCGGCGGCAAACCCGCCGCCCGCTCCAATGCCCGCCGTCCCACAAAGTTTGTCTTTTGAAAGTCAACAAAAGCTGACCAACCGAGATCGAACGGATTTACACATCGGCTCAGGTCTTGGGCATGAAGGCCCCCGGCAAAGTCAACGCCTTCCAATGGACAGCCGTTTTCAATTCGCGCGCACTCGGTGGCAGCATGACCAACCGCCCGGACAGCGTATCTGGCTCCTGCATCAAATAATGCATCCCACATCACGAGCGCATCATCTGGAGAGAAAAACAGCTCATAGCCAGGTCCGCCTGCCATGTTCACGCGACAGACATCCACCGGCAGTCCAGAGATCTTTTGTGTTGTGATTGTCATGGGCGGCAGGAGATCAAGGTCGCGTATGCCAGCACTCTCCAACACAGAGGCAGATTTCGGTCCACGGATTGCCAGACAACTCAGGGCTTCTGAACGATCATTGATGGCGGCCTCGATACCAAAGGCCGAGTCTTGAAGCCACCTGAAAACGGACGCACGGGTCGTCAATCGATATTCTGTTTCCCCCAATCGCGAAACAAGCGCATCCCCAATGACCCAGCCACTGTCCTTGCAGAAGGGTGTGTGGATAATTCGGTGTATGGGCAGGTCGACAACACTGCGTGTCACTAAACGGTCGAGATAATGAACGGCCTCTGACCCGGTGATTTCGTACTTATACAAAGCGGTCAAATCAGTGACGGCAACGTTCGAACGCAAGGCCCAATATTCCGACCGGACGTCATCATAAACGTTTACCGTCGTAAACCGACCGGTGCTGCACCAATCATTTGTTCGGCACAAAGCGGCCATGCGCAAATGGAAGGGGGTGGGTTTGATGTGCCGCGTCATCGCCGTCATAAAGACTATCTCGAACCGTTTGCGATTATTGTTTTTGCCGCCAGTTGACCGGAAAGGCCGGTGATCCCGCCGCCGGGGTGCGATCCCACACCACAAAGATACAACCCAGGTATCGGGCTTTCATATTTGCCGGCGAAGTGCGACGGGCGCAAACCGAGAAATTGGTGGGGAGTGATCTCAGCATGGTGCCAATGTCCGCCAGTGTTACCGAATTCGCGTTCGATATCCTCTGGTGTCAAAACTTCTCCGGCAAGAACGAGTTCCTGCAGATCCGGCGCATATCTGGAAATCATACTGATCACGCGGTTCGCGAACGCTTCTTGATGCTCGGTCCACCCGCCATTGATCTCGTAGGGTGCATATTGCGCAACGATGGAAAGAATGTGGTGGTCGTCAGGCGCAAGTCCTGGGTTCGTCAGTGTGGGGATCGTTAACTCGATCGCAGGATCTCGGCTATATTCGCCGTATTTGCTGGCATTGAATGCCTGTTCCAACCCATCAACAGTGGGCGAGATGATGAGCCTTCCTGCAAGGGCGGATCCATCTAACTCTGCAAAGGTTGGCAGTCCTTCCAACGCCAGATTGATCTTGGCTGTGGCCCCCCGTGTCTTGAGACGCCTGATGTGCCTTAAGAATTCGGTACCCGATTCCTTGATCGGCAACAGATCTAAAAAGGTCGTCTTTGGGTCTAGACTTGAAACGACGATGGGCGCCTCGGCCAAATCGCCATTTGCCAACAAAACTCCTGACACAGATTGTTCGCGGGTCCTAATTTGCCTTACGGAACAATCTGTCCGAACAACAACACCAAAAGCTTCGGCGCTGTCTTTGAGTGATTTGCAAAATTCGCCCATCCCGCCCTTAGGTATGGTCCATTGATATTTCGATGTAACGCAGGCACCAATCTGACGCTGAAGATAAGTAAAATAGGACCCCGGGCTCCTCGGCCCTAGACTATTGCCAAGAACAGCATCGAAGGCGACGCCGCCCTGCAACAGTTCGCTCTCAAACGTTTCGCTGAGGACATCGGCGATTGAGGCCCCCAAGTTACGCAAAGCCGTATCTGCATCGTTGCCGGGAAGCTTGGTCAGAGCACGCTCAACACCTATCCAGAACTGCTTATCGGATCGATCTAACGCCACCATCGACGCCGGCGTTTCGTCAAACACTGGGCGCAACGCGGTTGCTATCCGCTGCTGTTGGAGAACAAAATCCAAATAGGCGGCCGCATCGTTTTCAGCATGGGCACCGATGGAAGATTTGACATCGCTATCAATCCCTGAAAGTACGATGTGCTTGCCATGTTCGTCCAACAAGACCGTCGGCACGGAAACGGAAGCTGCCCTCAAACCATGACGTTCAAGTCCAAGATCTCTTACCAAGTTTTTGGAGAAGCCTTGGATAAGATGTCCGCACGTGGGGACGCGGTAATCGTCCCGAAGTATCGTCTCGCTCGCAAGACCACCAACTTCGCTACGGGCTTCAACGAGTAAGACGCGCATCTTGGCTTTGGCTAAATAGCCGGCACATATCAGACCATTGATGCCGCCGCCGATGACAATGGCGTCAAATGATTCCGCCGTCGTTGCACCATTCGTTTCGGTCATCGGCGTGTGCCTCTCATCCTTTGGATGGCTGCTTCTGCGGCCAAGGCACCAGGCATACCGGTAACGGCATTTCCTGGATGGGCACTTGAGCCGCATAGATAGAGGCGATCGATAGGCATTGCGTAGTTCGATAGTGCCGGGAGCGGACGGTTGAAGAACAGCTGATCGATGCCCGGCACACCCTGGAAGTAGTCACCCTGCGTAAGCCCAAACTCTGCTTCCAGATCGGGCGGCACCAGAACTTCCAAGTCAGATATAAGGTCCTTTAGGTTAGGGCTGTAATCACCAATTGCATTGATCACAAGCTCGCTAAACGCGTCTTTCTTTTCTTCGTTCCAACCACCATCAAGAAAAGAAAAGGGCACATATTGCACCGTCACAGACATGATGTGTTTGTCGTCGGGTGCCAAGCCCGGATCGGCCAGTGTCGGCAGCCTAAACACAATATGGGGCTGCCGTGGCTGGATTTTGTTTTTCCAATCATCGTAGGCCCGTTCTATCTGCGGCAATGTCAATGCAATTTGCCATTCACCTCCTCGCGCCTGACAGGCGGTTGGAACGGTTGGGAAGTCCGGCAACCCATCGAGCGCTAAATTTAGGTGGGCGGCAACGCCCTCCATACGGAAGCTTCCAATCTTATCGACTAGTCCTTCGCCAAGCGCCCGCCAGTCGAACATTGTGAGGATCGTTCGTTTGAGGTCGAGACTGGAAAGGACCATTCCGGCTTCAAGCTGTTCACCTGATTCCGTTACCACACCGCTCGCACGCTTATCCTTCATGACGATGTCGGTCACCGTATTCCGGGTCCGCACTTCCCCACCATAGGAAAGAAGTGCCCCGACCAAAGCTCGAGAGACCGCCCCGGTCCCACCGCGCGGATAGCCACAATAGTTAGCGTCACTTTGGAAAGCGTGGCTAACACCGTTCAGAAGGTGCAGCCCGGTCATAGGTGACAAAGGTCCAAAAGGCAGTCCCAGAAGCGCCGGCCCGGCCAAATGAGATGCAAGAGCTGGCGTTTCAAATTCCTCATTCAAAATGTCACTCATACTCGAACTGACAAGATAAATGAGATCCGAAAGTCCAGCCTCGCCCAGTGCTCGACACCTGTTTGCAAAAGAGGGTGATGGCTGTGGGGACCTACGATGTTTGCTGACAGGAGGCGCCGGCGAAGAATGAAGCAGAGGCTCGACCGCCCAGTTGTGCCGCCTAAGCCTGTGCACAAACTGTTCATAGCTTTCGGCGTCTCCATGGGAGTGCTGACGGATTTCTTCTATCGACTCCGCAACACTTCCATATGTCGCCAAATAGCCCCCTTCGGGCAGCAAGCTGATTGTCCCCGGGTCAGGAATGAGAGACAATCCGTGACGGCCAAGCTCTAAGTCTCTAACGACTTGGGATCTGATGCGTAGGGCCGGACGATGTGCGGCCGAGAAAGTGAATCCAGGTACGATCTCCCTGTTCGCGGCAACACCACCAATACGATCATTTTTCTCGAGGACGAGCACGCTCAATCCGGCGCGGGCGAGGTAAGCCGCCGCGGTCAGGCCGTTATGCCCGGCACCGATTACGATGGCATCAAATCGTTCCATGCATGCCCCTGAAGCGTCCCAAACTTAGACGGGACCCGAGGCACTTTACCCACTGTAAACTTAACGGGCCGTAACCCTAACCAGGCGCATCCGGTTGTTTAATGAAACGTAAACGAGCAGTACCGGTGGCTAGAGGACGCCCCGCTTGTGCTCCAAAACCGAAATGCTCTCCGGCTTGAAAGCATCCCTTAAGACCGGAATAACCTTGGAGGGATCCGCCTTTCCGCACATGAAGGCATCTATGGCTGCATAGTCGCGCTCAGGCCAGGTGTGGATGCTGATGTGAGATTCCGACAGTACCGCGACACCGGAAATGCCGCCCCCTTCCCCAAAAGTGTGCAGATGAAGGTGAAGCAATGTTGCATTCGCCGCTTCAACGGCGCGAACAAGCGCATCTTCGATCAATGCCTTGTTGCTAAGGCCACTGGCCCCGTTCAAATCGATAATCAGGTGCCGCCCCGCAAACACGAGCCCACCCTCTTGGACATAGTAGTCCTTCACTTCCTCAAGTCTCTGTGGGTCCTCATTTGCCAATACGGGCTCGGCAGCCATCGCCGGTAATTTCGCAATATTGGACAACTCTCTCTCCCACCAATGAACTTGAACGGGGCTTAGCCCCAAAAATAGCGCCTAGCGCACAAGGTGCGCAGAAATGGACGGCGGTATTTACTGTTCCTGATCGCTAATTGCAAGATCTTTGTGACAATTACTTCACAATAGAACTGTGCGTCAGAATATCTTTGTCCTGATCTACTTAGCAGTCGGCTTTTTTGTTGTCCCAACCACCATGGATCGATAGGTTGCGCCGCCAAGATGAAGCCAACATACGGATTTGGAAGTCAAATGTCGCGCGAGTTTACAGAGAGCCTAATTGACGGTTTTCGCCAAAGCATGGACCTGGTGGGGGAACCGTTGGTCGAGGAACGGACGAAGTTTCAAGACCTGATGATCTTCGATTCAACACACAATGGGCGCGTCCTCATTTTGGACGGCGTCGTTCAACTGACGACCCGTGACGAAGACAGTTATTCTGAGATGCTTTCTCATGTTCCACTCTTTGAGTTGGAAGCTCCAAAGCATGTCTTAATCGTCGGTGGCGGAGACGGCGCTGTTGCCGAAGAAGTTCTCAAACACAAGGGCATCGTCCAGGTAGATCTGGCCGAAATCGATGAACGGGTGATCGAAACCTGCAAAGCCCATTTTCCTGACATCAACCAACCTGCTTTCGAAGACCCTCGCTTCAACATCAATATTGTTGATGCCGCCGAGTTCATCAAACAGCCTGAGAGTCAATCCAAATACGATCTCATCATCTCTGATCGACCAGATCCCATAGGACCAGCCGAGGCTTTATTCTCACGCGCGTTTTATGAACAGTTACAGGAAGCCTTGTCGCCAGGTGGTGTTGCTGTATTCCAGACCGGTACGCCTTTCTCACAGGCGGACGAGCTTGAAGAAACGTCGCGCCTTCTTAAAGAGATCTTTCCTTGTTCGGGAACCTACCTAACCGTAACGCCCACATATCTCGGGGGCTACATGGCTCTGACATGGGCAAGCCGCGGTTTCCAATTGGGGTCGGCTGAGACTGTTCAGGTCGCCCAATCACGCTATGCGAAAAGCAGCATTCAAACGACTTACTACAATGACGCCATTCATCGCGCCTGTTTCGCGCTCCCGCAATGGATTAAGTCGCTGGTTGCCTAAGTCTCACGCTGCTTTCGCTTCGACAATATTGTGGAAGGCCGCACGAACATCATCTTCCATCCTTTGGAGCATTGCATTTAGTTCCTCGAACGATCCTACCTCTCCTGCGCGCGTCAACAAATCACGAAGATCTTTGCCGGTAGCACTTGGGTCAAACGGTCCGTCTACAGATATTCTTAAAACCTGTGTGATCCGCTGGTAGAGCGAAGTTGCATCAATGAGAGTCTGACAAAGACCAGGGTCGATAATGTTGAGTCCCTTTATTTTCTTAAAAGCGGAATACGTATTTTGATCAAGAACTTCCGGCACGCGATGCGCATGGAATAATTGCAGCGCCTGACAGGTAAACTCTAGATCTATTAGTCCGCCTCTGACCTGCTTAATGTCCCACGGATCATCTGACCCCAGTTCCTTCTCAACTTTTGTCCGCATCTCCAATATATCTATTGCGGTTTTTTTGATGTCGCGTTCTCGGCACAAAACATCGCGGATCGCGGCCATAATCCTCTTCTCAAATGCCGGGGAGCAGCCGATCGGTCTGGCGCGCGTTAGCGCCATATGTTCCCAAGTCCATGCGTCACTAGCCTGATATTGCTTGAAGCTCGCAAAACGTGTCGCAACCGGCCCCGCATTTCCGCTTGGCCTAAGACGCATATCAACCTCATACATGATGCCTTCCGCCGTCGGTGCCGTTAATGCGTTGATCAATCGCTGCGTATATCGCGAAAAGTATTGAGGCGCGGAAAGCGGCCGCTGACCATCGGAGGTAAGAATTCCGTCAGTGTCATCCAAATCATAAAGGACAATCAGATCGAGGTCTGACGCGGCGGTCATTTCCCGTCCGCCAAGTTTGCCCATCGCAAGCACGCCGAATTCAGACCCAGGAACTTTGCCATGCCGTCGTTCAAGCTCACGCATAACAGTCTGGGAAAGAGCTTCGACGGAGGTGTCGGCAAGCATAGCGAACGCACGCCCCGCATCCCCTGCCCGCGCCTTGCCCGACAGAACCTGCATGCCAATTCGGAATGTGTTTTCCTTGTGCCAGCGTCGCGCATGGTCAAGTACTGATTCAAAATCACTTTCCGAGTCCGCAGGCAGCGAAAATCCTTGCTCGATTTCCTCCCGTACGGGAAGTGTTTCCATGAATTCAGTATCGAGCATCGCGTCCAACACACCGGCATTTTGTGACAGATGTGTTGCCAGCCGGGGCGCCATACCTAGGGCGTTCGTCAATGTGCCGAGCATCCCCTGGTTCGAAACCAACAGCGAGAAAAGCTGAACACCCGACGGGAGGCCCTCCAAAAACCGGGCAAAATGTGCAAACGACTGATCAGGGTTTGTTGTTCGCCCAAGCGCTGCGAGAAGGCTCGGCAAGAGTTGGGTCAGTATCTGTCGTGACCGTTCACTGCGTGTGGCGCGCAATCGACCGTGGTGCCAGGAACGCACCGCAGCCGAGACACTTTCTGGATTCGAAAAGCCCCAATTCGCCAATGTGACCAATGTTTCGGGATCATCATCCACACCTGTGAAAACGAGATTTCCCTGAACTTGTTCTCCGTCACCCTTCTTTTCAAATAGGGTCGAATAGTTCGCCTGAACTCGATTTAGATGGCTAAGAAGATCTTCACGAAACGGGGCGCAGTTTTCATATCCCAGAAAGTGAGAAACATGATCAATGCCTTCCCGCGTTGAAGGAAGCGTGTGGGTTTGTTGGTCCTCAATCATCTGCAAACGGTGTTCAACTTTCCGCAAGAAGCCATATGCCGACACCATTGCTTTCGCGGCCTCCGGCTCAACAAAGCTCTTTTCGGAAAGCTGCAAAATGATCGGGCAGGTTTCGCGCCCGCGCAACGTTTCGTCGCGCCCGCCTAAAATCAGTTGTTGCGTTTGCGCAAAAAACTCGATTTCCCGGATACCCCCGCGGCCGAGTTTAATATTATGGCCCTCCACGGCGACTTCGTTGTGGCCTTCGTGTGCATGAATTTGACGTTTGATGGCGTGGATGTCTTCAATGGCGGCGTAGTCCAGATATTTCCGCCAAATAAAGGGAGATAGGTCGTGCAAAAACACTTCTCCCGCTTGCAGGTCTCCCGCGACCGTGCGGGCTTTGATGAATGCTGCTCGCTCCCAGTTTTGACCGAGACTTTCGTAGTAATGGTGGGCCGCTGCGGTTGACAGCGCAACTTGCGTTGCGCCTGCGTCGGGACGAAGACGAAGATCGACGCGAAACACATATCCATCCGCTGTAATCTCTTGAAGTATCCGAACGACACCCTTGGTTACCTTGATGGCAAGGTCTTGAGGGCCATCCACACCGCATGCTTGCAATTTTTCTTGATCAAAAAACACGATCAAATCAATGTCGCTGGAATAGTTGAGCTCACACGCGCCGTATTTGCCCATTCCCAGCACAAATATGCCCGTATCCTTAGAGGTCCTGCCATCCGGCAGCACGACCTTTCCACGCGCCGCATAGTTTTGGAGCAAGAAATTGATGGTGGTTTGCAGGGCAATATCGGCAAACTTTGTCAAAGCGTGCGTAACGTCTTGGAGAGTCCAAATACCTGCGAGATCAGAGAATGCGGTCAAAATTGCAATGCGCGCCTTACTCACGCGCAGCAACGTCAAAAGCTGTTCCTCATCCTCAGCAACGCTATCAGCCTTGCTTACATCATCGAATGTGATTTTCAGCAGAGCGTCGACTTCAGCACCAAGAAGCTTGGTGACAAAGTCAGCATGCTTCACACAGAGGCGAGACAAATAGGCGCTGTTGCCGAAGACTCCCTCTAGGAATGAACGGCACCGATCCGTCTTAAGCAGATCCCCCAATGGCGAGTCTAGTGTCTCTATTTCAAGCTGATTGCATGCTTCAATAAAGTCAGAAAATGCACGAACCGCACGCTCCTGGTCATGTGGAATTGGTACTTCCCTAATTTCCTCAATAAAGCTCTGCACGCAGTCAATGTCCTTTCTAATTCCGCCCAAAAAAATACCCTCCCACGCAAAGACGTGGAAGGGCTTAGACGAAGCGCTATAGCGCTATCTGTTTCTGCTTGTTTAGCAGCCGGCGGCTTTCTTCAATTGGGAAGAGGGCCGGAATCGAAGCGATTTAGATGCTTTGATTTTGATGGGTTCACCGGTCCGCGGATTGCGGCCTTTACGAGCCGCACGTTGCGTGATCGAAAATGTGCCAAATGTACCGATCTGGTACCGGCCTTCCTTCTTCTTCGATTTTAGACCTGTTTCAAGTGTATCAAACACAAGCTCAACAGCCCGTTTGGCGTCGGCTTTGCTGATCTTTCCTTTTTTTGCAACCGCTTCAATAAAGTCAGATTTGCTCATCACAAAAACCCCTGAGTTTTCACGTTGTCGATAAAGCTGCAGTAAGCCGGGCCGGGAAGACAATTCGAACTTTGAAGCGCATCATCATCCTAGAAACCAAAAGAAACCTAATGCTTAGGCAACCCGATCTGCGAATCACAAGCATTTTACTGTGATTCAGTCTGCCGCCAAAATAGATCGCAGCAAAATGCTGCATTTGGCGCTTGTTGCTGTACTTTCACTTGTGTCACGCAGGGGGAATCATGAGCCAGCAACAAATCGATAGGCACACGCAAGACCACACTCATGCGCAGACTATTACTGGCAACAAAGAAGCAAGTTTACTTGGTCAAGCCGGCTGGCTGTCTTTCGAAGTTGCGATGGGCCCCTATTTCTTGCTGGTCAACATATTCGTTTTCGGTCCCTACTTTGCCGGTACCGTCATTGGCGATCCTGTCCAAGGTCAAGCGAGCTGGGGCTACATTCAAGCTTTTGCAGGCGCCGTCATTGCGCTTTCTAGTCCTCTATTGGGCGCCCTTACGGATGCCTGGGGGCCACGCAAGCCTGGATTGATTCTTGCCAGCTGCATTTCAACCATCGGCATGTTTTTTCTTTGGTTTGCGGATCCCGCACAACCACATCTGGTTCCCTTGGTTGCCCTTGGGATTGTTATTGCCTCGGTCGGTTTGGAGGTGGCTTCGGTCTATCACAATGCCATGCTGCCGAATTTGGCTGGCGAAAAGACCGTCGGAAAATTGAGTGGTCTGGGATATGCCGCTCAATATCTCGGTGGATCGACCGTGTTCATCATTTGGTTGGTCTGGTTTTCGCTGCCAGAGGTTCCAGCTTTCGGCCTTTCGAAGGAACTGCACCAACCGGACCGTATTGTCGGCCCCATGGTCGCGCTTTGGTTACTGCCTTTTCTTCTACCGCTGCTGTTTTTCACACCGGACCGCGAAAGGAGCGGCCTGGGGTTAACGAGTGCGGCACGAGAAGGGCTTGCCACTTTGTGGAACACGATCAGTGAACTCAAGCATTATCAAAACATCGCCCTCTACCTACTCGCCCGCTTGGTTTATTACGATGGGCTAACCGCCATCTTCGTTTTTGTCGGCGTTTACGCCTCGGGAATCTTCGGCTGGTCAACCTCGCAAGTTGGTATATTCGCCCTGATCATTCTCAATATTGCTGCCATCACCGGCTTCTTTGGGGGCATGATCGACGATCGCATCGGCTCCAAACGAACCATCATGTTCGCAGTCGCCGGTTTTACGCTGGGCAATGCGCTGGGATTCAGCGTTTCGCCTGAGCACGTCTTATTTGTGATACCGATCGCAAGTCTCGGCATGACAGAACTCCCCATCGTTGGACCATTTGCGGCCATGCTCGGCTTTGAAACGGTCAGTGAACAACTGTTTTTGTTGTTTGGCATTGGTGGAGGCATTTTTGCCGGACCGGCATTGGCATCGAGCCGCACCATGCTGGCGCGCATTGCACCGCCGGAAATGGCCGGTGAGTTTTACGGGCTCTACACCTTGACCGGAAAAGCGACCGCCTTCCTTGCCCCGCTGGCCGTCAGCATTGTAACGCAGATAACGCAGAACCAACGCGCCGGCATCAGCATCATCCTCGTGTTTCTCGTTACCGGCCTCATTATGATGTTCTGGGTCCGCGAGGAAAGAACGGAAGCCGCTCACTGAGTGTTAGGGTCCAAGGTCGTGACGATGGAAACGGGTGCATGAAGTGTTTTGTGGACCGGGCATTTATCGGCAATTTGCAGCAAGCGTTCTCTCTGTTCTGGGGTCAGATCACCCTCTATTGAAATCAGTTTTCTGATCTCATCAATTTTCCCTTTGACGTCATCCTCACAATTCACGCAGTCTTCTGCATGAATCTTGTCATGCCCAAGCTGGACGGTAACGCGGTCCAACGGCCACTTCTTTTGATCGGCATACATCCGAATCGTCATTGATGTGCACGCCCCTAAAGCCGCGCTCAATAATTCATAGGGTGAAAATCCTGTATCATCGCCTCCGAAACTCAACGGCTCGTCAGCGTAGCTTTGTAGCCGATCCGTTTCGACAATCTGTTGAAACTTGCCATTCCGGGTTTCACGCACCCTCACGACACCATCTTCAACCTTGACACCTTGATTGTCCGTTCGTTGAACAGCGTCCGGCAAATACTTCGACGCCCAAGACGACAAGACATCTGCCACATAGACTGCGTCAGCTTTCTTGCTCACCAAATGATCGGCTTGATCAAGCGAAACAAAACTCTTTGGGTGCTTTGCGGCCGAGAACAATTCGCCCGCGTTCTCGATACCAACCGTCTCGTCAAACGGCGCGTGGAAGACAAGCAACGCACGCCGCAGATTGGATGCCGCCTCGGCTACGTTCGTCGCTTCCAGATCATCGATAAATTGCTTCTGGATGGTGAACTTTCTGCCGGCGAGCGTGACCTCCGAAGCCCCCTCTTCTTTGATTTGGTCGAGATCTGCGGCGAATCCCTTGGTCACATGTACGGCACTGGCCGGCGCCCCGATTGTTGAAACAGCGACGCATTCTTCGACTTGCCGCGCTGCCAATACGGTTGCTGCCCCGCCAAGGCTATGGCCAATCATAATCCGTGGCGCCTCGTAGTTTTCGCGCAGAAAATCAGCCGCTTTAACCAAGTCGTCGACATTTGAGGAAAAGTTCGTATTTGCGAAGTCGCCTTCGCTTTGCCCTAATCCTGTGAAATCAAACCGCAGAACGGCTATGCCGCGACGCGTGAGACCCTCGGATATGCGCGCTGCCGCAAATATGTCTTTGGAACAGGTGAAACAATGGGCGAAAAGCGCATAAGCAATAGGCGGACCTGACGGCAGATCCAACCGCGCGGCAAGATCATCACCCAAGCTTCCTGAAAAGGTTACTTTCTGAAAGTTTTTTGGCATACAAAGCCTCTCATATTGGCGGATTGACCGACATGCGGGCCGCAAGGAACGCATCACAAGGATTGAGGATTACCTGTGTATCAGAGCTACTACACCATTTGGGCACTTGCTGTCGCATTTGTGATGACGATGGCGGGCACCGCCATCGCTCAAACTCCTCTGCCGCCCTATGTTGTCGGTGTCGAACGCACCGAAAAAGATTTGTTTTTCTGTAAGCAAAAGGAGACGGCACGCCGACTTGCAAAAGCGCTTAATGCGTCCATGCTCGCTCAGAGAGCTGAGATCGATGGGCAAGTTCAGCATGTTTATGGGCAGGAACATCCGGCGTCCAAACTGCTGGCCGGAACACTTCAGTCTGGCGCGTGTGCCGTGATCCCAGGTGAGACAACGGTTATTCCACTATCCCTATCGGTAGACGGTAAATTCAAAGCCGGTAAGGAAACGGTCCAAGGTACGAATGTCATTGAAGCCGATGTGGTTTCAAGCGAGAAGATCAAGACCATTTTCATTTTGACTGATGCGCGACTGGTCAAACGATAGCGTCACAAAAAGTCTTGGACCAATCACTCAGATAGCATTTTGTCGATCTCTTTCTTTTCCGACTCTGTCAGTCCCAATGCCGGCTCTGTCTGGGTACCGCGACGCCGGTAGATATAGATGCCACCCCCTAACAGGCCGAGGATCAGGACAAAGTAGGGACCATACCACAGCGGAAGCGTTGTCGGCTGCACGGGTGGTTCCATCTGAATGAAGGGACCATATTTTTCGACTAGGAAGGCAATGATCTGTTCGTCCGTCTTCCCAGCGACAATTTGTTCCCGCACATGCCGGCGAAGATCTCGCGCGACTTCGGCGTTCGATGTGTCGATGGTTTCATTCTGGCATTGAAGGCATCTGAGCTGTTCGCTTAGCTCTCGTGCCCGCTTTTCCGACACCGGATCGGACAGCATTTCGTGCGGTTCAACCGCAAATACCCTTTCGCTCGGCGCAAGGCAGATTGCAACAAACAGAACAAGCCACCACCGGATCATCATCCTAACTCGCTGTGACAGGTTGGGGGCGCCGGCCCGCCGGGGCACCAATCCGGACCGTGCGGTCGCTCAATGACACACCGCCACCCAGTGCCATCACAGCGGCACCGAACCAAATCCAGGGTACGAGCGGATTGGCATAGAGCCTAACCGTCCAGGCTTCATTGTTTTCGGGGGTCTGCCGGCGATCGCCTAACGCCACATAGACGTCTGAAATCCAATTTGTGTAGATCGCGACTTCTGTTGTCGTTGTGCGTTGAACATCATAAAGGCGGCGTTCAGATATCAGCGTCTTGAGACGCTGGTCATCCTTGAACAAACCGAACTCGGCGCGGAAGGCACTATAATTTGGACCTTTTGCGGGTCCGATCTCCTCAAATACAACCTGATAGTTGCCGATTGCCGCAGTATCTCCCACATGCAACGTTTCGATCGCTTCTTGGCGCCAAGCACCAATCCCCGCTATGCCCGCAACCATGATACCCACGCCCATATGGGCCAAAATCATCCCAAGCACTTGACGTTTGAGCCGCCAAACGCGCCCAGGAAATCCGGTTACGGGTTGCTGGAGTAGGCGCGCGCGCGCCGCCAGTTCTGAGAGGCTACCGAGTACCAACCAAGTTGCAAGCGCCAATCCAACTGCCGCCGAAAGCGCATTCACATCCGACAGAGCCCAGATCAGTACAAAGACGACCAATGACACCGCTGCGGCCACGGACAACTTATTCCACGCCGTTTGCAAGTTTCCCCGTTTCCAAGCCAGCACGGCACCGAGCGGCACAACCAGCAATAAAGGAAACATGATGATCGTAAACGTGAAGTCGAAATAGGACGGGCCAACCGAGAGCTTTTCGCCCCCCAATGTCTCAATAAACAGCGGGAACAGCGTGCCGATAAAGACGGCAAAGGCTGCTGTACTGATCAAAACATTATTGTAAAGAAGCGCGCTTTCGCGGCTCACCGGCGCAAACATCCCGGTCGGATTGATCGTGCCGGCCCGCCAACTGAACAATGACAACGCACCACCAATAGCCACAGCCAATATGGCCAATATGAAAACGCCGCGCTCCGGATCATTTGCAAACGCATGAACAGATGTCAAAACGCCAGACCGGACAAGGAAAGTCCCGACCAAACTCAATCCAAAAGCAATGATGGCGATCAAGATTGTCCAGGTTTTAAGAACGTCTCTCTTCTCCATAACGGCGGCGGAGTGCAGCAACGCCGTTGCCATAAGCCACGGCATGAAGGAAGCATTCTCAACGGGGTCCCAAAACCACCAGCCGCCCCAACCCAGCTCATAGTAGGCCCACCAACTTCCCATCGCGATGCCGATAGTAAGTGCGATCCAAGCAACCAGTGTCCATGGCCGCACCCATCGCGCCCAACTCGGCGTCACCTTGCCCATCCACAGGGCTGCAACGGCGAACGCAAAGGGAACCGAAAGGCCCACATAACCGACATACAAGAACGGCGGATGAAATGCTAAAGCAGGATCCTGCAACAGAGGATTGAGATCATTGCCATCCAAGGGGGCCGGATCGAGACGCGAGAAAGGGTTAGACGTGAATTCAATGAACAACAAAAGCGCAAAGCCAATCATTCCCTGAACGGACAATACTCTTGTTCTGAGCTCGATGGGCAGGTTCTGTCCAAAAAGGGCAACCGCACAGCCAAAAGCGGCCAGGATCAAAACCCACAAGACCATCGATCCTTCGTGGTTACCCCAGGTGCCCGCAATCTTATAAAGCATGGGTTTTGCCGAATGGCTGTGCGCGGCAACCGCATAAACGCTGAAGTCGGAAATTGAAAAGGCAAAGACCAAAGCAATGAACGCAAGGCTTAATGCCGCAAACTGAACCGTTGCGGCACTATCAGCGATCGCCATGAGCCGGCGATCTTTGTAGTGAATCCCGCATATCGGCAAAACGCTTTGCATCAGCGCGGCAACAAGCGCCAACAAAATTCCGAAATGGCCAATCTCACCAAGCAAGACTATTCTACCGATGGCATGGAGGCAGCATCACCGCGCCAGGTCCCTGCTTCCTTTAGGGCTTCCGTGACCTCAGCCGGCATGTAGTTCTCATCATGCTTTGCTAAGATCGTATCGGCGTGAAACAACAGGTTTTCATCCACATGACCTTCCGCGACGACCCCCTGCCCTTCGCGGAACAAGTCAGGCAACAGTCCCTGATAGCGAACTTGGACATCCGCCGCGCCATCCGTAATGACGAACTCTACTCTCGAATCCGGTTGTTCTCGAATGCTGCCTTCGCCAACCAAGCCACCGATGCGAAAACGCTGGTTTGGTGGAACCTTTGACGCTGCGACATCGCTTGGGGTTTGAAAAAAGACAATATTGTCGCTCAAGGCAAACAAGACGAGCGTAGCGGCAAGGGCCAACACAGCTCCACCTAAAACGATCATACCCAGACGAAAGTGGCGACGTTTCATATTGCCTACAAAACCAGTTAAAACGAACAACCAACTATATCTTGAGCGAAAACAACACAAAAGCGGCAGATTGTCTTGAAAACTAAAGTCGCTCTGCCTCTGTGCCGCCCCAATTACGGGCGAGGATTCGCTGGGAATGGCCTGCCGCTCACCTGCGTTAATTGAGCGTCAGACCAGATTAACCGGGGATATCGACCACAATGCACGCAAAGCGCAAACACCTCCTGATTGGTCCCATTTTGGCCTGCGTGGTTTTTCTGAGCGCTTGCATTCCGACATCGGAAAATCCGATTGGATCTCCCCAGCAGTTGGAGCTGGATGAACGGCTGCTTGGCTCGTGGCAAGGTTTTTTTGGGGATGACGACGAAACCGCGTTTCTCCACATCGTGAATTTTGATGAAGAAACGCAAAGTGCCTACCGCGCAATCATGATCGGCTATGATGAAGACACCCCGAAAGACGGCGGCATTGCACGCTTCGACATCACGACAGCGAAGGTTGACGACAACACTTTCTTAAACGTGCGGTGGCTCACCGACGACAATGAGACGATATTGGGGGAGATGGCGGGCTTCTATCTTATCCGATATGCCATGACGGACGAAGAGTCGCTAGAACTCCGATGGATCTCTGAAGATAAACTTCAAGAAGCTGTAGAAAACGGATCATTAAAGGGCCAAAGCAGTGGCAGCGGATTCACACGCACCCTTCGGGTTACCGCAACATCAGAAGAGCTAACAGCGTTCATCCGTTCGCAACCCATTGACGAGCTTTTTGATGAAACGATTGGTGGCTTCAAACGCATTTTCTGATGAACATCATCGGTAGCGATTACTCTGTCGTCAGTTCTGCCGTGAATCGAGATAGGACTTGTGGGTTATCTTTGAACTGATCGCGTGCTTTGGTGAGGGCCTCGGCCGCCGCCTCCTCCCGCCCTAGAACGCGGAGGGAACGTACCAACATAATCCACCCGTCAGCATCAGACGGATCTTCTTCAAGTCTGCTTGCAAGCCCTGTTACCATCCCCTCGATCATTTCCTGACGCGCATCTTCATCCATCGTTTGGGCCGCGGCGACATCTTCTGCAGAAGGACCGCGTGGCACGTCCGCTTGTTCGGTTTGAGAAATGTTCAATTCCCCGCGGCGCAAACGGGCAACAACTTCTTTGATGATCTCCGCTTGCGTCGAGTCCACATTGGGATCGTCCAAAATCTGCTCTAGTTCGCGTGTCGCGTCGTCAGGCTTTCCTCGGAATGCTTTGTCCAAGGCAAGATAGTAGCGACTGCGCACATGCTCTGGATTGACGTTAAGCGCTTGCGCGAATGCTTGCCGCGCGTTGGATGTGACAACACCATTGTTTCGCAGTGTCAGCGACTCACCGAGACCAGAGAGCATATCTGCTGTCGGACTCCCTAAGCCGATCGCCTTTCTATAGGCATTAGCTGCGTCGTCATAACGTCCAAAGTTGGCATACCCCTGTGCTAGCAGTTGCCAGCCTTTCGGATCGTCAGGCCGCTCGCTCATAACCGTTTCAAGACGTTCTAACGCCTGCGCGTATTCGAGCTGTTCTGCAGCGGCGGCACGCTCGGCACCGCGGACCGCATAGGGCTTCGTCGGCAAGTGCGGACTTCCCTGTAATAAATATAAAACGAGGACCATAGCTGGCATGACAGCGGTTATTGCTATAGCCGCAACCTTCCGACCACGCTCCGGCTGCCCACTTGACGCCTCGTTTTCGTGCGCCCCACTTCGTGATATGGCCAGCATGCGGCGCCCCACTTCTGCGCGGAGCGCGTCAGCTTCGTCACGCGTCAGAGCGCCTGAGGCCAAGTCCTCATCAATTTCGAGAATTTGTGTACGGAAGAGGTCAAGATCCGCGTCAGAAGCGCTGGTCCTTGACTGGGGTCCTAGTCTCAGGGGCCGAGCCAAATACCAAACGGAAACGGCAGTACACAATAATATGGATATCCAAACCAACAATCCGTTCGGCCTTCCAAAGTTTCAGGACGACGCGCTATCTTTTGCGCGAAAAATCAGCGAGAAGTTATTGGCCGGCATCGGAATGCGGCCTTCCAAGTGCAGTCCAAATGCCCGCGCCTCATCCAGAACGTCACCGAGATCACGGATGCCCCACAATTCGTTTCTGCTTTTGAGCGACTCGTCAAACGCTGCGTTTGATGGCGCCGTATGGACCTGGTCAATCATGAAAGGACCATACAAGAACAGAATGCCGTTATTGGATAGTTTTTCGCGCGCGCCCGCAATCAACCCCTTCGTTGCTTCCCATGGCGCGATATGAATCATGTTAATGCACACAACCGCATTTGGAACGAACCCCTTGGGAAGCTCCCACGGTGGTGCAGTTGCATCGATTGTTGTGGGTGCAAGCACATTTGCATCGGGAATGGCCCGCCGCCAGGACTCAACGCTATCGAACTGCGCATCGCTTACATCCGTCGGCAGCCACGTAAGACCATTGAGCCGCGAAGCGATGAATGCGCTGTGTTCACCGGTACCGCAAGCAATTTCAAGAACCGCGCCATCAGGCGGTAATACACCTCGAAGGACGTTCAAAATCGGTTCTTTATTCCGCGCGGTTGAGGGCGAATAAAGACGGCGGTCTGCGTATTCAGTCTGCGTTGTCGGACTTTCTTGAGGTGTGTCGGAATTGGGCATGGGCTACTCGATGTCATGTGACCGGAAAGCAAATAGTGCCCGATTGCACGAACATCAATGTGGCGCAACGCCCATCCCCGCAGTTCACACTGCGCGGACGAAATCAGCGAGGACAAGCGTGTTAGGAGGCCTGCTCTTCTGCCGTTTGACTTGCAACGACCGCGCGTTTTTGCAGCAAATCCGCTTCGTCATCGCCCGCAATATATCTCACCAGCGCTATTGTCACCTGGAGATGTTCTTGAAGCCGGTCCAGCGAGCTGGCATTTGCCGCTCTTACTTCTGAGATTAGATCGTCACCATAGATTTGCAGGAAAGACTGCGCTTGTTCCATGGCTTGCTGGTGACTGTTGCCGAAGGCACCATCGGCAGCCAAAAACCGGCTGTTGTCCATGAATTCCGCGAAACGCAGTGCACGCTCAGCATGGTATCCGTCAGGGGCCTTAGACATGTCGGGTCGAAGCGCGCCTTGCCCGCCAAAGGCGCCCATCTGCAAAACAGGAAGCGCTTTGACGACATAATCCGGAAATCGTTTGATTTGACGGTCCAACGACTGCGCAACAACTTTTCGTGCCGCAAAAAGCCGCTGTCCCCATGCGCCATCACGGTGGAGCTTATACTCCCTTGTGACACCTCGTGAGATATCGGCGAACCGGCGCAGGGCCTCAATCACATCTTCGGATTCAGTTTCAATGATCTGATGTGCGTTGACGAGCGCTGCCAATTCTTCGAGCTCATCAAAAACCAGATCGCCGACAAATCCAATGTCGGTCTTTTGGATCATCCGATCGTCGGGCGCACGTGACAAAGCTGCCAGTACGCCAATGATCTGCCAAGGCTTGGCCAACTTTGGTTTGACTGCAAGCGGAACATAAGCCGCCATATCGGGGCGCTCTTTGGCAACTTCATCGTAAACTGCCTTTGCCGCGAGTATGTCCTGATCCGAAAGGTCTTCGATTCTCCGATCGAGTCGGTTTTGAAGCCGCATCAGATGCGGAGCGACTTCAAGAATCCGCCCGACTTCACGGATGTCCTTGGCAATATCAATCTCGCCGAACCGGTCTACGAACTTCAAAAAGTCACGACTGTCGTCATCAACACCGTCATAAGCAGAGGCAATGACCCGCGACGCCATCTGATGGAGATCGGCGAGTGTCTCCGCAATAGCTTCATCGTCTTTTGCCAGAATGTAACGAACAAGACGTGCCGAGAAAACGTTATGTTTCTCAGGCATCAGATCATTGGCTAACCACTCCCACAGGGGCGTTAACGATGCGCGGGAGATTTGCCCAACACCCTTGTTGCGAGCGTGGTCCGCCACCAAAAACTCTTCGAGTGGCTGGCAAAACAACCTTAAGGGAGACGCAGTACCCGGGCGTGGCCCACCTGCCTTTTGCAATACCGGTCGCAACGATCGCAGGACAATGCCATGCTCCATCCTTCCGCCCGCAATTCGATCATATTCGATTGCGGTCGCGAGCGAGCGCGCTTTGTCTTTTGGAAGCGCACCAAGAAACACCTCAAGCTTCTTTTGTGTCTCTGTTCTCATAGAGCGTTTTTCAAGTCTCAACGCGTTGTCGATCGCGCAAAATTTGGTTAACAAGTCCTGACAGATTGTAGAAAGAAAAGATTGTCAGGTTACTAACCATTTGTCGTCAATCATTCGCTAAATCCGAGCATTGATTTCGATCCGCAATCGACTGCAGATTCCGAGCGCCGATCTTGTGCCTCATTGAAGGCCTGGTCTAAGATTTCAGTTGCCCTGATATGGCCTGGTTTTGCTCATGTTTCATCGTTTGAGTACATACTATCGTTATTGATGTTGGCAATCGCGCGGCAAGACGCAGAAACCGGTGGACATGGAGGCCTGGCTTTGGGGGCACATCGATGAAACCTTCAGACTTCAAGCGATGGCGGAAATCGTTAGGCTTCTCGCAAAAGGAAGCTGCCGAGGCCCTGGGCCTAAAACGCCGGGTTGTGCAGTATTATGAGAAGGGCGACCGGGACGGCAAAAAGGTGGAAATACCGAAAACGGTGCGTCTTGCCTGTTTTGCCATTTCAAATGGATGCCCGGACTATCACGGGCCAGACTCCGATAAGGTCGGTGAAGGTTCTGTCAGCTCTCAAAAATCTTAACGAATCCTCTATCTTGCTCTCGCCGTAAAGCTCTGTCTTTCTGGGACGCAAGATGACATTTGTAGATCTTTATCAGAAGCGACTGACGGATTGGCTGTGGTCGCCGGACACCAAGACTGCCCCGGCTTGGAAGCAAACCGTCATTTGGACGTTAAGAATGATGGCCGTCATCTCGCGCGACCTGACGGATGGCCAAATCAGCCTGCGCGCAATGAGTTTGGTCTACACGACGCTGCTCTCTTTAGTACCCTTTTTGGCACTTAGTTTCTCGGTCCTCAAAGCCTTCGGTGTCCATAACCAAATTGAGCCGTCGCTTGCCGCTTTCCTAGCCCCGCTGGGCGAGCGCGGAACAGAAATCACCCAGTCTATCGTCTCGTTTGTTGAGAACATAAGTGTGGGTGTGCTCGGCTCACTTGGGTTGCTTTTTCTCATCTACACCGCCGTGGCCCTTCTCCAGAAGACCGAGGCTTCGTTAAACGCGATATGGCATGTCAGAACTCATCGACATATTGCGCTTCGGGTCAGTGGATATTTGAGTATTGTTGTGATTGGTCCGGTGTTGATGTTCTCAGCCATCGGGATCACCGCAACGTTGATGAATACGTGGGTCGTGGAATCCATCACGTCAGTCAAACAAGTCGACGATCTGATGGGCTTATTTTCCTCACTCATTCCCTACCTGTTCGCCGTCACGACATTCACGCTTATCTACTATGTTGTCCCAAACGCGCGAGTCTCATTCTTGTCGGCAGTTGCGGGCGGGCTTGTCGCGGGCATATTGTGGAATGTGACCGGTTGGGCCTTTGCCTCCTTCGTCATCACAGCGGCACGCTATGCCGCGGTTTATTCAGCGCTTGCATCACTCGTTTTGTTCATGCTGTGGCTTTATGTAGGTTGGTACATCATGTTGCTCGGGGCAAAGGTCGCCTTTTATATTCAGTATCCAGAGCAAGTGACTTTGTCTCAGAGTTTTCTCCGGCCCGGCATTGCTCAACGTGAGGCTTTGGGGCTTCACATGATGCATGCGATCGCAAAGTCATACGCGGATCAGACGGCGCCAATGTCCGTCGATCGTTTGCTCGCCAGGTATCATGTTCCACGTAATACCATCGAAGATACACTCGCCGCCCTACTCTCTCGCGGTTTGATTGTCGGAACAAGCGCGGATCCAACAACTTATGTGCCAGCACGTCCCTTGGCCAAAATCGAGGTCAATTCCGTTCTCGAAGCCATTCGGGGGCCAGTCGAATCCGATTTCAACGCACGTCTCGTGGGCGATCGTGATGACCCCGTGGAAAATGTCATTTCCCGCGTGCAATCGGCACGGACCACCGAGCTCTCACAGCTGACATTCGCCGACCTTACTAAGGCCGATACTCTGGGCAAACAGGACCGATCCTGAACTTCGCTAAGGTACATTAGTTTTTCTTCTCAACAGCGCGATCTGCGGCGGGCAGCACGAGTTGCGCCCGCAACCCACCGTCCTCAGATCTGGTGAGCGTAATCGCCCCGCCATACAGTTCGGCAATATCACGCACAATAGACAAGCCAAGTCCGGACCCGGGAACACTTTCGTCCAATCGTGTTCCTCGCTTCAGAACATCTTTAAGCGCATGATCTGGCAAACCCGGCCCATCGTCCTCAACGGTAATGCACAACCGATTCTTCAGCGCGGTTTCGTCCACAACCGCCTTGACCAGGATTTGGGTGTCAGCCCACTTACAGGCATTGTCCAAAAGATTACCGACCATTTCTTCAAAGTCTTCTTCCTCCCCCCGGAAAGCGACACCCGCTTCGCAGTCGACGTCGAAGTCTAGATGGCGATCAAAATAGATACGCTCAACCGTCCGCACCAATCGCTCAAATGTTTGGAGCACATCCGTGCGGCTGCCCAGCACACGGGCATTCGCGGCCGTTCTGGCGCGGGCCAAGTGGTGATCGATCTGACTCCGCATTGCGCCTACCTGTTTGTCGACCGTATCGGCGAACCTTCCCGACTGTTTGGAGGATTCGTTTGTAAGCACCGTCAGCGGCGTTTTCAGTGCGTGAGCCAGATTTCCAACATGGGTGCGCGCACGTTCCAGCAGAGCGGCATTGTGATCAACGAGTTCATTCAATTCGTCCGCAAGCGGCTGGATTTCTGACGGAAAGGATCCATCCAGTCGCTCTGCCCGGCCAGACCGAATGTTTGCAAGTGCCTGGCTGACCAGTCGCAGCGGCGCCAATCCCAATCTCACAAACAGCATCAGCGAACCGACTAAGCCCAGCGCAAGCGCCACAAATGACCACATGATCATGGTTTCAAAGCGTGCGGTTTCGTTGTCGATCTCTGATGCATCGCCGGCGACCAAAAAGATAAACGGCAATCCCGACCCCGGCAGGGCGATCTCGCGTGCGATGGCGCGAAGACGCTGTCCATCCGGACCGTTGATGTACGACGTCGTCGCTGCAGATCGCGAGATCCCCGTCGGCAGTTCCAGGACAAAGTCGAATAAAGAGCGCGAGCTCAAATCCGGTCCGGGAGGCGCACCAACCCCGCGCGCACCTTCAATCTGCCAATACCATCCAGAAAAGGTTCGTTCGAATCGGGGTTCGGCTAAGGTCGCAATCAAAGTGAGTTTGCCGTTTGGCAGGACTTCCGACCCCGCCACGATCGTGTCGAGAAAAACTTCGAGCTTGTCGTCAAAGGTCCGCTCCACGCTTTCCCGGAAAACCGACGTCAGCGCAAAACCGCCTGCGACAAGCGCAATCACTGTCCAGACCGCCGAGATAGCGATCAGGCGGAAAATCAGCGATTGAAATTGAAATAAGTTAAGCCCCGAGGGCAGCACCTGTTTCTTCCGATTGTTTCGGATCGCTCAATCGGTACCCAAGGCCTCGAACCGTCTGGATCAAGTTCACTCCGAGCTTCTTACGCAAGCGACCCACAAATACTTCGATTGTATTCGAGTCGCGGTCGAAGTCTTGATCGTAAAGATGTTCGACTAGTTCTGTGCGGGAAACAACTTTCCCCTGATGATGCATTAGGTAGGCGAGCAATCGATATTCGAGTGACGTCAGTCGCACTGGCTTTCCTTCCACGGAGACGCGTGCGGCACGAGTATCGATGGCCAGAGGCCCACATTCAAGCTCAGAAGACGCATGCCCGGCCGCCCGGCGTAATAGAGCCCGCAGACGCGCCAGCAATTCTTCGGTGTAGAAGGGCTTCGTCACATAATCATCGGCGCCCGCATCAAAGCCAGCGACCTTGTCCCGCCATCGGTCGCGCGCGGTCAGTATCAGAACTGGCATATCGCGCCCGGCCCGGCGCCATTTCTCAAGAATCGTGGCGCCGTCCATTTCTGGCAGACCGAGATCAAGCACGACGGCATCATAGGGCTCATTCTCACCCAGAAAGTGGGCTTCTTCACCGTCTTGCGCCGCGTCCACCGCGTAGCCAGCATCCTGGAGAGCGCCAACCAACTGACGAGAGAGTTCGGGATCGTCTTCAACAACCAGCAATCGCATCTGTTAGTTCCCTCTCACACCCACTATCGCTCCGGATGAGGCATCCGCTGTGATATTGAGTTTGCGTCCATTCGATGTGAGCCAAGATAGCTGATAATACAACTTACCGCTGCTTCCTCTACGGACAGTCCGGGCATCAAGAAGTCGGCCAGGATACTGCGCACGTACATTGGCAATCACCGTTTCCAGCGGCACAGCTTGCGCCTGCGCCACACGCCAGTTGTCGTAGCTGCGCTGGCCAGCTTCTGCGTGCGTTGCCGCATCGAAGCCTGCTAACAGTATCAAAACACTCAAAATCTTGGCGCCGTACATCATGAGTCGTAGATATCGCCAGCTCTGTGAACCAAGGATGAATACTGACCATTTCGCAACGTCAAACGAGGTTAACAAATGTCTCACAATTTGGTGACACATGGAGCAACACAGAACGTTACGAATCGTGATCCAGCCTAAAGGCAATTGAGTTCGAATCGCGGCGAGAATCAGACTTTTCGGTGTCCAACTGGACACCTTCTTGAAATCTGCCTTTAGGCGGTAAGACCGGGCCAGAGCGCTTCCGAACCGTCTTTTAAAGCCGCACGCCCAAGTTCCTCAGCCCAGGATGCGTCCGTTCCATATTCCGTACGCCAACTCCAAAGGCGGGCCGTCGCATGATGCAATGCATATTCTTCGGTGAACCCGATCGCACCATGCACTTGGTGCGCAATCTGCGCGACCTTCCCTGCTGCTTCGCTTGCGCGAATTTTCGCTGCGGCAACTTCGAACCTGTTTCCGCTCGATGGCAAACCACGGTAGGCCAAAGCAGCGGCGTGTTCTGTTGCTGCAACTTCGCTTGCTGCAATCGCAAGCTGATGTTGAATAGCCTGAAAGCGCCCAAGCGGTCGGCCGAATTGAACGCGATCATTCACATACTGGACGCACAGGTCGAGGACTGCACTCAACACACCAGCCATAGCCCCCGCACGTGCAACTGCACCCCATTCCTTCGCGTTCAAAGCATCCGATTCTACATTTCCGACGGCATAGGTGTGTTGATCTGAAAATTGAACAAAGTCCCGAGGCTCTTTTGCGAGGTTCTGACCAGATCGAATGGACAGGTCACCGGTCGGAACAAGCGCAATCAGATGCTCATCTGCGAAAGGCATATCAACGACAACGTGGTCAACGAATTGCGCCCAAGGGAGTCTGGCCGCCTCTCCGGAGAACTTCACCTGGCCAGCAGTCGCCTCCACCGTTAGGCGATCGTCATGCGCGTCGACACACATAATCGACAATGCTCCCGTGGGTGGCTCGATTCCCGATGCATGGAGCAACGATCTGGCGGCAATCGTTTCCAAGAGCGGCGCCGGCGCAAAATGTTCACCGAGCTTTTTTGCGACGACAAAAAGTTCATCACCACCGAACCCGCTGCCCGGGTCCAGAATTTCGACCAGCCCGTTTTCTACGATCGCATCCCACAATTGCGATGGCCATTCTCCGCGGGCCACAAGTGAAAGCGTTTCTTCAGTGACATGTTCTTTGAACAGCTTGTCACACGTCTCCGACAGAATCGTCTGTGTCTCATTCATGCGAAACGCCTATCTCAACCCAAGGCCACGGGCGATGATGCCGCGCAGGATTTCGCGCGTGCCACCGCGCAAGGAAAACGACACGCTGGCCTGGGTCAAATATGCCAAGAGCTGCTCATAGGCGTTGTCGGATCCAAGATCCGGTTCGATGTCCAGAAGGCCTTGGGCGATCGTCGGCAAATCCTGCTCAAAGACGGCACCAAGGTCCTTGACTACAGCCGCTTCTAGACTGGGATTTTCTCCACGCTCAAGTTTGCCAGCCACCGACAGCGACATGCGGCGCAGCGTATTCATGTGGGCAATCAAGCGGCCGATTGTAATGGCCTGATCGCGGGATGGATTTTCGCCAATTTCATCCATCAGCGCAAAGAGTAACCGAATGCTCGACAGATATCTTTCAGGCCCGCTCCGCTCATAGGCGAGTTCAGACATCACTTGATCCCAACCCTGTCCTTCCGTTCCGACAAGGCAGTCTTCTGGAACAAAGACATCTTCGAATGAGATCTCGCTGAAGTCTTCAGCCCCCGTTTGGTCGACAATGGGTCGCCGCGTAATGCCTTTCGAATCCAGATCTACAAGGAATTGAGACAGACCCGCATGTCTGGACTCGCTGTTTGTTTCCGTACGGAACAATCCTATCATCACCTGACAGTTGTGGCCTTGCGTAGTCCAAAGCTTTGTTCCGTTGACGACAAAACCGCCATCGGTTTTTTCCGCTTTTGTCTGGACGCTCGCTAAGTCCGAGCCCGAATTGGGCTCGCTCATACCAATGCAAAAGTAAATCTCGCCGCCGGCGATACCCGGCAGATATTTTTGCCGCTGTGCTTCCGTCCCGTATTTGAGCAATAAAGGACCACTTTGACGGTCCGCAACCCAATGCGCGCCAACCGGCGCGCCTGCAACGAGTAATTCCTCTACGATGACGTAGCGTTCAAAGGCGGTTCGTTCTTGCCCGCCATATTTTTTGGGCCAGGTCACCCCGATCCAGCCCTGGTCACCCAACTTCTTCGAAAAACCAGCGTCAAACCGCGACCAGGAATTTGACCGCTCGGCCGGGCGGAGATGGGAGACATGCTCTTTCAAAAAGGCGCGCACTTCCTTTTGAAGCGCCAGCGCATTCGGCGGTAAGTCCTGGATATCGTATTGAAAGGGAAACATGAGGGCTTGGTGCCACAGCTAAAACGGCAACTCAAGCCCGCCGCCGTCGACCCTAATGTTCTCGCTGTTGATCATTCCGGCACGGTCAGATGCCAAAAAACAAACAAGATCGGCAACCTCTTCCGTTTCAGCCATCCGGCCCACCAAGTTCCCGCCCATGTCCTCTACGGCACGTCGGGCAATCTCCGACCAGTCGTCGCCCCACCCTTTTCTCTGGGCCAATGCTCGGAATGAGGCTTCAACTTCAGCGGTCTTAATCAGACCGGGGCTGACGGTGTTGACTGTAATCCCTGTTCCGGACAGCTCTTTCGCAAGGCTTACCGTCATGGTCGCCATGGCCCCTTTTGCAGAATAGTAGTGAGGCATCCGGGCGTTAGGCCGGAATGAGCCGATTGTCCCGAGTTGAACAATGCGCCCCCATCCGCGCGCCTTCATGCCATCAACCATCAAATGGACCATCCGAACGGCCGAAAGGACATTCTTCTGATAGACGTCCACCCATTCTTCCGAAGTCGTTCGGTCCCACGAACCGCGAACGGCCATTCCGAAATTGTTCACCAATATGTCGAATTTGTCCGCTTGATCCCCAAGCTGTTCACCCAGCGATTCTAAGCCCTCGTCGGACGTAATGTCCCCCCAAACCGCACGCACGCTGTATCCCTCTCGCTGCAGCGTATCCGTTGTTGGATCATCAGCCTCCTGATCGAGCCTGTGAACAAAGACCTGAGCTTGCGCCCTTGCAAAAGCAGCTGCAATAGCCGCACCGGTTCCCCGGTTAGCCCCCGTCACAATCACTTGTTTGTCTTGCAACCCGAGTTCCACCGTAACGGCTCCTTTCTTCCATAAAGCGAGATCTGAATGTAACTATCTCGGCCAGGACACAATGTGGTCTTCCAGATCGTCAAACGCGACCTGAGTTTCCGGCACCGCGCGGTTTCGCACCGAAATGCCCGCCTGATGAATTGTCTCTGGATCCCCTGAAACCAAGGGATGCCACCAGGCAAGGTCGCGTCCCTCGGCAAGAACGCGGTAAGCACAGGTTGAGGGCATCCATTGGAGGTCCTTGATCTTATCCGGTGTCAGCTCAATACAGTCTGGCACCAAACGACTGCGTTCGGCGTATTTGGTGCACCGGCAGGTGCCTAAATCCAGTAGCTTGCAGACCACTTCAGTGTAAGCAAGCTCCAACGTGTCTTCATCTTCAAGCTTTATTAAACAACAACGCGCACACCCGTCGCATAGGGATTCCCATTGTTCCTGTGTCATTTCGTCCAGAGGGATGGTTTTCCAGAACGGATCTGAGGTCATGCCAAAGTCTTGTCAAATTGTGGTCAGACACACAAGGCACCTTCGCAATCGCTTGCCTCTGTGCTTTAGATGTCCCTACGGCCCCTAATTTGAAGTTTGCCGCGTGTCAAAGTAGACAGTTTCAATGGCCCACTCAAAGCAAAAGAAAAAACCGAACCAAAAGAAGCGCTTCAAGTGGCTGACGATATCAACCATCGCCGTCTTCGCGATCGTATCAATTGCCGCGTCGATTACGCTGGTCTCGATTCTGCCGGACACACCGGACCCTGAGTCTTTGTGGAAACAACAAGGATCGCCGAGCGTCACAATTCTCGACCGGTATGGCGAATTGGTTATGCACCGGGGCGCACGATATGGAACGGTTGTCCCTCTCGATGAGATGCCCAAACACCTGATCGATGCCTTCTTGGCAACTGAAGACCGGCGCTTTTTTGAACATCATGGAATCGACTTTCGCGGTTTGGGGCGGGCGCTTGTGGCCAATCTCCGAGCAAATCGATTCGTTCAGGGCGGCAGCACCATTACACAGCAGCTTGCCAAGAACTTGTTCCTGACCCCAGAGCGGACAATTCTGCGAAAGGTGCAGGAAATGTCTTTGGCCATGTGGATTGAAGCCACATTGTCAAAAGACGAAATTCTGACGCTTTACCTCAATCGGGTCTATTTGGGGGCCGGCACCTATGGTGTTCAAGCAGCTTCAAAGTTCTATTTCGGAAAATCCGTACACGATGTATCGGTGGCTGAGGCCGCGCTCCTCGCGGGACTACCCCAAGCGCCATCGCGCTACGCACCAACCAGCAATTTGAACCTTGCCCATCGCCGTGCGAAGCTGGTGCTCGACAATTTGGTTGCCTCCGGGTTCATGTCGCACGGAGAGGTTTATGCGGCCAGGGTGCATCCAGCAAAACTCGCCCGTGTCGAAGCTTCAGGTGCTGCGAATTATTTTGTAGATTGGGTGACCGAACGGCTTGCGGAACATGTCGGCCGGCCGGACAAAAACCTTGTCGTCAAGACAACCTATGATCCCAAACTGCAAGTGAAAGCGGAAATCGCGCTTTCAACATTGCTGGCCAGCCAAGGTGAAGAAAGAAGCGTAGGACAAGGCGCTCTTGTTTCCTTTGATGCAACAGGCGCTGTCCGCACAATGGTTGGCGGAAAGTCCTATAAAGAAAGTCAGTTCAACCGCGCCTCACAAGCAAAGCGTCAGCCCGGTTCTGCGTTCAAGCCGATTGTATATTTAACGGCTCTTGAGTCGGGGATGAGCCCCTGGACTCCCGTTTATGACGGCCCGCTGGTCGTGGACAAGTGGAAACCGAGAAATTATAGCGGCCGCTATATCGGCAATACGACCATGTCAAACGCGTTGGCGCGTTCCATTAACACCGTGGCCGTGCGTGTTTCCGAAGATGTTGGCCGCTATCGCGTGATCGATACCGCTCGCAGATTGGGCATCGAGTCCGATCTAGCCCCAAACCCATCCATCGCTTTGGGAACCTTCGAGGTGTCGCTGTTAGAGATTACGAGCGCCTACATTCCATTCGCCAACGCCGGTCAGGGTGCGCAGGTTCATGGAATATTGGAGGTCAAAACGTCCGAAGGCGATGTCCTCTATCAACATATTCCATTGCCGGAGGAAAATGTCGTTGCGGAGCGCATCGCCACAAACATGACCCGTATGTTGAATCAAGTCATGATATCCGGCACTGGACGCGCCGCGCGCCTCAACGATCGCCCCGCAGCCGGAAAAACAGGAACCAGTCAAGATTTTCGTGATGCTTGGTTCATCGGCTATACGCCGGACCTCATAACCGGCGTGTGGGTAGGCAATGATGATGGCACCCCTATGAAACGTGTCAGCGGCGGCGGCATTCCCGCACGTATCTGGAAAGACTATATGGACCGCGCGCATTCGGGACTTCCGGTCGCCGAACTTCCCGGTGCTTACACAGAATTGGCGGATGTTTCAGACAGCTACGGTCGGGCGAACCGAAACGGCGCCCCGGTCCAAGATTATCTCAACAACCTATCCAACAAACTCGATCGTATTTCTCGCTCAACCCCGCGGCGAGAACCTGACCGAAGCGGTCCGAGTTGGTGGCCGTTTTGATGCCACACGGTCTTGAGATTTTGGCTCACGTCTTTCACGATGCATCTGACTCTCCATCCTGACGCCTGTTCAAAGCGAAACCGATGCCAATAGATTTCATCAAACCTATCGTCGCGGTATTGCTTGCAGTGGGCCTGGGATATGGATCGGCCATTTGGATCATCGAAGGCGGCGCCACCGGCGGCAAAGTCACATTGGGCCCATGGACGACGCTCCACGTCCCCGACACTGTAGAACCGGGCCCTTATGCCCGCGCGCGCCGAATTGCGCCCGGATTGTTCAAGGCCGTGCCGAAGGAAATTGTAACATTCGTCGCTGAAAACGACTCCGACGGCAGCCCCCTGACCTCCAAATGCGGATATCAAGTAGTCAGCAGTCAACCTAAGGCACGGACCTGGAGTTTGACCGTCTACAATTCCGACGCTCAATTGAGCGATGCGGTCAACAGGCGCTATTCGACCAATCCAGATTCGATCCAGACTGCAACGGACGGCGCCTTTATCGTTCATTTATCGCGAAGAAATTCCGGCGCCAATTGGATGCAATCCCCCGAAAGCGAGGAATTCATCCTTACATTTCGTCTCTACGGTCCTGAATTCGATGTGGCACCCCAGACAAATGTCGCTGAACTCCCTCGCATAGTCCGGGGGGCCTGCTGATGAGAAGTTGGATGCAATGGATCGCGGGCGGATTCATCCTCGCCCTGTTGGTTCACATTCTTACCATCTACGCCCTGCCATCAGTTTTGATGGATCGCGCCATTCAAAACATGCTGGTCAACGGGCCCGCAAACACAGTTGTGAATCATGAACGTATCGGCGCTGATCAACGAGCAGGACAACTGCCAAATCCTGACTTGTTGTTTTCCTCCTGTGTATATGATGTGAGCCAGGGTCCTGTTAAAATCTCCGCCCCCGTTCCTGTTAGCTTTTGGCTTCTCAGTGTGTATGGCGGCGATGGTACGCCGGTTGTCCAGCTCAATGAATCACAAGTGCCGGGCGAAGTGGCATCGCTGATTTTGGTTGGGCCGGACGTTGAAAGAAACTTGTCGCGGGAGCCCTTGAAGGTGCCCGTTATCACATCACCGACAGAGCGTGGTATTGTGGTATTCAGAACGATGGTCAATCGTGAGAGCAATTTCAAATATTTGGAAGCAGCTCGCCGCCGATCAAAGTGCGTGGCTGTCGATCACCCGCTCGATGAATTCGACACGAAACAAAACAACAGTTGAGGCGCATCTGCCATGACAACGAATTCCATTCAAACAGTGTTCGCGGCAGTGCTCGGTGCTTTTTGTCTTTTCGCCAGTGCTGCCTATGCCGACACGACAAAGATTACATTTGTCACGGATTGGAAGGCACAGGCCGAACAAGGCGGGTTTTATCAGGCGGTCGCAGAAGGTCTTTACAAAGACGTTGGTCTCGACGTGAAAATTCGTCAGGGTGGCCCTGCCATCAACATCCCCCAATTGTTGGCGGCCGGCGCTGTTGATTTTGCCATGGGATCAAACAGCTTCATTCCGATCAATCTTGTGGTTGCTGGCGCCGATGCAAAGGCCGTCATGGCGTCTTTCCAAAAGGATCCTCAGGTTCTCATCACGCACAAGCGAGACGACATTAAATCGCTCGCGGATATGCGCGGACACCCGATTATGATCTCCGATGCCTCCATTAACTCGTTCTGGGTTTGGTTGCGCGCAAAGTACGAATTTCAAGACAATCAGATCCGAAAATACACTTTCAATATGGCCCCTTTCATCGTTGACAAGACGGCCATACAACAAGGGTACGTTTCGTCCGAACCCTATCTGATCAAAAAGGAAGGTGATGTCGATCCTCAGGTCTACCTGCTGGCGGACGAAGGATATCCAGGCTACGGCGCCATGATCCTCGCGTCGGGCAAACAGATTCGCGATCATCCCGAAACCGTTCAAGCATTTGTCGATGCCAGCATCTTGGGCTGGAAGAGCTACTTATTCGGTGATCCTTCCAGCGGCAATGCACTGATAAAGGCGGATAATGAGGAAATGACCGACGAGATCATTGCGCAGGCCATCGATAAAATGCGCGACTATGGGATTGTGGATTCCGGCGACACTGAGGAATTGGGAATTGGTGCGATGACGGACGAACGATGGGAGTCCTTCTTCAACGTTATGGCTGATAATGGCGTCTTTGAAAAGGAAATCGACTATCGCGCGGCCTATACAAAGCAATTTGTGAACAAAGGGTTGGGCAAAGAAGCGCCTGCCTCAAGCTCCAACTAATTTCATACCAGGCGCCAAACAACGCGTGACTGACAATTCCGCCAATGAGCTCGTTCGATTTAACGAGGTGTCACTGCAGTTTCCCGACGGCACGCGCGCTCTAGCTAGCATAGACTTACGCATCGGTAGGTCTGAGTTTATTTCTATCGTCGGTCCATCCGGGTGCGGAAAGACGTCCATCTTGAAACTGGTCGCAGGTTTTGAACAACCAACATCGGGGTCGATCTCCGGATTGGCAAAGACGGAACTCCGAAATGAAGTTTCATATGTCTTTCAAGACGCGACCTTGATGCCTTGGGCGACGGTTGAGAAGAACATTTCCCTTCCCTTGACATTACAGGGTGACGTTTCTGATGGCGCTCGTAGCCGCGTACAAGAACTAATTGAACTTGTGGGCCTAAGCGAATTTGCTCACTCATATCCACGCGAGCTTTCAGGCGGAATGAAGATGCGGGTTTCAATCGCCCGCGCCTTGGTCACACGCCCTAAGTTACTGCTTATGGATGAACCGTTTGCAGCGCTAGATGAAATCACGCGTGAACGCATGAATTCAGAATTGCTCGACCTGTGGGTGGGCCACGACTGGACGGTGATATTCGTGACGCACAGTGTTGCGGAAGCTGTCTTTTTGTCGAACCGAATTGTTGTGATGAGCCCGCGTCCCGGACATCTGGTCAAAGACATTCCGGTTGCGACCCCTTACCCGCGAACAGAGCAATTTCGAAGCTCGCAATCCTTCTTTGAACTCGGCAATCAGGTTTCATCCACGTTAAGACACACCCATGATTGAAGTCGCCGACACACCTGCTCGTGGCCGAAAGGGTCTTTTCGGAGTTACGATTGAAATCGTATTGCCGATTCTTGTGGGCGTCGCGGTCCTGTGTCTTTGGGAAGCTCTTGTGGCGATCTACAAGGTTCCGTCATTTGTGTTGCCGGCACCGAGTGAAATAGTCCAAAGCCTCTTCGACAACTTTTCTTCCTTGATGGCCGCCCTTTGGGCGACGCTTAGAATTACATTGCTGGCGTTCGCCTTGGCTGTCATCGGCGGGGTGAGTCTCGCGGTCCTGTTTTCGCAAAGCCGTGCATTGGAATGGGCCCTATTTCCCTATGCCATTGTTCTGCAGGTCACCCCCGTCGTAGCGATCGCTCCGCTCATCCTCATTTGGGTCGGCTTTGAAAACGTCGAACGCGCCCTTCTCATTCTCGCGTGGATCGTCGCCTTCTTTCCGATCCTGTCAAACACCATGCTGGGCCTCAAATCAGTCGATCGGAACCTGGAAGATCTATTCACACTCTATGGCGCTTCAAAATGGCAGCGCCTGAGATATCTGCAGTTTCCTTCAGCACTGCCCTACATCCTCGCGGGGATGAAGATCTCCGGAGGTCTTGCACTTATCGGCGCCGTGGTTGCAGAATTTGTTGCGGGCTCTGGGAATGCAACCGGCCTGGCCTGGCGTATTGTGGAAGCCGGCAATCGCCTTCAAGTGCCCAAAATGTTTGCCGCACTCATTTTGCTGTCGGCGCTTGGCATCGCCATTTTTGCTATTCTGTCGCTTATTGAGCATTTTGCGCTAAGACGCTGGCACGAAAGCGCTCTTCGTCGCCCTGCCTAATGCTGGGCCGACCGGCTAGGCCGCCTGTTAGCAGGACAAGTGGCCTAGTTCGCCTGACTTAAGGCGACAGCCTTCTGCTTGTCGCCATTCATGGCCGTTTCGAAGGAGATCCGCTGCCCCTCCTGCAGTGGCGCCAAGCCAGCTTGTTCGACGTCCGAAATGTGTACGAAAACGTCTTGGGTGCCATCATCGGGAACGATGAAACCGTACCCCTTTTTCTGATTGAACCACTTCACTGTGCCGATGGTCATCTGGTCATTCCTTTGTTGAAATCTCAAAATCGGCGCGGTACCACGCCGAACTGAGCCTGATCGGCTTTCAGGCAGAACTAGATTAACCGCAGACGTCACAACCGGGAATAGATACCTTTATAACACAATATTTGTGTTATTATTCCTTTTCTACACAAGACTTGACGTTGAATTCAGTCTACCCCATATTCCCTGTGGAGATTGACGCTTCCGTAAAGCGCAAATTGAACGCAGGAATAAAGGCATGGCGAAGCATCCCCAGGCGCTGACAGCTAATCGGCTTCATGACGGAGAGGTCGTCTATTTGACGAAAGACCGTCTTTGGTCAACGGAGTTCGCCGATGCGGAAATTGCAGAAACTGATGATACGGCGAAGGAACTGCTTGCCTTTGGCTTGGAAGCTTGCGAGGAAGGCGGACTTCTTGATCCCTACCTATTTGATGTCAAACGGGAAGGAACAGCCGTCCAACCGATAAAGGTACGGGAGATTATTCGCGCCAAAGGGCCGACAGTTCGCACGGACCTCGGAAAACAAACCGCCTAAGAGCGGCAAGAACAGGCAACACCGACAGCCATGTATCGATACGATGAATTCGACCAAACACTGGTCGACGAACGCGTTGCGCAATTTCGGGGACAGGTCGAAAGACGTGTTTCTGGTGAGTTGAGCGAGGATGAGTTCAAACCGCTTCGGTTGATGAACGGTCTCTACCTTCAGCTTCACGCCTACATGCTGCGTGTTGCGGTTCCCTACGGCATGCTGTCGTCAAAACAGATGCGCATGCTCGCCCACATCGCCCGCAAGTACGACAAAGGATATGGGCATTTCACGACACGCCAGAATATCCAATACAACTGGCCGAAATTGGATGAAGTGCCGGATATTCTTGCCGACCTTGCAACGGTCGAGATGCATGCGATCCAAACAAGCGGTAACTGTATTCGCAATGTAACTGCTGATCAGTATGCAGGCGTGGCCGCAGAAGAAATCGAAGACCCGCGCATCTATTCAGAGATCTTGCGTCAGTGGTCAACCCTTCATCCTGAGTATTCGTTCTTACCGCGCAAATTCAAAATCGCGGTAACAGGATGTGACAACGACCGCGCTGCCATCCGCGTCCACGATATCGGCATCGCCATTGTCAAGAACAGCGAAGGTGAAGTCGGCTTTCGGGTTTATGTCGGCGGCGGCCAGGGCCGTACACCGATGATTGCACCGGAGATCAGAGGATTCTTGCCGAAACGGCATCTGTTGGCCTACATGGATGCGATCATGCGCGTCTACAATGAACAGGGACGACGCGACAATATTTATAAGGCGCGCATCAAGATTCTTGTTCATCAGCTCGGCGCCGAGAAGTTCACCGAACTGGTTGAGGACGAGTTTGCGCGTATTCAGAACAAGGATGATCTGCAACTGCCGGCCGACGAGATCGACCGCATTACGGCTTATTTCGCCCCACCCTCTTACAAAACCCTGCCGGCGTTTACACCAGAGCTGGAAGAACAAAAACTTTCAAACCCTGAATTCAAGGCTTGGGCCGAACTGAACACGGCTCCGCATCGGATGGCTGGGTACTCGATCGTCAACGTGTCTTTGAAGCCGATCGGCGGTATTCCTGGCGACGCCAGTGCCGAACAGATGGATGTTGTCGCAGACCTGGCCGACGAATTCAGTTTCGGCGAACTCCGCGTCACTCACGAACAAAACTTGACGTTGGCTGATGTTCAACAAGACCAACTTTTTGTGCTGTGGCAAGAACTGGTCAAGAAGGACCTTGCAACAGCCAATATCGGTCTCGGGTCCGATATCATCGCCTGTCCGGGGCTAGACTATTGCAACCTGGCAAATGCGCGATCGATCCCGATTGCTCAGGAGATCAGCAAACGTTTCGCAGATACGGATCGCGCGCGAACCATCGGAGAATTGAAGATCAAAATTTCCGGGTGCATCAACGCGTGTGGTCACCATCATGTCGGTCACATCGGCATTCTAGGTGTCGACAAAAAAGGCACAGAATTTTACCAGATCTCGCTCGGTGGATCCGCTGACGAAAACACTTCCCTTGGCGAGATTGTTGGCCCTGCGTTTACAGAAGACGCGGTGCCAGGCGCCATTGATACGATTGTCGATACCTATCTCGACATACGCAAAGATCAAGAACCGTTCCTGCAGACCTATCGGCGTGTTGGTCTGCAGCCTTTCAAGGAGAAACTCTATGGCGCTCATTAAGAATGGTGAGGTCGTCCAGAACGACCCTTGGACATATGTCTCGAGTGACCAAGACGCGCCCCAGAACGGCCCGATCATTGTTGAACTTGAACGATGGCAGTCCGAACGGGAGAGCTTGATCAAGCGAAACGAGCCGGTTGGCCTTCTTCTGCGTGCCGGCCAGTCGCCTGTCGATGTTGCGGATGACATTCATCGTTTTTCGGTTATCGCCCTCGACTTCCCGGCTTTTAAAGATGGACGCGCTTATTCTTATGCCACACGCTTGCGCGACCAGTTTGGCTATGCGGGTGAAATTCGCGCTATCGGTAACGTGCTTGCCGATCAGTTTCACTTCATGAAGCGCTGCGGCTTCGACACTTTCGATATCGCGAAGGACAGCGATCTCAAGCTCTGGCAGCAAGTGCAAAGTGCCATTTCAGTCGCCTATCAAGGCGCAAACGACGATATGGTTCCTGTCATGTCGCTTCGCCAGCGCAGAAAAGAAGCGATGCGCGCCCGGGCGAGCTAACCCCGCAATTCAAATAATCTGGGCGCATTGGAGAAAATTGCGTTCCCGCGAGTTCGGTCCGATTGTGGCGCTGCCCGGCACTTTACAATTCGCATTGTGCAAGCCCTTGTCTGATGCACCTTTTGGGAAAGGCCGATCAGCCGGTAAAAGCACTTCGTTTGGCGAATAACAGTAATGCTCCTGATAGCGATGAGGCTCGTGCGCGATCACCGGACCGGAAGTCACCCGTTTTTTCACCCTCGCCTCGCCCCACCAAGATAGACTAATCTGGTTGGGCCATGACCGATCATACCTACAGGCGCTCAAGTCTTTTTGAACAGATCACCGAGGGCATGCTTTTTCTTTCGCTTGTCTGCTTGGTGAGCGGTCTTTTTTTGCCGGCCATCTCAATTGAGACCCTTTGGCTGTGGACCCGGCCTTATTCCATCGTTGACGGCATTCGATCCTTCTTTGACAACGATCAAATCTTTCTTGGCGTCATAGTTTTATTTTTCTCGGTCATCCTTCCCTTACTCAAAGTCGCCGCAACCTTCGTCGTTCTTGGACGTTTCCGTCTATCGGGTTTTGCGAGTGCCAGGCTGCTTGGCTTCATGACCACAATATCGAAATGGGCAATGGCCGACGTGTTCATTCTTGCGCTTGTCGTCCTGATCCTAAACGGGCAAGTCCTCACCAGTTCGGACATCCATCTCGGCATGGTCTTGTTTACGATTGGTGTTCTTCTTTCCAATGCGTCCGTCTTTGCTGTACGTGCGCTCGCAGTGAACGACAGATAACAAAGCGGCCATGCCCCACATAATCTACATACGGAGTGGCGATCTATGACAACTTCTGAAATGCCCCCGTGGCCATTCATTGCACAAGGGCGAACGATCGAAATCGCCAGTGCCAATGGCTGCCATCTCATCCAGAAGAATGGGAACCGCATTTTTGACGCCGCCGGCGGTGCAGTCGTTGCGAACATCGGCCATGGTCGGCCTGAGGTCGCTGACGCCGTCGCAAATTCGATGCGGACCATGTCATATGTGGTCCCGCCATTTCTGACGCCGGACCGGGAGGAATTGGTCGAACGGCTCACCAAACAATGGCTCCCTGAACACCTGTCCCGTGTCTATTTCGCGAGTGGTGGTTCGGAAGCAATGGACACGGCTATTCGGCTTACCCGGCAGTTTCACCTTGCAAAAGGCAATGCCGAGAGAACCAAAGTCATCGGCAGAAAACTCTCATACCACGGGACGACGGTTGCGACATTGGCTATTGGCGGCCATGACAGCCGCCGCAATGGTTTTGAGAATTTTTGGAATGAAATGCCGCGCGCACCAACACCTTACCCTCTCAGACACCACGAGGTGGGAGACGGCGAATGCGGTGCTGACTGCGCCGCAGCACTCGAAGCGCTCATCTTGAAAGAGGGACCAGAAACGATTGCCGCCTTTGTCGCAGAACCCATGATTGGATCCAGTGGCGGTGCCATCGTTCCCCCGTCAAGTTACTGGCCTGCCGTACAATCCATCTGCGAGAAGTATGGCGTGCTTCTGGTTATCGACGAGGTCATGACGGGATTCGGCCGAACTGGGACGAAGTTCGGGGCCGATCAGTGGGATATCCGTGCCGATATCCTCGTTTCTGGCAAAGGGCTGACCGCCGGCTACGCCCCCCTTGTGGGCGTATTCGCGACAGAAGAGGTTGCACGTACCTTGGCGTCGGCAGGCCAAACGCTGATGTTCTACACCTATGGTGGCCACCCAGCTGCCTGTGCAGCCGCGAATGCCGTACTGCAAATAATGGTCGACGAGGATCTCGTAAATCGAGCTCAGAGAATGGGTACAATCCTTGGCGAACAGCTCAACAGCGCCTTGGGCCAGCATGCCAACGTCGCGGAAGTTCGAGGGCGCGGCCTACTATGGGCGGTCGAGATCGTGAAAGATCGTAACAGCCTGGAGCAATTTCCGGCCGACGCTCAGATAACAAATAAAGTCGTCGCGGCTGGACTGTCGAACGGTTTCATGTTCTACCCCGGCGGGACCGGTACCGTACGTGACATCATCGTCATGGGGCCGCCCTATATTTTGACAGAGGATGACATTTCGCAAATGGTGGGCGCTCTTTCCGCATCCATATCTTCGGTGATGGAACGGTCCAGCTAAGTACGATCAGTACCCCGATGGCTGCTAGGGGAAACTCGCACAACGGACAAGCGCAAAGCCTCGACAGTACCGCACGTTTTTTTTACGTTTTCGGGCGAACGTGAGAGGTCGCCGATTATGGTTTCTACTGATCATCATGTCACAGAATATTAATGGACTTCAAGCAATTGTTAATCTCGCGCGGGGTGCCAGCAGCGAGACACGGCATCAATTGCTTGATGAGATAACGGAACTGTTTCTTCGAGACCCCGATCGCTTTTCTGACAGCGAAGCCACAAGCCTTGGCAATATCATCTGTGCAATCATCAAGGACGTTGAAGTTGAAGGACGGCAACAGCTTGCGGTGCGCATGTCAGAGGTCGAAACGGCACCGCATAACCTTATCGTGGCACTTGCCAATGACGAGATAGAGGTGTCGACGCCGATTCTACAAAATAGCGAGTTGCTCACCGATCAGGATTTGGCGCAGATCATTCGATTGCACGGCAAAGCCCATCTCGCTGCAATCGCTCAACGAAAACCGCTTAATGACGAATTGACGGCAAACATTCTTGAGCATGCGAACGAAGAGATTATCGATAGCCTGCTCGAGAACGACGAGGCAGACTTCTCGCGTTCAACATTCGAAATGTTGGCTGAGCGCGCCAAAACGAACCCTCATCTGCAAGAAGCGCTCGCTGCTCGCCAGGATTTTCCACCTGATTTGCTCAACAGGATGTACTTCTATGGGGACGAAGAGCTTAAACATTCCATTATGCAGAGAAATGCGCAGTTAGATGACGAACAGATCGATCAAATTCTCATCGCATCCGAAGACAAGGACGAGTTTGACGAAGATATAAGCCAAGAGAGTTTAACTCCCGCGGAAAAATTCATCTTGGAAAAGGAACGGAGTGATGAATTCAACGAGCAACTCATGGTGTCACTCCTCCGCGACCACCAGATGAAAGAGTTCATTGCTGGATTCAGCCGTATCTCCGGTCTCCAGCTCAAAACAGCTCAACAGGTCATACAAGATTCAAGCGCGGAGCCGCTCGCTATCGCCTGCCGCGCCGCCGAAATTGAGCGTTCAACGTTTTCAACGATTGTCTTACTGTCAGACGAGTTCCGTTCTGATGATCCAGAAAGAACGCATGAATTGCTGAGCCTCTACGACAAAGTTGACGACGACACCGCCAAGCGCACCATGCGTTTCTGGCGCATGCTTTAAGGTCATTTTTGGCTACGCTAAAAGGCCAGAACGCGCTTGGCCTCGTTGCAAAGATTTTTAAACCTCAAACGATTTGAGCTACCTCATGCACCCGCATTTCCGATCGGTGGAGCGGATGTTGCCGGCGGCACAAAGACCTCCGGCTTCTCACCAGGCGGGAGTTGCTCGTGGTAAAGCGACAGGCTCGGGAAGGCAAACCCGGCGCCGGCTCCCTCAACAATTTCCTTCACTTTGATGGCCAAGGCTTCTTTGATTGCCAGCCATTCACCCCATACTGTCGTCTTAGTGAAACAATAGAGAAGAACATCGATCGATGAGTCATTGAAAGAGTCAATCCGAACAAAAGTCGATGCCTGACTCGGACTTGCGAAATCGTCCGTTTCGTGAATGTACTTTTCAATCTCGTCTCTGATTTCTCGAAGTTGCGGAATGGTGGTTCTGTACTCCAGGCCGATAATCCACTTGATCCGCCGATAGGTCATTTTCGAGAAGTTCACAACAGCGTCATCCGACAGTTTCGCGTTCGGCACGTAAACCTCTGCCTTGTCGAACTGGCGAACCATCGTTGAACGGAACCCAATATTCTCGACAGTCCCTTCCACAACGCCTTGCACGAGTATCCAGTCTCCGATTGAAAATCGCCGCTCAATTATGATGGATATGCCCGAAATGAGATTCTTGAACATATCTTGCGCGCCGAGGGCGATAGCGACACCAAACAGCCCTGCCCCCGCAATCAACGGTCCCACCTGAATGCCCCAAACCTCGAGCAGTGCGGCCAATCCCACAAACGCAAATAGCGCCTTCAATGCATTGACCAACCAATTCAGCAATGGCCGGGTCAGGACCCGCTCCAACGCGTGAAAAGCATCTGAAAAGGCATCAACCATCCGGTAGAGCGACCAAAATATAATGATCACGATCAGTGATTCATCCACATTGTTTGCGAATGTCTGCGCAGTTCCCTCTAAGCCGAGATACTGAGATGCAAAGAAGATTCCCAGCGCAATCGGTACAAGTTTGAGGGGCTCTTCCGTCGCCTCAATGATCAGATCATCGACTTCTGTGGACGTCTTCTTGACCAGATGCTTGAGGTAAGCAATGACCCAACGGGCAAGGAGCGAGCGTAATACAAAGAAACCGAGGATGATCAGCAGTGCAACGAGCGCGCGCCCCACGCTCACACCCAGAAAAGCGCTTCCCCAGATGGTAACGACAAGGTCCCAAAATTCCTGTAGATTGTTGGTCATCCGGATGGTCCGTGAGAAAATGATATTGGGCGGTGTGACCGAAGGTCGTCCCTGTCCCTATGCAATCCAGGCGCATTAATCAAGAACCACAAAAGCCGCAAGTCACACGATCTCACAATGAAGCCCTTTTACATTTGGCTGATTGGCGGCCTTCTTCTTTCTTCCACTCTGATCATCTTTAATCGTATCGACTCCGCTGACTTGAGCAGTCGTTTTGCGTCTGGAACCCATTATGAAATGACAAAGGGTAAGACGCTCAGGTCAGTGACCAGTTCGCTGTATTTCGACTTGCCCACGCAAGCGGTGCCAATCCTACGTAGCTTGTTGACGACATCGAACTGGTCTGACCTTGCGCGCTACTACAATGTGCGCGGTGCGCCGATTACACGAGACGATCTCATGTCTTCGGCTTACTATCTGCCTTCGAATGAAGAAAGCCCGGCTGGCTTTCCCGAGTATGAACCACCGTTCACTGCAAGTCGGCCTTTTCCAGCGGATTTTTTATTTGACCGCGTGCAAATTGACCCGGAAACAAACGAGCACGTGATCTATATGAGCCGGGATTTAAAATCGTCGGACGGCTTCGTCGCCCGCGCCCTATCCCGATTCACCCTCGCGGAAACGCAAAGAGGATTTCAAATCTCGCTGGCACCCCTGGTATCCGTAGAAGCTGATCTGGGTATCGAGCCACCCCCCGAGCGGAGCCCTTGGTCGGCGCTCAAAAAGCCGAAACGTCAGCCAAACTTTCGCGCAGCTACGCCGTAGCTATTTGTGTCCGCTCGCGCGTTTTGTGGAATGTCAGCGCCGGGAATTTCTCTCCGACATAATTTAGCTCCCACGCACTCTTGGCCAAAAACACAGCGGAACCGTCACGGTCTTCTGCAGCACCGTCCTTGTTCCGGTCAAGAAACCGCTCGACGTCTTTTTGATCCGCGGCTGTCACCCATCTCGCGCAGTCAAACGGAGCACTCTCAAGTAGAACGTCAATGCCGTACTCTTGTTTGATCCGTTCCTTCAGAACATCCAGTTGCAGACTGCCGACAACACCTACAATCCAGTTCGCCCCCAACATAGGTTTGAAAACTTGCGTCACGCCTTCTTCGGCAAGCGACTCCAACGCACGTCTCAAATGTTTCATTTTCATTGGATCTTCCAGGCGCACCCGCTGCAAAATTTCGGGAGCAAAATTCGGAATGCCGGTGAAAACCAGATCTTCGCCTTCGGTCAACGTGTCGCCCACACGCAGCGTGCCATGATTTGGAATGCCGATGATATCCCCCGGAAACGCCTCGTCCGCCAACTCGCGGTTAGAAGCAAAAAACAGAATGGGGTTGTGCACACTGACCATTTTGCCGGTGCTTGATTGACGCAGTCGCATGCCGCGCTTGAATTTTCCCGAGCAGATCCGCAGAAACGCCACACGATCGCGGTGATTTGGGTCCATATTCGCTTGCACCTTGAAGACAAACCCTGAAACTTTGTCTTCGCTCGGCGAGACTGCGCGCGGTGAAGCAGGCTGAACACGCGGCGGCGGTGCCGCATCTGCGATCTTGTCCAACAGCGTTTTGACGCCGAACGCCTTTAAGGCACTCCCGAAGTAGACAGGCGTCATATGCCCTTCAAGAAACATCTCTTGGTCAAAGGTTGGGCACGCTTCTTTGACGAGCTCCGCCTCCTCCATGAGTTTTTCTTGTTGGTCTTCGCTTGCAAACTCAGCGATGCGATTGAGACCAACGGGCAGTTGCTCTTCCTGGTCGTCACTCAAACCGAAAGGCAAGAATTCGTTACGCTCCAGATCCAAGCACCCCCGAAACTGGTTCCCGGTCCCGCACGGCCACATCATGGGGACCGTCTCTAACTGCAGTTGCTCAGAAACTTCGTCGATCAATTCGAATGGATCACGCCCTTCCCGATCCATTTTGTTCACGAATGTGAAGATCGGAATGTCGCGCAGCCGGCAAACCTCGAAGAGCTTGCGGGTTTGAGCTTCGATACCCTTTGCGGCATCAATGACCATGATGGCGGAGTCGGCCGCAGTCAGTGTCCGATAGGTATCCTCACTGAAGTCCTCGTGGCCCGGCGTATCCAGCAGGTTGAACGTGATCCCGCGATACTCAAAGGTCATCACAGCCGTCGTAACAGAGATGCCCCGTTGTTGTTCGATCTTCATCCAATCGGATCGCGCACGGCGACGTTCACCGCGCGCCTTGACCTGGCCAGCCAGATGAATGGCCCCGCCAAGGAACAGCAGATGCTCTGTAAGGGTCGTTTTACCGGCATCCGGATGCGAGATGATCGCAAATGTCCGCCTCTTCTGCGGCCCCGTACGCTCTGTTGGTGATTTTTCGATTACGGTTTGATCAGCCAATAGGTCACTCTCGATACAAAAAAATTGTGGCTTAACAAAGCCCCGGCGGTTCTATTGCATCAGGCTTGGAAACACCAGCTAAACATCGCCGACGACTTCACGGATCGACCGGCTCATCCAGGAAGTGGCGTCCCTCGCGATCCTCAATCTCGATGACCCAAATATCAGGATCTATCGAAACCTGTTTCTCTATATAGGTATTGGCTTCCTCTTCTGAAACAAGCTCAATACCGGTGCCTGACAGCCAAGCCCGCTGGCCGTCAACATGACGCACCGGTGTCAGCACGCGGCAGTTTCCGCTCAGATCATGCAGTTTGATGAGAACGATACCGGCCGCCTCATGACCACGCCGGACAACAAAAACGGGCACGTCATGTACCGCACAGCGCCGAATATGAGCTTTGACCCAGAATCCGGCCGCAAGCCGCTCTTCCGACATGATCTAGGCAGCGCCGCGGAGCTGGTCGTCGATTGCGACGACATCGTTTGCCGCGGCCCTGGCGTCAATGCGCGGCAAGATGACTTCGACTTGCGTCCCGGCACCAAGCTCGCTCCGAATCTCAACCCTGCCCTCATGCAATTCCGTCAGAGACTTCACAACGGCGAGGCCCAAGCCCGTGCCGGGTTTGTTGCGAACGTAGAAATCACCCACTTGTTCGAACGGCTTGCCGATCCTTGTCAGATCTTTGTTCGCAATGCCAACCCCCGTATCCGAAACGACCAAGTGATAGCTGCTGGGCTGCGAGAAAGAGGATACCTTCACGACTCCCTCTCGTGGGGTGAACTTAATGCCATTGGAAATCAAATTGATCAGGATCTGTTTCAATGACCGCTTATCTGCCCAGACGAGTTCTGGAATAGGCGTCACGTCAATCTCAAGCTTCACTCCGGCTTCACCGGCAGATACAGATAGAAGCTCTTCGCATTCGTCAACCAATTTTGGTACAGAAACCAGTTCGGGTGCCAGCTTAAATTTTCCAGCTTCAATCTTACTCACGTCCAGCAGATCGTTAATCAAATCCAGCAGATGCGTGCCACTGTCATGAATGTAGCCCGCATAATCTGCATACCGACGATCACCGACGCTGCCGTAGATCTCGCTTTGTACCATTTCGGCAAAACCGATAACAGCATTGAGGGGTGTTCGTAACTCGTGGCTCATATTCGCCAAAAAACGTGATTTGGCTTCATTTGCAGCTTCCGCATCATTCTTGGCAGCAACCAAAGCCAGCTCATAAAGCTTGCGATCAGAGATATCGCGCGTAATGGCCACACAGCTGTGTGCGGGCATGGCGTCGCTATTACTGATCCGCTCCATAGGGCAGCAGCGCGTTTCAACCCACAGATAGTTGCCATCGCCACGCCGAACTCGGTACTCGATGGATACATCTTCACCACGATAAGTGGCGCGCGCGAAAGCGGCCCGGACGGATTTAGCATCATCGGCGTGTGCCAACGATGAAGGCACTTCGTCCAACAACTGGTCGGGTTCAATGCCAAATATGCGCGCACTGGCCTTCGTCGCAAATGTAATCCGGCCATCGACGCCATGTTCTGTAATCAGGTCTGTCGCGTTTTCGGCCAACATATCGCAACGATCTTGTTTCTGAACAATCACATTGCTTACCGCGGAATAGAGGTTCTGAAATCCAAAGGCGAGGCCTCCGGCATAGATCAAGGCGGTCACGAGCCCCATTGCGTGAGGGATCGCGCTCCCGGTTACATCGACCAGCGACAAAGGCATCAATTCCAGCTGCTGAAGCCCCAACAGACCAATCAACGAGGCACCTGCCGTCCCAATGCCGAGAAGAACAACGCGTCGGTCTTGAGACAGCGCAGCTTCGATGGGTAACACAAGCAACCAGGGCAATACGAAAGAGGAAATACCGCCCGTCATTGCAGCGGCGACTGAGATCATTGCGGCCAGATTCAATATAGAAACCGCGTGACACCAAACAAGTGAAATATTGAAAACCGCGAGAGATCCGACCAGGAACGGTGAAAGAAACCAAAACAAAACGACTGCCGCGCCACCAATCGGCATACCGACAATCGCAAAGTAGCTCATCACTGCTACGAAACCGAACCCACCCCCCAGCAGTTGAGAGGTAACAAAAGCCCCGCGCTGGCCGGTTTCTGCTTCGTTTGCGGCGTCCCCCTGCAGGTTAGCATGAAGGCCCGTCGGAAGTTGCCGCGGAATTTCGGATTTCGTTATCATCATGATCGCAGTACGCATGATTGTGCGACACGATTAATGGAGTCTGAATCTCAACAATTCCTTAAACAGCACAACATCGCTGAAACGTTAATATGGCGCGCGCGTTAAGGTGAACGTCAGAACCATATGTCACATTCGTTGCATTGGAGAATGCACATGCTTCGTTACACCATCTATTTCGCGCCCACCGTATTGCTGGTTGCCTGTTTTTTGCTTTCTTTGGTTGTTCCCGCACAAATTTGGTAGCGGTCGGACAGATCTGAACTGACATTGAGATGCGTCAGCATCAGCGCGAAATTCGCAATCTCATTAAAATTTTGTCGATAGGTTTTACCAAAGTGCAAATGCCTATCGCCTAGTGTGTCCTTGTACAGTCGAGGACATAAAAATGTTTTTTCTAATGCGTGCGGGCTTCTGGCTTGCCATCGTTTGGTATGTGTTGCCTATGGATCATCTTGATCCCATGCCTGGCGGACAAGCACCTACCGTCGCCCAATCCCTGGACAACGGGACGCAGATCGTTGCCAGCGTTGTTTCCGAAATTTCAACGACATGTCAGCACAAGCCGCTGGTCTGTGAAACGGGATCTATCCTGTTTGAACTGCTCGAAACACAAACGGCCATAGCCTCGGGCGCCATCCAAGATTGGGCCGTTGAACATGCAAAGAGTTAATGCGGGTTAACTTTTTCTGCCTAGTTGGGGGACCAATTGTCGATTCCAGAGGTGTCGTCGCCGAACCCACCAGAACTGCGCGCAACCCGCGCACCATGGGAGCTTGAACAAGAACAAGGCGGTTTAGACAGCAGAACTCTTTTCGGGGCCACGATATTCTTAAGCGCCGTTCTGCTCTTTTCCGTCCAACCCCTTTTCTCAAAGATGGTCTTACCTATCTTGGGGGGCTCGCCGAACGTTTGGACAACAGCCATGTTGTTCTTTCAAGCGGCTTTGTTGCTCGGCTATTGCTACGCTCATTTGACAACCCGCTTATTCGGGCTGAAGGCGCAGCTAAGTCTCCATGCCTCGCTGATGTTGGGCGCCGCGTTGTTCCTACCCATTGCCCTTCAACCCGGATGGCCGCCGCCTGAGGACGGCATGCCGACCTTTTGGCTCATTGCGTATTTCGGTATCTGCGTGGGCTTGCCGTTCTTCGCGATTTCGGCAAACGCGCCGCTCTTGCAAAGCTGGTTCGTTGCAGCGGAAACGCGGTCCAACAACAACGATCCCTACTTTTTGTATAGCGCCAGCAACGCAGGCAGCATCTTGGCGTTGCTTAGCTTTCCCTTCTTGCTTGAACCGACTTTGCGACTCAGTGAGCAGAGCACATTGTGGACTGTCGCCTACGCCCTACTTCTTGTCGGTGTTCTCGGGTGCGGTTATGCAGCAATACGGAATAAAAACGCCAGCTCCGCTCAAAGTGACGCCTCCAATCTAACAGATCAGGTCACAAGCCCCGCACCAACCTATGGCCAGCGGCTGAAGTGGATCGGCTATGCATTCGTACCGTCCACCTTGCTGTTAAGCGTGACCACCTACATCACGACAGACATTGCAGTCGCCCCACTTTTCTGGGTTATTCCACTGGCGCTTTATCTGATGACTTTCGTGATCAGTTTCGCGCAGCGCCAATACGCCTCGCTGGATCTGATCTGCCGAATTCAAACCCCTTTGCTGATCCTATCAGCCATGTCCTTTATCTGGGGATTGAAAGCGTCGAACGTCGTTGTTGTACTGCATCTTTTGACATTGTTCTTTACGGGATTGGTCTGCCATGGCCACTTGTCGCGAACGCGGCCTGAGGCTGATCGACTTACAGAGTTCTATCTGTGGTTATCCCTCGGAGGCGTGCTGGGCGGCATATTTAACGCAGTGATCGCACCTGTTGCCTTCGACGCCATCTTAGAGTTTCCGATCGCCATCATCTTGGCCTGTCTTGCCCGCCCTCTTGTGGGTTCATCGGAGACCATGTCCGCGAAGCGAATGCTCGGAGATGTTTTCTTACCCATATTCCTGTTTGTAGCGCTGATTACTCCGAGCGCAATCCTCGAGTTAACAACCGAAGAAATGGGAGCTTACGGCCTTGCAATCGTCTGTGTCGTTATTGCAGTCACGTTGCTTAATTTCAGCAGCCGTCCGTCACGTTTCGCCGTTGGCGCCGCTGCGGTACTGGTCGCCGCACCAAATATGGACGAAGCTCAAAACGTTGTGTGGCAGGAACGCAGTTTCTTCGGTGTTTACTCAGTTATCCATGAACCTGCGCCCGGCGCACATATCCTTAAGCACGGTACGACCGTTCATGGCGTGCAATTTCTCAACAAGGAAAATGAGCGACTGCCCTTGGCCTACTATCATCCTGACGGGCCGCTCGGTCAGGTTTTGGATGAAATCCGAAAATCCGGCGGCACACAGAATGTCGGCGTTGTTGGGCTCGGCGTTGGCGCAACAGCCTGCTACGCACGTGACGGCGAAAACTGGCGATTTTACGAGATCGACCCTGTCGTCACGGCGATTGCGCGCAATGAAAACCTCTTCACCTTTATGTCAAATTGCGGGGCCCAATCAGATGTGATCATCGGGGACGCGAGGCAGACGCTGGCACTGGCGCCCCCTGCAAGCTTCGATTTCTTGATGATCGACGCGTTCAGTTCCGACGCTATACCGGTTCATCTTATGACGGATGAAGCCATTTCTCTCTATATGAACCGACTGAAAAAAAACGGCACGTTACTGCTGCACATCTCTAATCGGCATCTGGAACTCGCCCCCGTCTTGGGAAACATCGCTTATCGTCAGGGGCTATATGCGCTCCATTCAAGGTTCCTCCCCAAGGAGAAAACCGAAAACGGTTTCATCCTAAGCGCCTCCGAGTGGGTCATCATGACCAAATCAGAAGAAGCAATTCGGGGACTGACCGAAAACGAAGGCTGGACAAAAATGACTTTCGATCCAAATAGCGCGACCTGGACCGACGATTACTCCGACATCATCGGGGCATTCAAATAACTGGCCCACTGTCTTCGGCCTATTCAACGCAAGTTGCTTCCCAGACTTCGGCACCACGATACTGGCGCTCTGCCCATCCAGAAGACCCGGTCATTGCTTTTCCATCCTTAGACAAGGTCAGTCGCAAACCACCTGTGGCAAATTCCGTCGCCCAAATACCCGTCATAGTGTTCCGCCGGACTTTGCCAACAACAAATCCCGCTTTTGAGCCTTGCGCCTTCCGGTAAGTGCCGCGTATGCGACCATCTCGCTCTTCCAAGCGAAGGCTGGCATCTTTGCGCTCAACTTCGTTTGGGGCTGTGCCCAACAGCCATTCGCCAGAAAATCCTTGGCAGGAAGGAGATCCACTCTCAACAGTGATTTCTTGACTTCCCAACACAGCACCACCGCGGTGATCGCCTGCGAACACTTTGACAAGGTAATTTCCAGGTTGTTCTGGCGCTTCAAGACGAACCGATTCCTGATCGGGGGACCGTAGGTCTCGACTTCTCAAAGGCGGCATGGCTTCGGCCAACCGGCGATTTGTCGCCAGGATTTCTGCGGGCAGGTCTCCTTCAATTTCCATGTTCGGAAAGATTCCGACCCATGCGCCGCCATCTCTAACGCACTGATTGTCGTTCTGTTTGATCGCAACGGAAATCGCCTCCCGTGAGGCGTAAGTTTTTAGATCCGGCTCAAGCGCTACGGAAGGGCCTTCTGAGGGCGCCAACAACATCGCTTGTTGCTCCAACGCCTCCACGAATGTGTCCAGCACTTTCGACGCGGTGGCCTCCTCGCTCAGACCGCTGTCATCCGCAGCCGCCAATCTGCCGATTTCAATCTCTTCGTCGCCAGCAGGGCATCCGGTTTTCGAACCGCAAAAGTCGAGCATCGAAATGGCGTGATCAACATGGCGAACTGCTGCCAAAGCGTCATGTCGCTCTGCTTCGGCACATGACGAGCTTGCTGCAGCCAAATTGTATGCGTCCTTACTGGCCGGCGACGGAACAAGACCCGTCACGGTTTTGAGTCTTGCAGTGTAGAGCAGTACTTTGCCGGCCGCATCGGCGACATCCGCCCAAGAGTCTGCTAAATCAGCCCCCGTGTCCGAGCCATCTGATGAAGCAACAAGCGCACCGCTCGATCCGCCAGATCTGCGGCGCAGCAAACCTACGGCCTCTTCAACTTCTGCAAGCCCAAAGGACAGCGTCCTAAATCGCCATATCCCCTCTTGAACTGTCGAGAACGCACCGTCGGTGATAGGACCGACCGCACTCTCCTCGATATCCTCGATCTGTGCCGTGAATTGATCCGCGATACGCACAAGGCGATGATATCTCGCGTTCAAACTCGCAGATATTGTTGCTAAGGCCCGGGATCGCTGCGTCGCGCTCTCAGGCAGGTTTGCCAATTCGCCCAACTCAGCCTCGATCGCGCTTGTGTGTTCTTCGACTTCATTTCTAAAAGAGGACAGCATGCCCGTGCCGTCGTCTGCCGGATCAATCGCTTCGCTATCGACAATCTCGGTATCACCGCCGAGAATTTCCAGCGCCTCCGCAACGTAGCTCAATTCCGCCCTTAGTTTGGCCCGCGCTGTACAATCAATCGTTGGGCAGGACATCGAACGGCATGCTTCCGCTCGCTCTGCAATCAAAGACGAGAGTCGTCCGATACGCCCGAACACCGAAATATGGCTTTCTGAACGGACACCACAAATGGGAAGAGAGGCCAACTCAACCGTTGTTTCACGCGTTTCAGAACCGCATTGGCGTTCGCGTGCGCAAATCTCACGCCAATGCGAAAATCGCTCAATGGCCCCTTTATGGGCCGGATCGTCGCTTTCAACGTAAGCATTCAACAAAGTTTGAATGGATTCGCAGGCTTCGCAAGGCGCCGCCCCGGCGAACACAACGAACTGCCCCTCTCCGGAACCAACACCGTCACCGCGAACGAAGTCTTTGTTGCCCGCCGCCAACAGGTAGGCACCGCCCATGAAAAAGATAAGGACAGACGCAGCCGAGAAACTAGAGAGCAACAAACGCATTTCGATATTCAACTATCAAAGCAGTACCGGTTCCTGTGAACTTCCACTCACCATGTGATCCTATGATCTCTGGCGCAAGCTTGATGAGAAAACAGTTCCATCAAATCGGGTCATGTCGGAGGTGAAGCCGCTGAATGGCCAACGAAATGTTAATATCACAATCCCCATTTCATTATTGGAAATTCGGCTGTTCTTTAACCCCCATTCTCGGGCCATTGTCCCCTCAAAACGTGAACAGGCCACAAATCGACAGATTTAATCAAACAGAATCTAAAAAATGCGGAGGAGACGGATGCCTAGCTTGCGATCGCCAGCGACTGCTTGACGGACAGCGCGCTCGCCTGTGCCGGCAGCAGGAAGGCCTCATAGCATAGCAACATATCGACTGTGTCACCGCTGCTGGAAAGGGGAAGCCGCATCCAGAAATCGAATATCTCATTTTTCCGACGGCTTCTGAAAGCGGAAACCCCTTGAATAGGCTTGCCGAGCAAAACGGCACGCTGGAACGAAGCCCGCCAATAGGACCGGGTTGGCAGATCGAATTTAATCTCTTCGATACATTTGCCAGTCAACTCCATCCCATAGGCATCCCTCAGACGGGTTCCTGCGAGCCTGTATTGAAAGGTTTGTCCTTTTATTTCGACCAGGCTGATCGTGGGTAGATGTGCCAGCAGACCTGCGGGTTGTACGTCTGCACGGGCCGGCATGGCCCGGCCTTCGCAGAGTGCGAGCCAGTAGTCGTACACCTCCCTTTGTTCCGGCAGCAAAAGCTGACTACGGAATCGAAGGTCTATTGGCGATACGTCCATCGGCAAGTCGTCCCCAAGTCAATCGAACGCACGCACAGTCGGCACCAACACGCCGAAAAGTTTCCGATAAGTAAAGAGAAGATTAACAGAAGGCCTTATCCAGTGATTCACATAGGAAAGAAAGCAGTTATCCCTTTGCGACCCTTTTCGGACGCCCCTTCTGCCCGAGCCCCATTTCCTTCGCTAACTGAGATCGTGCCTCTGCATAGCGAGGGGCGACCATAGGATAGTCTTTGGGCAAACCCCATTTCGACCTGTATTCGTCAGGTGTTAGATTGTAGTGAGTGCGCAGATGCCGCTTGAGGGATTTGAACTTCTTGCCGTCTTCTAAGCAGATGATGTAGTCCGGCATCACAGACTTCTTGATACTGATCGCGGGCTTTATCGGTTCTTTGGGTGCCTCTTTTCCATTCCGTGTCGCATCATTCAACGCTGAATAGACTTGCTGAATTAAGCTTGGCAGTTCACCGGCACCAATCGAATTGTTGCCGACATATGCAGAAACGATCTCTGCGGTCATGTCGACGAGATCTGCTTTTGTTTCTATCGGGGTCAATGTAAAGCCCTTCCCTGTAGTTTTATTCGAATTTATATTTGCCTAGACTAATAATCAAGTCTTTAGGGACGGGGGTTGGTAGTGTTTTCTAAGTGTTCAACAGTGATACCGAAAAACTTAACTCTTACTTCCTCAAATAATTAATTTTTGCCAAGTTTAGATTAGTTAATATTCGCACTCTTGCACACGCCGAATCTGTTAACTTCTTGCTCTATTTCAAATACTTCTGATTGAGACCAATATATTCAAGTCTTGCTCTAGACCGTTGAGAATATTGGAGAAAACGAATCACACTTTTGGCGAATGCAAGCCCAACACTAGACAACCCAAAACACAGTCCATGCCGCCAGTCTTGGTTGTGTCGAGAAATTCAAATGCCCGAAATAGGGATCTTCGTGGCCTGAACGATCGGCAGACAATCGCAGCCGTTGGATCTCGAAATTCTTGGGGGTAACTAAGGCCTCAACGATAGGCAACGCCCTGCTCATACAAAAGCGGCGCCGCCTCCGTCGCCACCCAGCCTGTCGAAAAGAGAAGTCTAAGAGGACAGAAGGGTAGCTCACATATCATGGCCCAACGGGAGGGGGGCAGGACGTGGCCATGACATACGCGGAGGCGGCGCCCAACCCGGACAACAATGTCCGGGCTGAATTTATTTAATCAGTCTACTGATTTTTGAGTCAGTTCTCCTTATAGTCATGCACCCATTGGCAGGCTTCAAAATACTCAGGACCCAGATTTTCGAGATACGAATCAAGCGCTGCAGACAAAATGTCTTGATTGGTGCGATGCAAACGGGCCCCAGCATATTTGAGCCGAAGATAACTTTTTTCATCAAGGCGAAGCGTCACCGCTGTACGCTTTTTGAGAACCCGCCCTGCTGGCCATAACCCACTGGGAACAACAAGCGATGCCGACGCAGCGCCTTGCGGCACAACAGGTTCTTCCGACCGAACATGTTGCGTCGCCAATCCGGACGGCACCTCGGGTCGTACGGGCGCAGATTCACGGCTCAAATGACGCTGAGAACCAGGTCCAAACATCGGCCCGTTGCGATCGACCACTTGATTGCGCCGCTGCCCGCCGTCTGTGCTGTCTTCAAGATCGATCTGATCTTCATTCAGAAAAGTATCCATCCGTTCGCGCTGTTCACGGCTTAGTCCCAACCGACGCATGTCAACTTTATGCGGCACCGACATTTGTTCCACAGACTCGGCAGCGGGAACGGCCTCACCTTTTCTGGCAAGCAAAGTAGCAGTCAAAGATGCAAAGCGGGTCAAATTATCTGCCCCCAATTTGTCGTATAATTAGGATCCAAAACGCCGGCCGAACGCGGGCGCACTTTTGCCAAGGGCGTTTAGATTCGATGCCGCAATTGACGTTTCGCCGTTCGGCGCGTCGTCATTTGCAACACGCTCAATTTTTGCCAAACGTGTCTGCAGATATGCCCACAGTTCGCGTATTTCATTTGCAGACCGGCACGACGGATTGACTTCCATTACTGTGCGTCCGTCGATCATACTTGCCGCGAAATCCGTACGCTGATGAACAATGACCGGCGCAACGGTACCGTGTTGAGAAAGAGCGATAGCAGCTTCAGATGTAATTTTGGCGCGAGCTGTGGCCGCGTTGACGACAAAGACCATATTTTTGCGTTTTGACTCAACAATATCCACAGTTGCGCCTACCGCCCGCAAATCATGCGGACTCGGCCGCGTTGGCAAGACCACAAGGTCCGCGTAATTGACCACCTCAGCGATGGCACGTGTCACAGCCGGCGGCGTATCAACCACCACTAACTCAACGCCCATTTCCCTCACAGTTTCGATATCGGAAAACAGGTTTGAAAATGTTGATTGAATGAACACGGGCGTTTCGGATGAGCGCACATTCCACCATTTGGCCAAACTGCCTTGAGGATCCGTATCCACCAATGCGACGGACGCGCCACCTTCAGCCGCTTCGACCGCGATATGACCAGCAAGCGTCGTTTTGCCGGAGCCGCCCTTTTGAGACGCGAAAACAATAACGCGCATACACAGGCCTCATACAAAGTCATCGAATATAGTTCAAAGAGGAGTGACCGAGTGTGTATCTACTCGGGGAAGCGCAGCCTCAACGTTCGAAGCCATACGTCTTGAGTTACCGTGTTGCGCGCCATACCAGTGTCCTTTCGGTAGCCCCGCTACCCACCTCGCTCTCGAAAAGCAATTGGGGCCGGAAGCTTTGCGTCCCATCGTCACCGATGGTTTGCCGTTTCGATCGACCGCGCCGTTGGCGCGTTTCGTCCTGCCGACGCAAGTCGACGGGTGCACGCTAAGCGCAGCGATTTAACAAGACGTAAAAGTAAAAGCTTGATTAAAAACCAAAGCACCGCTCGTCGGACGCCTGGTCAGGTCAAGCGGCCATTTGCATATCCCAATACTCAAGCGTTGCTTGTGCATTTTGAGGTCCAACTTTCTCGAACGTTGCAGTGGCTTGATTGAGAAGAGCTGGCGGGCGAGCTTTCTTGTGTTTCTGAAAGTCCAAAACGAGGAACAAATTAGTGAAAGCCGCTTTGTCCACCTCAAGAGCTTTACACGCGACGGCCAGCGGCTGCCCTTCATCATCCAACATAATCCGTGCGGCAGTCTTCTGACCAATGCCTGCCATTTCGGCAAACAACTTGACATACTCGTCTTCATTTCCGCGTTTAATGGCGGTTGCCAATTCCGGCGCAACAAACTGGCGACGCACAGCCTTGGTTCGGATCGCCAAAGCGGCTGTTGCATCACGCTCTGCATTTGCGAGCGCATCGTTGGTGGCTTCTTCAAGCAATCGATCAAGATCTGAAGGTTCGATAGCATGACGCGTCAATATGAACTCGCGGAGCTTTCCTGAAACCCACCAGAACATTTGTTGTGCCGACTCTTTCGGCAAATCGCCCCGCTTCAACAGCGGTACGCACAAATCCGGACACTCTTCGCTCAACTCAACGATGCTCTTAAATGCCTTTGGGCCAATGCTTGCGCCTTCGTTGGCCAGAAGGCGCGCTGCAACGTCCGCCTCACTTTGCGAGATCAGCGCTTCGCTCACTCGTGAGGAAATCTCTTCTCGGTTTGCAATAGCCAAACGATGGTCTTTTGTACGCCCGCAAGCGACGGCCTCAAGATCTTCGTCGTTAAGAGCTGTACTGCGGACAAGAATTGGTTTTGCTATTTCAATCTCATCTTGCGCCAGAGTTCGTATCAAATCGCGCGGCACAGTTTTCAAATCTGCCAGTTGTTCCGCGACCTTCGCGCGCAACGTGCTTTCCACAAATTTGACAAGATCGACAAGGATGTCATCCATCAGGTCAATTTCGTTCTGAGAACTCGCATCCGCGCCGTCAATGGCGAGCGCAGCAACTTTCTCAAACAAGACCTGTCGTGAGATCTTGCTTCGATTAGCGGCAAGCGCATGAAGCTGCTTTAGCCCGTTATTGGATGTGCCAGCTTCTGTGACGGCTGACATGTTGGTAACCCTTCAAACTGGCCGCGCGCGGCGGCAATTCCCGATTTTGTTCCGTAAGAACGCCTTGAGTTATGAATAGGGGTTAAACATTGTCGGGTAATTAATGGCGTCCTTCATGCCACCTTGCGCGACACCTTGTCATAAAGGTTATGCTAACGGATCAAAGGGCTATTCTCCCTTCGGCCCAAATCCACTAGAGTAAGTTTTTGGCAACCCTATTTCGGACCTCGCTGTGTAATGATTAAGTCAGAAAACCGCGTCAGTCGTTGGAACATCTCAACCTTCTTGGTTGGGGCTGTCTTTGCAGCAGTGTTCCTGGTGACTGGGTGCGCCGGAACGGATCCCGAACTCCGCCAGCACCCAAACTACCAACTCGGCTACGGCGACGGCTGCAACAGCGCCTCAGCGCGGACCCGGGGCCTGCCGGGGCGGCACTATCGCAATGAGTCCCTGTACAAGAGCGACGAGGCTTACCGCGCCGGTTGGCGAAGCGGCTGGGGCGCCTGTGCACCACCGCCCGATCATGGGGCAACGGGAAACTATTAAGCTCACGCGTTTGACTGTGCTGCCCTGTTAATCGTCGCCCGATCTTCGGCGATCTGTTCAATATGATCCCGCATGGTTGGATTGTTCTTCAGAAGCTTTTGAAAGTCCGATTGGTGAATCACGAGTAAATGGGTGTAGCCCAACGACGTGACGGTAGCATTCCGTTTGCGGGCCCCCAGCAATGCCATTTCGCCGAAAAACTCCCCAGCCATCAATTTGACGGGACGACGTCCTACGCCCACCTCTACAGCGCCAGACGCAATGAAATACATCGAGCGGCCCGTCTCTCCTTCATTGACAATCGCTTCATTAGGGATGGCCAATTGAGGGCGAAGGAACCCAGCCAGCTTCCGCACTTCGTCTTCATCCAGATCTTTGAACAAAGGGACATTCTCAAGCATTTGTCGCAATTGAAGCCCAAGATCCAAATCGGGCCTGCCGTCCATGTGGCGGTAACGTTCCTGCCAGCCTGCCTCCAAATCATCAAACACTTCCCGGCTGATCAGAGATTGCCCTAGCCGGCGACGATATTCCTCAAATTCCAGGACAAGTGAAATCCGGTTGACATAACGGCGCGCCAGGGCACTCGCAAAGTTTGGATAACGGAATTGCAGTGCCTTAACCGCATTGCGAATCCCCTCGCGCCGTTCCAGTAGTGATTTCTTCAACAGATCTGCGTTCGCTTCACCAACAAGCACGCGGACATTCTCGTCGTTAAAATCGATAAGTGTATTCAGGACAAACTCTCCAACCAGCAGTCTCTCGAAGTAGCTTGCCAGGGCACCCGCAAGCGGATACGACCACCCCGTATTGCGCTGAATCCAAAGGGCGCGTTTTAAATCGGGTGCCAAATCAACAAACTGGTGGGCAGCGTTTTGGTAGCCATCAATACCTTCTGAACGGGCTCCATCAATGATACGCGACGAATATACACGCATCATCTCGACGACTCGGTGGTCAAGAAAGTCCCGTTCAAAGAACTCAAGATACAACTCGTCTTCACGCATGGCCAAAGTCAGAAAGCCAAACTCTACCAACTGCTCATCGGACAGATTATGAAGTTCGCTCACGCTCTCGCCAGGTCCTGTTGCCGGGTCCATCATCAGGCGATGGCTCAAATTGAGGCGCCGGCATATATCTGACACGCGCTCTGCCACCAATTCGCGAGACGAAGCAATAGTTCTGGAGCGCAACGCCCCTTCGATCGGCGTGAGCTGATTGAGCTTTAGCGCTGACATGAGCGGGCGCAAAGTTGGCGCTTTGATCAACAGCGTAAACAGTACAAATCCAGTCGCTGAGACCAGCACAAATCGCCGAACTTCCGGATCGATTGATGCGTCCTGCCCGACGGCGAGCGCCAAGGCGACTGTAACCGCACCCCGCAACGCCCCCCACCAAAGGACTGTCTTTTGTCCCAATGCCATCGGGGCCGAGAGTTGAAAGGCGGACAATATGGGCATCACGCAGAACACGATGACAGCACGCGCAATCAATGTGGCAATAGTCAGCACAAAGATCACAAGAAGATCAGAAGGTGTTGCCGCCTCAATGACAGAGGGCACATACATCGCTGCCAGCACAAAAATGAGGGAAGTGGCCCAAAAATCAAGTTGTCCCCATATCGTTCCCAAGCCGTTCCAGGCGTCAGGCGACAATCTGGTCCGCCCTTCCGATGCCATAACGATCGCTGCCGTCACAACGGCAATGACGCCAGAGACGCCCAAAATTGTTTCCGCGAAGATAAACGTTCCGTAGGCAAGCGCGACAGTAAGCGTGATTTCCGTTAGGACAACATGACGAAGTCGTCCGATCAGTCGGCTCAGCAACCAGGCCGAGAGGTACCCAAATGCGCCTCCTCCCAACAGCCCAAGCACAAACATGACGATGCCATCGATCGCCGTCATAGAGTGATCCGTTGACAACAATCCGACCAAAACCGCGACAGTCGCGATAGCGGCCGCGTCATTGAAGAGACTTTCGCCTTCGATAAGAACAGACAATCTGCGCGGGGCACCAATGTCCCTGAATATCGCTACGACGGCGGCCGTATCTGTGGTCGCAACGATTGCTCCCAGCAGAAGTGCTGCTACAAGCCCAACCTCTGTAAAGGGGTGAACGAGAAATCCAACAATCAGTGTACAAATGACAACAGCGACGCCCGCCATCACGGTAATCGGAGCCAAGTCATCGACCATACGTCTGACGTCTACCGTCAACCCGGCCGAAAACAGCAAGACCGGCAGAAATAAAGTCAGCAGGGCTTCGCCGGACGCAAAGGATGTCTGGACAAGTTGCAGAAATTGACCGAACAGGCTTGATGCCCCGGCCTCTTGCGCCGCAGCAAATCCCAATGCAACGCCGAGAACCGCTAACAGAACCGTGTATGGTAAATGAACCCGCCGAGCGATGGGAACCAAAAGACTCATGAAGCCAAGAAGGAGCGGTATCCCAATAGCGACAATTTCAATGTCGTTCATTTATTTCCGTCATGCGCGCGCTCATCAGTCAAAGGAGCATTGGTTTTTCGGACTGGTAAGAACCAAAAAAAATCCGTTCTCATCTTTACCAATGCTTATGGTATCACTCGCGATGCAGCAACAGAAAGTGTCCAATTCGCGTGACTTCATCCCAACCTGACAAGAGACCGAGCTTGATCGGCAGCTCAGCTGACTTCAGATGGTATTTGTTGAGCCATTCAACTTGGTTTGTGGGCATGGGTCTGCAAATGATCCTGTTTCCTTACCTCGTAACGGAGGTTTTGCAGCAATCGCCCGCAAATGTGGGCATTGCGCAGATGAGTTTGATGGCGCCCTCCATTCTGTTCATGCTCGTCGGGGGGGCCACCGCTGAAAGGCGAGATGGGCGGGCTCTGCTGACCCGTTACAACATTTGCGCAATCATTCCCCCAACAACGCTTGCGCTCGCGATAATTATTGGGGAATTGAGTTACGGATTGCTCATTCTCTATGCACTTGCAATGGGTACACTGTCCGCCTTCGCGCTTCCGACGCGCGATGCCATGCTCAATTCCGTTGTTGACCGCATATCCGCAGACCATCTGAGCGGCGGTGAAAAAATTCAGCAGGGTGTTGTCACGGCAAATGCAATCCAATTTCTTGGACAAACTGTTGGCATGCTCGCTGCGATGGGCGCCGACGGATTCGGCATTCCAATCTTGTTGGCTTCTCATGCATTGATGGCCCTAATTGGCGCCATAGCCGCGCACGCTTTGATTCCATCAAAGCCAGTCCTGATGCAAGACCAAACGCAGTCAACATTCGAAGCAATACGCGAAGGGATTGTGGAAGTTTACCGATCGGATGTTCTGCTGCCGCTGGTCATGATTTCGATGGCCGTCGGACTGTTTTTTGTTGGCAGCTTTCTAGTCTGTTTTCCGCTTTTTGTGCGGGACCTTTATGGAGGTGGGGCGGGTCGACTGGCGACGCTGAACGTGAGCTTCTGGCTCGGAACGATTTTGGCTACCGTCATTCTGATGAGAGTCGGCCCGCTCGAAAAACGTGGGCGGGCCCTGATCCTCGCACTGGCGTCCGGTACAATAGTATTGGCCGCCATGTCTCTCGACATACCCTTTGCGCTGATGTGCGCCTTAACATTCTTTTGGGGTATGGGAGGCGGCGTTTCTCTGACAATGTCGCGCGGCATTGTGCAGGAAGTCGCGCGCGATAGTCACCGCGCGCGTGTGCTGTCCATCTACCAACTTGGCTTCAACGGCGGGACGCCCATTGGCGCTTTCTGCATGGGGTTCCTCATCGAAGGGCTGGGCATGAAGCCGGCGGTCCTGGTTCCCGCAACGATCATGTTTTTGTTCTTGATCGTGCTAACATTGCGTACGAACCTGTGGTCACTCGGCGCCGACCTCAGACAGCCCGCCCCGGGCTAAGAGCCCGGGTTATCAGATGACGTTACGTTAGGCCTATCTGAGTTTAAGAGTATTTGGGCTGATCCCACCATGGGTAATAGTCAGGCATGTCCTGGCTCGGTTTCATCGAGAACTCTGGAGGCCGCTTTTCGAGGAACGACTTGACGCCTTCCTGCGCATCCGCACGGCTGCCCATGTAGTAGACGCCTCGGCTGTCGAGACGATGCCCTTGCATAGGATGATCCGCACCCAACGTTTTCCACATCATTTGCCGGATCAAAGCCACCGAAACCGCTGACGTGTTTTGCGCAATTTCCAATGCGATCTCGCGCGCCGCAGGAAGCAGATCGTCGGGCTTGTAAATTGAGCGAACCAGACCGCCTTCCAATGCTTCTTGCGCCGAAAAGACCTTTCCGGAGTATGTCCATTCAAGCGCCTTCGAAATTCCCACGACCCGAGGCAAAAACCAGCTTGAGCAGGCTTCAGGGACAATCCCTCGACGGGAAAACACAAAACCAAAGCGGGCTTCTTCTGACGCCAAACGAATGTCCATCGGCAACTGCATGGTCGCACCGATACCAACGGCGGGTCCGTTAATTGCACCGATGATCGGTTTGATCGAGTCATATATCCGCAACGTCAAAAGACCGCCGCCGTCCCGTATCCTCTCATCATCCCAACCAAACTCGCCGTCCCGGTCAAAAGTCGATCCGCCGCGGCCAAGATCGGCACCCGCGCAATAGCCCCGTCCCGCGCCGGTAAAAATAATGGCGCGAACCTTGTCATCTGCGTCCGCGCGATCGAGCGCATCGACAAGTTCTTCCATCATGGTTCCCGTAAACGCGTTCAATCGGTCCGGCCGATTGAGCGTGAGGGTCAAAATCCCCTCGTCCAGACTATAGATGATTTCGCTGTATTCTTTGGACACGGCCTTAAGCTCCTTCGTTGATTGTCGAGATAGTGTTGTCAGACAGTATAAGTTAGCGGAACAATGCTTTGGCCAATTCGTTTGAGCCTTCAGACCGAACCTGCTAGATCATTCACGCAAAAATAAGAGAAAGCTCACCTTCTAGGGAAGACCGTTCATGCACCCATTTGTTCACGCGAAAAAAAATCCGGAAAAACCTGCCTTTATCATGGCAGGGTCCGGCAAAGTAGTGACCTATGGTGAACTTGAAGCTCTGTCAAACAAAGGGGCTCACCTGTTCCGGAAACTGGGCCTCAAGCGTGGGGATTCCATTGCAGTCTTTATGGAAAATCACGAGTTGTATTTTCCTGTTTGCTGGGCAGCGCAGCGGGCGGGGCTCTATTATACCTGCATCAGCTCTCGGCTGACCGCCGAGGAACTCGATTACATTGTCGGCGACAGCGAAGCCAAGGTTCTGATCACCTCACGGGCGAAAGCCGATGTGGCCGAGAACCTGCTGACCATGATGCCGAATGTCACCCATCGGTTCATGGTCGATGATCCCATTCCTGGCTACGACTCCTGGATTGACGCAATTAGCGATCAGCCGGATACACGGATTCACGACGAAGCTCCGGGAACAGACATGCTCTATTCGTCGGGGACGACCGGCCGGCCCAAAGGCATTCGCGTCCCGTTGAGCGACGAGCCGCTCGATGCCCCCATTCCTTTTCTCTCCCTTCTTTCTCTCGTATTTGGATTGGAAGAGAACTCCATCTATCTGTCCCCGGCACCGCTTTATCACTCTGCGCCGCTCCGCTTTAACATGACCATGCACCGGCTCGGCGGCACGACGGTCATCATGGAGAATTTTGACGCGGAAGAAGCGCTTAAATATATTGAGAAGTACAAGATCTCAGCGAGCCAGTGGGTGCCGACCATGTTTGTCCGCATGCTGAAACTGCCTGAAGAAGTGCGGTCGCAATACGATCTTTCCACACACAAGACAGCCATTCACGCGGCGGCACCCTGCCCTGTCGAAGTCAAGCGGAAGATGATCGACTGGTGGGGTACGATTATCCACGAATATTATGCGGGTACGGAAGGTAACGGTTTTTGCTGTATCAATTCTGAAGAATGGCTCGCGCACCCGGGATCTGTTGGCCGCGCGCTCATGGGCGAGATTCGTATTTGCGACGAGAACGGCGACCGCGTCGCAGATGGAGAAGAAGGGTCTGTCTTCTTCGAGAACGGCAACGAGTTTGAGTACCACAACGATCCAGAAAAAACTGCTGAGTCCAAAAACAAGCATGGATGGACAACGCTGGGTGATGTCGGACGTGTCGATGAAGAAGGTTATCTCTATTTGACCGACCGCAAAGCGTTCATGATCATTTCGGGCGGTGTCAACATATACCCGCAAGAGACCGAAAACATCTTGGTCGATCATCCAAGGGTAGCGGACGTTGCGGTCATTGGCGTTCCGAATGAAGAATTCGGTGAAGAAGTCAAAGCCGTCGTTCAGCCGATGGATTGGGACCAGGCTGGTCCCGATCTCGCAGACGAATTGATGGAATTTTGCCGCGAACATCTATCTGCGATTAAATGCCCGCGCTCCATCGATTTCGATCAGGAATTGCCAAGACATCCAACAGGCAAGCTTTACAAGCGGCTAATCCGAGACCGCTATTGGGGCAAAAAGGACTCCCGCATTGTCTGAACAGCAAGCACACGTACAAAAACCACCAACAGGAGAAAATAATGAGAGAATTTAATGGCATCGAAGACCTTGCCTCCCATGTCGGCGAGGAGATTGGCGTTTCCGATTGGGTCGACATCGACCAAGAACGGGTCAACCTGTTTGCGGACGCAACGGGGGATCATCAATGGATCCATATCGATCCTGAACGCGCCAAGAAAGAATTACCGACAGGCACAACAATTGCCCACGGCTATCTCACACTCTCATTGATCCCGTGGCTTGGATCGCAGATCAGCACGGTGAAGAACGTGTCGCGTGGGATCAATTACGGATCAAACAAAGTCCGTTTCACCAATATGGTGCCGATTCCGTCTCGCGTTCGCGCGCGCCAATCGCTGAAAAGCGCTGAGCCGAAAGCCGGTGGAATGCAATTCACTCACGAAGTGACGATCGAAATTGAAGGCCAAGACAGGCCAGCCTGTATCGCAGAAACCATCAGCATCATGTATGCTTAGTCCAAGATCGCAACTAGGGCATGAATGGGCTTGAAGCATGAGCGGATTGGGAAAAAATCGGGTCGCAAAAACTGAGGAGGAGTGGCGTCGTGAGCTGACGCCACTCCAATATCACGTCACACGTGAGAAAGGCACCGAACAGGCCTTCACCGGGCCGCATTTGGACAACAAGGATAAAGGCACTTACCGATGTGTATGCTGCCAAGCACCTTTGTTTGACTCGGAGACCAAGTATGAGTCGGGTTCGGGGTGGCCAAGCTTTTACAAGGCAATTGACGACAGCGCTGTCAAACTCGAAGAGGACCGCAGCCATATGATGGTACGAACGGAGGTCATGTGCGCAAACTGCGAAGCCCATTTAGGCCATGTCTTCCCCGACGGCCCCCAGCCGACCGGCTTGAGATATTGTATGAATGGGGTCGCACTCGATTTTGAGGAAGAAAAAGAGAAATAACTCATTCCGTACCGATCCATCTGCGTAATTGACTGCCTATGCCGCCAGCCCCGCCCGTTGCCGAAAAACGAAACAAAACGCTGACCCATCACAAGCGTGAACGGATCGATCCCTACTATTGGCTTCGAGACGAACGGTGGCAGGAAGTCATGCGTGACCCCGCGCTCTTGTCATCCGACATCCGGACCTATCTCGAAGCAGAGAACGACTACACGAAAGCTGCACTCGAAGATACGAAAGATCTCCAAGCACGTTTGTTCGAAGAAATGAAGGGCCGTATCAAGGAGGATGAATCCTCTGTTCCGATGCCGGATGGCCCTTATGAATATTATGTGCGGTATGAAACCGGCGGTCAGCATCCGGTCTATTGCCGTCAGCCACGTGGTGGCGTTGGGGAAAAGATTCTGCTTCACGGTGACAAAGAGGCCGAAGGGCAGTCCTACTTTCAGATCGGTGGTCTGTCCCATTCTCCGGACCACAAGGTGCTGGCGTACGCGCTCGATCTGAATGGATCCGAATTCTACGAGATCCGCTTTCGCGAGATTGACTCAGGAAATGAGCTCCCTGATCGCCTGCCGAATGCCAGTGGCGGATTCGTATGGTCCGCTGACGGCCGGGTTATTCTGTACACCATTTTGGACGATCACCATCGCCCTGTGAAGGTGATGCGGCATCGCCTAGGGACGGCGACTGCAGAAGATGACTTGGTTTATGAAGAGAAGGATCCCGCATTCTTCTTGGGTGTAAGCCATACCGAAAGTCACCGTTTTCTCATCATTGACTCCCACGATCACCAAACTTCTGAAGTTCGCTTGCTGGACGCAAATGACCCCTTCGGAACGCCACAATTGATCCATGCGCGAGAAGAAGGTCACGAATATGGAGTCAGTGATCACGGAGATCATTTGCTCATACATACAAATACGGATGGCGCCGAAGACTTTAAAATCATGAACGCGCCGTTGAGCGACTTTGCTAGGAAGAACTGGCAGGATGTCGTTCCCCACAGCCCCGGCCGTTTGATCCTGAGTTTTCAGCTTCTGAAGAATTATTGCATCAGAACGGAACGCGAAAACGCCCTACCTCGAATCGTGATTTCCCGGATTGGTGACGGCGGCTCGATTGATGACGATCATGTGGTCGCGTTTGAAGAAGAAGCCTATGCGCTGGGCACATCATCCGGATACGAGTTCGAAACAACAAATCTACGCTTTTCCTACAGTTCTCCGACCACGCCACAACAGACTTTCGACTATGATGTTGCGTCGAAGAGCCGGCAGTTGCGCAAAACCCAAGAGGTACCAAGCGGACATAAACCTGATGACTATGTGACAGCGCGCGTGCAGGCAATGGCGGATGACGGTGTAACCATTCCCATCACGTTGCTGGCGCGCAAGGACACACCACGCGACGGCAGCGCGCCGCTGCTGCTCTACGGCTACGGATCATACGGCATTTCAATACCAGCAGGCTTCTCAACCAACCGCCTGAGCCTTGTTGACCGGGGATTTGTCTATGCCATTGCCCATATCCGCGGCGGTAAGGAGAAAGGTTATGGTTGGTACACAGACGGCAAACGCCTCAAGAAACGGAACACGTTTTCAGATTTTGTCGCGTGCGCGCGCCATTTGATTGACGAGAAATACACCTCTAAGGGCCGCATCATCGGACATGGCGGAAGTGCCGGCGGTCTGTTGATGGGAGCCGTCGCCAATATGGCGCCGGACGTGTTCAACGCCATTGTGGCGGATGTACCTTTCGTCGATACCCTAACGACCATTTGTGATGATACGCTTCCGTTGACACCGCCCGAATGGACCGAATGGGGCAATCCCATCGAAGATGCAGCGGTTTACGATTACATGGCGTCATATAGCCCCTACGATAATGTCGCAGCACAGGATTATCCGCATATCTTCGCGCTGGGCGGACTGACCGATCCCCGGGTCACCTATTGGGAACCGGCGAAATGGGTTGCCAAAATGCGGGCTTTGAAGACCGACAACAATTTGTTGCTGCTCAAAACCAATATGGAGGCTGGCCACGGCGGTGCGTCAGGCCGTTTCGAACAACTCGAAGAAACCGCGTTGATCTATGCCTTCATGCTCAAAGCGGCAGGCATGCATCAAGACGAAGCAAACTAGGAAAGCTGTTGCTGTGACTAGGGTTGAGCAACTTCGAACGTATTGCACGCATCGAGAGAGCCGCTGGCCAACCCTTTCTTGAACCACTTCACGCGTTGCTTCGAACTGCCATGCGTAAAGGACTCGGGCGTAACATAGCCCCTTGATTGCTTCTGTAGCCGGTCATCCCCAATTGCGCTCGCTGCAGTCAAGCCTTCCTCCACGTCTCCGGCTTCAAGGAGGTCGCGTGCTGTCTTCGCATGATAGGCCCATACGCCCGCAAAACAGTCGGCCTGCAGTTCCTGGCGGACCGATAGCTTATTGCCCTCCGTTTGGCTCAGCCTGCGGCGCTCAGAATGCACTTGTTGGGAGATGCCCAGCAGAGTTTGGACATGATGACCAATCTCATGCGCAATGACATAGGCTTGCGCGAAATCGCCGGGCGCGGCGAACCGCGATTTCAGATCGTCATAAAAACTGAGATCGATATAGACTTGCTGGTCTGCCGGGCAATAGAAGGGCCCCATAGCCGCCTGCCCCATTCCGCAAGCAGACGGCGTTGAACCGGAAAACAAAACCAGCGTCGGTTCCACATATTGCCGGTTCATGCCTCGAAACAGCCCATGCCAAGTCTCCTCTGTATCGGCAAGAATAACTTCAACAAATTCCCCCAACTCACGTTGTTCGGTGGAAAGCGGTTGCCTGGGGGCCGACTGTTGCCCCGGCAAGGAGACTTGTTCACCAGGCCCGCCTTGCAAAAGCAGTGTCGGATCGACTCCCAAAAGCAAGGCTATGACAATCAATGCAATGAAACCGAGCCCGCCTCCAGCCCCGGCACGGCCACCGGGCAGTCGGGTTGGAATGCGCAGACCACCGGGCAAGCCACCACGTGAACTCTGCCCGCGCCGATCCTCCACATTTTTACTGCGTCTTCTGCCTCGCCACTTCATGATTCACTCCGCCCTTTTCCGCTGATGGTTAACAAGATAATACACCAGGCATTGGCCGTTGCGAATATCGGTTGTGACCGCACATCGAAACGCCACGAGGCACAATCCCTCCGTGCACATCGTTTCGCCGTTTCGTGTTGCTTGTTCCCGCGAATTGCTCAAATTTAAACACAATTGTCTTGTTCCCTTTCAGGACAATTTAAAGAGCGCACACTAGCTTCGGGTATGGAGCAATAGGTGTAAAGGAGGGCGCCATGGGCGCTAGGCGAAGCCAGTGCGTATTTCGGCTTGCCGGGCTGCTGCCCGCAATCCTCCTCTGGTGTCTCATCGCACCAGGGGTTGCGACAGCCAATGTCGATCGCGATGCCCTGCCCGCGTTCTGGAAAGTTGAAGGCAGCCAAGCTGACCTTTGGCTGTTCGGAACATTCCATCTCCTGCCGCCGGACGTTCAATGGCGTCGTGCAGCAATTGATGAGGCGCTGAACAAATCCGACGTTATCGTTCTTGAGGCCCCCATTGATGGGGAACATCAAGCAAAGGCGGCCGCCACCATTCGCCAATATGCTAATGGCGACCCTGCCCAAAGCGTCGGCCGTGTCCTCAAGGCAACAGACCTCGTCCTCGTCCAGAAGACCGCAAAGCAACTGGGCCTTTCTTGGGCGCACTTGTCACGCATGCAGCCCTGGCTGGCGAGTATGGCCATGTCCCGGCAACTCTATGTGCGGCAAGGATTTGTTCCGAGCAACGGCATTGAAACTGTCTTGACGCGTGACCCACGATTGAAGACCAAACATTGGGTCTATCTCGAGACGGTTGAAGAACAGATCGGTTTCCTGGCGCATCAACCACGCGAGGTTCAGGTGCGCATGCTCCGCTCCACAGTCAATTCGGTCGAGAAACAACCGAACATCGCGCGGCATTTGTACAATGCTTGGTCACGCGGCAACGACAGGGCGATGGAACAGCTCATCGAAAACAACAGCAACAATGCCGTTCCCGAGGTTTATGACAAATTCATCGTCCAACGGAACAACAATTGGATGAAGCGGATCGGTGTGATGTTGCAGGACGAACAAAGCTATTTTGTTGCCGTCGGTGCCGGACACCTAGTCGGCAAAAAGGGCCTCGTCGCCCAGTTGCGCCACAAGGGCTGGACCGTAACCGCCCAATAGCCCTGCTCCCTGCCGCCACTTGTCTCAGGAAGTCCGCTTCCTGTTGGCGCGGTGTAACCACCGGATTACCTCCATCACATTTGCGCATGCCCGACCGGTCTCTGCCTAGGGCGCGGGGCCAAATGCCTACGAAAGGTGTCTCACGCCCTTGACATAAAAAAAGTAATTACTTTATTTATAGGAGGCTCGATACCCATCTTACTGGAGGAATGATCTCATGACCTCATTACAAACGGCCGGCATCGATCACCTTAATATTGAGGTTTCCAGCCTCGATGAAACGGTCCGCTTCTATAACGATCTGTTAGGGTTTGAAGTTCTGGAAGACTGCCCTGCGGATAACGGCAAAATTATCGGCAATGATCGCGTCAAACTCTGCATCTATGAAACAGGCGATTTCGGTCCCTATTCCAAAAAGGGGCTCCATCACATCGGTTTCAATATTGAAAACTTCGACGATGTTGAAAACCGGTGCAAGGAGCTGGGCATCAACATCTTGTATGGCGGCGTCGTACAATGGCCCGGTTCCCGCTCCTTCTATATACAGGACCCCAGTGGGTATGACCTGGAACTGACGGAAGTCTGGGGCGCAAATCTTGTGGCGCACTGAAATTCTGCGCTGCGACGGCGAACACCGGTCGCAGTGCCTAGAATTCGTGAGATTTTTTGAGTTGGCTGGGGCGGAAGGATTCGAACCTTCGAATGCCGGCATCAAAAGCCGGTGCCTTAGGCCACTTGGCGACGCCCCAACAGATCTTTCCATAGGCCCCGCGTAACGGCCGGTTTCGCGGGGTGAATGGCTGGGGCGGAAGGATTCGAACCTTCGAATGCCGGCATCAAAAGCCGGTGCCTTAGGCCACTTGGCGACGCCCCAATGGAAAAGTCGAGGGCCGGACATTAACTGCTTCGCTATGGAAGCTCAAGCGTCCCGGCACTCTCCTTCCCGCCCCCTGTTTAAGCCCCTGACGGTCAACAAAGTCTTTCACGGTTAACTCTTCCAGTCTGCCGCGTGCCCAATCCTACCGTCTCGATGGGGTCACCATCGCAATAGCACCTGACGGCGGTGCCAGCCATTCGCCCGCGACCGACCCGCCTCCAACTGCTTGTACAGTTTTCAAGCGCCATGTATAAAATCTGTCTTTCCAAATATCGGAGTGTAGCTCAGCCTGGTAGAGCACTGTCTTCGGGAGGCAGGGGTCGTGAGTTCGAATCTCGCCACTCCGACCAGATGTCCATCTATTCTGTATACGTATTTTGAGCCCGCTGTTTTGCTTCATCAGTGTGCTCAAAGCCCCGCGAGCATCATCCCTTCGGGTTCGAGTCCGAGCAAAACGCGGCCGGCGTCATCCATGTGGTGGCTGGCAACCGTCAAGTGTTGACGGACGACACGCACGTCGCGGGCAATGCGTTCAAGCGGATGGCCTTTCTGGTTGGCGGTCGTTCCGGCCGCATCAGCCACCTTTTCAACGGCTTCAACACATCCTTTTACGGCGTCGGAACAGGCAATCTGAAACAGCGCCCGCTCCTTCTGCATAATTGCGTCACCAGCAACTACTTTCGCCCACATCGATTCGACCAACTCAAACACAAGTGCGCGGCTGCTCAACAGGCGCGCTTCGGCTTCTGCGATCGCCCGATGGGAGGCCGGGCGTTGCCGCAGGCTTTTTGATGTGAATCTCGGGATTTTACCTTCGGCCAACTCGACGAATGCCTCAAGGGCGGCGCGCGCCAAGCCGAGACTGACCCCGACCTTGTTGTAGGCCAAGCGCGCACCAAGCGGAAAGCGCATCAAAGGCTGGTCCGATTTGTGGCCACCTATCGGCGCAACGATATGAGCTTCCGGCACCCAAATGTCCGCCACCCGCACGTCATGGGATCCAGACCCACACATGCCGCCCACATGCCATGTATCGATAATCTCGTAATCAGGCACCGGCACCATGGCATAAACGTTTCTACCGTGGGGTTCTCCGTTTTCATGCAAGCGCACGGTTGCACCAAAGACATGGGCATTGTGGCAGCCGCTCACAAACTGCCATTGACCATTAACGCGATACCCGTCGCCCTCCTTGTCTGCACGGCCGACAGCAGCGGTCGAACTGCACATGATGATTTTAGGGTCCTCGATTAGATCTCGGCACCTTGCCATCGCCGGCGCAATCAAGCCAAACGTCTCGATACCGATCATTAGATTCCAGCCCGCGCTGCCGTCAAACCGAGAGATGGCTTCGATCGTCTTTATTTGCGTTGCTGGATCGCTTTCAAGACCTCCGAAATCTCTCGGGGCGCCGATGCGGTAAAGACCTGCCTCCGCGAAGGCCTGCGCGACTCTGTTCGGCAGACGCCGCTCTCGCTCGCCCTCGTCCGCCTGCGAGAGCACCAGGTCCTTCAAACCTTCGGCGCGGGTGATAGGATCGGTCATAGACCGACCCTATCAGTGCCGCCGCTCAACAGCAATTTGGCCTACGGAACCAAATAGGGGGTATTCGATCCCGAGAATACGCCTAGTTGAGCAGGCCGGAATCAAAGCGCCAGATCAGGCCCGCTGTTAGAGCAATCGATTTGTACTCGCCATCGAGACGAGCCGTCCCGCCGGGCGACACCCTGTCAAAATCCGGGCCGACAATGGAGAAATAACGCACGTCGGTCGTAAGCGCGATTGACTCCGTCAGCTTCATTTGAGCACCAGCGATCGCTTGATAGGCGAAACCGGTTTCTTCATTGTCGAACGCGACCGGCCCATAGAAGGCCGTCTCATCAATGGTCGCCGCGCCCAGTCCCACGCCCACATAGGGTGTGACCTGGCTGTCCGTCGCAAAATCCCAATAGACATTGGCCATATAGGACATGACCTTGGCATCCGCTTCCCCAATCAGGGTTTGGCGATTGCCGTTAAAGTCCAGAACTTCGATATCATTCTTTCGGTAGATGAACTCGGCTTCTGCCCGCCATCCTGCATTGCTGTCGTAACCGAGCGCGCCGCCGACCAAGGCGCCCGATCCGAACTCAATATCAACATCAAGCCCTGTCGTATCATTGCTTTGGTCCAACGGAAAATTGACGCCGCCTCGGGCCGCAACATAGGTCTCGCCCGCCAAAACCGGCGTCGCCATACATAGCGCACCCACCACCATCGATAGAGTTCTTTTCATGTCATGCCTCAGATTGTGTCAATAACGGCGCCGGATGCATATACCCAGCCCCCGAACGCAACCTATCGATCGCGATGCTCACGGAGCAAATCACAAAGAGTTGGGTGCGATCACAATCGATTTACCGACAAAGTTTAACTCCGTGTACGGAGGAGGCATCGATCACATATTCACACACCGGTGTAAAATGTGATTGGCTCAGTCTCGCCAATCCGCATGCCATTAAAAGTTGTATCAGGTACGTTGGTGTCCAAAACCAGTGCCGGTGATGAAAAACTTGTTCGCCGCCGGGACTTATTTGGGAAAGCAGCCTTCTGCTCAAAATTGACGGATTTGGAATTCAACCCATCACATTGGAATTGGTCACAATCCCTGCGGGCTCGCTGAGGTCGGTTCCGGACAACCGATCGCTATTGGCCAGTTTTCAAAACAAATCGGATCAAGCCAAAGGAGCATGTAGACGGCGGCACCGAGTATCAAGATAAGCGCAAGCACCAAAGCGATCCGGCACAAGACACATTTAGGCTTTGGCTGTGGCTTTAGCGCTTTTTCAATGCCCTTTAGTCGTTTATTGGCATCATCGCTGATTTTTAGACCAATGAGTGCGGCAATGACCGCTTTGCTGATTTCGTCGACGGTGTCGTTCAATTCCTTCTTGGACTTTTCGTCGAACTTCTTTGACTTTTCCAGCGGCCCACGAACGGCCTTCTTAACTGCCGCGGCTTCCTTTTGACTATCTGCCATCTCGCACAGTGCCCCCCGACACGTTACTTAAGCAATCGCCCCGCAACAATTGGGGTCCTTGCGGCGGTGCTCCTTTTTGTCCGCGCCGCGCCCAGTGCCTAAATCTGTCTCGAAATAGATTATGCGACCGAAGCGCGACTGCCAACTACAAGTCTCGCGATACATATCGATATGATCGACATCGAAATGATTGACACTGGAGTCACGCTCGTTCGCCTCGGATCCCGGCACCGTTATTCTGCACGCGACCAACGGCCCCGCCTCGCAGATTGATCCTGTTGATCTCAGGCGCGCTTTGGCGCAGCCTCCCCTTCGCCGCCGGCCAAGGGCTAGTTCTTTTTGCCCACCAACAACATGAACCGAAAACCTAAGAGAGCGGAAGCGACGCTCAATCCCATCAAAATGAAGTAGGGTTCTGCTTCCAGCATCCATTCTTGACCCTGCACGCTGCGATTTATCGCGTCGCCAAAGCCTTCAATCGGGCGCCGGCTGTGGACATAGAGTGCGCCCGCAATGCCCAATGTCGTGAAAATCAGCCCCAATATCGCCTTGATCATCTGGCCACCCCGTGATGGTTTCCATTGAAGACTCAAGAATAGCGTCAATAAATGCAATCGATAAGCCTAAGCGACTTCGGAAAGTTGTGATGGCTGTCACACTTAAAGAAACTAGATAAGGCGGGCCGAATCGCAGAATTGCGGCCTCACTCCCGCTCTTTGACGCCAACAAGCCCATCTAAACTTCGGGCATTGTGTTCTTGTTGTGCGGCAACCAATGCTTCGTGCGAAAACGACTCTGCGTATCTCGGCAGTTGGTCTCGTTGCTTCTCAAACGCATAGATGGGAACGCCCCATCCGCACGAGTCTGCAATGCGTGTGATCTGTGCGCGAATGACAGATCGCACGCCTGGCAATTCAGGAAACTGGCCCAACAGACCCTCGAAGCCCCTGTCGCCAGGTTCAAATACTTCAGCTCTGCCATACAAACGAAGAATTTTCGCGGGACCATTCATCGCGCAGAACATGAAAGTGATCCGTCCGTTCTCCTTCACATGCGCGAGCGTTTCAACACCACTGCCCGTTAAGTCAAGATAGGCGACCTCGTTTGGGCCCAGAATGCGGAACGAGTCGAGACCTTTTGGCGACAAATTGACAAGCCCATCACCACTGAGGGGCGCTGACGCCACAAAGAACATTTGCTGTTCTTGAATGAACTTCGTCAGTGCAGCATCGATCTGATCAAATTCCTTACCCATTTGACTGCCTTTCCAAGTGCAAGTGATAATTGTGCTATGGCCGCTCCAGCACAAAGCATATTACTGACACACTCCTGACAACCTCATGTCAGGAATGAACGGCTCGCGGATTTTCAGTTGTGGGTGCTAGCACCAGTAGATGTCGCAGTAATAGCTAATCATCCAAGGAACGACGAGCGCCGCGCCGATCAACATGCCGATTATCAAAGCCCAACGGTTGCTCATGGATCGCTCATATGTCGGTGGAAGCTGTTCCTGATAACGTCAAACTCAGCGGTGATGGCGTCTGCCGTTCGTTTTTCGAAGCCTATCTTGGATTGCATCCAAGGCCTTGTCGATGCCGTCCTTTGCACTCGCTGTCACACCGCCCTTCTCGTAGTCTCGGCGAACACGATGCTCAAGATCGACCAACAACTCGTCAACGCTGCGGTCACTGTAGGGGGTCGGTTCTGGTGGCGGGACTCGATTTGCATCTCCAAACAAGTTGATCCAGTGATCCGTCTGTTTTCCCAAATGCAGAAGATTGTAAAAGCGCCGCCCCGTGCCCCGATCTCCAAGAAAGAGATCCAGAATCGCAAGAAAAATGGATACCGGGCTAAGCAACAAATCGCGCAAGCCATCCAGCAGAAGCTTGCCTTGAAAGACGGCGACATCCCGGATCAGCGTCCAGCGATCTGGTCTTTGTTCATCTAATTTTTCCGGGATCACTTGCAGCGCATTTTCGCGATGATCGGTGGTGGACATGTTCTCTCTCCCTGCCGTTGAGAGGCAAACATATTATGCGCGGCAAATGTCGGTGTGTGTAGCCCTTGATGCGTCAAAGCGGGCTTTCTGCAAAGAATGATCCTGATAAATTCGGCGACTCGCGATTATCGGGAAACGACGCCACCAGCCATACCGCCGAGAGGTCCGGCTATCAATCCTGCCGTTGAACGCTTTCCATTTCCGGCATGCTGCGTCGTTACGGTTGTGTTGGCTTGCTCCCCAGGCGAAAACGGGTTCGCTTGATCGGCGATGTCTGTACCAACGTCTGTCCAGAACTTTGCATCCGTTCCAGTATTCTGTGTCGCCAGATCTTCAGCAGACAATGGAGTGACGTTAATCGCACCACCAGCCGCACCAACCTGTGCGAAAGCGTGACTTGCTCCCAACAACATAGAGATGGCAATGATGAGTGCGTGCTTCATCTAAGTTCCCGATCAGTAATTCCAGAAAATTTTTAGCAAAATTGACACACGACTTAAAGTTAACTTGCCTGGATTGCGTCCCTAAACTTCACTTATACTTAACGCCGCTCAGTATTACTGCGTTCAGATCCCTTATAAGGAATGGAGTATTAGCGCGGTTTGGCCCTATCGATCCTGACGGAATCTCATGCTAAGACCGCACAAATCCGCGATTTCCAGGAGCCTGTATGTCTCTCGAGGCGCTGCCCCGGTCCACTGAGGCCTTCGCCGAAAACCTTTGGTACATCGCCTGCGCCGGCAAACGATTGAAACGGGGTGCCATGCGGGGGCAGATGCTTTTTGGCGAACCGATTTTGATTGGCCGGCGCCAAGACGAGACCGTTTTTGCAATTCGAGATATCTGTGCACATCGCGCCGCGAAACTGTCTTGTGGGCGATTTGATGGCTTTGAGGTGGAATGCCCCTATCACGGGTGGCGATTTAATACGCAAGGCACATGCACCGCTATCCCGTCGCTGACAGCCGACAAACAAATCGAGGTGAGCCGTATCCGTGTGCCCAACTATTATTGCGCCGAGAGCCAAGGTGTTGTCTGGATCTACAAAGGCGAAAAGCCTCCGACTGAGGAGCCGCCGATCTTCCCGGGTGTCGAGGGCCGCGTCCCACAGGTCGCGGAATCGCTTGATCTCGAGTGCGATATGGACAATGCGGTCTACGGATTGCTCGATCCCGCCCACGCGCCCTATGTTCACAATTCTTGGTATTTTCGATCAAACCGGGTCTTGCGCGAAAAGTCCAAACACTATCAGCCGAGTGGCAGGGGCTTCACGATGGTGAAACATGCACTCAAAAATGGCGGCGCCGCGTACAAGCTTCTGGGAAATGAGGTGACGACCGAGATCGCGTTCGAATTGCCGGGCTTAAGGATCGAGAGCATATCCGGCACACGCGGCGCGGTTTCCAGTGTGACTGCGATGACGCCGGTAACCCCCGAACGCACTCAAATGACGCATCTGCTTTACTGGACAGCCGGATGGCTTGCGCCCTTCACGCCCATCGTCGCTACGTTTACGCGGGCCTTTATCAGACAAGACCAGACCATTTTGGAGAACCAGCATGACGGTCTGCGATTTGGCAATCGCATGATGCTCATTGATGAAGCAGATACGCTGGCAAAATGGTACTTCAAGCTTAAGTCCACGTGGCAAAAATCGCAGAGTGAAAATAAACCCTTCGAAAACCCCATCGAAGAAACCGTCCTAAGATGGCGCACTTAGCGGCTGCAAGGTCGTTACTTCGATCTGTCCGTGATTTTGCCGCCTACCAGAGTCGTGAGGCACGCCGGTTACGCCGCACACGCATGCGATGATGCAGAACGGCCCGTTTGTCGGACAACCAATCTTCCTTGGTAATATCCGTAGACAGACCTTGTTTCTGACGCCGGTCACCTTCCGTTTTCTGGAAGACACAGAATTCTTGATAGGCTTCCATTTCGTCCCGCAAATCGTCCACCATCAGCTCAACCATGATGGCATCGTCCAGAAATCCGATTCCCGGAATCCGATCCGGGATCAGATCGTCGGGATTGGCGAAATAGGCCATGGCCCCACACACACGATTAAGTTCGTCCTCGGGCAGTTGCCATTCTTCATCCGTAACCATCGCGACCAAAACTTCGAGTTTGGCCAACCTGCTTGAGATGAACTCCGGAAGATCCTTGTTGTTGGCTGATTCTTCAAACACCTTGCGCGCCTGATCGGCAACTTCCTGGCTTTTCAATTTTCCAGCGGCGAAACTCTGCTGCGCCGAAGCGGCAACGTTCTTAAAATGCTCGAGATCTTTGTCGCTAAGTTCGAACGAAATCTGCAACGGCATGACTATCCCCTTTTTCCCCGAAACATGCATAAGCAAGCGTCGGCACCAATGCAATCTAACTTAGCAGTTTAAGAGAGAATGCTTACAGAAGGTAAACATATCGCAGTCCGGAGCCTAGCGCGGACCGATTGCAACCGGTAGCACACACATCGGTTTTCTGTAATCGTTTCGCGCCCTAGAGAGAGAACTCTCACAAGCCGAACGCAAAGCTTCGTCGATTTCGTCTAGCCCTAGGCGCAGATGTGCTTAAACTGCCTGGCAAAGCCGCAAGGCCACAAAAGATACAGGGAGGTGGCAGGTGACTGCCCAAGACACGACCGCCAGCGCAACGGCGGAAACCGCTGAGGCCGCTGCCGCCGTTTCTGGCAATTATAAATGGTACGCATTGGGCGTGCTGATGCTGGTCTATATCTTCAATTTCGTCGACCGGCAGATCCTGGCCATCCTACAAGAGTCAATCAAGAATGACCTTGATCTGTCTGACTCACAGTTAGGCCTTATCGGCGGTTTCGCGTTTGCGCTCTTTTACGCGACTCTCGGCATTCCGATCGCAAGACTCGCGGACAGATACTCGCGCGCAAAGATCATCGCCCTCGCACTCGCAACGTGGAGCGCCATGACAGCGCTGTGTGGTATGGCGAACAGCTTTGCCACCCTGGCGCTTGCGCGCATTGGGGTCGGCGTTGGCGAGGCAGGATGCAGCCCGCCCGCCCATTCGCTGATTTCTGACTTCTTTGAACAAGAGCGGCGTGCAACCGCCCTTTCAATTTATGCATTAGGTATTCCCATCGGAGTTATGTTCGGCTACCTCGCCGGCGGTTGGATCAATGAGTTTTTTGGTTGGCGGATCGCATTCATGGTTGTCGGCCTGCCCGGCGTCTTGCTCGCGGTCTTTGTCTATTTCTTTCTACGCGAACCCCCGCGCGGCATGTCCGAAAAACAGATCGAGGCGACCGCTGAACAACCGGCGATGATGGACGTGTTTCATGTGCTGTGGTCGCGGCGCTCGTTTCGGCACATGTCAATTGCTGCTGGGCTGCATGCATTCGTTGGATATGGCGCGGGCCAATGGCTCCCTTCTTACTTTCAACGCGTCCACGAAATGCCCAGCGGAGAACTTGGCACATGGCTCGCTCTGCTGGCTGGCATCATGGGCGGCCTAGGAACATTTCTCGGCGGATATCTCACAGACAAATACGGGGTGGACGATAAGCGCTGGTATATGTGGATACCGGGCTTGTCATTGGTGGCACTCACACCCTTCGTGGTGACGGCCATGTTGATCGACATGCCGCGCGTCGCACTGTTGATCTACGCCATACCGGCTATGATCGGATCATTCTATCTCGGTCCAACGTTCTCGATGACACAGAGCTTGGTTAGTGTCCGCATGCGCGCCGTCGCTGCCGCGGTCCTGCTTTTCATCCTCAATCTGATTGGCCTGGGTGCCGGCCCTGCCCTGGTTGGCTTCATGAGCGATCTGCTTGAACCAACATTTGGCATCCAAGCCTTGCGCTATGCATTACTTATCGCCTTCATGGCCAATCTGTGGTCTGCACTCCACTATTTCATTGCCGCAAAATACATCCGAGAGGATCTGATTGCAGCACAAGCCTCTTCCTCAACACCCAACAATTCATAGGACAAAAAATGAGTTTTGATCTTCCAAACGCGTCAAACGATCTGACCGGACAAGTGGCTCTTGTCACGGGAACAACGTCTGGCCTCGGCAAACGATTTGCAAAAGTCTTGGCCGCGTGCGGCGCAAAAGTAGCTCTGACCGGTCGCCGCGTTGAGCGGTTACATGAACTCGCCGAAGAAATCCGTTCCGCAGGCGGTGTTTGTGAGCCGATCGCGCTGGATATGACGGATACGGAGAGTGTGCTTTCGGTCGTAGACAAAGCTGAACAAGCTCTCGGGACCGTAACGATCTTGGTCAACAACGCCGGCATTCCCGATGCTCAGCGCGCCCACAAAATGCCGATCGAACTCATTGACAATGTCATCGACACGAACTTACGCGGCCCATACGTATTGTCTTGCGAGGTCGCTCGCCGGCTCATTGACAAAAAAGTACCGGGGCGCATGGTCAATATTTCTTCAGTTGGCGGCTTCCACTACGCAGGCAACGGCGCGGCGCTTTATTCCATCACAAAATCCGCGATTGCCCGCATGACCGAGGCTTTGGCGGTTGAGTGGGCGCGGTTCAACATTAACGTCAATTGTATCGCGCCGGGCGCCTTTTCGTCAGAGATGATGGACGGCATGGTGGAACGCATGGGCGATATTGCCGCTCATTTTCCACGTAAACGCATTTGTGATCCGGCCCAAATGGACAGCACGCTGCTCTATTTCGTTTCACCGGCATCTGAATGTGTCACCGGCGCCATCGTCAAAATCGATGACGGTCAGGGACCAAGATAGAGCCTGGGAATCCAATTTCTCGTCGTTGCCGGTTAGTCAAGCCGTGTGGGGATGGAAACTGCAGCTTGTCGGTCTTCCATCTCTTCGGCGTGCAGAGCTGAATAGTCCGTAACCGGAATCCATTTGCCACTCTGATATTGCGCAAGGAACGCCTTTTGCGCGCCGACATGACTTGAAGCACTGAAATCGAATGTGTTGCCGGTTAGGCGCCAGTCAGACCAAGCCGGCATTCCTTCAAGTCCTTGAACCAGCATTTCCGGTGTCGGACGGCGGCCAATATGTTGGAGAGCCGCAATGAAAATATGCGCGCGGATGTAGGCATCCAGCGCGTAACGATTGGGTTCTCTGCCAAACCGCCGCTGATAGATCTGCCACCACTCGCGGATGCTGTCCTTTGGATCGTTCACAAGAGGTTTGGGAAGGTGGCTTACCGTGTAGACGCCTTCCAAGTTGCTACCGACTTCCGATGCAAAGCGTTGATCGTAACATCCTCCCACACAAAGGATGCGGGGCACCCATTTGTATTGTGCGATTTCTTCAAGCGCGTTCCTGGCGGTTTGCGGCGGCAGTTGCAGAACGATCGCGTCAACCGAATTTGCATAGAGCCGGCTCACCAGTGTCTTCAACTCAATATGATCGCCTTCGTATCGGTTCTTCGATGCAACTGTCAGTCCTTGTTTTGCTGCAACCGTGTCGAGCGCACCAGCTAAATTCTCTCCAATCAAGCCCGCTTGATATATGACGCCGACATCGACAAGTTCATGCTCGCTTGCAAGATGCGCAAAGCTCAATCGGAGTTGCTGTTCAAATGTGGGCGAGATGGTGAATCTGTAGGCATTCCCGTTGTCACTCATTATTGTCGGCGCGGCGAAGGGAAACAAGTGTGGGACGTTGCTCTTTGCCATGACATCGAGAGTCGCTTGCACAGGCAATGTGCCGTGAGGCGATAAAACGGCAAACACTTGGTCTTCTGTCAGCAGTTTTCGAATGGCGCGGTGGGCCTTCTCAGGACTACCCGACGTGTCTTCGGCGATGAATCGAAGCGTTCGACCATGAACACCCCCCTGCCTGTTGACCTCTTCGAAGGCCAGCGCAGTTCCAAACCGAATGGCGATACCTAGTTCGGCTTCTGGTCCGGTCATATCGGAGTGTGAGCCAACGATTATTTCAGTCTCGGTAACGCCACGGACGTCTGCGGCCAATACCTGCCCGATCAGCTGCGCACTTCCCAGCAGCCCGACAATAGTCAAGATAAGGTACTTGAATTGAGTCACGCGTTCTTCGCCAATCTCGATCAACATGAATGTATCGACGACATATTGAATTGAACCCGTTTACGGGTTGCTTACGAGCGGCGTGGCATTAACTTATTGTTCAACAGTTTTTTCGCCGTATTCTGAGTACTTCGAGCCCGTTGCCACGACAAAGTCAGCTGGAATCATGCATCGCACATTAATGATTACGTTGGGCTGGTTCTTAGTAGTGATTGGCGCCATCATGACGCCCCTGCCCCCGCCCTTCGCCTTCGGCATTGTGATCTTAACGGTTGGGCTATCGATACTCTCGGCTTACTCCAAAGGCATGCGCCGCTGCATTCAATCCACACGATACCGATACCGCCGACTGTCGAATGCAATCGAAGATGTGAGCCCAAGAATGCCCCAATTTGTCGCTCACGCGATAAGGCAAACTAACCCCGCTTCTTTGGCGCGGTTAAAGCGGCAACAGAAGCGTCACGATAAGTAGCGTCGGCGCGCTTCCATTCATTTCTAGGGATTGAAGTCAGTCAGCGAACAGGCCACGATGTGCCCCTCACAATTTCAACTAGCGGCATGACACATGGCAACAAAGATAAAATTTAACCGCGAGATCGATTTTGAATATGGCGTCTGTGATCAAGTTTCGCCGCTAATCCGCCGTGTGATCGCAAATAACCCTGGCCCCTTCACCTATACGGGGACCGGAACCTACATCGTTGGGCAGGGGGATGTTGCGGTGATCGATCCCGGCCCTGCCTATCCGGAGCATATCGACGCTATTCTTGCAGCAACAAAAGGCGAGAACATCACGCATATTTTGATTACGCACACACACGAAGATCATTCGCCAGGGGCGGCCCCCTTAAAAGCGAAGACCGGCGCCAAGACCTATGGCTTTGGCCCACACGGTGCGGGCAAGCTGGAAGAAGGGGTGCAGATCGAAGCCGGTGGTGACATGGGATTCGATCCGGATGTAACTGTTCGCCATGGCGACATAATCAAAGGCAGCAACTGGACGGTCGAATGTGTCTACACACCGGGACACACTTCAAATCATATCTGCTTCGCGCTGAAGGAAGAAAAGGCTTTGTTTAGTGGCGACCACATTATGGGTTGGTCTACCTCGGTCATTGGGCCGCCGGATGGCGACATGACGGCCTATTTTGAAAGCCTGCGCATGTTGCTTGATCGGGATGACGAGATCTATTGGCCGACGCATGGTTCACCGATCACCGATCCGAAGCCCTTCGTCCAGTCATTCATCGACCACCGCAATGACAGAGAGATTCAGATCATTGACGCGATCTCGGCGGGCTGTACCGACATAAAGGACATGGTGAAACGTATGTATGCAGATGTTGACGTCCAGCTCCATCGTCCGGCCGCCATGTCTGTCCTCGCGCACCTGCAACGCATGGTCGGCGACGGGCGTGTCAAGACGGATAGCGCTGTTACCCTCGGCGCGTCCTACACATTGCCTTGACACCAAGTGTTTACATCTGGGGTACCGTCTCAGCGAAACTGTCACGCTTCTCCATCAATGCGTACCATCGTTTGACGGCCTCCTTCTCTTTCATGAGTTCTTGGCCCTCAGGCAAAGAATTGACCCAATAAATGATGGGCAAGAGAAAAAGATCCGCCAAAGACAAATCGTTTCCAACGAGATAGTCAGACGTTTTGAGGTCAGCATCCCATAAACTGAGCTGACGCCCTGTTTCCTCCGTGCCGGCGGCAACAGAGTCTTCGCTCTCTTGACGAAAACCCATTTTAGGCAGAACAAACTGCCGTATCATGGCTTGATAGCCATAGTCGCATGTTTGTGAAATGAACTGAAACATGCGCGCCTTCTCCAACACAGTTATGGGCTGCAGCCTTGGTCCTTCAAGAGTCTCGTCTAGATAAATCGCCATAGCGAGCGACTCATGAAACTTCTGACCGTCAACTTCCAACACAGGCATTTTGCCAAAGGGATGAAACTTGTTGTGTTCGGGACTGCCTAATTGCACAGGCACCAAGTCGTAACTCAGACCCTTCTCATGCGCGATCATTCTGATGGTTCGAACATAAGTACTGAAGCTCGGACCGTGAATCTTGATGTTGCCCATTTTTATAGCCATGTTATTTAAGCTGCGCAGATCTTATTAGCTTCCGCTGAAACGGCTACGCGGAAACACGCTTTCCATATGTGAAAAATCGAACCACTTGTTCCCAAAAGTATGAGGACGAGATATTGGGCCTGACAGACGAACAAAAGTCAGTGATCCGCGCGCTCTATGATGGACCGGGACGGTTTTATCACACCGCGGCGCATCTCGATCATATGCTTGGCCTGTTCGAAACGGTCGCAAGCCGTTTGACAAACAAAATAGCCGTAGAACTCGCAATCTATTACCACGACATCATCTACGATCCGAAGTCGGCCAATAATGAAGCGGAGTCGAATGCGCGGCTGATCGAAAACATGTCGGGACACGTGGACGCGGCGACACTCAAATGCGCCTCGGAAATGATCTTAGCAACAACCAAGCACGAACTTCCGCCGAGAAACACGAACGAGGGTGACTGCGCTCATTTCTTGGACATTGACCTGTCAATATTGGGCGCGGAATTCAGCACGTTTGATCAGTATGAAGAGAATGTGAGGTTGGAATATCAATTCGTACCGGATGAAGACTTTAAAGTCGGGCGTGCACATATCCTTCAACGTTTTTTGGAGCGCGACGCGCTCTACTTCACCACTCACTTTCGTGATTTGTATGAAGAAAAAGCCCGCAGCAACCTGCAGCGCAGCCTCCGCGCATTGAAAGCGGAATCCTAAAAACCCGCGTCACCATCGGTTGCTTGTGCAGCGGCCTCGCGAACTTGTTTCGAGAATGCGCGTATGCGTTCAGCATTCGCGCCAAGATCGCTCACGCCGACCCGAGACTTTGACCGCATGTCAATGCGCGTTCCGATGGTCGTTGGAATAACGCGCAAAACGACGTCATCCTTGAAACCAAACCAAAACGAGGTGTGCGTTGCTTCGATACGCCGATCACGCGGCGCGATTGCCGCTAATTCCCATCCAAGATCCTCAGCCGCTTCGACGGCAAGTTCGAAGGCGCGTCCCGGATGCATATCAAGATCAAGGGCAACAATATCTTCATAGACCGGTGTTTCTGCCTGAATGTTTGCAACTCTCGCCCCTTCATACTCAGCCGGGTTTATTCCCTCACCTTGGCGCAAGGGGACAACAGCAACAAAGGCCGGGGGCTCGACCAAGTCCGTAGTGATATCGTGGATGGGCGGAAACTGTTGCGCTTTCTGAACCTGAGTAACAGGGAGCCCGGCCCCCGCCGCCCCGAGAGCCAGCGCGCAGAGTCCTGCAATGACGCCACTGCCCGACCATGAGGCCAAGGCGACCAGCAGCCAGAAGGTCCCAATGATAAGGCCGAACAAACCAATAAAGACACCGGCCTGCAGGAACGTATAAAAGGCTGTCCCGAGTCCCCACAATCCAGCTTGATAACCGAAGCCGGAAGCAGCCGACGACAGTGCACCAAGAACGGCGACAATCAACGCCACTGTCGCGAGGGTGCCTTGCCATTCATATTGGCGGCGGAGCAGAAACACGCCAAAGACGCCGAGGATTAGGAACACCCCGATTGAGATCTGCAGCGTGGTTGGCCAAAAACTGAGATCAAGCGGCAAGAAGAATCCAAAGTCCCCGGGACCGCCACGGGTGTTTTCGTCTTGACCAATCAGTTCGCGCAGCGAAAAGACAATACCCGCAGAAACCAGTGCGATGAGACTGAGGCCAAGGAACGGTGCGTTGGATCCCTCATCAGAACTGCGCATCTGCGTCACCCTTTGTGTTGTCACGCCAAACTATCTTGGCGCGTACTTTCTATTCCGCTGCCGCACTCGGCAAGGCATAGTCCTTGAACTGATCGCGCAGCGCCATCTTTTGAATTTTGCCAGTCGCCGTATGTGGGATCTCATCAACGAACGCCACATCGTCCGGCATCCACCATTTCGCGATCTTGCCGTCCATGTAACCCAAAATGTCGCTCTTAGACGGTGATGCGCCCTCTTTGGGTACAATGATCAGCAAGGGACGTTCGTCCCATTTAGGATGGGCCACACCAATCACGGCAGCTTCCATAACGTCCGGATGACCGACAGCGACATTTTCAAGATCGATGGAGGAAATCCATTCACCACCAGACTTGATCACATCTTTTGAGCGGTCAGTAATCTGCATATATCCGAGCGGATCGATGGTCGATACATCGCCCGTGTCGAACCAGCCCCCGTCATCGAGGATCTTTCCACCTTCCCCTTTGTAGTAGCTCTTAGCCACAGCCGGTCCACGCACCATAAGATGACCGAAGGCTTCCCCATCCCGCGGTAGCTCTTTACCGTCATCGTCGGTGATTTTCATCTCAATCGTATAAAGGGCGCGCCCCTGTTTGAGCTTTTGCTTGATGCGCTCATCCGCACTCAACGTGTCCATACCGGACTTCAAGGCACCAATGGTGCCCAAGGGGCTCATTTCCGTCATACCCCAGGCGTGCATAACTTCAACGCCGTAATTCTTTTCGAATTTCTCGATCATCATTTGCGGACAAGCCGAGCCACCGATGGCCACACGCTTGAGCGAGGTCAGTGATTTGTTCTCACCTTCAAGATATTGCAGCAGCATCAGCCAGACCGTGGGCACAGCAGCTGTGAAAGTGACGCCCTCGTCCTCCAACAATTGATGAATGCTGGCGCCATCCATATTCATGCCCGGCATCACCAGTTTTGCCCCGGCCATCGGCGCCACAAATGAAATCGCCCAGGCATTTGCATGGAACATCGGTACGACAGGCATGATGCAATCCGTGCTGCCGGCGCCAAAAGCATCGCGCGAATTGACCGCCAAGGCATGGATCACGTTTGAACGATGGGAGTACAGAACACCTTTCGGATTGCCCGTCGTGCCCGACGTATAGCAAAGACCACAAGCCGTGTTTTCATCGAACGTTTTCCATGTGAAGTCCTCGTCGCTTTCTTCAACAAGGTCTTCATAACAAATCGCATTGTTGAGCTTGGTGTCCGGCATGTTCGCGCGATCGGTGAGGATGACAAATCCCTTCACACTCGTCAGTTGATCCTGAACACCCTCAAGAATCGGAACGAACGTCGTATCAACGAACACATAGCTGTCTTCCGCATGGTTCATGATGTAAACGATTTGTTCGGGGAACAGGCGTGGATTGACCGTATGGTAGATCGCGCCCAAGCCCATAATGCCATACCAAGCTTCCAGATGCCGGTAGGTATTCCAAGCCAGCGTCGCAATGCGATCACCGAGCTTTACCCCTCTTTTCTCAAGCGACTTAGCGACCTTGCGTGCACGCACATGCAGGTCGCTATAGGTGTACCGATGAATGGGGCCCTCAACAGTACGGGTCACAATTTCGCGCTCACCATGATGGATATTCGCGTGGTCTAGAATGGTGGTGGTGACCAGCGGCCAGTCCTGCATCAGCCCTTGCATTGGGATCCCCTTAATCGTTGGTTTGGAGGGTCATTTTATGGGTCCAGGCAGCGTAAGACAATTAGAGTTGAGCGTTCGGATCAGAGGACTTGCCAGACCAGAGAAAATCTTTACTTAGTCCTTAATGTGACTGGAAAATGGCAATCAGAAGGTCCAGATTCCAATCACTTGTTTACCCAGTCTTTCTGCCTTGGCCCTTAGTGTCCTGACCGAACCGCTGGCTGTCAGCCGGATCGCCCCAGATCGATCAAGATCGACCAAGACCATTTAGGAAAAACCTCATGTCACAACCGACACAGCTTTCCAACACCGCCCGCCGGGATATTGAAGCTCTCATTCACCCCTACACGAACTTGGCCGCCTTCCGTGAAACCGGCCCGTTGGTCATCGAACGGGGTGAGGGCATCTATGTCTACGACACGTCGGGCAAAGACTATATCGAGGGTATGGCCGGCCTTTGGTGCACATCTCTCGGTTTCGGCGAGCCGGAATTAATTGATGCCGCTACTGAGCAGATGAAGCAACTGCCCTACTACCATCAATTCAGCGGAAAGAGCCAAGAGCCCGGCATCGAGTTGGCCGAACGTCTCAAAGACATGGCCCCAGTTCCCATTTCCAAGGTCCTGTTTTCCTGCTCCGGGTCCGAAGCTAATGACGCGCAGATGAAGCTCGTTTGGTACTACCACAACGCAATTGGCAAGCCGGAAAAGAAAAAAATCATAAGCCGCATCAAGGCCTATCACGGCGTGACGATTGCAAGCGGCAGCTTGACCGGCCTGCCCGCCAACCACAAAGATTTCGATTTGCCGATTGATCGGATTGTCCATACGGATTGCCCGCATCACTATCGATTTGCCGAAGAGGGCGAAACCGAAGAAGAATTTGCAACGCGCTTGGCGCAAAGCCTCGACGATCTCATTCAAAAAGAAGGGCCCGACACAGTCGCCGCTTTCATTGCCGAACCGGTCATGGGCGCCGGAGGTGTGATCTTTCCGCCGGAAAGCTATTTCCCAAAAATCCAAGCTGTTCTCGAGAAGTACGATATCTTGACCATCAGCGATGAAGTCATTTGTGGTTTTGGACGAACCGGCAAAATGTTCGGCGCTGAAACTTTTGACTACAAACCGAATTCAATGAGTGTGGCCAAGGCCTTGTCATCAGCCTATTTGCCTATTTCGGCAGCGATGATCCCAGAGTTCGTTTATGAAGCCATGCTTGAGGAAAGCAAGAAGATTGGTACGTTCGGTCATGGTTTCACTTACGGCTGCCACCCCGTCAGCGCCGCAGTTGCGAACAAGACACTTGAGATCTATGAGAAGCGGAACATTCTAGGCCATGTGAACGAGGTCAGTCCGCGCTTTGCTAAACGCCTCGAAGCCATCGCTGAGCATCCATTGGTTGGTGAAACGCAAAGTGAAGGCCTTCTTGGTGTTATGGAACTGGTTGCCGACAAACCAACCAAAAAGTCGTTTGACCCCAAAAGCGCGGTCGCGATTCAGTGCATGAAATTTGCCGAACAAAATGGCCTGATCATCCGTGCACTGATGGGAGATCGCATAGCCTTCTGCCCACCTCTCATCATCGAAGCCACTCAAATTGATGATCTATTCGACCGTATTGAAAAAGCGCTCGACGAGACAGCATCTTGGGTAAAAAAGGAAGCGATAGCAGCGTAGGCAAGACCGCACACGCGCACGGTTGACACCCCGGCATTTGTCGGGGGTCGGCCGGGAATAGGCAATAAAACCACATAGTCTTACGCATAGGCCCCGACTAACTGCCCCTCAACGCCACGGCGATCGGCATACGCGCGGCACGGATTGCTGGGAAGAATCCGCCGACGGCTCCAAGAACCAAAGCCCAAGTGAGACCAACGGCTACCAGCAATGGCGTAACTGCAAAATCGAAAACGACTTGAGAACTCGACGCGCCATTCAGCATGGACATGGTGTATCCGTCGAAAAATATGTAGACCAACGCGCTCCCGAGCACACCGCCAACGATGGCCAGAAATATAGCCTCGATCATCACCGACATAACAATCGGCACGGTTCCAAACCCGATGGCCCTCAATGTCGCAATCTCAACGGCACGCGAACCAACCGCCGTATACATCGTGTTGAGAGCGGCAAACATCGCCCCCAATGCCATAATGCCTGACATGCCGTAAGCGAAGGTTTCAATCAGCGCGGTACGCGCTGAAGATTGGTCCGCATAGAATTCTTCTTCGGTGAGAAGACGTAGATTTAATCGTGGGTCAGCATCAATATGAGCAGCCGCCGTGGCGAAGTCTTCGTGTCGATCGACAAGAATTCGAGCGGTACTCGCCGCAGAACTACGGCGAAACAAGGATTGTGCGACCGGTAGATCGAGCCAGATTTCCGATTCAACCGATGAACCAGCGGCTTCGAAATGCCCAACAACCTCCCACAAGGATTCGCGCAATGCCACGCGGTCACCGACCTCCAGGCCGACAAACTCAGCTGCGGCGCTCGTACCGACGATGAGCTCGTTGCGTCCACTCTGAAATGTCCGTCCTTCGACTATTTTCAGCTCCGGCCGAACTTCAAATCCGCCACGACTGACACCCCGGGCCACGACGAATGAAGGTTCCTTTGTTTCCTTTTTCGGCATGTCGACCACAACATAAAGCTCGCCGCTTACAAATTTGATTTCGTCCAACTGCTCAACCGCATTTAACTCATCAACCGTCAGCCAGCTGTTCATTTCGTTATCGGCGCCGCGTCCCAGCAACACACCGCGGTCGGGATTACTTGATGCGGAAAGTGTCGCGCTGAACCCATTGGCCATGGCAAGCAGGCCAATCAACACAGCCGCAACACCTGCAATCCCCACCACAATGACAGAGGATGTCCCAAGACGGGAGCCGATGTTACGCAAATTCATCCACGTGATCTGACGAATTTGACCTGACATAAGCCCCCCTTTAGTCGGCGCGCAACGCGTTAACAATCGACAACCGCCACGCAGATAATGCGGGGCTCAACCCGATCGCAAAGCCCATTACGACGGCCAAGCCCAATGCTTCAGCGATATGTGTCCAATGAATATTGATCTGCCCCGTCACCGATTGGAGACTGGATTCCAAACCCGGAAGTACAAGAAACACGGCAATCATCCCGGCGATGCCTCCTACAAGGCAAATGACAATTGCCTCAAACCAAATAAACGAAGAAACAAAGTTGTCGGTAAATCCAATGGTCTTTAGGACGGCAAGTTCTGCAACTCTCTCTCGAAACGATTGGCTGACCGTATTGCTTGTCAACAGAATGATGGTGAAAAAAACAGCGGCCAAGATAGCCGCAGCAATCGCGCCGATGTCGCCTAACTGGCTTGCAAACTGACGAAGATATTGATCCTCACTCGTCGTGCGGGTCGGGTCGGACGAGTTACTGAACAATGTGTCGATCATTTGCGCTACTGCATCCGCGTTTGCGTCATCTTCAACCCGCACAACAAGCCAGCCGACTTGATTTTGGGCCCAATCAAAGACGGACTCATTAAAGTAGTCGTAGTGCAACAATAGAAACGGCGTTCCACTTTGTCCCTCTGCGTAGGAAAAAGTTCCCGCAAAAGTGAACTCCCAACTTTCAGCTCCATCTTGGCGCGGCCAGATATCCCCGATCAGTGTGATCGCGTCCCCCACCTGCCAACCATACGTCGCTGCGAGCGACTCTTCTGCGACAACGGCGATGCGGACGGTCTTAAATCGCTCCAAGGTATCCGCATCGATGATCTGATCGCTAAAGACATCGAAATAAGTTTCCGCGGCGACTGCCAATGTTGCAAACCGGTTGGTCGGGTCGCGGTAATAGCCCCCAAACCAATTCATGCTGGTGACTTCATGCACACCCTCTTGGGAGCGCACCCTGCCCACATAGGCTAAGGGCAAATTGTCCGTCATCGAATATTTAGCGTCGACCACAAGCCGGTCGATACCTTCTAGATCAACGTCGCCCGAAAAAGCACCAGCTATTGCCCGCAAGAGCAAAAACAGCATGAACGCGACGAGCAAAGACAAAAAGGTCAAGCCCGCACGGATCGGATTTCGAAACAGATTCGAAAAAATCAGCCGAGCCATTCTTGATTACCCCTCATGCCGCAAGACGCTGTGCCAGTTTGCCTTTGTCCATATGCAGCGTCCGTTCCGCGCGCGCCGCCGCTTGGGGGTCGTGTGTGACCATGATGATGGTCTTGTTCATCTCCCGGTTCAGCGTTGTGAGCAGATCTAGAATCTCCTCAGCGCTTGACCGATCCAGATCCCCTGTCGGCTCATCACAAACGAGAATACGCGGATCGGCTACGATGGCACGCGCGATCGCTACACGCTGCTGCTGACCACCAGAAAGCTGATTGGGCTTATGCCGCGCGCGATCCGAAAGGCCGACAATCTCCAAGGCCAACTGCGCGTTTTCCCGACGCTGCTTGGCTGACAAATTTGTTAGAAGTAGCGGCAACTCTACATTTCGAAGCGCGCTCAAGACAGGTAGCAAATTATAGAATTGGAAGATGAAACCGATATTGGCAGAGCGCCAATTCGCCAGCGCACGACCCGTCAATTTTTCAAGAGCCAGCCCATCAACTTCAATCGTTCCGGCCGTTGGATGATCGATTCCGGCGATCAAGTTCAGAAGTGTCGACTTTCCCGAGCCCGATGGTCCCATTAGGGCAAGAAATTCGCCTTCCCGCACTGCCAGATCGATACCGGCCAGAACGTCGATACGTTCTCTTCCCCGCTTATAGGTTTTCATAACCCCCATACATTTCACAAGGTCTGGCATGTTAGTTCACCTCCGTGTCCAGCGGGGCCAATTCCTTTTGGAATGCTACGCGCACCCCCATATCCGGTAGAATGCGATCGTCCTTTTCAACAAACCCAACGCGTATCCGCACGGTCGCTTTGTTACGGTCTGCTGTTGGGATGATGGCGATGACGCGTCCCTCGAATCGTTCTTGCGGGTATGCGTTCAAGGTGATCAGGACCCGTTGTTCGGGCGTCACCCGGTTGATGAAAGACTCATTCACATCAACCTCCACCTCAAGCGACGACATATCAACGATGGTGCAGATTCCCGTGCGTGTGAAACCACCGCCTGCTGATATGGGTGAAACGATCTCGCCCGGCTGCGCCGATTTCGAAACCACAACCCCGGCAAACGGAGCATGTACTTGCATGTCTGCCAGAGCTTCAGTGCGAACGTCGACGCGGCTTTGCGCGATCGCGATTTCCTGATTCAATCTCCCCAACTGTGCAGCTAAGGTGTCGACCTCAAGCTCCGCGATTTCGAGTGCTTCTTCGCTCACGAAATCCTGTCTTGCCAGCTCACGTTTGCGCTTCAACGCCGCTTCCGCTTGCCTGTGGCGAACCGCTGGTTCAGCCAAATCTCGGCGCGCCGCTTCCAATTTGCCTTGTTCGAGTTCCAACTGCCGGCGCGGTATCCGGTCGTCAAGTTGCGCGAGCAATTGGCCCTCTTCCACTTGCATCCCCTCTTCAATCAAAACTTCAACGATGCGTCCGGTGGCGTTTGCGCTGACAGTTGCCTTGCGGCGCGCAATCACATAGCCGGTCGCATCAAGAACGGTTGATACCGCAGCCGGACGTTTCGGCTGAGACGTCTGTGGTGTGGAGGTCGACTGCGGTATCGGGGGGTCCGTTTGAGACGGTGTTTCCGTTGAAACCAACCCTTCAGAGCTACTTTCGGTCATCAATTGCTGAGTCAGCGTCACAAGTCCGACCCCACCAAGAATGACGGCCCCAACGATGATCCATACACGCAACCGACGGGTGCCGGACGGCCCCTCAGCACTGCGATCGATCTCGAGTTCCTTTAGTCGGTCGATCTTGAGTTGACCAAGGCCTCGTCCTGAATCTCTCGAATTGATATATCGACTGCTCATACGGATCGTTTAGCCGACTCATCAAAGCGAATGCGCGCCGATTGCCGCAACGGCCGGTCACTTATTGAAAAAGGTGAGCTTTTCTAGGATTCGGTGAGCTTTTGCCCACCCAACGTGTCCAAATCTTGGATGTCTTCGCCCCGCTCAGTCGGCGCCGAGCGAAACGCAGAAGGGGTAACTCCCATCTGTTCCTTGAACGCCCGATTAAACGGATTAATCGATTGGTACCCCACAGACAGGGCAATTGTTAATATCGGCAGCTTGGCCTTTTCCGGATCGGCGAGTTGCTCACAGGCCTCTTTAATCCTGTGCTCATGAAGCAACGCATTGAAGTTCCGGTAACCAAGTTGTTCATGGATCAATTTACGCAACCGATATTCCGGCATGCTCAACTTGCCGGCAAGCGATGCGATGGTCAGTCCAGGCTCCCGATACAGATGTTTCCCATAGAAGGAATCACTGAATCGCGCGATATCCGCCTCAGCGTAAGAGCGCGGGACAGTCTCCGAATTAGGCGCTGATGCCCGTGTCACGCCGAAAATATCACTCTCATACGCGCCGTAAAGCGCTAAGATGACAAAGAAATTTAGCATCGCGATCAAACCATTAGACGCGACATTTGTGTAAAAGTTTGAAATCTCTCCTGCCGGAATAACCAGTCTGCTAAGTGCCACAATTAATACAATCTGCAGTCCAACAGTAATCAGAATAAACCACCGAAGGCGACGCCGGGTTTCGACCATATCGGCTTCCCAGTTTCGTACTGTCCACCAGAGCGCGACCCCTACAAAAAGCAATTGTAATAACGAGGGAATGAGTTCGTAAATAAACGGTTCTTCCGCGCCACTTGGCACTAACAACCAAGGGATGGGTTCTTCCATCAGAACCTGAAAGGCGTACAAGACCAGCAACCACCTGGGAAAAATCTTTTGCTCTTGAAACAGCGAGTGACAAAAGATCATAAACAGCCCGGCGGTCAAATTCCGCGCGATATTCATGAAGACAGCAAACCCGCCATAATCCACTTGCAACGCTTCGGGGATCCAAATGCCGTAGTCCTGCCGCGACAGCAGAATGGCGCAAACGCTGTTAAAACAAATGAAAGCGAGGAGGCGCGCACTGAAGTTGTTTGGATGCCAAAGCAGCATCCGAGTCCCAACGATTAGCGACCCAGTGATCGCCATGATCTCAACTGCGAAAATGACCAGATGCGGCTGCATAAACCGGAATTAGATTATTTACGGCCGTTTGTCGACACAAGCCGCTGTCATCCCTTGCATGTAAGGGATTCCGTTTTCAATCAATCTAAACGTGCTGGCCGCCGTTGATGTGAATCTCCGCACCCGTAACGTAGCTCGAGTGATCGGTACAAAGATAATAGATTGTTCGCGCGACTTCTTCTGGCGCACCTAGTCTGCGTAGCGGAATTTCTTCTACGAGTTTTTCGGTTCCCGGCGACAAAATGGACGTGTCGATTTCTCCCGGCGCAATGGCATTCACCCTGATGCCCAGGGGACCGAAGTCGGCAGCCATCTCGCGTGTGAGACCAGCCAAAGCGGCTTTCGAAGTGGCGTAGGCGGCCCCGGCAAATGGGTGAACCCGACTTCCGGCGATAGAAGTCACATTCACGATCGAGCCCTGCCCTTTCTCAAGTTCCTTGATCAAGCCTTTCGCCAACGCGATCGGTGCAAAAAAATTGACTTCAAAGACCTGGCGCCAAAGATCCATCGGCGTAGCAATTGCACCCAACCGGTCACCGCCTTCGCCTTTCGGCGAGATGGCCGCATTGTTCACCAATGCATGTAATTCGTCCGTCTCCAGACGATTTCGCATTTCGACAACCGCCGCGTTCACATTTTCAGGATCTGAAAGATCCACTTGAATGTGATCTTCCGGCCCTGCTTCCCAGGGACAGTCCTCTGGAAAATCTTGCCGCGAACACGTAATGACGCGCCACCCGGCGCTGGAAAATCGCTTGACGGTTGCATGACCAATGCCTCTGCTCGCCCCGGTCAGGATCAGTGTTTTGCGTTTTTTCTCTTCCATCACCATTTTCACTGTAGGCAATTTGTTTTAAGCAACCGTTCTGCCTCATTTAGACACAGTTTGGGTTTTACGATAACCCTCTTTCATCTTAGAGCTGAAAAACGATTCGCGTATGGAAACGGGCCACGACCTCACCGCCATAGCCCTTGTGATGAGCCTCGCGCTCATTTTTGGGCTTCTTCTCAATCAAATCCGACTACCGGCCATCGTTGGTTACATCTTTGTAGGTGTGGCATTGGGTCCGAGCGGTTTCGGGATCATCGAGAATTCAGAAGCCGTTTCCACACTGGCCGAACTCGGTGTTCTTATGCTGGTGTTCATCATCGGCATGGAACTCAATCTGCGTTCGTTTAAGTCGGTCTACCAAACCGCGCTATTGACCGTCTTTCTGCAGATCGGCCTCGCCCTCGCCGTCATGTATCTCGTGGCCACGATATTCAGTTTGCCAACGAGCACTTGGATCGTTCTTGGATTTATCGTCGCACTTTCGAGCACGGCGGTGACCTTCAAAATGCTGGAAGATGTGGGCGAAATGCACACCGATATCGGCCGCCTGACGATCGGTATCCTCATTGCACAAGATTTAGCCGTTGTTCCCATGTTGCTGATCACGACGTCCCTTGGCGGCGACGAAGTTCCCGTTTATCAGATCGTTTTTCAAGTCGCTCTTGCGACAGCACTGCTGGCCATTTTAGCAATTTATCTGTCTCGTCATGGGGCCATTCGACTTCCGTTCACGTCTGAACTCACCCGCAGCGCCGAAATCGGAACCCTAGCGGTTCTGGCTGTATGTTTTACGACAGCCACAATTACTGGTGCGCTGGGCATGTCTCCCGCCCTTGGCGCTTTTGTTGCTGGTCTGATTGTCGGCAACTCCACCATGCGGCGGGCTGCCAACCGAACAGCCATTCCAATTCAAAGTCTGCTGCTGGTCGTTTTCTTCCTATCCATCGGCTTGCTGATCGATTTTTCCTATATCCGGGACAATCTTTTGACGGTGCTGTCGATCTTATTATTCGTCGCTGTCGCTAAAACCATCGCCAACGTCGCGATCTTGCAAATCCTTAGGCAGCCCTGGGGGAACGCCTTTCAAATGGGACTGTTACTCACACCGGTAGGTGAGTTTTCGTTTGTCCTCGCGGCCGCGGCCGCGGCGGCGGGAAGCCTCGATGGTGAAGGGTACCGTCTTGCCGTTTCGGTCATCGCACTCACCCTCATCATCAGTCCCATTTGGTACCTGACCGTTCGGCGATTCCATGACCTAACCGTGACAGGCATCTCCAATGCCAGAACGGCCCTCGCAGCGGTCTACGAGAACGAAATAAATGCAGTTGATATTGCAGCCCGCACCAGTCGCAAAGCCATCACACATGCGACGAAGTTAAGTAAAAAGGTTGTAGGTCCGGTTGTTGATCGTCTTTCAAATGGAAAGACCAACAATGTGCCCCGTCTCAACGGACCAGAGTCAAACAACGCTCAGCCAGACAAAGACCTTAAGTCCGATTCAAAGAATCCGGCACCAAAGGGACTTCTTCCTGCCCCGCCGGATCCTGGTGGATCAAAACCTGAGCGTCCGGAAAAACCTGCCTAACGCTTTCTTCCACTTGGTCGGCAACTGTGTGGGCATCCAGAAGAGTCATGTTCGGGTCCAATTCCAAATGCAATTGGATAAACACATCTGTACCTGATTTCCTCGTTCTCAGATCATGCAGGCTAACAACATCATCGTGCGCTATTGCGATGGAACGGATCTTGTCGCGATCTTCATCCGGCAACTCGCGGTCCATTAGCTGATCATAGGATATGCGGAAAATTTGCCACGCCGAATAACCGATATACCCTGCGATACCTATCGCAAATACTGGGTCCGCTTGTGGCCATCCACCGAAACTGCTCAAGAACAATGCCGCCAACACAGCGATATTCATGAACAAATCACCACGATAGTGAAGTGAATCAGCCGAAATCGCGACCGATCCCGTTTTGTCGACAACATACTTTTGAAATGTGACAAGCCCGGCGGTCAGGCAGATAGAGAACACGATGACTGCAAGGCCGACATATCCCGAAGAAACCGGCTCCGGTCGATACAGACGGGATATTGATTCGAAAACGAGAAACAGCGCTGACCCAATAATAAAGGCGGCTTGCCCAAGACCGGCAATCGCCTCCGCTTTTCCATGTCCAAAACGGTGTTCGTGATCTGCTGGTTGAAGAGAATGCCGCACAGCAACCATGTTGATGATCGATGCGATGCCATCAAGCAAAGAGTCGATAAGGGATCCCAGCAGGGCGACTGATCCGGTCACAATAAACGCCAAAAACTTGATGATTACGAGAAACACAGCAACGCCGGTCGCAGCATAGGTTGCCAACGACATAAGACGCGCCTTGTTGAGTTCCGGCTTCTTCTCTGCCTGAACTGTCATCATGTTTCCTTGCTGGAATCCAAACTCATTCGTTCACGGAAAGAGTTTCGACAGTACCCACTCATCCGCATCATGTTGCGTGCGCCGATAGACCTGCCTGTCATGGAGGCGGAAAGGTTTTTCAGTCCAGAATTCCATTTCTAGTGGCGCGAGACGGTAGCCGCGCCAAAACGAAGGCCGCGGCACTTTGGACAAAGCATATTTAGCCGCAAATCTTGCAACCTCTTTTTCGAGATCGAACCGCCCCGACATCGCGTGAGACTGATGTGACGCCCATGCCCCGATCTGTGCATCTTTGGGCCGGGTCGCAAAATAGGCGTCTGCTTCCTCAGCCGTTACTTCGGAAATAAGTCCCTTCACCCGAACCTGTCGCTGAAGGGCCTTCCAATAAAAACAGATGCTGGCCCGCGGATTGGCGCCTAACTCAGTTCCCTTTGCACTTCCGCTATTGGTGTAGAAAACGAAACCAGCTTCATCAAATCCCTTCATCAAAACCATACGAACATTGGGAAACCCGCTTTCGTCCGCAGTCGATAGAGCCATTGCATTCGGATTAACAGGTTCTTTTTCCCGCGCCTCAGAAAACCACTTGTCAAATTGACTGAAGGGTTCAGATCGCGGGCGTAAATTCCGGTTTTCTTGCTGTACGTCGTCAAGGGTCATTCGGCGTGCTCCTGTGATCTGATGTATAGTCGCCGGCAGTCGTTTCGCAAAGCCTGTCAATCACTGAACCAGCATCACGCCAATCTGAACCGTGCCTGAAGGGGTGCCATTAAAAGCACCCGAACGTGATTGTCCGCACATTCCTGACGCTGAGCCGTACAATCTCTTTTGCACGGCACAGAGAGGAACGCTAGACTTAACCCATCAGCCAAAAGCAAAGCACATATAACTAGTTGAGGTGGCAAATGAAAAAAGCACTCAAAGGGTTCGTCGCAGGGCTCTTAGCCTTATCACTTACCGCATGTCAGGGTGTCAGCAATGAACAGGCTGGCCAATTGGTGGGCGCCGGGCTTGGCGCTCTTGCCGGTTCTCAGTTTGGGTCCGGAACCGGCAAATACATCGCGATTGCTGTCGGTACGCTCGCCGGCTATTGGGTCGGTGGACAGCTAGGGCGCCGCCTGGACGAACGCGACCGCGACATGATGTACGAGAACAGTCACGACGCACTCGATAACGGCTATGATGGCGAAACATATGATTGGCATAATGACGACACAGGTCACTATGGCTCCATGACGCCTACTTCCACCTACGAGTCCGGAGGAAGCACATGCCGGGCCTTCGACCAGTCAGTTACCGTCGGGAATGATACGGAGGCGCGACAAGGCACCGCTTGTCAGCAGGATGACGGAAGCTGGAGAATTGGGACCTAGATAAAGGTCGTCAATGATGCATTGCGGTCAAATGCACCAGAGCAAATTTGTGCGATCGTTCGGAATCGTCCTCCGCGATTCCGAACGATCGCAAAATTACCTAGAGTACGGGGGAGACATCATTGGAGGTAACTGCAGCTACCAACTCCTGTTGGCGCCAGTCACATCGGAGTTTGCAGGTTAAGCAGCTCCGATTTTCTTTGTTTATGGCTCTCGCGGTGGCGACATTCCTAGGTGGGTGCACGGCCAACATCTCCAGATATGAGTATGAAACCACCTTTCAACGCGCCGTAACCGCCTATGATCTTGGCGACTACGAAGGAGCCTTTAAGGACTGGAAATCACTTTCCGACAGAGGCGATCTGGCGGCCAAACGAAACGTCGCTCATCTCTACCGAAAGGGCTTGGGTGTCGAACAAAATCCCCGCCGCGCTTTCACACTCTACAAACAAGTCGCCATAAAGGGTCTGCCCAGTGCCCAGATCAATTTGGCAACCATGTATTTGTCCGGTGAGGGAACACGTGAAAATCCCAAAAGAGCGGTGGAATGGTATCGCCGTGCCGCCATGGTGGGTCACCCGAGCGCAATATTCGCCCTCGCCACGCTTTACGACAGTGGACATGGTGTTAGAGCTGATCCCGTAAAAGCCAGGGAGTTATTTGACCTGGCCTATGAACGGGGCTTTAGGCCTGAACACCTGAAAATCCCCTATTTCGGCGCCGAATCCGTTGTTCAGTGAGCTTATTGGCGCTCGCTCGCACGGCAGGAATTAACCCCCTGTCAAGATTTGAGCGGGGTTAAGAGTTTGGTATCCCTGACCTTCTTAGTATAGGAAACAAACACTTTTAGTGATTTTCGTTTCTTTCCAACAGCTTGTGTTGTAAGCCGGTCGCCAAATGCAGTCCCCCCATGACGTCCTCGGCGTTTCCAAAGACGCGACCGAACAAGAAATAAAGACCGCCTTTCGGCGATTGGCGAAGCGATATCATCCTGATGCCGATCCGAAGAACACCGCGATCCTGTCCAAGTTCCAAGAGATACAGGCCGCGTACGACACCCTGACAAAAACGCGCAAACAGAAGACAGCCGCAAAAAAGCGGCCGCAACGCCGAAAGCCTCAGGCGACGGCACAACGAAAGCCACAAAAGCCGGCAGACAAACCGGCAAAGCCCTCCCCTGCGAAGAAAGAGAATACTGAACCTTCAAAAACGGAAGACATCTTCACTGATTTTCTTTCCGGCTTCCGCACGAAAAAAGCGCAAGGGGATCCGGGCCCAGACATAAGCGCCGAATTGCTGGTCACCTTGGAAGAAGTCGCCAGGGGAGAAAAAAAGCGTCTGACGTTGGATGATGGCCGAACCATTGATGTGGACATTCCTGTCGGAATCAAATCGGGTCAGTCCATCCGTCTACGGGGTGCCGGAGAGCGGGGAAAGAATGGCGGCCCCGCCGGAGATGTTCTGATCACAGTTCATGTGGAACCCCATCCGTACTTCACCCGTCACAATCTGGACATATGGCTCGAATTGCCAATCTCCCTTCCAGAAGCCCTGTTCGGCACCCGGCTCAAAGTGCCGACCTTAACGGGACCGGTCATGTTGAACGTCGCGCGCGGCGCCAATACCGGGTCTGTTTTGCGGCTCAAGAACAAGGGAATCATCGCAAAGCACAATGGGGGTCCCAGGTCGCAAGGCGACCAATATGTGGAGCTGAAGGTTGTACTCCCCGAAGATGCGGACCGAGAGTTCGTCAAAATCATCAAGAAGTGGGCGAAAAGCCATGATTACGATGTACGCCGCGGGCTCACCCATTTCGATTAATCAAGGTTAATCCACTTCACAGGGCATTTGTTTGACGGAAGGGTGCGTTTGTGTAGGATGCCGAAACGAAAAAACGATGAAAATACGGGGTCTTAATGAGCGAACGCGGCAACTTGATGGCCGGAAAACGCGGAATCGTCATGGGCGTGGCCAACGATCGATCGATCGCCTGGGGCATCGCTCAAGTCTGCGCAAATCAAGGCGCTGAACTCGCATTCACTTATCAGGGCGAGGCCCTCAAAAAGCGTGTAGTCCCGTTAGCCGACTCACTCGGCGCGAGCCTTGTTCTTCCGTGCGATGTCACCGATCCCGCCTCAATGGATGCTCTATTCCAAGAAGTGGAAGGCAAGTGGGGCAAACTCGATTTTCTCGTCCACGCCATCGCCTACTCGGACAAGGAACAGCTCAAGGGGCGATATGTCGACACGACACTTGAGAACTTTCAGACAAGTCTTGCGATCTCTTGTTACTCGTTTACCGCACTTGCCCAGCGCGCCGAAGCGCTGATGAACGATGGCGGCAGCCTTTTGACGTTGACATATTACGGCGCTGAAAAGGTCATGCCGCATTACAATGTCATGGGCGTTGCAAAAGCGGCGTTGGAAGCCAGCGTCCGCTACTTGGCCGAAGACCTCGGCAAGAAAAACATTCGTGTCAACGCTATTTCCGCGGGCCCCATCAAAACACTGGCGGCATCCGGCATTGGTGATTTCAGGTACATCTTGAAGTGGAACGGTTACAATGCACCGCTTCGGCGAAATGTTTCGATCGAAGAGGTCGGAAATGCGGGTCTTTATTTGTTAAGTGATCTGGGACGCGCGGTAACCGGCGAGATCCATCACGTAGATGCAGGTTACAACATTGTTGGCATGAAAGCCGAAGACGCACCGGATATTTCCGTCCAGTAAACCAAGTCCCCTTAATCTTGGCGACTAAGCATCGGTGGATGGTCTTCGCGGCCACCTAACATTTAGTATCGCGACATGTCACACAATTCATTTGGCCATCTTTTTCGCGTGACGACCTGGGGCGAATCCCACGGCCCTGCACTCGGATGTGTGGTTGACGGCACACCGCCAGGAATCGAACTGACAGAAGACGATATTCAATCTTATCTGGACAAGCGCCGACCAGGGCAATCGCGGTTCACGACACAGCGCAAAGAACCGGACCAAGTCCGCATCCTTTCTGGAACATTCTCGGACGATCGCATCAAAAACCCAGTCACGACCGGAACACCCATTTCTCTGATGATCGAGAATGTTGATCAGCGCTCCAAGGACTATTCCGACATACGGGATAAGTACCGGCCAGGGCATGCCGACTATGCATACCAAACGAAGTATGGCGTGCGTGACTATCGCGGCGGCGGACGCCAATCTGCACGCGAAACAGCTGCGCGTGTTGCGGCCGGCGCGATCGCGAGAAAGATCCTTCACCACATTGTTGGCGCATCAACCACACTCAGAGGCGCGCTGATTCAAATCGGACCGCACAAAATTGACCGGGCCAAATGGGATTGGCAGGCCTGTGAACAGAACCCATTCTGGTGCCCTGATCCGGATATGGCGAAGACATGGGAGACCTATCTGGACGAAGTCCGAAAGGCGGGATCATCGTGCGGCGCTGTAATTGAAGTTGTTGCCTCCGGCATGCCCGCCGGATTGGGTGCGCCTATCTATGGCAAACTCGATGCGGAACTTGCCCAAGCCATGATGAGTATCAATGCAGTAAAGGGGGTTGAGATCGGTGCCGGTTTTGCCGCCGCAGCCCTGACCGGTGAAGAGAATGCCGATGAAATGACGATGAAAGGCAACGATGTTGCCTTTACATCCAATCAGGCAGGCGGCGTGCAAGGCGGCATCAGTACAGGGCAAGACATTGTCATTCGGTTCGCCGTCAAGCCAACATCGTCTATCTTATCACCGCGGCGTACCATCGACCGTAACGGACAAGAAACGGACATCGTCACAAAGGGGCGACATGATCCGTGCGTCGGCATTCGTGCCGTCCCGGTCGGTGAAGCCATGATGGCTTGCGTCCTTGCCGACCATTTGCTGCGCCATCGCGCGCAGGTTGGAAACTGATCGGCTAAGCTCCCTGCTTCGAGAACACGCTGACTTTTGTCAAAAACGCATTTTCGTCTGACTGCTTGACCAAACCGCAGGGCGAGAAAAGCTCGCTGAGGTCTTCTTGAACATAAGTCGCATAATATGGCTCGTGAACAGCGCGCGGAAAGAGATCCAACAATCCATCGAACGGCGGATAATCGCCAAGCTGCAGCGTGTCCGAATGCACATAAATGCCGCCTGGTTTGAGGACACGCGCAATCTCCCGCGCCACGATAGGTCTTACTTCCGGCGGCAGTTCATGAAACAGATACACGCAAGTGATGATGTCATAGGAACCATCTTCCGTGGGAATATGCTCTGCATTGGCGTGCACAAAATCCGTACGCGTCCAATCTTTAAGGGCGGCTTTTGCCTTGTCTAAGTAAAAGGGCGACAAATCCAACGCCGTCACATTTAGCCTGGGATAAGTCAGCTTGAGCGAACTTAAGAAACTGCCCGTACCGCAAGCCACATCCAACAGCGCCAGCTTGCGTTGATCCTTGCCGCGCAGAAACGCAGCAACGGGAACCAATGCCTGGCGGCGCATGGCCCCGGCTGTTCCGCTGAACAAGGTTTCGACTTGGAAATCATAGATCTCCGCCGAGTCTTCAGAGAGATAGCCGTCTGTCTGATAATGAAAGTTTTGCAGATAATAGGCAGGGTAGAAATTGGAGGCCTCATACTCCTCCCGCACTTCAGTACGTTTTTCTTGCCGTCGGCGCCGGTCCACTTTCGGCACATCTTTGAGAAAGGCAAGGCTCCGCTTTGCCGAGGATAATAGTTCCGAGGCGGAAGATTCCGCTGATGTATAGATGCCTTGCTCCTGGTTCCAGCGGTCGCGTTCCAGCACTTCCCCAATTGACCGAAACATCTCCTCTCGTTTCGGCATCTTCCGCTTTGTCACAAGGCGCTTGTCTGCTTCCAGATCCAAAACGGACCCGCCCATACGTAGGGCGGCCATATAATGTCCTATGTACCATGCCGATTTGAGCCCTTGCCCGAACCGCGCCCCGGCCTTGTCTATGCGATCAACGAACGACATGTCCCTTCTTTCTGACAAAAGTCGCGCAAACCTCCAAATGGTCCGACCACTGGAACTGATCGATGGGTTGAACATCCATCATCTCAAACCCGGCATCGATCAGTGTGCGCGCATCACGCGCGAAAGTGTTCGGATTGCAAGATACCACAACAACACGGTTAATGGACGATTTAGCTATTTCACCCGTCTGGTTTGCGGCGCCAGCACGCGGCGGGTCAATAATGGCAGCATCGAAGTTTTGCAGTTCATCTGCCAACAAGGGCCGCCTGTCCAAGTCTCGGACCTCAGCCGATCGAAATTTGAGACCTGGCGTCGCTCTTGCTGCCCCAGTCAAAGCGGATATGGCGTCGGCGCTGGAATCAAAACCTGTAATTTGGCACTCTCGGGAAAGCGGCAAAGACAAGGTGCCGACACCACAATAGAGATCAACCAATCTCCGGCACCTCTTCAAGGCACGCTTCGCATAGTCAATCAACGCCAGTTCCGACATGGTTGTCGCCTGCAAAAACGCAGAAGTCGGAAGAGCCACATCGATGCCGTCAAAGCCGATCGAAGGGACGGCCTTCTGCAGCAAGATCTCGTCATCGATCGTTAGCCGCACAAGATCTATTCCGGCAATGGCTTCAAGCCAGATCTGCCGCGCCTTCTGGTCAAGCGTCAATCGTCCTTTGTCTGAGAAAATATGGATATCCAGACCATTGTCCGCCTTTGTTAGATGAACCGTACACGGATTTTTGGTGAGATTTTTTGAAGGTGCCGCCGCTGTAAGAGCGTTGCGGAGTATTGGCAAAACCACTTCGATAGCGGTGTCGACAATTGGACATTCCTCGACATCAATCACACTGTGGGTCCGCCGCGCGTGAAACCCAAACCCCATGTTGCTGTCAGCGCGTGCCCCCCACTTAAGCACTGCCCGTCGACGCGATCGACGTGGCACGGAAAGGACCGGCTGCACGGCGACATCGCCGAGGCCTCGATGTCGCAACGCTGTAACAACCAGTTCGCGTTTCCAGGCAAGATATGCATCGTCACTCAGATGTTGAACAACACATCCGCCGCATTGCCCGAAATGCTTACAGGGCGGATTTTGGCGATCGGCACCAGGAGAAATTATGCGAACGATATCCCCGCGCAGACCTTTCTTGTTGAGACGGATCTCAAGCCTATCTCCTGGAGCGGAAAACGGCACGAAGACTTGCGCACCATCCACCTCCGCGATCCCATCGCCCTTTGCGCCAACGGATCGGATAGTCACCTCAAGGGGGACAATCGACATGCTTTAACCCCTTCGGCGTGCACAAATCAGGAATTCCCGATTACCTTTGGCGCCAGTTATCGGGCTTTCAATGATGCCAACAACTACCCATCCCTCTTGCTGTGATATGCAGTCCGACACGCGTTTGCACGCAAGCTCATGTTCGTGTGCGTCCTTCACCACGCCGCCACGACGAACAGATTTCTTCCCGGCTTCAAATTGGGGTTTGATGAGTGCGATCAAGGTTGCGTCAGCGGCGGCCAGCGCCACGATTGTGGGCAGGATCAATGTGAGGCTGATAAAACTGACATCACAAACGATAATGTTTGCGGGTTGAGGAACCTGTTCGTGCGAAAGATCCTTGGCATTGCAGCGTTCGATCGCAACGACCCGCGCATCTTGGCGAACGCTCTCATCTAGTTGATCGTGACCAACATCGACCGCAAACACTTTTTGTGCCCCCCGCTCCAGGAGAACTTGTGTAAATCCGCCCGTCGACGCCCCCACATCAAGTCCCACCGGCACGGCTGCATCGATATCAAAATGATCCAAGGCTTCTAACAGTTTGACTGCACTTCGCGCGACATAATGATGTTGCGTTGCCTTTTGGACGTTGATCTCTGCACTGGGGGAGACGAGTTGAGACGCCCGCTCTATGCGGACGCCGGAAACCGTAACTGTTCCCGCCTCAATCATCGATTTGGCCTGAGTGCGGCTCTTGGCGTATCCCAGTTCGACCAGCACCCTGTCAGCACGCTGCATTGGTCGCGGCCCCTGCTCGGGCGCCGCATTCATGCCCTCTTTGGCGTTGCCATCTCGCTGACAGAATTGTCGAATGCACCAAGCGCTGTCGCTACGATGTTCGACGCCGCAAGACCCGCCTTCTCGTACATGATTTCGGGTTTGTCGTGATCAATGAATATGTCGGGCAGTATCATAGGCCGCACTTTGCAACCACGATCTAACATACCCTTCTCGGCCAAAAGTTGAAGGACGTGGCTGCCGAATCCGCCGATAGCCCCCTCCTCGATCGTAATGAAGACCTCATGCTCTCGCGCCAAACGGCAGACCAAATCTTCGTCCAGCGGTTTGCAAAAGCGCGCATCGGCAACCGTCGTCGAAAACCCTTGGGCGTTCAATTCATCGGCCGCTTTGAAACACTCTTGAAGACGTGCACCGAAACTGAGAAGGGCCACTTTAGTTCCTTCACGCAACACGCGTCCCCGTCCAATTTCCAAGGGCGTACCAATCTCTGGCAGTTCGACACCAACCCCTTCTCCGCGCGGAAACCTGAACGCGCTCGGGCAGTCATCGAGTTCAACGGACGTGGCGACCATGTGCATAAGTTCCGCTTCATCCGCCGCGGCCATCACAACAAAACCAGGCAGGCTGCCCAAATAGGTGATGTCAAAGGATCCCGCATGCGTAGGCCCGTCCGCACCAACGAGTCCGGCGCGGTCGATGGCAAATCGTACGGGCAATTTTTGGATGGCCACGTCGTGCACGACTTGATCATAGGCGCGTTGCAGAAAGGTGGAGTATATCGCCGCAAAGGGCTTGTATCCTTCTGTCGCAAGGCCTGCCGCAAAAGTCACGCCGTGTTGTTCTGCAATGCCAACATCAAAACACCGGTCGGGAAATTGCTTCCCGAAAATGTCCAATCCGGTGCCTGACGGCATCGCCGCGGTCACCGCAACGATCTTATCGTCTTGCTCCGCGTGCTTAACCAGACTGTTAGCAAAGACTTTGGTATAAGACGGCGCATTCGAAGCGCTTTTTTTCTGCGTACCGGTAATTACATCGAACTTTGACACGCCATGATATTTGTCCGCTGATTTCTCAGCGGGGGCGTAACCTTTGCCCTTTTGCGTGACGCAATGAATCAGCACGGGCCCATTTTCGTTGTCGCGTACATTACGCAGAACCGGGACAAGATGATCCAGATTGTGCCCGTCGATCGGACCCACATAGTAGAACCCCAGCTCTTCGAACAGAGTGCCACCCGTTGCCATGCCGCGCGCATAGTGCTCAGCCTGCTTTGCCTTTTCTTGAACAAAATGCGGCAAGCGTTTTGTCAATTGCTTCGCGAAATTGCGAAACCCTTGATACGTACCGCTCGATATCAACCGGGCCAGATAGGCGCTCATAGCGCCAACCGGCGGCGCAATCGACATGTCGTTGTCGTTTAGGATCACGATCAACCGGCTGTTTATCGAACCGGCATTGTTCATGGCCTCATAGGCCATGCCGGCACTCATCGCGCCATCACCAATGACGGCGATTGCATTATTGTCTTTACCTGACAAATCACGCGCAACCGCCATGCCCAGCGCAGATGAAATCGATGTTGACGAGTGGGCGGCGCCGAACGGGTCATATTTACTCTCCGCCCGTTTCGTGAATCCGGAGAGTCCCTCACCTTGGCGCAAGGTACGGATGCGATCGCGACGGCCCGTCAATATTTTGTGTGGATAGGCCTGATGCCCCACATCCCACACAATCCGGTCATCAGGCGTGTTGAAGACATAATGAAGGGCGACCGTCAGCTCGACGACGCCCAATCCGGCGCCAAGATGGCCGCCCGTTTCGGATACCGCGCTGATCGTTTCGCTTCTCAATTCATCAGCGACTTGCCGAAGCTGTTCTTCGGGTAAGTCCCTGAGCGCCTCGGGTGTTTGAATTTGATCCAGAAGCGGCGTTTCGTTACGCACCATTGGGGGACCCCTCCCTACGCGAGCACCAAATCAGTCAAACACGAATCGTATCAGGATTTGCGACTAACGACAAAGTCAGCAGTCTGCTTCAACAACTCTGATCGCTCATCGAAAATATCAAGGTGCTGCTTGGCTTGTTGCGCCAACATGGCAGCTTGTTCCTTCGCGCGCTCCAACCCTAAGAGGGAAACGAAGGTCGCTTTTCCGGCATCCGCGTCTTTGCCCACCGCTTTGCCAACCACAGCCGCATCCCCTTCAACATCCAAGATGTCGTCAGCGATTTGGAAGGCCAACCCCAGGTCATGCGCATAATTCCGGAGCGCCATCTGCGCTTCGCCGCCCGCACGCCCCAGCAGCGCGCCTGCTTCGCAACTAAAAGCGATCAGCGCACCAGTCTTCAATCGTTGCAGTCTGGTGATGGTGTTAATGTCTTGCGTGTCGTCTTCGGCAGTCATGTCGATCATCTGACCCCCAATCATACCGCGTGAGCCTGTTGCCTCCGCTAGCAGCGTTACGAGGCTGCAGCGGACAAATGGATCGGCGTGCGTGTCCGGGTCTGCCAATAACTCAAACGCAAAAGCAAGCAGCGCATCGCCGGCAAGCACGGCTGTCGCCTCGTCAAAGGCCTTGTGAGTTGTGGCCCTTCCGCGCCTCAAATCATCGTCATCCATGCAGGGCAAATCATCATGTACCAGCGAGAATGTGTGAACACACTCGATCGCGACCGCAGCCCGCATTGCAGACTCGCGATCCACACCAAAAAGATTTGCACTTTCAAGGACGAGAAAAGGCCGCAATCGCTTGCCCGGCCCCAACATCGCGTACAGCATCGCTTCAATAACGCGGGCTTCTCGACCCTCAGGATCCGGCAAAAGATCCTTGATGGCCGTATTGATTTCGTCGGCAGATTTACTGAGCGCTTCGCTAAAGTTCATTTGTCTCTTCGTTATCTAGTCAGTTACTGATGCGGCTTATGCTGAGAAATCGGCGGACTTTGCTTCAATTGACCCGTCCTCTCGGACAACAATCTTCTCGATCTTCTCTTTCGCCGTCTTTAGCTTTTCCTCACAATGGGCCTTTAGGGCGCTGCCCCGTTCATAGATTTCAATTGAATCCTCCAGATTTACTTGACCAGATTCAAGCCGCGAGACGATCTGCTCCAGTTCGGCAAGCGCATCTTCGAACGACAGTTTCTCGATTCCTTTGGCGGCCGCACCTGCAGCCCCTTTTCGTTTTTCAGTCACGCTCATTGCTCCATTGAAACATTCGAATTTTGCGACTTCGTCAGGCCAGGCAGATCAACTCGACATCATCGCTAAGACATGAGCCTTTGATGCCGATGCCAGCGCGTCAAGGTCATAACCACCTTCCAAGGTCGAAACAAGACGACGGTCGCACACCTCAGAGGCAATACCCACTAGGCACTCGGTCGCCCAAGCATAATCATCATCGGTCAGATTAAGATTCGAAAGCGGATCCGCTTCATGGGCATCAAATCCCGCTGAGATGAAAATGAATTCCGGCTCGAAAGCGCGCAGTTTTGGCAAGACAATGTCGTTCATTGCTGCCCGGAAAGCGTCCGACCCTGAGCCCGGGCTCAAAGCTACATTCACAATATTGTCAGCCACACCCTTCTCATGCGGGCTGCCAGTTCCCGGATAAAGCGGCATCTGATGTGTCGAAGCATAAAACAAATGAGGATCGTCATAGAACGAGGCTTGTGTGCCATTCCCGTGGTGCACGTCGAAATCGACAACAGCGATCTTGTTGAGACCGTAGGTGGCGCGCGCATGCATAGCGCCAACAGCGACATTGTTGATCAGACAAAAACCCATCGCTTGCGATGGTTCTGCATGATGCCCTGGCGGCCGTACGGCGCAGAACGCATTTGCAACTTCGCCCCGCATCACCAGAGCAACCCCTTCGACGACGGCTCCCGCGGCACGTAGGGCCGCTTTCTTCGACCCAGAAGACAGGGCGGTATCCGCATCGACACGGAAGAAACCCGTTTGCGGGATACAATCGAAAAGTTCGATGATCGCGGCTTCGGGATGCACGCGTACAATCTGTTCCATGGAGGCGTCTGGTGCATCGCTCCACTTCAGCGATCCAAACTCTGGTTCACGAAGTGCGGTAAGCACCGATTTGAGACGGTCGACACGTTCGGGATGCCCTTCGGGCGTCACATGCTCCAAACAGTCTTTATGGGTAAGCAGTGCAGTTGTCACAAGAAGAAGACCCCAGAACTATGTGCTGGAATAGTAATAAACACCGTCGTCGGCTGTTTCGCGCGTAGCGTTGCCCCGCCCTATGAGACAATTGAGGTGGGCGACACTTTCACCCGTCGCCATCAAATAGACTTCTTCGGTGATCTTTCTCGCAAATAAGACATCAAACACGTCTATCGATCTTTTCGGTGTACTGATCAAATCCTTAAGGTCGGCCAAGTTCTTCTCATGTCCATCGATCAATTCTTGCAAGCGATTATGCAGGCCGTAAAACGGCTCTTGGTGCGATGGCAAGACTAATAAATCCGCGGGCAGCCGTTCCTGGAGGGCATGACACGAATCCAGCCAGTCTTTCAGCGGGTTCGATTCCGGCTCCATGGGAAAAACGCTGACATTCGACGTAATCCTCGGCAGAACTTGGTCACCGGAAATAAGGACCTTCAACTCCTTATTGTACAAGCATGCGTGTTCCGGCGCGTGCCCCCGTCCGACAACGACTTCCCACTCGCGGCCATCGATATCGATCTTGTCGTTGTCTTTTATGCGCTGATAGGAAGCTGGGAACGTGTAGACCCCCATTCCAAACCGGCCAAAGCGTTCCTTGTAGACCCGCAAAATATGCTCGGGAAAACCCGCTCTCTCATAAAAGGACAGTGCATCAGACGGTGGTTCTTTTCCGGTATCCATGATCAGCGTTTTGCACATCAGGAAGTCGGTCTGCGTCATCCACAAATGGGCGTCGTATTGCCGAGTAATCCAACCGGCAAGACCGATATGATCTGGATGCAGGTGCGTACCGATCACTCTCTTGACCGGCTTGCCGCCGCCAAACTCCGCAAAGACTTCGCGCCACATATCCTGGGTCTCGTCATTGTTGAGACCGGTATCGACAACCGTCCATCCGTCTCCATCTCGCAGCATCCACACATTCACATGGTTCAGCCGCGATGGCATGTTCATGCGCAACCAAAAAACGCCATCCGCAACTTCAATGCCCTGACAGCGCTCGGGCGATTCTTCAAACGGATATGCCAACCCGGTCACTGGAACGGTGTGTCCGTTCGATTGCTTAGCGTCCATGGGAGATCCTCTCCTGTTTCTTCAAGTCTTTGACGCGCCCAAGGATAGGAAACTAAGACGCAAGCTGTTCAGCGGTCAGATCGTAAAGCAATTCCGCTCCCCGTGTGACCGGCCCAACCAAGGCTGCCGCTTCACACAGGCTGTTCTCCGCAAAAAAGCGCGCAACCGCGACGCGGGCGTTCAAATAGTCCGCATTCTCAGCCCCATTCTGATTTTGCGCATGAGCCGCCAGCGCGCCTTTGGCCAAGAAATAGCCGCCCGATACGTTGCCGAACTGCTTCAAATACGGCGTCGCCCCGGCCAAAACGTCTTGCGGCGATGACGGCAGTGTTTCCAAAATCCACTCCGTCGTTTCGGCCAGCGCTCCAAGGGCAGCTTCAAGTTCCGTTCCGATTGTGGAAATTGAAGCATCATTCGACGACTTGGCTGCCTGTGCTGTTTCACTCATCTCATTGATGAATGCACGCACCGTTTCGCCACCGTTCAAGGGTACCTTTCGGGTCACGAGATCGATTGCCTGAATGCCGTTGGTGCCTTCATAGATGGGGGCGATCCGCGCGTCCCGCAAATGCTGCGCCGCGCCGGTTTCTTCGACAAAGCCCATACCCCCATGAACCTGAACACCAATCGATGCGGCCTGCACGCCCATATCCGAACACCATCCTTTGGCAATCGGTGTCAGTAAATCGACCCGCGCTTTATGGAAGTCTCGTTCATCATCCGTAGACGAACTATTTGACAGATCGCTCGCCATCGCAGTCGCAAAACAGATGGAACGGCCTGCATCCACCATGGATTTCATCGTGAGCAGCATGCGACGTACATCTGGGTGCTCGATAATCGGCGCCATGCCGCCATCTTCCGGTTGTTTGCCGATGGCTTTACCTTGCCGGCGTTCCTGTGCGTAGGCCAAAGCCAGCTGATAGGCACGCTCTGCGATGCCGACACCTTCAACGCCAACCCCGAGGCGCGCGTCATTCATCATCGTGAACATGCATGACATGCCACGGTTCTCTGGACCAACGAGAAAACCGATCGCGCCGCTTTCTTCTCCGTAAGACATGACACATGTTGGGCTGGCGTGGATACCGAGTTTGTGTTCAAGGCTCACACACTTAACGTCATTGCGCTCACCCAAACTGCCGTCAGGGTTGACCATGAATTTCGGCACGATGAACAGCGATATGCCACGCGTTCCCGGTGGTGCGTCCGGCAACCGGGCAAGCACCAGATGGATAATGTTCTCAGCTAAGTCGTGTTCACCCCATGTGATAAAGATTTTGGTTCCGGTGATCTTGTAGCTGCCATCACCAAGGGGTTCCGCCTTCGTCGTTAGGGCGCCGACATCGGAGCCCGCTTGTGGTTCCGTCAAGTTCATACTTGCCGACCATTCGCCCGATATCAGACGCGGCAAATACAGTTCTTTTTGCTCTTGAGTCCCATGCGCAGTCAAAGCCTCAATGGTACCGCGTGTGAGCAAGGGGCAGAGCGTGAACGCCATATTTGCGCCAGTGCAGAGCTCCAAAAGCGCCAGGCCCAAAGTTTTGGGCAGGCCTTGCCCTCCAAATTCGGTGCTGAACTGAAGTCCGTTCCAGCCCCCTTCAACATATTTCTCGTAGGCCTCTTTAAATCCATCTGGCGTGACGACATCGTTGCCATTCAGAACGCTGCCCTTTTGATCACCAACAGCGTTTGTGGGCGCAATGACCTCTGCAGCAAGGCGGCCAGCCTCGTTGAGAACGGCGTCGGTCAAATCATCCGTCAGATCTGAAAAACCCTCTCGGTCTTTCAATCGGTCAAAGCCGATGATCTCCTTGAGCGTGAACCTCATATCCTTGACGGGCGCAGTAAACGTCATCTTGCCTTCCTATCAATCTCATCCTTAGCGGCGCTTCGAATAGCACAGCGGGCTGTGATCGTCGCCACTTTCCCCTCAGCTAAGGCACAATCCACCCGCCGCGCTGCTGGTATGGTTAATCCGCTGTTGCCCGGCTGTCCATGGCACGCATCATCCCCATAATCTGAGCATTACAACCTTCCTCAAGGTGCAGAATTCTGACCTTGGCTCGGACCTCAAGCAGCCTTACATACGGGTTCTTTTAGGCGCAATATCGCGTGAGCTAAACCAGACTGCCACCACGCTGCTGCAAATCGGTCAATGAAAGTGTCCAAAACTGCTCTTCTCTGTCCTTCAAATGAGGAATCAATTCTCAAGGCCGCCCGTTTGATTCGCGAGGGAAAATTGGTCGCCTTTCCAACGGAGACGGTCTATGGCCTCGGCGCGAACGCAACCGACCCGGCAGCCGTGAAAGCCATCTATTCGGCCAAAGGACGCCCCTCAAACAACCCACTCATCGTTCACTTGCCCGATTTAGAGAGTGCGCGCGCATTGGGTCACTTCAACAAAGCCGCCCAAGATCTGGCGTGCCGATTCTGGCCAGGGCCGCTTACCCTCGTCGTCCGAAAACATGCAGACTGCCCAATCGCGAAAGAGGCAAGTCGCGGGCCCACATTGGCAATTCGCGTGCCGAACCATCCCATTGCATTGAAAATACTCGAAGCCGCCCAAGTCCCCATTGTTGCCCCAAGCGCAAATCCATCGGGCCACCTGAGTCCAACACAAGCCCCACATGTAAGTGCCATGATGGGCGATCGTCTTGACATGATCATTGACGGCGGACCGACCGAATTAGGGCTTGAGTCGACGGTCGTGGACGTCTCAGATGAAGAAGTCAGAGTACTAAGGCCTGGCACAATTACCGGTGACATGATCACGGACAACGTGTCCCCCAAAAGCGATGCGCAAAGTGGCCCTGACGACATCAGATCGCCAGGCTTGCTGCCCCACCACTATGCCCCTGAGAATCCTATCCGTCTCAACGCTGTCACCGTTCGAGCAGGCGAAGTGCTACTAGCCTACGGAAGCGATGTTCCCTCCGCCCCCATTTCGATGAATCTTAGTTCAACCGGGGACCTGTCTGAAGCGGCCAGAAATCTGTTCGCAATGCTGCATCTTCTTGATCGGAACGAGGGGTGTACAATTGCAGTCATGCCCATTCCGGAAATTGGAATCGGCGTCGCCATCAATGATCGCTTGAAACGGGCAGCCACGCCAAAGGACGCCGTGTGATGAAGTCAACGCGAAGACCGACGAACGAGACTCTTGATCGCCTCAAAAAAATTGTCGGGACCAAAGGTTGGAAGTCGGAAAAGACCGAGATTGAACCCTACCTACGTGAATGGCGCGATCGTTATTTCGGTAGCACACCGATTGTTCTATCTCCATCGACGGCAAGTGAAGTCGCTGAAATCATTCGCGTCTGCGCCGAGACGGGCACCTGCCTTGTACCGCAGGGCGGGAATACCGGTGCTGTTGGCGGTCAGATTCCCGCGGACGACAATTCAAGCATTGTGGTGCTGCTTCATCGCCTGAATAAGGTTCTTAATGTTGATCCGCTCAACAACACGCTGACGACCCAAGCCGGTGTGACGCTCGCGCAGCTGCAAGAAGCCGCCGACGAACACAATCGCCTCTTTCCCTTGAGCCTTGCCTCTGAGGGCAGTTGCCAAATAGGCGGCAACATCGCAACGAATGCCGGCGGTACAGCTGTCCTGAGATATGGCAACACGCGCGATCTGGTCTTGGGCCTGGAAGTTGTCCTCCCAGATGGAACGCTGTGGAATGGTCTGCGAGGTCTCCGCAAAGACAATACGGGCTACGACTTAAAGCAGATGTTCATCGGCGCCGAAGGTACATTAGGCATCATCACGGCGGCCGTCTTAAAACTGTTTCCCAAACCGGGGGATGTACAAACCGCTTTTGTCGGCTTTCACGGGCTTGAACAGGCCGTCAGCACATTAACCCTTGCGCAAGAAATGACGGGCCACCAAGTCACGACATTTGAATTGGTTCCCAGGATCGGCATCGACATCGTTACAGAGTTTGTCGATGGTGCGCGCAATCCCCTTTCTACTTCTTTCGACTGGTATGGCCTCATTGAGATTTCATTTGGGTCGTCCAACATGTCGAGAGAACTCACAGAAAACATCCTGTCGCGTTGTTTGGAACAAGATTTGATTGGTGACGCGGTGCTCGCCGAAAGCGGCGCTCAAGCAACGGCAATCTGGCAATTGCGCGAGAGCCTATCGGAAGCTCAAAAAAATCTCGGGGGCTCAATCAAGCACGACGTTTCAGTGCCAGTACCCTCTGTCCCCGCTCTCATTGAACGATCAATCGAGGCCGCGAACCGTTTCATTCCGGGTATACGGCCTGTTCCTTTCGGTCATATCGGCGACGGCAATATTCACTTGAACTTCACGCAGCCGTCCGACATGGATCGCAATGCTTATCTGGCCAAATGGGAGGACCTCAACAACGTCGTCCACGACATCGTCAACGATCTTGGCGGCAGCATCAGTGCCGAACATGGGATTGGTCAAATGAAAGTGGACGAGATTGTGCGCTACAAGACGCAAACCGAGATGGACCTCATGCGCCAAATCAAACGCGCGCTAGACCCCAAGAACATCATGAATCCTGGAAAAGTGATTGAGGTCTAGCCAATCCCGCAACCGCTAGGCCGCAGCGCGCCATTTGATAGAACAGCCCATACTTGGGAGTTGTTCGCGTGGCCCCTGGCCAGTTTCGGCAATCAACTTCATGGCTTCGTATAAATCACGGCGCGCATTCTTCACCAGACTGGTCTTGGACGCATCCATGCGCCCGCGATACTGCAATCCCTTTTCGGCATTGAATCCAAAGAAGTCCGGCGTACAGACAGCATCATACGCGCGTGCAACTTCTTGCGTTGGGTCGATAAGGTAGGGAAAGCAAAAACGATTTTCGGCGGCAAATCGTTTCATATTTTCAAAGGAATCTTCTGGATAGGCGTCCGTATCATTCGGCATAATCGCGGCCACACCAATTTCCAACGACTGAATGTCAGCAGCCTCCTCCACCAAGCGAGAGATGATGCCCCGTACATACGGACAATGGTTACAGATATACATTAGCAACGTGCCATTCTTTCCGGACACGTCATCCAGCGTGTAGGTCTTACCGTCAACACCCTTGAGCGAAAAGTCGACAGCTTGCCAGCCAAAATCGCAGATTTCAGTTTTTGTCAGGGCCATGATCAATTCCTGTGAACGCAGGTGAAAAGCCAGAAGCAGACTCACCGGTTGATCAATGGTCTAGGAAACGTGCTTCCTAGCTCTCTTTTGTCCACGTTCGCTTTTTGTTGACTTCCTCTTTCCTTCGGAAAGCCTCTTCAATATCGACATCCAACCGGTTGGCTACGGAAATAAGCATGATCAGTATATCAGCTATTTCGTCTGCGGCGTCGCTGACACTATCCCGGTCTTCAATGCTCATATTTGTGCATTTTCGAACCGACTTAAAAAGCTCACCGACCTCTTCGCCGAGCAGAAGACACTTTTCGATCAACACCTGATCGGCAAATCCCCTCTCGGCTTCTAACTCTTTTACATAAGATTGGAGATCAAGAAGCGTTGGCTTTGAACCAAGTGTCGGCACTCAACATCACCACAGAGGCTACAGTTAGAGAATCTTGATCAACTCGACTTCGAAGACCAACGTCGCGCCGGGTCCAATCAGCGCCCCAGCCCCACTGTCGCCATAGGCCAAGTCGCTTGGGATCACCAACTCCCACTTATCGCCCTCGCGCATCAATTGCAGGGCTTCGGTCCAGCCCGCAATGACGCGATTGACCGGAAACTCGGCGGGTTCGCCGCGGCTGTATGAGCTGTCAAATTCTGTTCCATCGATCAGGGTACCGCGATAATGAACGCGCACAATGTCCGCCACGCCTGCCGTGTCGCCTATGCCGCCCCCAGAGGACAACACCCGATACTGCAACCCGCTTGCAGTAACAGTGACACCTTCTTTTTCCGCATTCTGTGCCAAAAATTCTTCTGCGCTCATGGTTTGTTCCGAAGCCTCCTGCGATGAATCACAGGCTACGAGTCCCAATGCCCCGAACGTCAATGCTGTTAGCAATACTAGTCTTTTCAAAGCCATCTTCTTTTCGCTGCCCAATGATTGCCCAATGAATTGGAAGAGTGCCATGCCGAGCATGGCCTAAAGTTAGGTGCAATAGCGTCTTCAAGAGCATTCCGCAAGGCGTGACGATAATTCGGCAGACGCCTCTGGAACACAATATTTACTCCGCACACAAACAAAATACGCTGCTAAAAGAGTGAATATTGTTGTGCTGCGCCAACCGGTTTCGTTGTTTGAGAAGCTGCAATCACGCTGCCGGCCATAGCCGGGTCATCGACAGGCGTAAGCAAGTCGTTCCCGTCATTGGACGCCTTATTAATGTTTGTCGATATCGGGTGGTATTGAAGATCGACTTGACCCGTTTCCTTCATGACTGCTTCGAGACCTGCGGCACCATCTTTAGCAAGCCAAAGACGGTAGTTCTCGGGCCGCAGCACAACCGGCATCCTATGGTGAATCGCTTCGATTGAGGCTTCCGCGTCCTTGGTAACAATTGCCATCGAATGGACCTTGGTCCCATCGGGCGCTGTCCATGTTTCCCAAATACCCGCCATGGCGAATACGGCCATGTTCTGCGCGTGTATCAGAAAAGGATGGTTATCTTTGACCCTTCCACGCCGCCATTCATAGAAGCCGTTCGCCGGTACCAAACACCGGCGTGATTGATAAGCGGAGCGAAACATTGGTTTTTCTGAAATCGTTTCACTGCGGGCATTTATCTGTGGCCGGTCTTTGGGAAATGCACGCATCCAAGACGGCACCAACCCCCATCGCACGTGCCCCATAACTCGCCCGCTTGCTCCTTCCAGAACGATTGGCACGGCCTGGCTTGGCGCAATATTGTATTGCGGCCTTAAATTGGGGAGCGGATCACCCAATTCAAACACTTCCCTCATTGCAGTGACGGGCGAAGTAAAGGCATATCTTCCACACATGCCCTTCCCCTCTCATGAGTCGGGCTTAATGGCAAAGGCGGAAACACACCGCAGCAACCGAAAGTCGAGCGATGAAGCGTGAGTATCCGGAAAGCCCCTTTGTCGGTGTCGGTGTGGTCATTTGGCGGCAGGACGAAGTATTGCTCATTCGCCGCGGCAAACCACCTAGAGAGGGGGAATGGAGCCTACCGGGCGGCGCCCAGAATGTTGGCGAGACAGTTCGCGACACGGCCCTGCGTGAGGTGCGCGAAGAAACGGGCCTGACCATTCACCTTGGCGACCTCATCGAAGTCGTGGACGCCATCTTTCCCGACGAGAATGGCAAGATCCTTCATCACTACACGCTCATCGATTTTGTTGGCGAGTGGGCGGCGGGGACCGCCATCGCGTCAGATGATGCCGCCGAGGTGCGATGGGTGTTGCCGCACGACATCAAAAAATATCAGTTGTGGTCGGAAACCGAACGCATCATTTTGAAATCCGCGGGCATGCGCTAGCGATAAGGTTCTCTCCTATCGCTAGAGAACTTCTGCACAAAGTGATGCATCTCTTGCATTTATCTGCCTCACCAAAGGTTGCTGTTGCAAATCCGTGCGACGATCATTTTAAATACTCACGCAAATCACACATCACAGCAAGGCGAAGTCACATGAGCGAGCACAAAACCACACATTGCTATTTGGTCGTGGGCGGAAAATATCATGATATGGACTTTGCCCGCTTGGAACTTCTGAAGCTGCTCGCGGAAGATCCGAAGATCCGGACAACTGTGGCGCCTGATTATTCCGATCATGAGGGCATCATGAATTCGGATTTCTTGATGACCTACACGTGTGACGTCACACCACCGGAAGCGACACAAAAGGCACTAAATAACTATGTTGAGAGCGGCAAGCGCTGGTTTGCGCTCCACGGAACAAATTCGATCTTAAGGTTCCTTGAGGACGGACGCGTCGACAGTCCGCGCGAAGCCCCTCAACTGATGAAGACGCTGGGCAGTCAGTTCATCGCGCATCCCCCAATTGAACCGTACACGGTGACCGTTTCCGATGCTGACCACCCTTTGGTAAAGGGCGTTGAACCCTTTGAAGCGACGGACGAATTGTATCTGTGCGATTATCACGGCAATCTTCATGCTCTTCTAGAAACCCACTTCCAGGGTGCAGCAGCCGGATTTGTCGAGGACGACTGGCAGGATGACCCAAAACGGCTCGTCTACTACACGCACAATGTCGGCAAAGGCGAAGTCCTTTACCTCACACTTGGACACTGCCGCGGTCACTATGACATGCAGCCCAACATCGATTTCTATCCAGCAATTGAAAGATGTTCATGGGACTTGCCGGTCTTTTATGATCTGCTTCGTCGCGGCATTCAGTGGTGTGTCAACGATGGAAAATTAGCGGCTTGAAAGCTTGGCCTGCTTTGGCCAGCAACAATCCTTGCCGATCGAAATTCGTTTCTGGCTCCCCGTCTGACGGCTCAAGCCCTTAGAGATGGTGAGCGGTTATTTTGAGCATATTCCCGCCCTAATCCTTCTGATATATGACGGCCATGTTCCCTATGACTTCACATGGTCGTTGCCATAGATCTGCGTTCGAGAGATCTGCGTTAACAGGAGCAATCATTCTTCTGTTGTTGGCCACAGGCGCGATGCCAGCGCAAGCACAACAATATTCAAGCCGCTATCAAGCGGAATTGCTCCAGTTGGCCGAGCTCCTAGGAGGCGTCCATCATTTGCGCCGCACTTGCTATCCCGCCGAAGAACAGACATGGCGTGACGCCATGATTGGCCTGGTTTCAAGGCAGAATCCCCCCAGTTGGCTTCGCGAACAGATGATCAGCCGGTTCAATGCGGGTTTCCATAGGGAACAGAGCTCTTATCCCATCTGCGATGACCGTTCCCAGCGCCGGTCGTCACAACTTGCCGCCGACGGTTCCCGCCTCGCCCGCAAAATGGCGCGTGCCATTGACTGGTAAATTCTCCGGTAAGCTTACCAAAATGTTCCAATCTCGCCGCAACTGCTAGATTCCGTTAATTCTCTTTTTTTACAAGCGCTTTATCAGCCTCCGCTAATCTACACTCTCATCGAAAAGAAGCTTCTCGGCAGGTGAATGACAAGTATTGTCACCAGTTCAAATGCTGCTGCGGTCCCGTTTGGTTATCGAAACCAGTCTGCGTTGGCGCAGCCAATCCGACCTGACCTTGCACCGGAAAACGCCTCTCGCTCCCGTGCCTCCGATTCAACTTCAGCATCCTCCTCTACTTCTGTTGTCATCTCGATTTCGCGCGAAGCACAAAGTGCGCTGAACACGTCAGCAACAAGCGAAAAAGAAAAGAAGGAAAAGAGCGGGACAGGTCCAAACGACTTGTCCGAAGAAGAACAGGCCCAGGTGCGGGAACTAAAGAAACGCGATCAAGAGGTACGCCGGCATGAGCAGGCACACGCAAATGTCGGCGGCCAGTATGCGGGAGCACCTAACTACGAATATCAACGCGGGCCTGACGGTCAGAATTATGCCGTGGGCGGACATGTTTCGATCGATGTCGCTCCTGTCAATGGCGATCCGGAAGCCACAATCCGCAAGATGGATATTGTGAAACGTGCCGCTCTAGCTCCCGCTGAACCCTCTCCTGCTGATCGGTCCGTCGCCGCACAGGCGGACGCCACTAGGCTTCAAGCCATGGCAGAACTCGCCAGAGAGCGCGCAGCGGGCACAGATGATGAAAGTTCAAGTGGAGACGCGAGCCAAAACGACCTTAAGGCAACAGAATACACAGTAGTGGCTGCTGCCTCAGCACGCGGAACTCCGCCCGGTAAACATCTCAATATTGTCGCTTAACCGCGAAGCGGAATTTTCCAATTGAGCAATCTAGCTCAACGGGAACACGGGTTTCATTTTTGGGCCTTGGCTTGTTTGACCGCACGACGAATCATAGTGCGTGCGGTTTCGTATTGCCGCGTTGTATTGATCGAGATCCATCGGGCAACCGGCCATTTATCGGCCCAACTGAACTGCCCTATTTCCAACAGTTCTGCGTCGCTCAGTGACTCGATGGCCGAAGACACACGCCGGAATTGCTGATCCAATTCCTTGCTAATCTTCGGCCAGCTCTTCTTCGCGTTTTTCTCAACAATGTCGTTGTTCAGGCGAGGCGTTTCTGACCATTTGTAACCCGAAGCAGGCACAATTGGATTCTGCCCTTTTCGGCCTTTTTCAATCCAATCAACCACAGATTTTGACCACCAAACGCGAACGGCGATCATATCTTTGATCCGCCAGCCTTCGTCCGTACACGTTAGCTCGGCATCCTTTGCCTTCAGTGTCCCCAACTCAGCCGACAGTTTTTCAAAGGCAACATTTTGCTGCTCAACAAGGTCAGCTCTCGTTCTTGGAATGGACGACATTAAGGGCCGCTATAGCACGACCTCAATCAAACGCGGGCCCTTTTGCTTCATTGCAGATGCAAACTGATCGCTGAACTCCTCCGCCGTGGTCGCAATCGATCCTTCCACGCCCATTCCATGAGCCATGCTGGCAAAATTCAAATCAGGATTGTGCAAATCCAACATGGAAAGCGCTTTTGGGCCCGGATTTTCCGCGCCAACGCGCATGAGCTCAATATTCAAAATCGCATAGGATCGATTTGAGAAAATCACAGACGTGATATCGAGACTCTCGCGTGCATGGGTCCAAAGAGATTGGATGGTGTACATCGCACTGCCGTCGCCATTGAGCGAAACAACTTTTCGATCAGGACAGGCAACCGCAGCCCCGGTTGCCGCCGGCAAACCGTAACCGATGGAGCCGCCTGTCAATTGAAGGTGATCGAATGGGTCTGCGCCCGCTAAGCCGAAATAGGGCCCGATGCCGGAGGTGGCGGCCTCATCAACAACAATCGCATTCGGCGGCAGCAACGCACCCAGCGCCTCGCCCACTGATCCAGAACTCAAATCCCCTTTGGGCAAATCTGGCCGAAAGGCCGGCGCCGTTTCTTTCGGCTTTGCTGGAGCGCCGAGTTCACTCGCCAGCGCTGCGATGGCGCCAGCAACATCTTGCTCTGCTTGCGCAAGCTGCTTGATTTGACACCCTTGTGGCGTCAACCAGCTTTCTTTGCCGGGATAGGCAAAGAATGAAACGGGTGGCCGCGTGCCCGCCAGCACAAGAAGATCGACACCCTTAAGGGCTGTTTCGACATCCTCTGCAAAATACGGCAACCGTTCGATAGGCACGATGCCGGCGCCACGGCGACATTTTGTATAGAACGTATCAGCCAACAGGCGGATGCCGGTGGCGGCCGCAATCCGACCTGCAGTCACAAGACCTTCTTCATCGAGGACGGCGCTGCTAAGCAGAATGGCGGGATTGGAAGCTTCCTTTATTGCCTTGGCCGCGGCAACCACTGCTTCTTGGGGAATGGCGGACCGCTTCCTTGGCTCAACGCGTGGCGCGATCGCCGTACCGTCTTCCCACGCCGTATTTGCCGGCAGAATTAAGCTGGCAACTTGGCCAGGCGGTTCAAGTGAAGCCGCAACCGCATTAGCCCCATCAACCGCTACCGTCGTTGCGCTGGCGCTTTCCTTGACCCAACCAGAAACTGGGCCTGCGATACCTTGTATGTCCGATGTGAGCGGCGCGTCATACTGGACATGATAGGTCGCGTGCTGACCGACAATATTCACAAGCGGAACTTGAGCTTTCTTTGCATTGTGAAGATTAGCGAGACCATTTCCAAGCCCGGGCCCCAGATGCAGCAACGTACACGCCGGCTTGCCGGCCATGCGCGCATATCCATCCGCGGCACCGGTTACGACACCTTCAAACAGCGCCAGGACTGCCCGCATGCCGTCCACGCGATCAAGCGCAGCGACAAAATGCATTTCGGATGTGCCGGGGTTGGTGAAACAAACTTCAACGTCACTTTCGACCAGTGTTCGGACGAGTGTTTCAGCACCATTCATTCTTGTGCCTCCCCTAATTTAAGTTCCAAGTTGTGGCGGCCAGCTAGTACCAAAGTGCCACATCAATCAGCACGCCAAGTCCAAAGAGAGCGATAAGGATGCCGGAAATGCGGTTGATCGTAACCAGACGTTGATGATCAATCTGACCATGAAACTGGCCGACAAACAACGTCAGAGCAAACCACCAAAGTGCGGACCCCGCTGCAACCGCGGCCACGAGAATTGACGCCGACACATAGGTCATCTTCTCGGTCAAGAAATCGCCGAGCCCCGCAAAGATCGCCGTAAAGCCAATCATCGTCGCCGGGTTCATCAATGTGAGTAGCAGTGTAGACCCCATGGCGTGTGGCAGATCGTCAGTCCAATCTGAGATCAACCGTGACCGCGGCCCCATTTCGCGAAAAGAGGGGTCTGAGAAATAGGTGTAAATCCCCGCAGCAATCAGGAAGACGCCACCAACACCTTTTATCCAAGCCGCATACGCCAGGATCAGCGCTGAAATCGATTTGAGCCCGAACGCAGCGATGGAGGCGAATATGCCATCTCCGACGGCCGCCCCGAGGCCGGACAGGAAGCCGTTGATTGGTCCATACTGAAGCGTTCGCCGAATACATATGAGATTGACGGCACCGATAGGCGCAGCCACCACAACGCCGATGGCGATACCCGCAGCAAGAATGACGAGAAGATCCATATGCCGCTATTTCGTCACCGGGTCAGAAGAACCAAAATTGCTTGAAACACGTACCGCTACTTAAGCCCGTACATCAACGACATACCGTCCACGCACCTTGCCCGCCAGGATTTGAGGCGCCGTTTCAAGCACGTCTTTCAGTCCGATTGTCGAGGTCATCGCTTCAAGCCTTTTAAGGTCCAGGTCCTTTGCAAGCCGAGCCCATGCTTCCTCGCGCCGATTGAGAGGCGCCATAACGGAATCAATTCCAAGCAGCGAAACGCCGCGCAAAATGAACGGCGCCACGGATGCGGGCAAATCCATACCCTGCGCAAGGCCACATGCCGCAACAGCACCATCATACTTCGTTTGGGAAATCACGTTGGCCAAGGTCTTCGAACCAACAGAGTCGATACCGCCGGCCCAACGTTCTTTCCCCATTGGGCGTCCGTCTCCCGAAAGCTCAGATCGATCAATGATGGAACTCGCTCCCAAGTCTTTCAGATAGGGTTCCTCTTCCGTCCGGCCGGTCGATGCGATGACGTCATATCCGAGTTTCGCGAGCAGAGCGATCGATACGCTACCAACACCGCCCGCCGCACCGGTTACGACAACGGGGCCGCTGCTGGGGGTAACACCTGCCTTTTCGACCGCCATCACGCACAGCATGGCTGTATAGCCAGCCGTTCCAATTGCCATTGCCTGCGCTGCACTGATCGCGTCCGGACACTTAACCAGCCAATCCCCTTTTACGCGGGCCTTTCCAGCGTATCCGCCAAAGTGGCTCTCACTCAGCCCAAATCCGTTCTGAATGACCCGGTCCCCCGGCTTGAATTTAGGATTGTCAGAAGATGCGACCGTGCCGGCCAGATCAATGCCAGGGATCATAGGATAGGATCGAACGACGGGGGCAGCGCCGGTGATCGCCAAGCCGTCTTTGTAATTCACCGTTGAGTACTCAACATCGACAACCACATCCCCTTCCATGAGATCATCGACGGTCATATCAACAAGATTGGCGCTTGGCTTATCACCTTCTTTTTCAAGTCGAATAGCTTTGAATGTCTCAGACATCGCTGCACGCACCCTTGCTTGGAAATCGAACACAGAAACTCAAAAATCTGGCGCCAAACGACCCTAATTCGCTCATCAGGTCAAGCTGACATGAGGTTCCAGTTCAAGGGTTCGGCTCACAAGAATGGCGCCCCCTGCTGGAACCTCTCTTGATTCAGAGTTGCAACCTTAAGAAACTTGTCCTGCGAACCGCCAATTGAGCTGCGCTCCGGCATGAAAAGGAACGACGCCAGTGTCCGCAACGTCAAGGATTTCTGGCACCGATATCGCCTTCCGCTCAAGCCTCACTTTGCCGGCATTTAGTGGCAATCCGTAGAACCGGGGGCCGAATTCCGACGCAAAGGCTTCGAGCTTATCGAGGGCCTGCTCCTCTTCAAATACCTTTGCGTAACTCTCGATCGCAAAGGGCGCGTTGAAGATCCCGGCACAGCCACAAGCCGTTTCTTTGGTTTCGACTGCGTGCGGTGCTGAGTCCGTCCCCAAAAAGAATTTTGGCGACCCCGAAGTCGCGGCTTGCCTCAAAGCCAAGCGGTGCTTTTCACGTTTGGCAATGGGCAGGCAATAAAGATGCGGCCGGATTCCCCCTTCAAACATCGCACTTCGATTAAACTCCAAATGATGGGGCGTAATCGTAGCGCCAAGTGTTGGACCACATTCTTTTACGAAGGCGACAGCGTCTGCCGTCGTAATGTGCTCAAGTACAATTCTCAGCTCGGGAAAGTCTGTGATCAGACTTTTCAAAATCGTCTCTATAAAGACGGCTTCACGGTCAAAGATATCGATATCGTTATCTGTAACCTCGCCATGAATTAGCAGCGGCATGCCAATCCGTTGCATTGCTTCTAAGACAGGCCGTATATGGCGAATGTCTGTCACACCATGACTTGAGTTCGTCGTTGCATTCGCAGGGTAGAGCTTGGCGGCCGTAAAGACGCCTTCCTTGAAGCCTTTTTCAATCTCGCCGATGGAAATCGTGTCTGTAAGGTAACATGTCATCAACGGCGTGAAGGCAAGATCGCCGTCCAAAGCCTTGTTAATGCGATCCCGATAGCCAATAGCTGCAGCAACGGTCGTCACCGGCTCACTCAAATTCGGCATCACAATGGCCCGCGCAAACTGCCTCGCCGTGTAATTAGCGACCGATTCTAAAATAGCGCCGTCGCGCAGGTGCACATGCCAATCATCAGGCTGCCTGATGACGAGGTGCTCAATCGATTGTTTTTGATCATTTGACATATGTGTTTCCATCTGACGCGGCCGCAGCTTGCACATCTTTGATCAGAGCGAGCGCGGCTTCTTCGACGCGATCCACGGTTAGAGACTTCATGTAAGAAACCGGCGCCAAATGATCAAATGTCGGCTCGTTGACGATGTCAAAAAACGACTGGTCCCCGCGAACGGTCGCAGCAAATCTGCCTCGCGGTGCGTAGTGCTCTTCCCGGCTAGGTCCGAAAAGACCGAGTGTCGGTGTACCCACCGCAGCGCTCATATGCATCAGACCAGAGTCATTGCCGATAAACAAAGACGATCGCCTCAAGCAAGCGGCCACCGCCAGAAGATCCAAATGACCCACAAGATCAATAACCGTCCTTTCCGGCAAATTGTCGATCAACGGCTGGGCCATATCGCGCTCGGCGGCAGCCCCCAAGACGGCAACGCGTGCGCCCTCTAACGGTGCTCCGGGTCGTATAATGCGCTCGACCAATTCCACGAAGCGTTCGATCGGCCATTGTTTGCCGACCCAATTAGCTGTCGGGCCAACCGCCAAAAGCGCCCCCGCCACCTCTGGTATTTCTTGTGCGGCCATTTGCTCGGCTTCTTCGGTAGTCCAAATTTTTGGCTGTAGGGGTTTGGAGATCGACAGTACCCGCGCGATGCGCGTAAGGCGGTGTTCATCCGTCTTAATCGGGGTAAGAGCGCGGCGGCGAAAAGTGGGCAACAGGTAAGCGATGGCCGATGATCGCAGGTCAACCACCATCGACCACCAGTGCCCTGCACACTTGTTCCATAGTGAGAACCAATGTGCGCCACCCTTTTTCTTTTCGATGGTGATGATACGTTCTAGGCGAGGCACGCCTTTAAAGAGCGGTGCTGCAATGGGGCCACAAGCCACTGTGAAGTGTGCATCAGGCTCCGATTCGACCAAGTAGTTAAGCAGACCCGTCGACAGGACCGCATCACCGATACGCGTTGACGTGATGAAAAGGATTCGCTTTTTTGACACGATGATTTGCGATTACCCGGGAATAGACTTGGCTTATAGGAGGCTTTAAAGGAGAAAGAAAGCGGTAGCCAGTGCCGAAGGCTGCTCAAAAAGGATGAAGTTGCATGAGTGTGTTTGAAACCGCACATTTGTCATCGCGGTCGGTTCTCAGCGTTGAAGGTCCTGAAGCGAGAGAGTTTCTCCAGGGTCTCATCACCAATGACATGAACCGTGTATCAGAAGAAGTCTCGATCTACGCGGCCCTGTTGACGCCGCAAGGCAAGATCCTTTTCGAGTTCCATGTCGTTCAGACCGGGGATACCAGCTTCTTGCTGGATGTTGCATCAGAGAGAGCCGATGCATTTCTTAAACGGCTGACCATGTACAAACTACGCGCCGCAGTGGATTTGTGCCTTCGCCCCGAACTGCGCGTCGTCGCGCTTTTTCCCGCAGTGCAAGAATCCTCGTCACCGGCAGGCGCGGTTGCGACATATCTCGACTCAAGACATCCAGACCTTGGGTCACGCGCCATTGTGACCGAGAGCGAAACCACCGATGCTAATGAACAAGACTATCACGCCTTTCGCCGACGCATTGGCGTTCCAGAAGGCGCAGAAGTTGGCGACAGCAGCACCTTCTTGCTGGAAGCAAATTTCGAAGAGTTGAACGGCGTCGATTTCAAGAAAGGCTGCTATGTCGGTCAAGAACTCGCAGCACGCATGAAGCACAAAACAACCTTACGCAAACGCCTCTTGCCATTTTCTTCACCTCAGCATGTCGGCGAACCGCCACATTCAATTAAGGCAGGCGCGTCGGAGATCGGTCAGGTAGTCGATCAAAATGACTTAGGCGGCTTCGCACTCATCCGGCTCGATCGCTTGAACGCCGCGCAAGAAAAAGGTGAGTCACCGACCCTTGGGGAAATGCAGGTTGAAATTGTTATCCCCGAATGGCTGAAACCATCGGTCAAGGAAACCTCAAACGCATGACGGAGAAAAGCCGCTCGACCATCAAGCGTTGTTCCTGGCCGGGCTCAGACGACCTTTATGTCCGCTACCATGACGAAGAATGGGGTGTACCCGAGTGGAGCGACCGCGCGCTTTTTGAGAAGTTGATTTTGGACGGCTTTCAAGCCGGTCTTTCTTGGATCACCATATTGCGGAAACGCGAAGAATTTCGATCCGCATTTGATGGGTTCGATCCACGCAAGATCGCCAGATACAACGAACGGAAGATCGAGAAGCTCCTCGCCAATCCCGGAATCATTCGCCATCGCGGTAAGATTGAAGCAACGATCGGCAACGCAAAGTCCTGGATCCAAATCATGGAAAAGGAAGGCGGTTTCTCGCCATTCTTGTGGGATTTCGTTGACGGTAGGCCAAAGACAAACAAATGGCGATCAATGAAGGAAGTTCCTACCGAAACTGAAGTCAGCAAAAAGATGTCTAAAGCGCTGAAACAGAAGGGCTTTAAGTTCTGCGGCCCGACAATCGTCTATGCTTTTATGCAGGCGGTGGGCATGGTTAATGATCACACCGTTGCCTGTTTTCGCCACAAAGAATGCCAAAAGCTGGCCTAGTGTTGAGGACTCGCCTGCAGCGACCAAACGCAAGGAAGAAATAAAATGTGGTGTTCCTTCAACTGCTGAATGGAAAAGCGGAAGAAGCTGAATTAGGCTCTCAACGCGTGAACAACAATAAGGACAAGTAGAAGGTGGGACTTAAGTGACGGAAATCGTAATCAGCGGCACCGGCCTTTATACGCCTCCAAACTCCATCACGAACGAGGAACTCGTTGAATCGTTCAATGCCTATGTTCGCAAGTTCAACGAAGAAAACAAATCCGGCATTGAAGACGGCAGTGTTGAAGCGCTGCAGGAATCGAGCGTGCCCTTCATTGAAAAAGCCAGCGGGATCAAAGCACGCTATGTGATCGACAAGGAGGGTGTTTTGGATGTGGACCGAATGGTTCCGGACATCCCCGAGCGGCCAAACGATCAAGTCTCAATACTTGCTGAAATTGCCGTGAATTCGGCACGCGACGCATTGCGCGCCGCTGACAGAACATCGGACGATATCGATGGGGTTATTGTCGCTTGCTCCAACCTGCAACGCGCCTATCCAGCCATTGCCATCGAAGTTCAGCGGGAACTTGGTATCAACGGATTCGGGTTCGACATGAATGTCGCCTGTTCGTCAGCGACATTCGGGATTCAAGCGGCTGCGGATATGGTGCGTGCGGACAATGCCCGCGCCATCCTGGTGGTCAATCCAGAGATCTGCTCCGGACATCTAAATTTCCGTGACCGCGACAGCCATTTCATTTTTGGCGACGTCAGCACGACCTCGGTCATTGAGAAGAAAGAAGCGTGTCAAAGCCAGGGCGCATTCGAAATCCTGGGCACCAAACTGATCACCCAATTCTCGAACAATATTCGCAACAATTTTGGATTCCTGAACCGGGCCGCGCCCGAAGGGATTGGCCATAAAGACAAGCTGTTTGTGCAAGAAGGCAGAAAGGTCTTCAAGGAAGTAGTGCCGCTGGTTGCCGATTTGATTTTAACCCATCTCTCCGAACTCGACTTGTCGGCCGGTGATGTGAAAAGGATGTGGCTTCACCAGGCCAATCAGGGCATGAACGATTTCATCAGCCGAAAGGTCCTGGGCCGGGATGCAGATCCTCGTGAGGCCCCTGTCATTTTGGACGAGTATGCGAACACCAGCTCAGCCGGTTCAATCATCGCATTCCACAAATATAAGGATGACTTGGCAGCAGGAGACCTCGGGCTAATCTGTTCGTTCGGCGCAGGCTACTCTGCTGGAAGTGTGATTGTTCGGAAAATCAGCTAGGCTCACTCCGCCCTTCCCGTCTGGTTCCTTTCTGGCGCAAAGATTCTACGACTTATGGCAAAACCCTCTCGCGATGGGCGTGCTTGGCAGCGCATGCTCAGTGGCCGACGTCTTGATCTGCTGAATCCGTCACCGCTCGACATCGAAGTTGAAGACATCGCTCACGGGCTTGCGCGCGTCGCCAGGTGGAATGGGCAGACAGCAGGCGAACACGCTTTCTCTGTGGCACAGCATAGTGTGGTCGTGGAGAAAATCATCGCCCAATTGAACGAGGACATGGCGATCAAATGGCGGCTCGCCGCTCTTCTTCACGATTCGCCCGAATATGTTGTGGGCGACCTGATCAGCCCGTTCAAAGCCGCTATTGGCCTCGACTATAAGAAACTTGAGCTAAGTCTTTTGGCTGCAATCCACATCCGGTTCGGTCTGCCGACAAGGCTTCCAGCCTATGTCGAAAAAGCGATTAAGCGCGCGGACCAGATTTCAGCCTATCTAGAAGCCACACAATTGGCTGGCTTCAGTCATAAAGAGGCCGCGAGATTTTTCGGGCGGCCCGCGAAGTCCATTAAACTTCACCTTAAACCCAAGCCGGTTGTCAGCGCCCAAAAAGAATTTCTCTTAAAGTTCAAAAACTTGACGGGTCAAATGGACTAGATTTGCCGGCCCTCAGGTACAACGAACACGAAAAACGATTTCAGAAAGAATTCCGCGCTGGGGGCGGAATTTTGCTATGATGCGAAAAACGCCTCTGCCCTGCTACAGCAGAGTGATTGTTCGGGAAACTATTTTCTATCAATGATTTACGTCTGTTCTTTGAGCGCTGTCGACAAAACCATTCGGGAAAAAGCCCCGTCGCACCTCATCAGCTTGCTTGATCCTCACAGCATGATTGAAACACCCGAAGGGATTGAAAGCGATCGTCACTTGAAACTCGGAATGAATGATGTTGCAACGCCCGATCCGGGCTTTTCAGCACCTGCTGAGCAGCACATACGCGATCTTATTCAGTTCGCACGCAATTGGGACACAGTCAGCCCGATGCTGATCCATTGTTGGGCCGGCATCAGCCGATCAACAGCGGCCGCCCTGATCGTCATGTCCGCCAGAAATGCCAGCAATAGCGAGCATGACTTAGCCCAGTTACTCCGTGATCGGGCACCACACGCCCATCCCAATCGTCTCATGATCGATATAGCGGATCGTCTCATGGAGCGAGAGGGTCGCTTGATTGATGCGGTCGAGAAAATGGGATCCGGTGCGCTTGCTTGGCGCGGCAAAACATTTGAACTTCCAAGCCATGTTGGAAGTTAAACGCACTCTACAATGACCAGGTCCAAGCGGCGCGCCCCCCCTTCCGCCGCCAACATCGTTCGGGGCGACGCTAGTGAGTCCACGGTTCGAGATGGTGACACACCCGCCGGCGCGGCCGTGTTTATCGGACTCAACGCGGCAATCGTTTCAGTGTCTGACGAAACGCCACAAGTCGTCACCCTAAACGGATCAGATAGCCTTCCAACACCCGATGGCGGCACGATCAGCGTGGACAGCCTGCCCTTCGGTCCTTTTGAACCGCTAAAGCACCGGACTCTGGAAATTGGACTGCGCAACTGGGTGCGGGACCAGACGGGGCTCCAGCTCGGTTACGTGGAACAGCTTTATACATTTGGCGATCGTGGCCGGCACGCGACAGACACAGGAAGCGCACCTCAGGTCGTGTCGATTGGTTATATTGCTCTAACCGCAAGTGACACCTTGCTCAAGGAAAGCGGCACGACTTGGCACGATTGGTATGCCTATTTTCCTTGGGAAGACTGGCGCGACCGCCGCCCACCAATTCTCGAAGCCGTCATTGAACCCCATCTCAAAACATGGATCGAAGAGGCCTCTCAGGAAGAGCGCAAAGCCCGTGAAGACCGCTTTCAGCTTTGCTTCGGGCACAGTGGCCTTAGGTGGGATGAAGAACGGGTCCTCGAACGTTACGAGCTTTTGTATGAGGCCGGATTGTTATTTGAGGCTCAGCGTGACCGGCCCGAACTGCATGCTGACAAGGCGAAATCGCTCCCTGTGCTTTTAGGTGACCCGATGGAACATGACCATCGACGGATCCTGGCCACTGCGATCAGCAGGCTCAGAAGCAAGCTCAAATACCGGCCCTTGGTTTTTGAGCTTATGCCTCCCTCGTTCACCTTGCTTCAATTGCAACGGACAGTCGAAGCCGTTTCTGGCGTCAGACTCCACAAACAGAATTTTCGGCGGCTTTTGGAGAAAGGTGGCTTGGTCGAGCGAACAGGTGCAATGACCACTAAAACTGGTGGCCGCCCCGCTGAACTGTTCCGCTTCCGCGGCGACGTGTTGAAAGAACGTCTCATGCCCGGCGGAAGACTACCGGCGCCAACACCGCGTTAGTCGCGCCGAATCAACGCTGCATTCCCTTGATCATGACAATTTCATATCATTATCAGGAATTATGGTTGACAGAGAAATGCTCACTGCTAGCATAATTAGTGTCCGGCCCTTGACCGGGGCTTTTTTGCACCCCATATATGCTCATATTGAGCATAAGGATGAAGATAATGACCGACGTACAGATGGCAGCGCAAGAGCATTTGGCCTTTACGCCAGAAATCGCGAAAGCGACCCAAGATCTTTATGACCGTGTTTCCCACGTGATTCCGGAGATCGAGTGGCCATTTTTTGCGCCCTACATCAAAGCGATCAATGAGTTAAAGCGAGAAAAGAACGCAGTCATTCTCGCCCACAATTATCAGACGCCAGAAATCTTTCATTGCGTTGCAGACATTGTCGGCGACTCTTTGCAGCTTGCTCGCGAGGCCAGCAAAGTCGATGAGGACGTGATCGTTCAGTGCGGCGTCCATTTCATGGCCGAGACATCAAAGCTCATTAATCCGGAAAAGACCGTCCTTATTCCTGACCTACGCGCAGGCTGTTCTTTAGCCGCCTCAATAACGGGAGCCGATGTGCGTTTGCTGCGCGAAAAATATCCTGGCGTGCCGGTTGTGACCTACGTCAACACATCCGCTGAAGTGAAAGCCGAGTCTGACATTTGCTGCACGTCTTCTAACGCTGTGGACATCGTTGAATCCCTTGGCGCCGACCGTGTACTGATGATCCCCGACGAATACTTGGCCATGAACGTGGCCAAACAAACAGACGTCGAAATCATCGCTTATAAAGGCCGATGCGAAGTCCACGAACGTTTCACGGCAGAAGATATCCGCAAATACCGTGAGCAGAATCCAAACATCGTCGTATTGGCGCATCCGGAATGCCCACCAGAAGTGGTCGAAGAAGCCGACTTTTCTGGTTCAACATCTGCAATGATCAACTATGTTGGCGACAAAAAACCAAACCAGGTGGTCATGGTCACCGAATGCTCCATGAGCGACAATGTTGCTGCAGAACATCCCGATGTGGATTTCGTTCGTCCCTGCAATCTTTGCCCGCACATGAAACGCATTACACTGCCAAAGATCCTTCACTCGCTTCAAACTATGACGCACGAAGTCACGGTTGATCCAAGCGTTGCTGAAGGCGCGCGCGCTGCGGTTGAAGCCATGATCAATGCGGGTGCCAAGTCGGCATCAGCACCAGTCAAAGCGGAACCCGTACGCCTTTCGGCCTAAGCATCGACGGTGGCTTCTGTCATGTCTGATTTTGTTTCCGTTGTTAAAGTCGATGGTGCGCTGGTTGTGGGTGCAGGTGTTGCCGGCCTGTTTACAGCCCTCAAACTGAGTCCAATGAAAGCCACCGTGTTGGCCCCATGGGCGATTGCGACCAACGCCTCTAGTGCTTGGGCACAAGGCGGAATCGCAGCGGCGCTCGGATCAGAAGATTCGCCGGCGCAGCATGCAAAAGACACCGTGCACTCGGGTGCCGGCATCGTGGTCAACGCGCTTGCAGAAAGCATGGCGGCGGAAGCGCCGGACCGAATTCAAGACTTGATTGAATTGGGTGTGCCCTTTGACAGGCACCCAAACGGCACGTTGAAACTCGGGCTAGAAGCGGCTCACTCGAGCAACCGCATTGTTCACGCCTCGGGCGACAGCGCCGGATATGAGATTATGCGTGCGCTCGACGCAGAAACAAAAAAGTGCCGGTCGATCGATCTTATGATTGGCTATGCTGCACTCGACTTCATCGAGCACGACGGGCGGATCGTCGGGATTTGGGCACAGGACATCAAGCATCATTCGGTGACGGCGGTCCTGGCTGATGCGATCGTTATCGCTACGGGCGGTATTGGGGGCCTGTTCGAAGTGACGACCAATCCACGGTCATCCCAGGGAACAGGCATGGCAATGGCTGCCCGGGCTGGCGCGGAAATCAGCGATCCGGAATTTGTGCAATTCCACCCAACCGCAATAAATGTCGGATTGGATCCTGCACCCCTTGCAACAGAAGCCTTGCGTGGCGAAGGCGCCGTCCTCGTTAATCAGCATACCGAACGTTTTATGCTGGCAGAACATATGGACGCGGAACTTGCGCCTCGCGATATTGTTGCCCGTGCCATTCACAATCAAATCGCACAAGACAATCAGGTGTTTCTTGATTGCCGGACGGCAATCGGCTCAAGTTTTCACACGCAGTTTCCAACGGTAAGCCTGGCGTGCGCGAAAGCAGGAATTGATCCAACCCGCGACCTCATCCCTGTGGCGCCCGCTGCGCACTATCACATGGGTGGTATTGCAACAAATCTGAATGGACAAACAACGTTAGAGGGACTTTGGGCCTGCGGTGAAATCGCTGCAACCGGCCTTCATGGCGCAAATCGGCTTGCCAGCAATTCTTTGGCCGAAGCATTGGTTTTCGGCGCGCGCATCGCGCGAGATATCAAAGAAAAGGACCACAGCACGCGACGCATGCCTCAACTGCCTAAGTTAAATCCCTATCGCAAAACGACCGGAATAAGTTTTGAAAAAGAACTAACCGCGCAACTTCGTCATACAATGACGCGCAATGTTGGTTTGGTGCGCAATCAAGCAACGCTCCTAAAGGCGCTCGAGGATATTGGGCACATCAAACATCAGACGATCAACAATCATGCCCTGAATCTGGCAGTAACTGCGGCAGAACTGATTGCTCACGCAGCATTGCATCGCTGCGAAAGCCGCGGCGCACATTTCAGATCCGACTTCCCAAACAAAAGTCCACTGCTCGCGCAAAGAACGCGAATGACATTGGCCGATATTCAGCCGCAGCAGGACTCTCTCACTGTCGCCTTTGGGTCATGAGCAACACCGAAATTCCTCCCCTACCGCGTGTCGTCATCGAACCGATTGTTGAAACGGCTTTACTTGAGGACATTGGCCGCCAAGGCGACCTGACCTCGGACGCTGTTGTCGCCCCTGACAAAACAGCCCGAGCACAATTTGTTGCGCGACAAGATGGATGCGTTGCGGGCATCGACGCAGCACGAACAGCGCTTCGACTGGTCGATCCGACAATCAAGATTGCGGTTGCCCTGCCCGACGGAAGTTCGGTTTCCTCAGGAGAAACCATTGCACACATTGAGGGCGCGGCGCGATCCTTACTCACCGGTGAGCGTGTCGCACTCAACTTTCTAGGCCACTTATCCGGCATTGCGACGGCAACTCAAAATATTGTTGAAGCGGTTGCCGGCACGAACGCAAAAATTTGCTGCACCCGCAAGACCACGCCGGGTTTGCGTGCCCTTGAAAAATACGCGGTACGGGCGGGCGGCGGCGTCAACCACCGCTTTGGGCTGGATGACTGCATTTTGATTAAAGACAACCACATCGCGGTCGCCGGTAGCATCACCAATGCCGTTAAGGCCGCCCGTGCGCGGTCAGGCCATATGACCAAGATTGAAATTGAAGTAGATACGCTTGATCAACTGCGCGAAGCGCTGGGGACACAGATCGACGCTGTATTGCTCGACAACATGACCAACGAGCAGCTTCGCGAAGCCATCAAGATTGTTGATGGGAGAGTAGCGACCGAAGCGTCAGGACGCGTGACCATCGACACGGCCCCTGCCATTGCAGCTACGGGCGTAGACCTTATCTCTGTGGGTTGGATTACCCACAGTGCGCCGTGCTTGGATATCGGATTGGATTTCTAGGAAATAACACTGCGTGCGGCGGCCTTATGCGGCCCTCAACAGAAAGCTCTTCTCGTTTTCCAGCAGATAAAATGGTCTACTTTGCGAGCGATGCCGAACGTGTCGGAACGCGATAAAAGATGTGCCGGCCAATTCTTGCTGTTTGGATCAAGTGGGGTGCCCAACGCGGACTGACATAGTCAGCATGGTAGTGCGTTGCGTCATCGGTCAGTTCGTCGGTCATCCCGTAAATGACACTCTTCGCAATTTTCTGTGCACGGTCCCAAGAACGGCCACCGGCCTCAAGGTCCAACGAGCCATCGCAAGTAAAAGTGAATTGGCAACCGGTCTGACGATGCATGCCTTGATAGACGACACCGCAGACTGAATCCGGGAAGTCCTGGCTGCGCATTCGGTTCATGACCACTTCGGCAACGGCAACTTGACCGGAGTATGATTCACTGCGGGCTTCGTAGTAAATCGCTTGTGCAAGACAACCCATTTCGCGATCGATTTGTTGCGCAGCTGTTTGAAGCGCGTCACGTACTGACCCCTCGGACGCCGTCACAGAAGCCGTCGCAGCATCCTCATCAATGGCAGCCAATGACACGCCATTCTGTCCAACACGCAGCGGATGCGCCCGGGGTTGCGGTGTCACTTGATAGCTTGCCACATCATGGCGGATGAAACCGGCGTCACGCCGACCTTGCGCAGGCGCCACAGCGTCCGCAACAATAGCTACGGTTGCCACGGCCCAGGCGGCGAATGCGATCGCGGTAGCAAACTTCCTGTCGGGGGAATTTGTCACGTTTCTGACTGCCTTCACTGTCTCTTGCCGCGGCGCGGCACAAATTGGTTACTCAATCATTGACGCAACATCGAAAAGTCGCGCTTTTAAACATGCAGGGTACAACCCTGTCAAACCAGGACAAGTGTGCCCGATTCCCTCAATTACAGGCAAGTTGCGTACCGTTTATACGGACACAGGCCCGTACTGGATCTAAGCGACTGTTTCTATTGAAGTTTTATTGCAGCCTGGGCGGCGGCCAGACGGGCGATGGGCACCCGATAGGGCGAGCATGAGACATAGTCGAGTGCGATTTTCTGACAGAAGTGTATCGATTCAGGATCGCCGCCATGCTCCCCACAAATCCCCAATTTGATTCCTGGACGGGCAGAACGGCCTTTTTGCGCCGCAATATCAACCAATTGCCCGACTCCCTCCTTATCCAGAGTGACAAATGGGTTGGTCTCAAGGACACCGCGCTCAAGATAGGTGTTGATGAATCCCGCGGAATCGTCACGGCTGATCCCAAATGTGGTCTGAGTCAGGTCATTGGTGCCGAATGAGAAGAACTCCGCAGACTCGGCAATCGTGTCGGCCATCAAGGCGGCACGAGGCAGTTCGATCATCGTTCCAATTAGATAAGAAGGCGGATTACCCGTCTCTTTCGCGATATCCGCTGCGACGGCTTCTATTCTGCCCTTCAATTGATTCAACTCGGCCGGAACACTGACAAGCGGAATCATGATTTCCGGGGTCACTGACGCGCCGGTTTCTTCCGCCGCTGCAGCTGCGGCCTCGAAGATAGCCCGCGCCTGCATCTCATAGATTTCAGGGTATGAGACGCCAAGACGGCATCCACGATGACCAAGCATCGGATTCACTTCGTGAAGTTCGCTGATTCTGCGTTTCAGCCTTTCGGCATCTAAGCCGCTCGCCTGTGCAACTTCGACTATTTCATCAGCGGAATGCGGCAAGAATTCATGAAGTGGTGGATCCAGTAAGCGAATGGTGATCGGTTGGCCCGACATGATTTTGAAGATTTCGGTGAAATCGTCCTTCTGCATGGGAAGGATTTTGTCGAGCGCCGCACGACGTCCCTTCTCGTCCTTCGCCAAGATCATTTCGCGCACGGCAAGAATTCGATTGGCTTCGAAGAACATATGTTCTGTCCGGCAAAGTCCGATCCCCTCAGCGCCAAAGTCTTTGGCGACGCGGACATCCGCTGGCGTTTCAGCATTTGTCCGAACAGCCAACTTACGGACTTCATCCGCCCACTGCATAATTCGTTCAAAATCGCCGGATAGTTCCGGCTGTATCGTTTTCACACTGCCAGCAATAACTTCGCCGGTGCTGCCATCAATCGTTACGATGTCACCACGTTTCACCTTGCGGCCGGCAACAGACATCTCGTTGGCTTCATAGTCGATACGCAATGAGCCCGCCCCGGACACACAGGGACGCCCCATGCCTCGGGCCACAACAGCCGCGTGGCTCGTCATGCCGCCACGGGCGGTCAGAATTCCGGCCGCAGCGTGCATGCCGTGAATGTCTTCGGGGCTCGTTTCGATGCGCACCAGAACAGCTTCCCGCCCCTGCGATCGCATCTCTTCGGCTTCGTCCGCAGAAAAGACGACCGGACCGCTGGCAGCACCCGGTGATGCGGGCAGACCTGTCGCAATAACATCACGTTCCGCATCCGGATCCAATGTGGGATGCAGAAGTTGATCCAACGCTTCCGGATCAAGCCGGCTTAGCGCTTCTTCTTTTGAAATAACGCCCTGATCGGCCATATCCACGGCGATCTTCATCGCAGCTTTCGCTGTGCGTTTTCCTGATCGCGTTTGAAGGATCCAGAGTTTGTTCTGCTGGACCGTAAATTCGATGTCCTGCATGTCCTGATAGTGTGACTCGAGCCGCGTGAATACGTCAGCAAGTTGCCCGTAAACGTCCGGCATTCTTTCTTCTAACGATTCCGCCGTAGCGCCCGCTTCTTCGCGGGCCGCCTTCGTCAAGTTCTGCGGCGTTCGAATGCCCGCGACGACATCCTCACCTTGGGCGTTGACCAGGAACTCACCGTAAATCGCGTTCTCGCCCGTTGAAGGATTGCGCGTAAACGCAACGCCCGTTGCGCTGTCCTCGCCCATATTGCCAAACACCATGGACTGCACATTGACGGCTGTGCCCCAATCGTCGGGAATATTGTTCAGGCGGCGGTACGTATTCGCTCTCGTATTTTGCCACGAGCCAAAGACGGCGCCAATCGCTCCCCAAAGCTGTTCATTCACATTCTGGGGAAAGGGTTTATCGAGCTCTTGTTCGACCAGATCCTTAAATTGAACGATCAGCGCTTCCCAATCATCCGACGAAAGATCCGTATCAAGAACATGTCCATTGTCTTCCTTGAAGATTTCAATCAGCTCTTCGAACATGCCATGATCGACACCAAGAACGACATCGGAATACATTTGCATGAAACGCCGGTAGGAATCGAAGGCGAAACGCCGATCGCCCGATAGCTTTGCAAGTCCCTCGACCGTGTGGTCATTAAGCCCCAAATTGAGCACAGTATCCATCATGCCGGGCATTGAGGCCCGTGACCCAGACCTGACCGAAACAAGCAAAGGCTTGCTCGGATTGCCAAGCTCAACATCGAGGTCACGAGAAATCTGGTCTAATGCGCCTGCGACCTGCGATTTTAATTCGTCAGGATAGCTTCGGCCATTGTCATAGTAATAGGTGCAAACACTGGTGGTGATGGTGAAACCGGGTGGAACCGGTAGGCCCAGATGGCACATCTCGGCCAGGTTGGCGCCTTTGCCACCGAGCAAATTGCGCATATCGGCTGCGCCATCGGCACCCCCGTTGCCAAAGTTGTAGACCCACCGTGTCATCGGCTTTTTATCCCTCGGTTTTAGAGAAATCGGCAATCAGATCGAGTGCATACCGTATTCCCGACAAAAGGCGAAGCCTGTTTGCCCTTACCGTAGGATCATTATCATTGACGGTGACATTCTCAAAGAATGAGTCCACTGGCCCGCGCAGCTTAGATGCCGCAGACATGGCCGCATTGAAATCTTCCGCTGCGAGTGCCTTTTTGATCTCTGTTTCGGCATGCTCTATGGCGTGCCACAGCGCTTGTTCTTCATCAGCCCTGAAAAGGCTTGAATCGGGTTCGCCCTCGTAGCTTTGCTTGTCTTTCTTCTCCTCAATCCGGAGAATGTTGGCTGCGCGCTTGTAACCCGTCAGCAGATTTTCACCGACTTCGGTGCTCAAAAACTCACTCAGCGCCGCGACACGGTCCACAATCAGCACAAGGTCATCTTGGCCGGGCAACGCAAAGACGGCGTCAATCAAATCATGCCGAACACCAAGATCACGTTGCTGAACTTTCAACCGGTCCCCAAAGAATTCCATTAATCCCGGCCAATCGGTCCGGACCTCGTTAAAGACTGTGGTCAGCTTGAGCCGCAAACGGTTCTCGAGAATAAGCCGGATTACACCTAATGCCGCTCGCCGCAACGCGAAGGGATCTTTCGACCCCGTTGGCTTTTGACCAATGCCGAAAAAATTGACCAGCGTGTCGATCTTGTCAGCCAGCGCAACAGCAACGCTGACCGGTGCTGTCGGACAGCTATCATGCGGCCCTACAGGTGAATAATGGTCGTGTATTGCCTCAGCAACTTCAGCGTCTTCATTGTCATTTCGGGCATAATAACGGCCCATCGTTCCCTGAACCTCAGGCATTTCATAAACGACGTCCGACGTGAGGTCCGCCTTTGCCAACCGGGCAGCCCGCGCAGCTTTGTCGGCATCGGCGCCGATCGCGTTGGCGATACTCGTGGCAAGTTTCTCGATACGTTGCGTTTTGTCGTAAACAGAACCCAATTCTGCGTGGAAAACAATTTCCTTCAACGCGTCCACACGATCTTCAAGGCGCGTTTTTCGATCTTGGTCCCAGAAGAATGAAGCATCGGAAAGCCGTGCGCGTAAGACGCGTTCATTGCCTTTGCGGATGGCATCACCACCGTCCGTAGATGTCATGTTAGACACCAAAACGAAATATGGCGCGAGCCGCGAAGCGTCTTCGGTATCGCAAACACAGAAATACTTTTGATGTGTTGCGACCGTCGTTGTCAGCACTTCGGGCGGCAAACCACCTTGCTCTACAGGCGCCACCAAGCCTGCGTCCATCTCGCCGACCATCACCACAGGCCATTCGACCAAACCAGCATTCTCGTCGAGCAACTTATTGGGATCGACCAGATCATAGCCGAGCTTTTCGACTTCGCTTCGCGCGGCCTTCTCGATCAGAGCTCTGCGCTTTGATGCATCACAAATAACAAACGCTTCTTCGAGCTTCTGGGCATAGTCTTCGCTCTTGCCGATGGTGATCGCCTCGGGCGCCAAAAAACGATGCCCGTACGTCTTGCGTCCACTCTTGATGTCATCGACCTCAAACTCAACAACTTCGTCGTCAAACAGGCAAAGGATACTGTGGAGCGGCCGGACCCAACGCAGGTCGCCCGATCCCCATCGCATCGACTTTGGCCAAGGAAACGCCCGCACAATCTCAGGAACAATCTCGGCAAAGATCTCAGGGAGCGGCCGCCCTTTTTGCTCAATGCGCGCGACATAGAATTGGCCCTTCTTGTCGCTGCGCTTTTCTAATTCATCAATCGACTTTCCCACCGAACGTAAAAAACCCTGAATGGCCTTTTCCGGCGCATCGACTTTGGGGCCCTTACGCTCGTCGCTTATGTCGGGCTGTTTTTCCGGCAATCCGCACAATTCCAAGGTAAGCCGTCTTGGTGTCCAAAAGACATTGCTGTCGCTCGGCGCACACCCCCCATCCTTCAAACGGTCTAACATGAGCCGGCGCAAATTCTCCGCCGCATCCTTTTGCATGCGCGCGGGAATTTCTTCACTGAATAATTCAAGCAGAAGATTGGGCATTATGCGGCCGTCGATTTTGAAGTGTAAGCGCCTTGGCCGGATTCCAGCCAAACCTCAGCGCACCCTTTCGCAAGTGCGCGCACGCGCGCGATATAAGCTGCGCGCTCTGTCACGCTAATCACACCACGCGCATCTAAAAGATTGAACAGATGACTGGCCTTCATGCAATGATCATAGGCCGGCAACGGCAAGCCCTGTTCAAGCAGATCGCCGCATTGTTTTTCAGCATCAGTGAACTGTCGAAACAAAATTTCTGTGTCGGCGTGTTCAAAGTTGTACGCAGAGAATTCACGCTCGGCTTGATGATAAACATCACCGTACCTCACACCGGCGCCGTTGAAATCAAGGTCATAAACATTTTCAACGCCCTGGACATACATGGCCAGGCGCTCAAGGCCATAGGTCAATTCACCGGCAACGGGGCTACAATCAAATCCACCGACTTGTTGAAAGTACGTGAACTGACTGACTTCCATGCCGTCACACCACACTTCCCAACCTAGGCCCCAAGCTCCCAGCGTCGGACTTTCCCAATCATCTTCAACAAACCGAATATCATGAAGTTGCTGATCAATACCGAGTTCAGCCAAGCTATCGAGATAGAGTTGCTGAATGTCGGGCGGCGACGGTTTCAGGATAACTTGAAATTGGTAGTAGTGCTGCAACCGGTTGGGGTTCTCGCCATAACGACCATCGGTCGGTCGGCGGGACGGTTGCACATACGCTGCGTTCCACGGGCGCGGCCCTAAAGCCCGCAATATCGTTGCCGGATGGAATGTACCTGCCCCTACTTCCATGTCGTAGGGTTGAAGAATGACGCATCCTTTGTCTGCCCAGTAATGCTGCAGTTTCAGAATCAATCCCTGGAAGGACAGATCACGGTCCGCGTCTTGGTCAAGCGCCATAACATTCATACTTTTTTAGGAAGCAGCGTCGGGTCTCAAAAAATCGCGCTGCAAGGTAGCCACGGCCCCAGTTAGGGTCAAGTTAACGGCACTGAATGAGCGGGATTACAGGGGGCTCAGAGACCAAAACGATTCCAGAACAATCTCGTCTCGACAGTGGATAACAAGTCATCGGACCAGGTGGTTGATCGAGCGGCCGGTGCCGAACGCATCTGTGTCCCGAACCAGCGCATCAACCAGCTGCGATCTTCTTCAATAACTCTCAAGCGGACCTTGTCGCCAAAACGCTTGCGCATCTCAGAACGCAAATCGCCGAGACCATCAGCCAGTCCAAGTTCGACAGCTTTGGTACCGGTCCAAAACTCACCAGTGAAAAGTTCATCATCCGACTTCTTAAGCCGATCGCCGCGCCGCTCTTTCACCAATGACGTAAAGCTCTCATGCACTTCCTTTTGCAGACTCTTCAAACGCTGAACGTCGTCCGGGTTTTCCGGCTGAAAAGGATCGAGCGTCGATTTGTGTTCACCAGCCGTATACACCCGGCGCTCAACACCGAGGTTTTTGATGAGTTCCGGAAATCCAAATCCAGCCGAAATCACCCCAATAGAGCCCACAACGGAACTTGCATCCGCAAATATCTCGTCCCCGGCGCAGGCCAACATGTAACCGCCAGAGGCCGCGACATCTTCAGCAAAGGCAATCACGGGAACTTCGTTCTCCGCCGATAGAGCACGAATGCGGTTGTGAATGAGGGTCGATTGAACCGGAGACCCGCCAGGCGAGTTGATCGACAGCGCAACTGCTTTGATACCCTGAAGCTCAAAGGCAGTGTGAAGGACATCAGACAATGATGATAGATTAAGCCCACCGCCAAATCGCGCCGACGGGCCAATCACACCATTCAAACGAACAACGGCAACGGCGGGACGACGGCGCTTGGCGATCTGGCGACGAATCCAGTTGGTAAAAGTACGAATGCTCATGGGAGCTATTTAAGGGCGTACCGGCCGTGCTGCAAGCGTAACGGACGCCCTACGCGGATTGTTCAAAGGACAAGGCACCTCCATACCGAAGAACGGCTTGAGCCTCGCGCGTAAACGCGCCATCCGTTTGATGAAGCGTCAGCCCCGGCAAGATACGCGTCGGCGAACGACTTCCTTTCGTCACTTGGACGATAACTCTTTTTGCAGCTTGTCCCGCTTTCGGCCAAAGAGGATAGATGGCCGCATGACCGGCCCCCTTATGCGTGGCGATCAGAATCTCATCCAAACTGTCTGCGAGGTGAACGATCGTCAGCGTACCTTTCGGACGAAGACACGCAAGCGACGCATTGATCCAGACCTCAAGCAGATCTTTCCGCCCCTGATGGGCTAGTGCCTTGCTGTCTACGGGAGACTTTTGACTATGCCCTTCAGTATAAAAAGGAGGATTTGAGACCACGTGATCGAACATACCGAGGCTCAGTCTCGTCTGTTGATCAAGAATATCTCCCTCCTGAATCTCAATTAACTGTGATAGCTCATTTCTTACGACGTTTTGACGCGCAAGTTCGGCTAGGTCCTTTTGCAGTTCTATGCCGACAAACTTTGTTTTTGGATGACGGGTCGCCGCACAAAGCGCCACCACCCCGCCACCGGTACCAACATCTAAGACACGCTCGCCTTCTGCGGCCGACAGGCTAGCCGCCAAAAGGACTGAATCCACGCCGGCGCGGAACCCCCGTTTGAGTTGAAGAACCGATAGCCGGCCTCCCAGGAAAGCGTCATCCGACGTCCCGACATCGGAGTTAGATTTGGAAAGTTCAGTGTCAGTCACCGTTCTCGACCTGGCCCCCAAATTCACGCTGCGCTTCACGCAAGATCGACTGCGCCCGTGCGGCATCATCATCAGCGACCATCACTCGCCTTTGTATGGCATTGATGCTACCTTCCAAGACGCTCGTATGTGCATCCATAACAAAAGCCTCGATTTGGGCATCGTTGAGGAGTGCCTCAACGAATGAGATAAAAACGAGATCGTTTGTTCTAAGAAGCTCTTTCATCTGACCACCAAATTGCTTATGTAACAGATGCGCATGACGAAAGATCGAAGGCGGACGAGTTCAACGAAAAGTGAGCGGCACTGCGTCGCACTTGACCGGAAAATTGCGCAACTTCTATCTTCGATAGACACTCACCTGAAAGGGTCGCCAGTTTGGGCGTAGCGATACCAGCCGGAACCGAAACGACAGAGAGTTCGGACGCCGTTGAACGCCTAACAGGCTTCTTAGCGAGCGATTTATCTGGCGTCAATCGAGTCATTACCGAGCGTATGCATAGCCCGGTTGCGATGATTCCCAATCTCGCCGGCTATCTGATTTCTGCCGGCGGCAAACGGCTAAGACCTCTTCTAACGCTCGCCGCAGCGAGATTGCTTAACTACGAGGGCGACCACCACATCAAACTCGCAGCGGCCGTTGAATTCATTCATACGGCTACGCTGCTTCACGATGATGTCGTCGATGAAAGCGCATTGCGGCGCGGGCGCGCCAGCGCAAATCTTCTGTGGGGAAACAAAGCCAGCGTCCTTGTAGGTGACTTCCTCTTCAGCCGTTCCTTTCAATTGATGGTCGAAGTCGGCTCATTAGAAGTGTTGAAGGTTTTGTCTGAAGCGTCGGCCGTCATCGCAGAGGGCGAAGTGATGCAACTGTCGACCGCGAATGACACATCGACAACAGAAGCGGCTTATATGGAGGTCATCTCAGCGAAAACGGCCGCCCTGTTTGCTGCAGCGGCAAGATCGGGTGCATTGATTGCTGACGCCACGCCAAAGCAAGAAGAAGCGTTTCGGAGCTACGGTCACAATCTTGGCATCGCCTTTCAACTGGTGGACGACGCACTCGATTATTCCGGTCAACAAGCGCAGCTTGGTAAAAAGGTAGGCGACGATTTCCGAGACGGCAAAATCACGCTGCCGATCGTGCTGGCATACAAATCAGGCAGCCAGGACGACAAGGCCTTCTGGCAAAGAACTCTTGAAGACGGGGAACAAGAACCCGCAGATCTTGATCGCGCAATTTCCATGTTGGATCAAATGGGTGCGCTGGATGAAACCGTCCGGCGTGCGCGTCATTTTGGGCAGCTTGCCTGCGAGGCATTGGACGCGTTGCCCAACAACGCGTTGCGCGAAGCGCTCAACGACATTGTCGCGTTCTGTATCTCAAGAACATACTGAGTTTGGATATGGGTCTATGCTGCCATGTTTTGATGCGGCAGTTTTCCTAATCGCGCGCCTCTGACATAGACGAAGGCAGCGTGAAGTCCGAAGACCAGTGTTAGTCCGAAAATAACACCAATCCGGCCCATGGGTTCCGCCGCTTGCACGAGCGCCGCACCGATAGCGGACACAACGAAGTAAACGAAATAAATACCGCTTACTTGAACATGACTGAAGCCGATTTCAGTCAGTATTTGGTAGAGATGCCATCGATGGGCCCTACTCAGATCTTGTTTGTGCCGCGCACGATAAGCCAGGGTTAGCAAAACGTCGAAAATGAATGGGAAAAACAGCAACGGCACAACATAAACGGATATGGCTCCAAAAGAATCCGGCGATCCCACGATTGCCAAAGTTGCCAATACAAATGCTAGGAACTGACTGCCAGTATCCCCAAGGAAAATCTGTCCGCTTGGAAAATTAAAGACAAAGAACCCAAGCGTTGCGCCCGTCAACGTAATGCTGACCAAAAATACGATGGTTGTCCCCGAATAGAGCGAGATGATCGCAAGACACAACGAGGCAATCAGCGCGCCGCCGCTAGCCAACCCGTTTATGCCGTCCATAAAGTTAAACGCGTTCATAAAGAACACGATCCAAAGGATGGAACCGAGATAACCAAGCAGTCCAAGATTGATGGTCCCCATTCCCGGCAACCAGATCGTGTCGACATGACCGACGAGAACAACAAAAATCAACGAAAAAGCACATTGTGCACCAAGTTTGGCGCCGGGGCTTAACGTCAACAAATCATCTGCCAAGCCAACAGGAATAAGCATAGCCATGAGGACGAAGTATAGCGCAAAGGTAATCGCGTTTGGCTCTGTTACATCGCTCAACAAATACAACACAAACAATCCTGAGAGAAATGCGGGCGCGATCGACAGGCCACCGCTCTTCGGCGTTGGTTTGGTGTGGCTCGATCTTTCGTTGGGAATGTCAGAGATATTCAGAGCAATGATTAAGCGCGTCAGCCAAACTGAAAGGCCGAATGTGGCGGCAATGACGATGAATTGGAACATGGCTGCGGAAATCATCATGAAACCGTTGAGCCTAAACCTGCTCGACCGCCGGCGGCGAGGTGAGTATACGTCCTCCGGCAACCCACCATTGATCGTTTTGCGACTTTAGCTGCTTAACCGCGTCGCTACACGCTTGCTTGTTGTCATACAGGCCAAAACAGGTGGCGCCGCTTCCCGACATCCGCGCGACACCGCAGGCAGAATCAAGGGCGATCGCTGATAGAAGCGTACTTATGTCCGGGTGGCGTTCGCTGGCTGCGGGTTGAAGATCGTTCTCACAATCCCTGAGAAAAGCGCAGACCGCGTCGAAATCTGAAAAATGCGGCGGCCTCTTGATCCGCTCACGGACTGTCTGCCCAGGCACAAGATTGAGTGACTTGAAGATGTCGGGTGTGCTGACTTCTACTCCTGGATTGGCCAGCACCATCCAGGCGTCAGGAAAAGACCCTAAAGGTTCGATCGTCTCGCCAATGCCGGAAATCCATGATGCCTCTGAACGAAGGCACATCGGCACATCAGCACCGAGCGCCAGGGCCAACTGGTTCACGTCATCGGAAGCAACGTCCATGTCCCAATGTTCCAAAAGCATGCGGATTGCGGCGGCCGCGTCCGCCGATCCGCCGCCAATTCCGGATGCAATCGGCAAGTTCTTTGTCAAATGAAAGCTCACGCCGGCTAATGTCCGACGCTTGCCATCGGTCGGCAACGCTGCCGCCAGTTTGCCCGCCGCGTGCAAAACCAAGTTCGTTGAGAGATCTTCATCTAACGCTGCAGCGAAGGGACCAACAATTTTAAGATCGGGCTGCTCAGCAGGCTTGAGCTCCAGTACATCACCTACGTCCACAAAGGCCACAAGGCTATCAAGATCATGATAGCCATTATCCCGACGCCCCAAGACGTGTAGAAAAAGATTAACTTTGGCGGGAGCCCTTGTTCGTAGATGGCGCCGCGGCCCGCTCATTAGCGCATCCTCAGTGGTTCTTATTGGCTGTTGAAGGCAGAACGCCGCCCCTTGAGCGACGAGACTTCTTCCAGCCCTCTATCCAGTTTGCGTTCAAGTACCGGAAGCAGTTCTTCGTCAGCGTTCAAAGAGAGCGCGTGGCGCCATTGAAAGCGTGCTTCGATCGGCCGGCCAACACGCCAGTAAGCGTCGCCAAGATGGTCGTTAATGACAGGATCTTCAGGCGTAAGGCTCACAGCCCTCTCCAAGTGCTCGACCGCCACATCGTAGTAGCCAAGTTGATAGTAGGCCCAGCCCAAACTATCGACGATGTAGCCATCGCCTGGACGCAGCTCGACCGCAGACTGAATCATCTCCAGCGCTTCCTCAAGCTTGTGGCGCTGTTCGACCCATGAGTATCCCAGATAATTCAGAACGAGAGGCTGGTTCGGATGAAGTTCAAGTGCGCGCAGAAAATCTGCTTCAGCTTCCGGCCACATATCTGCCCGTTCATGGGCAATGCCGCGCGCATAGTACACGGACCAATGCTGTTTGCGCGGTTGTTTCAGCAGATTGACGGCTTCAGTGTATTCCTCAATCGACTCTTCGAAACGTTCCCTCCCGCGCAGCAAATCAGCTAAGGCGACATAGGCTTGAAAGTCCGCGGGGTTGTTTTTGGTGAACCGGCGGAGCAAGGAAATCGCTTCTTCTGTCCTCTCCAACCGATCAAGGTTGTGCGCGATCTGCAATTTGACATGATGAACCAAGCCGGACTCGGAGCCAATCCGGGAATAGGAATCGATGGCATCCTCGTAACGCTTTGACTGTTCAAATAAGTCCGCGAGCAGAATATGCGCCAAATCAAAGTCGTCACGCATAAACAAAGTGAAACGAAGATAGACAAAGGGCAGCTCGATAGACCGATCTTGTGCCAACGCACTTGCAAGGCCATAGAGCGTTTCCGCAGCCCCGACATGGGCTTCCCCAACAAGCAACTCCGGACGAATTCCTTGATCGATGCGCGCAAACGCAAAATCGATGAGCGGGTGGTCAGGTGCTAGGGAAGAGAAATTTCCATAGAGCTCTGCTGCATCCTCAGCACGTCCCTGGCGCTCCAAGAATTGCCCATAGGCCTGAACCACACGGACCGAACCATCACCGCCTGCTTCGATGGTGGCTTTGAAATCTTTTTCAGCATCAGCAATATTGCCGTTCAATTCATGGATCAGTGCCATGTGATAGTGCCGAAAGATGTCGAAGGCCGCGTTGATCTTGAATTCATCGATCGTTTTGATCGCGGTGTTGAAATCCCCCTCGCCCACATAACTCCACGCGCTGAGCAAAGCTGCCGACAGTTTGCTAAATGGGGCACGTCCAGCGGCATCGAAGTGGGATCGCGCCTCCGGATAGATCCCATTCTTAAAGGCGTGCAAGCCCAAGACCATATGGGCGATGTGTTGTTCTGGATGCTGCTCGACAATCGCCCTGGCTTGATCAATCGCTCTGTCAAATTGGCCGTCAGCAATACTCAACAAGAAGGCGCGATCGCGAATCTGTTCGTTGTTGGGATCGAAATCCAACACACGGTCGTAGAAATCAACGGCCCTTGTCGTGTCACGGGAAGACCCAGCATGCCGCCCGGCCAAGTAACTACCGAATTGTGAGTTCGAGCCGTTCTGAAAAACACTATCGTCGGTAAACAGATCCAGCGACTCGACGAACGATGACTGCGATCCGCAGCCGGCAAGTGTGCCGCTCGCGACGATCACAATCCAGAAGCGATTCAAGCGACGCCAAATGTTCGCTTCTTTTATCGCCAGCATCGTGGTTTCCTTTACTTCACAAATCGTCAACACAGTACAAGACAGGCGTTAATGGCCGGCTACATATTCGGATAGTTGGGGCCTCCACTCCCTTCCGGCACCGTCCAGTTGATGTTTTGCGTCGGATCCTTGATATCGCAAGTTTTGCAATGCACGCAGTTCTGAGCATTTATCACAAATTGCGGGTTAGACCCATCTTCCTCCGTCACAACTTCATACACGCCTGCGGGACAATAACGCTGCGCCGGCTCAGCATAATTCGGCAGGTTGAAATCAATCGGCACTTTAGGATCCATCAAACGCAGATGGACCGGCTGATCTTCTTCGTGATTGGTGCTGGACAAATACACCGACGATGGCTTGTCGAATGAAATCTCGCCATCGGGTTTTGGGTAATCGATCTTCTTGGCTTTTTCGAGCTTAACCAGCGACTCGTGATCGGCTTTCTTGTGCTTCAGCGTGTAGGGAAGCCCAATCCCTAAATGGTTCATCCACATGTCGGCGGCCGCCAAACCGACACCGATGACCGTGCCAAATCGGCTCCACAACGGTTTGACATTCCGCACACGTTTTAGATCTTGATAGACAAATGACTCTTTGAGGTTTTCTTCATAGTCCGTCAGCGTATCTGCAGAGCGCTCTTCTGCAATCGCGGCGACGGCAGCCTCAGCAGCCAACATGCCCGACTTCATGGCATTGTGGCTGCCCTTGATTCGCGGCACATTCACGAAACCGGCCGAACACCCGATCAGGGCGCCGCCAGGGAACGCAAGTTTTGGGATCGACTGCAATCCGCCTTCGGTAATGGCTCGCGCCCCATATGCAATGCGCTTCCCGCCCTTCAGATATTTCACAATATCTGGATGATGCTTGCTGCGCTGAAACTCATCAAACGGCGACGTGTAAGGATTTTTGTAATTCAGGTGAATCACAAACCCAAATGCGACAAGATTCTTGTCGAAGTGATACATGAAAGATCCGCCGCCCGTGCTGTTATCCAGCGGCCACCCCATGGTGTGCGCAACAAGTCCCGGCTTATGGTTCTCTTGCGGCACTTCCCAGAGTTCTTTGATACCGATACCAAACTTTTGCGGTTCACTATCTGAATCAAGATCAAATTTTCTGATCAGCATTTTGGCGAGCGAACCGCGCACGCCTTCAGCAATCAAGGTGTATTTAGCGTGCAGCTCAATGCCAGGCGTATAGGTGTCTTTCTGACTGCCATCTCGGCCAACGCCCATGTCACCAGTCGCCACGCCCTTCACACTGCCGTCGTCATTGTAAACGATTTCGGATGCCGCAAACCCAGGATAGATTTCAACGCCAAGTTCCTCGGCTTGGCTTGCCAACCAGCGGCACAGATTTCCCAGACTTACAATGTAATTCCCGTGATTGCTCATGAGGCCTGGCATCATGAAATTGGGAATACGAACTGACCCTGCCGGTCCCAAAAATAGGAACCTGTCGTCGACCACCTCAGTTTCGAGTGGCGCCCCCTTGTCCTTCCAATCGGGAATGAGCTCGTTCAATGCGATAGGGTCGATGACAGCGCCGGATAGAATATGCGCGCCAATTTCTGACCCCTTCTCGAGCACAGCGACGGAAATCTCTCTTCCTTGCTCGGCGGCAAGCTGCATCACCCTGATCGCTGCGGACAGACCTGCGGGGCCGCCGCCAACAATCACCAGGTCATATTCCATGGATTCGCGTGCGGGTTGTTCTTCTGACATGCGTTCTCCTGATCTTCTCCGCGCTATTTCTAGTGTCTCACGCACTGGCGCATAAGTCGGCAGTAATAGTCACATTTGTGAGTCAGTGCCAAACTGATTCCGCCGAATCCCGGACTATAACGAGATGGCCAGCTTATGGGCAGAGTTAACGACTCGTTATGTTAGACGAATTGTAAACGCCCGGCGTGACTGGTAAATCTCGTGTTCACCTCGGCATAGACAGTTCCCTATGGTCAATCACTCCCGTACAGAAGAAGCTGCGCTGAAATCTCTGCTTCATCTCTATGCAGATTTAGGCGTGATAGATCCTGTTGGGGATCGCCCAGTGAACAGGTTCGTGCAGAAAACGGGGCTCGACGCAGCGTCCGCGCATGTTGGCCGCACGAACAGGGCCCGTGATCAAGGGTCCACCAGCATTTCGGGCGGCAGAAACACTCAGCCCGCACCACAACCACCCGAACATGTCGAAACAGTCGTACGGCAGACAGCACAAAAGTGCACCACATTGGAAGAGTTAAGAACGGCGCTCACGAATTTTGAGGGGTGCAGTCTCAAAACAACGGCGAAAAACCTTGTATTCTCAGACGGAAATCCCGATGCCCCCCTCCTATTGATTGGGGAGGCGCCGGGGCGTGATGAGGACCTTCAAGGTGTTCCCTTTGTTGGGCGAAGCGGGCAATTGTTGGACCTAATGCTGACGGCCATTGGCATTGATCGCAAGGAAGGCGCATATATTACCAACATCTTACCTTGGAGGCCGCCCGGCAATCGCAATCCAACGCCTGAGGAGACAGCCATTTGCCTCCCATTTCTTGAAAGACACATCGAGTTATGTGATCCGAAAATCATCGTGGCGCTTGGCGGTGTTTCTGCAAAACAGCTCTTGAATACGACGACCGGTATCATGCGGTTACGCGGCAAATGGGCGGAGCTTAAGCTCGGTAATCTCTCTGCGCGGCCTGTTCTTCCAACGTTCCATCCCGCCTATCTTTTGCGCCAACCGGCCCACAAAAGACTTGCATGGCAGGATTTGTTATCGCTTAAACTCCGTCTAGCGGAATTGACAAGTTGATAACAAATACCGGGCAAATACTGACGAAGGTGTTTAGCCTGGATCAACTCTGATCCGCTATGTTTGGGGGGGCGTTGCGGACATCCGCAACGGTGTAAACGAGTGAGGAATCCGATGGCAACTGACTGGCATATTATCACAAGCCTATTCCAGTCGCCTGGACACAGGACGATAAGAACCCTATGGGCGCTGATCGGTATATTGGCGATGCTTTCGGTCCCATCTGCACAGGCCGAAACCGGTTCACCTTCGCAGAAAAGGGGAAACGAGGCAGCCGCTGCCACTCTGAACGCTGGGATTCTTAGCCAAGCCGATATCGATCGCTACAAGAAGATCTTCAAAGTTCAAGAACAGGGCGATTGGCGGCAAGCAGATCAGCTTATTCGGTCGCTGGAAAATGACATTTTGATGGGACATGTCCTGCATCAACGCTATCTGCACCCGACGGCCTATCGGTCAAAGTACAACGAACTTAGAGATTGGATGAAAAATCATGCAGATCATCCTGATGCTTATAGGATTTACCGGCTAGCAACGAAAAGACGACCTAAGGGGGCCAGAAGACCTGCCCGGCCGGTGAAAACCGTTTACCGAAAAACCGTAAATGAAGCCGCTGCCCTGAAGTCACCGCGCAAACGCACAAAAACCGTGCGCAGGATCAATAGAAAGATCAAATCTCTGGTCCGTCGCGAGCGCCCGACCCAAGCCTACAAATATCTCCATGAAAGGGACACTCGGAAGTATCTCGGCCAAAACGAAATGGATGACGCCCGCGCTTGGATCGCGGCGTCCTATTACATTGAAGGTGTCGATGACAAGGCGTTCCCAATTGCAGAAGATGTGGCAAACCGCAATCGCTTTGAAGTGCCGATTGCCGACTGGACAGCAGGCCTCGCCGCCTGGCGCCTTGGCAAGTTCGACAAAGCGTTTCATCATTTTTCTCACCTATCCAAAGCACGCAGCGCCGGTAAAGAAAGCCGCGCCGCGGGCGCCTTTTGGGCCGCACGTGCGGCCCTCGTTGGCGGCGAACCTGCAGCGGTGAAAGAGTATTTGGAGCTTGCGGCTGAGCAACCCAGAACCTTCTATGGTGTTCTTGCCTCCAGACAGCTTGGCAAGGATCTCCCACTTGATTGGACAGAACCAAAGGCCTCATCTCAGGAGGTTGCAGCCGTTTTGTCACTTCCCTCGGTCAAGCGTGCTGTTGCGCTTGCAGAAGTTGGAATGATTGACACAGCCGATCAAGAATTGCGCCGCGTTCATGGACGTATGAGCAGCCGCAATGACAAAGCCCTGTTGGTCGTTGCCCGTGCGCACAATCTGCCCGCCGCTCAAGTACAAATTGCTGAGGCCATTTCTGACGAAGGCCTTGACGCCGCCCGGTACCCGCTTCCGGATTTTCAACCAGCAAGCGGGTTCACGCTTGATCGGGCGCTTGTATACGCGTTCATGCGCCAAGAAAGCCGTTTTAAAGCAAAAGCCAAGAGCCATGCGGGTGCGCGTGGATTGATGCAAATCATGCCGCGTACGGCCAGTCATGTGGCGCGGGATCGTTCGCTCGCCCGTTCCAACAAGGACAAGCTGCTCGATCCCGGCTTCAATATGGATCTAGGCCAGAAATATATCCGGCAGTTGATGAGTTCCTCGAAAATGAACACCAATCTGTTTCTGATCGCTGTCGCTTACAATGGCGGTCCGGGCAACCTCAATCGTTGGCGTAAGAAGGCGGATTATCGAAATGATCCGCTCTTGTTTATTGAAAGCATTCCCTCTCGCGAAACCCGCGGATATGTCGAAAAGGTGCTCACAAACCTGTGGATCTACCGCGAACGGCTGGGTCAAGAAGCCCCTTCACTCGATCAGGCTGCCGGTAATCGATGGCCCCTCTATGTTTCGCACGACAACAGGCGTTCGCCCGTTGCGGCAAACTTCACGAAGTAAAGGCCCGTGCCCGGAATTGACGATAGCCGAGAATTCAAACCCATCAGGATTGCTATCCTGACTGTCTCTGATTCACGAACGGAGGCCGACGACAAATCCGGAAATGTGCTGGTCGAACGGCTTCAGGAGAATGGTCACATCCTGGGGGATCGGAAGATTGTTCGTGACGAGAAGACCGCCATTGTTGATGTACTTAATCAATGGATTGATGATCCGGAAATCGACGCCGTCATTTCAACCGGCGGCACGGGGCTGACGGGCCGCGACGTAACCCCTGAAGCGTTTCATAGCGTATTCGAAAAAGAAATCGACGGGTTTTCGTCCGTCTTTCACGCAATCAGCTATGAAAAAATTGGCACGTCGACCATGCAGTCACGGACATGCGCGGGTGTCGCACGAGGGACCCTTTTGTTTGCCGTGCCGGGTTCGCCGGGCGCCTGCAAAGATGCGTGGGACGGCATTTTTCGCCAGCAGCTCGATATTCGATATCGTCCCTGCAACTTTGTTGAGATCATGCCGCGCTTTGAAGAACATCGCCGCTAAAGTTAAGGCATTCGCTGTTGCAAATCCTCAATAGTGTCGATGTCTCGACGCGCATCCAAATAAGAAACATCTGCATTTGTCAGTGTAGCGATGGTGTCGCGTAACGTGGTTTCCGTTGACCATCGAACGCCATCGAACAGGTGTGGGTGTTGCCTGCGCCCATTGAGGCCGATCAACCAATAACCACCGTCCACGCTCGGTCCAATGACGGCGTCAGACCGGCGCAACGCGCGAAAAGCGCGCCAAATATCTTCACGACCAATCTCTGGGAGATCGGTACCGATGATTATCATTGAATTGGCGGACGAAGTTAGGAACTGCCGGCGCATCCGATCCCCCAAATCCCCGCTCCCCTGGTTGATGACTTCAGCACCTTTGGCATGAGCAAACTGAAACAAGCCAGAATTTTTGTTCGCATCTGGCGTAATGGCAAGTCGCGTTGCCCAACGCTCGTCCGGTGCTAATTCACGGACCAGACCATCTAGCCAGCCTCGATACAGCCGCCATGCAGCAACAGGCCCAATGTCTTTGGCCAAACGAGATTTTACGGTGCCTACGCGGGGTACGCGCGCAAATATAGTCAGTATACGGTTTTTATGCGCAGCGCCGCTCATCCATATATCTTTCGAATAAAGCCTGGCGACGCACCAACGAAGTACAAAAATAAGCAAAGCGCATTTCGAAGCGGCCGCAGAATATACCCGTCGCGACGATAACGTTCTGCGCTTGTGATGACCGAGGTCTTCAAGAGTGTCAAACGCCGACGGCCAATTTTGCGAACAAGCTCTACATCTTCCATCAACGGGATTTCGGAGTAGCCACCAAGGTCATTATAAAATTTTGAGGAGATCAGCAGTCCCTGATCCCCGTATGGCAATCCCAGCAACCGGCATCTGAGCGCGACAAGTGCCGCCAAGAGCCGTGCTGGCCGGCTGTCATCGTCAAACTGCAGGGTCCATGCCGCCGCACGCGCCTCCGGGCTCACCAATTCTTCGTTCTCTGGGGCGGCGCCATCTTTCAAGAATTGCTGCACTTCGTCTTCCCAACCCGGCGCAAGGAAAGTGTCGCTGTGAATAAAAATCAGCCAAGGTTCATGCGCAGCTTTGGCCCCGGCCGCCAATTGACGTCCACGGCCAGACGCTCCGTTCAGGATTCTCGCGCCAAAACTTTCGGCGATTTCTAGCGTTGCGTCATGTGATCCGCCGTCCGACACGATGAACTCAGAGACCAGCGTGCTTTTGCTCAGGCTCTCCAAGCAACGCCTGAGGCCCGACGCTGAATTCAATGTTGGGATGATCGCCGAAATCATCAGCCACTCGCAAAGGGAGCCACTCTGAATCTAGCCCCAAATGTTCTTGATTTGTTCTCAATCATATATCACTCTAGCCGCATGGCTCATCCCAAAAAGACAAGCGGATTATCCTCAGCCCCGCAGGATCCACCATCATCATGGCGCGGCACACGCGGAAGGGGCGCACTCTCTAACAAATCGGGCAGGTTTGAGCCACTCTCAACCGAGCATTTCGATGATGGATGGTCCGACAGTTCAGAACTACCCGAAAGGCTGGCCACAGAAATTACACGCGAGACGGCGCGCCGCATCATCACAAAGAATTCATCGCCGGATATTTCCTTCGACCGGTCGATCAATCCCTATCGCGGCTGTGAACACGGGTGCATCTATTGTTTTGCCCGCCCCACCCACGCCTTCGTGGGGCTGTCGCCGGGGCTCGACTTTGAAACCAAACTCTTTGCCAAGCCAAATGCCCCCTCACTGCTGGCGAAAGAGCTAAGCAACAAACGCTATCAAGTTCGGCCGATCGCCATGGGCACGAACACCGACCCCTACCAGCCAATCGAGCGCCGCTTAGAAATCACCCGTCAAGTCTTGGAAGTTCTCAAACAGCACAGGCATCCAATTTCAATTGTCACGAAATCAAGCCTAGTGACCCGAGACATCGACATTCTTGCCGAGATGGCGGAACTCAATCTCGCTAAAGTCATTCTGTCCGTGACCTCTCTTGACGCCCAACTCGCGCGTGCAATTGAACCGCGGGCGTCGACACCTAATCGGCGCATCGAGGCCATCAGAGCCCTATCACAAAGTGGCATTCCAGCGGGCGTCATGATGGCGCCCATCATTCCTGCTCTGAATGATCATGAAATAGAGGCCATCTTAGAAACTGCATCCATCGCGGGCGCGCAGTTTGCCGCCTATGTGCTTATTCGCCTGCCTTTGGAAATCAGAGATCTGTTTCCTCAATGGCTCCAGGAACGGGTTCCAGATCGCGCGTCTCATGTCATGTCTCTCATTCGTCAGATGCGAAACGGCAGGGATTACGACCCGCAATGGCATAAACGTATGCGTGGTGACGGCCCTTATGCGCAGCTCATTGCCCGCCGATTTGAACTTGCAAAGAAGAAGAACGGATTCGGTGAGGACAAGACCGACTTGAACACAATGGCTTTCCGGCGGCCGCCAGCGCAGACAGATCAGCTCTCACTATTTGATGAGTGAAAGGCGAATCCTGATAACAAAGTCCGGCCAATCAACGACGAGCAGATACGCTTAAGATGCCAGACTTTAGCTTCGAAGAGTCATTCCAACGCGACTTGGGAACCGACGGCCCTATTGCCGGCGTTGATGAAGCCGGTCGTGGACCCTGGGCCGGTCCGGTCGTGGCCGCTGCCGTTTGTTTCGGCTCAAAAGCACCACCCGACGGACTTGATGACTCAAAAAAGTTGACCGAGGCAAAGCGCGAGGAGCTCGAAGAACAAATCCGTCAAAGTGCGTTCATTGGCGTAGGCGTCGCCTCGGTAGAAGAAATTGACGACCTCAATATATTGCAAGCCACCATGTTGGCGATGTCACGCGCCATCGACAGCTTGCCTGTTAAACCCATCGGGGTGTTGATTGATGGAAATCGAGCGCCTGAGTTAGCCTACCCTTCGCAGACACTGGTCAAGGGCGATGGCAAGTCACTTTCCATCGCTGCAGCCTCGATCATCGCCAAAGTTAGGCGCGACCGCGTCATGGTGGAATTGGCCCGCGCCTTTCCGGACTATGCCTGGGAATCCAATAAAGGATATGGCACGGCCGCCCACCGCGCTGCTTTGACTCAGGTGGGCGTGACACAACATCATCGGCGTTCCTTTGCCCCCATACACAAGATTTTGTCCCAAGACTCGGCGTTAACCATTTGATCTCCAAAATGTAATTGACGATTAACCCTGGCTGACTCAGGATCGCGGCCTCATAAAACCGCACGCCAACAGGTCGGGGATTTACTCAATTGCCGAAACAAAAAAAGCCGAGTCAATCGACTTCACTGCCCCTCAATTCCATCGTCAAAGGCGACTGTATCGAGGTCATGCGCAGCCTTCCCGAGAAGTCTGTGGACCTAATCTTCGCCGATCCTCCCTATTTTCTTCAGCTCGACGGTGAACTCCGCCGTCCCGATAACAGCCGGGTCAACGGGGTCGAAGAAAACTGGGATCGCTTCGACAGTTTCGCAGCCTATGACGAATTCTCCCACAACTGGCTTGATGCGGCCCGGCGGCTCCTGAAACCCAAGGGCACCATTTGGGTCATCGGCAGCTATCACAATATCTTTCGCGTCGGTGCGATCCTGCAGGATCTGGGCTACTGGATCTTGAACGACATTGTTTGGCGCAAAACCAACCCCATGCCCAATTTCAAGGGCACCCGTTTCACCAATGCCCACGAAACAATGATTTGGGCGACGCCCCACGCCGATCAGAAATACACTTTCAACTACGACGCCATGAAAGCGTTGAATGAAGACCTGCAGATGCGCTCTGACTGGCATATTCCGATTTGCACCGGCGGCGAGCGGATCAAGGGTGACGATGGTTCAAAGGCGCATCCAACCCAGAAACCTGAAGCCTTGCTCCATCGCGTGATCGTGTCATCCAGCAATCCCGGCGACATTGTCTTGGATCCTTTCTTTGGCACCGGCACAACCGGTGCCGTTGCGAAAAGGCTCAATCGAAATTTCATCGGCATCGAGCGTGACGAAGGTTATTTGGCGGCGGCGAAAGCACGACTGCGGAAAGTCAAACCGCTGACAAACGAAGCCATTGAGGTCACCCAATCAAAACGCGCCCTACCCCGTGTTCCCTTTGGCTCCCTCGTTGAACGGGGCATGCTGCAGCCCGGCACGACCCTTTATGGACCGCGCCGCAAGCACGCTGCACGTATTCGTGCCGACGGCAGCCTGGTGTGTTCTGACGCGACAGGATCCATTCATAAGATTGCTGCGCATGTCCAAGGGCTTGATGCCTGCAATGGCTGGACCTTCTGGCATTTTGAATCAAAGGGGCAATTGTCGCCCATCGATCTGCTCAGACAAAAGGTGCGTGCGGAATTGCATTAGCTAGCTCTTGTCGGCGGCGTTGATAACTTTCTTCATCACCGTGGGAATGGCGTAACTGTCCAATTCTTCTTGCCTCACCCAAACCCCGTGGCCGTCATCTCCTTCGCCAACATCGGCCTCAAAGACGATGAGTTCCAGGTGAAAGTGCGTGAAGGTGTGTTTGACGCGTGGCTCCAGAGCGCGCCAATTGGCGGGGCAAGGTGCAGCCTCCTCGTGATTGTCTGGAAAATCTTCCGCCACCAGCCACTCTGAGGTCGGCACCTCCCACATGGCCCCGAGCAAACCCTTAGGCGGGCGCTGACGGAGAAGAATCGCCCCATCTGAACGCACCGCGCGAAAAGCTAAGCCGCGCCGTGTGGGTTTCGCTTTTTGGGGCGCGCGCTTCGGCAGCTCTGCGGCCACACCGGTTTTGTGGGCAGCACATTTGTTGCCTAATGGGCATGACACGCATTTCGGTGCACGCGGTGTACAGATGGTGGCGCCGATGTCCATCAACGCCTGCGCAAAATCACCGGCTCTTTTCTTCGGCGCCACTTGGGCCGCCAGATCCCGCAAGATTGGCTTAACGGCCGGCAAGGCTTCAGCCACACAAAAGAGCCTCGCCAAGACGCGCTCAATATTTCCGTCGACCGGCGCGGCGGGCTGATCGAAGGCGATCGCCGCGATGGCGGCTGCGGTGTAAGGACCGATACCCGGCAGGCCCCGCAATTCATCTTCTGTAGAAGGAAATTCGCCGCCATGATCGCGGACAATTGTCTGGGCACATTTATGCAGGTTTCGCGCCCGCGAATAATATCCAAGGCCAGCCCAAGCCGTGAGGACATCGTCGAGAGAAGCCGACGCCAACGCGTCGACTGTCGGCCAGGTCAATCTAAATCGCTCGAAATAAGGGCCGACCGTCGCGACGGTTGTTTGCTGGAGCATGATTTCCGAGAGCCAAACCAAGTACGGGTCTGCGGCTTCGCCGGGTGCGGCGCGCCAGGGCAAGATCCGCCGGTGCTTGTCGTACCACGACAAAACTGGCCGGCGCACTTGCGCAGGTGTTGGTGCCATTGGATGAAACGTGGTCACACAAATACCAAAACTATTGCCTTTGATCACAGAATCACGATTGTCGCCCCTGGCAGAGCTAGCCTTGCAGGCAAGGCGCTTAAGCCAGAAACTTCGGTCGTTCGCGCATCCGGATGGTTAATGGAGATCCCCCAAGTCCGTGTGCTCAAGCGACCTTATGGACCGGAACTCCGCGTGCACCAAGTTCGAAATCCTCCTTTCTATGTCAAATCGCTGGCAAGCCTCGCCCAAAAGGTGGGACAAGCCGCGCACAAGAAAAGAGGCTTCGCGCAAACCCACATTATTGATCATTGGCCTGATATTATGGGGCCAGAACTGGCCAAGATTTCCGTCCCTGAGCGATATCGGCGTGGGCGTGGCAATGGCCCCTCGACACTCCAAATCCGTGTAAAAAGTGGGCGCGCCCTTGAAGTTCAACATGCATCAAAGCAAATCATGGAGCGGATCAACAGCTATTATGGCTTTGCGGCAGTCGACCGCCTGCAACTCATCCAGGGGCCGATACCGATACCAGCAAAACGCAGGTCCTTGCGGCCAACCCGCCTGACCCCCGCCGCTGAAAAGTGCGTGGAATCTCTGGCAAATGGGGCGGAAGATGCCCGGCTAAAACGCGCGTTAACCGAACTTGGCCGGCAAGTGAAGTTACGTTCAGCATCGACGCGCTAAATTTGGTGTAGTATCGGGGCAGTGCAGAGGCTCCTTGTTAAGTCTTATTGAAGAACGGAATTGAAAGTGCAGATTGATCGACAGTCCCTCATCTATGGCGCCATTGGTGCTGGTGTCGTTATCCTTGCGGTGCTCGCTTATGTGCTGAGTTCGTCTGGCAATAGCCAAACCGGATCAAGCGGAAATGCGAACATTGCCGAAGCTGGTGAGATTGAAGGCGATATGGTTATGGGCGATCCAAACGCGCCGATCACCGTCATTGAATATGCATCCATGACCTGCGCTCATTGTGCGGCGTTTCACGAACAGACTTTTCCGGAACTCAAAAAGAATTATATCGACACCGGCAAAGTAAGGATGATCTTTCGCGAATATCCGCTCGACGACTTGGCAACTGCGGCATCTATGCTCGCGCGGTGCGCAAAGGAAGACAGCCAAAAGTTTTCGATGTTGAGTTTGCTCTTCAAAACGCAGCGCGAATGGGTTGCCGGCGAAAAGCAACCGGTAGAGCGGTTATCCACAGTTGTACGTCAAGCAGGTATGGGTCGGGCTGATGTTGATGCGTGCCTAGACAACAAAGATGTTTTTGCCGAGATCAAGCGCTTCAAAGGCACCGGCGAAGAAAAATTTGAGATCAGAAGCACCCCGACTTTTATCATTAATGGCAACAAACACGCAGGCGCATTATCCTTCGAAACGTTCGAATCGATTCTCAAACCTCTCCTGCCCGACGCGTCGTGATTTCGCAGGCGAGGCTGTAAAGGAAAATTAGTGAAAATTTCGCGCCTACGCCTGACCGGCTTTAAGTCATTTGTTGAGCCGACAGATCTCATCGTTGAAGAAGGACTGAATGGCGTCGTTGGCCCAAATGGCTGCGGCAAATCCAATCTGCTTGAAGCGATGCGCTGGGTTATGGGGGAGAACTCCCCCAAAAATATGCGCAGTTCGGGAATGGATGATGTCATTTTTTCCGGAACAACAGGACGTCCGGCGCGCAACTTCGCCGAAGTCGTACTACATCTCGACAATTCTGATCGGACAGCTCCAGCCGCATACAATGGCGAAGACACACTTGAGGTCAGCCGCCGTATCGAGCGCGAGGCGGGATCTGTCTATCGCATCAACGGCCAGGATGTTCGCGCAAAGGACGTGCAACTGCTTTTTGCGGATGCCTCAACGGGCGCCCACTCACCCGCGTTGGTGCGTCAGGGCCAAATTGGCGAACTGATCAACGCGAAACCACAAAACCGCCGGGCCATCCTGGAAGAAGCAGCTGGTATCACAGGTCTGCATTCTCGTCGGCATGAAGCCGAATTGCGTCTACGCGGCGCAGAGAACAACTTGCTCAGATTGGACGATGTGGTTCAACAGCTTGAAGTCCAGCTTGCCGGCCTCAAACGGCAGGCCCGTCAAGCGCGCCGCTATAGAAATCTGTCGGGACTGATTCGGCAGGCGGAAGCCGTCTTGCTGCACATTCGCTGGACAAACGCCTCGAACGGATTGACCGAAACGGACGAACGTCAAACCGAAATTGATCAGCGTGTTGAAGAAGCAACGCAGGCCACCGCCGAAGCCACAAACCGGCAACTGGCGGCAGGCGAAAAAATTCCGCCCCTCCGAGATTCAGAGGCGGAGGCCGCGGCCGGACTTCATCGCCTAACCATCGAAAGAGAGAATCTCGACCAGGAAAAAGAGCGTGCAGTCGAAGAGATCGAACGTCTTGAAGCTCTTCTTACGCAGATCGCAGAAGATCTCGGGCGCGAAAAATCGCGTGTTCAGGACGCAACTGAAGTGCTCGAACGTCTGGACACAGAAGAATCGGACCTCACATCTCTCAACGACACCCAAGAACAGGCTATTGTCGCGTCAAATGAAAAGGTTACGGCACTTTCCGAAGACTTGACCGCAAAAGAAACGACGCTGGACGCGCAGACGACGGCATTGGCCGAGTTAAGGGCCAAGAGATCGTCTCTGACCAACACCATAGATGGCCTTGCGTCGCAGATTGAGCGCGCGAGCGAACGGCTTCAAAGCGCACGAGCAGAATTCGCGACGCTGACCGAACAAACGCAAGACTTTGCAGAAATCAGAGAAGCAAAAGAATCGGTCCAACAGGCTGAAAGCACCGCGGAGCAAAGCAAAAACGAAGCCGAAGCCGCCGAGCGTTTGCGTCACGACACACATGCCGAAGAAGAAGCGGCGCGCGGCCCCTTGCGAGAGGCCGATGAAAGCGTCAACAAACTGCGTGCCGAGATCAAAGGCTTGGCAAGCACCCTTGGCGTTGATGAAACAGGCCTTTGGCCGCCGATCATCGAATCAGTCTCGGTAGAACCGGGCTACGAAAAAGCGCTGGGCGCTGCTTTGGGTGAAGATCTGAGTGCGTCGACAGATATCGCGGCGCCCACATTTTGGACAGATCTTGGCATCAGCTTTGACGACGGCAGCGCCCTCCCCGCCCTTCCGGAAGGCGTTATTCCGCTTTCAGATTATGTGAAAGGGCCCGAGGCTTTAGAAAGGCGCTTGAGCCAAATCGGCCTTGTCGAGGCGGCGGTCGGCAGTTTCGTTCAGTCGCAACTCCGCCCGGGTCAACGCATTGTTTCAACACAAGGCGACATTTGGCGATGGGACGGGTACTGCGCGTCTTGCGAGGCCCCTTCTGCCGCTGCTGTGCGATTGGCACAGAAAAACAAACTCGCTGAACTTGAAACGGAACTGGCCGCAGCGGAAGGCAAAGCACAAGCAGCACGCGACCACTTCCATGAAAAGCGTCAACAGGCAGAAGAAGCAGCTTCGGCCGAAAAACAAAAGCGGTCAGCTTGGCGCGAAGCAGAAGACCGCCTTGCAGCACAACGTGGCCGGCTGGCGGAAATCGAACGTGAACAGTCTGGTCAGGTCACGCAACTTGCGGCGCTGAAAGAATCGATCGAGCGGTCCCAACAGGATTTAGAATCCAATACAGAACGCAAACAGGCCGCGACTTCCGAATTGGACGCGCTCGCGGCCGAGGAATCCATCGCACAACAAATAGAGGCTTTGCGCCTTGAAGTATCCGAGCTGCGCACGAATCAAACAGAAGCGCGGGCCGAACGAGATGCTTTAGTCCGTGAAGCCGACTCACGACGGCGGCGGCTTGCGCAAATCGGCGAAGAAAAACAAGCATGGACGGACCGATCGGCGACGTCGACCGGACAGATCGAAACGTTGGGCGCCCGCCGGGAGCAGCTTTCGGAAGAACTGAATGAAAAACGGCAATTGCCGCAACAAATCACGGAAAAGAGCAACACGCTGCTGCAGTCCATTGGCGAAGCGGAACAGAAGCGAAAGGATGCCGCAGATACGCTGGCCATCGCCGAAAGCGAACTTGCGGATGCGGACAAGCAGGTCAAGCAAAGCCAGCAGGCCCAAAGCAATGCCAGAGAAGAACGCGCGCGGATTTCCGCTCAGCTCGAGGCCGCCCGCGAGCGAATCAGCGAAATCGAAGATCGGGTCCGGGAAGTCCTTGATTGCAGCCCAAACGAAATCATCGAACAGTGCGAACTGACAGAGAAAGATCTGGATACCGACATTGAGTCGATCGAAAAGAAGCTCGAACGGCTCAAACGCGAACGCGAGAATATGGGCGGCGTCAATCTTCGAGCTGATGACGAAGCCACCGAGTGCGAAGAAAAGCTGCAAGGCATGCTGACAGAGCGCGAAGATCTCGAAGCGGCAATCGCCAAACTTCGTCAGGGCATCTCAAAATTAAATGTCGAAGGGCGTCAACGCTTGCTGGAGGCGTTTACGGAGATCAACAAGAACTTCACGCATCTGTTCACGCGCCTGTTCGGCGGTGGCACGGCGGAACTTCAACTGGTCGAATCAGATGATCCGCTTGAGGCCGGCCTCGAAATCTTTGCGCGCCCTCCCGGAAAGAAGCTCCAATCTATGTCGCTGCTTTCCGGTGGTGAGCAGGCCCTAACCGCCATGTCGTTGATTTTTGCGGTGTTTCTCTGCAATCCCGCGCCGATCTGTGTCCTCGATGAGGTCGATGCGCCTCTTGATGACGTTAATGTCGAGCGCTTCTGCAATCTGCTGGACGAAATGCGCCAACAAGCAGCAACACGCTTTATCGTGATCACACACCATCCTTTGACCATGTCACGCATGGATCGGTTGTTTGGCGTGACCATGGCGGAGCGCGGTGTCAGCCAACTTGTTTCGGTCGATCTCTCTACGGCCGAGCAAGTGCGTGCGGCTGGTTGACGCAATTCAAACTCAGGTCATCTGCGGTGCCAATTTCTCTTATATTTCATAGACTTAAAGGCACCCACCCAAACCGGTGACTGCTTGACACTCTATAGGCCCCTACCTATGGTGCGCGCGGTTTGCCGGAGGAAAAAGGCTTAGCCAACGCGGAATTCTCCCATGCCCGACGATGCGGATAAAAGGCAAAAACCTTCCGATAAGGCGGGACTGGACGAGTTCGATCAGCGTCTGGCGAAAGCTCGGCGATCAAACAAAGGGCCAGATGAACCAACGTCTGGAAATTCAGCGATGGGCATCGCCTTTCGCCTGAGTACCGAGTTGGTAGCAGGTGTTTTTGTTGGCGCGTTCATGGGCTGGCTACTCGATAGCTGGTTTGGGACGTCGCCCTTGTTCTTGATCATCTTCTTTTTCCTTGGGACAGCCGCCGGTGTTGTCAACGTAACGCGTACGGCGCAGCGTATGAACGCAGAAGCCGAAAACGAATCGGGACATGATCCGGACTCTGATTAATCAAACGTCGTCTGAATGATACAGACGAGACCTCGCACGTAAGAGCAATTTGGGGGCTGACGTGGCTTCAAGTCAGGGAGAAGGTGGTCTCGGCATCGATCCGATGCACCAATTCGAGATCGTAACCTATGTTCCATTTCAAATTGGTGGCATTGACGCCTCGTTCACAAATTCCGCTCTTTGGATGGTCATTTCCGCCGGCCTGATCACAGCCTTCACAGTGTTGACGATGAGCGGCCGTGCCATGGTCCCCGGCCGTTGGCAGTCATTGGCAGAGCTTTCCTACGAATTCATCGCGAATATGGTTCGCGACAATGTCGGTACAGCGGGACAGCGCTACTTCCCGTTCATCTTCACGCTGTTCATGTTTGTTCTGTTCTGCAACATGCTCGGGATGGTGCCCTACTCGTTCACGGTGACCAGCCATATCATCGTCACGTTTGCGCTAGCCCTGTTCATTTTCATTGCCGTTACGATCATTGGTTTTGTCACGCACGGCATTGGGTACCTCAACTATTTCGTACCTAAGGGCATCCCTGTTGCGCTGATGCCCTTGCTGGTTGTTATTGAGGTTATCTCCTATCTCACGCGGCCGATCAGTCTTTCCGTGCGTTTGTTCGCAAACATGATGGCCGGCCACACCATGCTTAAAGTGTTCGCGGGCTTCACGGTGGCGATGGGCGTCGTCGGCGGTTGGGCGCCACTGGCCTTTATGGTCGCGTTTACCGGGCTCGAAGTTCTTGTGGCGTTTCTGCAAGCCTATGTCTTCGCCATTCTCACATGCATCTATCTCAATGATGCGCTTCACATGCATTGATTTGACGAAATCTGAGACGACTGAATTCAACTTTACTAGGTAATTTAAGGGAGACCTTTTCGATGGAACCAGAAGCAGCCAAATTGATCGGTGCTGGTATCGCGACGATTTCACTCGCAGGTGCCGGTGTTGGTATTGGACACATTTTCGGCAACTACCTGGCCGGCGCATTGCGCAACCCGGCTGCCGCCCAATCACAGTTTGCAAACTTGCTCTTGGGCTTTGCGCTGGCGGAAGCAACAGGTCTGTTCGGCCTGGTTGTTGCGCTGATCCTTCTGTTCGTTCTCTAAGGTCTCTTCACCTCAACTCCGGGTGTAGACACTCATGGCGACGAACGAACATTCAGACGCAGTACACGCCGAAGTCGGCGCGGCGCCTCATGGCGGCGGCATGCCTCAACTTCGGCAAGAAGACTGGGCACCCCAGCTTGTCTGGCTGCTGATCGTCTTTGTAGCGCTGTATCTTTTAATGGCACGCGTAGCGCTCCCGCGGATCGCTACGGTGCTTGAAGAGAGGCGCGACAAGATCGCTGACGATCTGGATCAAGCGGCGCAGTTAAAGACGCAGACGGACGAAGCCATTGAGTCTTATGAGACGGCACTGGCTGAAGCCCGATCCAGGGCACATGCCATCGCCGCGGAAACACGTCAAAAACTGCAAGGCGAAATCGATGACTATCGCGCAGATATCGATCAGCAAATTTCAACGCAGACCGAGGCTGCCGAGGCCAAGATTGCGGAGCTAAAAGAATCTGCCATGTCTGGCGTACGTGAGGCGGCGATCGATATCACACGCGGCGTAGTCGAGCATCTCGCAAATCAAAAGGCATCTGATGCAGATTTGGCGACGGCGGTTGACGCCCGATTGAGCGCTTAACCGGGACGCCAGGAGAAGACACATGTTTGCTGATGCAAGTTTTTGGGTAGCGGTTTCCTTCGTCCTGTTCATTCTTTTGCTGATGTATTTCCGCGTGCCAAAAATGGTAACGGACGCACTGGACGCGCGTTCGGCCGCGATCGCAGCAGAGTTGGATGAAGCACAGCGCTTGCGTGAAGAAGCGCAAGCGTTGCTTGCCAACTATCAGCGCAAACAACGCGACGCCGAAAAGGAAGCCGAAGAGATCGTTCAGCGTGCCGAAGCAGACGCAAAACGGTTGGCGGAAGAAACGCGCGAAATCCTTACGCAACAGATGCAGCGCCGCATGAAACAGGCGGAAGAAAAAATCGCGCAGGCTGAAGCCCAAGCGTTGAAAGAGGTTCAAAACCTCACAACGGATATTGCGATCGAATCCGCAAGGGAAGTTATCGCCGGCAATCTGGACAGCCGCGCGCAAGAAACGATCGCCAATGATGGCATCCGCGATTTGCGTGCAAGATTAAGCTGACTGTTTGGACAAGACGACAATAAAAGCCCCCGATCGAGCAAGATCGCCGGGGCCTTTTTTGTTGCGGGACGAAGTAGAGTAACAGCATGGTTGACCAACTGTACTCAGATCCGCGCCTGGTCGCTTTGTATGATACGCTCAATCCCTGGGGTGACGACAACGACTTCTATCTGCGCCTACCGACAAAATCGCCCTCACGGATTCTAGACGTCGGATGTGGAACAGGCATGCTCGCGGTCAAGTATGCCGAGTTAGGCCACAATGTTGTCGGCGTTGACCCAGCCGAAGAGATGATCAACGCAGCAAAGGCACGCGAGGCCGCTGAGACTGTCGAGTGGCACACATCCGATTTGAACGCGCTGAAAGCCGAACATGACTTCGATCTGATCGTAATGACGGGGCACGCCTTTCAGTGTTTGGTGACAGATCATGAGATCCGGTCCGCCTTTGGACAGATCCGTCATTTACTGGCCCATGGGGGCCGTTTCGTGTTTGAGACGCGCAATCCTGAGGCGCGTGCCTGGCAGCGCTGGACGCCTGAACATTCGCGCACCCGGGTAAGCGCATCCGATGGCACCTTGGTCAGCATGCATCATCAGGTGACGGAGATGAGGGACGACCTGGTTACCTTCAAGACTGTCTACGCCTTCGCCAACGCTGCGAAACCGATCGAGTCGCGCAGCACACTTCGCTTCCCCACGTTAGCGGCAATCGAGCAACTCGCCAAAGAACAGGGGCTGGCCATCACGCAGGTGTTTGGCGATTGGGACCAGTCTCCCTTGGATCACAATAGCCCCGAGATCATTTCGGTACTCACACTCAAATCGGAATTGGCCTAAAGTAGCGCGCAAACAACCAACAAAGGTTGGGGATCGTCGAAAAGAACTGGCATCGGGCCAGCGAAAAGCCGCATCAACCGCCACAGGAATTCCCAAATGTCTCAGATCAGTCAATTGGTCAGCCAACTTACGCTCGAAGAAAAAGTCTCGATGGTCTCTGGGCAGAATGTTTGGGAATCAATGCCCGTCGACCGGTTGAACATTCCGTCCTTCAAAATGACCGACGGACCAAATGGCGCTCGCGGTGACGCTGTAAGTGGCGCGACGGCCGCCTGCTTTCCAGTCGGCAGCGCGCTGGCGGCAACATGGAACGTAGATCTGATTGAGCAAGTTGGCGGCGCACTGGGTCAAGAGGCCAAGTCGAAGGGCGCGCAGGTCTTGCTCGGTCCGACCGTCAACATTCACCGCACGCCACTCGGCGGCCGCAATTTCGAATGCTATGCAGAAGATCCCTTTTTGACCGGGAAGATCGCAACCGCCTTTATTCGCGGTGTCCAAAACGAAGGCGTGGCCACGTGCATTAAACACTTTGTTTGCAACGATTCGGAATTCGAGCGCCACACCATCAGCTCCGAGGTCGACGCGCGCACGTTGCGCGAAATCTATCTGCTGCCTTTTGAGATGGCCGTCAAAGATGTCATGCCGTGGTCCATCATGTCCGCCTACAACCGCGTCAATGGCGTGTATGCCAGTTCACATGATGAACTCATCAACGCCGTGCTGAGGAAAGAATGGGGCTTCGACGGTGTGGTGATCAGTGATTGGGGCGCCGCACTCGAAACCGTGGACAATATGCTGGGCGGCCTCGACCTCGAAATGCCGGGCCCAGCACGCACGATGGGTGCCAAACTTTTAGAAGCGATCCGCGAGGGCAAAGTACCCGAAGAGGTGCTGGACGAGAAGGCTGAGAACTTGCTCCGTCTCATCGATCGCACCGGCGGTATTGCCTCCCGCGCCAAGCAAGACGAGCGGAGCGAAGATCGGCCGGAACACCGTGCGCTCGCGCGCCAAGCCGCCACTGAGGCGATGGTGCTGATCAAAAATGACGCCGTCTTGCCCTTCGATTCAAGAAAGATAAAAAAGCTTGCCGTTATCGGACCGAATGCGGCACAGGCACAATTCCAGGGTGGCGGAAGCTCCGGCGTAAAACCGCATTATGTCAGCCACCCTTTGGACGCCCTCAAGCGCCGCATTGGCAACAGCATCGAGGTTTCTTTCGCCCCGGGCTGCAGCACACACAAATATATTCCCGCACCAGACCGTGGTTTGATCAGCCCGTCAGAAACGGACGCATCGGGCGGACTGAAGCTAGAAACCTTCGCGTCGAAAGACCTATCGGGTCCAACCATCGAATCGCGCACGACAAGCCGAAACAAGATCACGTTCTTTGAGTTTGCGAACAATGATGTCACCGCACGGGTTGGATCGGCAAAATTGACGGGTTTCTTCACGCCGCAGAAGGATGGTCCGCACGAATTCGGATTGCATAGTGCAGGACTTGCGAGGCTGTTGATCGATGGCGAGGAAGTCATCGACAACTGGACCAGCCAAACGAAGGGCGACTCGTTTTTTGCCCATGGCAGCGCGGAAAAACGCGCGACCCGCGATCTCGTGGCCGGCAAGTCCTACCAGGTGGAATACCAATTTCAAAAGTCGAAAGAAGTCCTCGTTCCCGGCTTCCAATACGGGATCATGGAAGCAGAGCCGACAGACATGCTTACAGACGCTGTAGCCGCGGCCACAGAAGCCGACGGTGTCGTTCTTGTCGTCGGCACGAACGACGATTGGGAAACGGAAGGAAATGACCGGACCACACTGGCCTTGCCGGGAGAGCAGGATGAGCTTGTCCGCGCGGTCGTCAAAGCCAATCCAAACACGGTTATTGCGCTGAATACCGGCGCTGCCGTCGCGATGCCGTGGCTCGATCAGGTGAAATGCGCGCTACAAATCTGGTTTCCGGGACAAGAAGGTGGCGACGCGTTGTGTGATGTCCTCTTTGGAGATGCCGAACCGTCGGGCCGCATGCCCACCACCTTCCCCGTTCGTTTAGAGGACATGCCGGCCTTCACCCACTATCCCGGCTGGCAGGGGAAAGTTCAGTATGCAGAAGGAGTATTTGTCGGTTACCGCTGGTACGATAAGCGCAAGATCGCACCACTTGTCCCCTTTGGCCATGGGTTGGGCTACTCAGATTTCTCCTACTCGAACCTCACCCTTAAGAAAGACGCGAACACAAACAAAGTTCAGGCGGCCTTCACGTTGAAAAACATCGGCACACGCCGGAGCAGCGCCGTCGCCCAGCTTTACGTTGGCGAGAGGGACCCTCAAGTCATGCGGCCGGAAAAAGAGCTTAGGGCATTTTCGAAAGCCACATTGGATCCGGGTGAAGAAACAACCGTCACCTGCCCGCTCGACGAACGCGCCTTCGCTTATTGGTGTGAAAACGCGAATGATTGGCGCATCAATCCCGGCACGTTCCAAATTTCCGTCGGCGCATCGTCAGCAGACATACGATTGCACGGCGACGTGACGCTTGATTAACCCCAATCGGACACCATTGTCTCAACGCTCTCTGATCGCGTTTGACCCAATTTAAAGAGTGAAAAGCCAATCCATGGCCAAAAAGAAGTTCGCCCTATCCGTCCAAAGATCTGAGAATTTTGCCGATTGGTATCAAGACATTGTGCGCGCCGCCGATCTGGCCGAAGTCAGCCCCACACGCGGCTGCATGATCATCAAACCGTGGGGGTATGGAATTTGGGAATTAATCCAGGCCGATCTCGACCGGCGGTTCAAAGAGACCGGACACCAGAACTGCTACTTTCCGTTGTTCATCCCCCAAGATTTTATTCAGAAGGAGGCGGACCATGTTGAAGGGTTCGCCAAAGAAATGGCCGTTGTCACCCACCATCGTCTCAAATCAGTTGATGGTCAGTTACAGCCCGACCCGGAGGCAAAACTTGAGCAGCCGCTGGTGGTGCGCCCCACATCAGAAACCATCATTGGCCATGCGTTCAGTCAATGGATCCAAAGCCACCGCGATCTGCCCCTGCTGATCAACCAGTGGGCAAATGTTGTGCGGTGGGAAATGCGGCCACGCCTGTTCCTGCGCACCGTGGAGTTTCTTTGGCAGGAAGGACACACAGCCCACGCCGACCAGCAAGACGCGGTCGAGGAAACCATGCGCATGCTCGGGGTTTACCGCGATGTGGCGCAAGATGTGCTTGCCATGAAAGTGATCGACGGCGAGAAAACGGAAAACGAACGCTTCCCCGGCGCGGTCAGCACCTATTCCATCGAAGCCATGATGCAGGATGGCAAAGCTTTACAAGCCGGCACCTCGCACTATTTGGGTACGAACTTTGCTCAGGCGCAGGGCATTCAATACAACAGCAAAGATGGCGGCCTTGAATTCTGTCACACCACCAGTTGGGGCGTCTCGACCCGCCTTATCGGCGGTGTGATCATGAGCCATGGCGACGACGACGGCTTGCGCCTGCCGCCGCGCATCGCGCCCCAACAAATTGTCATTCTGCCGATGATGCGTAATGGCGAAACGGCGCCTGAAGTTTCCGAATTCTGTGATCGCCTGAAAGGTGAGCTGGACGGGAAAGAAGTTTACGGCTCGCGCCTGCGCACTTTTATTGATCGCAAAGACGCAAGCGGCGCCGACAAGCGTTGGGACTGGGTCCGTAAGGGGGCGCCACTGATTGTCGAAGTCGGTCCGCGTGACGTTGCTGACGGCAAGGTCACATTCCTCCGGCGCGACGCCTTGCGCACCGACGACGGCAAGCTCGCCTGGCAATCCTGCGGAGGCGATGAGTTCGGCACTATGGCGTCTGGCCTTCTGACCGAAATTCAGGAAGGAATCTTCGCCCGTTCCGAACAACGTACACAGAACAATATCGAGAGCGGGATCACCTCATATGCCGATGTGGAAGCCTATTTCGCTGCGAAAGATGGCAAAGAGAACGTGCCAGGATGGACGCTGGTGCCATGGTGCAAGCCGACGGGCGCCGAACTCATCGCAGTGGAAGACCAACTCAAGAAAAGTCAGCTCAGTCTCCGGGTTACCCCCTTCGAGCAACCGGCTTCGCTTGGTCAATGCGCCTTCACCGGCAAAGACGCGGTCGAAGCCGTCCTCGTCGGCCGGGCGTATTAGGCTGCGCTGGTGTCGGCACTTCCGAAGCCGCTGCACCAGATTCCGGCGAAAGCCGAAAACCGACGCCGGACGGGATATGTTATCCCGTCCGCAGGTTCATCCATAGCACCACGAACGAGTAACGGCATTTTTGCTCCGGCTGTTGAACATGCGGACTGGGTTGTAAACCCAGTCCGGCGAGGGTCGCTCATCCCGCCGAAAGGCGGGATCTGTTTCAGCGAATTCAGAGCTCGCCTTGCGCCCTCGGTGGCATGGGCAACAGCATGGACGATGCCTTGATGTGGTCCGCATAGCCTTCACGCTTTTCGGCGGTGCGCTGGTCCATAGCTGGGCAGGAATAGAACACAAACAGGCCGATCATCGCCAAGGCGCCCAGTCCCGACACGGCCGATCCAGTCAGCCCCACAGATGCTACGGCAAACAGCCATAGACTGACCCAGAAGAGGATCTCGCCCAAATAGTTGGGATGGCGCGACCAGGCCCATAGCCCCTCTTTCATAAAACTGGGCGCGCCACTTTGCCGAAAGCGACGCATCTGCGCATCGGCAACGAGCTGCAATGTCGCTGCGCCTATGCCGATGACAAATGCGAACAGCGTTATCACCAGGTTCGCCGGTTCCTCATGCATCATCACCACATGAACCGGGATCATGGCTGCAAAAACGATCAAGGTCGGGAACAGATGGATACCGCCCAAATTGACGAGCGGGTACAACACTCCGCTCTGCGCGCGCAGGCGCTGATAACGCCAATCTTCGTGATGTAGGCCTGGCCAATCCATCGCCCAATTGCGTGTGAGCCGCACCGCCCACCAGAACACGACGAGCAGCGTTAGAATATGAATTGGTTCTGTTTGCCGGCCGCCCTCAATCCACCAAACAAAAGCGATGACGGGCGGAACGACAGACCAGTAAGGGTCATAGAGGCTCGAATTGGAGAAGATGAGGCCACACCCGAAAATGATCAGTGTGGCAACAATGTCCGCAATCAGAATGCCCCAAAGCGGTCCGAGCGATCCAAAGGTCGCCCACGCCCCGTAGGCGCCAAGTCCCGCTACAATATAGGCGCCAAGCACAATCAAAAGAGAGTGTGTCTTCCCGTACATTGCATTCTTTTGGAGGTGTGGGTTCATGTGTGACTTCCTAGGCGGGACCGATGCACACTAATGTCATACCGGCTTCAAAGCCAGCGGAAGCCCCCTCACCCATCACGCTCATGCCCACGCAGGTGGGCATCTATGGCCGCATGGGGAGTTCATGAAGGTGTTTAAGTCGCAAGCAACCAAAAAAGCACGAATTCCGGTGTGAACTTCAGCCCGACTCTAGATTCCTGCCTGCGCAGGAATGAGCGGATTGCTCATCCCCGTTTTCAAGATATGCGCGCCCGGGGGTATGGATCCCGGCTCTCGCTTCACTCGGCCGGGATGACAGCTGATGTTGGTGCAAGCTCTCGTGCAATGCCTCCAAAACGGATATCACGCCAAATTGGGAACAGGCGTCGCGGTTTTGGTTGGGCGTTTTCGCGGGCGATGGATCAGCAAGTAAAAGGTCGGCAGCACGAACAGCGTGAACAAGGTGCCGACGGTCATGCCGGCGGCGATCATCAACCCAATGGCAAACCTTGAATTAGCGCCCGCGCCAAAGGCCATCAGTAACGGCACGACGCCAAGCACGGTTGCGAACGTGGTCATCAAGATGGGGCGCAACCTGAGGCTTGCAGCTTTGAGCACCGCCTCGCGCCGGCCCACACCCTCCGAAAAGAGATTGTTGGCGAAATCAACAATCAAGATGCCGTGCTTGCTGATCAGCCCAATCAAGGTCAGCAAGCCAACTTGCGTGTAGATGTTGAGCGTGGCCCATCCGAGCGCTAGTGGAACGATCGCACCAAAAATCGACAGCGGCACACTGATCAGTACAATGAACGGATCGCGGAAACTGTTGAACTGCGCGGACAGCACCAGATAGATGAAGATCAACGACGTGGCAAACAACAGTAAGAAACTTTGGCTCTCTTGGATGAAGCGGCGAGATTCCCCTTCATACCCGGCCCTATACCCAACCGGCGCCACCTCACTTAAAGCGGTTTCCAGAAATGCAAGCCCCGTCCCCAGCGTGTTCGGCGGCATGACCATACCTTGAACGGTGACGCTGTTCAGCTGCTGATATTGTTTGAGCGTGTTGGGTTCGACCCGGTTGTTGAGCCGGATGACTGTGCTCATCGGCACCAAATCGCCCTTTGACGTTCTGAGATAATATCGCTCAAGCCATTCCTTGGTGAGGCGAAAGCCCCGATCGGCCTGGGTGATCACCTTATAGCTGCGGCCCTCAAGACTGATGCGGTTGGTCTCCGTTTCGCCCAACATCACTTGCAAGGTTTCGCCAATATCCTGCATCGAAATGCCAAGCCGCGCCGCAAGTTTGCGGTCAATGCTCACATTCACTTCGGGCCGCGAAAACCGCAGATCTTTGTTGACGAATGCAAAGAGGCCCGATGCGCGCGCTTTCTGCAGCACTTCTTCCGCCACACGATTGAGTTCGGCGTAGCCGATGTTCGAGGAAATGACAAAGTTTACCGGGAGCCCGCGGGCGGCACCGGGCAGCCCGCCGCTGGGAAAAGTGAAAATTTCAAGCCCGCTGATTTTACTGAACTTGGCCTGGACCTCTTGGCGTATTTCCTCGAGCGAACGTTCCCGCTCGTCCCACGGTTTAAGCTCGATCCCCCCAAACACAGAGGTCGGCTGGTTCACCTGCCAGGAATGGGTAACCTCCGGAATGGTCTTCCACGCATCGACCATCTCGTCCAAGAAATAGGTCGTGTATTCCAAGCTGCCGTAATCGGGCGGCGTGGCAATGGCAAAGATGCTGCCGCTGTCTTCTTTGGGTGCCAGTTCTTTCTGCGCCAACATGTAAAAGACCGGCAAGCTCAAAAAGATAACAAAACAAAACAGCATGACCGCGCCACGATGGTCGAGGCAGTGACCAAGCCACTTTTCATACTGGGTGTGCAACACATTGAATTGACGATCAAGCCAATCGGCAGCACGCCCCTGATCGCTGTGACCGACCAACAAATAGGCGCACATCATGGGCGAGATGGCCAAGGCTACAATGCCGGAAACAACTACCGCCCCGGCCAATGTCAAGGCAAACTCCGTGAACAGAATACCGGTCAGACCGCCCAAAAAACCGATCGGCAAATAGACCGCCACCAATGTCAGCGTCATGGCAATCACCGGCAAGGCGACCTGGCGCGCGCCGACGAGGGCCGCCTGCAGAGGCGTTTGCCCCTCTTCAATGTGGCGATGAACATTTTCAACCACCACGATTGCATCGTCCACGACCAGCCCAATGGCTATAACCATGGCGAGCAGCGTGAGCAAGTTGATGGAAAAGCCCATCATCCAGATCATGAACAGGACACCGATCAGCGACAGGGGAATGGCCACCAGCGGTATCGCCACAACGCGCAGCGAACCGAGGAACAACAAGATCACCAGGATGACGATGATGCTGGCCTCAACCAAGGTCCAGCCCACTTCTTCCAACGCCTCACTAATATATTTTGACAGGTCCGAGTCGAGAAAGATGGTCATGTCTGCCGGCAATTGCGGTTCCAATTCCGCGATCGCTTCTTTGACACGCGCCGCTACTTCGAGCGGATTGGCCCCCGGCGCTTCGCGAATTGCAAAGAACATGGTTTCTTGGCCACTCGAATAGGTAGCCGCCTCATAGGTCTCGCTGGCCAGCTCCACTTCGGCCACATCCCCGAGCGTGACACGCCGATCGCCTGATTGGCGGACGACAATCTCCGAAAACTTCTCCGGATCCTGAATATCCGTCTCCGCGTCTACACTGGCGCGCACCAATTCACTGCGCGTGGTTCCGGCCGCGGAAATGAAGTTCTCTCGCCGGATCGCCGCGTTCACGTCATTGGCGGTGACGCCGAACGCGGCCATGCGCCCTGGGTTGAGCCACACGCGCATAGCGAACAGGCCGCTGCCCAACAAAGGCGCCTCGCCCACCCCTTCGATCGTATTCAAAACCGGCTGAATGGACCGCAGCGCGTAGTCGGCACGCTGCTGAACCGACATTTCTTCGCTGAGCAACGCCAAATACATCATCGCGTCGCCGCCCGTCTGGTTCGACACGACCGGGTCTTCCACCTCGCGCGGCAGCTCAAAGCGCGCCTCATTAATCTTGGTGATGACTTCGGACAAAACCTCGGTCGAGTTTTCACCAAGGCGGACATAGACCTCGATCTGCGAAACTCCGGGATTGCTCTCGGACGTGATGTATTCAACGCCTTTGGCAGACGCGATGCGGCGTTGGAGCGGCGTTGTGACAAAGCCCTGGACCGTACGCGCGCTCGCGCCGGGATAGACGGCGCGCACATGCAGCACGCTTTTTTCAACTTCGGGATATTCCCGAACCGGCAGTTGGTTCCCCGACTGCAATCCCAGTAGCAGCATCACAGCCGCCAGCACAATCGCCAGCACGGGCCGCCGTATGAAAATGTCGGTAAAGGACATGGCCTACAATTGCACCTTCTCGTCCACTACGATCCGGACACCACGATAGAGCTTGTTTTGGCCGACGCTGACAACCCGGTCGCCCGGTTTCAGCCCCTCGATCACCGACACGCGGCCATCCCGCACCATGCCCCCTTTCACGACCCTCGGTACCGCGGTCAGAGCCCCCTCTTCGGTCTCCTGAATGATATAAACGGTGTTTCCCTGGATCGAATAGGTCATCGCCGTTTCCGGAATGGTCACCAGATCCACCCGCTCACCCAAATCCACTTCCAACGTCGCAAACATGCCGGGCACCAGGCCTTCCGGATTTTCGATCTTTGCCCGCAGCAACACGTTGCGTGTGCCCGGGTCGATGCGCGAATCTACCGCCGTGACGAACGCCGTGAAAGATTTGTCGGGAAAGGCATCGACCCGCAACGCCACTTGAAGCCCGGCCTTGAGTTTCGGCGCATAGCGGGCGGGCACCGTGAAATCGATGTCCAGATCCTTATGGTCTTGCAAGGTTGCAATTATGGTGCCGGGCGACAGGTAATCGCCCACATCCACATGACGAATGCCCATGGTGCCGGCGAACGGCGCTTCGATCCGCTTGTTGGCAAGCCGCGCTTCGGTTTCAGCGAGTTGGGCTTTTGCCCGTTCCAAATCGGCGCGCGATTGATCAAACTGGGTTTGCGAGATGTTTTTGCGTTTGATCAGCGATTTGTTGCGCTCGAACAGAATGTCCGCCAGCTCAACCCCCGCGGTCTGGTTGGCCAAGCTCGCCTGTTCGACCTCATCATTGAGCACAACAAGCAGCTGCTCAGCCTCGACCTGATCGCCGGATTCAAAGTTAATTTCCGTGATTTCGCCGCTGGTTTCCGAGGTGAGCTCCACCCCGCGCACGGCACTCACGGTGCCGACCGCATTCAGCACCTCACGCCAGCTCTCCTGCTTGGCGACCGACGCCGCAATGGTGACGGGCGGCGGGCTGAAATCCATGGCCGCGAAGGAACTGAAACGCTGATACAGATACCCGCCAATGGTCCCAAAAATGACCAGCAACAGACCTATGGAAACCGCGTAAGCCCTCAAAACGGTCTCCGGCACTTCATCAAAACACTCATGAGTTGATGAAATCACCTTTTCAGACGCCGGTCAAAGCGACCCATTGGAACGACTCTCCCTCCAATTAACCGTATGTGAGGTGGTTCGTGAGCGGATCAAAGAAGATGAAAGGACCAACGAACGTGCCAAAGCAAACACGCTTATATGTAGTTATCTATTGATAACTTTCGTTGCTTGAGACCGACCGATCCCATTGTCAAAAGACCTCTTCAGACCTATGACTGTGCGCAGCATGATCGCTTTCCTGAGGACGCCATGGCGCGCACCCAAAACAAACCGAAATCACCCAACCTGGAGAGCGCCTCAAAACCCAAAGACAAAACCCACCAAAAGTCCGCAAAGGTGCCGACCAATCAGCGCATATTGTTGGCCGCGGCACAGCTCTTTTCCGCTCAAGGATTTGCTGGCACCTCAACGCGGGATATTGCCGAGCATGTCGGCATCACTCAGCCGGGACTTTACCGGCACTTCAAAACGAAGGACGAGATTCTTTATCGCCTGGCTGTTGAGATTCTTGAACCCTGGGCAAAACGCGCCGATGCCGAAAGAACATCGCGCAACGGCGAAGCAGTTCGGCTAGCGCGGCTTGTGCGCGGTATTTGCCATGAAATTATCGAGAGCCCCTACCCCGCCGCTTTTTTATTGACGGAGCCCGCCCTCAAACACCCAGATATCAAACCCGCGGCGCGCCATTACAGACGGGTCGAACGCACGATCGACCAGTTATTGAAGGACGGTATTGAGAACAACACATTCAGGCCCGTGCCCGTGTCGCTTGCGCGACACGCAATCATGAGCCTAACAGATCTTCTCATCTTTCCGGCAGGCGGCTCTGCCGACGACAAGGTAAATCTGATCGTCGAGTTTGCCATGCGCGGTGTGTTGCGCGACGGCGCCGATATGGCCAGCATTCTTGAAGCGAGCTTTGACGAGGCGAGTTGAGCAGCTCCGTTAGTTTTTGTCCTCCCTACTCACCTCGCTCATTCCGGAGCTTCGGCGCGCCCATCCAATCAGGATGGCTGCAAGCCTTAGCATCCGGGATCTTGTAACGTCATTCTCCGAGTTAGCCTTGCGAGATTCCGGCTTCCGCCGGAATGAGCGGTTCTATTTTTGCCATCCCCACTTATCTCGCTCATCCCGACGAAAGTCGGGATCTAGTTCGGCAATCTCCAGGCTGGAACTGTACATGTAAGGCCCGAGCCCAAGGAACGAATTGATCAAAACCACAAAGCGCATATGATCGGCTTGCAATGTTCGCCGTTTATATAGTTACCAACAAACTCAACGGTGTTCTGTACACCGGCATGACAGACGACATTAATCGCCGTGCCTGGGAACACCGCACGCATGCGATCGAAGGCTTCTCGGACCGCTACAATTGCGAACGCCTCGTTTGGTACGAAGCTCATGAAAGCCGTGAGAGTGCGTTTAAGCGCGAACGGCAAATCAAGGAATGGAAACGAGCTTGGAAAATTGAGCTGATTACTCAGTTCAATCCGGACTGGAGTGATTTGGCAGACCGGATGATTTAGCCTTCAGGGAGTGCTGCACAAGATTCCGGCTTTCGCCGGAATGAGCGGTAAAATTGCTTCCCCTAACACTCATCGCTCATGCCGACGAAAGTCGGGATCTGGTACAACAAACTCCGAGCCAATTTTGCGAGATGCCGGTTTTCACCGGCATGAGCGGTTTTGTTCGTTACTCCGCCGCCTGTCTTTCGTCCGCTGGGGCCGCCCAACGCAGGATCGGTTTTCTGGCGGCGACCGTCTCGTCGAGGCGGCGGCGCGGTGTCAGCACAGGGGCTTGGAGGAAACGATCTTTGTTGCCCGCCTTTGCTTCGCCGGCCAAGGCACGCAGGATCGCAATGAAAGAATCGAGGCTCTGTTTCGACTCGGTTTCCGTGGGTTCGATCAACAACGCGCCATGAACGACCAAGGGGAAATACATGGTCATGGGGTGCAGCCCCTCGTCGATCATGGCTTTCGCGAAGTCCAACGTGGAAACACCGGTGCCGTGCAGGAAACTGTCGTCGAACAAAGCTTCATGCATACACCGGTCACCGAACGGCGCCGTCATCACGTCTTTGAGTTTCGCGAGTACATAATTGGCATTCAAAACCGCGTCTTCTGCGACTTGACGCAGACCGTCCGACCCGTGGCTCAACATGTAGCTGAGCGCGCGCACGAACATGCCCATCTGTCCGTGATAGGCCGTGAGGCGCCCAAACGATTTCTCCGCGCCCGCCTCACCCAAATGTTCGACCAGGGACAGGCCATCTGGCGTCTTCTTCAAAAACGGTACCGGCGCAAAGGGCGTCAACGCATCGGAGAACACAACGGGACCCGAGCCGGGCCCGCCGCCGCCATGCGGGGTTGAAAAGGTCTTGTGCAAGTTCAGGTGCATGGCATCAATGCCCAAATCGCCCGGACGCACGCGCCCGACAATGGCATTGAAGTTCGCCCCATCGCAGTAGAAGTAACCGCCAACTTCGTGTATCGCGTCTGCGATTTTGATGATGTCCGGTTCGAACAGGCCGCATGTGTTAGGGTTGGTCAGCATAACCGCCGCCACATCGCGCGACAGTTTTGCTTTAAAGGCCTCAAAGTCAACCTGGCCATTGGCGTTCGCCGGGATCGCCTCAACTTTGTAGCCGCACAAAGCCGCCGTCGCTGGATTTGTTCCGTGTGCGGATTCAGGCACCAGGACGATCGAGCGGCTGTCGCCCTTGTCTTCCAGTGCGGCGCGAATGGCCATCAATCCGCACAGCTCGCCATGCGCTCCTGCCTTGGGGGATAAGGCAACCGATGACATACCTGTGAGCTTCAAGAGCCAATCGGCGAGTTGGTCGATCAACTCCAACGCCCCCTGAACCGTGCTTTCCGGCTGCAAAGGATGCACGTCGGCGAAGCCCGGCAGCCGGGCCATCTTCTCGTTGAGGCGCGGATTGTGCTTCATGGTGCACGAGCCGAGCGGATAAATGCCTGCGTCAATCGCATAGTTTTTTTGGCTCAGGCGCACAAAATGGCGCACGACTTCAGGTTCCGATAAACCGGGCAAGCCGACAGCTGACTTGCGCTCAAGTCCCCCTAACCGGCTTTGCTTGGATGTTGGTTCCGGCAAATCGACGCCGCAATGGCCGTCACGCCCCAGCTCAAAAATCAGTGGTTCTTCTTGTTGAAGACCACGGTTGCCCGAGAATGTCGACAACTCGGCTGAGGACGATGTGGGCGCTACAGGCTGGGTGCTTCTTCCTTCTTTGTTCATGATTGCAGCGCCCCCTTTAGTTTAGATACCAGCTCGGCGATATCCGAGGGTGAATTTGTTTCCGTTGCGGCCATGATCAGCAGGTCGTCGCACTCAGGCCTTCCCGGCAGCAATCGTGAAGCCGCAACGCCTGCCAACACATTTTGCGTCGCCAATTTCTCCACAATCGGATCAACCGGCACCGGCAACCGCACGGTGATTTCGTTGAAGAAGGCGTCATTCAAAACGTCAACGCCCGGGATTTCGCCAACAGCTTCGGCCAAGGCACAGGCGCGATCGTGATTGAGTGCCGCGAGACGGATGAATCCTTCTTCCCCCAGCAAAGACAGATGGATGGTGAACGCCAAACAGCAAAGACCGGAATTGGTGCATATGTTACTGGTCGCACGCTCGCGCCGAATATGCTGTTCGCGTGTCGACAGGGTCAGTACAAAGCCGCGCCGGCCATCGGCGTCCGACGTTTCGCCACAGAGCCGGCCAGGCATCTGGCGAACATATTTTTGTTTGGTGGCAAACAGTCCAAGATAGGGCCCACCGTAATTGAGGCCAACGCCGATGGACTGGCCCTCACCCACAACAATGTCAGCGCCCATATCGCCCGGCGGTTGCAGCAAACCGAGCGACAGGATCTCAGGCACCACCGCAATCAGTAGCGCGCCTTTTTCATGGGCGGCTTCTGCAACGGGCCGCAAATCATGCACATGCCCAAAAAAGTCCGGCATCTGAACCACGATGCAGGCGGTTTCCTCATCAATCATGTCGAGGAGATTTTCTTGACCTTCCGGCGCCGGTGCCTTGGCCACAACCGCATCGCCGGTGAAGCTCGAGATGGTTTCAGCCACATCCCTGTATTGCGGATGCAACCCGCCGGAGAGCAGCGCCTTACTGCGTTTCGTTATGCGCCGCGCCATCAGCACCGCTTCCGCGCACGCGGTTGATCCGTCATACATGGAGGCGTTAGCCACATCCATGCCGGTCAGCAACGCAATCTGCGTCTGAAACTCAAACAAATATTGCAAGGTGCCTTGCGAGATTTCAGGTTGGTAAGGCGTGTAGGAGGTCAGAAACTCTGACCGCTGGATCAAGTGATCCACAGATGCCGGAATGTGATGACGGTAAGCACCTGCGCCGATGAAGAAAGGCACGTCGCCGGCCGCGGTGTTCTTTGCCGCCAATCGCGAAAGCTGACGCTCCACTTCCTGCTCGCCTTGGTGACGCGGCAGATCAATCAGGTCGTCAAGCCGCGCTTTTTCCGGAACATCATGGAACAGCTCATCAATGGAACCGGCCCCAATGGCGCCGAGCATTTGCTGCCGGTCTGTATCTGTCAGTGGAAGGTAACGCATTTAGCCGAGCTCCTTCACGAAAGCTTGGTACTGTTCTTCGTTCATCAGCTTGTCGGCTTCAGACGCGGCCGCAATTTTCAGTTTCGCAAACCATCCCGCGCCGGTGGCATCGGAATTGACGATGGAGGGGTCTTCCGCAAGCTGATCATTCACCTCCGTTACCTCGCCGGTGATCGGTGAGTAGACTTCACTCGCCGCTTTCACGGACTCGACCACGGCGGCCTCGGCAAACTGCGCGATCTCCTTGCCCACATCGGGCAGCTCGACAAAGACCACGTCGCCCAATTGCTCTTGGGCAAAATTGCTGATGCCGATTGTGGCGATTTCGCCCTCGATGCGCACCCATTCGTGCTGCTCTGTGTATCTGAGTTCTGTCATTCTTGATTACACCCCAATTGAAGCTTCACTGTTTGCGTTTGTATTTGTGCGGAACAAAAGGCAATGGCGCGACGGTGGCGGGCAAAGTCTTGCCGCGCACAACGACACCGATCCCGGTGCCATCCGCTGCCTGGTCGGGCCGGACATAACCCATGGCAATCGGACCACCCACCGACGGACCGAAACCACCGCTGGTCACCGTGCCAATCTCATTTTCATTCTGATCGACGATGGTTGCGCCTTCGCGCGCTGGGGCGCGTCCCTCAAGGCGGATACCCACGCGCGTGCGCGCAGCACCATCAAACAACTGATCCATCACGCGCTCTGCACCGGGGAAATCCCTTTCCATCTTACGGCGCTTGCCGATGGCGAAGGTCAGGGCCGCTTCTACGGGTGTGATGTCTTCTGAAAGATCATGTCCATAAAGGCACATACCCGCTTCCAGCCGGAGTGAATCGCGCGCGCCGAGCCCGATGGGCTTCACGCGCTCATCGGCGAGCAGCTTCTTCGCAAGGCCGGCTGCATCCGGTGCGGGCACCGAAATCTCGAACCCGTCTTCGCCGGTGTAGCCTGATCGGGACACAATGCATTCAACACCGCCGACTTGCAGACGCGCGATTTGCTGAAAGAAGAGCTTCGCCGCGTCGGGGCAAAGTTCTGCTAAAGCCGATTCCGCGGCTGGCCCCTGTAGAGCAAGGAGCGCACGGTCGTCCAACCGTTCCAAAGTGACCGCGTCTTTTAGTCTAGCATCGATATGCGCGAAATCCTTTTGCTTCTCGCTGCCATTGACCACCAGATAAAGACTGCCGGCGTCTTCGGCGTGCGGTAAGCGGCTGACAATCAGATCGTCGATGACGCCGCCACGATCATTAAGCAGCATGCTGTATCGCATGCGGCCGAGGCCGAGCTTGGTCAAAGCCCCGGGGATAACACGCTCAAAGGCAAGCGCCACTTGTTCGTGGGTCGCTGGCGTGGCGGTCGACCGCAGAGTGGCTTGCCCCATATGCGAAACATCGAACAAACCGGCTTGAGCGCGGGTATGCTGATGCTCCGTCATAATTCCCGTGGGATACTGGACGGGCAACGCGTAGCCGGCGAATGGCACCATGCGGCCGCCCAACTCGACATGAAGGTCATAGAGCGGCGTACGCAAAAGCGCGTCGGCACCATCCGCCTCATGTGCTTCTTTTTTGAGTTCTTTGTTCGTCGTCACGCCCGTTTGACAGCCTCGCAGAATCTTCTGTTCCAAACTTGGAACATTCAATGATCTGCCCATCTGTCGTCGGACCTGAGAGATTGACCGTTCGCGCCCCCTCTTTGAAGGCTTCTATGCGCGAACCGGCTTACCCCGTCGGTGAGTGAGAGCTGTTCCCACTGCTTTCCAGATTGTCATCTGATTGCGGTCCTAAAGCCTGAGAGTTTCCAGGGCGTTGCTCCTTCGGCGCCGGCCCTTTTCTGGCCGAGCTCTCCCGCAATCTTCACTTGACTGGCCCCGCCGCCATATTTCTCAACAGAGCAGCGAGTCGCTTGGGATCATAGTTGTCCCCAAAAATGAGTCAATGCGAGCCCCCAACGGAATGTGACGCAGCACCGTTCACACTAAGCATTCATGCCAATTCCGCTGGTTAATTCGGATTGTTGCGCTGATTGTAGGAGAGCTCCGCTGAACTGAGCTGTATCCCAACAACCACCTCGTACGCCGTGCCGGATGCCTTAGAGAGCGGCGCTACCACGTCTCTGATGTTAATCCTGTCCACCAGGGCCTTTTCGCCAGATCCGAAACGAAGCTGAGCCGAGAAATTACGCTTGCTCACGACCCGTTGGTCGGAACGCAGCACGGCAACGAAATAAGGCAGGGTCAGATCATTTCCGACCATGGCCGCCCCTCGTTTGACCATCACATTGAATGCCAAATTGACTTCGACCTCTTCGTCGTCGGCACGGCATTTACCGCCGATCGACGTCAACGCCGCATCGTACTGAATGTCCATAAAGTCACGGCCACCGCGTTCGCCAAACTTAGTGAGCCGTGCCGCATCTTTGAGAATGGCTATTTCCGGGCAAACGTCGGCAGGACCGCTTGGTCCCGCACAGGCCGACAAAAACAACAGACCGAGAAGCCCGGCAAGGGGCGTCACAATTCGGTATCTCCGCATTTTCCGATGGCCCATCACAGCTTTTGATGCGACCCGTCGCACATTGGCTTTTTATCCGTATGCTTGCAGCCACAGAAAAACACGGTCCTGTCTTTATCGGCTTTGTATTCTAAAGGCTCAAATGAGGTTCCTTGATGGCTGCCATCGCAAAAGGGTTGCCTTTTAGACTGGCCGCAGGCGCACCACCAGTAAGATTTACCTTCCTTAACGTCGACAGAGATGGGTTCTTTTTGAGCAATGACGGGGGCTGACATATGTGACTCCGCTCATTCGTATGGACCAAATTTCGAACAAACTTTTAGGACAATGATTCACGCTTAGCAATGAGGGGGCAATGACAGGTGGCGGCAAAGGGCAGCGCCCTTCGAATGTGCGGCCAATCGAAGCTAAAGGCGTCAATCTGCCCAATTTGTTTAGGTTTTTTTGCCACACTGTGCCATGAGCAACTTGATTATGCGCAGCCGCAAACCCAAGAGATGACCATGCGCAAACCTGCACTCAAAGTGATATTGGCTGCTCCTCGTGGCTTTTGTGCCGGTGTCGAGCGGGCCATTCAAATCGTCGAAAAGTCACTGGTCAAGTATGGCGCGCCCGTCTTTGTGCGCCATGAAATCGTCCATAACAAATTCGTCGTTGAAGACTTGCAGCGCAAGGGCGCGATTTTTGTTGAAGATCTTGAGGATGTGGAACCCGGCCGCCCGGTCATATTTTCCGCACACGGCGTCCCCAAATCCGTTACCCAACAAGCCGTTGACAGCAAGCTGACATTTCTCGACGCAACTTGTCCGCTGGTCTCAAAAGTCCATATGGAGGCGGAACGCCATCACCGCAATGGCCGCCATATCGTGTTGATTGGACATGCCGGCCATCCGGAGGTTGAAGGCACGCTTGGGCAGTTGCCGCAAGGCGAGATTACCCTTGTGCAGTCCTGCCAAGAAGCAGAGAACCTGCCGTCAGACCTGGACGGAAATCTTGCTTATGTCACCCAAACAACCCTATCAATTGATGATACCGCCGATATCATCAGTGTACTGAAGAAAAAATTTCCTACGATCGAAGGCCCGCACAAGAACGACATTTGCTATGCCACGACGAACCGCCAAGAAGCCGTGAAATCCATTGCTTCAAATTGCGATGCCGTCGTGGTTATTGGGTCAGCTAATTCTTCAAACTCGGTTCGATTGGTCGAAGTCGCCAAGAAACAGGGATGCAGCAAAGCGATGCTGGTGAACGACGAGGACGAGTTGGACCCCGACTTTCTTCAAAATGTAGGAACTCTCGGATTGACGGCGGGGGCTTCGGCACCGGATATACTCGTCGAAAATTTCATACTGGCTTTAAAAGAGAACTTCGACGTGTCCATTTCTGAATCGCCTGTCTGCAAAGAGCGCGTCCAGTTCAAGCTGCCGCGTACGCTGACCGCGGCTTAGCTCTCATGGCCGTCTACACAGAAGTTTCAGCCGACGAACTCATCCCCTTTGTCGAAACCTATAATATCGGTTCGGTCCTGACCTTTAAGGGCATCGCCGAAGGCGTTGAAAACACGAACTATATGATCCAGACGGATCGAGATCGTTTTTTTCTCACGCTCTACGAAAAACGCGTTAAGCCAGAGGACTTGCCTTTCTTTCTCGGTCTGCTCAACCATCTCAGCGACCAAGGATTTCCTTGCCCAAAACCCATTCATGACCGTGAAGGCCGCGATTTGAGAGAACTCAATGGGCGCCCTGCCGCTATGGTGAGTTTTCTCGATGGCCTTTCTGTTCGGCGCCCCAAGCCCGTTCAATGCGCTGAACTCGGTCAGGGGCTCGCGAAAATGCATCTGCTGGGCGAAGGCTTCACCATCAAGCGGCAAAACGCGCTGGGTCCTGGAGGATGGCGGGAACTGTTCGAATCGTGCCGCGGGAGCATGTCAAAAGGCCTCCCGCAGATGCCATCTTTAGAAGAGGTGATCAGCAACGAGCTGGACAATCTGGCGTCGAACTGGCCGGTTGGTCTGCCGGAAGGCACCATTCATGCAGACCTGTTTCCAGACAATGTCTTCTTTATCGGTGACCGCCTTTCCGGCTTCATTGACTTTTACTTCGCCTGCAACGATTTGTTGGCCTACGACTTGGCCATCTGCCTAAATGCGTGGTGTTTTGAGCCCGACGGACAATTCAACATTACAAAAGCGAGAGCCCTCACCAACGCCTACTCCACAGTACGACCCTTGAATGCACAGGAAATTGCTGCGCTTCCAACACTAGCACGCGGCGCGGCGCTTCGTTTTTTGCTCACCCGTCTTGTCGACTGGTTGACACCAGTGGAGGGGGCGCTAGTAAAACCCAAAGATCCAAGAGAATATGTCGAGAAGCTTCGCTTCCACAAAAATGTAAAGGGGCCCAGCGCCTATGGACTCGACTGATGCCCCAAATGTTGTCATCTACACAGATGGTGCCTGCTCAGGAAATCCCGGCGCGGGGGGCTGGGGCGTACTGCTGCAATTCGGCGACCGCGAAAAAGAACTGTCGGGCGGCGAACACGAAACAACAAACAACCGAATGGAATTACGCGCCGCCATCGAGGCGCTGAATGCACTTCGCAAGCCCTGCTCTGTGTCACTTCACACAGATTCAACTTATGTGAAGGACGGCATCACCAAGTGGATCACTCGGTGGAAGGAAAATGGCTGGCGCACGGCCGCAAAAAAGCCTGTGAAGAATGTCGACCTATGGAAGGCACTTGACGAGGCGCTCAAACATCATGACGTCTCTTGGCATTGGGTGAAAGGTCATGCCGGGCACGACGGAAACGAACGCGCAGATGAACTGGCCCGCGCTGGGATGGCGCCTTATTTGAGATAGGTCACAGACCTTATGTGCGGCATTGCGGGCATTCTCCATCCGGACACGGAAACTTACTTGCCGGTTGTGCAACGTATGACGGATGCATTGGCGCATCGCGGCCGCGATGGCGAAGCGCTATGGCAAGGTAACGGCATCGTCTTAGGTCATCGCCGCCTTTCGATCATTGATTTGAGTGAAACCGGCAAGCAACCGATCTCAAACCAAGCCGGTACTGTATGGGTCACTGCCAATGGTGAAATCTACAATTACAAGGAGCTGCGCGATGATCTGACGGCACGCGGGCACACATTCCGCGGTACATCAGATACCGAAACCGTTCCACATGCCTACGAGGCCTTCGGCAACACATTCGCCGAGAAACTGGACGGTATGTTTGCCTTCGCCTTGTGGGATGCGGCTCGGCGTTCCCTCCTCCTTGTCAGAGATCGAACAGGAAAAAAACCGCTTTACTACGCGCACCTCGACAGTGGGATCGCTTTCGCCTCTGAGATGAAGGCTCTCTTCTTGGTGCCGGGTGTTGATCTTACCGTGCGCCCCCAAGCCATCTACGACTATTTGTCTTTTGGTGTCGTCCCCGGCCCCAAGACGACCTATCGCGGCATACACCGTGTACCACCCGGTACGATAATGAGCTTCAGTCCGCAGGCTGAGGAAAAGGCAAGCAGATATTGGGCGCCCCATTATCAACCTAAACATGATATCGGCGAAGCCGAAGCGATTGAGGAAATTGACCGACGGCTGCGCCGGGCCGTGCAAATCAGATTGCGAAGTGATGTTCAGGTCGGCTCGTTCTTATCCGGCGGTATCGATAGCGGTCTGGTCACCGCCATTGCGGCTTTAGAGTCGAGTAAGCCCTTGCGGACCTTCTGTATTGGCGTCGACGACCCCAATTTCGACGAGCGTGCATTGGCACGTGAGGTGACTGAGCGTTATCAGACTGACCATTCTGAGTTTGTCATGACAAATATGGGCGAAGACGAGATCGATCAGATTGTGGGCCATTACGACGAGCCTTATGCGGACTATTCCGCCCTCCCCTCGTTTGCCGTATCGTCAATGGCAGCCGAGCATGTCAAAGTCGTTCTGAACGGCGATGGTGGGGATGAGATCTTTGCTGGCTATCGCCATTATGTCGCTGCCCTGTTCTACAACCGAATTTCGCAGCTTGGACCGCTTCCCGGCGCACTCGCGCGATCGTTGGTGCACCTACTACCAACGCCACAGACAAGCCGTTCGCTCTATCAATTCGCCCACCGTTTCCTCCGCGTTGCCGCCGCCGATCCCGGGGACCGTTATCTTGTTTTGACAAAAGACCTGTTCAGCCGGGCACAGAAAAATACCCTTTTTGACGGGACCGCCCTAAATGATGGCGCGCTCAAAGACTCGAAACGACTATTGGATATTGATCGTTCGCAAGAAGATATCCTGGGCCCGCTTGATCAAATGACCGAGTGGAATATGGTTCGTCTGCTTGCGGACGACCTCTTGATCAAGATGGACATGGCGAGCATGGCACACACGCTGGAAGCCAGATCCCCCTTGCTCGATCATCACCTGATCGATTTTGTAACCAGACTACCGGAACATCTACGTCTACGCGGAAGCCAAACGAAACCGTTGTTGAGGAAATTGGCTGAACGCTATTTGCCGGACGACATTGTGAATGCCCCAAAAAAGGGATTTGAGATTCCGCTTCAACGCTGGATGACGGAAGACATGTACGCGGCTTTGTCGGAAAGACTGACGGATCAAAGTGCTTTCGCTGGTCAGATGTTTAACCGTGCCGCTATAGACTCATTCCTTACCATGCAAGGATGGGACAAAAAGCAATGGGCCAGCGCTGCGTGGTCGCTTCTGTGTCTTGAAACTTGGTGGGCACGGCATCGCGCAACTATTTGATTGCATAACTATTATGAACTATTATGCGAAAAACAGTTGCGAGCAAATGTTATGGCTTCAGAACGTCTCACCATTTCTCTAGCGCCTGATCTGCGCAAAAGCGTCGATGACGCCATTGATGCGGGCGGCTATTCCAGTGCAAGCGACTTCATCGCAACGCTGATCCGAAATCATCAGCGCGGCGAAGAAATCGATCAATTTCTTATAGACGGACTGAGAAGCGGGACAGCCGAGACACCGAACAAAAGGTATTGGAATGAAAAGAAGGCGGCGTTGAAGAAACAAGCCGCTAAGTGAAACAACCATCCTACCAAATTCGACCGCTTGCCGAAGCCGATCTTGATGGTCATGCACATAGAATAGCGATTGACAGTTTGGACTCCGCGCTACGGCTTTATGATTGTGCCGCTGAGACTTATCAGATGCTCGCCGAGTTTCCGCAAATGGGTTTGGTCTATCGCAGTCAAAAATCCGAACTTAAAAATCTGCGATATTTTCCAATCACCCGCTTCCCAAACTACCTTGTGTTTTATCGGCCCATCGAAACAGGAATCGACATCATCCGTATCCTTCATTCACGAATGGACAAGCCGAACTGGCTCTAGTTTCTTTGGGCACTAAATTAAAAAGTCGGAAAATTGAGGCGCCGGATATTGTTGTTTTCGACAATATCTGACGCCCCGTTTAACTCTAAAGCTGCTCGAGAATCCTCTCGGCACCGCTGTCGATCGCTTGTCCCGGATTCTGCTCGATGTTGAGTTTTTCGACGACACCGTCATTCACAATCATGGAATAGCGTTGCGACCGCGTTCCCATACCAAAGCCGGAGCCATCCATTTCAAGACCTAATGCTTTGGTCAGATCGCCATTTCCGTCGCCGACCATCAAAACAGAGTCGCCCACATTCTGGTCTTTGCCCCATGCTCCCATGACGAACGCGTCATTCACCGACAGGCAAGCAATGGTATCCACACCCTTCGCCTTAATTTTGTCGGCGTGCGAGACAAATCCCGGCAGATGTTGGTTCGAGCATGTCGGCGTAAATGCGCCAGGCAATGCGAACAAGACCACTTTCTTGCCGCCAAAGAGCTCGGATGTTTTTAAAGGCGCGGGTCCTTTATCCGTCAAATGCATCAGAGTTGCGTCGGGAATCTTGTCCCCTTCTTTAACAGCCATTCGTTTTCGCCTCGCGTAAGAATTAGGAAGAAATTCGGGCCGGCCGACTGGCCGTGCCTCTGAAGAAGCCGCATTAAAGCGTCTGACCTGACGAAAAGAAAGAGTGACTGAGAAGATAAATTGATTGGATCGTTCTGCGCGCCAGCAACTATCTTTGCAAAATGTTCGGGCGACAAAAGCAAACAAACCTGTTGTCAGAAATGCATCTCCGGCGCCTCGAAACTGGCCGACATCGGAATGCAGACTTCCTGACAAATCGCATAATCGAGACTCAGTGAAACAGAGACAGGGTTTTGTGCGTCAATGGCGGTAATGTGGACCGGCCAAGTGACCTTTTCGGCATAGCCGGTCACGGTGCTCCCCCAAATCTCGAACTTTTCCGGTTCCGGCCACTCGACGTCGGCGGAAGCCATATTGGTCGACTGGTCCCAATCCAGGTGAGGCGGAATACCCTTATTCTTTGTGTCGTTTTGATAGGTTACCCAGCCGTCGGCTAGGCGGAATTCTATGTGGACTTCGCCCTCTCCGTCCGCCTTCTCATCCTGTACCAAAACGAGACGCGCTTTTGCGTAATCGTTTCCTACCCAGCCAGACTCCCACGCAAGGCCGGTTTGCGCGGTCGCTAGAAGGAAACAGATGGCCGGAAGGATAGATTTGGTCAACATATTGGCTGCATACTCACTTGAACTGGTAAAGGATAAGCCAATCATCCGAACAACAACCAGTAACTGTTATGTGTAGTGCAAAGTGAGGTGGCGGCCCTATTTCTCAGAGGAAAATCTGATCCTGGGTAACCACAATTTGCGTGTGAACGGGGCGTAAATAGTATGACCGACAGTTCTCGAGACGACGAATCCTCATTCGACCAGGGAGAACATGACCTTCTGGAAGGCCAGATTCTGATCGCCATGCCCGGAATGAACGACAAGCAATTCGAACGCTCGGTCGTCCTCATCTGCACCCATTCAGCGGAAAACGGCGCCATCGGCCTGGTTATCAACAAAACCGCTGACAACATCACTTTTTCTGAGCTTCTTGATCAGATTGGCATCGAGAAAGATGACCCAAAAGACGAAATCCGCATCCATTTCGGCGGTCCCGTCGACCGGGAGCGCGGCTTCGTCCTGCATAGCACCGACTACTTGGTCGAAAACACGATTGAGATCGAAGGGCTCGCCGGGCTCACTGGTACGGTGGATATCCTCAAGGCTATTGCCGACGGCAATGGACCGAAACGCTGCCTGCTTGCGCTGGGCTATGCGGGTTGGGCGCCGGGCCAACTGGAAGCGGAACTGCGGGCCAATGGCTGGCTTCATTGCCCGCCTGACGAAGATCTCCTATTCGGCGAGGACCTCAAGTCCAAATGGACCTCGGCGCTTTCAAAGCTGGGTATCGAGCTGTCTCGCTTTTCGGGCACAGCCGGCAACGCTTAAACCGGGCAGACTCACACCGTCAAAAGACATTGTCAGGGTTTGATTGACCGCTAATTGGTCGCCCTTAATTCGCCAGCCCCTTTAGTTGGACCAGTGGCGGGCGATAAAGGTCTGAGCTTCGCCAGCCATCATGGGAGCGCCGAAGAAGAAACCTTGGCCGAATTCGCATCCCATTTCCTTCAAACGGTCGACATCCTGTTGGGATTCTATTCCCTCAGCCACGACGTCCAATTTAAGATCGTGGGCCAAGTCCACGATTGATTTCGTGATCACGGCATCACCATCGTCACTCGGGGCTTCCGACATAAAGGATCGGTCCACTTTGAGCGTGTCGAACGCAAACTCTTTCAGGTGGCTTAACGATGAGTAGCCGGTTCCGAAATCATCGAGAGCCAAACCTGCGCCAATGTCATGCAAGTTTGAGATGACTTCCGCTGCCATTTCTTGGTCTTGCATGACTTGAGATTCCGTGAGCTCAATCTTGAGCGTTTTCGGCGCAAGCGAGACTGCCGTCATCACTTCTTTGACATCCTTAATCAGATCTTTCCTTAAGAGCTCACGGCTTGAAAGATTGACGCTGACAAACAGGGACTCGTTCAAAGGGAAGAAGGTCTGCCATTGATAGAGCTGAACGCTGGCCATCGCCAACGCGAACTTACCGAATGAAACGATCAGACCCGTATCTTCTGCCAAACGAATAAATTGTTCAGCCGGGACAATCCCGCGATGAGGATGACGCCACCGCAGCAGCGCTTCAAAACCAGCGATCCGTCCGTCTTTCAACGCCATAATCGGCTGATAGTGGAGCTCTAGCTCATCCCGCTCCAACGCCCTGTGAAGGTCAGTTTCCAACGATGCCGTATGCCCGTCATGTCCGCGCATCGCCGGTGAGTAGACCTGATGTTGGCCACCGCCAGATCTTTTGGCCTGGTACATTGCGACTTCGGCGTCATTCAATACTTCGGCGGCTGAACGGTGTCGTTCTGTGGCGTCGGCCAGACCGGCGCTCGCGGCGACGAAGACTTCTCCGCTCTCAAGCTCAATCGGTTTTGCAATCGCTTCGAGCATGATCTCAGCGGTTTGATCTGCGTCGTTGGTGTCTTGTTTTTCATTAAGCAGAATCGCGAATTCATCACCGCCTAAACGCGCAAGCATGTCGTCTTTCGAAGCTGCCGCCTCCAAGCGGCGCGCAACGGAACAGATCACTTCATCGCCGGCATCATGCCCAAGACCTTCATTGACGGTCTGAAACCGATCAAGGTCAAAGACCATGAGCGTCTTATCTGTATCGCCATCTTTGATCAGGCGTTCGAACTCGTTTAGGAAACCCCGCCGGTCGAGCATGCCGGTCAATTGATCACGGCCGAGCTTTTGCTTGAGCGTGCGTTCCGTATCCCGCAATCGAATTTCTTGCTGCTTTTGTGCGCTCACATCACTCAAAAGGCCAATGCAGCGTGATGCAATACCGTTTTCTTCGCCCTTACACCCAGCGCGCAGGTTCACCCAAACCGGATCCGAAGTCAGCGGCGGATGACAGCGAAAAGTCATTTCAAAGTTAGGCTGACAGCGCTCGACATGTTCCACCATGCGTGAGCGAAACATCTCGCGGTCGTCCTCATGGATGATCTCGATCCAGGATTCTTCGCTGCCATCGAACTTATCGTCGTCGATTTTCAGAAGCTGCTTGATCTCATCGGAGATGTAGATGGTCCGGTCTTCAATATTCCAATCCCACAATCCTTCTTGTGCGGCGGACAATGCCAGCGAAAGACGTTTCTCCGGTACGCCGTAACGCACACGCCCGCCCGCAGAATAGGTCGGCCCTTCGGCCTCTTCAGACGTGACAACCGTTTTCTTAATCAATGCAGGCTGCGGTGGCGGCAAAGCAAGTGAGGCAGGTTGGCGGATGGCTGCGTGTGCCGCATCTCTTTCATTAGAAACTGCAAAGGACAGAAGAATGAGCCCAATGACGACCAAAGACTGAACCGCATGTTCTGAATAATTCGGAATGGTGCCGGGTGCATTTTGTTCAACAAGGACGAGAATGATCGCTGGCACAAAAAAGAACATGCCGACAAGGACAATCCGCGCGCCATGAATCGCGCGAGACCGGAGCAAAATGGCAGCCACCGTACCAAGAAAAACACCACCAACCAAAGCCAATTGCGCGATCGACATCGCAATTTCGGGATTGAAGAGCGCATAGATGAAACAGAAAATCATGGTGCCCAGCGCAGCCAGAACAATCCAGCTGAGCGGTTTCGCATTCTCAGAAAGCGCCAGTACATTGCGGAAAAAATAAAGCCCCGCGCCAGTCAGTGCCGCAAAGGCCATGGCGCGCACAGTCAACCAACTGTTGCCGCCCTTGGTGAAGAAGCTCTCGTGATATCCGAAATAGATGTATTCAAACAGGAATGCGGTCGACAAAAGCACAAATGTCGGAAAGGCAAACTCGGCCGAGAAGTTAACATGCCGTGTCAGTTGGTATGCCGCGAAGCCCAGTAGCAGGCCCAGCAACAAGCCATGCAGCAGCACTTGAGCCCGCGCCTCCGCCTCGGTTGGCGGCGTTTGTGCAGTGCTGACTGCCGAACCCGCAGTCTCAACCACAGCGCTTGGCAGCGTATCTTGTCCGTATGCAGGGCCTTGAAGAAGACAAACGGCGGCGGCAAGAAAAATCACGGCAAGACATAACGCCTTGGTCAGATTCACCAATCCAAGTTTATCCAGAAAGTAAGCGTTTTGGCCCATAGATGCTTTGTATTTCAGCTTGAGTCCGACGAGTGCGTATGGCTGTTCCGCCTTAGGATCTTCAGACTTCCAGCTAGGCTCGATGATCAGTTTCGATCATCCCAAACAGCAGATGATCACGCCAGGCACCGTTAATCTTCAGATAACGTCGAGCATACCCCTCAAGTTTAAAGCCGGTCTTAAGCAAGATCCGCTTTGAGGGCTCATTGTTCGGTAAACAGGCTGCTTCGAGCCGGTGCAAGCACAATTCACTAAAAACGAAGGGCAACAGCGCCTGAACGGACGCTTTCATATAGCCATTTCCTGAAAACGACTCGCCCATCCAATAACCAAGGGAACAGGATTGGGTTACTCCGCGCCTCACATTGCTTAGCGTAGCGCCCCCGATCAGCGCGCCGTCCGAATTCCGAAAGATGAAGAAAGGGTAAGCTGCATCTTCACGCAGGTCTCGGGCGTAATGCCGGAGCCGCCTGCGAAAGGCTGGGCGGGTAAGGTCATCTCGCGGCCAGGTCGGCTCCCAAGGCGTCAGAAAGGCACGGCTGGATTCACGAAGGGCGGCCCATTCTGCAAAATCTTCCGCCTGAGGATACCGCATAAGGACGCCATCGCCTTCGAGCGTCATGAAGGCATCGTTTCTTCCGATTGTCCTCAGTAAGGCCATTTCTTTCCCGTCAAATTGCCTATTGGTTCATATGCGTGAATCTTGCCGCAATCGTATCATAGCTCGCAAGATCATTGGATGGTCCAAGAACCGAAAGTGCCGGTGAGAACCGTGCGATCAAGGACCGCCCGAATGTACACACATCTTCAATCGTCAGCGCGTCGACCTTGCTCAGAATTTCTTCCGTGCTGATGACACGGTCATAAATCAACAGGTTTCGCGCGAGTTGCTCACAACGCGACGATGAAGATTCCATGGCCATAGCGAGCCCGGCCTTCATCTGAGCCTTTGCCCGTGCCAACTCCTCTTCCGACACAGAGGAAGCCGCTCCATGAAGCTGATCCAAGATCACATCGTTAAGCTCATCGAGTTTGTCTGGGGCCGTGGAGGCATAAAAGGTAATCAATCCCGTATCTGCATAAGAACTGCCGTAGGCAGAAATGCCGTAGCAGAGCCCTCTCTTTTCCCGGGCTTCTTGAAAAAGGCGTGACGACGCCCCGCCACCGAGAATGCCAAGGAAGGCCTGAGCTGCATACAGATCCGGATCATGGTGATTGATCCCCAGAGTCGCCAAGGCGTAATGCACTTGTTCAAGGTCTTTGACCTTTCGAAACTCTCCGCCCTGAAAACGTCCCTTCTCAACCTGCGCGATGCGGTTTGAACTGATGGCACCGAAGGCGTCGGACGCTAAGGCGACAAGTTGTTCATGATCAACACGCCCCGCCGCTGCCAATATCATGGCGTCGCCGGAGTAGAAGTCGCCCATATAATCAATCAGAACTTCACGTTGGTAGGATTCGACCAGTTCAGCTTCGCCCAATATGTTTCGCCCAAGCGGCTGGTCCGGAAAGGCAACACGTTGCAATTCATCAAAGACCTGCTCGTCTGGAACATCGTTCGTTTCCCCAATTTCCTGGAGAATGACGCTCCGCTCGCGTTCAAGCTCCTGAGGATCGAAGATGGATTGGGTTAGGATATCGCCCAATATGTCGACTGCCAGGCCAAGATCGGACTTCAGCATACGGGCGTAATAGGCCGTCTGCTCGCGTCCTGTATAAGCATTGATGTAGCCGCCAACATCTTCGACTGCCTGAGCGATCTGAAGCGCGTTCCTGGATTTTGTGCCTTTGAAGGCCATGTGCTCAAGCATATGCGACAGACCATGACGTTCTTTTGACTCGTAGCGCGCACCAACATTAACCCATGCGCCAACTGAAACGGTTTCGAGCGACGGCATATCTTCTGAAACAACTCGGATGCCATTCGGCAATTGTGACAATTGCACCGTCATGATGCAGATACCCGCTGTTCAAGAATGAATTTGCGCAAAGCCACGACGTCATTCGGAAGGTCGTTTAGCCGTTCTGGTAAGTCTCGCATTTTTTCAAAGGCCACCGGCAGCGGACATGGTTGATCGACCGCTGATGTGACGGCATCTGCAAACTTTGCCGGGTGCGCTGTGGCTAACGTAACCATTGGCACCGAAGAATCTGGGCGCTGTGCCGCCGCAGCCGCCAACCCAACGGCTGTATGTGGATCGACCAGTGTATTTGTCTCGTTCAGCGATTTTCTCATGAACTTGCGTGTTTGGTCTTCATCGACTCGAATGGCATCAAAATCCTGCCGGATGGATTGGCCAACCACTTCACGCACCGTGAACGATCCTGACTGTTTGAGACTGCTCATGTAGCGGTTGACTTCTTCGCCATCCCGCTCGCCAGCATCGAACAATAGCCGTTCAAAGTTGGACGACACCTGAATGTCCATCGACGGGCTCATGGTCGGAACGACCTTTTCCACTTCATAGCGATCCGTCGCCACGCACCGGGCGAGTATATCATTCACATTCGTGGCAATAATCAGACGCTCAATGGGAAGCCCCATTCTTTTCGCCGCATACCCCGCATAGATATCGCCAAAGTTTCCAGTCGGAACTGAGAACGACATCTTGCGATCCGGTGCGCCAAGGGCGACCGCCGAATAGATATAGTAGACGATTTGGGCCATCACACGCGCCCAATTGATCGAATTCACACCGGCCAAGTTGACTTCATCCCGGAAAGGCAAGTCGTTGAAGAGTTCTTTGACGAGTGCCTGACAATCATCAAACGTGCCTTCGATTGCGATGTTATGGACATTCTGATCAGCTACAGTGGTCATCTGAAGGCGCTGCATCTCGGATACGCGACCTTTGGGATGCAAGATGAAAAGGTCGGTGGCGGGAACCCCTCGCAATCCTTCAATCGCAGCAGACCCGGTGTCCCCTGACGTTGCGCCGACAATCGTCAACGGCGCTTGCCGCTTTTGCGAAAAATGTCCGAAGAACTGTCCCAGCAACTGCAACGCAACGTCTTTGAAGGCGTAAGTCGGTCCGTGAAACAGTTCCAAGACCCACTCATTAGCTCCGGTTTGGCGAAGGGGCGTAATGGCTTTATGGCCGAACGAGGAATAAGCCTTGTCAATCAGCTCAGACAGGTCTGCAGCGGAAATTGAGTCACCAACAAATCGCGAGATAATCTTGTGCGCCACCCCCTGATAGCTGAGGCCGCGAAGATCTTTGATTTCGTCAGGGCCAAACAACGGCCAAGAATCAGGCACATAGAGACCACCGTCCCGCGCCAGTCCTGCCAGCAAGACATCTTCAAACGTGGCAGCCGGAGATCTGCCTCTGGTGCTGACATACTTCAACAAACGTTCCTTCGCTAAACCGTGATCGATCTCACCGAACGACCTTAGCGGGCTCATGATCTCGGCGACGGCCATGACCGGGAAACCGACCGGACGATGAGCCATACGGCTCTCGTTGCATCAAGTCCCATACAATATGAGGGGCATCTGTCGCCTGATCGCGATCAACTGGCGAACCCATAGATAACCAGCTCAATCGCTTCCTGCAACCAACTCAGACCCGTGGAAATTAGTGAATAAGACCAATCCGCTCATGGGCGGCCACCAAGAGAAAGTCTTCCCTCTTGGATATGGTAAACGGCATAAACGCCCAACAGGCCTAACGCGAGACCAAACCATGTAATCGCATACCCCAAATGCTGGTTACGGATGGTCAAGCCGGTAAAGCCTGATTTTGGATACATCTCTGCGTCGCCTTCCCCGGCTGCCAATTCGATAATCAAGGCCCGTAACTCTGGGAGAGCAAACTCGGCACGAATTTGATCAATATCCATTTGGTACCAAAGGTTATCGGCAATATCATTCTCTGGTGTGAAGAAACCTGCACGCGAAGGCGTTCGCACAATGCCTGAGACCTTTTTCTCTTCCGGTTTTGCCAAGGGCTGCGCAGCTTCACTGTCCTTGAGTATCATCGGAACAAAACCGCGATCGACCAAAACAGTACCGATACCGGATACTTCGAGTGGGATCATCAGCCTGATTCCCGGCCCATGTTCAGGATCCAGCGCGTATTTGTGGATCGCAGCGCCCGGTTTGAATCGGCCTTCGGTGCGAACCGGCCAATAATTGAGCTCGTCCGGATCTTCGACTTCAAGCAGCAATTCAGAAAGTGGCCTTGCCTCCGACGACAGTCTGGTCTCGATCTTTTCAATTAGATCCAATTTCCAGTCACGCCGCTCAAGCTGCCAATTTCCAAGCGCCAACAAAATGAAGAAAGACGGCACCGCTATCAGCGTCGGGACCAAAGCAGGTTTGAAGTACATTTGCGACTACGCCCCTGTGTGCCGCGTCTCTCCCGCATCATACCGGTACTGAAGAGAGATAAAGAGCGACTTGAATGGGCGGAGAAGCGCCAGGCTGAGGGCAACCGACATCGGCAACCAGATGACCATGTGTAACCACATCGGCGGCTGAAAACTAACCTCTAAGACCGCAGCACCACCAACGACAGCAAACCCAACGACGAAAATAATGAACACGGCCGGACCGTCAGCCGCATCAAAGCTCTTATAGGACAGACCGCAATTCGGACATGCCGCTTTGAGCGTTAGAAACCCGTCAAACAGATTGCCTTGGCCGCATCGCGGACAAGCCGCCCGCAGCGCCGCAAGGTACGGAGGCACCTTGCTTGGCGCACATTTGTCGTCCACGCCTCACCTCCGCAAGCAGCAATCAATCACCTTAGTGGTGCGTTGGGATCGGTCCCGAGAACCAGACATAAATGCAGGCAAACAAGAACAACCAGACCACATCAACAAAGTGCCAATACCATGCGGCAGCTTCGAAACCGAAGTGATGGTCCGGCTTGAAGTGACCGGCCATTGCACGTCCTAAACAGACAGCCAAGAAGATGGTTCCAATAACGACATGGAATCCATGGAATCCGGTCGCCATGAAGAAGGTCGCACCGTAGATGTTTCCTGAGAAAGAAAAGCCGGCCAACGTGTATTCATAGACCTGAAGCGCTGTAAACAGCACGCCGAGCACAACTGTTGCAATCAAACCGTTGATCATACCTTTCCGGTCGCCCTGCAACAATGCGTGGTGCGCCCAGGTAACCGTTGTGCCCGAGGTCAGCAGGATCAAGGTATTGAGCAACGGAATATGCCAAGGATCAAAGACAACAATGCCTTCAGGCGGCCATTGGGTCATCCCGTAATCCGTTGGGTAAAAGGCGGCGTTAAAGAATGCCCAAAACCATGCAACGAAGAACATGACCTCCGACGCGATGAAAAGCACCATGCCGTATCGCAAGCCGAGCTGAACGATGTAAGTGTGATGCCCTTCATATTCGGCTTCACGGATCACATCCTTCCACCATGCATAGAATGTGTATGCGACCATGATGAAGCCGATATACATAATCCAAGGGCCCATAGGCGCTGGATCTTCGGCGGAGCTGAACGGGTTCGTGAAATAATCGGGATGAAACCAAAAGATCGCGCCAATCGCTAGGACAAAGACGGAAACGGATCCCACGATAGGCCACGGGCTGGGGTCAACCAGATGATAATCGTGTTTTACTTCTTGTCCCGCCATGACTTCTATCCTCTTGTCTCTCGATCCATATCAACGCTCAACATCGATACAGCTACATTGCCGGTTGTGCCGGTTCCGATGGAAAAAACGTATAGCTCAAAGTGATTGTCTTAACATCATCAAGTCGTGGATCTTCTTCAATCGCTGGATCCACAAAAAACGATACTGGCATCTTGACCGACTTGCCTGCCGGCAAAGTTTGTTCCGTAAAACAAAAGCAATCGATCTTATTGAAATAGATACCTGCTTTCATAGGCGTCACATTAAATGTCGCGGTTCCCGTAACCGTTTGGCCCGAAAAGTTCTTGGCTTCATAGAACGCCAGCATTTGTTCACCCACCTTTACATCAAGTGAACGTTGGACTGGAGCAAAACGCCAAGGCAGGCCCTGTGTTGTATTCGCGTCAAACCGGATGTTCATCTTGCGCCCACTCACGACAGGCACATCGGCCGCCTCAACCCTCTGGGTTGTGCCGCCATATCCCGTCACCCGGCAGAACATGTCGTAAAGCGGTACAGCCGCATAGGCCATGCCCACCATTAGAGTGACAAGCGCCAAGCACGCGATCAGAATGCGCTTGTTTTGATCGCCGAGCTGTGGGGGCAGATTACTGTTGCTGCTCATAGGGATCCAATTTCGGGAACGATTCACGCTTTGCCACATTGCCGCCTAGGCGCACGAGCGTGATCACAAAAATCAAGATCACCATCGCTACCAGCCCAATTGCAACTGCATTGTTGCGTTGCCGGCGAATCTTGTCGTCCTGGTTCCCGGTCACAGACATTTCCGCTACACCAAGCCCGTTGCACGTTCCACCAAAAGGGCCGCGAACAGGATGAACAAATAGAAAATCGAGAAGGCAAACACGCGGGGTGCCCAGACCTTGCGTGCGTCTTCAAGTGAAGCCGCCTTCCACAAAACGCCACACAAGGAAACAAAAATCAGACCACTCACTGTCGCGATAACACCGTAGAGACCACCGGCCATGCCGACCAGAAACGGCAAAAGTGTAATGGGCATCAGCAACAACGAATAAACAAGGATTTGAAGCCGGGTAGATTTTTCGCCACGCACAACTGGCATCATCGGAATACCGGCACGTTCATAATCTGCGGATTTGTAAAGCCCCAAAGCCCAAAAGTGCGGCGGGGTCCACATGAAGATGATCGCGAACAATATCCAAGGCTCAAACGAAAGGCTTCCGGATGCAGCCGCCCAACCAACGACCGGCGGCAGAGCCCCTGCAGCCCCACCAATAACGATGTTTTGCGGCGTCCGACGTTTCAAAAACATCGTGTAGATCAGAACATAAAAGCCGATCGTGACGGCAAGCAGCGCAGCAGCCAGATAGTTGGTTGCAAGGGCGAGGATAAGAACAGAGAGCAGCGAAAGCGTGACGCCAAGCGTCAGCGCCTCTTCCGCAGGTATCCGTCCGGACGGTACGGCGCGCGACCTTGTCCGGGCCATCTTGCGGTCAATGTCCGCATCATACCACATGTTCAAAGCGCCGGACGCCCCTGCCCCGACCGCGATGCACAACAATGCGCACATCGCAATGACAGGGTGCATCTGACCAGGTGCGACCACCATGCCGCCCAGTGCTGTGAACAGCACGAGCGACATGACCCGAGGCTTCAGCAAGCTGACATAATCGCCAACACCCGCCACTTGTCCCGGCACACTGTTTGTTACGTCCGTAAGCGCCATTTCAGCTCATACCCTTGCTTAGTGCGCTTCTTTTGGAACCGCAGGCAGTTCGTTGAACTGGTGGAAAGGCGGCGGTGAAGGCAATGTCCATTCCAGTGTCGTTGCTCCCTCGCCCCACGGATTGGCGGAACAGACGCGCTTCTTCGAGAAGGCTTCTCCCAGCATGTAGAGGAAGACAAAGACACCGATAAAGGTAATGCCCGAACCGACCGACGAGATCATGTTCCATCCTGCATAGGCGTCTGGATAGTCAACATAGCGGCGCGGCATGCCGGCAAGACCCAAGAAGTGTTGCGGGAAGAAAAGCGTGTTCACACCGATAAAGGTGATCCAGAAATGCAGTTTCCCAAGGAACTCTGAATACTGGTATCCTGTCATTTTGCCGAACCAATAGTAGAAGCCGGCAAAAATGGCGAACACGGCCCCCAGCGACAGAACATAGTGGAAGTGCGCCACCACATAGTAGGTGTCGTGAAGAGATTGATCGACACCGGCGTTCGCAAGAACAACACCTGTCACACCGCCAACGGTGAACAGGAAGATGAAACCAATCGCCCAAAGCATCGGCGTTTTGAATTCAATCGATCCCCCCCACATGGTCGCGATCCAAGAGAAGATCTTCACGCCCGTCGGCACCGCAATGATCATGGTCGCGGCCACGAAGTAGGCCTTCGTGTTCACATCCATGCCCACCGTATACATGTGGTGCGCCCAAACGATGAAGCCGACAAATCCAATCGCAACCATCGCGTAAGCCATGCCGAGATAACCGAAGACGGGTTTCTTCGAGAAGGTTGAAACGATCTGCGAGACAATGCCAAAGCCCGGCAGGATCAAAATGTAAACTTCGGGATGGCCGAAGAACCAGAACAGATGCTGGAACAAAATCGGATCGCCACCGCCTGCAGGATCGAAGAATGTCGTCCCGAAGTTCCGGTCTGTCAGCAGCATGGTGATAGCGCCAGCCAATACAGGCAACGACAACAACAACAAGAACGCGGTGATCAAAACCGACCAAACGAACAGAGGCATCTTATGCAAGGTCATGCCCGGCGTCCGCATATTGAAAATGGTCGTGATGAAATTGATCGCACCAAGAATCGATGAGGCGCCGGCGATATGCAGAGACAGGATCGCAAAATCAACAGCGGGTCCAGCCTGACCGCTGGTCGAAAGCGGCGGATAAATTGTCCAACCGCCCCCAACACCCGACATATTCGACGGCCCTTCCATAAAGGCCGACATCAATAGAAGGATCAGTGAGAACGGCAACAACCAGAATGAGATGTTGTTCATCCGCGGGAAGGCCATATCGGGCGCCCCGATCATCAACGGAACAAACCAGTTCCCAAATCCGCCAATTAGGGCCGGCATGACCAGGAAGAAGACCATGATCAGACCGTGAGCCGTCACCAGAACATTGAACAGGTGATAGGCGGCCTGCTCGGAATCAACGAACATGGTAAGTTGATCGACACCGGGTTCAGCAAGTTCGAGCCGCATAAGCCCCGACATGCCGCCGCCGATGAGGCCGGCCAAGATGGCGAACACCAAATACATGGTGCCGATATCTTTATGATTTGTGGAGTAAACGTACCGACGCCAACCTGTTGGGTGATGATCGTGATGCGCTTCGCCCGCTGCGTGTTCCGTTGCCATTTCAGTCACCCTTTTCTCTAATCTTGTTTTGCGGCGACATCGATCGTCGCGGGCTCAACATCTAAATCGCCAAATTCGCGCTGTGCAGACGCGACCCAGGCGGCAAATTTTTGTTCCGACACGACTTCAACCGCGATGGGCATGAACGCGTGTTCAACGCCGCAAAGCTCCGAGCATTGCCCGTAGTAGATCCCTTCCTTGTCGACCTTGAACCAAATTTCGTTCAGCCGCCCTGGCACCGCATCAATCTTGACGCCGAATGCTGGCACTGTGAAAGCGTGAATGACGTCCGAAGCTGTCACCTGCACGCGGACTGTTTTACCGACGGGAAGAACCACATTGTTATCGGTTGCCAGCAGCCGCGGCTGGCCTTCCTTCAAATCCTCGTCCTGAACCATGCGACCTTCGAAGAAGAACCCGCCATGGTCCGGATACTCGTACTCCCAATACCATTGATGACCGATCGCTTTGATCGTTATGTCCGCCTCAGGAATGCGGTCCTGATAGTAAAGAAGGCTGATGGATGGAAATGCGATGGTGATTAGAATCAAAACGGGAACGACCGTCCAAATGACCTCGATCAGCACATTGTGTGTCACCTTCGACGGCGTGGGGTTTGCACGGGCATTGAACCGGAACATCACATAAATCAGCAGGGCCAAGACAAACAGCGAAATGACCGTAATCAATGGCATGAGCCAATTGTTGTGGAAATTGGTGATGCGATCCATCACAGAGGTCACTGAGTCTTGAAAGCCCAACTGCCAATCAACTGGCTGAGAAGCTAGCGCGGCATCCGATCCCATCAGAAGCGCAGCGACACCGGCCCCCGCAAAGGCCCAAAACGCACGCGGATGCACCGCCTTTTTATCTTTGTTCATTGGAATTGCTGTCCGAAATGCCGTCTTAGATAAATCGCTCAATTTAATTCCCGCCCAAATTTCATTTCTTCGAAACCTTCTGATCCCGAAGACCAAGCGAACGCGGTCACCCGCGCGCGCTTACAAACGACTCGATTTCACCCAAATTAACGTTGGCCGTTTTATTCGGCAGGTAGGTATAGCGTCATTGCGACCTTATGACACAATACTGATTCTATTAGGTTTTTTGGGTTTTGGGTCGCGTCAGCAGGGTCCCATTTGCCCGTCAAAACACCCCTCCTCTTGAAACGGGGTCATCGGAGAAATTGCTAACCAACTGAGGCAACTTGGCAACCACGCGGCACAATAATCGACACGCCGTTGAATCCGTCTGGTTTTGGCCCCACTTCTGATAGACAATTACGTACATGCGTCGGATGGAGCAAAAGATTAGAACCCGACAGGTTGGTCGCCACCTTCTTAGCGCTACTTTAGCGCTCCTGGTCACAGGGTTGTTCTTCAGTGCGTGGGATTGGCAATCCTATGCCCAAAACGCCGAGTCTGCGAAAGCCGTGGTCGTCACGATCGACGGTGCGATTGGTCCGGCGATTGGCGACTATCTTAGCGACAGCCTAGACAAAGCTGCGGAAGAAGAGGCCGACATCTTTGTACTGGCGCTGGATACGCCTGGTGGCTTGGTCTCCACAACGCGCAAGATTATTAAGGACATTCTGAGCTCACCCGTTCCGGTCGCCACCTATGTATCGCCCGCCGGGGCTCATGCCGCGAGCGCTGGCACCTATATCCTGTACGGCAGCCACATCGCAGCCATGGCCCCCGGAACCAATGTGGGCGCAGCAACGCCGGTGGAAATTGGCGGGCCATCCATGCCCGACAGACCGTCTCCGCCAACGCCCCCTTCAACGCCTGAAGAGTCATCTCCGACAAACACACCAGATGTGCCCTCGGGCGAAGGCAGCCCGCCTGTCGGATCACAAGAGGATAGCCAAGAGAGTACCGAAGAAGCCAAGCCGTCTGCCCCGGAAGGCGCGGCGTCTATGAAAGCCGTCAACGACCTTGTCGCGTTCATTAAGGAACTGGCCGATCTGAGGGGACGAAACGTTGAATGGGCCGAAAAAGCTGTTCGCGAAGCCGCCACTTTGCCGGCCAACGAAGCCTTGAGCGAAAATGTGATCGACGTTATCGCCAAAGACATCCCGGATCTGCTCAACCAAATCGACGGCAAGACCGTGGAGGTTGATGGCGAAGATTTTGTTCTGAACACCGCCGATGCTCAAATCGTCAATTACGACATGGATTTCGTAACGCGTTTCTTGGTCCTAATCACAGATCCAAACGTGTCCTTCATCTTCATGACGCTGGCCATGTATGGGCTGTTTTTTGAGCTTGCCAATCCCGGTTCCATCTTTCCGGGTGTCGTAGGTGTGATCTGTCTGATCATCGGGCTCTATGCTCTCAGCGTGTTGCCCGTTTCGAGCGCTGGCCTCGCCCTTCTTGTAGTTGGGTTTGTGTTGCTCGTGGCGGAAGTGTTCACCCCAACCTTCGGCATACTGGGCCTTGGGGGATTGGTGTCTTTCTTTTTTGGCGCCGCATTCTTGTTCAGAGCCGACGAGCCAGGATTTGGCGTTTCATTGGAAATCATAATTGGTGCGACGGCGACGACCGCAGCCTTTTTCGCCGTGGTCGGCATGTTCGCGCTCGGCGCCCAACGCCGAAAAGTTGTGACCGGCGTTGAGTCTCTGATTGGCACGTCGGGCGAGGTATTGGAGTGGGAGGGTGAACACGGTTATGTCCGCGTAATGGGCGAACGTTGGCAAGCCCGATCCAAGGACGAGCTATCGCCGGGCGACTCAGTTACGGTCATCAAGTCAGAAGGTCTGACATTGGTCGTACGCCGCGGAGGCCAGAAGCGCCAAAGAAGGATACTAGGATGATCGGAAATTTCGGCTCAATAATCGCCTTTGCTGTTGTTGCCGTCATAATCGCAGTCAACACGTTCAAGGTTCTCAAAGAGTATGAGCGTGCTGTTGTCTTCACCCTCGGCCGTTTTACGGGCGTCAAGGGGCCCGGCCTGATCATCATCATCCCCGGCATCCAACAAATGGTGCGCGTCGACATGCGTACCTTGGTTCATGACGTGCCGACCCAGGACGTGATTTCCAGAGATAACGTGTCGGTAAAAGTGAACGCGGTGATCTATTACCGTGTGGTCGATGCCAATCGCGCGATCAACAATGTTGAACGCTATATGGAGGCGACCAGCCAATTGGCGCAAACCACCCTGCGCTCGGTACTCGGCAAACACGATCTGGATGAGATGTTGTCGGAGCGGGACAAGCTCAACAACGACATTCAGGAAATCCTGGACACGCAGACGGATGCGTGGGGTATCAAAGTCACCAATGTGGAAATCAAGCACATTGATATCGACGAAAGCATGGTTCGGGCGATCGCCAAGCAAGCCGAGGCGGAACGCGAACGGCGCGCGAAGATCATCAATGCTGAAGGTGAATTGCAGGCTTCGGAAAAACTGGCGCAAGCAGCCAATATCTTGGCAAAGGAAGAACAGGCCCTGCATTTGCGCTATTTGTCGGCCCTCCAGGAAATTGCCAACCAGCGGACAAACACGATCGTTTTCCCCTTCCCCATGGAAGATCTTGGCAAATTCCTGAATCGGGGCAACTAGGCGCTAGACCAGTAACCCACTTCATTTGATGGATTTTCGGTATGCGTGACGAGGCCCTGCTCTACTTTTATTTGGGCCGGGATATCTCACCTGGGATCCATTTGAGCCAAAACGGCATGGACGCGCCCAAATTGTTGACGGCGGCCTCCCCTCGCTTCGAACGCCATAGTCCGGGCAAGTGTGTTGCGGGCTTTTGCGCAACTTTTCTTGATCTTGTCGAAGATCTCTGGCCAGCACCACCTGACGGGTGGCAGAATTGGACATACGTCGAATGGGATACTTGGTTCGGGCGCATCAATGGGACCTATCTCGTGAACCTTGAGACACTCAAGGTTACTCAATTCCCTATGTACCGAACCTACGGAAATGACGTGCCTTGCGATTTAAGTGGGGTGCCGGGAAGGCTGCAAATTGTTGCATCCTAATTGGCAAAATTGCTGAGGAGGACATCATGCTCAGAATGGCCGGTTTGATTTTAATATTATCCGCGACCGCGGCCCATGCCAGCGCCGTGACTGTGTTTGGCAGCAGTGAAGGCCGCGATTGTTATCTTGCTGCCAGTGTCGGCGTCGGGTCCGCAAGCGGTATAGAGTCCTGTGACCGGGCGATTGGCGGCGGCGGGCTTGTCGGTAGGGACCTTGCCGGAACGTACACAAATCGCGGCATCTTGCATCTCCAGTCGGGAAATCCGGATGCTGCCATGGCCGACTTTAACAAAGCCATCGACATTAAGGGCAATCTGGCCGAAGCCATCCTCAATCGCGGGAATGCCCACTATCATCGGCGCGACTATGTCGAAGCCATCAATGATTACACAAGAGCGATCGACATGGATACGAGCGACCTTCACGCGGCGCACTTCAATCGCGGACTGGCACACGAACGCCAGGGTAACAAAGACGCCGCACTTGCCGATTTCAAACAAGCCAATCAAATCAGCCCGGATTGGATCGAAGCGCAGAAGAAGCTTGCCCAGTACAATGAAGTTCCGGCGCCCCGGAATTGACGACCAGAATCTGTTAGACCTACTTGAAATGGTCAGTGAAAGGACAAAACCCCTCCATGCCCGACTTTAATCCGACAGCCGATCTCTTCTTCGAGAAGTCCGACCTTGACCGCAGCCGCGTTGAATCTGTGGTCGACGAAGCGCTGCACGAAACCGACGATGGCGAGCTCTATCTAGAATATCAGCAGTCGGAGAGTTTGGGTTTTGATGATGGGCGACTCAAAACCGCCAGCTTCGACACAACTCAGGGGTTCGGTCTGCGCGCAGTGGCAAATGAGGCCACCGGATTTTCACACGCATCGGAATTGTCGGAAGACGCGCTAAAGCGTGCAGCGAACGCTGTTCAGGCCGTTAAAGCAAATCACAAGGGAACATTTGCAGCGGCACCGCCCAGGACCAATCGATCTTTGTACACTCCGGACAATCCACTTTCGCCCGAACCCTTTGAGCAAAAAGTCAAAACGCTCGCCGATATCGACGCATATGCACGCGGGCTTGATCCGCGGGTGCGGCAAGTCTCCTGTTCTTTGGGCGGAAGCTGGAAGGTGGTCGAGATTATCAAGCCTGGTGGCGAGTATGTGCGCGATGTGCGGCCCCTCGTCCGCATCAATGTTTCCGTGGTGGTTGAGGATGGCGACCGGCAGGAAGCGGGCTCATATGGCGCAGGCGGTCGCACGGGCTATGCCGCCTATCTTGAACAGGGGGCGTGGCAGCCCTTCGTCGATGAAGCCCTTCGCCAAGCGCTGGTGAACTTGGAAGCCACCCCCGCACCGGCAGGGGAAATGCAGGTCGTGCTGGGACCAGGTTGGCCGGGCATTCTGCTACACGAAGCCATCGGCCACGGACTGGAAGGTGACTTCAACCGCAAGAAAACGTCAGCCTTTTCGAACCTGATGGGCGAACGGGTTGCCTCACCAGGCGTCACCGTTGTTGATGACGGAACCATTTCCGATCGCCGCGGGTCCTTGACCGTCGACGACGAAGGCACGCCGACAAAACGCACTGTCCTCATCGAAGACGGCATTTTGAAGGGCTATATGCAAGACCGTCTGAACGCACGCCTTATGGGAACCGAGGCAACAGGCAACGGACGCCGGCAGTCCTTCTCCTATTCCCCAATGCCGCGCATGACCAACACCTATATGACAAACGGGACTGCCGATCCACAGGAAATCCTGGCGTGCGTTAAGGACGGAATCTACGCCGTGAATTTTGGCGGTGGTCAGGTCGACATCACGAGTGGCAAGTTCGTCTTTTCATGCACGGAAGCCTACCGCATCGAAAATGGCAAAGTCGGTGCGCCGGTCAAAGATGCAACGTTGATCGGCAACGGCCCTGACGTTTTGACGCGCGTAAAGATGATCGGCAATGACATGAAACTTGATCCGGGAATCGGAACATGCGGGAAACAAGGTCAAGGCGTCCCCGTTGGCGTTGGTCAGCCGACATTGTTGATCGATGGCCTTACGGTTGGGGGTACGGCGGCCTAGCTGCAAAGCTTTTCGCGTTAACGCTTGCGGCAGCCTTGTCGCTTGAGGCCAAGGCGCAGGCCGCGGAAGACGATATCCCAACGGCGCTGCGATGGCTCCAGCGTGACAGCATTTCACTTAAACAGATGTTTCACGTGCATGCGGAGCCGATCACCCAACCGAAGAATGAGACTGAAGCCTATCAGATCTCGCTCGGCAGAATTGCGTTTCGCTATCCAGGCACATTGGGCGGCCTGGCTGCGCGCGAAGGCATGTCCTGCAACACGTGTCATATCAATGGCGGAACCAGCCCGCATTTTTTCATCAAGGGGCTGTCGTCAAAACCGGGAACGTTCGACGCGACCAACTCGGTCTTCAGCAAAAAAACCGAAGATCTCATCGACAATCCGCTGGATATTCCCACGCTGCACAATGTTGGAAAAACGGCGCCTTATGCGCAGGGTGATCGGTTCTCAACTTTAGAGGCTATGCTGGACCATGTGGTGCTTGATGAATTCGAAGGGCTCGAACTCCACTCCGAGATTCACAGAGCCCTGATCGTCTACATGCAAGCGCTCGAAGAACCGCGCACGAGAGCCCGGGTCGAAACGCCGACTTTAGAAAGCGACTTAGCAGAGCTCAATGAACATATCTCAACGCTGAGAAGTTCCATTGAGAAGGACGCGCCGATCGACTTGGTGCTCTTTCTGTTTGCCGCCACCCGTCACAAAGTCGGACGCATTGCGGAATTTTTCCCCGACCAGGAAGAGCCCCGCAATGAACTTAAGGGCTGGAGCGCACAATTGCACATGTTACGCAAACAATTCAGCGGGGCGCCGCAAGACAAAAGCGTCGTCGACGCACTCGAGCAAATCGTTGAGGGCAAAGCGCTGGTGCCCCATATACAGACCTCGCTCTACAATATAGACAGGATGCGTGCTTACCTCGATGCCAAAAAATAAGAACACGTTGTGACTCAGTTCAAAGCTGCCATCGTCAAATGGGCGCCCCTATGCATCATGGTGTTGCTTGCGTCTGCTGTACCGCTCTATGCCCAAAGCGACCCTGAAGAAGATCTTAGGCGTTGTTCCGAAAATGCTGATGTCGGCAACCAACAACTTGCGATCCTCTATTGCACGCGGGCAATAGAATCAGAGTCTTTGGCGGACGAGCTCCGCGCAAACGCCTTCAGCATCCGATGCGCCATCCTCACCGATCCGGAAGTCGCTGTCGGCGATTGCACAGAAGCGATACGCCTCAACCCAGAACAACCGGAAAATTTTTTCAATCGTGCCTACGACCGGGATCAACTGCGCGACTATGTGGGCGCCATCGCTGATCTGACTAAAGCACTCGAACTTGGATATAATCCGCAGTCTGATGCCCTACTGCACCGTTCTGTTGCCTACCGAAATCTCGGCAACCGCCTTCTGGCACAGGTCGACATTAAGGCCGCTTTCGAAGCCGCGCCTCAGGACCCCGATATCAGACGCGCTTACGCCGAACTGAACGGTGGGCGAATTCCATCAAGTAGCGAAACCAATTGGTCGAACAGCGAAGAGGAACAGCCCCTGCGCGCGATCATCGACCGCGATTTCGGAGCGGATGGGAAAGCATCCGGGGATAATGCGGCGGCACCTTCAGAAGACACGCCTGACACTCAATAGAATAGACGATGATCCGCGCGCTTAGTAAGAGTGCTCGCGGAACAGTGGTTCAATGTTGCCGTTCCACTCATTGTGATAGGCATTCAGCAATTCTTCTGCGGCCGTTTCGCCCTTTTCCACAATCGTTTCAAGCGCATTCAAGAAATGCGTTTCGTCATCACCGAAACGGTCTTTGCACTGACGCGCGGCCAGGCCGCCACGTGAGATCTTCAGAACCTCTGCCGCGATCTCGCCAACAGTGGTGTTGCGAAAGCGGGTTGCCAAAGCCGTCTTAGGCACTTCTTTGCGCAGGCGGTCACGTTCTTCTTCGGTCCAGTCCTTGACCAGATCCCAGGCCGCGTCGAGCGCCGCTTGATCATACAGAATACCCACCCAGAGCGCCGGCAAGGCACAGAGGCCGCGCCACGGCCCACCGTCCGCACCCCGCATTTCCATAAATTTCTTGATCCGCACTTCCGGGAAAATGGTTGTCAAATGGTCTGCCCAATCCCCTTGCGTCGGCTTTTCATTTTCGAGCCCCGTTAGTTTCCCGTTCAACAGGTCTTCAAAGGACTTACCGGACACATCGATATACGTTCCGTCGCGATGGAGAAAATACATTGGGACTTTGAGCGCGTAGTCCACATATTGCTCAAATCCGAACCCGTCGTCGAAGACAAACGGCAGCATGCCCGTGCGATCCGGATCCGTATCAAGCCAAATCTGACTGCGATAGGAAAGAAACCCGTTCGGTTTTCCCTCCGTAAACGGAGAATTGGCAAACATCGCGGTTGCAATCGGCTGCAGAGCCAAGCCGACGCGAAACTTCTTGACCATGTCGGCTTCGGACTGAAAATCAAGATTCACCTGAACCGTGCAGGTCCGAAACATCATATCGAGGCCGAGATTGCCTCGTGTCGGCATGTACTGCCGCATGATGTTGTACCGGCCCTTTGGCATAATCGGTGTTTCATCACGCGTCCATTTCGGTGAAAAGCCAAGGCCGATAAAGCCGTTGCCGAGTTCTTTCGCGACCGTTTCAACTTGATTGAGATGCGTGTGAACCTCGTCGCATGTTTGATGCAGATGTTCGAGTGCCGCACCCGAAAGTTCGAGCTGCCCGCCAGGCTCAAGACTGACGCTGGCGCCGTCTTGGACGAGGCCGATAAGCGTTTCGCCCTCATAGACCCCCTGCCAGCCGAATTGCATGAGGCCCGAAAGCATTTCCCCAATACCACCCGGTCCTTCGTAAGGAAGCGGGGTCAGCGTATCCAGGCGGTAGCCGAATTTCTCGTGCTCCGTGCCGATCCTCCACGTCGATTTCGGTTTGCACCCGGATTCGAGATATTCGATCAATTGCGCTCGGTTCTCGACCGGCCCGCCACCGCTTTGAGGTATCGACATGCAGACTTGTTTCCTTCGCTCTGACCTTACGTCCCTGACCAGCGCCGCGGCCCATCAAGAGCATCGTTTAGAAGAGTCCGCGACATTGGCATAGGCTGGACGGCCAGAAAAGCACACATTTTTTGTCAGGTTACTGGTGCCCCTGATCACCGCGCCAATCTCCAAGGACCGCCTGCCACAATGACAGAGCGGCCACCGCGGCTGTGTCAGCCCGCATGATCCTGGGGCCCAGATTTACCCCCCGAACAAAGGCTGCGGCGCGCAACAGCTCCTGTTCTTCAGAATCAAATCCGCCTTCGGGCCCGATAAGAATGGCCCATGGGTTCCCCGTTTTTTTCGTGGATTCTGCGCGAAAAACATCGAGCGCTGGCGGCGCGGTCAGCGATTCGTCGCAGAAAGCGAGCAATCGTGGCTCAGGCCAGTCTCTCAGAACGTCCGCCAAATCCTCGAGGGGAGCGATTTCCGGCACATTGAGACAATTACACTGTTCTGCGGCTTCAATGGCGTTCGCAACCAATCGGCTGTCCTTAATCCGGCGGGCATTTGTCCGTTTCGTCAAAACTGGCCATATCTTAGCGACGCCCAGTTCGGTTGCTTTTTGGACGACGTAATCGAGCCGTGCGCTTTTGATCGGAGCGAACAGAAGCCAAACATCAGGTGTTTTGTCTTGGAGACGGGTCTGAGACGTGGCCCTCAGCGTGGCCGACCGCTTTGTAATCGTGTCGATTGTCGCCGCCCATTCCCCATCCCGCCCGTTGAACAGCAAGACGGAATCGCCGGCTTTTTGACGCATAACATGGAAGAGATAATGGATTTGATCGTCGGGCAGTTCGATCGTCGCCCCATGGCTCAAGTCTTGTCGAACAAAGAGCCGGATTCGGGGCGTCCCGGTTTTTAGATCAATCGGTGCAGCCATCCGTTCAGCCCTCTCTCCTACCGAACGCGAGTCTTGCTGCGTCAAGTCTTACTTTGCCTGGCAAAGATGTATATCTCAGATCCACGGGACCAACGATTACACAAAAATGCCGATGGAAGCACAACCCGACCGTAAGACCGATTCTCCGAAAACCGATACGAAAGTTGCCGACGCTATCCCGGAGAACTGGGTCGACACTTGGGCCCCGCGCGCAGCCCGCCCTTACTTGCGGCTGGCCCGCGCTGACCGGCCGATCGGCACCTGGTTGCTGCTGCTCCCCTGCTTGTGGGGAATTGCCCTCGCCTCGCCCCATGTTGGCAATGTGTTGCCGGACTTAAAGCTGGTTTTGCTCTTCACAATTGGGTCGTTTGTCATGCGCGGCGCCGGCTGCACGTTCAATGATATTGTCGATCGTGATTTTGACGCGCAAGTTGCGCGGACCCAATCCCGGCCCATTCCGAGTGGCGCGGTTCCGGTTGAGTTCGCTTGGATGTTCCTAACCGGCCAAGCCCTTATCGGACTGGCCGTCCTTCTGAACCTCAACATGTTTACGGTCTTACTTGGATTCAGCGCTCTGATCCTTGTCGCCGTTTACCCCTTCACCAAACGCTTCACCTATTGGCCCCAATTGTTTTTAGGCTTGGCCTTTAATTGGGGAGCGCTGATGGGCTGGTCGGCGGTCACCGGCAATCTCGAACCGGCCGCCATCGCGCTGTATCTGGCGGGTATGTTTTGGACCATCGGTTACGACACCATCTACGCCCATCAGGACAAGGAAGATGACGCGCTGATTGGTGTCAAATCGACAGCGTTAAAATTTGGTGAAAACACGCAGACCTGGCTTTATCTGTTCTACGGCCTGACCATCGTATTGTTGACCGTTGCCGGCGCATTCGCCGCGATCGGCTGGGCCTTCTATCTTATACTCGGATTGGGTGCGATCCATTTGGGCCATCAGATTGCATCGCTTGATATTCATTTGCCTCAAGTTTGTCTGCGTTTGTTCCGCTCCAACCGAGATTTTGGGCTGTTGATCCTGGCGGCGATCATCTGTGGCAACTTAACTGCCTAAGGGCGTTCAACCCTTTGATAACCTTGCTGCTTAACTTCGTATCAACGCCGATTGTGATTAATTTCCTCTACTGAGAGTGCCCTGCGCGCCCTACAACGCGCGGGTGGCAAGTGGACGAAGTTAGAGGATTACAGTGATGGCGAATTTTGCGACATCAAAAATCAGTGCAGGTCTCATTCTTGTTACCTTGTTTCTTGGGATTGGCATGAGTTCGGCGGTCGCGGAAAACTACTTTGCCTCCTTTACTTATGACCCGGCGACTGGCGCACACAGCTGGGCGGCGGATTACAACACCCGCGAAGGCGCCGAAAACCGGGCACTTAATGAGTGCGGCCTATATGGCAAAAACTGCCAAGTCGTCACCTCCTTTGAGAATTCTTGTGGCGCTTTTGCCGATACACGCCGCCGCGGTGGTTCGTTTGGCTGGGGCACCTCCGGCAACCTGACCGAAGCGCTGCAAAAGGCGATGGACTCCTGTTCATCGCGGGCGGGCGCCGGTAATTGCGGCATCATCATGTGGGCCTGCACCGGCAAAAACTAATTTGCATACATGTTGAACGCGGCGGCTAAGGGGACATCTTGGTCGCCGCTTTTCGTTGTGCGATTGTCCAGCGATGGACAAGGCCACATCGTTGAAACTTGAGCCCGGTAACCGGCGGCAATTCATCCTCGAGAATACGGAACTGTTGCCCTGCCCTTTGGTGCCGGAGGTCCGGCTGCATGTGGCTTCTAAGCTGTACCCGCTGTGGCACCTGACAGAAGATCAATTGGAAGATCGTGGTCTGCCGCCCCCCTTTTGGGCATTCGCTTGGGCGGGCGGCCAAGCATTGGCGCGCTACATACTCGATGAGCCGGAAGAAGTCGCTGGCAAGCGCATTCTTGACTTCGCGACAGGGTCCGGCCTTGTCGGAATTGCCGCCAAGTCGGCCGGCGCGGCGTGCGTCGGCGTCAACGACATCGATCCAATTGCCATTGAAGCCGCAGAGATCAACGCAAAGGCCAACCACCAAGAGTTCCTGTTCCTTCCTCACAATATGATTGGAGATCCGCTTGAAGATTGGGACGTCTTGGTTACCGGCGACATTCTGTACGAACAGCCTCTTGCCGATGATGTGCTTCGCTGGTTTCGCGCGCTCGTAGAGAGCGGCAAATCCATTTTAATCGGTGACCCCGGCCGCACCTATTTGCCAAAGTCGGGACTGGAAAAGCTCGTAACCTACGCCGTCAAAACAACGCGCGAATTAGAAGACACCGATGTGCGTTGCACCAGTGTCTGGCGCGTCAATCCTCCTTAGACGGATGAAGCTCTCTATGAAGTCATCATCGGTCGCGTGTGCGCGAACCGAGGATCCATATCCCCTGCATTCAAAACTCGACCACTGTTGGTTATGGATCCCAGATAATCGCTAACGCGATTTCTGGGATGACAGCGGTATTACAACTACGAGATTTGCCACCCGAAATTCTCGGGCGCATCTAATACGCGTTCGCCAGTTCCTGCCCGTCGTCCCAAGCCTCGAATTCCATCACGTAAGGCGCTTTCCCGTGCTCAAGCTTCCACATGTCGATGATGTATTCCTGGTCTGTTTGCGGGTCCAAAATAGTCGCCACCGTATGCGTCCAGAAAGCGTTGTGGAAAAAGCTTTGTGTGACTCGGCGGTGCGGACGATGGATACGCAGAAGCCCTTCTCGGTCGAACAGAGTGAGATAGGTGCCTGTGTTTAGCATTTCGTCCACACAATCGAGCTGATCTTTGGCGGCAAAGGCCTGGAAACTGCCCGGCTTATCTTTGTCCGTTCCCGTTTTGGCGCCGACGATGCGCTCCATTTCTGCGATTGAGTAAGCGAGGTTTCGTCTCTCGTCACGCGCGGTCGCCGGCATGGCACGGAGATGTGATGTAACCCTTGCCCATTCATCTGCCGACAGGCCGACCATTTCGCTCTTCGTACAGCCATAGCCAAAGCAATGCTTGAAAGATTGCGGCGTTGGATTCTCCATTTTGTAGTTTGCGAGTTCTTTTTGAATGCCCTGCCCCGGAATGGTGCATCCAGCAAAGAGAAACAACGTCAAGCTAAGAGCGATTCCGCGCAATACGATCATTGGTCCGTCCCCGATATCCCCATGATGAATCATCCAAAATCTGGTCAGACGATTCTACTCCCGATAGCCTGAAAACAAAACATGACCGATTAACTGATCAGAATACCGCAGCGATGCCGTGATCTGCCTCACCTTCTCCCGATCTGGCTCGCTTCCCTCGCACAAACGAAGCAACCCTTACACGTATGGCTTCCCGGATGCTGCAGTGCGCTCAGAAAGACATAAGATGCACGAACATTGACCAAATGCCTCAGCACGGGTACCAGCAGGGGCATCAATGAACGTTGAGTTGGAGTGACTATGGAAGACCCCGCCGTTTCTGAGGAAAAGCTCCTTGGTCAGGTCACGGATATCATCGCCAAGGCCAAAGCGGCCGGGGCGGATGCCGCCGATGCGCTGATTTACGAAAGCGCGTCGATGTCGGCTTCCTATCGTTTGCGTGCACTTGAAGAGGTGGAACGGTCGGAATCCCGTGATCTGGGCCTCCGTGTTTTCGTCGGACAACGCCAAGCCAACGTCTCTTCCACCGACTATGCGCCGGAAACGCTCAGCGAACTGGTCGACCGCGCCGTGGCTATGGCGAAAGCCGCCCCTGAAGACCCCTATTGTGGGCTTGCGCCTCAAGAGTTGCTCGCCACCGAAAAACTCGATCTCGACATGTTCGACGACGCGGCACCAAGCTCAGATGCCTTGGCGGGCCTTGCGAAAGACGCGGAAGAAAAGGCCTTGAGCGTTGACGGTATCTCCAATTCAAACGGCGCCGACGCCAGTTGGGGCCGCGCTACCATCGCCTTTTCCGCCAGCAATGGGTTTGATGGAGCTTACTCCCTTTCAAGTTTCGGGATCAGTTGTTCGGTGCTCGCCGGTGAAACCGAAGCGATGGAACGCGATTATGCCTACACATCGAGCCGGCATTTGTCTGACCTTAAGTCTGCCGAAAGCATTGGCAAAGAAGCGGCGGACCGAACGCTCAAACGGCTCAACCCCAAACGCGTCAAAAGCCAGGCCGTGCCTATCGTTTATGACCCTCGGGTCTCGCGCGGTCTGATCAGTCACCTTGCCGGTGCCATCAATGGACGCTCGATCGCCCGCGGCGTCGGCTTTCTAAAAGACATGATGGACAAGCAAGTTTTTGCAGACGGCATCACCATTGTCGACGACCCGCACCGCAAACGCGGATTCGGTTCTGCGCCTTTCGATGGCGAAGGTGTGAAGAACAAAAGAATGAACTTGATCGAAGACGGGCGCCTCACCACATGGCTGCTCGATATGGCCTCGGCCAAGCAGCTAAACCTCACCACGACCGGTCATGCGAGCCGGGGCACGGGCGGCCCGCCCTCGCCGTCGACCAGCAACCTTCACATTGAACCAGGATCCATGAGTCCCGATGAATTGATCGGAGATATCAAAGAAGGGCTTTATGTGCTGGAGCTCATCGGCAGCGGTGTGAATGGCGTGACCGGTGACTATAGCCGCGGCGCAAGCGGGTTTTGGATTGAAAACGGCGAGATCACCTATCCGGTGAATGAGATTACGATCGCCGGAAATCTCAAAGACATGTTCATGCACCTGACGCCGGCCAATGATCTGGAATTCGAGCACGCAACAAACGCACCGACCATTCGCGTTGAAGGGATGACGATTGCCGGAAGCTAGTTCACCAAGTTCGGCAATCTCCGATTTAGAGATCATCCTTGACGCCGTGCGCGAGGCCGGGGCCATTGCGCGCAAATATTTCGACGGCAATTTCGAAAAGTGGGACAAGGGCGAAGACGACCCCGTCACCGAAGCTGACCTTGCTATTGACGCTTTCCTCAAACAAAAGCTCGGTGACGCGCGCCCCAGCTATGGCTGGCTGTCGGAAGAAACGCAGGACGACCCGACGCGCCTGGGCAAAAATGACGTATGGGTTGTCGACCCCATCGATGGCACGCGCGCTTTTATCAAAGGCCGGCCCCACTTCACCATCTGTGTGGCCAGTGTCAAGGACGGCATCCCCCAAGCATCTGCCGTTTATAATCCGATTACGGACGATCTTTACCGCGCCGTCGATGGCGGCGGGGCCTTCGTCAATGACACGCCCTTACGCGTGTCCGCAACGCCCACCTTGGATGGGTGTAAAATGTTGGGCTATGGCAACATGTTCAAACATCCAGCCTGGCCTCGCAAATGGCCGGAGATGGACATCGAAAACAGAAACTCTGTCGCCTACCGGATGGTGCTGGTAGCGGCCGGCGACTTTGACGCAACGCTCGCGCTCAACTGGAAGTCCGAATGGGACCTTGCGGCGGCTGATTTGATCGTCCGCGAAGCCGGGGGCCTATGCACGACATATCAGGGCGACCGCTTCACCTATAACAACAAGGACACAAAACGTCGTAGTGTTGTGGCGGCCGGTCCAGCGATCCATGAGGAAATGATGGACCGGATGGCGCACCTTACCCTTCCGTGAGGACAATATGACCGACCAACTCTTGCATCTGGTATTTGGCGGCGAACTTGAAGATGTGCAGTCCGTAGTCTTCGAGGATCTAGAAGCGCTCGATATTGTCGGCGTGTTCCCTGACTACCAATCCGCCTATGACGCTTGGAAGGCCAAAGCGCAAAAGACAGTCGATAATGCCAAGATGCGCTACTTCATTGTGCATCTGCATCGCTTGCTCGACCCCGACAGGGACGACTGCACGCCCGAATAGGCCTGTTAAAGTTTAAAATTCCCGAGTGATGCCAAGGCTTCGTTCGTCAGGCTGGTTGCCAAAGGTGTCGGCCACCATCGATAGGGATCGTTGCACCCGTAATGGCACTTGCGGCCATGATCGCCGCCACAGCATCCCCAAATTCCCTGGCACTTATGCTTCGACCGACCAATGTCCTCGATTTCTCTTGTTCTCTGAGCGTATCTCGCGCCCCCGCATCCAAGAAGTCCCAGAATGCAGAGTCGATGAATCCAGGGCGCACCACATTGCAGCGGACAGGGGCGAACGCGACAGCTGCCGCGCGTGCCATTGCCTCAACGGCCTGAAAGGCAATGTGAACGTGTCCGGCTTCATTCGTGACCGCTTCAGCATAGCCGCCGCTAATGAGCGTGATGGAACCATCGCCGCGCAGATAGGGCTTTGCTGACCACAAGCATTGATGCGTTGCCCAGAGCTTCGCCTCCATGAACGCCCGTGCCTGGTCAGGCGGGGTGTCACTGAAACGCGACCGCCCAGATGCCCCAGACGTGATGGCCAGATGATCGAAAGAACCGACTGTCTTAAACAATACCTCAACCGAAGAGGCATCCGTGATATCGACAGCCAAACCCTGCGCACCAAACTCGGACGCCGCCTCAACAGCCTTGTCGAGTGCGCGCGACGTGATGATGACCTCAGCACCTTGCGACTTCACCGCCTCTGCGATCCCTCGTCCCATCCCGCTGGTACCGCCAATACAAAGAACTCGTTTATTCTTCATCAAACTGGCATTCCATTTCTCTACAACAGTGCAACAACCCTAAGTCACAGGACCGGAATTTGAAATGAATACCTTGCATGTCGTTCTTGCTGTTGCTGTCGCATTACTTGTCACGGCCTGTGATCAAAGATCGACCGGTTCAGCCGTGGCGGTTTCGCGGTTCGCCCAAGAGGGCGAAGGCACTGTAAATTCTTGGATTGTTGAGGACAGTGAGAATCTGATCGTCATTGACGCCCAGCGTTCTCTTTCCGCGGGACGAGATTTGGCCGACGATATCGAAACACGCGGCAAGCCACTTCGGGCGATCTTGATAACTCATCCGCACCCCGACCATTTCGGCGGAATTGACGCTATCCTTGAGCGGTTTCCCTCAACACCAATTCTGTCTTCACCGCTGACCCAGCGCATAATGCAGAACGACGAGAACGGGTTTATCGCACTTACCAAGCAAGTTCTCGGAAGTGATGCGCCCGAAAAACAAACAATTCCCACAGTAACATTTGAAGACGGGCAAGAACTGAAGTGGGGTGAGATCACTTTGATCGCCGACGAACGCGGCGTTGGCGAAGCAGACTCGATGTCCATCTTCCTTGAACCCGACGAGGGATTCCTTTTCGTAGGTGATGTTGTCGATAATGGTATGACGTCTTTCATGATGGAAGGACATACAGGACAGTGGCTGTTACAGCTCAGGAACATACGCACAGACTATGCTGCGGAAGATCTAGTCGTCTTCCCCGGTCATGGACCGCGTGGTGATACGTCGTTGTTCCAAGAAGGCATAGACATCTTGACCTGGGTACGAGGCGCAGTCGGTGATCGGCTCAATGACGGATTGAATGAAAGAGAGATCGACGAGATTGTAGAGTTGTATGAAGCCGCTTACCCGGATCGTCCAGCAGTTGCCGCTGTACCGAACCTCATGCACGAAAATATCCGCGCGGTGGCAAAAGAACTCAGCACCAACTAATCATATTTCCGCATACGCAGACCTATCGCGCATCTCCAATTTATGATGAGTGCCCGGTCCAATGGTACTCAAATTCCATCAATGCCCGAACGCAGCGTCTATTTGCGCTTTGGCAGCATCGCGTGCCGACTTGGCGACCTGACTTTTGTCATGAAGGTGTGCAAGCACGATGGCGCCCTCTTTGATGATCAACAGTGCTTCCGCCAGCGCTTCAGGATTCGCCGCCCCCGCCTTTCTTGCCCGCTCGGTAAAATCGGTCAGCAACATGCGTTTGTGTTCCGCCGCCGTGACGTGAATGGGATGCGTCCGGTCCTGATATTCCGATGACGCTTTGACGAACATGCAGCTCTGATACTCAGGTTCTTCGAACCACTCGGTCAGCGCATCAAAGATGGCCGACAGCTGCTCTTTGGGATCGCTCGCGATTTCTTCAACCCGGCGTAGCAACCAGTTTCGAAACTGTTCGTCCCGCAGTCTGAGCGTCGCGAGGATCAGTTCTTCCTTGGTTCTGAAGTGCTTGTAGATCGCCGTCTTGGAAACGCCGGTCTCCTTGGCCAGCCGGTCCATGCCAATGGCATGAAACCCGCCGCGATAGAACGCACTCAAGGCCCTCTGCACCAACTCATCCCTTTTCGAAGCGCTCATTCATCCTTCCAATCACGAACATCATAACAAATCAGTAAATAGCGCCTTCAGTTGTCAAATTCAACAAATCCTATTTTTATTAATAAATACAGTTATTTACCTGAAACCCCATTCCGCAAGAAAAATAATCGCGAGAAAATCGTCGATTTTATATTGACAGATCGGTAAATGTTCAATATTCAACATTTACTGATCGGTTAATGTGTCGGTCGGGATCGCCGAGCGGAAACGTCCGCTCTCAAAACGAAAACGGCTTCGATTGAAAAGGAATGGACAGATGATCAACTCGCTTCGCACGCTTACCAATCTGGCGCTGGCCGCCACCCTGACCGCTTCGGCCCTGACTTTTACGGCGGCAACGCAGGCACAAGACCCCGTTTCACGCGCAGCAACCGCCAAGACGCCCCCCCAAAATGACGGGCTTCCAGAGCCGGGCTTCACGGTGACAAACAATGACACGGCTATCGTCATCACCGACCCACAAAACGATTTTCTTTCACCCAATGGGGTGACCTGGGGTGTGGTCGGACAAAGCATTACGGAAAACGGCACGGTTCAAAATCTCGATGCGCTTTTCAAAGTCGCCGATGAAACCGGCATGCCTCTTTTTGTGTCGCCGCACTATTACTTTGAACACGATCACAAATGGCATTTTGAAGGAACGCTCGAAACACTGATGCACTCAATCGGTATGTTCGATCGCAAGTATGCCCTCAGCCTCGATGGGTTTGAAGGTTCCGGCGCCGATTGGCTTGATCAGTACAAACCTTACATCAATAACGGTAAGACCGTTGTCACCAGCCCCCACAAGGTTTACGGACCCGACAGTAACGACCTTGTCCTACAGCTTCGCAAAGCAGGCATCAACAAAATCATCCTCGCGGGCATGTCGTCCAATCTCTGTACCGAGTCGCACATGCGCGCCCTTATCGAAAACGGTTTCGAAGTGATGGTCGTTACCGATGCCACGGCGGGCGCGATCACCGAACATTACAACGGCTATGACGCTTCGCTCACGAACTTTCGCATGATCGCCAGCAAAGTGGACAACACAGCAAACACCGTGAATGCAATTAAGGCCGCTTTCCAGCAATAGAATCCAGAGCCATCTGATGCCCCCAAAAAGGATGGCTCGCGGCGTTCGGCTGGCGTCTCCACAGAGATCTCCCCGCCAGCCGAGCGTGCCCTAGATCGAACATTCGTACACGTACTTTTGGAATTAAAAACCTCAACAAGACGACAGGCGGTTTTGTCGAGGATCTGACCACGCACGCCTGAAACCAACCATGGAGACGACAATGACCAAATCTATCAAAACCACTGCCCTAGCAATCGCACTAACATTTTCAGCCGCCCTACCGGGTCTTGCTGCCGATGAGTACAATGTCACCTCGGGCGTGACGACCGCCGGCGTCCCGCTTGGCCTGCAAGGTGTGGACGCTGTCGCCCTTTCAACGCTCAACGCCGTTGCAGAAGGCGCAGCCGCTCATACGGTTGTGCACGACGGGGTCGCCTACTACTTAGCGTCCGCCGACTCTGCTGAGGAATTTGAGGCCAGCCCAGAGAAATATTTGCCCCGCTTTGGCGGCTTCTGCGCCTTCGCCGTTGCGTTGGGCAAGAAGTTTGATGGTGATCCACGTTATGCCGATATCGTCGATGGCAAGCTCTATCTGTTCGTCAATGCGGAGATCTTCGCGAAATACAAGAAGGACTCAAAGAACATCATCGCCAAAGCCGAAGCGACTTGGCCATCCATTCAGCATACAGCCGTTAAAGACCTGTAGTCGATATGTGGGCGGCTCGGCCATACACGCCTTGCCGCCCCACTTTTTCGCAAGCTGCTGAACAACTCCTACTCATTCATGGTTCAAGACGGCGCATTCGCACCTCCCCACCATGAGGTCTTCATCTGTTTTCTCACCCTGAGAACAAAAGGAACACTCCACATGCGACCACCTCTTCCGCCTTTCACCGAACAAACCGCCCGCGCCAAAGTGCAAGCTGCCGAAGATGCTTGGAACACCCGCGATCCGGAAAGAGTCAGCCTCGCCTACACCGAGGATACAGAGTGGCGCAATCGGGGCGAGTTCCTTCAAGGCCGTGATGAAGTCAGCGCTTTCCTCACGCGCAAATGGACGAAAGAGCAGGACTACAAACTGAAAAAAGAACTGTGGGCGTTTAGCGGCAATCGTATTGCGGTCCGGTTCGAATATGAATGGCATGATGAATCCGGTCAGTGGTTTCGAAGCTACGGCAATGAAATGTGGGAGTTCACCCCAGAAGGCCTCATGCAAAAACGCTATGCGAGCATCAACGATACGCCTATCAACGAAAGAGATCGCCGGCTATAGCTGCCCCACTCGCGCGTTGACCTCGCCTATCGGATAGAAAAACGCTCCGTAAGTGCACCTGCGAGCGAGACGCACCGATCAGCAATCCGGAACATCGACCAATGCAGATCTCAACAGCGACGGGCTCGCTCATTTAGACATATCGTGCCCGGAGGTATCCGATGGTTATCTCTCTAGCTCTCCGAAGAAGCCAATGACTTTGACGATTTTCCCGGTGTCATTGACCTCAGTTACATCGAATCCGGGGGTCAACAAATCTCCATTCATGTGAATGGCCCAATGATATCGGCAGTGATTGTTCTGAAATCCAATTTCGCTCGTGCGTGAATATTTGGCACCGGGAATCTGATCCTGGACTTCTTGAACCATATTGAGAAAGGCTTCGCGCCCAATGATATTATGATTGGGGTCTACAAAATGGACATTGTGTTCCAATGCGGCCTCAGTCAGCGCACGTTTTTCCGCCGCATCGTTTGTGTTCCACACGGCCAACATCTTCTCGAGGCAACTAATGTATGAGTCCATCGTTTTGTCTCCCTGTCACAAATCAAATTGTTGCAGATCCAACTGGCCCAAATAAAACCGACCGTCGGTTTGTTTACTATTTTAGAATCAGCGTGTAAAGAAGAAAAATGGCTACACAACAGCAGCGCTCTGAAAATACGCGCCTGAAGCTCATGAAGGCCTTCAAGGCATCGTTCCTAAAACGGGGGTTTGACGGAACGACAACTCAACAGATTCTGAAAGAAACTGGACTCAGTAAGGGCGCCCTTTACCACCATTTCCAAAGCAAAAACGAAATCATCGAAGCCATCTACGAAGAGGAGTCACGCGGCGCGATAGAACGTGCGCTTCGCAGCGTCGACGGGGCCGCCTCGCCGCTGGCGCGACTTCGCAAGGCCTGCATGGCATGGACGAAAGAAGTTCGATCACCAAATGTCTCGAAGATATTGTTCGAAATTGGCCCCGCTGCCCTCGGGCGGCAGAAAGCAAAGGAGATCGAGGATACCAACAGCCTCATACATATTGAGACCTTGCTCAAAGACGCCATTGAGGCGGATGAGATCGCGTTGGCAGATCCAAAACTCACAGCCGCATTGATCAATGCGCTTATGGCAGAAGCAACACTTTACACTTTGCGGACCCGCAAAGACTCTGCGAAGACGCTAGAAGAAACTCTGAACGCTCTCATTAGGCCCGCTCGCACGAAGAAGTCGATGACGACGTAACCGGCCCATACCTTATGCATCGGCTTTAGCGCACGTTTCTCTGGAACAGAACAAGGTGTCTTCGCGTGTGCACCGCTGATATCAATTGACGTTAGAACTTTCACTTTCTTCTTGAGGCGCCATGTCCAATCCCTCGACACCCAATGAAGCTCAGCTCGCAAAGCTGCAATCGCTGCCACCGGAAGCGCCCGTCGCCGCGCTCAACATGTTTCAGTTTCACGATAAAGCCCAGTATGCACCCGGTGATCCGGAATACGGTACACCGGATGCGGATGTAACGGGTCGGGAAGCCTATGCCAGATACAGTGAAGCCGCGGGCGCGTACCTTACCAGCATTGGTGGGCGGGTGGTTTTCAGCACGGCGGTCGATCAAGTGATGATCGGCCCCAATGATCCGGACTGGGATTTGATCGCCATCATGTATTTCCCCACGCGCAAGGCTTTTATGGGCATGCTGATGGATCCGGACTTTCAAGCGGCTTCACGGCACCGCAAGGCCGCGTTGGCTACACATCACATGATCCATCTGGCGGGTGATCCGTTTAACGAATAGCACTGTGCCCGGCTGTCAACACCATTTCGGAATTGGACAACGGCCAGCTACACTCCACACCCGTCATCCTCGGGCGAGCTCTGCGAGACCCGAGGATCCAACCCTCAGCTTGCGCAGGAAGCCGTGTATCTCATGGCTTCTTTGGCTGAGAGTTGGATTCGCTGATCGCGCTGCCGCTTGTCGGCGAATGACAAAACAATTGTTGATTGTCATACGGCGCACCCAGCCTCAATGTGCAAACCAACCCCTATCTATGCACCGCGTGGCCATCGGGATAGTTGGGTGTCCAATCTTGAAGGGGAGCGGGTTCGGCCTGAAAGACCATCTGCTCACTGAACGTATAAATCACAGGATAGGTCCCCGACGCTTCGAGCTTACCGTCTTTAATGTCGGCGAGACCATCGCGCAACTGTTGGACATCGTCGCGCACTAGATTGGGGATGGTCCCCTTGTCGTCGCTGTGCGCGCCCCGAAAGCGGGTTGCCGGCTGGGGCGCGGTCAGGTCCAGCACCTTGTCCGCGGACTGCAGAAAATCACCCATATGGGCAGTTGGTGTGAAGGCGCTCATTCGGCCGCTGGCGGTGATGAAGTCGCCTGTGAACATCATCTCGCGTTCGCGGTCATAGAGCGAGACGGAATTATCCGTGTGCCCCGGTGTGTAGATAAGTGTGAGCGCCCGCCCGCCAAGATCGATCGCGGTGCCCGGCGCCACCCATTCCTTCACCGTCCAAACGGGCGCCTCAATCGCTTCGGCCGTTCCCAGATGTTGCCCCCATGTGGGCGATAAAGTGTTGCCGTCTGCCTGCGCGCGAATGTGCGGCACATCTACAATGGCCACATGATCCCAATCTCCCTGCCCCGTATGGTCATAATGGAAGTGAGACGGCATGAAGATGAGCGGCAAGTCGGTTAAGGACCGAACAACCGGCCGAATGTCATAATGGCCGACGCCTGCATCAAACAACAGGGCACGATCGTTTCCCAATATCAGATAATTGAAGTTATGGGCCCACGACCGCGGTTCGGCGATGGCGTACGTCTCTTCGTCAATGGGCACCACAACGAAATAGGCCTCGTCGCCAAATAGCGTGCCGTCCTTGATGGTGGCCCCCACCTCCTTGGCCGGGATTCGTTCACCTGTTGTGGCCAGCGGGATAAGAATGCGATGGCGTTGCCAAACGCCAACAGCGAGAACCGCCACAAGCAGAACCACGACGGTAAACAGAATACGTCTCACACGTCTCATACGACCTCTCGCGTAAACTCGATCAACGCACAAGCTACCACGCTTCCACAAACCGTGCACTTGTGTGAGGCTGCCTATGCCGGGAAGCCCGAGAGCACATCCGAATCTAGCCCAGAGACCTCAAATCAACAGATTTGCGCTTGCGCTCTCACAACGACGCTGCCCATCACATTACGACGCGGTCGGTGCTAGCGGCGATGCGAACGCCAATCGTCAACCCGTGCCCAGACAATATAGACCAAAGCGGCGATCGTAATCGCCGCCAGCGCCCAGTAGAACCAATGGGGCAGCATGTCGATCAATTGAAAAAAGCGGTCAACTTGGGGACTTTGATGTTCGACATCTTCCATTGCTTTATCAGCAGCGGTAACAACTGCTGCCCCGCCGCCCGTTGTCGCCGCAACGCCCGCCCCCTGAAGCGTCCGGCTGTCATTCAGATCTTCGCGGCGGTTGGACGCCTCGCGCGATGGCGGCAAGCGCGTGTTTTCTTCAAGCGACATCAGCGGTATACGGACGACCTGTTCCTCAGGCGGTTTGAGGAACAGCGCCTTTTCTGCAGAGCGGCGCCGGGCCAACCCTGTCAACGTCTTTAGCTCGCCATTGATACGCCCCTTGTTCCACCACTCAATGGCTTCCGCCGCCCCTAATCGTTCGTTCCGGTTCAGCCGCTCCAAAACCGTCGAACGGGCAAACGCGGCTTCACCAATGTTAAAAGCCAGGGAAACGAGCGCACTGAACTCATTGTCGTTGATATCGGTTTTCACATGTCTTCTGACCGCATCCTCGAAACGGCCCACGTCTTGGCGCAGCAGGTTCTCGGCCTCGTCTTCTGAAATGACCATACCGGTTTTGACATTTTCGATATGACCATACCCGATCGTCGGGATACCGACGGGATCGACATAGGTTTCCAATTCCAATCCTTCGAAGGATTTTATCAGGTCCAAACCTTGATTGTTGATTTTCATAGCGACCTACTACTCATTCACTACGTCACCATCGATCGCACCGGTCAAAAGGTGCGGCGAATGCCCTTCATTCACCCCTCAGAACTTGTAGGGCTTATTGAACCGCTGCAGCCAAATCGGCACATCCGATTCAACCAAATTGATCGGCAGCACAACGGGCCCCATGCGCGATACGGGCCTATCCGCTTCGGCGATGGCATAACCGTCGGCTTCGATGCGAACATATAAATGGGCCAGCGGTCTGGCTTCCTCATCCTGCGGAACGATGTTCGCCGTGAATTTCACCCTATACGCACCGTCTTTTTCTTCGGCACGGCCGACGCCCAGATCCCAGGTTTGGCCGCTGACCGTGTCATGCAAACGCGCGGACATTTTCGACAATGGCTCTCCTTCCGGCAGCATCACTTGAACAGTCACGGGGATGGACGGTGCCATCTGCACGGGAACAACCGGCAGAGAGAGATCTGCAGCTTGCTGCGCGGAACTCGGAGAAACTGCCCCATTGATTATCGCCCCGGGGTCCAACGCGCGGTTTTCCTCAAGGGTCTGTAGTCCGGCGGTGGCTCTACCCGCTGGGGACATGACACCTGGAGATATCATACTCTCGGTCGCAGATGGCGCCGGGAGGATAAGTGTCTCTTCTGGAACGGGCGTATCGAACGCAAGCAGTGGCGCAACCCTTTCCAGTTTTTCAATCGGCGTACCCGCCATGGCGACCGCCAGCACACTTGCCCCCGCATAGAATGCCGCGCGCAATGTCCGCGGTTGGGCGAACAACACCGCGATCGGCCCAGTGGCCAGTAATGCAACCGTGAGGTAACCGAGCGGGATGGACATATTGAAAGTCTGATTGAGCAAAATGCTCATCTTAAGAATGGCCGACGCTTCCCCCTTGGCGATGAAATCCGTTACCAAGGCTGCTGCAACACCCGCGGTCCCTGTGAGCATCATGATCACGAGCTTTGCAGCGCTAAAGCGGTGCGGCCGATCAACTTCGTAGACGAGCGTCATACTCAACCCCCTGTCGTCCGATTTACTGTTTTACACGCGGCCCATGTTGGGCGCTCAACATTCTTGCTCAGAAAATGGCAAGATGCGGGCACGGAAGCAGAAAACAGAGCCCCCTATTGCCACGCAGAACCAAATTTCCGTCACCCGCTATTCTGCAGGTCTTCTCGTCAAATGTATGAACGTGGTTACAGGCGACACTCGCCCCAATAGGTAGCGCGCCTCGCGTTTTCTACCCCGACACAGCGTCTCATTTGACCCTTGAGGTCGTCAAGTGGCGGCGTGTCTTTTGAGTATCACGAATATACCATCTCAAGGACGGCGGTCAGGTGGTGCGGACACGCGAGCACCTGTATGGTCGCGATAAAACACAAACCAACGCAGTGCCGAGCAGATCCTATGACCGCACTTGACGCCCTCTTCCCCCGGCAGGCGAACAATGATTATCGGGGCGGCCCGATTGCCCTTTGGGGCTTTTGTCTGATCACCGCTCTCAATCTGTTTCGGAGCACAGTGCATTTCCTGAAAGACGACAGTGGCGTGAACTCTATCGCGAGCATCATCGTGTTTCCCGGCACCCCCGACCCCAACAATGTCATCTACATGTTCAGCTCAATCGGCGGTATGCATCAGATGATCTTCACGCTGCTTTCGCTGGTCGTTCTGTGGCGCTATCGCAACCTGATCCCGATGATGCTGGCGTTTTTGTTTGTCGAAAGCTGCTTCGGATTTGTCGTTCAGTTCTTGCATCCGCTGACGCCGGAGTTCTACCAAAGCACACCGCCCGGCAAAGCCGGCATGGTGCCCAAGCTCGTGGCAACCGCCGCGCTGACGGTAATCGCAGTGCGAGCAACAGTGCGCTCATCGACCGCTCAATCCGAACCGGCCGTAAGTACTTCAGCGAGAAACTAAGTGGCGCGGATGAAATCCGTAATGATCTTCACCGTTTGCTCCGGCGCGTTTTCCTGCACGAAGTGACCGCCGCCCTTAATGGTGGTGTGGGGCTGGCCCTTTGCGCCCGGTACTTTTTCAATGAACAGTTGATCGCCGTCCCGGGTCACGGGATCATCATCGGCAAACGCACAAAGAAAAGGCTTATCAAATTTGGAGAACACGTCCCAAGCCTTCCGTTGGGCTTCCAGCGACGGATCCGTCGACAAGGTCGGCACTTGGCTTGGCATCGCGCGCGGCCCCATCTTATAAGACGGGTCCGGAAACGGCGCTTCATAAGCCTTTGCCAGCGGCGTTGCGACAAGTCCACTTAATCCCAATTGCCGCAAAAAGAACGCCACGCCTTGCGCGAACGGCGAACGTTGATCCAGTTGCATGGACAGCATAAACCCGATCGGCAAATCCTCCGTCTCCCAACAAAACTTTTGCCAATAGGCGAACTTTTTTGCGGCCGTGATACCATCCATCTGTCGTAAGGCTTGGCCCATCTCGGGAAGCGTCGGCGTTTTAGCGTTGGCTTTAAAATCTTCAACCTCCTTCACGACGTCATCGGGCATGTCTGGGTTGTATGGAAGGCCAGTGTTCGAAATCACCACGCGGTCAAAGCGGTCGGCATGGTCGGCAATCATGCGTAGGCCAATTAAACCGCCCCAATCCTGTCCAAAATATGTAAGACCATTGAATTCGTTGGCGACGAGCCAGGCATTCATCCAATCGACTTGTCGCTGGTATGAGTAATCTTCACGCGCCGCCGGCTTATCTGACTTGCCATAGCCCGGCAGGTCAGGCGCGATCACGCGCATGCCTTCCGCTGCGAGCAAAGGAATCATCTTACGGTAGAGGTAGCTCCAGACCGGTTGACCGTGCATGCACAGCACGATGGGTCCCTCCTTTGGTCCCTCGTCCACATGATGAATGCGCAGATCAGATCCATCTTCCGTTTGAATCGTCGTGTAATGGGGGGCGAAGGGGTATTCGGCCAAATTGGCAAATCGATCGTCCGGTGTTCTGAGAATCTTCATGGCAAATCCAAATTAAATGCTTGGGGGCAGAGACAAAGAATTGACATATCCTATGCCAATTATCTAGGCTCCGCTACCGAAATAAGAATAAGTGGCGTGAGCAGCAATACCGCTGTTAGGATTGCCGTGATTATGTCAACAAGAGACGGGGCAGGAATTGATACGGCGTTTGGTGCTCTCCCTCGGCGGATTGTTGTTGGTATTGGTAGCCGGGCTGTTGGTATACGCTTTCGCCTTACCAAGACCACCAGATACAACGGATCCTGTGGTTTTTCTGCAAGACGGGAAAACGGTCGATTACTGCGAATTGCCTGCGCTTGACGGTTCAGGCAAAACGGCAAATGACATTCCCAAGGCCTACACCCCAGGATGTGGTGCTTCACAAACACCAATGCCCATCCTAGCCGAATGCACAGAGCCGCTCGCCGAAGGCGTCGTCGACATGCGTGGCCTTTGGCAAGGTGTATCGGGGTGGGTCGGTCACCTGGAGCGTATCGAACAATGCGGCAACCGCGTGGTGGTGACCGCATACGGAACAATTCATGATTTTCGCGTCGATGGGACGTTGAAACACGGCGCACGAGATATCGGGGCGGCCTGCAATAACTTCCAGACGGCCATTCACATTGATGATGACGGTGTGATGGTTTTCAGGCTCTTTGATTTGTTCGATGCGGTCACGCGAAGGATGCGTGGGGACGACATGATATTCACATTCATCGACGGGACTGAGATACGAACACAACGAATTTGTCACTACCCCGCTGACGGTTAGGGCTGAAATAACTTTACAAGCGAGAACACCATGCAAGTCATCAACGAAATCGATACAGACCCAAAGGCAAGAGACGCTTTCTTTTCCAGCCTTGATCCCAACGCACCGTTGGTGATGATCAACCTGCTCAAGTTCAAAGAAAAAGCGGAATATCCAGACGGCCGCGAGACAAACCTCTCCGGGGCCGAAGCCTACAATATATATGGAGAAGCCGTTGTGAAGATGATTGACGCGCTCGGCGGCACCAGGGTGCATGGCGGTCTGGTCACAAACATAATGCTCGGACAGGTCGAAGAACTCTGGGATGCTGTGGGCATTGTTGAATATCCAACTCCCGCCGCCTTTCAGGCCATGCTTGATTCAGCGGAATATCAAGAGGTTCATGTTCATCGGGAGGCAGGTCTCGCCGGGCAGCTCAACATTTCAACCACAAGTCCGGGGCATGTGAGTGGCAGATGAGCTTCGGGGCTATCAATGCCCCATAATAGGAGGGTTCCGGTCATAAAATGTCTGCTGATCTCATTTCTTGAGTGACGTCAGCTAAGCCAGGACTGCCAAGCCGGCCAGCGCCCGATATAGCCTGCCAACGCGCGATAGCCGCCCTCGTTTGGGTGGGCGCCGTCGCCTTTTTTCGCCTCCGCATGCCAAATCTCCCACACCGCCGCAGGGGCATTCCGCAAATCCAAGAACGGCACCTCAAATTCCGCGGCGGCTTGTTCAAGCTTGTCGTAGATCGCTTCGATACGTGTTGACGCCAAAGAGGAACCGGATTGCGGCACGGGCCCGATCAACAATGTCGGCGCCATTTGCGTTGCCGGTGCCAATATCTCGATAGAGTTTGAAGTGATTGATGTGGCCAGTTCGTCAAGCTTACCGCTGCCAAGCGCCGCGTCATTGTTGCCGAACGCAAAGACCAATCGGGTATCAAAACCAGCAGGAAGGCGCGCGGTGGCTTCCGCATGCCATCGCTTGCGGATGTCTTCGCTCGTGTCCCGGCGAACACCCAGATTGTAGCTTGTAAGATCAACGCCTTGGCGTCGTGCGTCCGCAGATATGCGGCCCACCCAACCAAGGCAGGCATCGTCACCGGTCCCTTGCGTAAAGCTATCGCCGAAAAAACAGATTCTCATGTGCCGTCACACTTCGAGCAACATACGCTCAGGCCGATGCGATAGGACGTTGGTTGCAGTGCGCCCGCAACCAACATGTTCTTTTTGCTAAACGACTTGCAGCGTTATGCGGGCACGCAAGAATTCAGGGCTTCTTTCGCACCATCGGAAAGGATCGCTTGGGCTTCTTCTTGGCTTTTACCTTGCACGGATTCCAATTCGGCAGCCAAGTTTGCATCCGCACCTGCTTTTTCGCCGACACAGCCACAAAAGGCGGTTGCGCCTTCTTCGGTATATTGTTCGGCCGGCGTGTTCGCTTTGACACCAGCAACACAGGCGGCGAGCGGATCGGCCTCTTGGGCGATCGCAGTGCCTGAGAGCAAGACGCCGGACAAAAGGGCGGCACCCATGAAGATTTTGCTTTGAACTTTCACGTCAAATTTCCTTTTGAGTTTTTGTAGGTGAGGTCGTCAGAAGAAGTGCTGCCGAAATGGATTTCCCCGCTTCGACAGGAAAGATACGCAACACAGCCTAGTCCGGATTTGTATCGCTTTTTTTCCGTCACTATTCTTGCAATGTTACGCAACGCACCTTGCAAACCTAATTCCTCAGGTGAGACAGTTCGAAACGTGCGCCGTCATGTCATGCAACATCCTACGGGATGAGACAAGGTCTCATCCCGTTCTGCTGTCAGCCGGATCGCGCGCCGCGATGGCCCGTCAGCTTGCCGGACGCCAATTTCCGTGGAAGCCAATCGGCACACGGTGTTCAAGCTGCGCGACCGCGACGGGCCCCGCGGTAATGTCCGTGGCATCCAGAATGTTCAGTGCACTGCGATCCCGGGTGAGATCCGTCACGACACTGAGCAAAAACCCGTCGCCCTCTTCCGCACTATCGCTCCGTGGGACAAAAATGGGCTCAGACGTAAAGGTATTTTTGCGGTCGCCGAAAGAATGACGCCTGATCGCACCGGTTTGATGATCGATGTGCCCGACGCAGTTATACATGGGGCCTTCGTCGGCATCCGGCGTGGCATAGAATCCGTGCCGGTATTCCAGGGTGGCATAACGAGGATCCAGCACCGGGAATTCAGAGCGGATTTCGTCGATCTGTTCGGCCATAACTCTTGGGCTGTCGGCATTCATGTCGATGGTCCAACGGTTCAGCAACGCTTCCACATCGCCGGTCTCTTTACCGTCTGTCCCCGGGAACAGCGGCGCGTGTGCGAACTGGCACGCGTCCACATAAATCTTGCCGTCTTTGTCATATCCATTCATGAAGTGGAACACGAAAAACGGATCCATCTCTACCCAGCGGACATCGTCCGGAGACGTACTGTTGCGAGGCAGAACACCAACCGACGCGCCGCGTTCCGGTTCCCAAACAAACGGAGGCTGGCCGTTCATGGCCCGGTCCATGCTGCCGGTGAGTGGGAAAATCGGGAACAGAATGTAGTTCTGCGTAACCACAAAGTCGTGCACCATGGCCGGATAGGCTGTGGGCAAAGTCATTGACTGAGTAAGCACACCGTCGCTGTTGACCTTGTGCAGGGCCACATCGGCTTCAAACGGACCCGAGGCCATGTAAGCGAAGAACACCAGTTCACCGCTAACCGGATCGACCTTGGGGTGCGCGGTCATAGCTGTGTTGAGCTTGCCGCCAAAGTCATAAGAACCGATGGACTCGAGCGTCAGAGGGTCCACCTCAAACGGCCGGTGTCCCTCTTCCAGAATCAGCATCTTGCCGCCGTGCCAAATGCAAGCGGTATTGGCGAGCCCTTCCTTGTCATTCAACACGAATTCAAGATAGCCGTCTTCGCAGTTGAACGGGTTCATCGGATCGATTACCGACCGGTTGAGCTCGTCTTCCAGTTTGAATTTCGCGGTGCGAATCCACTTGTTGCAATAGCTGACTTTGCCGTCGCGAATGTGGAACGCATGAGTCATGCCATCACCTGCAAACAGGTGATAGTCCCCCCGCGGTGCGAAGTGCACATTCGGCCCGTTGCGATAGAAAGAGCCGTTCAAAGCAGAAGGCACCTCACCCATGATGGGGAGATCGGGCAGGACATACTCCTGTTCAATCGGCGCAAAGGCGCCCTCGAGAAAGCGGTTCTTAGGCAATACTAAGTTCATGTGACGACCTGTGTGTTATCAACCGGATGGATGTTTACAAAGTAAACACTAGCAGAGTATTTCAATGATGACAAAGGAAACATTCGAAGATCAAATGCGTTAGACTCCGTCACATGCCAAACCGCCTAAAACCGAAAAAGAGACCTAAAACGAAGCCCCAGGAACCCCAGAGACAGATGAAGAAGCCGTCGGTAAGCGCTTATCACCATGGCGACCTGCGCAGCGCCCTGATCGAGGCTGCCCTTGAAACCATCGAAGATCTGGGCCCTCAGGGCCTTACGATCAGGGAAGTCGCTCACCGTGCGGGCGTTTCTCATGCGGCGCCATATCGGCACTTCCGTAACAAAGATGAACTGGTGACAGCGGTGGTCGAACGCGGCTTTGAGTTGCTGCAGCAAACCATGAGGACCGCCCAGGACATCGCCGGTGATGACGCGCTGTCAAAGTTCGCCGCAAGTGGAAAGGCGTATATCGAATTCGGGCTGAACTATCCGGCTTACTACCGCGTCATGTTCTCCGGCGATTTTCTGAACCGGGACGGCGATCAATCGCTGCAACACACAAGTTCGGCGGCCATGGAGCAAATGAAGGACACGCTCGACTCAGGTCAGGCCATGGGCATCGTGCCCAAAGCCGATCCTTTGCTGCAGGCGATATGGATCACATCCGCCGTACATGGTTTCGTTTCCTTGGCGAATGACAAACGCATCAGTCACCTCGTCGGTGACAAATACACTGACGAGGAAGTGCAGGATTTTATCATGACAGCGATCTATGCGGGGCTGGGGACACCTCAACGGCCCGGCGAATGATCGCCGCGTGAAGTGTCGCTAAACGACCAAATCAGTAACAATCCGCCCCCCTTCTACGCATTCAACAACAGCAACCGCATCGATGTCCAAACTCTGCCATCGTCACGGCCGGGCGGTATTGGCGAAAACAAAGATGGCCGCGAGCCGGTCCGCCCTTTGTACGCTCAATATCACTTCATGCCGTAGGCTGATCTCAAAGCCTCACCATCCGGATCCTCGACAACTCGCGGGTTGTCGTCGACCACAAGCACGGCGCGGGTTTCGGGATTGTATTGTGGCCATTCCGGTAGGCCCGCACCATTGGGATTCCCGGTTCGCGCAAAGGTCGCGAAAGTCTTGGACCATTTGTTCGCCATGTCTTTGTTGAAGTCAGTCGCCTCATGAAAGACAGGAAAATCCATGTCGCCGGGATTGTTGAGCATATTGAAGGTGAAGGCGAGATCACTGCCATGGGTCACCCCAAGATCGGTGCTGCCCGGCACTTCAAACGAATAGACCCAGCCGCCCGCGCCGGCAACAGATGAAGCCTCGCCCGTACGCAAGACCGACGAACGGAAATAGTCGAACCACAGGCGAACGACTTTTTCTCTCATGTCACCGCTTGGCACCTGCTCTTCGAGTAACGCCAGATAGGCTGTCGGGTCTCCATTACCAATGATGGCCCCAAAGGCGGGGATGATGAATGGACGGGCCTCCGGCGGAACTGAGTCGACCAGAAAAGTCCCCTCATCCTTGTTGTTGCCCACGATCAGAGGCACGCCATCTGCGCCATTTTCAAGGATGGCGAGCGAAGGCTGCTTAGTGACAATCGTTCCGTCTACGGAACTACCGATCAGGGCTGCGCCTTCGATTTGCAAGGCAAGGACCTCTTCCGCAGAAAGGTCACGCAGTTTCTTCAATAGCGCTGGTCCGTCGGCGCCTAATCTTTGCGTAAGACCTGGAATGCTGTTTTGCGGCGGGCCAATACTCTCCCCCGGACTGAAACCAATAGCTTTGTGAAAGAGCCCCTTGGCACTCGGCGCCGCTAGTAAGGCTAGAACTGATGCGCCCCCGGCACTTTCGCCGAATATCGTCACATTGCCTGCATCGCCGCCATAGTCTGCAATGTGATCGCGCACCCAAGAAAGCGCAGCGATCTGGTCCTGCAAGCCAAGAGACGCGGACCCCGCATAGTCCGGTCCAAAGCTGCTTAGGTCCAAAAACCCGAAAGCGCTGAGGCGGTAATTGACCGCGACGACCACAACATCATTATCTCTGGCGAGCGCGCGGCCATCATATTCATTGGCCGACCCTTGAATGAGGGCGCCGCCATGGATCCAGAACATGACCGGGCGCTTCTTAACGTCGGCCGCCGGCGTGTAAATATTGAGGTAAAGACAGTCTTCGCTGAACTCTCCTGGAATGTTGCGCCCTGCCAGGATCTCCATATAAGGCGCGCCGAAACATCTGTTGGGGTGCTTCGTGGCGTCCAGCGTTCCAGACCAAGGCTGCGCCGCGCGCGGCGGCATCCACCGTGCATCACCAACCGGCGGTGCCGCGTAAGGAATGCCGAGAACTGAAACCACTCCCTCTTGCTCCAGCACCGCTACGGGGCCAAGGCTTGTCTCTATGGTGCTGCCCATATTTTGCTCCGCATACGCATTGATGGAGAAACATGCGACGAGCGCCACCAGCGCGCACAGTGATTTCAATTTGGACTTCATCTTGAATTTCTTCTGGGCCCTCAAGCTTTCTGTTCCCATCCATTTACGCATGTCACGCACCCCAGTTCTGCCTCTTGCACCACTTAGATATAGTTTACTATATTGAAGTAAGGTCAGGGTCAAATGGATGAAGGTGCAGCGAGGAAAAATGAAGGATTCCGTGCTGTTGCGGGCCGGCGATACCGGCAAATTCCCCAAAAGGGAAAAGAAGAAAGCGGAGACCCGGCAGAAGATTATTGATGCGTCTCTCGAGCTTTATTTCGAGCGCGACCCTCGTGACGTCACCCTCGAGCACGTGGCCGAGCGCGCGGGCATTCATGTGCAAACGCTCTATCGCCACTTTCCCAACAAGACGAGCCTGATGACCGCTGGTGACGACTACTGGCTCGAGAAGTTCGAGGCCTATCTCGAAGACAATAAAGATATCGGCGATACCTTCGCGGTGTGGAGAAGCTGGCTCACATTTGCGTACACCCAGTTGCTCGAAGACGCCGACAAGTTCCGCAACCTAAACCGGCGCAAGTTTCAAGACGTGCAGGCCCTCGCGGCGTTGTGGGGCACGCAAGTGCGCTACGAGGATCTGTTATGTGAAGGGCTTGCCAAGGATTTTCGCATCAGCGCAAAGGGCATGGGTCTGCCGCGCTTGGTTGCGGGCATGTTGGTTGCGGGCAACGCCGCCGTCATGCGCACATTCACCGAAGAGGGCGGCGACCTTCTCACTGAATGCATCAAAGTGATCGATACGGTCGAGAAGATGTTTGCATCCCATATCAAAAGTGCCAAATGAAGGACACGGTTGAATTAGTGGGACAACCACGTATTGACCGTCTTGCTTCACTTAAGCATGATCACTTCATTGTCGGTGGCCTGAACAAGCTCTTGCATCGCGGGATCGGCAACTATTTCCTGCAACCAGATATCACTTGCTTCGTTCACTTGAGACTCTTCCGACTGAAAACTGAAGATGATGGACCCATCAGCCCAATGTGGTTTTTGGAACATGTCCCGATACGTTCCATCCCTCATGGCAATTTTAACATCAGCAACAGCCCTTCCAAAAAACTCCAGCTTGAGAATGGCATGGTCGGTCTCAAATTTTTGCCTGACGTCCTCAAGTAGTCCTGGCATGGCTTCGTAACCGCCAGCGTGCGTAAAAAAGTAAACAAGAATCTTGCCTGAAAGAGCCGGCGCCCCGATACGCCCCCGCTTCAGCTTCGAGAGTCCGAACAGGGGTTCTTGCAACATGTAATAGCCGCCGGACGCGAGCGCCTGGTCCTTACCCCTCACCTCATCAAAGTATCCCGGATGGTCCATCTGAATGAAAAATGCGGATGCGGACGGATAAATGGGCACTGTCAGTTCTGCGTGATCCCAAGGCAGCCCGCCGGGCGCCGTGCCTTCGGGTTTGAGTAAGGTCTTATGCGTTGGGCCGAATGTCGGGAGTAAATCGGCCTTGTTCAACATCAGCGAAACGCCGGTCAGGCGCACAAAGGGTACGATCTTGCGCTTGTACCGTAGATCCCGAAATCGACCGACAAAACTACCGGTCTGCGTATAATAGTTGACCGCGACGAAAGGCTGTTCCAGATCAACGCCTTCTTTGCGCACCCGAAATGCAATGCCCTTCATGGCCGAATCGCGACCGTGCGCCTCCGGTGAGGAAAGGTATTCTGTACGATCAAGGTCTAGGCCGATTTCTACCGGAAGCTCCGCTACTTCATTGAGCGCGCTCATCGCGCAAGGCTTACCCGATGCGTATACGCAGTAGAGCTTTGGCAGAGTTTCCACATACGCCTGATCATCTGGTTTCAAGTCTGGTTTTGACTCGCTCGCCTGATCGCTGCAGGCCGTCGCAAGGATCAGCACCGATAATGCAATTGCGGTAAGGTTCGGTACCCGTTTTAGCTTCTTGCGCGCAAACAAGCTGTGCTCTCCTCCCTACATTCTGTAGTGGCCATCAAACAGTGTTGGTTTCCCTCATTTTCTTACAGTCTATAGTCCGACGTTAGAAACCGCTCTTGCGGCCTACAATGACCATAGAAACAATTGACATAATTAATGTCAATTTTTTTGTGATCATTCAGCTTTTCGTGCTGCTCATTCTCAAGGTTCCAGTCAGCGTTGCAAACACCGACCGGCTGAGAAGGCTATGCTGCGTATGCGCTCAACAGTCTATCGACGCTTTTCTTTGCTTCTGTGCGTGTTGAGCCTTGGCGACAAGAAACGTGCAGCCCTTGCAGAGCAATAAAAAATGTTCGAGCGAGGAGTTCTGATCTTCGATCAGCGTCTGTTTCCCCTTAAGGATTGAACCGCGCGATGATCTAGCAAGGCGGACAGTGTGATTGAACCACTCTCGTCATTGCCAATGCCTGGCGACGCGTACGTATCGAAATCTTCGGATTTATTTGTTACACAGCCTAAAGCCGCCGTATATCAAAACGCGGCGCATTTAACTCTTCTGTGTATGTACACCAACCTTAGATGTTGTCAGTAGGAGAAAGTCTTGGAACAGAATATCGCGGCCGCCTTTGTCACAATTTTTGCGACTGTCTTTCTCGCTGAGCTGGGTGACAAAACTCAACTCGCGACTATTCTGTTTGCGTCTGAGGAAAATCGGGAGCCAACATTTGTCTTTGTTGCCGCAGGACTGGCGCTTCTTCTGTCAACGGCTATTGCCGTATTCCTCGGGGCAATCGCTGAGAATTGGCTCACGTTCGTTCCACTGAAATTGGTCGCTGGGATCAGCTTCGTCCTCATCGGCGTTTGGACGATCACAGAGCACTATACGAATGCCTAGTCGCACCAAAAAAGACAGAAATTTGGTTGGATGACGCCTTCAAATGTCTTTCCAAGATCCCAAAAAATCCGAACACCGATCTAATTATTGCCGTTGAGCCCTATCACGCATCCATGCAGTTGGTGATCGTCCGGTTTGCCGCCGAAACGCGGCGGCAAATTTGCTCGGATTCGCGTAGCCGACGGCAGCGGCCGCTTCCGTGATGGAAACGCCGTCTAGCAGCATCACCTTGGCGCGGTCCATACGGCATCGCGTCAGATATGAGTACGGCGTGATGCCCGTCTCCTGTCTGAACGCCGCAAAAAACTGGCTGGTTTCTATGCCTGCCTCGGCAGCCATATCGGCGACGCTGATCGATCTATCTAGGTTCTCGTGAACGAAAGTTTTCGCCCGTTCGAAACGCGCCTCTTTCTTATTCAGCTCCCGGAAATGCACCCGTCTTTTGCTTGAAGGGTTGGACAATTGGTCGAGAATGATGTCGACACCTTCATAGAAAAAGCGGCAGTTCACGCCGCGCACCAACGCTGCCTGCCACATCGCCTGCATGACGGATGCGACAACCGGTTCACGCGTGACATCGCCGGCGGCTTTGCGAAAGTCCTCGGGCGACCAGCCACTAAAAGCCGTTGAATCGAATTGCGCAAGATCAACAAAAAGCCCCAGAACCTCCATCGGTGTACTCACCGTTTCGCCGACCGAGTCGGGGAGGATCACATTCAAATCACCACGGCGGAGGATACCCTCAAAGGATGCTTTATCGGAACGATAGAAGATATTTGTGTCGGCACCAATTGACAGGCCGATTTGAAGATAGCCGTTGTTGACAGAGAGGCCTTCGAAGTTTCCAAAGCTCCCCCAACCCATAAACGAGTTTTTATGTTCATCACAAATGAACCGGTCTTGCAGAGCAATCCGATTTGAAGTTTCGATAAACCTTCGCTGTTCGCGCCGCATCGACTGCGCAGAGCCGGAATCAATCGCCATCTAAAAAATTTTCCAAGGAATGGAGCGTCCATTCAAGGAATGGAGTAGCACGCCCCGACATCATTTGCAAATAAGTCTCATATTCAATTGTGAGGGTGAGGGGAGATGGTGTCCGCGATTTGGTGGGCCGCTTCGCACCGAGGAGGGCGCCATTGTACCGGCGTCGGAGTAATTGACAATGACTGAATCGGATCGCCGTTCCGGTCTTGTGGTTGAGGGCCTCCGCAAGACCTATCGCAACAGTGTGTGCGCCCTTGACCGGGTCGACCTTCACGTATTGCCTGGCATGTATGGGCTTCTTGGTCCCAACGGGGCCGGCAAGAGCACGCTGATGCGCACGCTTGCAACCTTGCAATCGCCGGACAGCGGCAGCATTTCTCTCGACGGTATCGATGTCCTGGCAGATCCCGACTATCAACGCAGCCGCTTGGGATATCTGCCGCAACAAATCGGATCCTATCCGGGTGTTTCCGCGCGCAGCCTGCTCGACCGTTTCGTTTGGTTGAAAGGTCATACCGACAAGACCTATCGGCGCCACGAGGTCGACCGGCTGTTGAACCGAGTCAATCTTGCTGACGCAGCCGAGCAAACGGTTTCGACCTATTCAGGCGGCATGCTGCGCCGTTTCGGCATCGCGCTGGCGCTGATCGGATCACCGCGTTTGCTCATTGTCGACGAACCGACGGCCGGTCTCGATCCTGTCGAACGCAACCGATTTCATCACGTTCTATCCGACGTGGCGGTCGATGCCATCGTATTGCTGTCGACACATATCGTCGAAGACATTGAAAACCTTTGTGCCCGGCTTGCCATTATCGACAAGGGCCGGATTGTCGCCGAAGGAACGACCACAGATCTCATCGAAGCATGCCGCGGACGGCTTTGGGAAAAAGTGGTGCCGCGTGGCGAAGATCTGCCGGAAGCCCTACACGTCAGTGCCAGACCCACAGGCACAAGGGTCATTGTCGAAAGCGACGTCCAACCCGGCAATGGGTTCGAACCCCACGCCCCAACGCTCGAAGATGTTTATTATTTGGCGCTTGCTACCCCCCTTTCAATGGCAGCGGCATGAGAATTGCCCCACTCATGCTGCGCGAGGCTTGGCTTGAGTTCCGCGCGGGCATGCGCAGTGGAATCGTTCTCCTGACGTTTTTGGCGCTCACGGCCTATCTGCTGATGACGCTGCTCAACGCCGAGTATATGCAGCGATTGGGCGCTACAGACATTCCGCGCAACGCCGCCAGCGTGATCTATCTGATGGCGAGCGGTTTCATGTTTTTCCTGTTCTTCGCTTGGGCATGGGTTTTTGCACAGCCCGTGTTGCGCGACCGGGATGCCCTGTTGCATGAAATCGTTTTAGCGACGCCCAATTCTCTGCAAGCTTTGTTGTGGGGACGCTTTATCGGCGCGGCAATTGTGGGCGCATTGCTCGGTACCGCTTCGATATTCGGATTCTATGTTGCACCGATACTGGAATGGACGGGTCTTCTTCCCCCCGGTTCCATCTCCCCGACGCCCTGGCTGCCCTTTGCTTTTGCGCTCGGATGGCTGATCGCGCCCTTGGCTGTCGGGATCGGCGCCCTCTATTTCATTGCGACCCTTTATACACGCAGCCTTGGCGGTCCGCTGGCCATGTCTGCGCTGATGATTCTGCTTTGGATGTTCGCGGTGTTCGTTCTGCAGGGCGGCGACATCAACCCTTCGCTTGCCACTGTGATGGATCCATCTCTGTTTAGTTTCGCGCTGGCCGAGACCGATACATGGACACCCCAGCAAAAGACGTGGGCTTTTTTGCCTTTAACGCCAAGCTTTCAGATCAACCGTTTCGTGTGGGGCCTTGTGCCCCTGCTGATATTGGCTTGGACGCTGCAGCGGATAACACGAGAAAGGCTTGTGCTGGAAGGGGGACGCCAATCGAGCAATGCACGCCTGAAAGATGCCCACACAAAACCGTTAGTACACAAACCAGTAGATGAACCTACTGTTGCTTCTTCTGGTTCGCCACACCTGCGCTGGAGCCAGGCTTTCGTCCTGGAAACCGGCTGGCAACTCAATCATATCTTCCGAAGCCGCGCATGGTGGGCCGGTGTGGCCATCCTCTTCTTCGTTGGCCTGGGCAATACCTTTGTTCACATCATCTGGCACGCGGAAGGCCCGATGGTACCCAATCCGGGTATGTTGGTACCGCTCCTGAATGAATCGGTCTTCCTGGTCATCGTTTTTGTGGTTGCGGGACTGGCCGGTATTGTTTGCAGGCGTGACCATGTGCCGGGGCTGGATACAATGCTGGATGCGGCTATTGCCCCCTACTGGTTGCGTCTGTTCGCGCGCGCCGTAACGGTCATCGCCGTCACTGTGACCCTCTCGTTGGTACCGGGCCTGTCCGCCATGGCTGCGACTGCCCTTGTCGCGCCGCAATATCTCGATTTCACATTCTATCTGAACGCTCAGCTCCTGTTGATCGCACCCTCCCAGATCGAGATGGCTCTCATTGTGTTGCTCCTTCACACGCTGATCCGTGGCACTGGGCTTGCTTACGCCATGTCGATGTTTGCCGTCTTTGTACTGATCGTCAACCATGAGCTTGAGCTGGTCACCTATCCTCCCTTAGAGGTCGGCATCCCCGCACACACGAATCTATCGGCACTAACCGGCTGGGCGCCATGGGCGCGCTACGTACTGACGCTGGATGTGTTCAAACTCGCTCTTGGGGCCTTGCTGATTGCGGCAGCAGCCCTGGCTGTTCCGCGTGGCCTCGACAGTCGTTTGCAACATGGCTTCAGGCAGCTAACAACACGGATCGCCGGTCCGTCCGGCGTCTTGGCCGTGTTGGCCATCGCCTGTATGGGCGGCTCCAGCGTGGTTCTGCACCACCAACTCGTTAATGAAGGCGGCTATCAATCTGCCGAATCCGAACGGCTTGACAATGCGGCTTGGGAAAAACGCTGGTTCGCCGAAGAGACCAATCCTTCGTCGTTTTCGGTTTCCGGCGGCAACTTGCATTTAAAAGTCGACACGGCAACGCGCGCGGTCACGGGCCATTGGAAACTGCGCCAAGTGATCGCGCCAAATCAAGTTCTAAATGCGACGCTGCCTCATGGGTTAGAAGTAACCAAAGCCATTGTGGATACAAATGAAGTCACGCCACAATCCCAATTCGATCACATTGCCATTCCCCTCGGCGATTGTGCGGCACGCGGTTGCGAGGTCGCCATCGATTGGTCTGTCCGGTCGGCAGGATGGTCCGCTCCCGGGGACGCCACTTGGTCCTCCCCCGCCGGATTCTGGTTTCGTGCAGAAGATGTGGCCCCCCGGCTCGGCTTTGACGCCGATCGTATCTTACGCGGGGCTGCTACACGGCAGAGTTACGGGCTCAACCGAGACATGCGATTGCCTGACGCGTCATCTGCCGTGTCGAGTTCCGCGATTGCGCCCGCCAGCATGTGGCAATGGCAAGTTGAACTCATAAAAGACAATCAGCAGACAGAGATTAGGGGGAACCCATTCGGCACGACCAACGCGCCTTTGGATTTTGCCGCTCTGTGGGGCGCAAAAGTCAAGCTATCTCAATCCGACGGTGTCCGTATCGCTCACGCCCGCCAAAATGCCAACCAAGTCGATGGAGTGGCCCAGGACGCATCGGACATGCGCGCGTGTGTGACGCGGCGTCTCGGCACGCCGATCGAAATCGATCAAGTCGCGCAATGGCCGCGCGGGCTTGGCACAACCCACTTCAGCGGCACGACACTGCAACTCGCCGAAGAACCTCATTGGGACATTGCGGATCGCGGGGTTGGGCGATGGCTCCGGCGGGCCGACATCGCCAGAGCGCTCGCGCGCAGACAACTTGTCGACATGGCCGATCTGCGCAACACATCAGGATCGTTGTGGATCAGCGAAGGTGCCGCTGGGGCCATCGGACTATTGTGTGTCGCAGACACGGATGGTCTGGATGCGCTCGCAAAAATACTGGTGCGCCACTCTGAAGCCGCGACGAACGCCCTCGCCTTGAGCGAAGTCCCCGTCGGCCCGCTTGCAGACGCGCTTTCCGATAGCTGGGTGACGGACTATGCGCCGCTCGCCGCCCTTAACTGGGTCGCGCAACAATCGCCCTCGGCACTCAAAGAGCTCATGGCAGAGCTCAAAAAACAGCAAGAGCTCCGGCGCATTCTGATCGATCACGCCGGACAGCCCGATGCAGACAATATGCTCGGCAAACCGCTCGCTTCAAGTCTGAAACTTGTGAGCGACGGCAGCCTCATTCATGTGGACGGCACACGTTGGGAGTGGCGCGATGGCGGCTGGCACAAGATGGATACATCGCCCCGTTACCGCGTTCTTTCGTCAGTAGGCGGAACGGTACAGCCGACGGAATTGGTCGACGGCCCGATCCCTGCCGAGCGCATCAATGGCGCACCGCTGTTGCTTATCGATGAATGGCAATCCTATGAGCGCGCACCAACGCTGGTCGGCGGAGAATGACAACTTGGTTCAAATCACATTGTAGACGTTTTAGTATCTGGAGGGGGGCATGCAGCTCAAAGTTTTTTCGCAACGGCATACCGCGATCATTGCTTTTTCATTATCACTAACATCGGTGAGCGCGCTGACACACATTCCGGCCTCAGCGGAAGATGGTGTGATCGATGTCATTGTCGTGACCGCTCGACACAGCGATGAAGATGCCCAAGACATCCCCTTTGGATTGAGTGTTATCGACGGAGAGACTCTGGAATTCCGGCGTCAATTCGACATAGAGGATGCTTTGCGTTCCGTTCCGGGGGTGGATATTAACTCCGCTGGTGCGCCGACACTTACCAGCGTTCGCATTCGGGGGGTGGGTTCGCTCTATCTGGCGAACCGCGAAGACACATCCGTTTCGCTTTCCATCAACGGCGTGCCGACATCGACCGAGAATTTGTCCCTCGCAACGCTGGACGTCGAACGTATTGAGGTTCTCAAAGGACCGCAGAGCACCGTATTCGGCCGCAACAGCGAAGCCGGGGCCATCAACATAACGACGCGAAAACCCACGGACGACTTCGAAGCCTCGGCCCGCGGCGAATACGGACAAGAAGATCAATATTTGACCGAGGCCATTGTCAATGGCCCCCTGGCCGATCATTTGAATGCCCGCTTTGCCATCCGGTATTCCGGATCAGATCATTGGATCGACAATATCCAAACCGGCGGCGCCCCTATCACGACACCAACAGACTTGGCGTTGCGGGGTAGCCTCCAATGGGAGTCCGGAGGTACATCCGTTCTTCTTTCGGCGGAACATCAAGACACCGAGGATCTCATCGGTATCCAATTGCTTCGGCCATATGGAGATGATCCAACCTTCGACGTCGCGCCGGGACGCTTCGAGAACAATGAAAAAGAACTGTACCGGTACGCCGCCGATGTCAGCCATGAATTCAGCGGCAGCCGCCTGACTTCCGTCACCTCATACACATCTTACGATCTGTTTAGCGAAGTCGCCTTCGACCGACGTCTCAATCAAGCCCTTTTCGGATTTCCGGGCGAGAGCGTACAAATACAAAACGCGGAAGAGCGTGTTATCAGCCAGGATCTCCGTTGGACTTCGTTACCTGAATCTTCTGTCTTTTGGGTGACGGGTTTTAGTTTTTGGGATTCCAACCGCGACAACGACAACGCTGATGTCGGCCGCCCGACCAGCAACCAACGCGAAGCCAGTACAACGAGTTATGGGGTGTACGGCGAAGTAACCTATCCGGTAACGGATAGCCTGAAACTGACCGGTGGTGTGCGTGTCTCAAGCGATCACAAGACCTATGATGCAAACTACTTTTTCGGCCCCGTTGTAACGCCGGACAGCAGAGATATTAAAGACACCTACGCAACGGGCCGGGCTGCACTCACCTACGCTGTTACCCCTGCAACCAACATTTATCTGCTTGGCGCCCGCGGCTACAAATCAGGTGGATTCAATGAAGGTGCTACATCAGTCGCCGATAGCGCGCCATTCCGAGCAGCGCGCGTAAATACCGCAGAGATTGGATTTAAGAGCAAATTCTCCGATGCCGGCATCAGCTTAAACGGTGCCGTCTTTTACAATGACGTAAAGGATGATCACCTGCTCGGCTTTAACCCCGTAACCTTCGCAAGCAACATTCTCAATGCCGATACGGAGAGTTTCGGCGCAGAAGTAGAAGGAAGCTGGAATCTAGGCGAAGGGTTCGTCTTGTCGGGGGCTGCCACCTATATTGACGCCGAAATCAAGAGTGATGTGTTCGGCGTATTCGGCGGCGATGTTTCGTCCGGAAATCAGGCGCCCGACGTCCCTCATTGGAGCGGCAGTGTGTCTCTCTCATGGAACCACGACCTGCCGGACTTGCTGAACCTGCCATCGCCCGCGTTGAACGCCCACATCAGTTACAAATATCAGGGCGAACGGGCCGCGGACGTGCAGAACAATTTTGATCTGGATCGCTATGGAAAACTCGACCTGCGAGCCGGCATCTCGTCCGAGAATGCGGAACTCTATTTCTGGGGCGACAACCTTTTGGATGATCAATATGACCTTTATGGTTTTGGATTTGGCTTCCCGGGATCGGAAACCGGCGTACCGGCCCGCGGCCGGACGATCGGTTTCGGCGTCGGCATGTCACTCTAGATCATCAAGAGATCATCATGCGATCGACCGTAGTCTTTTAAGACAGTTTCGGCCGATCGCGTAAAGATGATCTACGTCAGCGATCAAGACGGATGCACCCTCGAATTTTGCTCAAACTGACCCGCTATCGATTTCCGGCCAAACAAGCAAAACAAGATGAATAACCGCTGTTCAATGGCACCCAAGTTCTATTGCCTAAAGACCGAGCAAACATTGTTGGGAGATCTCGTTTGATGGAGCACGCAGTATCCAAAGTAAGCGTAAGCCGGGGAAGCGTTCAGGAAACATTATTGCTACCGCTGTGGGGAAGAGCGTTTGAAACCAAACAAAAAAGTCCCCGCCTGAAAGACGAAAAAGCGTTAGAGATTCTGGAGAAAGTTGATTACGACTTCTCGACGATCGAACAAACACAAACTATGTCGCAACACAGTTGGGTGGCACGAAGCATCCAGACCGACGCCATAGTCAGAGCGTTCATTAAGGAGCATCCCAAAGCAACCATCGTAAATCTCGGCTGCGGCATGGATACGACATTCAGCCGTGTAGACAATGGTCAGATAACTTTCTACGAACTTGATTTTCCGGATGTCATAGCCCTTAGAAAGAACTTTTATCGCGATGATGAAAGACATGTCAGCATCGCTTCTTCGCTGCACGATACCGGGTGGTTTGAACAGATAAAACCTGTTGATGGGTTGCTGTTCCTGGCAGGCGGTGTGTTTATGTATTCAAGCGAAGTGCAAATGAAAGAGTTCTTCGTTGCGATTGCCGATCATTTCGGATCTTGCGAGTTCTGTTTCGACTCCCTGTCCCCCCTCGGATTGAAAATCGGTAAGAGGATGGTGCTGAAAAAAGGGGGTATGGATAACTTCAAGGACTCGGATGGCTGGGCGCTGAAATCGCCAAAGCATATTGAAGAGTGGGACAGCCGGATAAAACTGGTCAGTGCGCTTCCGATGAACAAAGGCGTGAAAAAAGGCATGCCCTTAAAGACAAGACTCGCGCTGTCTATTCCCGATTTGCTTGGTTTTGCGAGTATGGTCCATTTACGCATTGAGGCCGGGCGCGAGTGACTGGGTGTGGCGGGACGTAGACACTTCCGCCGCTGAATCAGCGACCGTCGAGGTGCCGGTGCGGCGACGGCCGCGGATGACAGCGTCTTGCATGTGGTGTCTTGCCGGAAGCATGAGAGCAAAGAACGCGCGTGCTTAAACCGAAGGCCGGTTTGCATTTATCCAACGGCATCATGTAAAGACGAGCCTATCGACAGGATCGAATAAGGGCAAAGCGAATGGGGGAAGTCCTCTCATCAAGGAGACGCGCGGCGAAAAACGATGTTCTTGCCCGTGCTCTTATCTGGCGCGGCGTCTTCCGTTTTTGGCTGAGGGTCGTTTTGGGAACCGCCATTGTCGCCTTTCCAACGGTCTCGGCTCATGCCCAAGAGTCCGTTGATGAAGAGTCTGGCAAGGACGACGTCCATTCGCCCCTCACCGGGCTTCGTTATGGGATCTCGGTGACCGACCTCAACGGCAACGTGCTTGTGGCGCATCGGGTGAACGAACGGTTTGTGCCGGCCTCAAACATCAAATTGTTCGTAACGGCGGCCGCGCTCGCGGTAGAGGACGAATTGTCGGCGCTCGAACCGGGACTGCAGGTCGTGTCGGAACCGGCTGAATCGAGCCCGCCGACCCTCGTGCTTGTAGGACGTGGAGACCCGACCATTGGTTTCGGACCAGATTGCACCATACGCTGCATCGAAACCTTGGCAGAGGAAGTGGCGGCGTCGGGGATCACGGAAATCGGCGATATTGTCGGCGACGATCAATGGTTCGCCGATGAACGCAGGCCGTTGGGTTGGAGCTGGGACGATCTGAAATTCGGCCACGGCACATCGGTTTCGGCGATCGCCGTCAACGACAATGTCCTTCCCTTGCGCGTTTCGCCCGCGGGCGTATCAGGAACCAGCGTTCAGGCTTCGTGGGTGGGCACCGGACCAAGCTATTTCAATCTTCACAACGAGGCAAAGACCAGCAACGCAGAGAAGCCGAGAGCGCTGCGGTTGGAACGGCGCATCGGCGAGCGCACGGCACGGCTTTACGGTGAATTGCCGATGGGCTCAAGGCCGGTGACGCTCGAACTGGCGATCGACAACCCGGCCCACCTGGCCGCCTGGTACTTCAAGAGAGCGCTGGAGGCCAAGGGCGTATCGGTTTTGGGAGAACTGCGAACCCGGCGCCGCCCCCTTCAGTATGCTGATGAACCAAAGCCAACCAATCCGAACGACCCGGCCGCACAGTTGCGGTGTGAACCCCGCGAACAAGGGGCGCCCACCGAAACCGTCATCGCGTCACTGCCGCCCGCGCCGCTCCAGGAAGTCGTGACCGAGATCAACCGCAAGAGTCAGAACCTCTATGCCGAGGTTTTGCTTCGCCAATTGGGCCACGTTGCCGGAACCGGTTCTTCCTTTTGCGGGTTGTTGCAAATCCAGGAGTTCTTGGAAGATGTCGGCGTACCGCGCGCCTCTTATGACATTGCAGACGGTTCGGGCCTTTCCAACTACAACCGCGTCACGCCCGCAACGGTAACGGCCCTACTCCGCCACGCAGCGGCGGCACCTTGGGGGGATGCGTATCGCACGAGCTTGCCCGTTGGCGGCGCAACGAATGGGACACTGAGATATCGGTTCCGCGGTTCAGCGCTGGACGGAAAAATCTTTGCAAAGACGGGGTCGCTGAACCATGCAGATGCCTTGTCCGGCTACCTGCAGGCCCAAAGCGGAAAGACGTTGGTCTTTTCCATTATCGTAAACGATCGGCCACTGGAATCACCCTCCGCCATGTCTCGGATCGCATCGACTCTCTTGAACATTGCGGCACGACACTAGGCTCTGTGGACAATTGTGGGATTCCGTTTTTTGGCGAGCAGTGATTCAAGCTTCCTTTTAGGGAGGTGATGTTGCTGGGAAAAAGGCAGGTCGCATTTTGAAGCCAATCCAATCGATCTTGATGAGTTCATGGACACGCTTTCCGAGCACCCCGATATCATCAATAAATTAGAGCCGCTGTAATATTGATCTTGAAGAAATGCACTCACTGCGAAACGGGGTGTAATGTCCCGTATCGATGTTCAGCCAACAGCTCGATGTGAATATAACCTTCCGCTCGGGGTACAAACACCGGCTGGCTGAACAGGATATCGGAAGTCCGATTGGCGCTGCCAAATTTTGCGGATAAGCTCACGCCGAACAAGACTCTTAAGCGGAAAAGCTTTGCCATGGCAGTGAAAAACAGCGGCATGAACCATATCGGTTTGATGACTCACGATATCGACAAGACGATAGACTTCTATCAAAACGTTTTGGGCTTTGAGCCCATGGCGTATTATCTTCGAGATCTGCAGCCGGGCCATGTGCGGCAAGTGTTCTTCGATCTAGGAAACGGCCAAAGTCTTGAGTTCCTCCAAGCGCACAATGTTGACGCCATCCCGAAGAATGTTGATGTAGGAATAAATGATGGCCTGGGCATTGGCCGCCAATTGGGCGTGGGCCTTATTCATTTTGCGTTCAATGTGGACACCATGGACGAGTTAGCAGCGCGCAAAGCCGACCTTGAAGAAGCCGGATATGAAGTTTTGGGTCCCCTCGATCTCGATTGGATGCACTCAATCTACTTCACGGATCCAAACGGCGTTCAATTGGAATTCGCCTTTACGCCCAAAGATGGTCCGAACGCCTCTTATCTGGAGCCGGTCAAAACCGAACAGTGGCGTAAGCTCAAGCAAGTGGCGCAATCCCCTGCAAAAGAGCATTTGTAACCTATCTCACAGTTCATAACTGGAAACGCGCGGGTGTGGCTTTCATCTAGTCGGCGTTCTATACCCAACCGAGCCGCCTGCCCCCGTGCCATTGCTTTCACGGACTGTCCGGTTCGGGGATCTTGTGGATGTCGTCAATGTTCATTGCCCAAGGCATGCCTGATCCGCAAAACCCTTGCGCCTTCGGAACCAGCTGACTGCGCTGTTTGATGGCGCCGACGCGTAGATTGAAAGGTCCGTCGGTTTCGGACTTCGTCGAATAGAGAGCCGTGCCACAGTCGCCACAAAATGCGACCAGAACTCTCTTGCCGCTTCCCCCGATTTTGGCATACGTCTTCGGTTTGCCTTCAAGCCGGATGCTCTCCGATGGAACGCCGAACACACTTACGCGGTACGGCGCGCTAGAAAAGGTCTGGCAATCCGTGCAGTGGCAAATCACAACGTGATCAGGATCGATCTCTGCTTTGTATGTTACGCTTCCGCAGTGGCAGCTTCCGTCAACCTTCATTCTGCAACTCTTCAAGGTTCGCGGTTCTAGATTCTTCGCGTGCTACACAATCACCATCGCATAAAAGTCCAAGGCTTAAGGCTGTTGACTGTTCGCGTGAGGTCGAAAACTGCCACACATTTCAACAACGAGCAAAGTCCCCATTCTTTGAAAATCAGCGAGGTAGATTGCGCAGGGGGCGGATGTTTTTTTCGAACTTCACATGCCGTCTCTGAAAGGTTGCCCCGTCGATGACTTCCGGTCCGTTGATCCTATCCATACGAAAATGACGGAAATCTTTGCGTGCTGGATCCCAGGCCACCAAATACCAAAGCGGCGGCAAAATCAGCATCGCTTGCGGCTCAACGTGCCGATCGGTTTGAGCCCCTTTCGCATCACGGTATTTGAAGCGCAAGAGGCGCCGTTTGAGAAATGCTGTCTCGAACGCGGGCAGCAATGCGGCATCTATCGTACCCATGTTTGAGATATCGACCTGTGGCGCGAGCGGCCCGATATACAGGCACTCCATAAAGCGCCTTAAATCTCGGACTTTGTCTCTAGGCAGAGATTTCTCGATCTTGGCGAGACCGGCATCAGCAAGGCCCGAAAAGGGCAAGCTCCCCGCGGCACGCATCGAGGCAACGCTGATGAGCAGCGCAAAGACCTCGTCCACCGAAAGCCGTGCCGTGGTTTGAACCGATTGTGGATCAAGTTGCACCCCGCCGCCGCGCCCGGGCTCAGAATGAATGACAAAACCCGCATCCCGCAGGGCACTGATGTCACGCAACACGGTGCGCCGGGAGGCGCCCACTTCCTCCACTAAGTCGGCGACCGTCGACGTACCGTGACGGCGAAGGCTGCGCACAATGGCGTCCTGTCGGAGGCGTGCAGTCATTTCACAAGGCTACCCTTTTATGGTGCCAATATTTGGCACTAATTGATTTTAAGCATTGCTTGCAAATGTCAACAAGGAGCCGTGCAATGTTTAATCCAGCCGATTTTCCCAAACCCACCCTTGTACCGGTGAATGGTGTGACCCTCGAAGTCTTTGAGGCAGGGCAAGAAAATGCGGGAAATCCCATTGTGCTCTGCCACGGCTGGCCGGAGCATGCCTTTTCGTGGCGCTATCAAATGCCGGCCCTCGCCGCGGCAGGCTTTCATGTCATCGTTCCCAACCAGCGGGGGTATGGAAACTCTTCACGCCCGACAAACGTAACCGACTATGACATCGAGCATCTGACCGGTGACCTTACCGCCCTTCTCGACCACTACGGATATGAAAAGGCCACTTTCGTCGGACATGATTGGGGTGCCTTTGTCGTTTGGGGACTGGCTTTGTTGCATCCAAACCGCGTGAAGAATGTGATCAATCTGGCCTTACCCTATCAAGAGCGGGGGACCGTTCCCTGGATCGAATTCATGGAACAGATCTTTGGCGGCGACTATTATTTTGTTCATTTCAATCGGCAGCCAGGCGTCGCCGATGCAGTACTGGAGCAGAATACGTTCCGGTTCCTGCGCAACCAGTACCGGAAAAATCAGCCGCTGAGCGAGCCGGAACCGGGGATGGCGTTGATCAATCTCGCCAACGCTGAAAGGCCGCTGGGTGAACCGCTCATGAGCGACAGCGAGCTGGCCGTTTTCGCTTCGGCTTTTGAAACATCAGGCTTCACCAGCAGTATCAATTGGTACAGGAACCTTGACCGCAACTGGCACCTTTTGGCGGATGTGGATCCGGTCATTCAGCATCCTGCCCTCATGATCTATGGCGACCGGGATGTGATTCCGAAATCTGAAAACCTAACAGCGTTCGTGCCCAACGTAGATGTGGTCAGTCTGGACTGCGGTCATTGGATCCAACAAGAAAGGCCGGAAGAAACAACAGAAGCGATGTTGAAATGGCTGCAGAAGTGAAGGACCGCCCAGCACAAGAGCTTGGCAGGAACGTTTAAGTCTTTTGAGCCGTGCCAATGTTGGCCGGGCTGAGTTTGGTCAGCTTGCGAACCGCATAGACAAAAATCGCAATTGAAATCACATCCAACGCGGCACCGGCGGCAAAGGGCGCGCCGGGGAAATACAAGCCTTCGGCTCGCGTAAACCAGGAAAAAGTCTGTGTCATGACAATGGGCCCGATGATGGCCGACAGGCTGTAGGAACTTGCAATGGCGCCTTGAAGTTCCCCTTGCGCGTTTTCGGGTACATTTTGCGTCATGAGGGATTGCATGCTGGGTAGCGCGAACACGCTAAACGCACTCACAAAAAGCCAAAAATAAAGGTGCCAACCTTGAGAGGTGAAGGCGAACCCGAGATAAACGATGATACCGAGGGCGATGCTGAACAAAGTGATGCGCACTTCGCCAAAGCGTTTGACGACAATACCGGTGAGACCGCCCTGAAAGGTAGCAAGCAAGGCGCCATAGACGGCGAGCGATATCCCAATCAGCATGGGCGTCCAATCGAGCACCTCAATCAAAAAGAACGACCAAATGCTGTTGTAAGATTGAGCGGCGAGCTGAATGAAAAACAAAGCCACAAATATCCACAGAACGGCAGGATAACGGCCGATCGCAAACAGGCTGCCAAAGGGATTGGCCCGGCGCCATTCAAATGGCCGCCGGTTCTCTACCTCCAACGTTTCCGGAAAGGCGAAATACCCGTAAAGACAAACCAACATGATGAGTATGCCGGAAGCGATGAACGGCACGCGCGTACCATATTCACCCAGCACGCCCCCCATCACGGGACCAAACATGAAGCCAACGCCAACTGCGGCGCCGAGATAACCAAAATTCTTGGCACGGTCTTCAGGTGACGACAAATCGACCATGGCAGCATTTGCGGTCGCGAGCGTCGCGCCGAACATGCCGGAGAAGAACCGGGCGACGAAGAGCCAGAACAGCGTCGGCGCCAGCGCCATAATGAAATAGTCGAGACTGAATCCCAGCAAAGAAATCAACAGCACCGGTCGTCTTCCATGCCGGTCACTCAGCCCACCCAAAACAGGCGACATGAAGAACAACACAAGCGAGAATGTGAACATGAGATAGCCGCCGATCTCGGCCGCGCTGCTGATCGGCAGTTCGGAAAGCTCCACAATCAATTCCGGCATCACGGGAATGATCAATCCCACGCCCATCGCATCAAAAAAGCAGACAAGGCACAGGAAGATAAAGGCGTTGGAGCGGGAAGCGCCCCGAGCGGTCATACGGTTCTCTCCGGAGGCTGGGAATTCAGTGAATGTGCGCAAATCAGAAGGCGAACCCTAACACCTAATGAGACAAAAGTGTCCCACTTTTTTGTGGGTATGTGGGATCGACATTCACCTCAAATGACAGCCCCCTGCCCCCTTGAATTTGCCGCTGCTCTTCTTATCTTAACGTCGTTAAGATTCAACAAAGAGGCTTCCACACATGTCGCTCGAACCATTGTTTCAAGCTTCCATGGCCATTCAAGTGCACGCATTTGCCGCCATGGCCGCCTTCGTTTTGGGGATTGTGCAGCTTGTTGGTCCCAAAGGCACCCTGCCCCATCGGCTCGTTGGGTGGATGTGGGTCGTTCTGATGACAGTGGTTGCAATGACGGCGTTTTGGATTCACGAGCTTCGGATGATCGGACCGTGGAGCCCCATTCACCTGTTATCGTTCGTGACGTTGGGGACATTGCCGTTCATGATTATGGCGGCGCGGCAGCATAAAGTGAATGCGCATCGCACTGCCGCGTTCAGTCTTTTCTTTGGGGCGTTGATCATCGCCGGACTATTCACCTTTGTGCCCGGCCGGATCATGTATGAAGTTGTTACCGGTGCTTAGAGCAAGACAAAAAATTTGGGTTGAGCAGATTTATTTTGGTCATTGCGAGGCCGCACAAGCGGCCGCGGCAATCCAGGGCAGCATGGTCCGAGCATGAAACCCTGGATCGCCGCGTCGCCCAAAAGATTTTGGGCTCCTCGCGATTGTCTGTTTGATCTTCTGTATATTTTGAAAATCCCTGAAGATGGGGTGCCGGATCTGAGGTGGCCACCACAGACCCGGCGCGTGAGAGCCAGCCGTCTCGCGATGGGGTTTTGACACCCGTAGTCATCAGAGCTGCTCTCACGCTCCCTTCAATCGCTTGATGAGTTGGTTGGGCTCGACGCCCGGAGACAATCACAAGCAAGAAAGAGGATAGCATTGTCCCATGACACCGGCCACATCTTCTCTTCGTGTCTTAGGCTGCGATGTGGCTAAAGACACAATCACTGTGTTTGATAGCCACCTTGGCGCAGCGCAAACCCTTGAGAACAAACCGCGCGTTCTCAAATCCCTGTTTGCCCGTCTCAAGAAACAAGAGCCAAACCTGTTCGTGGTCTGCGAGGCCACGGGCGGCTATGAAGCGGCCTTGCTGGCTGCAGCCTGTGAAGCAGATCTTCCAATACACCGGGCCGATCCGCGTAAAGCTAAAGCCTTTGTTCGTTCTCTGCGGACTTACGGCAAAACCGATGAGCTCGATGCCGAGGCTCTGACGGCTTACGGTCTTGAACGTCACAACAGCCTGGTTCTTTGGCAGCCTCTCCCGCAAGCTGTTGATGATCTTCAGAAGCTCGTACGCTTGCGGACCGATCTGGTTCAATCCCGGGCCGATTATAAACGCCGCGCCTCAGCGCCGGGCAATGGCCCCGACAAACGCTACATCAAAGCGTTTATCAAAGACCATGACCGGCGGATCAAGGCTGTCGAAAAAGAGATTGACGTTTGCCTCAGTCAAGACGATCACATTGCAAAGATTGTCGAAGTGATCGAGGCCATCCCCGGTTGTGGTCACATATCGGCTTTTACCCTCGCGGGTCTGATGCCTGAACTCGGTCAGATGTCAAACAAACAAGCAGCCAGTCTTGCCGGCCTTGCCCCTCATCCCAACGATACAGGAAAAAGTCTCGGATACCGGTCAACCCGCGGCGGCCGACGCCAAGTCAAAATAACGATGTTCATGGCAGCCATGGCCGCCAGACGGTTCAATCCCACCATCAAAGAAAAGTATGAGGCTTTCCTCGCTCAAGGAAAAAAGAAAATGGTCGCGCTCGTCGCATGCGCCAGAAAACTCATCACAATCATCAACGCTAAAATCAGAGACGAAATCTTCAATAATAAAAACAAACTCCAACTGAGTTGATGACGGCGCAGGGGATGCAACCTAAGCTCGTCGCACTCCAAGAACATGATCCTCCGCCTACGCATGATTATGCGCTTGCAACGTCACACGCCCTTAGCCGACATCAAGCTCGCTGCTCAAGAAGGATTCCGGGCTGTCCAACTCGACCAGTTTGTTTTGTTCAATCAGCCAGAATCGATTGCCGACATGGCGCAGAAAGTGCCGGTCGTGACTGACCAACAGGCAAGAGGCGCCGTGCGCAATCAGCTCTTCCTCCAACATCTCTTGTCCTTCGATATCAAGATGGTTTGTCGGCTCGTCCAACAGATAGAAATTGGGGTTCTTCAAACGCAGCACCAACATGGCCAATCGCGCCTTCTGCCCGCCTGACAATGCACCGATTTTGCTACCTTGCATTTGAATTGTGACGCCGGCCCCCGCCAGCAGCGTGCGCACACGTTGATCGCTGATGTCAAAGTGCCCTGCCACGGCAGTCATGGGCGTTTGCATATCGTCTAGCTGGCTGAGGTGCTGGTCCGAATAGGCCGGGATGACCGAGGGCGCCGATTTAACCGTATCGTCCACGCCTTGAAGCGACCGGGCAATCATCTTGACCAAAAGCGTCTTGCCGGTGCCGTTCGCGCCCAACAACACGATGCGATCGCCTTGGGAAATCCATTTTTGACCTGTGGTGTAGAGTAACCGGCCGTCCGGTGTTTTGACCGGCACATCATTCAGCGTGATCAAGGCCTTGGCATGTGTGCCACTGTTGACCAACTTGATGTCACCGGCACTGCGTTCTTGATGTGATGGTTTGGCCGCGGCTTCCATCTTGTCGGCGCGTTCCTTCAGTTGTTTGGTTTTGACGACCAATAGGTCAGATCCGGAATTGATGCCGATATTCTTGAGCTTCGCCGCCTGTTTTCTCAACTGTTGCGCCTTGTTCAAATCGTTTGCAAAACGGCGTTCGTCCGCGGCGTCCGATTCATCCAGCGCGAGGCGCGCCTT